>Ga0209061_1000024_pt1 | contig 525412 bp, 486 predicted proteins | sample Coa_R1_10_FD_187157 | JGI IMG/M metagenome (GOLD analysis project Ga0209061, IMG submission 187157) | Surface soil microbial communities from Centralia Pennsylvania, which are recovering from an underground coalmine fire - Coalmine... | ecosystem: Environmental > Terrestrial > Soil >... | reverse complement strand
CGCGAATGCCCTCGGTAAGCTCGCGATCGTCACAGCCTGTGGCATTGGGGGTGCTCCTTCTTGCGGACCTCAGCAATCCGCGGAGTACCCCCTCTTGCCGCCCTGACACAAATCTCCGTACATCACCTTGCCCCGCGCAGAGATTGACAACCGCGCACCCGACTGATCTATGACCCGATGATGCGGATAGCGGCTGTTGTTGCCCACATCCTCGTGGTTGCGGGCCTGGTTGCAGGGGGCGCCGCCGCGGCGGAAGAGCCGGTCCTGCACGTCTATAACTGGTCGGATTATATCGCTCCCGGCACAATCCCCAATTTCGAGCGCGAGACCGGGATCAAGGTGACCTACGACGTCTACGATTCAAACGAGGTGCTCGAAGCGAAATTGTTTGCCGGCCATTCGGGTTACGATGTCGTGGTGCCGTCGGCGAGCCCGTTCATGGCCCGCCAGATCGCCGCCGGGATCTATCGCCAGCTCGACAAGAGCAAGCTCGATGGCTGGAAGAATCTCGATCCCAAGATCCTCGCCCTGGTCGCCGCCGCCGATCCCGGCAACGCGCATGGAGTGCCCTATCTGTGGAGCGTCACCGGCCTTGGCTACAACATTGCCAAGGTTGACGCCGCGCTCGGCCGGCAAGCGCCGGTCGACAGCTGGGCCTTGCTGCTCGACCCGGCCAATGCCAAGAAACTTGCCGGTTGCGGGATCTCGGTCCTGGACGCGCCGGAAGAGGTGGTGCCGGCGACGCTCGCCTATCTTGGGCTCGACCCCAACAGTCACGACCTCGGCGATCTCGACAAGGCGATCGCGGTACTGACCAAGATCCGCCCCTATATTCGCAAATTCCATTCTTCCGAATACATCAACGACCTCGCCAACGGCAATTTATGCCTGTCGCTCGGCTATTCGGGCGACGTGTTGATCGCCCGCAACCGCGCGCGCGAAGCCGGAAACGGGATCAATCTCGCCTTTCGGGTGCCGAAAGAGGGCGCCCAGATGGCGGTCGACACGCTCGGCATCCCGGCCGATGCGCCGCATCCGGAAAATGCGTTGCGGTTTATCGACTATCTGCTGCGCCCCTCGGTTATCGCCGCAATCTCCGACGCGGTCAGCTATCCAAACCCGAATATTCCAGGCACGGCGCTGGTCAAACCGGCGATCCGTGACGATCCCGCGGTGTATCCGCCGCCCGCGGTGCGTCGCCGCCTGTTTGTCGACCTGCCCTCCCCGGCCGATTACGAGCGTGCGCGCACCCGCGCCTGGACCCGGCTCAAATCCGGCGAGTGAGCGATTGACGCACCGTTCGAGCGATGGCAGCGCTGCTCGAAATCACCGGGATCAGCAAGGCGTTCGGCGCCGTGTCGGCGGTCGAGGATGTCAGTCTCGAGATCGCGCGCGGCGAATTGTTTGCTCTGCTCGGTCCCTCCGGCTGTGGCAAGACGACGCTGTTGCGGATCATTGCCGGCTTCGAGAGCCCGGACCGCGGACGGATCATCGTCGACGGCGCCGAGGTGACCGGCTTGCCGCCCTATCACCGGCCAATCAACATGATGTTCCAGTCCTATGCGCTGTTCCCGCATATGGATGTCGCGGCCAATATCGCCTTTGGGTTGCGTCAGGAGCGCATGGCGCGCCGTCGCATCGCCGAGCGTGTCGCCGAGATGCTGGCGCTCGTCCAAATGGAGCCCTACGCGCGACGACGCCCGCACCAATTGTCGGGTGGACAGCGGCAGCGCGTGGCGTTGGCGCGGGCGCTCGCCAAGATGCCCAAGCTTCTGCTGCTCGACGAGCCCTTGGCCGCACTCGACCGCAAGCTTCGCGACGAGACGCGGCGCGAGCTGATCGCCGTTCAGGAGCGGGTCGGCACGACCTTTCTGGTGGTCACCCACGACCAGGAAGAGGCGCTCGGCATGGCCTCGCGGGTCGCGGTCATGACCGCCGGTCGGCTCATCCAGATCGGTTCGCCGGCCGAGATCTACGAACGGCCAAACTCGCGCTTTGTGGCCGGCTTTGTCGGCGATGTGAACCTGTTCGAAGGCGAGGTGATTGTCGCCAACGGGTGTGCGGCACTGCGTAGCCCCGGGCTCGACATGCCGGTTCCGCTGCCGCCGCTGCCGGGTTCGCGCGAGGAAGGACCGGTGGCGGTCGCGGTGCGCCCGGAAAAACTCGCGATCTTGCCCGCCCGGCCGCCCGGATTTGCGCTCGGCGCGCGGATCGACGGGATCGAATACCATGGGCCGGTATCGACATTGCGTCTGGTCACCCAGGGCGGGCGGGCGCTGATCGCGCGGGCGCCAAGCGCCGCCATCGCCGGCCTCGCCCGCGGCGCCAGCCTGTGGACGCGGTGGGAGCCCACCGACGCGGTCATTCTGACCCGATGACCGGGTTTGGCCGCCTCGGCCGAGCGCTGTTGATCGGCGTGCCGTTCTTGTGGCTGGGGCTGTTCTTTCTGTTGCCGTTGCTGATCGTGCTGAAGATCAGCCTCGCCCACAGCCGCATCGGCATCCCGCCCTATTCCCCGTTGTTCGACTTTGGCCAAGGCGGCGTCAAATTATACGCCGGCCTGGCGAATTTCGAATTGCTCGGGCGCGACATCCTTTATCTGCGCGCTTACCTCAATTCGCTTGCCAATGCCGCAATCGCGACCGTGCTGTGCCTTTTGATCGGCTATCCGCTTGGCCTCGCGATTTCACGTGCGACCGCCAAATGGCAGCCATTGCTGCTGTTCCTGGTGGTGTTGCCGTTCTGGACGAGCTTTCTGATCCGGGTTTACGCCTGGATCGCCATCCTGCAGCCAAACGGGCTGTTGAACCGGGCGCTGCTGGCGCTGGGTTTGATCGCCGCGCCGTTGCCGCTGCTCAACAACATGTTTTCGGTCGAACTCGGGCTTGTCTATTCCTACCTGCCGTTCATGGTCCTGCCGATCTATGGCAGCCTCTCCGCGCTCGACCGAAGCCTGGTCGAGGCGGCCGCCGATCTCGGCGCGGGACCTTGGCGCCAGCTGGCAAAGATCGTGCTGCCGCTGTCGATGCCCGGTATTGCGGCCGGGTGTTTTCTTGTGTTTGTTCCGGCGGTCGGCGAATTCGTGATCCCCGATCTGCTCGGCGGACCGAACACGCTGATGATCGGCAAGGTGTTGTGGGACGAATTCTTCGAAAACCATGACTGGCCGGTCGCGGCGGCGGTGGCGGTCGTGCTGATCGGAGTGTTGGCGGGGCCGATCATGGCGGCGCAACGACTGCTCGACCGCGAGACGGCAAAATAGGGCAACCCCGTCGGCACCGCCGCGGCGCAGCGCCGCGCCGCGACAGCCGCGAGGGGGTCAAGCCCGCGGGTCAGCAGCCAAAGCGGCGCTCGCGGGCCTGGTAGGCGCGGATCGCGCGCAAGAAATCGATCTTGCGAAACGCCGGCCACAACACGTCGGTGAAATAGAATTCGCTATGCACGCTCTGCCACAGCAAAAATCCCGACAATCGGATCTCGCCCGAGGTGCGGATGATCAGATCGGGATCGGGCAGGCCGGCGGTATAGAGGTGGCAGGCGATCGCTTCGGGCGTGACCGCCGCGATCGCTTCGTCGAGGGTCATCTGCTCGGCGGCAAACCGCGCGAGCAGCCCGCGTACCGCGTCGGTGATTTCCTGGCGGCCGCCATAGGCGACGGCGATGTTCAATTCGAGGCCGTCATGGCAGGCGGTGGCGCGCTCAGCCGCTTGGATGGCTTCCAGCAACGGCGCCGGCAGCATCGTCAAGCACCCGATCGCGCGCACCCGAACCCGCTGGCGATGGATCTTGGGATCACGCGCGAGAGCGATCAGCTTGGCCTCGACCGAGGCGAGGATGCCCGAGACTTCGGCCGCAGGCCGGCGAAAATTCTCGGTCGAAAACACCCACAGCGTGACCGTCGGAATGGCGAATTCGGTGCACCATTCGAGAACCTCGTCGAGCTTGTCGGCGCCAAGACCATAGACCGCGCGCGGCTCGACGATCCCGAGCGAGCGGCCATGGCGGCGGTTGCCGTCGAGGATAATGCCGATGTGGCGGGGGCGCGGTCGGCTTTGAACGTCGCGCGCGAGGCGGCGCGAATAAATATAATAGAGAAGCCGAACGATCGGCCGCAGCAACGCGTCCCCCATGCGCCGTTTAGCGCATCGCCGCCAGCGTCGGTGAATAAGCGGTGAAACTCCGTCCCAAATACGGCGAAGGTGTGACGAAGAGATTAAAAGAGCCCGCGGCCGATCGGGACGCGAGCGGCGACCGCAGGCGCAAAGCGGCAAGCCGCTTGGCGCCCGCGGCCCGCCGTTAATGGACCAGGCGCAGCGTGATCGCCCCGATCCCGGCGGCGACATTGAGGCCGGTATTGCCCTCGATGCTCACCGGCTGCAGCGAAATTGTGCGGTTGGAGCCGCCGACCAAGACATTGGCGCCGGCACCGACGCCGACCGTCGCGCTGGCGGTGGCGCCGCCAAAACTGCCGGCCAGCGACCCGGGCGCCAGATTGGTCGTCGGCGCGAACACCGCCCACACCAAAACGCCGCCCTGGGTATAGCCGATATCGACGCCGAACTTCGAGATGGTTCCGGCATAATGCTCGACGCGATGGTCGGGTCCGGCGAACGTGCAATGCAATGCTTTCGACGAGCCGAACACGAATCCCCAGCCCGCCGCGACATTGCAGCTGAGCGTGCCGACCCGCACCCCGCCTTGCGCCGCGGCCGGGCCTGATTGCAGCAAGGCCGTGGCCGCCACAGCCACTGCCACGGCACCGGCAAACCCAACTTTTCTGAGCATTACAATACCCCCAATTCGCGGGTTAATTCCACGCGTTGGCATCTTGCCCGCTTCGCGCGGGATTGGCTACCGTCTCGCGGCGGCGCCATTGCGGCGAGACCGCGCGCCAGGCCGCCGAGCCCCACACCACCGTCATTCCCGGCAGCACGACTGGACCGGCTGCGCCCCGATGCCGCGCCCGTTGAAGCCGCCCCAGGATGCGCTTTCCGCCGCTGACGGCGGCTGCTAGACAACCCTCGTGACTTCCAGCAACAGGCGGATGCGTGAGGTGGCGATGGGCCGGCCGGGTGAGGCGATCTTTGTCGTGCGCCGTATCGTCTTGGCAATCTGTGCCGACCGAGCGGCGCTCGGGCTGGTCGCGGCGCTGTTGATCGTCGCTCCGCCGGTTTGCGCCAAACCGGTGGCGGTGGTCGCCGCCGAGAACTTTTATGGCGACATCGCGCGGCAAATCGGCGGACCGCAAACCGCGGTTACCAGCATCATCAGCAACCCCGACAAGGATCCGCACGAATTCGAGCCCGGCCCGGCAAGCGCGCGCATGCTGGCCGAGGCGCAGCTGGTCATCTACAACGGCGCCGACTACGACCCGTGGGTCGCAAAGCTGCTGTCGGCCTCCTCTTCGCCATCGGTCGCGGTGATCGACGTAGCCGCATTGGCGAACAAGAAGCCGGGTGACAATCCGCACATCTGGTACGATCTCGATGCGGTCGGCGCGCTGGCCAGCCATTATGTCGCTGCCCTCGACCGGCTCGATCCGCCCCATGCCGCCGATTACCGCCGCCGTCTGGAACGGTTCGCGGCATCGCTGCAAGCGCTCAAGGACCGGGTTGTCGAGCTTCGCCGCAAATATTCCGGAACCCGCGTCACCGCGACCGAACCGGTGTTTGGCTATATGGCCGATGCCTTGGGGCTCGACATGCAAAACCGGCACTTTCAGCTGGCGGTCATGAACGACACCGAGCCCAGCGCCTCGGATATCGCCGCATTCGAACATGATCTCCGCACAAAAGCGGTCAAGCTGTTGATCTACAATCGCCAGACCAGTGACGCTTTGGCCCGGCGGATGCGCGCGATCGCCGAACAGTCCGGGGTGCCGGTGATCGGCGTCACCGAGACCGAACCCGCAGGAGAGGATTACCAGGCGTGGATGCGCTCCGAGCTCGATGCGCTCGACCGGGCCCTGGCCCAATAGCGGAACCGGCGATCGAGCTGCAGCGAATGACGCTGGTGCGCGGCGGCCGCATTGTCTTGGCCGAGGTCAGTGCGACGATTGCCGCCGGTCAGTTTGTCGGCGTGTTCGGACCGAATGGGTCGGGCAAAACCACGTTGCTGCGCGCGATCCTGGGGTTGCTGGCGCCGGTCTCGGGCGCCATTCGCGTCTTTGGCCGTGCGCCGCAGGCGTTTCGCCGCGGCATCGGCTATCTGCCGCAGCAACGCGCTGCGGTCGGCGACCTGCCAATCCGGGGTTGGGACTTTGTCGCGAGCGCCTGGCGCGGCGAGCGCTGGGGCCTGCCGCTCGTCGGGTCGCGGGGCCGAGCCCAGGTGGCGCGCGCGATCCAGCAGGTCGGCGCCGAGGCCATCGCCGGGCGGCGCTTGACCCAGCTCTCCGGCGGCGAATTGCAGCGGCTGCTGCTGGCGCAGGCCCTGCTCGGCGAGCCGCGCATCCTGCTGCTCGACGAACCGCTGGTCAGCCTCGACCCGCATTTCCAGCAGACCGTCGTGGCGCTGGTGCGCCAGATCCAAAGGGCCGAAGGGATCACCGTCTTGTTCACCGCTCACGACCTTAATCCCTTGGTCGGGGCGATGGACCGCGTGCTTTATCTGGGCAATCGCCGGGCCGCGATCGGAACCGTCGACGAGGTCGTGACCGACGCGGTGTTGTCCGATCTCTACCAGATGCCGATCGAGGTGCTGCGCTATGGAAAACGGCTGATTGTCGTCGCCGGTCACGGCCCGGTCGAAGCCGAAGCCCACCGCCACGATGTTTGAGTACGATTTCATGCGTACCGCCTTCGCCGCGGGCGCGGTGGTCGCGGTGGTTGCGGGCGCGGTCGGGTTCTTTCTCGTGCTGCGCAATCTGACATTTGCCGGTCATGCGCTTTCGCATGTCGGCTTTGCCGGCGCCACCGGCGCGGTCCTGTTGGGCCTGGATCCGCTGTGGGGTCTTCTCGCCTTTACCCTGGCGGCAGCGGTGGCGATGGGATGCCTCGGCGACCGGCTGCGGAACCGCGATGTCGCGGTCGGGATCGTGCTGTCGCTGGCGCTGGGGCTCGGGGTGCTGTTTTTGTACCTTTATACGACCAGTGCCAGCGAAGCGACCGCAATCCTGTTCGGGAATTTGCTCGGCGTCGACATCGCAAAGCTGTGGAGCCTGGTGGCGCTGGGGGCGGCGACGCTAGCGGCGCTGGCGGCAATCGCGCGGCCGTTGCTGTTTGTCAGCCTGGCGCCGGAAATGGCGGAGGCAAAGGGGGTCTCGCTGCGTCTCGTCGGCGTTCTGTTCCTGGCGATTGTCGCCGTCGCGGTGGCCGAAGCGGCCCAGATCGTCGGCGTGTTGCTGGTTTTCGCGCTGATGGTCGCGCCGGCCGCGGCGGCCCAGCGACTGTCGGCACGGCTTGGCTTGGGTGTGGCGCTCGCCGTCGCGCTCGCCCTCGCCGAAACCTGGAGCGGGACGGCGCTCGCCTACGCCACCGACCTGCCGCCCACTTTCTGGATCGTTCTGCTCAGCTGTCTGGCCTATCTTGCCAGCCTGGCCAAGCCGACCGGTCTTGCCCGGGCTTGAGGGGCGGAATGGGCTGATCGGTCGTTTTGACCGGTCGGCGCGGCATTGCCAGCATAATCCGCGCTGCGCAGCTGCCGGCTTTGCTTGATGAACGCGGGGGGGAGCCGCGCCGCCGCAACCTGGCTGTCATGCCGGCCCGGCGCCGCAGCGGCGGCCGCAAATGCCTATTTCTGTTTGGCGTCCTCTTCCTTGAGCACCTCGGCGGCGATGCGGAAGCTTTCAAGCGCCGCCGGAACGCCGCAATAGACCGTTGTCTGCAGCAACACCTCCTGGATTTCCAAGCGCGTAACACCGTTGTTGAGCGCTCCGCGGACGTGAAGCCGGATCTCGTTGGGGCGATTGAGCGCGGTCAACATCGCCAGATTGATCAGGCTGCGCGTCTTGCGATCGAGCCCCGGCCGGTTCCAGATCTCACCCCAGCACCACTCGGTGACAAGCTTCTGAAAAGGCTGGGTAAACGCATCGGCGTTGCGGATCGAGCGGTCGACATACTCGCTGCCGAGCACAGCGCGGCGCATCGCCAGACCTTGTTCGAACAGATCGCTATGGCGGTCGTCCTCGGCCATTTTATCCTCCTCGTTCGCGGGTCGCACAACGCTGTCCCGACCAAGAAGCCATAACTATCCAAGCCGGGCGGCGCGATCAAAATCGGCAGTGGCGCGGGCGCCGGACCGACGCTGCGGCGATCACCGCGGGCGCCGCGCGCGCGGACGCTCACTTTACGCCCTGGTCCGCCTCTGACAGGATGGCGACCCCCTGACCAACGAGGCGACGATGCGCAAATTCATCATTGAGCGAGAGCTGCCGGCGATCGGCAGCGCCGAGCGACAGGCCCTCAAGGAAGCCGCCCAGAAATCGAATGCGGTGTTGCGGGAACTCGGCCCGGACATCCAATGGGTTGAAAGCTATGTCGCCGGCGACAAGACGTTTTGCGTCTATCTTGCCAAGGACGAGGCGATCATCCACGAACATTCGCGGCGGAGCGGCTTTCCGGCGAACAAGATCACCGAGGTGCGGCGCATGATCGACCCGACAACGGCGAGCGAGGGTTGAGGCGGGGCTCGCTCCACGACCCGGCGCCGAGCGGCCACGCCGCCGGTCGCCGGCTTATTGCCTGTTGGCGGCGCCCTGCGGTTCGACAAGAGCTGCAGATCAGCCGCGGCTCGCGCCGATATGGGCGACCGCCTCGATTTCGACCTTGAGAGAGGGTGCGGCAAGGGCGGCCACCTGCACCAGGGTCGAGGCCGGAAAATTGCCGCTGAAGAACTCGCGCCGCGCCTGCCACACCTTTTCGCGCTGGGTGATGTCGGTGACGAAGATTGTCACCTTGGTGACGTCGGCCATGGTCCCGCCCGCCGCCTCGACGAGGTGACGGATCTTGGCGAAAATCGCCTTCGCCTGCTGGTATTCGTCACCGCCTTCCTCGCTGCTGCCGCGGGCGGTCATGCCGGCGATGTAGGCGATGCCGCCGGCGACAAGGCAGTTCGACCACGTGCCCGCCGGCGGCTCGGGCACTTCGGGGCTATTGACGCGCAGGATACCGGGCATTGCTCTCCTCCCTGAAGCCCGGCGGAATGTAGCAAAGGGCGCGCACCGCCGGAACCGTCGCCTCTCGCCCCCCGTGTCTGAGGCGGCGCCGGCTGACCTGGCGATCATTCCGATCGCCTGCCGTCGAGCCGGAAACCACGGGCAGCACCGGTTCAAACGCGTGGGGCGCGCGGGCAGCCGACGACATCGGCCGCCCCGGCAATGCCAAAGATTTCGATCAAGCGGGCAACCTGGTCGAGCAGGTCCCGCCGGGTGTAATCTTCGCCGGTTTCGGCAAAAATCATGCCGGCGACAAAGCCGGGCGCGATCTCCTCCAGCCAACCCGCATAGCGCAAGATGCAACGCGTCGTGGCCATCGGCGAGCCCCCGTCAATCTTGCGTCAGCGAGCCGTCTCAAGATGATGCCAAATCGCTAACAAAAAGATAATTGTCGGTAATCGACCGGCCGCCGCCCCTGAGCTGTGATTGCCCGATGGCCCCCGCTCACACGGCAGGACGCGACGCGCGGTTCACGAGGCAACCCGGATCGCGGACGAGCGGGACCGCACCCGGCGCCCGCGGCGGCATCGCCATGGCCGTGTGCCGCCTGTGGCGCGAGCGGCCTGCTCCGATCGGCGGTTGACAAAGAGTCGTGCGAGGGGCTGCAATGCCGGCCGGATCTCGGCCGCCTCGTGGAGGGACAATGCTGACGCCAGCCGATCTTGCCGCCTATCGACGCGACGGGTTCATGGTGCTGCCCGACATCCTCTCCGCGCGCGAGATCGAGGCTTTGCGGCGCGTGACTGACGATTTCGTCGCCGCGGCAAGCCGCATCACGGCCAATGACGACATCTATGATCTCGAAGATTCGCACGCGCCGGGGGAGCCGCGGGTGCGCCGCATCAAGACGCCTCACCTGCATCACCCGGTCTATGCCGAGGCCGCCCGTCACCCGGCAATCGTCGCGGTGCTCAGGGATCTGTGGGGTTCGGTCCGGTTTGACACCGGCAAGCTCAATATGAAATCGGCCGGCTATGGGGCGCCCGTCGAATGGCACCAGGACTGGGCCTTCTACCCGCACACCAACGACGATCTGGCCGCGGTCGGCATCATGCTCGACGGCTGCGACGCGGACAACGGACCGATGATGGTGCTTCCCGGCAGCCATTTGGGGCCGATCTACGACCATCACGGCCCGGACGGACGCTTCTGCGGCGCGATCGACGTCGAAGCCAGCGGGCTTGACCTGTCGGCGGCGGTGCCTTGCCTCGGTCGGGCCGGGTCGATCACGGTGCACCATGTGCGCGCCGTGCACGGCTCGGCAACCAACTTTTCCGGCCGGCCGCGGCGCCTGCTGCTGTTCCAGTACCGCGCCGCCGATGCCTGGCCGCTGCTCGGCTTCAAGGACGGCATCGAGAAATTCGACGAATTGCTGCTCGCCGGCGAGCCGAGCTTGACACCGCGCCTGGCCGCGGTGCCGGTGCGCCTGCCATTGCCTCCCGCCGCGCATCAGGGGTCGATCTATGAAAACCAGCGCGCCACCGGCCGCCGGTTTTTTGCGACCGCGGCGGCGCCGGACCGGGTGGCGGTAGCCGCCGAATAACAGGGACGCGCAGCGGCTGGGGGCTGGTCAGAAGAGCGGCAATTGCTCGGCCGCCGCCGGGTAGAGGATGGTACCGTCGGGTTGCGGCGCCGCCCCCGGGGTCAGGCTCGCCGCCTCGATCTGTCCGCGGCCGAGGATGTGACGGACGGACAATCCGGACACAATCAGATAGTCGCTGACGATGCGGCGATGGCAGCGCCACCACACCGCCTCGGCGCACATGATCGCGCTGCGGCGGTCAGCGGCGAGGTCGATGAGCTCCCGCAGACCGGCGCGAAAATCGGTGCTTGAGGCGGCATAATCGGCATAGTTGCGAAACGCCTCGCTGCGCCACAATAGGTTTGATGAGCGCACCCCCTTTTGGCGACCGCGCAGACCGCCGAGCGCCGGCAGATGTCGGTAGGCGATCCCGGCCGCAGCCAGCGCCGGAGGCAGCACCTCGCGGTTGAATTGCGGGTTGGTGCGCGAGCGCGGCACCGAGCGGATGTCAACCAGCAACGTCACCTCCGCCTGCCGCAACAGTTCGACCAATTCCGCGACCGGGCGCGTCGAGTGTCCGATTGTCCAGATCGTCAGCGGCTCGTCACGCGGCAGGTCGTTCATCGCCATTTACATCGCAACCGGTGCTTATATCAGCCATTTACCAAAATCGTTGCAATCCTGTCCGGTCTTCGTCTAGATGCCGCGCGAGGGAGGATCGGTTATGGACCAACGTTCGATTGAAAAACATCTGCGCCGTTGGCACCGTCGCGACAAAAGCGCTGGCGAGAATTTGTCGCGGGACGGTGCGGTGGAGGTGTCGTCGGGCGATCGCCGACATAGCGCCACCACCGGCAGCGGGCTTTCGGTCGAGGCCCAGATCCGAAAGGAATGGGATCCGATGCGCGGGGGCGGATTGCCGACGTTTCTGGCGATTATCGACGATGACGAATAGTCGGTGACGCCATCCCCTTCGGAAGGCGCCGTCGCGGCAACGCCCGCGCCTGGCGAAGGGCCGCAACCACGGCGATTTGACCGGGTGACGTTGACGACCGAAAAACCGCCGCAATAATTTCGGTTAGGGGGACAGAGTGGAACTCCCGCGCTTCGGCATGGGCTTGCCAGAGAATTGCCTTGGCGCCGCCGCGCAGAGAGACCCGGTTGCCGTTTTTGACAACCGGCGATCGTCGCCGAGATCGCTGCCGCGGACGCCGCAGTGAAAGCGATCCTGCTGCGGCAGCCCGGGGCTCCGACCGCGCTCGAATATGTCGAGGTGCCGACCCCGGTTCCTGGGGAAGGTCAGATCCTGGTCAAGGCCGACACGATCGGGGTCAGCATGCCCGAGGTGTTGGTGCGTCGCGGCACCTATAATTGGATGCCGCCGCTGCCCGCCATTCCCGGGATCGAGATGAGCGGCATCGTCGTTGCCCACGGCCCCAATGTCACGAGCCCGGCCGTCGGCCAAGGGGTATTTGTCAGCGCCCGCGAATTGCCGGTGCGGGCGGGCTGTTACGCCGAATATATCGCAGTACCCGCGCGCGCTGCCTATCCCCTGCCCGCGGGGGTCTCGCTCGAAGCCGCGGCATGCCTTTCGAATTATCAGGTCGCCTATCACCTCTTGCATAGCGCGGCACGCGGGATCAACGCCGGGAGTGTGCTGGTCTACGCCGCCGCCGGCGGCGTCGGCAGCGCGGCGGTGCAGCTCGCCCTGCTGTCGGGCAAGAGCGTGATCGCCGTGGTCGGCTCGGACGCGAAGGCCCGGGCGGTCCTCGAACTCGGCGCCGGCCAAGCGATCAACTATCGTTCCGAGGACGTGGTCGGGCGGGTCATGCGCTGCACCGGCGGGCGCGGTGTCGACCTGATCCTCGACCCGATCGGCGGCAAGGGATTTGGTCGCAATTTCACGATGCTGGCGCCATTCGGCATGGTGATTTCATATGGTCGTCTCGACGGTCCCCCGGAACCCGACCTGGTTGCGGCGATGCGGGCCAATTCGACCGCCAGCCCGGCGCTGCGCTTTTTCACGATCCACAGTTTTGACGACCGTCCCGACATCCGCAGCGCGGTGACGAAAAAGCTGCTGACGCATTTGATGGCCGGCGAAATCCGGCCGTTGGTTCATGCCCGTTTGCCGCTGGCCAAGGCCGCGCAGGCCCATGAAATGCTGGAAAGCGGCGCGGTAACCGGTAAGCTTTTGTTGAAGCCATAGCGCCTTCGCGGTCGTGGCCCGTCCTGCGGTTGCGGCGGTGCGCCTTTGGGCTCGCTGAATGAACTACCTTCACCCGATTCCCGGTGTATTTTATCGTCGCGCCGATAGCGGCGGATGCGCCGCTTTGGCAATCGCAAGGAACGGGGGGAAGCAAACATGAGACTACTCTATACGGGTCTCGATGCCGCCAGACCGTACGTCCTCAGCATTGTTCGTATCATCACGGCGCTGTTGTTTCTCGAACACGGGCTGCAGAAATACTTTCATTTTCCATCGGCGGGTCCGGCGATGCGCCCCCTGCTTTATGTGCAAGGGCTGATCGAGATCATCGGCGGCGTGCTGTTGTGTCTGGGCATCTATACCCGCATCGTGGCATTCTTCCTTGCCGGCGATATGGCGGTGGCCTACTTTATCGCGCATGCGCCGCGTTCGTTTTATCCGGCCGTGAATGGCGGCGACGCGGCCGTGCTCTATTGCTTTATCTTTTTCTACTTCGTCTTTGCCGGCGGCGGACCTTTGAGCCTCGACCGCGTTCTGGTCAAGCGGGGATAGATCGGACCGGCGCGCAACCGGGAGAACCGCGTCGGCGCCGCCGCGCCCGTTCGGTTCGGCCATGTCACCGGTGAACCGCCGTCTTGGGAGTTACCGCATTCCGGCCCGTTTGTTCTCTAATGTCGTCAGACAGGATCCCGTCGGCGCCCTCTTCCCCGACGATCGATTGAAATGGAGAAGCTCTTGCCTCGCCGCCTGCATGCCGCTGTCGCCCAACTTGGCCCCATTCATCGCAGCGACGAGCGCGCCGCGGTTGTGCGACGGCTCATGGCCTTGCTGCGCGAAGCCCACACCCGCGGCGCTCGCTTTGTGGTGTTCCCGGAATTGGCGTTGACGACCTTCTTTCCGCGCTGGTGGATGACCGACCAGGCCGAGATTGACCGCTTCTTCGAGCGCGAAATGCCGAATGCCGCAACCCGGCCGCTATTCGACCTGGCCGCGGAGCTCGGGGTCGGATTCTACCTCGGTTATGCCGAGTTGGCCGCGGAGCGCGGCGCAGTCAAGCGCTACAACACCGCCATCCTGGTGGATGGCAACGGACGGATCATCGGGCGCTATCGCAAGATCCATCTGCCGGGCCATTCCGACCATCTGCCCGAGGCTCCGTTTCAGCATCTCGAAAAGCGCTATTTCGACGTCGGCAATGACGGCTTCCGGGTCTGGCGGTTTTGTGACGCGATCGTCGGCATGTGCATTTGCAACGATCGCCGCTGGCCCGAGACCTGGCGCGTTCTCGGCTTGCAGGGCGCTGAAATCGTCGCGCTCGGCTACAACACCCCGCTCGAAAACATCCATCACCGCGAGCCCGAACATTTGCGGATGTTTCACCATCTGCTGTCGCTGCAGGCCGGCGCCTATCAGAATGCGACCTGGGTATTGGCGGCGGCCAAATGCGGCAGCGAGGACGGGTTTGCGATGATCGGCGGGTCGGCGATCGTGGCCCCGACCGGCGAAATCGCGGCCCGAACATTGAGCGAGGATGACGAGGTCATCACCGTCGAGCTCGACCTCGAGCTCGGCGCCTATCTACGCCGAACCGTCTTCGATTTTGCCCGGCACCGCCGCATCGAGCATTATCGTCTGATCACCGAGCGCACCGGCGCCAAGGCCGAAGTCTAGTCGCGACCCGCGCCGAACTCTGGCCGCGCCGGGCACAGGCGGCGTTGATCGGGGGCCGAGCGCGGTATCATCGGCCGCACCTCTCCGAGCGTTCACGATGGCCGGCATTGACCGCCGCGAGATCCGATGCGGCAATCGCGCACGCTCGATCGCGGGCCGCTCTCAGATCGCCAGCGGCTCGGCGCGGGCCGCTTGCGCGACTGCGGCAAGCGCCTCGCGGCACAGGGTTTCAGCAGGAAAACCGGTGGTTTTGATCAGGATCTCGGCCTCGGCGAGGCGCTCGAGCGCGGCCCGCAACGCCGGCTCCCGCCATTGCTCGAGCTGTCGCCGGATCGGCTCCCGGTGTTTGAAAAAGATCGGCGGGCGGGCGGCGGCCATCACCGCGTCGAGCGAATTGCCGGCGGTCAGGCTCGCGGCCAGGCCGTGCAGGCGCTGCAGGTGCCGCAGCAGCGCGCGCAGCACCGTGACCGGGGATTCGCCGCCCTGGAAGACGCGATCGAGCACCCGCTCGAGCCGCGCCGGATCGCCTTCGGCGGCGGCCATGATCGCGTCGTCGAGTTCGAGCGCGGCGCTGTCGCCAACCAGCCGGACCGCATCGTCGAACTGCACTTGGCCGCCCTCGCCGACATACAAAGCCAATTTGTCGAGTTCGGCGCGGGTGGCAAGGCGGTCCTCGCCAAGATGGTCGACCAGGTAGCGCATCGCATCCGCGCTTGCGCGCACGCGGCGGGCGGCGAGGCTCTCGCGGATCACCGCAACCCGGTCGCGCGCCGTGTCCGGATAGCAGCCAATTGCCGTGGCTTGGGGCGCGGCCTCAAACGCGCGCCGCAGCGTCGAGGCGGTCGACGGCTCGCCCGCCTCGATCACGATCAGCGCATCACCCGGCAGTTGCGCAAGAAAGGCGGTGAAGATGCGGGCCAGGCTGTCGTTGGCCCCGCGCACCCTGACCACCCGCCGCCCGCCGATCAGGCTCAACTGTGCGGCCTCGTCGGCCAGACGCGCGGGATCGGCGGCGAGCGTCGCCCCGTCAAGTTCGGTGACGCGAAACGGGTCGCCCAGATCGGCGCAGACGCTGCGGGCGAGCGTGTCGGCGCGCTCGCGCACCAGACCGGCATCCGGCCCGTACAGCAGCACGGCGCGGATCGCCGCATCGGGACGCTGCAAAAATCCGGCGACCCGGGCCGGCGCCAGCCTCACGGCACGGTCTCCGCCTTTTTGACCGCGGCCTGGGCCGCCCTTTGTTGCATGAATTGATTGAGCCTCAGGACGATCTCCTCGGCGAGTTCGGCGACGGTTCGCACCTGCGCGTCGTCTTCGCCAACCACCGTCGAATATTGGTTCGGGTTGAGTTGGAACGAGTTCTGTTCGTGCAATGTGAACGAGAGCAGCGTCTGCCCGCCGCGGTTTTCGACGAGATGGCTGGTGCTGGTGACGTCGATCCGCCCCAGGGTCGCGGTACCCTGTGATTGCAGGCCGAGATTGCTGAGCGAGTAGGACAGCGTCGTCGCCAATGTGTAGCGATAGGGCGTCGGTTGCCCGGTCGGGTTCAGGGCATTGCGCAGCGCCATTTCCAGCCGCTGCCCGATCCGCTCCGCGATCGGCGCCACCCGGATCGCGCGCAAATCGGCGCTCGCCGGCCCGGTTGCCGGGTCGGCGTAGAGCCGCTCCCAGCCGCAGCCCGAGAGCGGCAGCACGAGCCACAGAAAGAGTGCGGCGGCGGCGCCGGTCGAATTCACGCGACGATGCTGACGATCCGATTGGGCACGACGATGACCTTGCGCGGCGGGCGTCCTTCGAGCCAGCGCAGCACTTGCGGCAATTGCAGCGCCGCGGTCTCGACCATGCTCTGCTCGGCATCGCGAGGACATTCGAGGGTGCCGCGCAGCTTGCCGTTAACCTGCACGGCGATCGTCACCTGTTCCTGACGCGCCAGTTCGGGATCGGCCACCGGCCAAGCCTGCTCGGCGACCAGACCCTCGCGGCCCAAGACTTGCCACATCTCCTCGGCCAGGTGCGGCATCATCGGACCCACCAGCAATGTCACGGTCTCCAGCGCTTCGCGCAGCACCGCCGGACCGGCGCCGGTACCGAGCACGGCCGGCGGCACTTCTTCGATCGCGTTGGTCAGCTCCCGGATGCGGGCGACGGCGCGATTGAAGCGGAACTTGTCGAGATCGTCGCCGACTGCGGCCACCGTGCGATGCATCACCCGCCGCAGCATGTCGACCTCGGGGGCAAGTTCGCCGGTGACGACAGCGCCCGGCGGCGGCAGCGCGACCGCCGGCTCGCTGACCATTCGCCACAGCCGGTTGACATAACGCCAAGCCCCCTCGATACCCGTCTCGGTCCATTCGAGATCGCGCTCGGGGGGACTGTCGGACAGCAAATAGAGCCGCGCCGTGTCGGCGCCGTAGGTGTCGACAATCGCGTCGAGCCCGACGACGTTCTTCTTCGATTTCGACATCTTCTCGGTGCGCCCGGTGACGACCGGGCGGCGATCGGGACCGATCAGGCGCCCGCTGTCATCACGCTCGACCTCTTCCGGGAACAGCCATTCGCCGGCGGCGCTGCGATAGGTCTGATGACAGACCATGCCCTGGGTAAAGAGCCCGGCGAACGGCTCATCGAGATCGAGATAGCCGCAGCGGCTGAGCGCCCGGGTAAAAAAGCGCGAATAAAGCAGATGCAGCACGGCGTGCTCGACACCGCCGATATACTGGTCGACCGGCATCCAATACGCGACCGCCTCGCGGTCGAAAGCATGGCTGTCGCGGGCCGAACAGAAGCGCAAAAAGTACCACGACGATTCAAAAAACGTGTCGAAGGTGTCGGTCTCGCGCTCGGCGCCCCCGCCGCATTGCGGACAGCGGACATGCTTCCAGCTCGGATGATGCGCAAGCGGGTTGCCCGGCTTGTCGAAACTGACATCCTCGGGCAAGGTCACCGGCAGGTCGTGCTCCGGCACCGGCACGATCCCGCACACCGGACAATGAATGATCGGGATCGGGCAGCCCCAATAGCGCTGACGCGACACCCCCCAGTCGCGCAGCCGAAAAACGGTGGTGCGCTGGCCTTGGCCAAGGGCTTCGAGCCGCTCGCCGGCGGCCCGTTTGGCGCCGGCGACGGTCAACCCGTCGAGAAAGGACGAATTGAACAGCGTGCCGTCCTGTTCGACATAGGCTTCGTCGCCGATCGCAAAACCGGCCGGGTCGGCGCCGGGCGGCAGCACGACCGGAATGACCGGCAGGCCGTATTTGCGCGCGAATTCGAGATCGCGCTGGTCATGCGCGGGACAGCCGAAAATCGCGCCCGTGCCATACTCCATCAGCACGAAATTCGCGACATAAAGGGGCACCCGGCGCTGCCGGTCAAACGGATGGATCGCCTCCAGGCCGGTCGCATAGCCGCGCTTTTCGGCGGTCTCGATGACCGCCTCGCTGGTCCCCATGCGGTTGCACTCGCCGATAAACGCGGCCAGCCCCGGATCGGTCGCGGCGAGCTTCTGGGCGAGCGGATGGTTGGGCGACAGCGCCACAAACGAGGCGCCGAACAGCGTATCCTGCCGGGTCGTAAACACCTCGACCCGTTCATCGCGGCCGGCCAGCTCAAACACCACCCGCGCCCCCTCGGAGCGGCCGATCCAATTCTCCTGCATCAGCCGCACGCGTTCAGGCCAGCGATCGAGCCGCTGGATCGCTTCGAGCAGCTCGTCGGTGAACGCGGTGATGCGCAAAAACCATTGCGACAACAGCCGCTTTTCAACAATCGCGCCGGACCGCCAGCCGCGCCCGTCGATCACCTGCTCGTTGGCCAGCACCGTGTTCTCGACCGGGTCCCAGTTGACCCAGGCTTCCTTGCGATAGGCGAGCCCGTTGGCAAGAAAGTCGAGAAACATCTTTTGTTCGTGACGGTAATATTCAGGATGACAGGTCGCGATTTCGCGCGACCAGTCATAGGCAAAGCCCATCCGCTGGAGCTGGGCGCGCATGGTTGCGATGTTTTCCCGCGTCCACGCCGCCGGGTGGACCTTTTCCGCCATCGCGGCGTTTTCGGCGGGCAACCCGAAAGCGTCCCAGCCCATCGGATGCAATACGTTGAAGCCTTGGGCGCGGCGGTAGCGCGCAACCAGATCGCCCATCGTATAGTTGCGGACATGCCCGACATGCAGTTTCCCCGACGGATAGGGAAACATCTCAAGCACGTAATATTTACGGGTGGTTGGTTTGGTCGAGACCTCAAACAGTCGCCGCTCACGCCAGACCCGCTGCCATTTTTCCTCGGTCTCTCGAAAGTTATAACGCGACATCACTCGTACGATTCTTTCGGCCGTGGCCGCCCGCCCGGGACCGGGTTATCCGGTGCGAACCGGCGATCTTGTCAGCATATAGTGTGTTGCGATTCGCGGCGATGCCGCAACCCTTGAAAACCGGTTAGAGCCGGGTGCGCGACGGGCGCGCCACTCGCGATCGGGCGGCGCCGGCGCCGGGGTCATTCGGCGGCATAGGCTTTCATCCACTGCCGTTTCAACTGCCCCGCGCGGCGCAAAATCGCCGCTTCGAGATCATCTTCGACCTTGCGCGCGATCGTGGTCGACTTCCACTCCCCCGACGGGGTCAATTCCTGTCGATCGACGGTCACGGCCACCGCATCCGAGCGCACGGTGCGGGCCAGCACGAACACCTGGATCTTGTAGCGTTCGTTTGGCTTGCCCTGAGGGGAATACCAATCGGTGACAAGTTCGCCGGTCAGCGGGTCCTGGGTGCTGAACGTCGTGAAACTGAGCGTATCGAGCGCCGCCTGCCACAATATCGGGCTGACGGTGTTGCCGGTATGCGGACCGGGCTGGTGTTCGGACGGCTTTTTGGCCAGCCCGAGCACGGTCCAGATCGTCGCCTCGGTGTCAATGTCATCGGACCTGTCGGCCGCCGCCTTGACGTTGGCGGGATCCTGCGGCGATCCGCCCGCCCCCGGCGGCGCGCCCGCCTGGACCGGTGGTCGGCTCGACGCGCAAGCCACCAGCAGCAATGAAAGAGTTGCGGCAAACACCGCCGAAAGGCGGTAATGAAGATGCGACATCCGGCGATCCCCCGGGCGAGAGCCGCGCCCGCTGCCGGAGCGGGCCATCAGGCTTTTGCCAGGAACGGAGCTGATATGGAAGAGGTTATCGAGAGTGCCGTCGCCGCCAATTTGGACGCCGTCAGAACCCGGGTCGAGGCGGCAACGCGGGCGGCCTCGCGGCCCCCGGGCAGCGTCGCGCTGGTTGCGGTCAGCAAGACCCAGCCCGCCTCGGCGGTGCGCGAAGCCTTGCTCGCCGGCCACCGCCTGTTCGGCGAGAACCGGGTCCAGGAGGCGCAGGCCAAGTATCCGGAGTTGCGTGCCGCGTTTCCGGACCTCAAGCTGCATCTGATCGGACCGCTGCAGACCAACAAGGTCAGGGAAGCGGTGGCGCTGTTCGACATGATCGAGACCGTCGACCGGCCGCGGCTGGCGATCGCGTTGGCCCGGGAAATGGAACGCAGCGGCCGCCGGCTTCCCTGCCTGATCGAGGTCAATACCGGCGAGGAAGCGCAAAAATCGGGCGTGATGCCGACGGCCGCCGATGCCTTTATCGGCGAATGCCGCGATGTGCTCGGGCTGCCGATCGAGGGGCTGATGTGCGTGCCGCCGATCGATCAGGAACCGGCGCCGCATTTTGCGCTGTTGCGTGAGATCGCGCGGCGCAACGCGCTCGGAATCTTGAGCATGGGCATGAGCGCCGATTTCGAGACGGCAATCCGCTTTGGCGCGACGCATGTCCGGATCGGGACCGCGATCTTCGGCCCGCGCCGGGCGACAACGGCATGATCGGCAGCGGCGGAGCGCGGTGATGCGGGTGTTCACGACCTTGCCGCAGGAAAACCTGCAAGCGGTGGCGGCGGCGGCGCGCGCGGTCGAAGCCGAAGGCTATGACGGCGTCGTGACGATGGAGAACAAGCACGACCCGTTCCTGGCGCTGGCGATCGCCGGCAGCGTGACCGAACGCATCGAGCTGCATAACGGGGTGGCGATCGCGTTTGCGCGCTCGCCGATGGCGGTGGCGGAAGTCGGTTGGGACCTCGCCGGCGCCACCGGCGGCCGGTTTGTCGTCGGGCTGGGTTCGCAGGTACGCGCCCACAACGAACGGCGCTTCTCGGTGGCGTGGACCCCTCCGGCCCCGCGGATGCGGGAATATGTGCAGGCGTTGCGCGCGATCTGGCGATGCTGGAAGACCGGCGAGCCGCTCAAATACGAGGGCGAGCATTATCGCTTCACGCTGATGACGCCGAATTTCACGCCCGAGCCGATCGCCGCCCCACCGCCCGCGGTGACGATTGCCGCAGTCGGTCCGGCGATGTTGCGGGTCGCGGCCGAAGAATGCGACGGGGTGCGGCTCCACGGTTTTTGCACGCGCCGCTATATCGAGGAAGCGGTCATGCCGCGGCTTGCCGCCGGCCTCGCCAAAAGCGGCCGGCGACGCCAGAATTTCGAGGTCTCGGGCGGCGGGTTTCTGGCCACCGGCCCCGATGACGCGAGCGTCGCGCGCATGTTCGAATGGGTTCGCCAACGAGTTGCCTTTTACGGGTCGACCCCGGCCTATTACCCGGTCCTCGCCACCCACGGTCTTGAAGAGCTCGGGCACAAATTGACGGCGATGGTGCGCCAGGGAAAATGGGCTGAACTGGCCGCCGAGGTCAGCGACGAGGTTGTGCATCTGTTTGCCGCGGTCGGGCGCTGGGACGAGATCGCCGGCGCCATCGAGCGGCGCTTTGGCGGTCTCAGCGACGCGATCAACGCCCGCGCCAACCCGGAAGTGCCCGATCATTTGCCGCCCGATTTGATCCAGGACATCCGTCGTCTGGCTTGTCCTTTCACCGGTTTTGCGCCGCTCTGAGCAGGCGGCGCCATCACCGCGACCCCCGCCGCTCAAGCGCGTCTACTCCGAAGCGCAAAAAATGCTTGCCAAATGAGGTCATGGTTTGTTCTAATAGAACAGGTCATGAACTCTGAGGGGGGACCCGATGACGCGATGGACCCTGGTTGCCGCCACCGCGGTGCTGGTCGGCGCGGGCTTATGGCACCTGCCGGCAACCGCTCAGCATGCGGCGACAGCCGCAGCCGATAGCGGCCACACGACGGGAGCCGCAGCCGCCGAGCGCGTTACCGTCGCCCGGCCGCAGCCCGCCGCACCGCAGCTGATCACCTTTGACGAATATCGCGATTTTCGGCTGCGCATCATCGCCGAACGGCAGGCCGAACTCGCGCAGGCGCTCGCCGCGCCCGGTGTGGGGGCGGCGGAACGGGCCGACCTCGAAGGGCGCAAGGCCTATTACGATCGCCTTGCGGCGATGCCGGCAGAAGCGCGCGATCGCCTGTTTCGCCTGCGCTTCGACGAGATTGACACCAATCACGACGGCTTGATCGACGAGGCCGAGCGCGCTGCGTGGCGGATCCGACAACGCGAACATTACCGGCAGGTGGCGGCGGCCCGCCTCGCCTCACGCAGCGCTCAACCTTCGTCCAATCCCGAGCCACCGGTGGCCGGGTCGGCGCTCGCGCAGGGCCAGCCCTGACTTGGCGCCCGGCATCGCCGAGGCCCCCCGCCAAGCGCGCGAGGCGCGCAGCTGCGGTGGCCGGGACCTCCGGGTCTGCGGGCGGCGCTGCTCACTAATCCTCTGGCGATTGACCCTCCGCCTGCGCCGGCGATCGCCGGCCCCGGCCGCTCGGCAAATGCGCAGCCGGTCAGTGACCGATGCCCGGGGCCGCACGAATGGTGATTTATCCGTTGAAGATTGGCGCGCCCGAGAGGAGTCGAACCCCTAACCCCCAGATCCGTAGTCTGGTGCTCTATCCAATTGAGCTACGGGCGCCGCCGCCGTCGGCACGGAACCGCGGGCGGCAACGATTACCGCAGCCCGACCGCGCTGGCAAGTTCGATGCGGCGCAAGGCGGGTTGACCCTCGCCGAACGCTGCGGCAGCAGGCACAATAGCGGGATCGGCCAAAATCGGCATGACCAGCGCACCGCGCGGGGCGGAGATGATCGACGACAGCGCGCCAACAGCCATCGAGCCGGCCGGCGACGATCCGGCCGCCGACGATCCGACCGGCGACGACCCGGCCGCCGACGACCCGGCAGGCGACGACCCGGTCGGCGACGACCCGGCCAATCGACCGGTCGTCACACTGCTGCCGGCGGCGCACCGGCGCGCCGAGAGCGGCCATCCGTGGATCTATTCGAACGAGGTCAAAATGGATGCCGCGACCCGCGCGCTTCCCGCCGGGACGCTGGTCACCTTGCAGCGCGGCGACGGGCCGCCTTTCGCGGTCGCGATGTTCAACCCGCACACCTTGCTCGCGGCCCGGATCCTCGACCGCGATGCCAGCCGGGTCATCGGCGCCCGTTTTTTCCGGCGCCGGGTCGAGCGCGCGCTGCGGCTGCGTGAACAAATCTTCGACGAGCCCTATTACCGGCTGGTTCATGCCGAGGCCGATGGCCTGCCCGGTCTGGTCATCGACCGCTTTGACGATGTTCTTGTCGTGCAGCAGAACGCCGCCGGCATGGTCCGGCTCGCAAAGCCCCTTCTGACCGCCCTTGCGGAGCTCTTGAAACCGCGCGCGATCGTGCTGCGCAACGACAGCTCCGCCCGCCTGCAGGAGGGTCTGAGCCCCGAGGTCCGGATTGTCGCCGGCTCGCTCGACGCTGCCGCGATGGTCCGCGAACACGGCGCGCGGTTCCGGTTCGACCCGCTCGCCGGCCAGAAAACCGGTTGGTATTTCGATCAGCGCGAGAACCGCCGGTTTATCGCCCGACTGGCCCGGTCCGGGGCCCGCATTCTCGACCTTTATTGCTACACCGGTGCGTTTGCGGTGCAGACGGCCCGCGCCGGCGCCACCGCGGTGGTCGCGATCGATCGTTCTGAGGCGGCCTTGGCGCTGGCCAGGGAAGCGGCGGCGCTCAACGGCGTCGAGACCCTGTGCACATTCCGCCGCGGCGACGCCTTCGGCGAGGCCGAGCGGCTGGCGGCGCAAAGCGAACGGTTCGACATCGTCATTGCCGACCCGCCGGCCTTTGCCAAATCGCGCAAGGAAGTGCCGGCAGCGTTGCGCGGCTACCGCAAGCTTGTGCGGTTGGCGACGGCGGTGACCGCGCGCGGCGGCTTTTTGTTTGTCGCCTCCTGTTCATTCCATGTCGGCGAGGCGGAATTCTTTGACATGGTTCGGCGCGGGCTTGCCGATGCCGGCCGCAGCGGCCGCATCATCCGCCGCGCCGGGGCGGCTCCCGACCATCCGGTGCATCCCGCCTTGCCCGAGAGCGCCTATTTGAAGTCGGCAACCGTCGCGGTCGATTGACCCGACATGCGCTGGCGCCAAACCGCGCGCTCGGACGGCGCCGGCAGGATAAGGCGGAACACGGTTCCCGAGCCGGTGCTGGCGACCAGCGCCAGATCGCCGCCATGGGCGCGCGCCAATTCGCGGGCGATCGCCAGCCCGAGCCCGGTGCCGCCGGGCCGCGCCGAGCCGAAAAACGGGCGGAACAAATTCTCCCGCGCCTTGGGCGGCAGGCCGGGGCCGTCATCGCTGACTGTGATCACCACCGTCTCGGCCGCCGGCGCCGCCGTGACCTGCACCCGTCGGGCGCCGGCCTCGAGCGCGTTGCGGATCAGGTTGGACAGCAGCCGATAGAGCTGATCACGATCGGCTTCGAGCTCGAGATCATCGGGGATGATCGCCTCGACCGCCCTGTTCTCGGCGCCCGCGAGCCCGGCGGCGATCTCTTCGACGAGCGGCCCCAGCGCAATCCGCGACCGCGTCAGCGGGGCGGCATCCTCGCGCGAGAAGTCGAGCGTGCGTGTGCACAGGGCCACCGCCCGGTCGATCGCATCGACCAGCCGGGGCAGCAACCGGCGCACTTCGGGCGCAGCACTGGCGCTGAGCCCGTCGGCGACCAGCCGTGCGGTCGCCAGGATGTTGCGCAAATCGTGATTGATTTTGGTCACCGCCGTGCCGAGCGCGGCAAGCCGGCGGCGCTGCGCCAGGGCGCCGCGCACGGTCTGCTGCATGATCGCCAATTCGCGCTCGGCCATGCCGATTTCGTCACGGCGCCGCCCCGCCGCGATCATTCGCGCGCCATCTTCCGGATCCTCGCGAAACGCCATCATGCTGGCGGTGAGCCGCCGCATCGGCCGCACCAGCAGCCATTGCAGGCTCAGATAGAGGAGGGCGGCGGTGATCAGCGACAGAACAATCGACAGTTCCAGAATACGCGCCCCGAAATTCCACATCTCCCGCCGCAGCGGCGCCTCGTCGAGCAGGATTTCGACGGTCTCGACGCCATGCCCGGCCGCCGCCGGCCCGATCACCCGCAACACCCGGTTGCCGGAGCGCAGCAGGGCCATCAGCGAGCCCCGGATCGCCCCCGGAATGCTCGGATGGGTAAGGTCGATTGTGGTGTCCGCGCGCGGCAAAACCGGCGCATCCAGCATCAGCACGGCGCCGTTGGCGCGATGCACAATGACGCTATGGGCGCCGACCCCGGCCAGCAATTTGTCGACCAAAGCGCGATCGAGCCGCCCGGTCGGGCTCGCCTCCAACGCCAGCGCGGCCAATTCGCCGGCGGCGAGGTGGTTGTCGAAATAGGTCATGCGAAAACGCGCCACCGAGGGCACAAAGATCAGCACCTCGCCCAGCATCACGAACAGAATGGTCAGTACCAGCAGCCGGGCCGACAGGCTCTTCAACAGCACGGCAAGCATCCACATCAGCCGAGGTGCCTCAGCAAGCGTACCATCCAACGGGTACGCGGCGAGAACAAGAGCGGCGTGAAAAAGCTGCCGGCGGCCCGCTTGCCCGCCTCGCTCCGCGTCGGATAGGGCATGACCAGATTGGCCAAGGCGCCGATTTTGAGCCGCTGGGCGATCGCCAGCGCCCAGGGAAGAATGAGCTCGCCGGCGCCCGGCGCCAGCACCGTCGCGCCGAGGATGCGACCGCTTTTCAGCGCCACGATCTTGACGAGCCCGATCGTGTCGCGCTCGGTATGGGCGCGATCGTTCTCGGCAAAGGGCCAACGCAGCACCCGCACCGAGCCGCCAAACCGCGCCCGCGCTGCGGCCTCGCCAAGCCCCACCTGGGCCAGCTCGGGATCGGTATAGGTGACCCACGGAAAGGCGCGATAATCGGCCTTCGCCGGCAGCCGGAACAGCGCGTTCCGGATCACAATGCCGGCATGGTAGAGGGCGGCGTGGGTGAATTGCGGCCCGTTTGCGACGTCGCCCACGGCGTAAATCCGGCGGTTGGAGGTGCGCAGACGGGTATCGACAAAGATCCCGCGATGATCGGCCGCGACCCCGGCGGCGCCGAGGCCGAGCTCGTCGAGGTTCGGGCGGCGCCCGGCCGCGACCAGCAAATGCGACCCGGCAATCCGCTCGCCATCGACCAGCCGCACCGCCAGCCGATCCTTTTCCTGGCTGACCGCGGCGATGGCGATCCGGGGGCGCAGCGCAATCCCCTCCGCGGCAAGCCGCTCGGCCAACAGCGCCACCATTTCCGGATCGTCGCGCGGCAGTATCGGGCCTTGGTCGAAGACCGTCACCCGGGCGCCGAGCCGGCGATGTGCCTGGGCCAATTCGATACCGACCGGCCCGCCGCCGATCACCAGCAAATGATCGACCGGCGTCCGGTTGGCAAAGATTGTCTCGTTGGTCAGATACGGAACCTGCGCCAGCCCGGCGATCGGCGGGATCGCCGGTTGCGAGCCGGTGGCGATCACAAAGCGCCGCGGCCGGATTTCGGCGTCGCCGGCGCGCAGCGTTTGCGGGCCGACAAAGCGCCCGGTGGCGGCGACCACCGTGGCGCCAAGCGCGCGAAACCGCGCCGCCGAATCATTGGGGGCCAGCGCGCCGACGACGCGTTCGACACTGTCGGCGACAGCGTTCCAATCCACGCGCGGTTGCGGATAGTCGAGGCCAAAGGCGGGCGCCTTTCGCCACAGATCGGCCATGCGCGCCGCGGCGAGCAGCGATTTGGACGGCACGCAGCCGGTGTTGAGACACTCGCCGCCCATGGCCCCCCGCTCAACCAGCACCACGCTGGCGCCGAGCTGCACCGCCCCGGCCGCCACCGCCAAGCCCCCCGCGCCGCCGCCGACCACGCAGAGATCGGGGGTCAGCGTTGATTTCATCGCCCGCCCCGGCGGCGGCGCCGGCAGCAGACCGGGACAAGCGCCAACCCCGCCAAGCCCAGCATCGGACCGAACACGCCCGGGCGCAGCAGGATGCCCAGATCGGGCTCCTCGACGGCAGTACGAAGACCGTTGCCGAGGCTCGCATAGACAAAGGTGCCGGGGATGATCCCCAGAAATGTCGCGAGCATGAACGTCCGCGTTCCGACGCCGGCCAATGCCGGCGCGAGATTGACAAGCCAGAACGGGAACAGCGGCACCAGACGCAACGCCAGCAGATAATTGAATGCATGAGCCGCAAACCCGGCCTCGAGCTTGCCGAGCCGCGGTCCGGCGCGCCGCGCCAGGCCGCTGAACCCGGCGCGCGCGGCGAGAAAGACCGCGGTGGCGCCGAGTGTCGCGCCGATCACCGCGCAACCGCCGCCGAGCCAGGTCCCGAACAGGAACCCGCCGGCAATGGTCAGGGCCGCGGCGCCAGGGAGCGACATCGCAACCGCCGCGGCATAGACCGCGACATAGCCGATCACGGCTGCGACGCCGAGCCGGGCGGCCAGATTGCACAACCAGACGCGGTTGTCGGCGATGGCGGAGAAGCTTACGTAGCGGTGCCAGCCGGCGGCAATAAAACCGATGCCCGCCACGGCAAGGATCGCCAGCGGCGCGTAGCGGCGCAGCGCAACGGGCGCGCAAGGAAAGGTGCGACGTGACATCAGAGCGGTCGCTATAACTGCGGCGACGGTATCACGATGCGGGCCGCCAGGGGCTCACCTTCGCGTGACCAATCAAACCCGGGCCGATCGACGGAAATCGTGGTTAATCAATGGGATATTTGTTGCAACAGGGGCCGATCGCGGATAGTTCGAGAAGGGCATCGTCGCATTTGTGGGGCGGTTCTCCTGCACGATGCTCCCGCCTTCTCCTCCGGGCGGGGCTGTCAAAACCCCGGCCGCATCGGCCGGGGTTTTTGCGCCGCACCCGCGGACTCCGGCAGCTCTCCGGCAACCCGCCACAGCCGGCCGGTTTCGACCAGGTGATAAGCGCCCAAGACCGGCAGGCCGATCGCGAAATCCCGCGCCCGTTTGAGCAATGACAACGCAAGGGTGGTCTCGGGGCCCAGGCCGAAGCTCATGCCGAGCACGACATAAGCCCCTTCCTGCACGCCGAGCGCGTTCGGCGCCATGAACGCCAGCGAACGGATCGCATAAAGCAAGCTCTCGATCGCCACGACCACCCCAAAGCTGCGTCCCGCCCCCATCAGCTTCAGCGCGAGCCAGATTTCGCCGGCACTGGCGATCCAGGCGATCAGGTGTAACCCGAAACTCGCCGCGACCCGCCGCCGGCGGGCATAGGTCGCGGCGATCGCGGCATGCACGCTCGCCGCCGCCGCCGCCGTCTTCGCGGTCCAACCGCGACCGAGCGCCCGCTCCAACAGGCCAAACCCACGGCGTTGGGCCACGACAAAGGCCAGCGCCCCCGCGACCGCCAGTCCGGTGCCGATGGCGCCGGGTAGCGCCAGCGAGGAGCGCGGGTTGCGCGCCACAAGCCACGACAGCGCGATCGCGACATAGGCGATCTGGGCCAGAAATTCCTGGGTGACATCGACAATCGTCGTCGCCACCGCCGCGCCGCCGGGAACGCCGGCGACCGCAAGCGCCCGGGCGCCGAAAACGTAACCGCCGAGTTGCGAGAACGGCAGCACCTCGGCGACCGAGTCGCGCACCAAGCGCGCCCATATCACCGGCCATGGGCCGCTCCCGGGCAGAAGCACCCACCAGGCCAGCCCCATCATGGCCATCAGCAGCAAATGGATGGCGCAAATCAGGACGACGCCGGAGATGCCGACCGCGGCCAGCGAGCGGGCCACCGCGCCCGCCCCGAAATGGACGACGAGCACGGCGATGACCGCCGAACCGGCGGCCGCCAGCAGGACCGTAACCCAGCGCATTCACCCGTTATCGACGACCGCGGCCGACCCTGCCCAAGCGCAGACCGGCAAGGACAAACCCGGCGAGCCGCGGCAAAAAAACCGGTTTCAGCAATTGCGCGTCAAAGGCATGCATGCGGCGGTCATATTCGGCGCAGCACTCTTCAAGAAGCATGCGCAGCGAAAAGCCGTCGAGAAAGATCGCGGCCTGCGTCGGCGAAAAATCGCGGCCGTCCGCGGCGTGCCGCCCGCGACGCACGGTCCCGAGAAGCCGGCCGATCGCCCCGGCGTAATAGCGCAGCGCGATGATCGCGCGCAGCCAGGCGAGACCGCGGCCGCGGCGCGCCTGCTCCCACGCCATCCAATTGATGAAAAAGACGATATGCCGGTTTTCCTCGTGCAGCAGGAGCTCGAAAATCGCGAATAACGGCTCCGGCAGGTAAGCCGCGCGTCGCGCGATGTTGAACACGCCAAAGCCGAGAAAGGCATCGAGGCATTCGCCATAGCCGAAATCGGCAAAGGCGCGGTAGAGATCGGCCGGCGGCGGTTCGGCCCGGACGTCGCCAACGGCAACGCCGTAGCGGCGCGCCATCAGCCACAGCAGACGGGCATGGCGAGCCTCTTCGTAGGCTTGCAGGGCCACCGCCTGGCGCACCAGCGGGTCGTCGATGCGCGCCGCATACGCATTCACGATGGCCCCGGCGCGCCGCTCGGTGGTCAGCACCTCGCCCCAGAACGGGATGGCCCGCAGCCTCGCCAGGGCCTCGGCGTCGAGCGCCGGCCAGGGCAGCGCCTCGGGTTGATAAGGATTGTGGGTGGCGATGAAATCCTCGCAAAACCGCCGCTTGTGCTCGTCGGTTCCGGCCTTCATGCGGGCGCCATGATCGTCCTTCGCCACCGCAGGAGGCGGTGGACAAAGCGCATCACGCCGGGGACGAGCCGCGGCCGCAACAGTCGCGGATCATAGCCTTCGAGGCGGCGCTCGTTCTCGCCGAGGCAGATCTCAAGCAATTCGGTAATCGAAACTTTGGCATTACCGATCGCTTTGCTGCCATTCATGGTAAAGTTGTTGTCTTGTCCCTTTGCCGCCTCGTCGCCGCCAATCCCGCGCGCGATGCCCAGCCGCTCCCAGACCAGAAACGCCCATACCGCCGCCACCCGGAGCGCGAACCACGGCCGCCTCCAAACCGGCAACCGCCGGCGATGCCAGGCCGCCCAGTTGACAAAAAACAGGATGTGGCGACCCTCTTCCTGCATGACCGGTTCGAAGGTGTCGACCAGCGCGGTCGGGAAAAATCCCGAGCGCTTGGCCAGCGCAAACAGGCCGAAAGCAAAAAAGCTGTCGATGCACTCGCTAAAGCCGGTGACCATGAACGCCCATTCGCGGTCGCGAGGCCGACGATATTCGGGTTCCGGCGCCAGGCGAATGCCATAAGCGGCGACGAGATTGGAGAGCACCTCCTTGTGGCGGCCCTCCTCGAACCCGTCGAGTTCGATCGCTTGCCGCAACAGCGGATCGGTCACGGTTTCGGCATAGCCGAGCACGCGCTCTCGGGCCTTGCCCTCGGTCTGAACGGCGATATCCCAGATCGGCAGCGTGACGAGCCGATCGCGCGCTTCGGGATCGAGCGCCGGCCAATCGATGACCGCGGGTTTGTAGCGGTTGTGGGTTTCCAGCAGCATTCGGCAGAATGCGACCTTGTGCCCATCGCTGCCGAGCGGGATCGGGTCATCGCCCGACGCCGTCCATTCGCGAGCGGCCCGGTCGGCCGCCTCGATCGCCGTGTCATCCGCCCGCATCGGCCGCCACCCGCTCTCCCCCGGTCGCTGCTGCTGCCCCGAGATGGCACAGCGCTGCGCTGCCCTCAAGGCGAACACTTGACGAACAGAGGCGCGACCCCGCCGTTGACTCGATTCGGCACCTGACCTATTTAGGCTGCAAGTCGAACCGACACAATCATCGGAGTGGGCGCCGTGAAGCGCACCTACCAGCCAAGCAGGCTCGTTCGCAAGCGCCGCCACGGATTCCGTGCGCGCATGGCAACGGTTGGCGGCCGGCGCGTGCTCGCCGCGCGGCGCGCCAAGGGCCGCAAGCGGCTGTCCGCCTGAACCACGCAACCTACTCTCACGCCGGGGCGGTTCAACCGGCGGCGCGCAGACCCGAGACGCTGAAGGTCAGACCGGACTTTCTGCGGGTCGCAGCAAGCCGCCGCAAAGCGGTAACCCCGGGTCTGATTTTGCAGGCGGCGGCGCGTCCTGCGGGGTCCGGGCAATCCGGGATGCGGGTTGGATTTACCGCCAGCCGCAAAGTCGGCAATGCGGTCACGCGCAACCGTGCCAAGCGGCGATTGCGCGCCGCCGCCGCGATCATGCTGCCGGAGCGCGGGCGACCCGGCACCGATTATGTGCTGATCGCCCGGCCGGAGACCGCCAAAAGGCCGTTCACCGCACTTCTCGACGATCTGGCCGCGGCGTTGCGGCGGGTCGAGCCCGGGACCGGACGCCAGCCGCAACGTGAGGCGAAGGGGAGCCGATGACATCGCCCGAGTTTGGCCGGATCGCCAGCCTGCCGTTGCGGATGCTGGTGCGCGGTTATCAGCTGTTGGTTTCCCCGGTGCTGCCGCCGGCGTGCCGCTTTCTGCCGACCTGCTCGGATTATGCGATCGAGGCGCTCGCGCGTCACGGTCCGGTGCGCGGCCTCGGTCTTGCCCTGCGACGGCTGAGCCGCTGTCATCCTTGGGGCGGTAGCGGCTACGATCCGGTGCCGCCGGCAATGGCCGCCGCGGCCCGCGCGCGTCGCGGGCGCCTCTTCCTCCGCTGAGACGTTTCGGTCCCGACCCTATGGAACAGCGCAACCTGTTGATCGCGATTGTCCTGTCGGTCGGGATTCTGATCGGCTTCCAGTTTGTGTTTCAGCGTCTCTATCCGACGCCGCCGCATATCGGCAGCGAGGCGACGCGGCCGGCGGGAGCGGCGAAGACCCCGTCTGCTGCCGCCCCGTCGCAAAACGCCAATGCGCCCGGCGCCGTCGCGGCAAAAGCCACCGAAACGGTCGCCCAAGCGATCGCCGGGAAACCCCGCATCGACATCAAGACGCCGTCGCTGCGCGGCTCGATCGCCCTGATCGGCGCCAAGTTCGACGATCTGACGCTCGCCAGATACCGGGAAACGGTCGACCCGAAGAGTCCGGCGGTGCTGCTGCTGTCGCCACCGGGCACCGAAAATCCCTATTTTGCCGAATTCGGATGGGTGGCGGCCGAGCCGGGGGCGGTGAAACTGCCGGGGCCCGACACGGAATGGAAAGCGACAGGCGGGCCGCTGACGCCAAGCCACCCGGTCACCCTCACCTGGGACAACGGCCAGGGTCTTGTCTTCACGCGGACGATCTCGGTCGACGAGAATTACATGTTCAGCCTGCGCGACGAGGTGCGCAACACCGGCAGCGAGCCGGTCAAATTGCTGCCTTATGGGCTGATCACCCGCGTCGGGACGCCGCAAGTTGCGGGATATTACATCCTCTTCGAAGGTCTGATCGGTTACCTCGACGGCTCACTCCACGAGGTCAAATATTCTTCGCTCAACCCGGGCGTGCCGATCGATTTCACGTCGACCGGAGGCTGGCTGGGCTTTACCGACAAATATTGGCTGACCTCGCTGATTCCGGCGCAGGACCAACCGGTCAGGGCGCGCTTCACGCGCACCGTGGAAAACGGCGTCGATCATTATCAGACCGATTATCTGGGACCGCAATTCACACTCCAGCCGAATGCCTCGCACGCGGTCGAGACGCGATTTTTCGCCGGCGCCAAACAGCTTGACCTGCTCGAGGCCTATAGCGCCTCGGGCATTCCGCTGTTCGAATATTCGATCGACTTTGGCTGGTTCTGGTTTCTGACCAAGCCGATCTTCCGCCTGCTGTTGGTATTCGAACATTTTCTCGGCAATTTCGGGCTGGCGATCCTGGCGTTTACGCTGTGCGTCAAGCTGCTGTTCTTTCCGCTCGCCAATAAATCGTATCAGGCGATGAGCAAGATGAAACTCTTGCAGCCTGAAATTCAGAAGATCCGCGAGCGGTTTCCCGATGACCGCGCCCGCCAGCAGCAGGAAATGATGGCGATTTACAAGCGGGTCGGGGCCAACCCGCTGGCCGGTTGTCTGCCGATCGTGATCCAAATCCCTGTCTTCTTCTCGCTCTACAAGGTGCTGTTTGTGACGATCGAGATGCGGCAGGCGCCGTTCTATGGCTGGATTCACGATCTGTCGGCGCCCGACCCGACGTCGTTTGCCAATCTGTTCGGGCTGTTGCCGTACAATCCCGCCGTCGTGCCGTTGATCGGGCCGTTTTTGATGGTCGGCGCGTGGCCGATCATCATGGGCGTGACAATGTTCCTGCAGCAAAAGCTGAACCCGCAACCCGTGGACCCGGTACAGGCGCGCATGTTCATGGTCCTGCCGGTCGTGTTCACCTTTATGTTGGCCCATTTTCCCGCCGGTCTGGTGATCTATTGGGCGTGGAACAATACGCTTTCGATCGCCCAGCAATGGCTGATCATGCGCCGCGCCGGAGCGGCATGAGCGGCGCCCGGGACATGGTCGGGGCGGATCGCCCCGCCCTCTACCCGCCGCGGGCGCTCGATCCGGCGCTGGTCGAGACCGGGCGGCGGCTGTTTGCCCGCGAGGCACGCTTTGTCGCCGGCGCCGCCACCGCCGCCGGGCTGCCGAGCGAGGGCCTGCCCGAGATCGCGTTTACCGGCCGGTCCAATGTCGGCAAATCAAGTCTCGTCAATGCGCTGACCGGGCGACGCATGCTGGCGCGCATCTCGAACACGCCGGGCCGCACCCGCCAGCTCAATTTCTTTGACCTCGGCGGGGCGCTGATGCTGGTCGATCTGCCGGGTTACGGTTACGCCGAGGCCTCGAAGGCCGCGATAGCGAACTGGACCGGGCTCGTGCAGCACTATTTTCGCGTACGCGCGGCGCTCTCCCGGGTCTGCGTGCTGGTCGATGCCCGCCACGGGCTTAAACCCCCCGACCGGCCGCTGCTCCGACTGCTTGATGAAAGCGGCCTTTCCTTCCAGGTCGTTCTGACCAAGACCGACAAGATCGCCGCCGCCGACCTCGCGAAGATCGCCGAGGCGGTGCTGGCCGATCTCGCCCTCCACCCCGCCGCCCACCCCGAAATTCATCTGACCAGCGCCGCGAAGCATCACGGCATCGCCGCGTTGCGCGCCACGCTGGCGGCGTTTGCTCGCCATGCTTGCGCCGACCCGGCGCAACAGCGGCCCGCCTCCGATTTGCCGCGATAGACCGAGAGCTGCGATGACCTCCAACCCGAACCATCGGACCCCGAGCGGCGTCGTGGCGCCGCTGGCAAAAGCCGCGGTGCTGGCCGAGGCGCTCCCTTATATGCGGCGCTACGCCGGCCATTGCCTGGTCGTCAAATATGGCGGCCATGCGATGGGCGAAGGCGGCGATTCGTTCGCGCGCGACGTCGTCCTGCTCAAACAGGTCGGGATCCATCCGATCGTCGTTCATGGCGGCGGCCCGCAGATCGGCCAGATGTTGAAGCGCCTGGGCATTGAGAGCCAGTTTGTCGACGGCTTGCGGATCACCGATGCCGAGACGATGGAAGTGGTCGAGATGGTTCTCGCCGGCACGATCAACAAGCAGCTGGTCGCGGCGATCAATGCCGAAGGGGGTCGCGCGATCGGGCTCACCGGCAAGGACGCCGGGCTCATCCAGGCCAAAAAGCTGAGGCTTGACAACGCCGGCAACGGCGGCGGCGCCGCCATCGATCTCGGTTTTGTCGGCGAGCCGCAGCGGGTTGCCGCCGATGTCCTCGCCACCTTGATCAGATCCGACATCATCCCGGTCATTGCGCCGATCGGGGTCGGCGCCAATGGCGAGACCTACAATATCAACGCCGACACCGTCGCCGGTGCGGTGGCCGGCGCGGTCAAGGCGACCCGGCTGTTGTTGCTGACCGACGTCGCCGGCGTGCTCGACGCCGACAAGCAGCTGGTCTCGGAGATCACCGCCGCGGCGGCGCGGCGCATGATCGCCGAGGGCGTCATTCATGGCGGCATGATCCCCAAGGTCGAAACTTGCCTCGAGGCGGTTGAGGCCGGGGTCGAGGCGGCGGTGATCCTCGACGGCCGCGTCGAGCATGCGATCCTGCTCGAATTGTTCACCGACACCTCGGGGGCCGGCACCCTGATCCGCGGCGGCTGAGGGTTGGCGCGATGCCCGACAATGGCGGTCGCCCGCTGGCCGAGATCGAGACCTGGATTTTCGATCTCGACAATACCCTCTATCCCGCCTCATGCCGGCTGTTTGACCTGATCCATGCGCGCATGCAACGCTTTGTCGCCGAGCGGCTGGGGCTGTCGCTGGACGAGGCGCTTGTCGTCCAGAAGCGCTATTTTCGCGAATATGGCACGACGATGCGCGGGCTGATGACCGTCGACCGGGTCGATCCGGCGGAGTTTCTCGCCTATGTGCATGAGGTCGACCTCGCCTGCGTGCCCCCCGACCCGGTCTTGGCCGCCGCACTTGCCCGATTGCCCGGACGCAAGCTGATCCACACCAACGGCTCGACCCGCCATGCCCAGCGACTGCTCGACCATCTCGGCCTCGCTTCGGCCTTCTCCGGCGTCATCGACATCGTCGATGCCGGCTACGAGCCGAAGCCGGCGCTCGCCGGCTATCACGAATTATTGCGCCGCCACCGCGTACGCCCCGAGACCGCGCTGATGGTCGAAGACATCGCGCGCAACCTGGTCCCGGCGGCGGCGCTCGGCATGACCACGGCATGGGTGCGCGGCACCCTCGACTGGGCCGCCCTCGGCGCCGACGGCGACCACATCCATTATGTTGTCGACAATCTCGGCCAGTTTCTCACCGCCGCGGTGCCGGCTGAACCCGCACCAGAAGGCGCGGCTGACGCCGCAAGGTCCGATCCTGATGGTCCGGCGGATCGCAGAGCCAGGCTCGATGGTTGCACCGATGACCGTCGCTGACACGATCCGCCGCAAGCTGACCCAACACTTTGCGCCGACCCGGCTCGAGATAATCGACGAATCGCATCGCCATGCCGGCCATGTGGGCGCCCGGCCCGAGGGCGAGACGCATTTCCGGGTCACGATTGTCGCGGCCGCCTTTGCCGGTCTTGGCCGGCTCGCGCGCCAGCGTCTGGTCTATGCGGCTTTGGCCGAGGAACTGAAAAGCCGCGTCCACGCGCTCGCGCTGACCACTCTGGCTCCCGACGAGGACCGCGGCTGAGCGGCTCAGGCGGCGGCGAGAAAATCGCGCAATTCGGCGGTCGGTGCGTCCCGCATGATGAACGCCTCGCCGATCCGACGCGGCAGGATCAGCGTGAGCTTGCCGTCGCGCACTTTCTTGTCCTTTGCCATATGCGCCAGGAGCCGCTCCGGCGCAACCTCGCCAAGACCGATCTCGGCGAGGCGCGTGGGCAAGCCGACCGCGGCAAAATGGCGGCGCACACGCTCGCCTTCGCCTTCGGCGACAAGCCCGAGCCGGGCCGCGAAGCCGAACGCCAGCACCATGCCCAACGCCACCGCCTCGCCATGCAACAGGCGGCTTGAAAAGCCGGTTTCGGCTTCGAGCGCATGCCCGAAGGTGTGGCCGAAATTGAGCAGCGCGCGCTCACCCTCTTCACGCTCGTCGCCGGCCACGATTTCGGCCTTCATCTGGCAGCTGGTCACGATCGCATGGCGAAGCGGCTCCGGCGCCAGCCCACACAGCGCGTTCCCCTGGCGCTCGCACCAGGCGAAAAAGGCGGCGTCGCGGATCAGCCCGTATTTGACGGTTTCGCCATAGCCGGCGAGCAATTCGCGGCGCGGCAAGGTGGCGAGCACATCGGTATCGGCCACCACCAGCCGCGGCTGGTAGAAGGCGCCGATCAGGTTCTTGCCGCTCGCCGCATTGATCGCGGTTTTGCCGCCCACCGAGCTGTCGACTTGGGCCAGCAAGGTCGTCGGAAGCTGAACGAAATCGACGCCGCGCAGCAGCGTCGCGGCGGCAAACCCGGTGATGTCGCCGACCACGCCGCCGCCCAACGCGATCAGCATCGAGCCGCGCTCGAGGCCACAGGCCAGAACATCCTCGGCGAGCCGGCCGAAATGCGCGAGGTCCTTGGTCTCTTCGCCGGGCGGCAGCACGACCGTGTGATAGCTGATGCCGGCGGCGGCGAGACTTGCCAGCAAGGGCTCGAGCCAATGCCGGGCGACATTGTCGTCGCTGACAACGACCGCATGCGGCCGCCGCATCAAAGGCCGGATCTCATGGCCGGCGGTTGCGATGAGCCCCGCGCCGACCACGATGTCATAGGCGCGCGCACCCAGCTCCACGCGCAACCGTTGACGCTCGGCGGTCATAATCGGCATCGTCATTCCGGACCCTCCCTCGCCGCCGGCACCGAGGCCAATGGGCAGGCGGCCAGCGCCGTGATCGCGCGGCCGACGGTTCCCTCGGGCGAGCCGTCACTGCTGTCGATCGTAATGTCGGCCTCGGCGTAGATCGGATAGCGGCGCTCGATCAGCTCGGCCAGGATCGCGCGCGGATCGCCGGCCTTCAGCAGCGGCCGATCGCTGCGTCGCGACACCCTTTGCACCAGCGTGTCGAGATCGGCGCGCAGCCACAGCGAGACGCCATATTTGCGCACCAGCGCCCGGGTCAGTGGGTCCATGAATGCGCCGCCGCCGGTTGCCAGCACATGAACCGGCTTGGCCAACAGCCGGGCGATGACCCGACGCTCGCCGTCGCGAAACACCCGCTCGCCGCGATTGGCAAAGATTTCCTCGATCGTCTCGCCGGCCGCGGTCTCGATCTCCTGGTCCGAATCGAAAAACGGCAGACCCAGTCGCAGGGCGAGGCGGCGGCCGATTTTGGTCTTGCCCGCGCCCATCAACCCGACCAAGACGACCGTCCGGGACGGGACAAAGCGCCGCAGCGGCCCCGCCGACCGGCCCGATTCGAGCGCGTCAATCACCACTTATCGCCGCTCCTGGAGAGACCGCTCTTTTTCGCGGCATATTGTATCGGTACTAGCATATCGTGTGGCGGGGTCGTCAATTGGCGGGTGCCGGCGCGTCCCGGTCGATTGCGCCGCAACCGCCGGATTGCGACATGCGAGCCTGAGGCATGGGGAAACTGACCATCGGAGTTGTCGTTATCGTCGTCTTGGCGGTACTGGGCGGCGCGGCGTTTTTGGCGCTTTGGAACCCGCCGGTGCCGTCGACCCCGGTGCAGAAGGTGCTGCCCGATGCGCGTTTCCCGCGGTAGGCGCGGACGGTCCGAGCGGTTGGCGCGGCCCGCGTTTTCCCGCCACCTCGAAGCGTTTCTCGAAATGCTTGCCGCCGAGCGCGGTGCAGCGCGGCTGACCATCGCCGCCTATCGCCACGACCTCGAGGACCTCGCAGGGTTTCTCGCGACCCGCAGGACAACCCTCGAGGCGGCCGACGAGCCCAGCATTCACGCCTATCTGACCGGACCGCCGACGGCGCAGCTGGCGCCGCGCAGCCTGGCGCGGCGCTTGTCGGCCTTGCGCCAGTTCTACAAATTCCTGATTTTGGATGGGGTGCGCGGCGACGACCCGACCGCCAATCTCGACACCCCGCGTCTCGGCCGCCCTCTGCCCAAGCTTTTGTCGGAACACGAGATCGAGGCCCTGCTGGCGGCGGCGCGAGCCTGGCCCGGCCGCGAGGGGACGCGGGTGCTGTGCCTCGTCGAGCTGCTGTATGCGACGGGGCTACGGGTCTCCGAGCTGGTCACGTTGCCGCATGCGGCGGCGCTGCGCGATCCCCGTTTCTTGTTGGTGCGGGGCAAGGGCGGACGCGAACGGGTGGTGCCGCTGGGCGAGCCGGCGCGCCGGGCGCTTGCCGATTACCTTGCCAGCCGCAGCCTGTTTCTGACCGACGACCGGCCGTCGCGCTGGCTGTTCCCCTCGCATGGCGACACCGGCCATTTGACCCGGCAGCGTTGCGGCCAGCTGTTGAAAGAGTTGGCGGGGCGCGCCGGCCTCGACCCGGCGCGGCTGTCGCCACATGTGCTGCGGCATGCCTTTGCCAGCCACCTTCTGGACCACGGCGCCGATCTGCGCAGCGTTCAGCAGATGCTCGGGCATGCCGACATCGCGACGACCCAGATCTACACCCATGTCCTGTCCGAGCGGCTGCGCCAGCTCGTGCACACCGCCCATCCCCTCGCCCGGCGCAAATGACGCGTCATTTTCTCGACTTCGAACGTGCGATCGGCGAGCTCGAAGGCAAGATCGAGGAACTGCGCCACCTCTCGACGACCAGCGAAATCAACATTACCGAGGAAGTCGGCCGCCTCGAAGCGACCGCCGCGCGCTTGCTGCGCCAGACTTACGCGCGCCTGACCCCATGGCAGAAAGTCCAGGTCGCGCGCCACCCGGAGCGGCCGCACACGCTCGATTACATCGCCAACCTGATCACCGATTTCACGCCGCTTGCCGGCGACCGCGTCTTTGCCGAGGACAAGGCGATTGTCGGCGGGCTCGGCCGGTTTCGCGGCCGCAGCATCATGGTGCTGGGTACCGAAAAGGGCGGCGACACTGAAAGCCGGCTCGTTCGCAATTTTGGCATGGCCCGGCCCGAGGGGTACCGCAAGGCGAGCCGGCTGATGCGGCTGGCCGACCGCTTTCGTCTTCCGGTGCTGACCTTTATCGACACCGCCGGCGCCTATCCCGGGGTGGACGCCGAGGCGCGCGGCCAGGCCGAGGCGATCGCCCGCGCCATCGAAACCTGCCTCGACATCGAGGTGCCGCTGGTCGCCGCGGTGATCGGCGAAGGCGGTTCGGGGGGTGCGATCGCGCTCGCCGCCGGCAATGCGGTATTGATGCTCGAACATGCGGTCTATTCGGTCATCTCGCCGGAAGGCTGCGCCTCGATCCTGTGGCGCGACGCCGGCCACGCGCAGGAGGCGGCCGAGGCGCTGCGGCTGACCGCTAACGATCTTTTGCGCCTCGGGGTGATCGACCGCATTGTAGCGGAGCCGCTGGGCGGCGCGCATCGCTCGCCAAAAGCTGCGATCGACGCGCTCGGCGCGGCGATCGACGACGTTTTACAGGGTCTCGTTGGCACCGACGGGGCGCAACTGCGCGCCCAGCGCCGCGAGAAATTCTTGGCAATGGGCGGTCGCGGGCTGTGAGCGCTCGCCGTTTTGAAAAAATCGGACGCTAGGCGCGCACATTGACCGCACCTTGCGCCTCCCCACATCTAGCGCGGCGCGGCGAAGTCTCGCGATCGCGGCTTCCGCCAGCGTCGGCACCTTTCGCTGAAGGGTGCCTGCTCTTCCGCAGCGGATGGCCATCATGACGCCTCAGGAACGAGACCTGCTCACCACCCTGCTCACGCGTCTGAAAAGCGCGTCCGGCCAGGCCAAGGACCCCGATGCCGAGGCGTTGATCCGGCAGGCCGTGGCCGAGCAGCCGGATGCGCCCTATTTTCTGGCGCAGACGGTGCTGATCCAGGATCTGAGCCTGCACAACGCGCAAAACCGTATCGCCGAACTCGAGCGTCAGCTCGGCGATGCCCAGCGCCAGGCGGCGCAACCGGCCCCGACCAGCTTTCTTGGCAGCCTGTTCGGTCTGCGCTCGACGCAGCCGGCGCCTGCCCCCGCCCCCAGCAGCGGCAGTGTGCCACCCGCCGGTCCGTGGACGCGCGCGCCGCAGGTCGCCGCCGCACCGCCGGCGGCGCCCTACAGCCAAGGATACGGGCCGGGCGGTTACGGTCCCCAGCCGGGCCCCGGCGGCGGTCCTCTTGGCGGAGGCGGCGGCGGCTTTCTGCGCCAAGCCGCGGCAACGGCCGCCGGCGTCGCGGGCGGCGCGCTGCTGTTCCAGGGCATCGAATCCCTGTTTGGCCAACATGCCAGCGCCGGAATTCTTGGCAACCAAGGCGCCACGCCGGGTCTCGGCGAGACCGTCATCAACAATTATTACGGCGAGGCCGGTGCGAACCAGGATTTCTCGGGCGGCAGCTTTGATCCGTCGAGCGGCCAGGACTATGCCGGCGGCGGCGATCCCGGCGGCCAGGATTTCTCGGGCGGCAATTTCGACCCGTCCGGCGGTGATTTGACCAACCAGGATTATGGCTCCGACCAGGATTTCGGCGGCGGTCAAGACCAGGATTTCGGCGGCGGCGATTTCGGCGGCGGCGACCTGAACCAGTGTTGAGCCGGCGTCGCGCCGGGCTGCGTTCCAGCGGCGAGCGCGCGCCGATCAGATCACGCCGGCGCGGCGAAACGCCGCGATCTCGGCGGGTGAATAGCCGTGTTCGGCGAGAACCGCATCGGTGTCGGCGCCGAATTGCGGCGGCGGGGTTTCGATGCTGGGACCGCCATCGGCGAATTTGAACGCCGCCAGGGGCACCGCGAACGGCCCGTCCACCCCCGGCGCCGCGGCAAAGCGGTGGAACACGCCGCGGCTTTGCAGATGCGGGTCGGCGACAGCCTCGGCCATGGTCCTCACCCGCGCCGCCGGCACATGCCGGGCTTGGAGATAGGCCTCCCACTCGTCGGCGGTCCGGGTTTTGATGATCTCGGCGAGCACCGCCGCCTCGCGTTCGCGGTCGGCCTCGCGCGCCTCGTTGTCGTGCTTGATCATGTCGGGGCGCTCGAGAACCTGCCACAGCCGACGCTGCTGACCAAGATTGCTGGCCCCGATCATCAACAGACCGTCCTTGGCCTCATAACAGCTGTTGGTGGCAAAGGGCTGCTTGTTGCCGTGGGGCTTGGGCTCGCTGCCGTTGCGCAGATAGCCCGCCAGATGCGAGCCCATCAGCATCATCGCCACACCGACCATCGCGAGATCGATATATTGGCCGCGGCCGGTGCGCTCGCGCTGGAACAAGGCGCTGGCCAGCGCAAAGGCGCCCATCGTGCCGGTGGCATAATCGACCGCCGGCGCGCCGAATTTGATCGGATTGACCTCCTCGGTGCCGGTCATCGCCATCAGCCCCGACGTCGCCTGGATGACGTGATCATAAGCGGTTTGCTGGCGGCGCGGCCCATCCTGGCCGAACGCCGAGATCGAGCAATAAACGAGGCGCGGGTTGATCGCACTCATGTCGCGGTAGCCGAGCCCCAGCGCCGCGAACGCGCCCGGCCGAAAATTCTCGACCAAAACATCGGCTTTGGCGACCAGCCGCTTGAGGATGTCGCGACCGGCTTCGGTTTTCAGATCGAGGGTGATCGAGCGCTTGTTCGAGCCCTGGGTCAGAAACGAGGTCCCCATATGCCGGCGGTTCAGCTCGCGGTCGGTGCCGGTGCCGCGGCTCTGGTCGGGGTCGTCGGGATGCTCGACCTTGATCACATCGGCGCCCAGTACGGCGAGCTGATAGGCAGCAAACGGGCCGGCCAGCACATGGGTGATGTCGATGATGCGAATTCCCTCGAAGGGTCGGGTCATGAACTGGCTCCTACTGCCGGTTGGGTCAGGCGATGAGCGGCTAGACTAATCGATGAGCGGCGGAAATTCGCCCCCGGATATGAACCAGAACTCGCCGTCGCGGGGTGCGGCGAGGCGGACAAATCTGTTGTCGCGGGTCAGCGCAAAGGCGACGTAGCCAAGCCGGGTCAGCCGTGCAAACGCGTCTTCGACGCTGTCGCCGGCGCGCGCCAAATGCTGGCTCAACAATTCCAGCACCAGGACCGGACGGAACCGGCGCAGTGTCGCCTCGCCACCGCGCAGCAGCGCCACCTCCCAGCCTTCGATGTCGGCCTTGACAAAATCAAGGCGGTCGAGCCGCAACGCCTCGCTGGCGGCGTCGAGGGTCGTGACCGCGACCAATTCCTGCGCCACCGCCGTCCAACGCGACTGCGGCCCACCCAGATGCGACAAGCCAAAACCGAGGCTGCCGCCCGGCTTGAGCGGCACATTCAGCACCTCGATGCCGGCCGCCGCACCCAGCGCCAGCGGCACGACTGACACATTGGCGAGCCGGCGGATCGCAACCGCCGCACGCAACAGCATGCGCGCATAACTGCCGGGCTCGAAGGCATAGACCCGGCCTCTTGGCGCGGCGCGCGCGAACAGTTTGGTATATTGCCCAGCATGCGCGCCGATGTCGAAAACCACCCCCGTCGGCGGGATAAACCGGGTGAACAGCGGATAGAGGTCGCGATGATGCTGACGGGCCGTCGCCTTGAACAGATGGGCGGCGAAACTCCCCGACAACCGCCACTGATAGGGTTGGCGTTGCACGGCGAATGGCATGCGTCGATAGCGACGGCGGGCGCCGGCTCAGCGCGGCAGACGATATTTCTCGATCAGCGCCCAGTCGAGTTCGAGCCCAAAGCCCGGGGCTTGCGGCACCTCGATCATGCCGTTGCGGATCGCCGGGCGATTACGGATCAGCGCCGCCCACAGCGGATCGCGCTCGGGATCGGGAAAACATTCAACATAGGTTCCGTGCGGCACGGCCGACAGCAGTTGCAGCGAGATTTGCGGCTCTTCGTGATGCGCCATCTGAACTCCGTGAAGCGCACATAGCGCCGCCGCGCGTCGCCACTCGGTGATCCCGCCCGCCTCCGAAGCGTCGAAATTGACCAGGTCGACGGCTTGCGCGGCAACCAAGCGGCGCACGCCATAGGCCGTGATTTCACTCTGCCCGGCGGTAATCGGGATGGTTGTGCGCCGCCGAACCTCGGCCATCGCCGCCGCCTCGTCGTACCAGTGGCAGGGCTCTTCGAACCAGCGAATGTCGAATTTCTCGACGCGACGGGCAAAGTCGATGGCGTCCGGTGTTGTCCAGCCGCGATTGGCGTCGACCGCAAGGATGAAGTCGTGCCCGGCCCCGGCGCGGCAAGCGGCGACGCGCTCGGCATCGGCTTGCGGCGACAGACCGCCGACCTTGACCTTGCAGCCGGCCATGCCGAACTCGCGCAGACGCTCCATCTCGCGGGCGAGATCGGCGGTCGTCTTGCCCGGTTCGTAATAACCGGCGATGGCGATGATCGGCAGCGTTTCGCCATAGCCGCCAAGCAAAGTCGAGACGTTGACCCCCAGCGATTTGCCGAGCAGATCCCACAAGGCGGTGTCGACGCAGGCGATCGCCTCCATGACCAGCTTGCGGTCGCGGTTGGGATGCGCCACGGCGAACATCCTGGCCCATAGCCGCTCGATTCTGCGGGCGTCTTCGCCGATCAACAGCGGCGCCAGCTCGTCCTCGACGATGCGGACGATCGCTCGCCCATGGCTGCGGTTGTCGCCGTTATAGACCTCGCTGACCAGCCCGCCCCCGGCATGGATGCGGGTGACGACCGTGCACCGGCTGTCGACATGGTAGCCGCTGCCGGAAAATACCTTTCGCAGCGGAACCTCGATCGCAATCGCCTCGACCTTGTCGATACGCATAGACGGCCCTCCGAGCGCAGGATCGGTCAGTCTACTCGTGCGCCCGGGCGATGGAAGCGGCTTGGCCGGCGGCGGGCGAGGCTTGCCAGCATCCCTGCCGCCGCTATAGTCGCGCTGCGTCTCGCCTTATGGTTTTGTCGGGGGAGTGATGCGGTTCCGATCCTGCGCCGCGGTGATCGCGCTGCTATTCGCGTTGCTCGGCGCGGGCTCGGCCGGCGCCGTCCAATTTGTCGATTCGGCCGGGCGACGGGTCGAATTGCCGGCCCAAATCCAGCGCATCATGCCGGCGGGTCCGGCCTCGGCGGTGTTTGTCTATGTCTTGGTGCCGAACAAGCTGATCGGATGGCCCGAGCCATTGTCGCCGGCGCAACGCGCGCTGCTGCCCGCGCGCTACCGGCGATTGCCGACGATCGGACAGCTCGGCGGGCCATTCCCGACCGCCACCGCCGATGACGTCGAGCGGCTGCACCCCGACCTGATCATCGGCTACGGCGTCATCAACCCCCCGACCATCGCACTTGCCGATCGCATCCAGCAGCAGACCCATATCCCCTACCTGCTGATCGACGACAGCATTCAGGTCATGCCGCAGATGATCCGCGCGCTGTCGCCGCTGCTCGGCGCCGGCAGCCATGGCGACGAGGTCGGCACCTATACATTCAGCGCCGTCGCCCTGTTACGCGGCCAATTGCTGATTGTTCCCGCCGACAAGCGGCCGCTCGTCTACTATGGGCGCGGCCCCGACGGGCTCGAAACCCCGCTGCCCGGGTCGGCGGTGGCGAGCGTCCTCGAACAGGCCGGGGCGATCAACGCGGCTGAAGGATTGGGACGCGGCATCGTGGCGCCGGTGACCCGCGACCAGCTTTTCGCCTGGAACCCGCAGATCGTCATCGCCCAACAACGTAGCTTTTACAATGCGTTGCTGCGCTCTCGTCAATGGGCGGGGCTCGCCGCCGCGGCGCGCAAACGCATCTATCTCGAACCGGGCGCCCCGTTCGGCTGGATCGACGATCCCCCCGGATTGAACCGGGTGATCGGGCTTTATTGGCTGTCGAGCCTGTTCTATCCCGATGTCTACCAGCAGGACCTGCGCAGCATCGCCCGCACCTTTTACCAGCTCTTTTACGGGATCCAGCTCACCGACCGCCAGCTTGAAGCGCTGGTGCGCCCGGCCGAAAATCCGGAAGCGGCCAGCAAGCAGGTGGCGAATGTACCGATTTTTGGCGCCGAGCCGCCACCGATGCCAGGCACGCCGCCCAACCCCGAACTGGCCTTGCCGCCGGCGGGGCCACCAGCGGGACCGCCAGGCCGCGGCGGAATAGGCGGCGGAAGCGGGCTGCCGGGGCCGGTTCCGGGCGGGCACGGTTCGCCCTGAACGCTGCCGGTCACCACCGCAACCGGGAAGTTGATCCAGGCCCTAAAGGTGGAATTGGTGACGGATCAAACAGGCGATCAAGCCCGCAGCGAAACCGGCATCACAACTGGATCGCTCACGAGGCGCCGGCGCTGCCGTCGCCGCGCCTGACACCATTGAAGGAAGGGAATATTTTGCCAAAAATGACCACAATCCAACGGGATCGTCGAAAATAGTTCAAATTCGTAGCAAATTTAACCGTAGGATTTGCTTACACTTCGACAATATCTGTTAAGACACAATCACCTAAACCTCTGACATATCGCATATGGCACGGCATGTGCCTTGGCGCATGACATCGACCAATCGAAGAGGTTGTTGTCATGTCAAGGTGCAACGCGCTTGCCGCCGCCGCGATAGCGGCGATCATGGCGGCTAGCGTTACATGGCCGGAACCGGCTGCGGCCACAGCGGTAAGCTTTGCCTATGGTGCGCTTGCCGACGGCGCCACCGACGCGCAAATCCAAAGCTACATGAATGCACAGCTCAGCAGCTACGGGTCGGTGACCGTCAGCGGCGCGGTTGCGTCCGGCAGCTACAACGCCGACGGTCACGTCGTCGGACCGGTGACCGGCTCGGGAATTTTCAAGACCGTCCATTCCTTTACGCTCGATAATCTCGACGGCACATTCATCATGAACAACAATTCGGGGAGCCATCCCGCGAACGACATCCTGATGAATTTCACCGGCCTTACGGTCGCGAGTGTCAGTTTCGATCTCGAGATCTTCCCCGACGACAGCTGCACCTCGTTGTCGGGCGGCAATTGCGGCGGGCGCGGCAACCCAAACCTGCCCGATCTGACGCTGTTGGCCAATGGCACGGCGGTCGCCCAATGGTTCGGCCTGGTGCCGGGCAGCGGCGGCAGCAGCAACGGCATTGCCGCGTCGAGCTACACGCACTCACCGGCAAGCGGTGTCTTTTTCAACGAGTCGGCGCCGCAATTGTTGGGTTCGAGCGGCATTCTGACGCTTCCCACCGGCACGACGAGCCTCGACTTTGAGGATTGGCCGGCGACGATCGCGATCGATGATTTGGTGATCAATTTCGACAGCGACCCGCCATCCGTGCCTGAACCGACCGGCATTGCGCTGCTCGGCACTGCCCTGTGCGGATGGGCGGTTTTAAGGCGGCGCCGGGCGGCCTGACCCCTCCGCGATTGTTTGCCACGCCGGGGCGTCGCGAAACGATCAACGGGCGCCCTCGGCGCGTCGCCTATGCCCACCGCCTCCCAATCCCGGTCCCGCCGGCACGGCGGATCTGCTCTGCCTTCGCCGGAGTTCGGGTCAAACCGAACACGCTATGCCCGGACATGGCCAAAAGCGCGACAAGGCGGCTGCCTATGGCGCCGGTCGCCCCGGCAACAAACACGCGCATGCAAACGGCTCGAGAAATTTACGACGGAACGCGCCATCGGGCCCGAAGCCCCACAGCCTAGTGCCGAGCCGAGGGCGCCTTTGGATTGAACCCTGCGGCGGTGATCTGATTCCCCGGCTCGGTGCGGGACGCACCCGCCCCGCCCAGCCTGGTTCAGCTGCGCCAGCGCAAGGTTCTGGGCTCGATCGGGTTTTCAAACGGGCGGCTCTCGGCGCGGGCGCGGCGGTATTCGCGTTTGAGCCGATAGTACCACTTGGCCTGGGTGTCGGCGTCATCGATTAGCATCAGCGGCGGGTTCCAGCGCAGCCCTTGCCGCTGGCGCTCCATGATCCTGCGGTCCTGATGCAGGAAGGCGCGCACATAGGGCCGCAGCAGCGGCTTGAGCGCACTCAGCCAAGGTGCGGTCCAATAGATGCAATGGTTGATTTCGCTGGTCTGGTTGTCGATCGGCGTGATCGCAGTCAGATTGCACACGGCATGGCGGCCGCTGCGGATATGCTCGATGCGCACCGCCGGCAGGCGAAACACGATCTCGGTCTCGGGCGAGCCGCCGAGCAGCCGATAGCCGCGCGAATTGGCCGAGGGCGCATGCCGGGTCATGGCGAAACCCCAGGGCGCGGGCGCAAACGCCTTGGCCTTGGCATGGATCGAGCGCCGCGACCGCCACCACCAGGCGCGGTGCACGAACGGCCCGTGCGCCGGGTCCATCAGCCCGACGACGGCATGGTCGATCGCCGCCGCAAACGCCACCGTTTCGACGAGCCGCGGCGTCGCGTCGGCCAAGCCCTCCAGGACCGGGACCGGCGGCGCCGCCGCCGGATCGGTGCCGAAGAACACCCAAATATTGCCCTGGACCTCATGCGTGGGATAGCTCTGCAGCCGCACCCGCTGCAGCGGGAACGACTGGCCCGCCACCAGCGCCGGGATCAGCGTGCAGCGCCCGGCGGTGTCGAACCGCCAGCCGTGATAGCAGCATTCGATTTGGCCAGCGTCGAACCGCCCGGCCGAAAGCGGCATGCCGCGATGCGGACAAATGTCGCGCAAGGCAAAGACCGAGCCGTCGGCGTCGCGGCCGATCAGCAGCGGTTCGCCGAGCATGACCTTGGCCCGCATCTGTCCCGGTTTGAGCCGGGCGGACGGACAGGCATAGTACCATGCCTCGCGCAGCGGCGCGGCGTGCTCCTCCGCCCGGTCGTCGCGAGATATCTGTTGCCGTCCTTGCCCCACCCGCGCGAGATTTGCCGGTTCTTTCGCACGAGGCAAGGGTGATCGCATGTCGGCATTGCCGGTCGGCACCAATGAAACCGCACCGCCGGTGGTGGACGAACCCAGCCCCGATGGGGTGCGACGTCTCACCTTGAACCGGCCGCAAACCCGCAACGCGCTGTCGGTTGCTGTGATGGACGCGCTGCGCGCCGCCCTTCACCGCGCCGGCGACGACCCGAAGACCCGCGTCGTCGTGCTTGCCGGCGCTGGTCCCGCTTTCTGCTCGGGCCATGACCTGCGCGAGCTCCGCGCCGATCCGCGCCGCGAAACCTATGAGCGGGTCTTTGCCCAGTGCAGCGAATTAATGCTGACCATCACCCGGCTTCCCAAACCGGTCATCGCCGAGGTGCACGGGATCGCCACCGCCGCCGGCTGCCAGCTGGTCGCGACCTGCGATCTCGCGGTCGCCGCCGCGGACGCCCGGTTCGCGACGCCCGGCGTCAATATCGGACTGTTTTGCTCGACGCCGATGGTGGCGCTGTCGCGCGCGGTCGGGCGCAAAGCGGCAATGGAGATGTTGTTGACCGGCGAGATGGTCGACGCCGCCCGGGCGCGCGAGCTGGGCCTTGTCAACCGCGTCGTGCCGGCGGCCGAATTGCGGCAAACAGTCGACGCGTTGGCGCGCACGATCGCGGCCAAATCCGCGCTGACCCTCGCCATTGGCAAGGCGGCATTTTATCGCCAGGCCGAACTCGACCTTGCCGCCGCCTATCGCTATGCCGCCGAGGTCATGACCACCAACATGCTCGCCCATGACGCCGCCGAAGGGATCGACGCTTTTCTCGAAAAGCGGGCGCCGGTGTGGTGCGACCGCTGAGCCCGTGCGGTTGATCGCAAGCGCTTCACGCCGAGCGACACGGACGACGCCCCGGTTGCCCGAGGGACGGGTCGGCTTACGATCGGCGGCAAGGGCGGGGTTGAAATTGGCCCTGCTCTTAACCTTCGCCGCCGCTTGGGGCCACTCGCCTGCACTTGCGGGGGATTGGTGGGACCCGAGCGGCGCATTGGGGCTGGCGCCCGTGCAAAATGCGCTCTGTCAATATTGGGGCGTTGTCTGCAAGCGGCAAAACTACATTCGCATCGATACCCTTGATTATTCACCGCCTCCGAGTTCACCCATCCTATTGTCTGAACCCGATGCCGGATGGCAGGCGTTCTCAAATTTGGGAAGCGGTGGCTCGTGGCTGGCGCGCGAATTCGATACGACAGCGACCGGGTGCGTCACGGCCGCAAGGATTGCATCGATCTTGAACTATGCGGTCAGCGATAACGGAGCCTTCAACGGCAATTTATTGTCGTTCGCCGGTCAGCAGTGGAATTTCCGACCGGTAACAAATTTGATCTCTGCCGCCAACGCCAGCGCGGCGGGGGCAGTGGAAACCCACAGCAGCCAGGAGGTCATCTTTGATTTTGTCAGTAGCTTACGCCATAAGGCGCCGCGCGACATTCGCATATCTGTCCGAATCCAGATAATTGATGACGGCGTTCCACAGCCGCAATTGGAACGTACCTATGAAATGATGTTTCCAAAGGGGGCAGATCAGTTCTCTGAATCCTGCTATATCCCGGTGTCGCAACCAGGATATTACGATCTCACGTTTCTGGTTTCCGACGACTTCTTTGGCGAGGATGAGCCTATCCCTGTGAAACTGCGAATAACGCCTCGGTAGGCCGTCTGCGCAACAGCGGCGGAGTGAACATGGACCACGAGCATTATACTGACGCCTATCTGCGCGACATCCTAAAGACGGTGCGGACAATCGCCGTGGTCGGGGCGAGCCCGCGGCCCGGCAGGCCGAGCCACGGGGTCATGGCCTATTTGCAGCGTCACGGTTATCGGGTCATCCCGGTCAATCCGAACGCCGCCGGGGAATTGATCCACGGCGAGAAATGCTATGCCCGGCTCGCCGACATCCCCGAGGCGGTGGACATGGTCGACATCTTTCGGCGCAGCGACTATGCCGGGGCGGCGGTTGACGACGCGATTGCGAAAGGCGCCGCGGTGGTGTGGTTGCAGCTGGGCGTGCGCGACGGCAAAGCCGCTTCGCGCGCCGAGACCGCCGGCCTCAAGGTCGTCATGAACCGCTGTCCGGCGATCGAGATCCCGCGGCTCGGTCTGGCCCCGCGTTAACCGAGCCTGGCGACAAACGGGGCAAGGAACTCACGCAATACCGGCGACCATTTGGCGTATTCCGGTCCGCTTGCGGAGTGGCCGAAATCGCTGTCGATCTCGAAATAGCGGGCCTCGACACCGGCCTCGGCGAGCGCCTTCATGACCCTCGGCGCCAGGCTGGGGGGAAACAGCACGTCGCTGCGGCACAGCACGTACAACACCTTGGCGCGGATCTGCGCGAAGTCCTTCATCGTATCGAACCCGATCGTGGCGCGACGCAGGATCACGAGCGAGTTGGCGTCCCACCCCTGCGCCCAATCCGCGGCCAGCCGGCGGATCGCCGCTTCGCGCGCGGCGCGATCCGGAAAGCGGCTCGCCAGCTGCTGGTCATAGCCATAACGCATCAGGGTTTCATAGCGCATCTCGGTCAGCACCGATTTGGCGCCGCCGCGCCCGTAATAATTTCCGCCATGCCAGTCGGGCGCGCTGGCCAGCCGCGCCTCGAGTTCGGCCAGGCTGCGCTCGGCATTCTGCGCGCGCGGCGCGGTGACCACGGCGACAATCGCGTCCATCGCCTGCGGATAGGCAACCGCCCATTGGAAGGCCTGGTAGCCGCCATAGGAGGGGCCCGCAACCGCCACCAGGTGACGGACGCCGAGGCTGTCGAGCAGCGCCTTTTGCGCGGCAACGATATCGCGCACCGTGATTGCCGGAAAATCGGCGCCATAGGGCCGGCCGGTGCGCGGGTTGAGGCTCGCACCGTTGGTCGAGCCGTAGGACGAGCCGAGCATGTTCGACGACACGACAAAGAGACGGTCGGTGTCGATGGCCTTGCCGGGCCCGATCAGCCCATCCCACCAGCCCGGCTGGTTGGCGTTTGCCGGATTGCGGCCGGCGGCGTGGTGGCTGCTGGTAAATCCGTGGGTGATCAGCAGCGCATTGTTGCCGCCGGGCGCGAGCCGGCCATAGGTCTCGTAAGCGATCGTGACCTCGGGCATCACCACACCATTGCCCAGACGAAAGTCGTGGATCGTGAATTTGCGGTCCTCGACAGTGCCGATTTCGGCGGTGTGCAGCGGTACAGCAGCCATCGGTTTCCTCCCTCGCCATGCCAAAATTCTGCGATCCGCCGGCGCCGCGCCACCGGCGCGCTTTCGCCCCGGTCAGGATACGCCTAGACTTGCCGCCGTGAACTGCGCCGCTCGCCTCGCCCCGATGCTGATGCTCAGCGCTTGCGTCGGCAGCGGTCCCACCCCCCTGCCCGGCAACCAAATCACCGCCACTTTCCCGTCCGGCGGCATCGCCAACCAGATCGTGGTGACCGCGATCGACCGACTGCCGCTGCGCAATGCCGAACTGATTGCGCCCGACGGTCATGCCACCGCGGCCCAGTCGATCACCGCCACCCCGGCACCGACCACGACATTCTCGCAGCAGACCCCGGCCCTGCTCAATCCCGGCCTTGGTTACGGGGTCGGCAGTATCGGATCGAACGCGCTGGCCCCGAATGTTGTCGGGGCCGCCCCGTTAACCCAGGGCCGATTGCTGGCGACCGTGTCGACCGCGACGATTGCGCTGCCCGACCCGCTCGCCTATCGCCGCGACTGGCAGCACTACCGCATTCGGCTCAAGCTGGGAAACCCGCCTCAGCAGGAGAACCGCGAAATCGCCGCTCCGGCGCCGCCGGCGGCCGGTTGATCGGCAAGCGATCAGGCCGCGGCGAGCTGGCGCGGACGGTAGATCGCCGTGTGGGCGATGCGCGCCACCGGGCTCGCGCTGTTGGCATAAACCAGCACGTCGAGCGAGACAAAGGCGTGGCCCTTGTGCTCCCAATTGCCGGTGATCAGCGCGCGCGCCGACAATTCGTCGCCGATGCGGGCAACCGCGAAATGCTCGATCCGACTGCCGACATGCATCCATGGCCCCAAAACCACATTCTGGCGCAACGCCCAGTTGCCAATATGCAGCAGCGTGCCGGGATGGACGAGGCCCTGCTCGGCGTAAAGCGGAAAACTCTCGCGGATGTCGCGCCGATATTGCGCGGCCTCCTCGCGGCTCACCCGGAACGGATGGATCGCCAGCCATCGGCCGACCGGCAATGTGCCCTGATCGGCCGGCGGCCGCACCGTCGGCGGCGGCGAGGGCTGCGGCGCGGAGGCGAAAGCCGCCGGCGGCGCGTTGGCGGCGGGCGGGAGCTCGGCGCGGCAAGTCGCGCACAACTCGCCGCGAGCCTCGAGCCGCAATTCGAGCCCGCCCTCGCGTTGATCGGCGGTCACGCTGACCCGGTCACGGTCATAGACCGGCTTGAGCAGGCGGCATTCGGCAATCCCCCGCTCGAGCCAGGCGCGCCCCCAGTGCCGGACGGGCAGATGGGTCATATAGGCATAGACCTCGACCCCGGGGACCAATCCACCATGAAAGCCGAAGCGGCGCGCCACCGCGTCGTCGTGGATCCGGTTCTCGCTGTTCTTGGCGGTGTTGAAGGCCTCGATCTCGTAGGGGCCGAGCGGCGATGGCGGCATGGCAGGGGCTCCTGGGCTCGGATATAAGCTCGATTATAGGCGCGCGCGCCGGATGTCGCGCAATGATCCGGAGGGAGTCCGAGCATGCAAAACCAGCTTCCCGAATACGAGCTGTTCGCGATCCGCTATGCCGAGCGCGATGCCCGCCGCAGCGACCATTTCATCGGCGGCGATCCGCATGACGGTCCGATGCCGATGGATTACTTCGTCTGGGCCGCGATCGGGCGCGAGCGCAGCTTTGTGATCGACACCGGCTTTACCGCCGAGGTCGCCGCCGCCCGCGGCCGCCGTCATCTGCGCTGCCCGGCCGAGGCTCTGTCACTGGTCGGGCTGGACCGCACCACCGTCGCCGACGTGATCCTGACGCATCTGCATTACGACCATGTCGGGACCTTTCACCGCTTTCCGAAGGCCGAATTCCATCTGCAGGAAAAAGAGCTGCATTACACGACCGGCCATCACATGCGCCATCCGTTCCTGGCGCGATCGTTCGAGGTCGAAGATGTGGTCGGCATCGTGCGGCTCAATTTCGCCCACCGGGTGCGGCTTTATAACGGGCCGGTCGAATTGGCGCCGGGCATCTCGTTGCATCCGGTCGGCGGCCACACCCCGGGCATGCAATTTGTGCGGGTCCATACCGGCCGCGGCTGGGTCGTGGTCGCCTCCGATGTCAGCCATTACTACGAGAACATGGAAAGCGGGCGGCCGTTTACGGCGGCCTTCAACATTGGCGACATGCTCGACGCCTATGACGCGTTGCGCGCCGCCGCGCCCAGCCCGCAGCACATCGTTCCCGGCCATGACCCCTTGGTCATGCGCCGCTACCCGCCGCCCCGGCCCGAATTGGAGGGGCTCGTCGTCCGCCTCGACGTGCCGCCGCAAGGCTAGCCGCCGGGCTTCGACTGCGGCTTCTGATGCCCGCGGAGAGCGGCATCGGGGAGCGGACCCGAGAGGCGCTTGCGGCCCTGAGCGCACGCAGCTGCGGGAGCGGCGGCTGGGAGCCGTGTGTTCGGTTCCCCACACCGCCACCCGGTCTCGGGTCGTTGTTGTCAACTCGGGGTTGACGGATCTTCTCCGCTTCGGCAGCTGTGTATCCGCGCTTAGCCGATCCGTTCGAGGACGGCGTTGAACAGCCGCGTGCGGTCCTCTTCGAGGTTGCGCGCCGAATTGCGGAACATCGCCCGCCAATCCTCGCCCAAAATCAGATGCGTGCCGAGCGGCGGCGGCGCCGTCTCGGCATAGCCGGCGCGCCGGGCCGCAGCGGCCCGCGCCTCCGCGGTCGTGTCCTGCCACATCACAACGCGGAATCCGGCGGCTTCGAGCTTGGCCCGCGTCTCGTCGACCGACAGCAAAAAGCTGATCGCGGGCACGCGCGCCCATTGCACCGGGAAATGCGGCGGCCCGCCCGGTCCGGCCGCGACTTCCTGCAAGGCGAGGCGGCCGCCCGGCTTCAGCACCCGCCGCATCTCGCCATAGAGCCGGTCACGATCGGCAATATTCATCGCCGCATTCTGCGACCAGACCACATCGAAACTCCGATCGGCAAACGGCAGGTCGAGCGCGCTCCCTTGGCGGTAATCGACCCGGCCCTCGAGACCGGTGCGTCGCGTCAGCATTTGCGCAACGCGAACGAATTCGGCGGTCAGGTCAACGCCGCTTACCCGCAGCCCATAGCGCCAGGCGAGATAGCGTGACGGCCCGCCCAACCCCGAGCCGACATCGAGCACGCGTTCGGTGCCGGTAAAGCCGACCAGTTCGGCCAGCCGCATTGTCGCCGGGCGCTGGCCGCCATGGAACTCGTCGACCGCCGCCAGATCGTCCGGGGTCAGCCGGTTGATGTCTTTTCCCATGTCTTCGAGCGCGGTCAGAATCGCCGCGCCGAGGTCCGGGTTGGTGTAATGCGCCTCGACCGGGTTGTCGGACATCCCGTAATGCTCCCGAAGAGATCGGTTTCTGATAATAGAACGAAATTCGTCGGGCGAGGGCTTTGCGGCACGCGTGCATCGCCGGGAAACGGGGCGATGGCGCAACGTGCCGCGCCGCGGCCCTTGCCCGACGCGGCAAAAGTCGGGATGGAGGGCAGCGATGGGCGAATTCGCATTGGGCCAGGCGGTGCCGCGGTTCGAGGATCGGCGCCTGCTGCGCGGCGGCGGCCGCTATATCGACGATATGGTGCTGCCGCGGATGGCATTTGGCTATGTGCTGCGCTCGCCCCATGCCCATGCCCGCATCCGCGCCATCGATACCGAGGCCGCACGGGCGGCGCCGGGCGTGCTCGCGGTGCTGACCGGCGCCGATTGGGAGGCGAGCGGCTGGGGCGACCTGCCGGTGCCGCGCGGCTTGCGGTTGCGCGACGGCTCGCCGGCGTTGCGGCCGCGCTTTCCGGCGCTGGTCAAGGACCGGGTGCGCTGGGTCGGCGATTACGTCGCCTTTGTCGTGGCCGAGACCCGCCACCAGGCCGAGGACGCCGCCGAACTGATCGCGGTCGATTACGAGCCCTTGCCGCCAATCGTATCGACCGCCGTTGCGGTCGAACCCGGCGCGCCGCGCGTCTGGGACGAGGCGCCGGACAATGTCGCCTTTTTCCACAGCGAGGGCGACGCCGCCCGGACCGAGGCGGCGCTTGCCGGCGCCGCGCATGTCGTCCGCCGCCGCCTGGTCGTCAACCGCGTGACCGCGGCGGCGATGGAGCCGCGCGGGGCGATTGGCGATTACGATCCTGCCGCCGACCGCTATACGCTCTATACGACCTTGCAGCGCGTCCATGCCTACCGCACCGATCTGGCCACCCAGGTATTGAAGGTGCCGGAAAGCCATGTCCGGGTTGTCGCCGGCGATATCGGCGGCAGTTTTGGCATGAAATCGGCGATTTATAACGAAGTGGCGCTGGTGCTGCTGGCGTCGCAGCGGGTCGGGCGCCCGGTCAAATGGACGAGCACCCGCTCCGAGGCCTTTCTCGGCGACGCGCAGGCGCGCGACAACGTCCACGACGCCGAGCTGGCGCTCGACGCGCATGGGCATTTTGTCGGATTTCGCGTGCGCACGATCGCGGCGGTCGGCGCCTATCCGCAAACCGGGTCCAACGCGTTTGTCGCCAATCTCGGGACCTTGGCCGGCGTTTATCGCACCCCGGCGGTGCGCGCCGAGGTGACCGCGGTCTATACCAACACCAACCCGGTGCGCCCCTATCGCGGCAACGGCAGGCCGGAATTTGCTTTTGTGATCGAGCGCATGGTCGACGAGGCGGCGGCCGAGCTCGGCCTCGATCCGGTCGAATTGCGCCGTCGCAACCTGATCCCGCCCGAAGCGATGCCGTTCAAATCGGGCCTGACCTTTACCTATGATTGCGGTGAATTCGAGAAGAGCCTCGATCTCGCCCTGCGGCTTGCCGACGCGCCCGGTTTCGAGCGCCGCCGGGCCGAGGCGCGCGCCCGCGGCCGCCTGCGCGGGCTCGGCATCTCGAACACGATCGAGCGCGCCGCCGCCGGCGGTTTCGAAGCCGCCGAGATCCGCTTTGACCGCAGCGGCACCGTGACCCTGGTATCGGGCTCGCTGACCCAGGGCCAGGGCCACGAAACGGTCTACAAGCAATTGCTGTGCGATCGGCTCGGCATCGATCCGGCCCGCGTCCATTATGTGCAGGGCGACACCGACAAAGTCGCCAATGGCGAGGGCACGGGGGGCTCGCGTTCGGCCGCTCTCGGCGGCTCGGCGGTCTATCTCGCCACCGAAAAGATCATCGCCAAGGCCACCGCGATCGCCGCCCATCTGTTGGGCGCGGCGCCCGAAGAGGTGAATTTTGCCGACGGCCTGTTCACCGCGCCGCGGTCCAACCGCGCCCTGAGCGTGGCCGAGGTCGCGGTTGAATCGTTCAACCCGCCGAGCCTCCCCGACGGCGCCGAGCCGGGGCTGATCGCGGCCGCCGCCTTTGCCCCGAAAGACCAGAACTTCCCGAACGGGACCCATATCTGCGAGTTGGAAATCGACCCCGAGACCGGCGCCGTCGAAATCCTGCGCTACAGCGTGGTCGACGATGTCGGCACGGTCATGAACCCGCTCTTGCTCGAAGGCCAGATTTGCGGCGGCGTGGTTCAGGGGATCGGCCAGATCCTGATGGAGGATATCCGCTTTGACCCCGCGACCGGGCAGATCCTGACCGGCTCGTTTATGGATTACGCGATGCCGCGGGCCGGCGATCTATGCCGCTTTGACCTCGGCAACAACCCGGTGCCGACCAAGACCAACCCGCTGGGCGTCAAGGGGGCCGGCGAGGCCGGCGCGGTCGGCGCCATGCCGGCGGTGGCCAATGCGCTGATCGATGCGCTCTCGCCCTTGGGGATCCGCGAGATCGCGATGCCGGCCACCCCCGAGCGGCTGTGGCGCGCGATCCGCGCCGCCAGCGCCGCCTCGGCCGAGGCTTGAGCGCCGCCGGCAGTGCTGGTTTGGGCGGGATGCGTGTGGTCGCGGTCGCGAGGGCGGAGCGCGGCCGCCGCCAACAGGCTCAAAAAAAAGCTGTCGGCGAATTTTACAATAACCTCGCGAGCGGTCATCGCGGATCCGCCACCGTCCTAAGCTTGGCGGAACCCGGCATTGTCCGCTGAAATCGTTATGAAAGGCCGAAGCTGCCCTCATCCGGCATGATCGTCGCGGCGGCGCATTCGCCGGCCGACCCGCTCGATGACTGTCGGGGCGCTTTACAGAAATCGAGCGCCGCGATCGGCCGTCAAGAAAAAACATCGTTAATCCAACTAATTAACCATTTGGCACGGAGATTGCTCGTCGATCTGGGCACGATCTCGGCAGTTATGCACCCAAAGAGAGCGCGACGATGAACAAAACCTCGATGACCCTGACGGCGGCAGCCTTGCTGGCAAGCGCAGGGGGAGCTGCGTCCGCCGCAACCATCAAATTTACGCGCACCATCAGCCCCACGCTGAAGCCGTTCACAACCAGCCAAACCTTTCCACTGTGGGGTTCGGTCGTGGGGACCAACGGCGTTCCGGCAAATGCAACGCTCACAATGGTCACCGATACGCTGACCGACACGCTCGCCGGCACGATCTCGATCACCAATCTGAGCGGCACCACGGGCAGCTTCACCGCCGCCGCGGTCGACACCGCGACCAAGACCGTGGGCAGCCTGACGGTCACGACGGTTGTGACCGGCACCGTCGCCTCGGGCACCGCTGCCGCGAGCACGACCGTCGGTCCGTTCAGTTCGGGCGGCACGGGCACCAGCAGTGCGTCGACGACCACTGTCACGTCGTTCCTGGGCACTGGCACGCTGACCGCGATGCTCAACGATGCGATCAACACCACCGACAACATCGGCTTTTCCAACACGGTTACAACCACCGGGTTGGGCAGCGTGGTCGATGTTCTGACCTACACCTATACAGTGCCGACGACCGCGCCCGAGCCGGCGACGCTGAGCCTGCTTGGTGTGGGTCTTGCCGGTCTCGGCCTCGCCCGGCGTCGCAAGCGGCAGAAATAACCCACGCGCAGCGTGGGGGGGTCGGCCGCGGCGTCCTGACCGCGCTCTCAGCGGACGCGGGGGCCTCTGTAAAGAAAAGCGACGCTAGAGGCGTCGGCGATCGACGGCACAAGGCGGTGCCACCTGCGGTGGCGCCGCCCTGTTGTTGCCCGAGGCTGCCGCAGCGTGCCCGACCCCGGGTGGAACCCATAACCGGCCCGGCGAAAACCACCAATGCAATAACTCTGGTGGCACAATCTGGCGGCTCGCTTATCATCGGGCGCGCGGCCGTCGACAAGGAGAAGCCGGTGCCCGAATTCAGGATGATCCGAACCACGGCGACCGCGGCCGAGCCGCCGGCCCGCTCGCCGCTGGCGGCTGCGGTCACGGCCTTGCGCCGCGGCGACCCGGTATTGATCCGCGACGCGCCGCTGAATGTGCTGGCGCTTGCCGCCGAGCTGGTCAGCGACGAGACGCTGCAGTGGATGCGCGGCATGTCGACGGCGGTGCCGCGGATCGTGCTGACCCGACGGCGGGCCGCCGCCCTCGGTCTTGCTCCGCGCCAGGATCTGACCGGTGCGGTGACGATCACCGTGGCGGCGGAAATGCCGGCCGCGGTGATCCGCAACCTCGCCGATCCGGCCGCGTCGCTCGGCGCCGAGCCGCCCGGGTTCGGCTCCGAACCGGTGATTGCCAAAAGCGGCGGGCTGGCGGCGGTGACGCTGGCCAAGCTGGCGGCATTGCTGCCCGCGGCCCTGGTCGTGCGGGTCGGTGCGGCCGAAGCGGCGTTATTGGCGCGCCGCCCCGATCTCGCCGCGATCGAGGCTGCCGCCGTCTTTCGGCGCTATGCCGAGGACGCCGCCCTCACCCGCGTTGCCGAGGCGCGGGTGCCGCTCAACGAAGCCGAGAATGCGCGGCTGATCGCGTTTCGCCCGGGCGATGGCGGGGTCGAGCATTTGGCGATCGTGATCGGCGCGCCCGATCCGGCCTCGCCGGTGCTGGTGCGGCTGCATTCCGAATGTTTCACCGGCGACCTGCTGGCCAGCCTGCGTTGCGATTGCGGCGATCAGCTGCGCGGCGCGATTGCGGCGATCGCCAAGGCGGGCGACGGCGTTCTGCTTTACCTGGCCCAGGAAGGGCGCGGCATCGGGCTCGTCAACAAGCTGCGCGCTTATCAATTGCAAGATGCCGGGTTCGACACGCTCGACGCCAACGAGCAGCTCGGCTTCGACGCCGACGAACGGGTCTATTTGCCGGCGGCCGAGATGTTGCGCCAGCTCGGCTACGGGACGGTGCGTCTGTTGACCAACAACCCCGAAAAGGTCGCCGCGCTTGAACGCTACGGCATCCGCGTCGCCGAACGCGTGCCGCATGTATTTCCCGCCAACGGCCACAACGAACGCTATTTGCGCACCAAGGCGACCCGCGGCGGGCATCTGCTGTAGAGGCTACACGGTCGGCGGCCAGATCCCGGCCACGACATCGGCTTCGCTGGCCCCCGGCCAGGGCGGCATTGTCACCCCGACGATCACGAGCGTTTCGCCGCCGTCGCAGCGAAACTGGAAATGGGTCCCGGTCGGGATGCTAAGCGACACCCCGGCGCTGAGCGCGACGATGTCTTCCTGCTCGGCGAGGCGGCGCCACAGGCGGCCGCGCCCGGACAGGACAAACCACAATTCCGCCACCGTCCGGTGGGCGACGGCGCGCGCCACCGCGCCCGGCGCCAGCGAGAACAACGCCATGCCGCCGCGGTCGAGACCGCACAGGATGCGCACCTCGGAGCCGTCGGGGGCGATCGCATCGGCGGCAGAGGCCGCGCTCCGCGTCTGGTAGCGCATCGCCATTACCGTCTCCATTGCGATGCGCCGGCGGGTTGCGGCCGATTGACAAAACCGCCGCCGCCTCCGACAACCGCGAGGGATGACGCCATAAGCCAAAGGAGCAAGGGATGGGCATGCTCGACGGACGGGTCGCGATTTGCACCGGCTCGGGTCGCGGAGTGGGCGCCGAGGTGGCCAAATTGATGGCGGCCAACGGCGCCAAGGTGGTGGTCAACGACCCGGGCACCAGCGGCGCCGGCGAGGGCTTCGACCAGACCCCGGCCCAGCAGATTGTCGACGAGATCAAGGCCGCCGGCGGTGATGCGATCGCCAATTACGGCTCGGTCGCCAAGTTCGACGACTGCCTGGCGATGGTCGCCCAGGCGCGCGAGACCTTTGGCGGGCTGCACATCGTGTTCAACGCCGCCGGCATCCTGCGCGACAAGATGTTTCATAACATGTTCCCCGAGGACTGGCAGGCGGTCATCGACGTCCATCTGACCGGCCATTTCAACATCAATCGCGCCGCAATCAATCTGTTCCGCGAGCAGAATTACGGGCGGATGATCATGGTCTCCTCGACCTCCGGCCTGCTCGGCAATATCGGCCAGTGCAATTACGGCGCGGCCAAGCTCGGCATCGTCGCGCTGGCGCGCATCGTCGCGATGGAGAATGCCTCGCGCGGGATCACGGTCAATGTCATCTGCCCGTCGGCCGACACCCGCATGACCCGTTCGGTGCCGGTGCCGAAAGACCCGCAGGCGGCGGCCTTGCGCGAAGAGCGGTTGCGCCGCAGCCGGGCCGATGCGATCGCCCCGCTCTGTGTGTTTCTCGCCTCCGAGCAGGCCGCCTATGTCAACGGCCAGGTTTTTCACCAGCGCGCCGGCGAATTGTCGCTTTACGGCCATATGCGCCCGGTGCGGATGGTGCACCGGCAGGGCGGCTGGACCCCGGAGACCCTGGCCGAAGTCGCCATCCCGGCGCTGGCGCCGCAATTCACCCCGCTCGACAGCCGCGGCGTCCACGCCGGTCTGCCGCTGGAATAGGCCTCGCCGCCGCGCGGTTGCGTGTCTGGCCGCGTCGGCGAAGCGCGACGCGACCTCGCCCGCGCGCGCACCGGCTGTGGTGCCGCCCATCGGCTCGGTCGGCATCTGCCGGACAAAGCTGGGCGCGCGCCGGGGCCGCCGGTGCAAGATCCGGAGCCCACACGCTAGGCCGAGCGTGATCGGGAGGGGGCCTGCGCCAGAACCTCGAGCAATGGCTGCAAATGCCTTTCATAGCGGCGCCAGCGGCCGACCGAATGGGTGAACAGCGGCTGCCGCACCTGCCATCCGCTCGCGGTGCGCACCGGCCGCTCGGTCTTATAGAATTCGAGGCAACCCGGCTCCCAGTCGAGGCCGAGAAACGCGATCAACCGCCGGCTCTCCCCTTCGAGATCGGCGACGAGCTTTTCATAATCGATCGTCAATGTCGGCTGCGGCAGCACCTGTCGCCAATGTTCGGCCAGCCGCTCGATTTCGAGGCCGCGCGCGGCGCATTCGATAAGGTCGGTGGCATAGGCGATTGTCTGGTCGAATTTCTGCTGGAAACACGACAGGCAGACATCGCGCAGGTCGCGCCGGCAAAAGATGATGCGCGCGTTGGGAAACAGCACGCCGATCAGTCCGAGGCTCAAAATATTGTCGGGCATCTTGTCGATGACCCGGGCGGCGTCGCCCCCGAGCCGCCGCAGATGGGCGATATATTCCTCGGCCAGCCGCCCGGCGAGACCCGGATCGACCTCCTCGCCGCTTTGCTGGGCATGGGCTTGCAGCATATCGGTGATCTCGGCGATGGCGCCGAGTTCGCCGGCGCCGAACACCCGCGAGTGGCTGGCCGCGATCTGTTCGACAAGGCTGGTACCAGAGCGCGGCATGCCGACAATAAACACCGGAAGCTCCGACGGGTTGCCCTCGCCGGCCACTGCGGCAAACAGCTCCGGCGTACAGGTGGCGATTAGCGTATCGACCCGGCGCCGCATCTCGGCATGATCGTAAAGCGCGTGCGCATCGGCCAGACGGCGTCGCGCCAGCACGTTGGCTTCGTTGAAATAGGCGAACGCCTCGTCGTAGCGCCCGGCATTGTCGAGCAGCATGCCGAGCGCAAAATCGGCGTCGATGCGCGTCTCATCGGGGCAATCGGCGCGCTGCAGCAGCGCACCCAGCTGAGCAAACGCCTCGTCAATTCCGACATCATGGCCGATGATGGCCAGACCGGCATAAGCGTCGGGCAATTGCCGATCGAGCGCCAACGCCTGTTCAAAGGCGGCCCGCGCCTCGTCGAACCGGCCGAGCGCGCGCAAAATATGGCCGAGCCCGCTCCAGCCGCTCGCGGCGTTGGGCGCGACAGCGACCGCGTGACGGCTGACCTGCTCGCTTTCCTGCGGGTCGCCGACATAGGCGAGCGCTCCGGTGAGGCGCGTCAGGATGGCGGGATTGTCGGGCGCCATCGCGGCCGCCTGCCGATGGCACGCAACCGCCTCGTCGTAACGCTTGAGCTCGATCAAAAGCTGGCCCAAATCGCTCAGCGGGTCAGCCAGGTCGGGCCGCAGCGTCAGCACGCTGCGAAAGGCTGCCTCGGCTTCTTCGAAGCGGTGCAAATTGCTGAGTGCCGCGGCCCGGTTGAGGTGCGCCTCAACCATTTCCGGCTGCAGTGCGGCGGCGCAGGACGCGCTCTCCAGCGCCGCCTCGTGCGCGCCCTGGCGATTGAGGGCGCTTGCCAGGTTGCAATGCGCGACCGCAAAATCGGGCCATAGCGCAACCGCCTCGCGGAAGGCGCCGGCGGCGGCGTCGAGCCGCCCCAGCGCCAGCAGCGCACACCCGAGATCCACACGTGCCGAGACTGCTTCCGGAGACCGCGCAGTAACTTGCGCAAACAGCGCGACCGCCTCGCCGGGGCGGCCCTGTGCCGAAGCGACGGCGCCCCGCAAGAGCAGCGCTTCGGCGTGACCCGGGGTTTGGCTAAGGATCCTGCGGGCGATCTGCTCGGCCCGATCGGCCCGACCCACCTGGCACAGGTCAAGCGCAGCCGCGATCGCGCGGGCGAGATCGGCGCCGCTGTCGTTCTCAGCGTTCTTCTCGGTTGCCATTGTCGATTTCACGATCAGTCTCGGGCGGCGGCCATCGTAGCAGGATTGACGCGGATAATGCGCAATCCGCGGCGCCGGCGGCGCAACCGGGCGATTGTCCAAAGCCGGCCGCCACCCTGCCTTATCCTGCCGGCCTTGTCGCGCCGCCCGCCTGCAGCAAGCCGCGGCAAGCACTGCCGGTTCGGCCGGCCGGTCGCGGGCTCTTCCAGAGCTGGAAAAATCAGCCGGGTTCGATTAGCAATTCGCAGTGCGGGGATGCGGGCGCCACACTCGGCCGATAATCACCGGCCGAGCGCCGTTTGTCGGGTTCTCGGGCCGCTCTGCCGTTTGTTGCAACCATCGAAGGGGAAGGAATGAGGGCCGGGCGGAAGGTGCTGATCGTCGACGACGACGACGCATTGCGGCAATCGCTGGTCGAGCAGCTCGAACTCAACGACGAATTTGTCGCGGTTGCCTGCGGCACCGCCGCGGCGGCGTTGGACGCCGTCGGGCGCGAGCGATTCGACGCGATCCTGCTCGATATCGGCCTGCCCGACATGGACGGGCGCGATCTGTGCCGCGAATTGCGAGGCCGCGGCGTCCATATTCCGATCATGATGCTGACCGCTTCGGATACCGACGCCGACACCGTGCTCGGCCTTGATTCCGGCGCCGACGACTATGTGACCAAGCCGTTCCGGTTGAGCGTTCTGTTGGCCCGCCTGCGCGCTCATCTGCGCCAGAGCGAGCATAGCGATGACGCGGTGTTTTCGATCGGACCCTATTCGTTTCAGCCGAGCGCCAAGCTGCTGACCGATGCCGAGACCCGTAAGAAAGTGCGCCTGACCGAAAAGGAAACGGCGATCCTTAAATTTCTTTATCGCGCCGGCGACCGGGTAATCGGCCGCGACACGCTGCTTGGCGAGGTCTGGGGCTATAATGCCGGGGTGACAACCCATACCCTCGAGACCCACGTCTACCGGCTGCGGCAAAAGATCGAGCGCGACCCGGCCGCCGCCCAAATCCTGGTGACCGAGCCCGGCGGCTACCGCCTCGTCCCGTGAGGGCACGGGCGGGCGCGCATCGCCGGTGACCGGCCCCGTGTGGCCGGCGGGGCTGGTCATCGTCAGCGGCGCCGACAGCGCCTATTTCCCATTGCTGCGCGATCTGGTGCTGTCGGTGCGGGCGCACAATCCCGAAGCCGCGATCGGCATCCTCGATGTCGGCCTCCAACCCGCCGAATGCCGATGGCTTGAACCGCGCGTAACCCGCCTCGTTCAACCCGGCTGGGACATCGATTTTCCCGGCCGTTCACACCTCGCCGAGGCGCGCAAGGCGCAATTCGCCCGCCCGTTTCTGCCCCGGCATTTTCCCGGCTACGACACCTATTTGTGGATCGATGCCGACGCTTGGCTGCAGGACCCGCGGGTGGTTGAGCTGTATGCCCGGGCGGCGGCAGGAGGCCGGCTGGCGATCGTGCCGGAGATCGATCGGGCTTATAAGCGACACTACAAAAGGCCCAAGCTGTTCGGGTTGACCCTGACCTGGAAGAACTACCGCGAAGCCTTCGGATGGCGTGTCGCCGACCGTCTCGGCCGCAACCCGATGGTCAATTGCGGCGTCTTCGCGTTGCGCGGCGATGCGCCGCACTGGGCGGTGTGGGCGCGGATTATCGAGCGGGTGGCGCAACGCACCCGGTTTTTCTTTGTCGAGCAGACGGCGCTCAACTACGCGATCTTCGCCGAGCATGTCCCGGTCGATTTTTTGCCGGCCTATTGCAACTGGATGCCCGGCGACGCCGCCCCGGCTTTCGATCCCGATCGCGGCCTGTTTGTCGAGCCCTATTCGCCGCATGAGGTGATCGGGATCATGCATCTCGCCGGCCCCGACCAGAAAGCCGGCATATTCCGCTTGCGCCGGCTCGGCGGCGGCGAAATTGAAACCTCGCTGCGCTACAGCGAGAGCCGCGCGGTGTGCCGGCCCCCGCCGGACGACCGCCCCCCGGACACGGCACCGGCGGTGGGCTCGGCCGCCGGCTAAGGCCGCAGGCGCCGAGCACCGCCGGTCTAGCGGGTTCAGGCCGGCTTCAATTCGATCTTGCGTGCCCGAGCCGGCCCGGCCTTGGGCAAATGCAGATGCAATACGCCGTCCTTTGCCGAGGCCTCGATGCGATCGCGGTCGATGTCTTCAGAAAGCGTAAAGACGCGCTCGTAATCGCCGTCGGCGTATTCGGTATAGACGCGCTGATAGCCGGCATGCTCCTGGTTGGCGGCGCGGGCGCGGATGGTCAGGACCCGGCGCTCGAGGGTGATGTCCACCCCATCCGAGGCCACACCCGGCAATTCGCACATCACAATGATCGCGTCGCCGGTCTCGTAGATGTCGGTGGGCGGGATGAACACCTGACGCTCGGCGGAGCGGTCGCCAGAGCTCTGGACCTGCGGGGTGCGCGGCTCCACGGTGCTGACTTCTTGGGCCATCTGTGCTCCTCCTTCGGCTCAAACGGCGCGGATCTGGATTTTCTTTGGCCGGTCGGCTTCGACGCGTTCGAGTTCAACCTCGAGAACGCCGTTGACATAGCGGGCCTGAACCCGCTCGGGATCGACCCGGAAGGGCAGCTGCACGGTGCGCGTAAAGCTTCCATAGGCGCGTTCGCGGCGGTGCCATTTGACATTTTCGGCGCTTTCCGGCGGGCGGCGCGTGCCTTCCAAGGTCAAGACATCGTCCTCAAGGCTGATATTAACGTCCTGATGGGAAACGCCGGGAAGTTCGGCGGTGACCACGACACTGTTTTCGCCGAGCCAGATATTGATCGGTGGAAATTCGCGCGCCGCCGCCGCACTGAACCCGGAAAACAGGCGGTTCATTTCGGCCTGCATGCGGCGCAACTCGACAAAAGGATCGAATCCGAGACGGGGAAAGTCGATCGAGAGCATGATTTCTGCCTCCTAGCTCTGCTCAAGGGCAGGCGGCGCCGCATCAGCGGCCGGCAGGACAGGCTCGATCCCCAACGAGAACCGACGGCAATGCCGCAACTATTCGGATAGAATAGCTGAAGAGGTGTAGAAACGGTCGATCACATCCTCACCACGAAGCGACATGACCACGGCCGAGGGTTATCCGGCCAACCTTTCCTGCCGGACCCGCCACGCGGCATCCGGACCACCGCTGATCTAAGCAATCGGCAGCGGCATTCAAGCCGCGGTATTGACGGAACTTGTTACCCTTACCGGGGTTAAACGATCGCGATCGCCGATGGGTCGCGACCGCCCGGTCCGACCCTTGGCCGGTCCCGCTTATCAACCACAAATCGTTGGAGAGGCCCGACAGCTATGAGGATCGCGCAAGTTGCGCCTTTATACGAAAGCTGTCCGCCGCAGCTTTACGGCGGCACCGAGCGCGTGGTGTCTTATTTGACCGAGGAACTGGTTCGCCAGGGACATGAGGTTACCCTGTTCGCGAGCGGCGATTCGCAAACCCAGGCGACGCTTGAAGCCGCCTGTGCCAAGGCGCTGCGGCTCGACGCGAATTGTCGCGACCCGCTGGCGCATCACATGATCCTGTTAAACCGGGTCGCGCGCTGCGCAGAGCGCTTTGACATCATTCATTTCCATATCGATTACTTGCATTTCCCGCTATTTGCCGCAGGCTCTGTGCCGAGCTTGACGACCATGCACGGCCGGCTCGACCTGCCGGACCTGCCGGCGTTGATGCGGGAATTTTCGATGATGCAACTCGCCTCGATCTCGAATGCCCAACGTGCCCCGCTGCCTTGGGCCAACTGGTGTGGCACGGTTTATCACGGGCTGCCGCCCGATCTCTTGACACTGGGCCAAGGCCAGGGCGGCTATCTGGCGTTTATCGGCCGCATCAGCCCGGAAAAGGGTCCCGAGCGCGCGATCGAGATCGCCCGCCGCGTCGGCCTGCCGCTGGTCATGGCGGCGAAGGTCGACCGTGTCGACCAGGAATACTTTAAAGAATGCGTCGAGCCGTTGCTGACCGATCCGCTGATCGAGTTTGTCGGCGAAATCGGCGACCACGAAAAGCAGGCGCTGATCGGCGACGCCACGGCCTTGCTGTTTCCGATCGACTGGCCGGAGCCGTTCGGGCTGGTCCAGATCGAGGCGATGGCGTGCGGGACGCCCGTTATCGCCTTTCGCCGCGGGGCGGTGCCCGAAATCGTCGAGAATGGCGTCACAGGCCTGATCGTCAACTCGGTCGAGGAAGCCGTCGCCGCGATCCCGGCTGCCCAGCGGCTTGACCGGGAAACGATCCGGCGCCGCTTTGACGAACGCTTTCAGGTCGAGCGGATGACGCGCGATTATGTCGCGCTCTATACCCGGTTGATCCGGGGTCTCGACGAACAAGGCACAATGCAAGACCGGGCCGCGGCGGCCGAAGACGTCTGAGACGGAACGCCGCCGATGTCCGGGGATGTCGTCGCAAGCGACCAGACCTCGCGGTTTTACATCGAATCGCTGGTGGCGTTCCAGGAACGGCGGCCGCGGTCGTTGAAAAACGGACACACCTTTGCCGTCTTCGATCCGCATGGCGATGTCGTCCCCAGCCCGGCCAGCCCCGACGGCATTTATCATCGCGACACGCGCCACTTGTCGCGCCTGGAATTGCGGCTCAACGACGCGCCGCTGCTGCTGCTGAGCTCGAATGTTCAGGACGACAACATCGTGCTCAGCGTCCATCTGACCAACCCCGATCTCGGACCGGAAGACGACAAGCGCTTGCGCGGCGAACGGATCCACATCAATCGCCGCCGCTACCTGTCGCCCAATTGCTGCCACGAACGGCTGCTGATCCACAATTTTGATGGACGACCGCAACGCCTCGCTCTGACGCTCGATTTCGCCGCCGATTTCGCCGACCTGTTCGAGGTTCGCGGCCAGAAGCGGGCGCGGCGCGGTCACCAAACCGTCGAGCGCGGTTCGGGCGCATCGATCAGCCTGCGTTATTTCGGCCTCGACGGATGTGAGCGTACGACCACGCTGCGTTTTGCGCCGCCGCCCCTGCGGCTGGATCCGGGCCGGGCCGAGTTCCAATTGTCGCTCGCACCCGGCGAAGCGACCCGGATCATTATCGAAATCGATTGCGGCCAGAGTCCAGTCGACGGCGACATCTTTCGTCGCTTTTACAGCACGCTGCGCCTCACCCGCCGGGCGATGCGCACGGCCAGCGCGCGGGCCGCGGCGATCGAGAGCTCCAATTCGCTGTTCAACGAGCTCGCGCGCCGCTCGGTTGCCGACCTTTACATGTTGCTGACCGACACGCCGCACGGCCCCTACCCCTTTGCCGGGATCCCGTGGTTCAGCACGGTCTTTGGCCGGGACGCGATCATCACCGCCTTGTTTGCGTTGTGGGTCGACCCCGAGATCGCCAAAGGCGTGCTGCGCTTTCTCGCCGCCCACCAGGCGACCGAGACCGACCCCGCAAGCGACGCCGAGCCCGGCAAGATCCTGCATGAAATGCGTGATGGCGAGATGGCGCGGCTCGGCGAGGTGCCGTTTGCGCGCTATTACGGCAGCGTCGATGCGACCCCGCTGTTTGTCGTGCTCGCCGGCGAGTATCTGACGCGCACCGGCGATCTCGACACCGTGCGCCGGCTGTGGCCGCACATCGAAGCGGCCTTGCGCTGGTGCGACGTCTATGGCGACGCCGATGGCGACGGCTTTGTCGAATACCACCGGCGCAATGCCGATGGCCTTGCCAACCAGGGTTGGAAAGATTCGCACGATGCGATCTTTCATGCCGATGGCAGTCTGGCGGAGAGCCCGATCGCGCTGTGCGAGGTGCAGGGCTATGTTTACGCCGCCAAGCGCGAGGCCGCGAGGATCGCCGCCGCCCTGGGACATGCCGGGACGGCGCGCCGGCTCGCCGGCGAAGCCGAGAGGCTGCGCGAAAAATTCGAGGCGGCCTTTTGGTGCGAGGAGCTCTCGACCTACGGGCTTGCCCTCGACCGCAATAAACAACTGTGCCGGGTCGTCGCCTCGAACGCCGGACACGCGCTTTGGGCCGGAATCGCCGCGCCCGGACGGGCGCGCCGGGTCGCCGACACCTTGCTGGGCGCGTCCTGTTTTTCCGGCTGGGGCGTGCGCACCGTCGCGGTTTCAACGGCGCGCTATAACCCGATGTCATACCACAACGGTTCGGTATGGCCGCACGACAACGCGATGATCGCCCTCGGTCTGGCGCGTTACGGCTTCAAAGACGAGGTCCTGAAGATTTTTTCCGGCCTGTTCGACGCCGCCACCTATATGGACCTGCGCCGGCTGCCGGAATTGTTCTGCGGTTTTCAATGGCGCCGGCTGAACGCGCCGACGCTTTATCCGGTCGCGTGCATCCCGCAGGCCTGGGCCGCCGCCGCGGTGTTTGCGCTGGTTCAGGCTGCCCTCGGGCTCAGCTTTGCCGCCGATGCCGACGAGATCCGGTTTGCCCGGCCGGCGCTGCCGCGCTTTATCGACGAATTGCACCTGCGCGGCTTGCGCGTAAAAAGCGGCTCGGCGGATGTCGTGCTGCGTCGCTACGAGTTGGACGTCGCGCTCAATATCACCCGCCGTGACGGCGATGTGCCGATCATTGTCAGCCGCTGAACGGCTCGTGCCCGGTTAAAACCGCGCGGGGAGCGCGCTCGCCTCGGCGCCGAAATAGGCTTGGGGTTGCGAGGGCGTCTCGCCCAGCCTTTGCTCCGCGCGCATGACGCAGCCGCGGGTCAGCGCAAACACCGCGTGCCAGGTTGTGGCATCGCGCAGCGCCCCGAGAAAGCAGCCGTCATAAAAACTGTATCGCCGCTCGCTCTGGCAGCCGAAGGATGGCCGGTCGCGACGCGACGCGGTCAGGATCACCCGGTTGGGTGCGATCATTCTGCCGGCGGCAAAACTGCCGCTGTAGCAGCTCGACACGACAACGGCGGTCGGCGCCGCCGCGCAGGCGGCCGAAAGGGCCAGCGCCAATTCGTCGGGGCGCAAGGCGCGTTGCGAGGCCGACAGCCACAAGCCGGCATCGCGCTCGCCATGCGAGGTCAGAAAGACAAAGCAGCGGTCGCCCGGACGCACCGGCAGGCCGGCGATGCGGCGCAACAAATTTTCGGCGGTGGCCGGCTCGACGCCGCGCCGCCATTCCGCGGGGTCGGCGCTCAACCGGTGAATATTGGCGGCCGGAACGCCAGCGGCGCGCAGGCGCTCGGCCAAGGTGCGGGTGGCGTCGTCAAACACCGGCTGCGCATCGTCGCCGGCGGCGAGCACGACCTGCCAGCCGCCGTCGGCGGCAGAACTCTGAGCGGCAGGGCCGACCAGCATCACCAGCAGCGCGCCGAAACCGGCCGCGATCCACCACCGGACGGCGTTTGCCGCCATGGTCCCGGCCCCTGGGCCGCGACGGTTTCGTGCTATGCTCATGTGAGTTGCGCTTTTCCAGGAGGATTTGCGATGTCTACCGCACTCGCCGACAAAAAGTGCACCCCCTGCCGCGGCGGCATTCCGCCCCTCGGCCCGGAAGAGGCCGAGCGGCTGCACGCGCAGGCCAGCGAGTGGGCGTTGCTCGACGACGCCAAGCGGATCGAGCGCACCTACCGCTTCCGCAATTTCCGCGAGGCCTTCGGCTTTGTCGAGCGGGCGGCCGCGCTTGCCGAAGCCGAAGGTCACCATCCCGAGATCCGTTTTGGCTGGGGATTTGTCACGGTCTCGCTGCAGACCAAGAAAATCAAGGGTCTGCACGAGAATGACTTTATTATGGCGGCCAAACTCGACCGGATCGCGGCCGAACCGGCGATGGCCTCGGCCTGAGCAGCCGGGGTCCGCGCCATGCCGCGCCGACAACCAACAGAACAGGGAGCAACGCCATGCCGGCCTACATAACGCTCGCCAACTGGACCGACCAGGGCGCCCAACGGGTCAAGGAATCGCCGCGCCGGCTCGACAGCGCCAAACGGGCGCTGGCCGATATGGGCGGCGAATTCAAGGGGTTCTACTTGACGCTGGGTGAATACGACCTGGTCATGATCTATGAAGCGCCCGACGATGCGGTGGCGGCACGGTTCGCACTGGTGCTCGGCATGCTCGGCACTGTGCGCACCCGCACGCTGAAGGCGTTTCCCGAGGCGGCCTATCGCGAGATCATCGCTCGGCTTGGCTAGGCGAGGAGGGATCGGATGGGTTCGAAGACAGCACAGCTGCGCGCACTGCTCGCGTCGGGGGAGTTTCTCTACATGCCCTCGGCGACGACGCCGCTCGAGGGCCGGCTGGCGGAAGCGGCCGGGGTCAAAGTCGTCTATACCGGCGGCTACGCCACCGGCGCGTCGCGGGCGATCACCGAACCGCTGCTGACGATGGACGAACAGGTGCGGGCTGCGGGCGAAGTGGCGCGCGCGGTGTCGGTGCCGCTGGTTGCCGATGCCGGCGCGGGCTTTGGCGAGCCGCTGCATACAATGCGTACCGTCCGCGAATTTGCCGCCGCCGGAGTGGCCGGCATTCATATCGAGGACCAGCTTTATCCAAAACGCGCCCATTACCACAAATACGTCGCGCATGCGGTGCCGGTCGGCGAATTTGTCGACAAGATCCACTGGGCGTGCCGCGAGCGTGAGCGCACCGACCGCGATTTTGTGATCATTGCCCGCTCCGATACCTGTCGCGAGTTGGGGCTCGAGGAAGCGGTGATGCGGGTCAATGCCGCGGCCGAGGTAGGCGCCGATCTCGGCCTGCTGTTCCCGCGCAACGACGCCGAGGCGGAGGCCGCACCACGGCTTGCCAAAATTCCGCTCGTCTGGGTGCAAAGCCGGGGCAATCGCGACGGCCGCCCGATTTACGGGCTCGACCGGCTCAAGGCGATGGGCTACCGCGCCTGTATCGACGCGCAATTGCTGCTCGGGGTCGGGGTTCATTTCATGCGCCAGGCGCTTGCCGAAATGCAGCGCAGCGGCGCCTACACCGGGATCGGCGACAACGCGTTTACCGCGGTGCGCAAGGACATCGAGGATTTGATCGGGCTCGACGAATATTATCAAGTCGAAGCCGAGACCGTGGAGAAATAACCTCGGATACGGCGCTGCGCCGGTCGCGCTCACTCCGCCGCAACGGCGGCGCCGGGCGCGGCTCGGCGCGGTCGGCGCAACAGCATCAGCAACGGGATGCCGACCACGACAAGGATCATCATCAGCATGAAATCGTCGATATAGGCGACCATCGCCGCTTGGCGCGTGGCTTCGGCATTCAGCGCCGCAATCCCTGACGGCGCGGTGAGACTGAAGGGCGCCTTCAACGCCCTCCACGCCATCGGATTGTCCGGGCGCAAATGCTCAACGAGTTGCGAGTGCACGATTTGGGTGTTCTGCGCCAGCAGCGCCTCGACGATCGAGATGCCGACGCTGCCGCCGATGTTGCGCATCAGGCTGAAGATCGCGGTGCCCTGGGTCAACATGTGTCGGGGCAGGGTCGAGAAGGTGATGATGCTCAGCGGCGTGAACACAAAGCCGAGGCCGAAACCTTGCAATACCCCGGTCACGACGACCGGTGCCATGCCCATATACAGCGAGAAACCGGTCATCTGCCACATTGCGACTGCGGTCACCATCAGCCCGCCAAGGATGATCAGCCGGGTGTCGATGCGGTTGGCGAGGCGGGCGACGAGGATCATCGCAACCATCGTTCCGATCCCGCGCGGCGCCGTCACCAGACCGGTCGTAACCACCGGATAGTTCAGCAAATCCTGGAGCATCGTCGGCAGCAATGTCATCGTGCCGTAGAGCGGGATCCCGATGATGAACATCAGCAGCGTGCCGACCATGCAATTGGCGTCGCGCATCAGCTCGCGGTTCAGGAACGACCGGTCGGTGGCGGTCGCGGTGTGCACGACGAACAGATAAAAGGCCAGCCCAGCGACGATCGCCTCGACCCAGATCTCGGTCGAGCCGAACCAATCCTTAAGCTGGCCGCGGTCGAGCAGCATTTGCAGCGCGCCGATGGCCACACTTAGCGCCGCAAAGCCAAACCAGTCGAACGCCTCGCGGCGGCCGTGGCGGCTTTCGCGGATAAAGACCAACAAACCCAGCGCCGACAGGATGCCAAAAGGCACATTGATGTAGAACACCGAGCGCCAGCTGTAATTGTCGGTCAGCCAGCCGCCGAGTGCGGGGCCGATGATCGGGCCGAGGATCACCCCCATTCCCCACACCGCCATCGCGCGCGCATGCCGCTCGGGCGGGTTGATCTGCAGCAGGACGGCCTGCGACAGCGGCACCAGGGCGGCGCCGCACAGCCCTTGCAACAGGCGGTAGAAAACCAGCTGGGCGAGGCTAGGTGCGGCACCGCACAAGGCCGAGCTGGCGGTAAAGCCGAGCACCGAAACAAGGAACACGTATTTGATGCCAAACCGGCCGGCGAGCCAGCCGGTCAACGGGGTCATGATCGCCGCGGCGACGATGTATGAGGTGACGACCCAGGCGATCTGATCCTGCGAGGCCGACATGCTGCCCTGCATATGCGGCAGTGCGACATTGGCGATCGTCGTGTCGACGCCCTGCATAAAGGTCGCGAGCATGATCGACACCGTAATCCAGCCCCGGTTCGCGACCGCCGGAGCCGGAGCTGGCGACTTCATCTCGTGTCGGCTCGGCTCGGGCTCGTCCCTGCCAGCCACGCCAGCGCATTATCGATCCGGTCGAGCCACGGGCGGCGATACCCGGTATCGACTTCGACGGTGGCGCTGAGCCCGGCATGCAGCGGCGCGGCGGGATCGAGCTTGTCGATACTGAGCCGAACCGGCAGCCGCTGCACCACCTTGACCCAGTTGCCGGTCGCGTTTTCGGCCGGCAGCAGCGAGAAGGTGAGGCCGGTCCCGGGGCTGAGGCTCTGCACTCGGGCGGAAAATGTGACCCCCGGATAGGTGTCGACCTCCACCGTCGCCGGCTGCCCCGGGCGCATATGCGTCAGCTCGGTCTCTTTGAAATTGGCCGTCACCCAGACCCGCTTGGTCGAGACCAGGTAGAACAATGATGTCGGCGGCGCGCCGGTGTCGACCCCTTGCACCCAATCACCGGGTTGCAGCTGATCGACCTTGGTGACGATACCGTCTTCGGGGGCGCGCACCATCGTGTAAGAAAGGTTGAGTTCGGCTCGATCCAACGCCGCCTTGGCCTGCTGCACCATCGGATGTTGATCGACCGGAATATCGGGATCGCCGCCAAGGGCGGCCAAGGTGCTGGCCACGTCCTCTTCCTTCGAGGCGAGCTGTTGCTTGGCGATCTTGTAGGCGTGGTTGGACTGATCGTAGGCGGCCTGCGATGCGGCACCCGTTGCCAGCAGCCGCTGCTGCCGTTCGAGGTCGCGTTGCTGATAGACAAGGGTCGCCTCATTGGCGAGCGCGTCGGCCCTTTTTTGCTGATAGGTCGCCTTCATCGCCTCGACCTGCAGCCGCGCCGCGGCGAGCTGGGCCTTGGCCTGCTCGACGGCGATTTGGAACGGCCGCGGATCGATGACAAACAGGATTTGGCCTTTTTTGACGAACTGGTTGTCGTGCACGGCGACCTCGACGACCCGCCCCGAAACTTCGTTGCTGATCGCCACCCGGGCGGCATCGACATAGGCGTCGTCGGTCGATACAAAACGGCCGGTCGTCAGATACCAATAGCCGCCGGCGAGCACGACAACCAGCGGCCCCAGCAGCATCAGCGGGAGCCGCAACCGCTGCCGCAGCGAGCGCTTGGGAAGCACGCCGGGCCGGACATTGAGACCGACACGGCGGGCGCCGATGGTCGGGGCTTCGTCCTCTGCCGAGGTGGTCACCGCGAACCCTCCCACATTGCAACCCCGGCCGAGCCGGATACGCGCTCTGCCAGCTGCGGCGATCGCCCGCCCCCGCCGCGTTGCGCGCGCATCACGGCCGACCCGGAAAGCCCGCCACGCACGCGCCGCAACAATTCGACAAGATGACGCCCTTCCTCTTCGGTCAGATCGGCAAAAGCTTCGCGGCGCAGCTCCGCCGACAAGGCGAGGATCCGCGCCAGCAGCGGCCGCGCCCGTTCGGTAAGCACCAAACGGTGGGCACGTCGGTCACCGGGGTCGGATCGGCGCTCGACCCAGCCCTGTTCGACCATGCGATCGATCTGTCTCGCCAGGGTCATCGGCTTGACTTCGAGAAGTTCAGCGAGCCGCGCTTGGTTGATGCCCTCGTCGCGGGCCAGACAGCCGAGGATCCGGCACTGGGACCGGTTGAGCCCGACATAGCGCAGCGCCCGCTGGTCGAAACGGCGCCCGAACAGGCGCGCCACATCGTGGACCAGGTAACCGAAACTGCGATCGAGGTTCATGATCGACAACACAAAAACCACCCCCAGGCGATAATAAGCCATCATACGAAAATATCGGTGATGCCGCCAGCGGCGATCGAGCGCACCGCCGCAGCCCTGCTCGGCAAGATTTCGATGGCTCCGCGCTGGCCGCTAACCGGCGCGGCCCGGCCGCAAGCCGGCCGCGGCCGTGGCCATCGCCGGCGCCGGCCGCGTGCGGGCCGGGATCCGGATCAGCAACAGCAGCGGGATCGTCACGGCGACAATCGTCATCATCGCGGCAAACACGTCGATATAAGCGACCATCGCCGCCTGCCGCGTCACCTCGGCATTGAGCGCCGCCAATCCCGGCGGAGCCGACAGGCTGTAGCGGGCGGCGGCCAGCATATGCGGCTGCATCAGCGGGTTGTCGGGGCGCAGATTCTCGATCAGCCGGGCGTGCACGGTCTGAGTGTTGCGCAGCAGCAGCACCTCGAAAACGGAAATCCCGATGCTGCCGCCAAGATTGCGCATCAGGCTGCGCAGCGCGGTACCCTGGGTCAGGATATGACGCGGCAGATTCGACAACGCCAGCGTGTTGAGCGGCACAAAAGTACAGCCAAGGCCGAATCCCTGCAGCAACCCGGAAGTGATCACCGGCGCCATCCCCATCTGCAGCGAAAATCCGGTCATCTGCCACAGCGACAGCAGCGTCATCAGCAACCCGGAGAAAATGATCAGCCGGTTGTCGACCCGGTTGACCAACCGGCCGACCAGAAACATGGCGGCCATCGTGCCGATGCCGCGCGGCGCGGTGACCAGGCCGGTCGTAAAGACCGGGTAGTTCATCAAGGATTGCAGCATGGTCGGCAGCAGCGCCAGGGTGCCGCTTAGAATGCTGCCGACAAAAAACATCAGTACCGTGCCGACCGCAAAATTCGGGTTTTTCAGCAAATCGCGATTAAGAAACGAGCGATCGTCGGCGGTCGCGGTATGGACCACGAACAGATACCCGGCCACCGCCGCGACAATCGCCTCGACCCAGATCTCGGTCGATCCGAACCAATCCTTGAGCTGTCCGCGGTCGAGCAGCATCTGCAAGGCGCCGACGGCGATGCTCAACGCGCCAAACCCGAAGAAATCGAAGGCCTCACGATGGGTCGGCCGGCTCTCGCGAATGAAGATCAGGATCCCGAGAAACGACAGCACGCCGACCGGCAGGTTGATATAAAAGATCCAGCGCCAGGTGTAATTGTCGGTCAGCCAGCCTCCCAGCATCGGGCCACAGATCGGCCCGAGCATGACCCCGATGCCCCACACCGCGATCGCCTGGCCGTGCCGCTCGGGCGGGTTGATCTGCATCAGCACCGATTGCGACAGCGGCACCAGCCCGGCGCCGCAAATTCCTTGCAGCAGCCGGAAGAGCACCAATTCGCTGAGGCTCGTCGCCCCGCCGCACAGCGCCGAGGCGATCGTAAACCCGCCGACCGAGAGCAGAAACAGCCCCTTGATGCCAAACCGTCCGGCGAGCCAGCCGGTGAGCGGCATCGTGATCGCCGCCGCGACAATGTAAGAAGTCAGGACCCAGGCGATCTGGTCCTGCGCCGCCGACAGGCTGCCCTGGATATGAGGCAAGGCGACGTTGGCGATCGTGTTGTCGACCCCCTGCATGATGGTGGCGAGCATGATCGACGCGGTGATCGCCGTGCGGTTGCCGAGCGGGCTGCTCGCCGTGCTCCTCACGCCGGGATCCCGCCGCCAGGTGCCGATCCGATTGCCTCCGGGACGCCCGCCAAACTCAGTCTCCTCCCTTTCGCTCCGGCAGCGCCGGCGGTTACCGGTTAGTCGGCGAACCATAAGCCATCGCTATCGATTTGCAAAAAATTCGGCGGCGCCGTCTCGGCAGCTCCGGATCGACAATCGGCACCGCGCGCGCGGCTTGCCGGCGTCCGGGCGGCGCCTCACATGGTGTCAGAGGCCCCGGGGTTGCGGGTCGGGCGGCGCCGACGGAAGCGAATGCACGAACAGCAAGCGATGAGCATGGTGGAGGCGCTGGTCGCCCTCGCCGATCCCGCGCTGTGGGCGCGATATTGCCGGCTCGCCGGCGAATTGGCGGGTCATCCCGTGCCGTCCGAACCGGAATTTGCGGTGGGTTCGCTCGAGTGGCAGCGGCGGCATGATCCGGCAGCAACCGGCGCCGCCGGCGGCTTATCGGCATGGCAGGAGCAGGCCGGGCGGGATCGTCTGAGGCAGCGCGGCGCGCCGCCGGCCTTTACCGGCGCCCCCTCCCCGTTCGGCGCCTACAGTCAGAAAGCGTTTGACGATTTGCTTGCCAGCCGGCGCGGACCGGCGCCGCTCTTGACCGCAATCGACGCGCTCGAACGCCAACTGGTCGAGGCGTTCGAGACTGCCGGCCGCGACGGACGATTGCGGGCGAGCGGATTTGCCGGCGGGGCGGCGATTGCGATCGAGCCGGCGTGGTTCGGCCGCGTCGAGCTCGATTTCGCGGGGGACCGGCTGCTTCTGCCCGACGGATCGGTGGTCGCCGGGGTGCGGGTGGAATTGCCGCCAATTGCGCGGGTAGCGGCCTCCGTTTCCGGCGGGCGCGAGCGGCGCGCCCATCGGATGCTGCGCGAGGCGCTTCTTCGGCTGTGGGAACGGGGTGCGTTTACCGCCGGAACCGGCAACGAACGGGTGCTCGCGCTGGTTTTGCACGAATTGCAGCTATCGCCGTCCGACCCGCCCTACGGCTTCAAGAGCGCCGAGACGATCCGCAAATTGCGCAAGACGCTGGGCATGTCGCTCTAACGTTTGCAGCTCCGATCAGCAAAGTTCCAAGCTGGCAAGCTTGCGCCTCGCACGCCCTCCGGACCGCGCTATGTCGTGGTCGGATATCGGGACAACAACGCGAGGAAAGCGATGGCGAGTGGGGTGACCGAACGCGTCCGACCAGGCCCGGCCCGTGCTCCCGCAGTGCGCTCGCCGGCGCGCACCGCCCTCTCGGGGGCGATTGCGGCGTTGCGTGCCGCCTCCGGCGAGCTCGCCGCCGCACAGTCGGCGGCAAGCCGGCTTGCGGCAATCCTTGGCGAGGCCGCGCGCCGCGAGGCCGAAATGACGCAATTGCGCGCCGCCGAGGAGAAGAGACTGGGCCGTTGGCTGGCGCAGGACAGTGACGAGCCGCGCCCGCGCAGCGGGGCCGTTATCGCCGCGGCCAAACAGCCTTTGACCGAAATCGCGGAGGATGCGGCCGCTGCGCAAGCGGCGCTTCCGGATGCCGAACAGGCATTTCACCAATGCGCCGCCCGGGTGCGCGAATTGCAGCGCCGCCGCGACGAGGCCGTTTGCATCGCCGCGGTCGAGGCGGCCCGGGATTTTGCTCAAACGCGGCTTTCCACCGCACTTGCCGTCGCGCTCGCCCATGAAGCCGTGCTGCACGGATTGCGCGATGAGTTGCTGCGGCGCGGCAATCGTGCCGATGCCTGGCCTGGCGCGTTGGAGGCCGCGGCGCGGGTCGGCGAGGCGATCCACGCCGCCAAGCGCGCGGCATCGGCGCGGCGCAACGCGGAACCCGCCCTGCGGCTGCTTGCCGCGCTGGTGGATGATCCCGACGCCGAGTTGGCAATCGAGGCGGGCCGATGATCGCCCATCGCCTGATCGCACCGGACGGCCTCGCGCCGACGACAATCGAACTCGCCGGCGGCCAGCAGCTGGTGGTCGCGCCCGACGGCATCGTCGAGATCCCCCATGCCGTGGTGATTCCGGGCGATGCGGGAATTTTCGAGCCGGTCGACCGCGCGGTCGAGACGGCGTGGCTGCGCCAGCTGCTCGACCTCGGTTTCTGCCTGCTGCCGCGCACCGGAAGCAGCGCCGCGCGGCCGTCCTGCGGACGGTATACGGGCGAGATGTTTTTTGACGAGACCCTCGGCCGGCCGCTCTGGTGGTGGCAAGACGCGTGGCGCGACGCCACCGGCGACGCGGTCGCCTGACCGGTGCCAAGCGCCAGATAGCTCCGCTGGTTAGGGGTCGCACGGGAACAGTAGGCGGACCTCCGCGGTTTCGCGTCTGGGCGCGACCGCTATCGGCCGCCACCGGCTGCCGCGAGACCTTTGCCTCTCCTAACCAAAGCTATCCAAGCTCAGGAAATCGATCTTGGTTCGAAATTTGCCCAGTTGCGGCGGATCGGAGCGCGCAATTTTCGCCTATAGCGTAACCTAAATGCAAAGGAGTCCCCGTTGCAGTTGATCCGCAACTCAGCCATAATTGGGAGCTATGGGAGTAACGCCTATCGATTTGTATCGGAGCGGAAACAACACGAGTCCCAAGCTGGATAATGTCCGCATTAGCGGCACAAACTCCGATGTTGACACGTTTGTGGATGCAGCGAATACAGTTTGGGTTTTGGCGAACGGGAAGGGCGTGTCAAGTTCGGATGCAATCGATCCGTCATGGAGCGGCAAACCATGGCGATTGCCGATGGGCAGCCCCTTTCCTGATGGGTTGCGGCTATGGGAAGATGACCCAGGGCATTACGTGTGGGAGCCGGCGATGCCAATGCCGCTCGCCAATTACGTGAGTTTTTTGGCGCAGGTAATGCCCCTGTTTGTCAAAGTGTGAGCCGACGGAGGAATGAATGCTGCTATTTTCTCCGGGGGGGCGACAGGTTATCGACGCCGCGGTCGCGCAATTTGAAGACCCTCATGGCCGGGAGGTCTGGCAGCGCTGGGCCGCGCAAAATCCGAGAACGCGGCGAGCTGGCGATCCATGGGACGACGGCGGTCCGCCGTTGCCGCATGAAATCGTCGAAGTCGCGCTTCGGGCACTCGATTGTTTGGCGCGGGCGAAAAGTCTTGCACGCGAGCATCCCAGCTCCGAGGACGAAATTGCCGCCATCGACAATGACCTTAGCCGGATCAAGGCGGTTATTCGCTTGCTGAGGGAGGGGCCGCCAGCGCGATTGCCTATTGTTGCGCGCTGATCCCAGCTGCCCCCGCAGACGCGAGATCTCTGTCGGGCCTCGTTTGCCCTTCGCGCGACCTCTTCTCGCGGTGCCCAAGCTCCGCGGTTTCGCGTATAGAGATAGATCCACGCCGCGAAAGGTCGAACGATGATCACCTTCCCCCGTCCGCGTCCTTTGGTGCTGTGCATCCTCGACGGGTGGGGGGAGCGTGAGGATGGCGCCGACAATGCGATGGCCCGCGCCAACCTGCCGGTTTGGCGGCGGTTGACCCAGCGCTGGCCGCATTGCCGTCTCGAAGCAAGCGAGCATTTTGTCGGCTTGCCCGATGGCCAAATGGGCAATTCCGAGGTCGGCCACACCAATCTCGGCGCCGGCCGCCTGGTGATGCAGGACCTGCCGCGGATCGATGCCGCCATCGCCTCGGGCGAGCTGGCGCGCATGCCGGCGCTCCGCACTCTGATTGACCGGCTCAAGCAAACCGGCGGCAGCGCCCATCTGTTGGGGCTGCTGTCACCGGGCGGCGTTCATTCCCATCAGCGCCAGATCGCCGCCCTCGCCCGCATCCTTGCCCAAGCCGGCGTGGGGGTCGCGGTACACGGGTTTCTCGACGGTCGCGACACGCCGCCGCAATCGGCGCTCGCCTATCTCGACGAGTTCGCGCGCGAGACAGGCGGCCTTCAAGCATTAAAGCTCGCGACGCTGAGCGGCCGCTATTATGCGATGGACCGCGACAAGCGCTGGGAGCGTGTCGAACAGGCCTATCGCGCGATCGTCGAGGGCGAGGGCGAGCCGGTGGAAAACGCCCGCGCCGCGGTCGAAGCCGCTTACCGTCGCGGCGAAACCGACGAGTTCGTGCGACCGAGCGTGATCGGTCCGTATCGCGGGATGGGCAATGGCGATGGCGTGCTGATCGGCAATTTCCGCGCCGACCGGGTGCGCGAGATCGCCGCCGCGTTGCTCGACCCCGATTTTTCCGGCTTTGCGCGGCGGCGCGTCGTGGATTTTGCCGCGGCCGTCGGATTGGTCGAATATTCGGCCGAACTCAACCGCTTTCTGACGACACTCTTTGCCCCGGAAAATCTCGACGACACCTTTGGCGAGGTCATCGCCCGGGCCGGGCTGACCCAGCTGCGCATCGCCGAGACCGAGAAATACGCGCATGTCACCTTTTTCTTTAATGGCGGGCGCGAGACCGTTTTTCCGGGCGAAGAGCGCATCCTGGTGCCGTCGCCAAAAGTCGCGACCTATGACCGCCAGCCGCAAATGTCGGCGCCCGAAGTCACCGACAAGGTCGTCGAAGCCATTGCCGCCGGGCGCTTTGACGTTATTGTGTTGAATTACGCCAATGCCGACATGGTCGGTCATACCGGTAAGCTCGACGCGGCGATCGCGGCGGTCGAAACGATCGATTCCTGTCTTGGACGCGTGGCGGCCGCGGTCGAGCAGGTCGGCGGCACCCTCGTCATCACCGCCGATCACGGCAATGCCGAGATGATGCGCGACCCCGAAACTGGGGAGCCACACACCGCCCACACGCTGAACCGGGTGCCGTTTTTGGTGGTCAACCCGCCGGTGCCGATTGTCCGCCTTGAAGATGGGCGGCTGGCCGATGTCGCGCCGACCCTGCTTGACCTGCTCGGCCTCGACAAGCCGGCGGCGATGACCGGTCATTCGCTGGCCGAGTTGACTGACCTGCGGCTCAGCGCCGATTAGCCTCGTCGCGCCGTTCTTGCCGAGCCCTGCGCGGCGCGGCTATCATTCGCTTGCCGCCGCCGGGACGGTGGCAGTCACGAGGTGAGTGAATGAAACGTCTGGGCGTCCTTACGGCAGTTGGGATCGCGATTTTGATATTTTCGTTGCGGCACGACGTCGGTGTTGCCGCACCTGATTCTTCTTCGGAAACTTATAAGGATCTGAATCAATTCGGCGAAGTCTTTGAGGATGTGCGCGCCCATTACGCCGGTAAGGTCGACGACGATGCGCTGATGGAAGCCGCCATCAACGGCATGCTGACCTCGCTCGATCCACATTCGAATTACCTCAACACCCGCAATTTTGATGACATGAAGGTGCAGACTCGCGGCGAGTTCGGCGGTCTCGGCATCGAAGTGTCGATGGAAAACGGCGTGGTCAAAGTCGTCTCGCCGATCGACGACACGCCCGCGGCCCGCGCCGGCCTCAAGCCCGGCGATTTGATCGTGCGGCTCGACGGTCAGCCGGTTCAGGGAATGACCTTGCCGCAGGCGGTCGAAAAGATGCGCGGCCCGGTCAACAGCGAGATTCGCCTGACGATCCAGCGCAAGGGGCGGGAGCCGTTTGACGTCAAGCTGGTGCGCGCCACGATCCATATCCAGTCGGTGCGCTCACACCTGATCGGCGACGATATCGGCTATGTCCGCATCACCTCCTTCAACGAGCAGACCGACACCGGCCTCAACAATGCGATCAAGAATTTGAAACAGCAGGCCGGCGGCAAGTTGCGGGGCATCGTCCTCGATCTGCGCAACAATCCGGGCGGCCTGCTCGATCAAGCGGTCGCCGTGTCAGACGCGTTTCTCGACAAGGGCGAGATCGTCTCGACCCGCGGGCGGCGGCCCGAAGACGCCCAACGCTTCGACGCCCACCCCGGCGACATTGCCGCGGGATTGCCGATGGCGGTCTTGATCAACGGCGGGTCGGCTTCGGCGAGCGAGATTGTCGCGGGGGCGTTGCAAGACCACCATCGCGCCGTGCTGCTCGGCACCCGTTCCTTTGGCAAGGGCTCGGTGCAGACGATTATCCCGCTGCCGGGGCATGGCGCGATGCGATTGACCACCGCGCGCTACTACACGCCCTCGGGGCGGTCGATCCAGGCCAAGGGGATCGAGCCCGATATCGTCGTCCAACCCGCCAAGATCGCTTCGCCGCCGGACAAGGGCGGGAGCAAGGTTGCCGATGCGGGCGCCAGCAAGACCGACGCGTCGGGTGACGATGACGACCTGTCGGGCTCGGTCGATCCCATGGTCATGGGCACGGCCGCCGATTATCAGTTGGCGCGCGCGGTCGACATGCTGCGCGGTATGGCTCTGTATAATGGCCGGCTGGTGAACTGAGCGCGCCGGCCGGCGTTCGACAATCGGGAGGGCTGGGATGACGAGGCAGGACAGCGAGCCTCAGCGCTACCGCGACTGCGTCGGCATCATGCTGGTCAATGACCGCGGTCAGGTGCTGGTCGCGCGCCGCGCCGATATGCCGGCGACCCCGGCATGGCAGATGCCGCAGGGCGGGATCGATTGGGACGAAACCCCGCGGCAGGCCGCTTGGCGCGAACTTGAGGAGGAGATCGGCACCGCCAAGGCCGAAATCCTCGCCGAAACCCAGCGCTGGCTGACTTACGACTTTCCGCCCGAGATCGCCGGCCGGGTGTGGGGCGGACGCTACCGCGGTCAGCGTCAGAAATGGTTCTTGATGCGGTTCACTGGCACCGACGGCGACATCGACCTGGGCAACCAATACCGCGAGTTCGACGCCTGGCGCTGGGTCGATCCCGAAACGCTGCCGGACCTGATCGTGGCGTTCAAACGCCCCCTCTATATCGAGGTGCTGAACGAGTTCCGTGATTACTGCCGCGCCGCGACGGCCGGCTAAGCCGCCCCCGGCGACGGCAGCGCGGCTCCAGGCAGCCGCACCGCCGCAGCATCAATCGCCGCCGCATCAGGCATCGCGCTCTGCGCCCCGTGGGCGAGGCAGGCAAGGCCAGCCGCCGCGCTCGCCCGCCGCAACGCCGCGCTAAGCGGCGCACCGTGATCGAGCGCCGCCGCCAGCACGCCGACAAAAGTGTCGCCGGCGCCGGTCGTATCAACCGGCTCGATCGGCAATGCCGGGACTCTGACGATTTCGCCGTCAGCGAGATAGGCTGTGGCGCCCACCGCACCGGCGGTCACTACCAAGCTGCAGCACGCGCGGGCGGCAATCTCGGCCGGCTGAGGGCCGATCGCGGCGGCTTCGTGTTGATTGGCGACAACGAGATCGATTTTGGCCAGCCGCTCCGGGCGCAGCGGTTGCGCCGGCGCGATGTTTAAAAGCACAAACGACCCGGCGTTGTGCGCCCGCTCGACCACCGCCATCGTCTCAGCGGGCGGAACCTCCAGCTGCGCGACCAGGATCGTGCGCGGGCCGAGCAAGGCGTCCGGCACCAGGCCGGCGGTCACCGCCATGTTCGCGCCCGAGGCGACGGCGATCATGTTTTCGCCCTCGGCGCCGACCATGATGGTGGCGCAGCCGGTCGGCCTGGTGAGGCTGCGCACGAGCGTGGTGTCGATCCCGGCTCGCCGCAGCGGGTCAAGCGCGACCGCGGCGAAGCCATCACCGCCAACCGCCCCGACCATCACCACCTCCGCTCCGGCGCGGCGCGCCGCGAGCGCCTGGTTGGCGCCTTTGCCGCCGGGCAGCAGGCGATAGTCGCCGCCAAGCACGGTCTCGCCCGGATGCGGCAGATGCGGCACCGGCACCGTCACATCGACATTGATCGAACCGAAGACCAGGATCACCGCCGTCATCCTCCGCGAAACGTTTCGACGATGCTAATTGCCGCTGATAGTGTTGGCGAGTGAGGCATGAGACGGAGGCCCAGGGATGAAGCTCACCGGCGCGACCATTCCCGATGCGATTGTCGCGCGCGTCAGCGAGCGACGCGGCGCCATCCATTGCTATGATGTGCTTGATCCGGCGCGCACGGCGCTGGTTGTTATCGACCTGCAGCACGCGTTCATGAATGCCGCGGTCGGGCATGCGGTGTGCCCCGCTGCGCTGGCGATCGTTCCGGCGGTCAACCGCCTGGCTGCGGCGGTCCGCGAGACCGGCGGCGGCGTGTTCTGGGTGCAGATGACCCACGACGAACGCTGTCTCGAGGAATGGTCGGTGGCCCACCAGATGTCTTCGCCGGCAATGCGTGACAAGCGCATCGCGGCCCTTTCCGAGGGAACGCTCGGTCACCAGCTGTGGCCGGGGCTCGAGCTGCGGCCCGAGGACGAAATTGTCAAAAAATACCGCTACAGCGCGTTTCTGCCGGGTACCTGTGAATTGCCGACGCGATTGCGGGCGCGCGGGTTTGACACGGTGTTGATCACCGGCACCGTGACCAATGTCTGCTGCGAAAGCTCGGCGCGCGACGCCAATATGATGAATTTTCGCACGATCATGGTCAGCGACGCCAACGCCGCCGCGACCCAGGAAGAGCACGACGCCGCCCTCACCGCGTTCTACAACGTCTTCGGCGATGTGATGGATACCGACATGATCGTCGAACGGTTGCGTCGGGCGCGGCCGGCACGCGCCGCTTGAGCGCACGACCATTCGGGTGCTGGAGGGGATCATGCGCGAGAACCGGGTAAAGCGCATCCTGCGCCAAGGCGGCTTGGCGCTCGGGACGCATGTCGGCGGCATCGCCGACCCGCAGATCGTCGAAATCATCGGCCTTGCCGGGTTCGACGCGGCGTTTATCGATATGGAGCATACAAGCCTCGACCTGCACGACGTGCAGGCGATGGTGATGGCCGCCGAACGCGTCGGCATCACCCCGATTGTGCGCACGCCGGGCTTTGATCCGGCCTTCATTCTGCGTCTGCTCGACATGGGGGTGCAGGGGATCCAGGTGCCGCATGTGCAAGACGCCGAGGCCGCGCGCGCTGCGGTCAAGGCGGTGCGCTACCCGCCGGAGGGCGAGCGCGGCATGGCGGCCGGCAGCCGTGCCGCCGAATTCGGGCGGATCCCGCTGGTCGAGCATATGGCGCAGTCGAACCGCGAGGTGCTGCTCGCCTGCATGATCGAGGATATGGCGGCGGTCGAATGCATCAACGAGATTGCCGCGGTCGAAGGGGTCGATCTGCTAGCGGTCGGCCCTTCCGATTTGTCGCGCTCGCTCGGCGTCAGCGGCACCCCCGACCACCCGCGGCTCGTCGCGGCCATCGAGCGGGTGCGCATGGCCGCGCAACACAGCGCCGGAGCCCGCTTGGCGCTGCCGCTTGATCATGCCGCCTATCCGCGCAACGCCGCGCAGCTCAAGGCGATGGGCGTCGGTTACACGAATTGCGCGCCCACGCCGGAGGCCCGGCTGCTCAAATCGATGCGCGAGCAGGCCGCGGAGGCGAGAAAGGAACTCGGCTAGCTGTCGAAGCCAAGCCGGTTGATCAGGCGCGCGACGGGCGATAGCCCGCCGTCGCCTGAGAATGGCCGACGTCCGCCCGGAGCAGCCCTGTTGCGCGCGTGGCGTCGATCCCGCGACGGCCGCGGCCCAGACCCCTCCCCGAAGCCGCATCGCCAGCCGCCGCTTTCGCCGGCGCGTCGCTGTGAGCGCTTCAGTGTCAAATCAGCACATGCCGGCGCGGCAGAGGGCAGCCGCGGCCGGCGGGTCGGCGCAATCAGCTGCGTTTGATCTCGGACAACAGCTTTTCGGCGTCTTTTTTCTCGTTAAACGCGGCTCCCGACCCGAGCAATTTTTCGAGCATCGCCTGGGCATCGGCGCTGCGCCCGGCGCGCTGCAACGCCGCCGCCAAATGATAGGCGATCGACGGGTCGCCCGGCGCCGAGGCGTTTGCCGCTTTCAGATAGGTCAGGGCCTTGTTCGTGTCGCCCTGGGCGAGCAGGATCCAGCCCAGCGTGTCATCGACCTGCGGCGCGTTGGGGGCAGCCGCCACCGCCCGCTGGGCAAGCTCGCGCGCTTTATTCAAATCGCCCTTCTGCTGATAGAGCCAGGCGAGATTGTTCAACATGATCGGATCGGCCGGGTGCGACCCGAGAAGCTTGGTGTAGAGCGCGATCGCCGCGTCGTAATTCTTGGTCTGGATATAGAGTGAGGCCAGCGCCGAACTGATCGGGTAGTTGGTCGGATCGTCTCTGAGCCGCGCCTGCAGCAACGTCTCCGCCTTGTCGGCAGCGCCGGCTCGTTGGTAGGCGGAGGCAAGCCCGGCCCGCACGTCGTCGTTGTTCGGCTTTGCGGCGAGATCGCGTTCGAGCAAGCCGATCGCCTCTTTGGTGCGGCCAGCCTTCTCCAGCAACGCTGCGGAGGTGAGGTCATAGACCATGTTGTCGGGATCTTTTTTGGCGAGATCCCGCGCCTCGGCCAACCCGGCATCGACGCCGCCGATATCGGCCGCGACATCGATCAGGCCGGCCTCGATCACGATGTTTTGCGGATCGCGATCGAGCGCAGCCCGCAGCACCGATTGTGCCTCGACATAATTCTTGGCCTGTTTGAGAGCCGCCACATAGCGTTCGAGGATCCGCCCGGAATCGGGTTGTAACTCATAGGCGCGCTTGTAGGCCGCGATCGCGGCGGCAACATCGCCGGCGCCGAGCGACGCCCGTGCCTGCGCGTCGAGCACATCGACGTTGGACGGAAATTTGCCGGCAAGCGCGGCCGCCTCGGCCTGGGCGTCTTTCCAATCCTCGCGCAGGATATAGAGATTTACGAGCTTGAGCCCGGGGACAATATTGTTGGGCTGGATTTGCTTGGCGCGGTCGATGTCGGCAATCGCCTCCGACCATTTCTTTTCGTAGATGGCGACATCGGCAAGGCCGAGCAGGGCGACAAAATCGTTTTTCTTCTGCGCCAATAACGCCTGGTAAGCGTTGCGCGCATCGGTCGTGCGCCCGGTTTCGAGATAAAGAGCGGCCAGCAGCGTGGTCGCCTCGGCGTCGGCGGGATTGGCCTTGATCCGTCCGGTCAGCAGCGCTTCGGCCTCGGCAAAATGACCGGTGCGATTGTAGAGCCCGGCCAGCGCCACCATCAGGTTGTTGTCGCCGGGATGCTCGGCGACCGCCTTTTCAAGCAGGCTTGCCGCCTCGTCCCAGCGCCCGGCATTCTCGTAGATCTGCGCCGCAACGATCGGGTAGATGGTGGTGCCGGGGTCGTCCTTGGCGTAAAGATTGGCCTTGGACACCGCCGCGTCGGGGCCATCTGTAATCGCCGTCAGCCGGATCAACTCCGCCTTCAGGGCGGTATTCTTGGGGTTGCGCTCGATCGCGTTGCGCACGACGTTTTCGGCTTCCACGTAATAGCGCGACGAGAGCAACAGCGACAGGTAGCGGGACAACAGCGGGGCCGAATTGGGCACCAGCTCATAGGCGCGCTTGTAGCTGGAGAGCGCGCCGCTTTTGTCGCCGGAGGCGAGCTGGGCCTGGGCTTGCGCTTCGACCACCGCCAGATTGTTCGGGAACTGGGCGCTCAGCCCGGTCGCCACCGCCGCTGCATCAGCCCATTTGTGTTGCGCGGCGTAAACCCGCACCTGGGCTAGGCCGGGCGCCGGGTCGTTGGGGGCCGCGGTGCGCGCCCGGTTGATATAGTCGGTGGCTTGTTGCCAGTTTTTCTGATCGATGGCGATTTGGGCCTGACCGAGCAGAGCGCTGACATCGTCGGGGTGTTTTGCGAGCGCCGCATCAAAGAGCTTCTTGGCGTCGTCGAGCCGCACGGTGCTCAGGTAAAGCGACGCCAGCTCGTTGCGGGCGGGCGCAAAATCCGGGTTTTGCGCAAGCGCCGCCTGGAACGCAGCTTCAGCGCCCGGAACATCCTTCTGCGCCGCCTTGGCCATCCCCGACAGGGTTAAATAGAGCGCATTTTTGGGGTCGCGCTTGACCAGGGCGGCGGCAACTTCGGCGGCTTTCTCGGGGTGCCCGGCGCGCAACTGGGCCAGCGCCAGAGTCGGCCCGGCCACTGTTGCTCCGGCTTCGGTCGCAAAAACGCGCTCGAGTTCGGCGAGGCCTTCCTTGTCCTGGCCGACGCCCAGTTGCGACACCGCCACCCGGGTTTCGATGGCCGGATTGTTGGGCGCGATCGCCGCCGCCTTTTCGAATTGCTGCAGCGCCAGTTCCGGCTTGCCGGCCATCATATAGGCGGTGCCGAGCATGGTCAGCGTGTCGGCTTCCGCCTTGGGCTGGGCGGCCAGCGTCTGCAGATAATCGATCGCCCGCGCCGGTGCGTTCTGGCGCAGCGCCGCCAAGGCCGCCAGCCGCGCCGCCCGCTGATTGTTCCGATCAACGTCGAGGAAATGCGTCAGAATATTCTCGGCCTGGGCATATTGCCCCAGCTCCAACTTGACCACCCCCTGCAAGTAATAGCCGGCCGGAAATTGAGCAAAGACCGGCGCCAGGCGATTAAGCAGCCGATCGGCCTCGGCGTATTGCTTCTGCCGCGCTTTTTCGAAGGCCCGCAGGTAATTGGCCATAAAGTTGTTGGGGTTGGATTTGAGCACCGGGTCCAGATCCTGGTCGGCGGCGCTGTACTTGGCCTGGGCGAGATTGAGGTTGGCCCGGCTCAAACGGACCGGGATGTTGTTCGGGTCGATGCTGAGCGCCCGGTCAAAATCGTTCATCGCCCCGGCGATGTCGCCCTTGGCGCGGGCGATCTCGCCTTTCACCTGGAGCGCCTCGACCGAGCGCGGATCGGCGGCCAGCACCTCGTCGAGCAGCGTGTCGGCCTGCGCCGGGTTGTTGGCGGCCAGCAGCCGGGCCAGCCCGATTTTCGGGGCCGCCGCCTTGGGATCGAGGCGGATGGCGTCCTGCAGCAGCGCTTGGGCTTTGGCGTAGTCATGCAGACCGGCGGCCGCCATGCCGAGCGCCCAGCGCAACCGGCTCTCGACGGCCGGGGCGCGATTGCCCGGTCGGACGAGATCGGTCAGGTCCTGGAATTTGCCTTGGCGCAGCAGCGCTTCGGCCAGGACCGGCAGGTAATCCGCCTCGGCCGCGTTGCGCTCGCGCGCCGCCCGCGCCTCGCGCTCGGCGGCGATCGGATCGCCGAGCTGCAGCTCGATCCGCGCAAGGCGCAGGCGCAGCTGCGGGTCCTGCGGCGCTTCGCGGATCGCATTGCGCAATTCGATTGCGGCCGCCTTGAGATCGCCGCTGGCGATGTACTGGTCGGCGCTCTTGACCGCCGCCGGCGTTTCCACCGCCCCCGCCGCCGGCGCGGCCACTATCGCCAACAGCAGCAAAACCGTGCGGGCCGTCAGAAGACCGCGGCGCGCTTGCCACACCATGACCGTTCCTTCCACTGCGCTCGGCCGTTCAGCCGTCGAGGCCGAGCTGGTGCTGCTGCATCAAATCGTAGAGCGTGGGCCGGCTGATCCCGAGCAGCTTGGCGGCCCGCGACAAATTCGAGCCGGTCTGGGTCAGCGCCAGCTGGATGACTTCGCGCTCGGCCCGCGCCCGCGCCGCCCGGATGTCGAGCGATTTGACATCGTCGCCGGCGCCCGGGAGATCGAGGTCGGCGGCGGTGACCAGTGCGCCCTCGGTCATGACCACCGCGCGTTTGACCCGGTTTTCGAGTTCGCGGACATTGCCCGGCCAGGAATAATCGCGGATCGCGGCCAGCGCCGAACTCGACAGCCCGCGCGCAGCGCGATCGTATTCGCCGGCAAAGCGGCGCAGGAAAAAGCTCGCCAGCACCACCGCGTCGGCCGGCCGTTCGCGCAGCGGCGGGACGCGGATGGCGACCTCGTTCAGGCGGTAGAACAGATCCTCGCGAAACCGCCCTTCCTTCATCATTCGGTCGAGATCCTGGTTGGTCGCGCACACGATGCGCACATCGACCTGCACCGGTCGCCGAGAGCCGATCCGCTCGACCATCTGGTCCTGCAAAAACCGCAGCAGCTTGACCTGCATCGCCGGCGGCACGTCGCCGATCTCGTCGAGAAACAGGGTGCCGCGATGGGCGCTCTCGACGCGTCCGATATTCTGCCGCAGCGCCCCGGTAAAGGCGCCCTTTTCGTGGCCGAACAGCTCGCTTTCGAGCAGCGTCTCGGGGATCGCGGCGCAGTTGATCGGCACAAACGGCCCGGCGGCGCGGCGGCTCAATTTATGGATGGCGTGCGCCAGCAGCTCTTTGCCGGTGCCGCTCTCGCCCAGCAGCAGCACCGTGACGTCGGTCGGCGCCAATTTTTCGATGTTGCGCAGCACCCGCAGCATTTCGGGGCTGGTCGCGATAATGCCATCGATCGGCGAAGAGGCGGCCGCCGCCTCGGTCAGGCGGCGGTTTTCGGCCTCAAGCTCGTACATTTGCTCGGCGCGGCCGACGATCATCCGCAAAATTTCGATATCGATCGGCTTTTGGTAGAAGTCATAGGCGCCCAGCGCGATCGCGCGCAGCGCGTGCTCGCGGGTCTCGTTGCCGGTGGCGATGATGACCTTGGTGCCGGCCGAGATTTCGCGGATTTCCGACAATGTCGCCAGCCCCTCCGAAGCGCCGTCGGGATCGGGCGGCAGGCCCAGATCGACGATCGCCACCGGGATCGTATGGGCACGGATCAGAGCCAGCGCCTCCTGCCGGGTGCCGGCGGCATGGACCTTGTGTTCGGAGAACGCCCAGCGCAATTGGCGCAGCAGACCGGTATCGTCGTCGACGATCAGCAGCGGTCTTTGGTCGGTGGTAAACGCGTTCATGCCGCCGCCGGGGAACCGGCCGTCTCGCGCGCGCCGGCGAGCGGCAAAACAATCCGCATCGTCGTTCCCGCCCCCGGTCGCGACAGTACTTCGATCTCGCCGCCGGCCATGCGGACCAGCTCCCGGGTCTGGAACGCGCCAATGCCGTAGCCGCCCGATTTGGTTGAGCGGAACGGCAAGAACAGCTCGTCGCGGATGAACGCCTCGTCCATGCCCGGGCCGCGATCGACCACCTCGATCAGAAAATCGCCTCCGCGCCGGGCGGTGCGCACCACGACCGGCGCCTCGGGCGGCGACGCCTCGACCGCGTTGCGCACCAGGTGGGTGAGCGCCGAGCGCAACTTGTCGGGGGCAATCGGGACCTGACAGGCCTCGCTGTCGCCGTCGTCGGCAAGCTCGACCGCAAATTCGCGGGCGATTGCGGCGATCACCGGTGCCGGGCTGGTCTGGCGCGGGATCCCGGGATCTTCGGCCTTGAGTTGGCTCAAGAGGTTGGTCATGCGGGACACGGCATCCTCGACGGTCTTGAGCATGTCATGCTGGAATTCGGGGTCGCCGATATGGCGGCGGGCATTGGAGACGACCAGCCCGAGCTGGCTGGCGAGGTTTTTGATGTCGTGCACGACAAAGGCAAAGCGCTTGCTGTATTCGGTCAGCAATTCGGAGTCGCGCAGCCCCTTGGTCGAGCGTTCCTCGGCGAGATAACTGGCCGCCTGGCGGCCGGCGGCGCGCAGCAGGTCGAACGCCTCCCAATCGAGTTCGACCGGGTGCCAAGCGCGATCGAGCACGACAAACCCGACGATTTCGTGGCGGTGTTTGAGCGGTACCGCCAGCCAGGCGCGCGGCGAGGCAAAGCTCCAACCGCCATCGGCGGCCGGCGCGGCCGGGCATTGCTGGATCCAGCTGCCGTCGCGGAAGCCGGCGAGAAACGGGGTGTCGGCGGCCACCGCGCCGACATGGTCGAGGCGCGCGTTCCACGCCGCGCTCGGCCGGTAGCCAAGCTCGGAAGTCGCGACCCACAGCACGCCGGCCGGGCTGGCGACGAACTCGGCCAAGGCGCGAATGATCCTGACCTGCAGCTCTTCGGCTTGCGCCGGATCCGAGATCAGCTCGATAAATTTCAGCCATTCGACCCGATAATCGTAGCGATGGGTAAAGAAATTCCTTGAAATTAGGAATTTGAGCCGCTGGCGATAACCGCCCGAGGCGAGCACCGTGACCAGCACGACGATGCTGCCGAGCAGCATTGCCAATTGCAGGACCAGCCCCCAATCGCCGCCAAACCGCCGCAGCACCACCCCGACCATCGCCACCGCGACGAGAAAGCAGCCGCTCGCCAGCAGGGTGGCGGTATGCAGAACCACCTGTCGCGAGACATGGATGTCGACCCGCCACTCGCGGTTGCGCGCCATCGCCAATGCCAATAGCGGCACCGCAAAACCGGCGGCGATCGCGCGGCCCAGCGCCAACCCCGGATCGACCCGGCCGCCGGTGATAAACGCATCGGCGAACAAAAACAGCTCATAGGCGTAGAGCAGGCCGAGCGCCAGGCACAGCGGCCAGACATGCCAGCGCCGCCACGGATCGGTGTTGCGCCACAGGTTTTCGATCGTCAACAGGCCGAGCACGCCAAAACCGATCCGCACCAGAACCTGCGCCAGCCGTTGGCTGTCGCCGAGACCACCGATCAGCGCCGTGACATCGATCGCGATCGCCAGCCCGCAATAAAGCGCCGCCGCGACGCGATAGCCGCGCCGGCGCTCGGGGCTGTCGGCCGCACCGGCGGTGACCAGCCAGACGGCAAACAGCAGCCAGGCCGACAATCGCAGGCTGTCGAGCACCGCCGACACCGCCGGCGGCACCAGCGCGAACGCCGCGACCGCCGCCGCCCACCCGGCCGAAGCCAGACAGCAGATGATGATCGCCACGCCGACCCGGCTGGTGCGGCCGCGCAACACCATCAACGCGACAACCAGCACAAAGGCCAGCGCGCAGCCTGAATAGACCGTTTCGACGACGATCCTGGTCAGTTTGGCGGTCCTATCTAGCCCCGTAGTTCCAAAATACCACGCGGGCGGTTTGCAGCAGTATCAGAAAGTCTAAAAAGATGCTTCGGTTTTTGACGTAATAGAGGTCATAGCAAAGCTTGTGTCGCGCATCTTCGATCGAGGCGCCGTAAGGATAATTGACCTGCGCCCAGCCGGTAATCCCGGGGCGCACCCAGTGCCGTTCATTGTAGTACGGGATAACGGCAGCAAGATTGGCGACAAAGAACGGGCGCTCCGGCCGCGGGCCGACAAAACTCATATCGCCGCGCAGCACATTGAGGATCTGCGGCAATTCGTCGATTCGCAATTTGCGGATCACCGCGCCCACCCGCGTCACCCGCGGGTCACCCCGAGCCGCCCATTGCGGTCCGGTGTCGCGCTCGGCATCGGCCCGCATGCTGCGGAATTTGAGAATGGTAAAATGCCGCCCGCGGTAACCAACCCGCTCCTGGCGGTAAAGCACCGGTCCGCGGCTGTCGAGCTTGACCAAGAGCGCGACGACCACCAGCAGCGGCGCGACCAACGCCAGCAGGGCGAGGCTGACCACGATGTCGAAAGCCCGTTTCAACAACTCGTCGACAACGCCGCAGCGAAACCCGTCGGAATAGAACAGCCAGCTGGGGCGCAGCGCTTCGAGGTCGATCGAGCGCGTCTCACGCTCCCAAAAATCGAGGAATTCGATGACCCGTATCCCGGCGAGTTTGCAGTGCAGCAGCTGCTGCACCGGCAATCCGCGGCGATCATCGGGCGCGACGACGATTTCGCGGGCGCCGGTGCGCACGCCCAGCTCGGCCAACGCCTCGGGGCCGCCTTGCGGACAATCGACCGCATTGTGGCTTGCCCGGCCCCGTTCGCCCGGCAGGCGGATGAACGACACTGGGACGAAATGCCGGTTTTCGCCGCGCTCGACCAGCCGCGCGATGCGCGCCGCCTGGGCGCCGTTGCCGAGCACCGCGATGCGCCGCTTGAACAGGCCGCGCCCCCAGGTGATCAAAAACGTGCCGCGGGTGACCGAGATGCAGCCGAGCCAGATCAGCGTCGCGCGCAGCGGCAAATTGGCGGTGTCGGGCAGGTGCTGCAACCCGTCCCGCCAGTAGATGACGCAGACCAGCACCAGCAGCAGAACCAGGACAAACGCGACCGCGACCTTGCTCAACAACAGCCGAAAATCGACAAAACTTTGTTCGCCATAAAGACCAACCGAGACCATCGTGCCCACCGCGGCCACCGACAATCCGGCGGCAAGTTGGGCGGGAAAGCTCGTGACCCCAAAGACGAGCGGTGCTGTCTCACTCGACTGAGACAGCATTTGGTAAAATGCACCAGTGATCAGCACCGCGTCCGATGATACGAGCAGTACCACCGAAACAGGGACGAAATGTCTGAACAGTCGGAGCTGCATCACAGATTGTAAATTTGGCGATTAGATCGCGTCGATCGGGGCGGACCACCCGCCCATAGCGTATGAGTATAATATCCGCAAAAAGTCGAGACGTCCAGCGCAACGCCCGGGCTAACAAATTTTTAACTATAACGACAAGTTCGCAGCTTGCACCGCACCGTCAATCCGCGGACGCGGCGCGGCCGTCGCCGGTTCAGCGCAAGGCGCTATTTGCGGCGCCGGGCTGCGCCAACAGCCGGGCCGCGGCGCCGGCCTCGCGGTTAGCGGACCCGCCGGCCAGCGCCTCGCGGTTGCTATCGAACAGCGCGTGGACCCAATCAATGACGGCGCGCACACAGGCCGCCCGGCGCAGATCGCGATGCACAATCACCCAATATTCGGCGGCGATTTCGGGCACCGGCGGGGTCAGCCTTTCCAGTTCGGGAGCCTCGTCGGCGGCGTAGCACGGCAGAACGCCGCGCCCGGCGCCGGCCCGGATCGCGGCAAATTGCATCCACATGTTCGAGGCGCGCAACGCCACCCGGCCCCCGTTTTCGCGCAAGACCTGCTGCACCCAGCGCGAGGTCGGGTAATGGGCCTGTTCTTCGGTATAGGTCACCCAGGCCTCGCCGGCGGCGCCACGGCGGGCATAGACGGCGCAGGCAAAGACACCCAGTCTGGCAATATAGAGATCACCGCTTTCCGGCGGGTGATGGCGCACCGCGAGATCCGCCTCGCGCCGCGCCAGATTTGCGGTCTCGCGGGATTCGACGAGTTCCACGGTGATCCCGGGCGGCGGCGGGGTGGGCGAGCCGTCCGATAGATGGCGCGCCAGAAAGCCGGATGCCCACTCCCCGACCGAGACCCGTACCGTACCGCTCAACCCGGGCGAGGTCGCGGCGCGCCGCCGCTCGAGCGCCAGAGCGGCCTGTTCCATCTGCTCGGCCGGTTCGATCAGCGCCGCACCCGCGGCATTGATCCGCAGCCCCTCCGGGAGCCGATCGAACAAGGCCGAACCGCCGAACTTGGCCTCGAACGCCGCCAGCCGCCGGCCGATCGTCGGCTGACTCAACCCCAGCGCCCGGCCGGCCGCACGCAGCGAGCCGTGGCGCACGACCGCAAGAAAGATGCGCGCGTCGTTCCAATCGAGCGACGCGTTGCCGTTGACATCGGCCATGATACAAAAACTTATCGTAGCGTGCCGAATTTGTCGATCCCTGAAAACGCACCGTATCGCTATGCTTGCCCCGTTGGGCGGCGCCTCTCGCCCTCAAGCAGAGCGAACGGCGCTGGCCAATATCGCGACCCCGCGCAAATTGGGTAAAACGGAAGATGCCTTTGTTCGAATTGGCGACCGAGCGGTTCAGCACGCCGTCGACAATCGGCCGCGTGAGGGTGGCGGTTGAGACGGACCGAGGTTGGGGCGAGAAGACGATGCGCGCATCGATCTCGATCCGCCATTTGGGCGGCCGCGGCGGCGCTGCGGCGGCATTCGAACCCCCTCCAGGCGGTGCGCCAAGCGAAGGGCTTCTTTGCTTCTGCCGCCACCCCCGGCGGCCGGTCAACAACAATAATCGAGGGCGCTGATGTATTTCGACCGACGCCTTTGGCAATTGACGCGCGGGTTGCGCGGCTGGATCGCGGCGGCGATCGGCCTCGGCCTGGTGGCCGCGGTCGTCGGCATCGCCCGCTTTGCCATTCTTGGCGTGCTGCTGGCGCGGGTGTTTGCCGGCGCCGGCCTCGCGGCGATCGCTGTCCCGGCCGCGGGCGTGGCGGCGGCGGTCATCCTCCGCGGTCTCATCGAGCACCATCGGGCGATGATCTCGCACCGCACGGCGAGCCGCGTGCAACGGGAATTGCGCGGTCGCCTCTACGACAAGATCGCCGAATTGGGGCCGGCCTGGTTCGCCGGCGAGCGCACCGGCGGGGTCATGCTGTCGATCGTCGACGGTGTCGAGCAATTGCAAACCTTTTTCGGGCAATATGTGCCGCAATTGTCGATCGCGGTGCTGACGCCGCTGGCGATCTTTGGATTCATCGCCTTCTGGGACGTGCCGGTCGCCGCGGTCATGCTGTTCTTCGCGCTGGTGACGCTCGTCGCGCCGACCGTCTTTGTCCAGGTCGAGCGCCATAGCAGCCAAGGGCGACAGCAGGCGCTCAAATCCTTTGGCGCCGAATTCCTCGACGGCGTGCAGGGGCTGCCGACCCTGAAGGCGTTCGGCCAGAGCCGCAGCTTTGGCCAACGCCTGGCCGAGCGGGCGCGGGAATTGTGCGAGACGAGCCTCAAGGTGTTGTCGACCGGGGTGATGACCCGTGGGATCACCGATTGCGGTGTCGCGGTCGGTGCCGCGGCGGCGCTGGCGCTGGCGGTGTGGCGCGTCACGCACGGGGCCATGAGCCTCCAGGCGCTGCTGATCGTGCTGATGGCCGGCACCGAGGTGTTCCGGCCGTTGCGCGATCTGCGCATGGTGTTGCATCAGGGCATGCTCGGCCAGTCGGCGGCGGCCGGAATCAACGCGCTGTTTGAGGCCCAGCCCCTGGTGCCGCCGCAGGCGGCGACGCCGGCCCCCGCGCCCCGGTCGCTGGCGCCCACCATCGCTTTTGAGAACGTGCATTTTGCCTATCCCGGCAGCCGCGCAGCCGCCCATGCCGGGTTGTCTTTCACCGTCGCGGCCGGCGAGAAGATCGGCATTGTCGGGCCGAGCGGGTCGGGCAAGTCATCGATTGCCCGGCTGTTGCTGCGGCTCTTCGATCCGCAGCAAGGCCGCGTCCTGATTGGCGGCCGCGACCTCAAAACCCTCGATCCGAACCATGTACGCGGCATGATCGCGGTCGTGCATCAGGACACCTACCTGTTTTACGGCACGGTCGCGGACAATTTGCGTCTCGGTAAGCCCGAGGCCAGCCGCGCCGAGATCGAAGCCGCGGCCCGCGACGCCAACGCCCATGAATTCATCTCGCTGCTGCCGCAGGGCTACGAAACCGTCATCGGCGAGCGCGGGGTGATGTTGTCGGGCGGACAGCGCCAACGCCTGGCAATCGCCCGCGCGCTGTTGCGCGACGCGCCCATCCTGATCCTCGACGAAGCGTTGTCCTCGGTTGACGCGGAGAACGAAGCCGTCATCCAGGAGGCGATCGACCGCCTCACCATCGGGCGCACGACATTGATTTTGGCGCACCGCCTGTCGAGCGTGATCGGCGCCGACCGCATTCTGGTGCTGGACAGCGGGCGAATTGCCGAAGCCGGCCGGCACGCCGAACTGATCCGCCGCGACGGCCCGTATCGGCGGTTGATGGGGGCGCAGGCCGAAGAGCGCGGCGCCGACGATTTGATCACCCTCGCCGCGCCCGAGGCGCCGACCGCGGCGCGTGAGCGCGAGGCGATCGAAGCGGCAGCGGCCAGCGCCCCCCAGGCGCTCGCCACCGCCGCGGCGGCGGTCGGTTGGCCGGCGACGATCGCCACCCTGGTGCGGATCATCAAACCGTGGCGGCGACGCTTTGCGGTCGTGATCAGCGCCGGGGTGGCGCGGGTCGCGGCATTCATCGGGGTCGGCATCGTCAGCGCGCTCGCCGTCGCCGCGGTCAAGACCGGCTCGCCCTACGGGCTGCTGTTGGTGCTGCTGGCGGTGACGGCGCCGCTGGCCGGCCTCCTGCACTGGCTCGAATCGTGGCTCGCCCACGACATCGCCTACCGCTTGCTGGCCGAAATGCGCGTCGCGCTGTTCGACAAGCTCGACCGTCTGGCGCCGGCCTATCTGTTGCGGCGGCGCTCGGGCGATCTGATCGCGTTGGCGGCGCAGGACGTCGAGACCGTCGAGTACTTTTTCGCCCATACCGTGGCGCCGGCGCTGGTGGCGGTGCTGGTGCCGTCGGCGGTGTTGATCGCGCTTGCAATCGTCGCCTGGCCGGTGGCGCTGGCGCTGCTGCCATTTGTGCTGTTTGCCGGGCTGGCGCCGGTCGTGACCCGGACGCGCATCGACCGGCTGGGGGGCGAGGCGCGCGAGGCGCTGGGGCTGATGGGCGCCTATGTCACCGAAACCATCCAGGGTCTGGCCGATCTTGTCGCTTTCGCGGCGGTCGACCGGCGTCGGCAAACCTTTATGGAGTTGGTCGGGGGCTATCAGAAGGTCCGGCTCGAACTGCTCGCGGACCTCTCGGCGCAGGCGGCCCGGCTGGAGACCGTCACCGGGCTCGGCGGCCTGGCGGTCGCGGTGGTCGGGGCCCGGCTCGCCGCCGCGCACCAACTCGCCCCCACGCTGTTGCCGCTGTTGATCCTGATCGCCCTTTCGTCGTTTTTGCCGATCTCGGAGATTGCCAATGTCAGCCGGCAACTGGCCGACACGATCGCCTCGACGCGGCGGCTTTATGCCGTGCACAGCGAACAGCCGACGGTCAGCGATGGCCCGCTTGCACCGCCGGCGCCGCGCGGCGGCTCGGCGATCCGTTTCGAGGCGACGAGCTTCACCTATCCCGGCGCCAAGCGCCCGGCGTTATCCGGCGTCAGCCTCGACATTCCGCCCGGCGCCACCTTGGCCCTGGTCGGCCCGTCGGGCGCCGGCAAGACGACCATCGCCCATCTTCTGCTGCGCTTCTGGGATCCGAGCGGCGGCCGGATCCTGATCGACGGCGTCGATCTGCGCGATTTCAACCTCGACCATCTGCGCCGGCGGATCTCACTCGTCTCGCAAGACACCTATTTGTTCAACGACACGCTGCGCGCCAATGTCGCCCTCGCCCGGCCCGAGGCCGACGAGGCCGAGATCCGGCTCGCGCTCGAACAGGCGGCGCTCGCCGATTTTGTCGCGAGCCTGCCCGACGGGCTCGACACCCGGGTCGGCGAGCGCGGCGTACAATTGTCGGGCGGCCAGCGCCAGCGGGTCGCGATCGCGCGCGCTTTTCTGAAAAACGCGCCGACCCTGGTTCTCGACGAGGCGACCTCGCATCTCGACGCGGTCAGCGAGGCGCAGGTGCGCAACGCACTCGCGGCGCTGATGCGCGACCGTACGACGATCGTCATCGCCCATCGTCTATCGACGGTGCGCGACGCCGATCTGCTGGCGGTTCTGGACCGCGGTCGCATCGTCGAGACCGGGAGCCATGCCGAGCTGCTGGCGCGCGGCGGTCTCTACGCCCGGCTCGTGCGCCATCAGCTCGAAGGGGCGCGCCAGCCGCTGCGGGCGGTCGGAAATTAGGCCGGCCGCGGGCTTAGGTGGGAGCAAGGCGCGGGGCGGCGATCCGGTCGCGCCGCGGGCTCGGCCCGCCCGCCACGATCTGAACGACGCCGGCGCCGAAGCCGACCAGCACCCCGATCTGCCAGGCGTGGTCGTAAGAGCCGAAATGGTCGAAGATGACCCCGCCGCCCCAGGCCCCGAGCGACGAGCCGACCTGATGCATCACAAACGCGATGCCGAGCAAAGTCGCCATATAGCGGGTGCCGAACATCTCGGCGACGAGGCCGCTGACAAGCGGCGCCACGCTCAGCCACAACATCCCCATCGCCGCGGCAAATAACAGCGTGCTGGCCGGGGTCGGCGGAAAGACAAAATAGGCGCTAAAGACAAAGGCGCGCAGAATATAGAGCAGACCCAACAGGATGTGCTTGGGGTAGCGGCCGCCGAGCCAGCCGGCGGTAATCGAGCCGACCGAGTTCATCGCACCGATCACCGCGATCGCCTCGGCGCTCAGAATCGGGTTCTGACCGCAGATCGCGAGATAGGTCGGCAGATGCGTGGTCAGAAACACGAGGTTGAGGCCGCACACAAAATAGGCGCCGGACATGACCAGAAACGGGCGGTGCCGCACGGCCTGGCCGAGCACTGCGCGCATCGTGGTTTTGGGTCCGGCGCGCCCCGGCATCCGGTCGGCGCCGCCGGCGAGAAAACCGGCCGGCAGCATCGCGATCGCCAGCAGCACAAAAAACAGGGCGCCGATCTGCCATGGGTGGCGCGCCAGCAGGGACTGCGTGGTGATCGGGATCATCAACGTGCCGAGCGAGCCCGCCGCCGAGACGATCCCCAAGACCTTGCTGCGATTCTGCTCGGTGACGGCGCGGGCACAGGCGGTCATCACCAGCGACGAGGCGGTGCATGACAGGGCGATGCCGATCAGCGCCCCCGAAAAAATCAGCGCGCCCGCGCCGTGGGCCGCCGCCATGACCACGAGCCCGGCGACATAAATCGCCGCTCCGGCGATCATCGTCGCGCGCAGGCCGAAGCGGTCGGCGATCGCCCCGATCGGTGCCTGCGAAATGCCCCACACGATGTTCTGGATCGCGATCGACAGCGTAAAACTCGTCGCCGTCACGGCAAGATCGCGCGTGATTGGCGTCAGAAACAGCCCGAGGCTCTGGCGCAGGCCCATCCCGAGGCCCAGCAGCACCGCGGCGCCGACAAGGATATTGCGGGTGGCATGGCGGCGGGGCGCGGCAAGAGCGGCGGCGGACATAACGAGCATCCCGGCGGGTCGAGGCGGACCGCACTCTGCCCGAGACCGGCGGCTGAACCCAGTGGAATGTGCCCAAAGATTGAACATGGGTGACCCGCTGCCGACGCCGGTTGCGTAGGTCGGCGATTGCCGCCGCGCGATCGGCCCGCAGCCGGCCGGGGTGACGCCGGCGGCGGCGCCGTGGATCAGCGAGCCGGGTCGGCGCTCGCCGCCATCAGCACGCCATAGAGCCGTTCGACCGCCACACTCTGACGGCTGGGATGACGGCGGTCGGCGAGCGAGCGGCGCGCCGGCGGATGGACGATGCCGATATAGCGCCCGTGCCAAGGACCGAACGGCGGCGAGCCGAACAGCACGCGAATTCGATAAAGGGCGACCGATAGCGGAAACCGGTCGATCGGGCGGCCGGCGCCGATCCAGGCATCCATGTGGCCGGGGCCCCAATTATACGCGGCAATGGCATCCGGCCAGTTCGCGTAATGGCGATAGAGGCGGGCGAGATAGGCGCGGCCGAGTTCCCGGTTCTCATTGATGTCAAAGCGGTCGCCGCCGCCGACATCCGTCGCCGCCGCGGCCGAGACTTGCATCGGCCCTTGCGGTCCGTCCGCCGGCAGGCGCCACATGCCGGGATCGGCGCCGTGGCTCGATTCGGCTGCGTCGACGGCATCGGTGATGCGATCGAGGGCGCGCTCGGTTCCGGCCACGAGCCCCCCGGCGGCGACGTTCGTCGCGCCCGCGATCAGCGCCGCCGCCGCGACAACGCCCGCGGCGACCATGGCGCTCGGCCGCACAGCCACAGCCAGGAACCGCGCCGCGTCGCGAACCGGCTTATTCCCAATAAGCGGCAATGATCTTGTCGTCGGCGCCGAGCAGCAGGTTCAGCCGGTTGGGATTATGGGTGATGCCGCGAATGCCGTGATTGGGCGGGATCCAGCGCAGGATTTTCGGCAAGTCCTCCTGGCGCACGACGCCCGGCGTGCCGGCGGCGGCGTGGCCGCGCTCGACAAATTTTTTGCCAACGCAATCCCGGCAGTCGTTGACGGCGATCTTGACGCTCGCCAGACCGGGGATGCGGTCGACTTCGATTGCATTTTCGGAGGCGCGCACACGCACACCGCGAAAGGCGTGGCCCTCCTCAAGCGGGAACACCGCGCTGATCGGAACAAAGCCGGTGGCGGGTTCGGTTTGCAACGGCATGGTGGCAATGAATTGCAGGTCGAGGATGCCGTCGAGCGGCTTGCCAACATAAGTCGGCACCAATTCGGGCGAGCTCCAACCTTGCGCGCCGACCAGGCCGCTGACGCGCACGATATCGAGCTGCGGCTCGGACTGGGTGCGCAGGATTTCGACCGAGGTGACATAGAGCACTGGGAGTTCGGTTCCGGGCTCCGCCTCGGTCGGCGAGGTGACGACCGGTTGACCCAAATTGCCCTCGCTCTCGCTATAGCTCTGGTCGGGCGGCGCCGGGTTGGCGGGGTTGCTCGTTTGCGCGCAGGCAAGACCGCCGATTGCGCCCTGCACCACCACGCCGATCGCGAGCCCGGCCAGGGCGCGCCACAATTTTTTCATGCTGTCCCTCCGATCGACAGGGTTGGCTAATTTTCTTGGATAATCGCACCATCGAGCCGGGCCCGGTCGGGCCTGCCGGCCGCGTCTTGCGGCGCGGCGGCCGATGCCACCTCAAGCCCCTCGGGTGCCAGACGATCGAGCGCGTCGAGAACGAGATCGGTCGGCCGCATTTTGGTCACCCGGCAATAGGCGGTCTCGGTGCTGATGAAAGTGCCATTTTCGGCAAGCTTGTTGACCGGCTCGCCGCCGCCGCACACCGAAAAATATTGGCAGTGTTCGCGGCACAACCCGACGCCGGCATCGATGTCGGCCTGCAGGCGCGCCAATACCGGGCTTTGCGCCATCTCGGCGAGGGTGCTGCGATTGATGTTTCCAAGAATGAAATCGTCGTAGGCAGGATTTTTAAGGCCGAGCAGCTCGGGCGAGAAAGTCGCGATATTGCCGGCCCAATCCATGCTGGTGATGGCGAACGGCTCGACCAGCTGGTTGTGAAACGGCGCTTCGCGCGGCCGGATGACCTGGTTCAGCGCGCTGTCGATCTCGCGCACAAACTTGATCTTGCCGGGAGCGGCCGCCGACAATCGCCAGAACTCGGAGAGAAACCGGTAATAGGCGCGATCGATCTCGGGTTCGGCAAACAATTCCGAGCGATGGTGCCCTTCGCTCTCCTCGACGTTAAAGCAGACCTCGTCGATTCCCTCCTCGACATAAAAGTCGAACATTTCGCGCGGTGCGGCAAGGCTCGCCGCGGTCAGCACCGAGATCACGTGAAACGGAATATGGTGGCGGCGCAGCAGCCGGATGCCGGCAATTGTCCGGTCGAAGGTGCCGCGGCCGGATCGTGTCACCCGGTGGCGGTCATGAAACCGCTGCGGACCGTCGATGCTCACCCCGAGGCGGATCCGCGCCTCGGCAAAGAACGCGCACCACGCCTCGTCAATCAGCGTGCCGTTGGTCTGGAAGGCGTGTACGACCTCGAGTTGCGGCGGCCGCAGCGTGTCGACGAGCGCCAACGCGTCGCGATAAAACGCGATCGGCAGCACCATAGGCTCGCCGGCATGCCAGACCACCGTGAGGCCATCGCCCCACCACCCCAAAGTGAAAACCTGCGCAAACAGGTTATGCAACGTCTCGCGCGCCACCACCGCTTTCGAGGAGCGGTTTGGCAGATAGCAATAGGTGCAATTGATGTTGCAGAACGGGGTCGGCTGAACGACCAGCAATTGGATCGTCGGCACCGCGGCGTCCGCCCTGATCGCCTCGCCTACCAGTTGCGCCACCAGTTCGGCCAATTGCGCCAATTGTGCCAATTATTCCAGTTGGGCCAGCCCCAACCCCACCACGGGCGCCAGCCCCAATTGTTCCACCAATTGCCCCAGGCGAGCCGCAGCTTGTCCGCGGGCTTGGCGCTGGCGGCGGCCCGGTCTGCGGCGAGGCTCGAGGTGGCGTCGCGAATCGCGGCGAGCCGCTCGCCGATCGGCGCCGGGGCCGCAGCCGGCGGCTCGAACCGCGCCGGCTCCGGGCTTGCCAGCCCCGGCGCGGCCGAACCCAGAAGCAACGTCACCCCCGCCGCCCCGGCCGGAGCGAGCCCCGAAAGAATCCGCAAATATTTCTGACGCAACGACATTGACCGACCTCATCAACAACCAGGCTTGCGGTCCCTGCCCTTCCAACCTCGCGACGGGACCGCCGCAGAACCTCGTCATTCGGCGCCATTATACGCAATCGGCAGAGGCGCGCGGTGCCCTTCGGCGTGATCAAAAGTTTCGCCAAAAATTGCTCCACGGCCCATTGCGCCAGCCGCCATTCCCCCAGCCGCCACCGCCGTTACGCCAGCCGCCACCGGCGTTACGCCACGCACCACCGCCGTTGCGCCAAGCGCCGCCGCCATTGCGCCAGCCGCCGCCGCCATTGCGCCACGCCCACCAGGCGAGCTGACGATCGGCCGGCGAGAGCCCGGCGCCGTCGATCCTCGACACCGCGTCGCGGATCGCCGCCAGCCGGTCGGCAACGCCGTCCGGATTTGCGGCACCGGGCTGCAGGGTCGCCGGCGCCGGTTCGGCCGCGGCCGGCTCGGCGGCGGTCAGCGCCAGCGCCGCCCCGACCGCCCCGGCCGGCAGCAGCGCCGAAAGGATCCGGAGATATTTGCGTCGCAACGACATGCGCCCTCCCCCGTCCTCGCTTTAGCGTCGCCCGCTCCAGGCCGCGGGCACCGACAGCTCCGGCGCCGCCTGCCGGACCGGCGAGCGAGACCGCAGACGGCATTCGCAGACACCGGCCGGCGCAACGCAAGACAAACCGCTCTTCGCTAGCAGGGAATCATTGCTCGGGTCAAATAGTCATTTCGGGATTATTTCCTATGGTTAATCAAACCCGACTCGCTTGCCCAAGGTGGTCCGAGCTCCAGCACCCGCGGATAGGCGGGACAATCGGGAACATGCGCCCCCGGCAGATAGCCGAGGCTGATCAGAAATTCGCCGACGATTTGCAGACCGGTAAAGCGGAAGGTCTGGCGAAACAGCCGGGTCCACTCCGTCGGCGAGCGCGGATGATGGCTGTCGAGCCAATCGGCGAACGAGCCGTGCGAGCGCCGCAGCCCCTGAATGCGGCGCGCATTCTCGATCGCCGCCTCGATTTTGAGGCGATTGCGTACGATTCCGGGATCGGCCAAAAGGCGCGCGATATCGCTATCGCCAAACGCGGCCACCCGGTCTATCTCGAAGCCGGCAAACGCCGACCGAAACGCCTCGCGCTTGTTCAGGATCGTCAACCACGACAACCCGGCCTGGTTGATTTCGAGGATCAGCCGCTCGAACAGCACCCGCTCGTCGCGCGACGGAAAGCCGTATTCCCGGTCATGATAGGAGGCGTGAACCGGGTGCCCCGGCGCCATCCGGCAATAGGCCTCGCTCATCTCACGAGCCGCGAAAGCTCAGCCACGGCGAGCGCACCACCAGGTAGATCCCGAGCCAGATCACCGCGGCGACGAGCGAGGTCACAATCGCTTTGCGCAGCAGCAGCGGGTGTTTTGGCGCCCCGGCGGCGTGACCAATCTCGCCGGGCTCGCTCGGCTGGATCCACAGCGGCAGAATCGCGAACAGCGTCACCCACCACACCAGGACATAAAGGATGATGCCGGTAAACCAGTTCATGACCCGGAGTCCCGTGACGAAGCATATCGGCGCGGGTCACGGTGGCAGCCAGCGCCGGTTTGCCACCGGGGCGCGGCTGCGCCGATTTCCGCGATGCGCGCGGCCGGATGTGGATCGGCGCGATTGAGCGCTCGCAATGTCGAAGCCACAAGCCGCGCCGCTCGTCGAGCCCGGGGTAAGCAACGTCAGGCGCCCGCTTGTTCGAGCTCGATCAGAGTTCCGCAGAAATCCTTGGGGTGGAGGAACAACACCGGCGTGCCATGGGCGCCCGGCCGCGGCTGGCCGTCGCCGAGCACACGCGCGCCCTCGGCCAGCAGCCGGTCGCGCGCCGCGACGATGTCGTCGACCTCGTAACAGAGGTGGTGCATCCCGCCCGCCGGATTGCGCTCGAGAAAGGCGCGCACCGGCGAGGCCTCGCCGTACGGTTCGAGGAGTTCGATTTTGGTGTTCGGCAGTTCGACAAACACCACGCGCACGCCATGCTCCGGCAGATCGTGCGGCCCCGAGACGCGCGCGCCGAGGACCCGGCGATAGACGGCGCTCGCCGCCGCCAGGTCCGGGACGACAATCGCCACATGATTGAGGCGTCCGATCATGGCCTTCTCCGCCGCCGCCTTTGGCCGGCAACGGAAGCGCGCGCCACGGCCGCTGTCAATCCTTGGCCGGCAGGCTCAATCATGGCGGACGGTGAGCGCGGTCGGACCGCCGAGCGGCCGGGCCTCCGTTCCGCCGAGCGCGCGGCGCAGAATCTCGCCGACATAGCCGCCGAGCCCGCGCCGCAGAAACGGGATCAGCGGCATGATTTGATTGCGCAAATACTCGCGCTCGGCATCCGTGATGCCGGCAAAGGCCTGCACAAATCGATCCTCGCGCAATTGCGGATAGTTGACCGCAACCAGAAAACCATGCGCGTGGTAGCCGGGATTGTCCTGCCGCAAATGCAAGGAATAGATGTTTTGGCTGCCGGCGTCGCGGGCCAGCATGCGGGTGATCTGATTAATGCGCACCTGGCGGTAGCGCAGCGGCAACCCCTCTTCGGCCTGCAGCAGCATATCCCCGACCTGCAGCGGGCCGAAAATGTCGAGATCGGGATTGATCTGGCGCGACACCTTGGGCGCCATCGACTTCCAGCCGGCGGTCGTCATGAATGGGTGTGAGGCGTTGAAAAACGGCGGGTAGTCGTTGATGCCGAACAACAGCTCGTGGGCATCGATCTGCCAATGCACGTCCTGATCGCTGCGGCAATGAACACTGCCGTCGCGGCTGATCACCGCCGTTCCCGGGCCGATCTCCTCGACCGCGCGGCTGCTGCCGTCGGCGAGCAGGATCGGCGTCCCCGGCACGAAGCAGCCGCAGAAGCCTCCGCCGCCCGAACCATTGGTGTGAGATTCGGTATTGGATCCCGACGGCCCGTTGAGGAACCCGCCCAGCCCCCGATAGCGGCCGAGCCAATCATTGACCGGGCCGCCGTAAACGGTCGTGGTTTCGGTGGTGCAATGGGCCGCCGGGCCGCCCTGGCACCCGAGCGTTTGGGTCGAGCTGGTATAGGCCGAGATCGCGCTCAGCACCGGGCCAAAGAACGTACTGTAAGTGTAGCTCCCGGCGACCATGTGGTCGTAGACCGTCCACGGCAAGCTTCCCGGAACCTCCTTGCCCGCCAGATAGGGGTGCCAGGCGGCGGTGACGCGCTGCACCTCGCTCGGATTGAGCCGCTGCACCTTGTAGAGATTGCCATAGAAGGCTTGATACCAGTCGTCAGAAGCGACCGCCGGATTGAGCTTGGGGAATTCCTGGTTGATATAGTTGGTGCTGCTGAGGCGGGTCGCGAGCAGCGTCCCCCAGCGCGCCGCGTCGCCAAAACCGCCATTCAAAAAGCCGGCAAATGCGGTATTGTTGGCCTGGCAGTAATTGGCAAACAGGCTCTCGTAATTGTGCATTGCCACGGCCACAAAATTCGGATTGCCGGGATTGAGATTGTTGTTCAGAAAATTTTGCGCATTGCCGCTGTTGACGGTCTGGGCGAAGCCATGGCCGGAGGTGTGGGACAGCGACAAGGCGATCAGCGCGCTTGCCACCTGCCCGATCCAATCCTCCTGGGCCGCCGGCATCGGCGCCGCCGGTGCGGGCGGATTGCCAAAGAACACCGAGCGCACGTGACCGCTGTTTTGCATTTGCGCCACAAAGGCCTCGCCGACCTTTTGCCGCACAAGGCTGTCGTTCGTCTCGATCAAGGTGTTGACGCCATCTTCGTCGCTGGCCGGGGCCGCGGCGGCAACCGCGGCGGTCACGGCCTGAAATGGCAGCGAGATCGTGTCGCTTTGCATCACTTGTCCTCCGCGCGGTCGGACGGCAACGGCGCCGCGCACCGACCACTTTCGATCATTCCCGATTACCTCAAGTTCCATTGGCGGGCGCCAGACGAGCCGCCCCCGGATCCCATCGCGCCTGACCGCCGGCCGGCTCGGCGCATCGCTGCCGATCCGCCGGCCATGCGCCTCAGCCGAGGCTCGCGAGTTCCTTGCGCAACGCCTCCCGCGCCAGGGTCCACCGCCACATGCCGACCACCCAGCGCGCCCCGGCCAATGAACTTTGACCTTGCCACGGGCAGCTCACCGGACCACTGCACAAACGGGTAATCGTGCCGGTGAAGCTTGCGCCGTCGGGGCTCAGCTGCAGATTGCCGCCGACATAGAGTTGCGGTGTGGTACCGCACACCGCGTCGCTGACGCTGGAAAGATCGATGTGCACAAGCAGCGAGCGGTTGCTGTCGACGGACAAGGTCACATAGGAACTGATGTCCTGCCCGCCGAGTTCGACGACCGGCTGTGGGATCTCATTATTCGGATCCCACGCGAAACCCAGCGCGACATTAAGCCCGCTCTGCCATTGCGCGCCGGGATCCGGCTGGTAGCGCGTGTGATACACCGTCAATGGCGGTGGCGCGGGTGCACCGGGCAAGGGACTCATGCAATCACCAGCTGCAGGCGCAGCGCATTCACCGGCGCCGCCTTCTGCCCCGGCAAGCCATCGACAAACGGCATGCCGTGCTCGACCATCCAATCGTCGACCGGATTGTCTGGCTTCTCGAAGAAGCCCGCGAGCACGGTCAGCACGATCCCGACAATCGCCAAAACCGCGCCGGCAATCGGCAGGAACGAGGTCGCCGCAAACAAATCGGCCACCAGACACACCGCCGCCAGAAAGTTTGCGGCAAAGATCAGGCTGTCGAACACGATCGTCGACACCGAGCCGCGCGATTTGATATCGTCGATCAGCTGCCATAGCGAATAGCCCGCCATGGCCGCCGCGGCGATCGCTCCGACCGCCTTCAGCACGCCGGTAAAGACGCCGTCGGCAAACAGCCGTTCGAAAATCGTTCCTTCACCCAAGGTCGTGCGTTCGACCTGTGCCACCTCGTAGATTTGGTTGATGTTGTCCGCCTCCTGCTCGAGCAGCGGGGTTTCTTCGTCGGCAATATTGATCTCTTGCATCTCAATTTCGGATTGCATTTTCGGCGCGTTAAAATAGTCGTTTAACGCGTTCCATATCTTCAGTGTGACGAATTTGACCCCTTGCCAGATCAACGGCACCGCATCAAAGCCGACCACGGTCAATTGCACAATGTTGGTGACAAATTCGGCGCGCTCGACATCGGTCATTTTGTTCCAATCGCCCCTGACGAGCGAGACAATGACCGAGCTGACGCCGCCGATCCAACCGAGCGCCAGCATGAACCGGCCGGCTTTCGCCAATTTGGGCCAGCGCGCGGCAATCGTCGCCTGCCACTCCTCCTCGGATTGGCCGGCCTGCCGGATCAGGCCGGAAGCGATGATCGACTGCAACAGATCGGCCGTCGCCAAGGCGATATCGGCACTGTGCTGCAGATACTCCTCGTACATCTCCACCGCTTCGGTGTGGGAGATGTCGGTTTCGTTGGGCAGTTCACCATTGGCGAGCTTGCGCAGCAATTCCTGCATCGCGGTTGGCAGCCACTGCATGATCGTGTCCTTGTCACGGTGCACGACCTGCGGAACGAGCTTGACGACGACGCCGGAAATGATCGATCGGTAGTAGTTGCGGGCGATCGTACCGCTGCGATCGAGGGCAGTCAGCAGGCAGGCGAAATTGTTGACCGGCTCCAGCGCCTTGGCGTCGCCCGCCGCTCCCGCGACCCGATTGACCATCAATACGTACTGCCGGCCGGTGGTCAGCGCCGTGAACAGCTTTTTCGCCCATTTCAAGCCGCCACTATCCGCGCTCAATGTCGTGGCGGCCTTGTTGGTGACGCTGTCGATGCCGGTTGGCGGCTGGTCGCCAAAGCGGTTCAACGCGCCGGCCGGAACAACACTCGCCGTTCCCGGCAGCTCGGCCGCTACCGGCACATCGCCGCTGGCGACCTCGCCGGCTTTCAATGTGACCTTGGCCTGGGTCGTGTAGACAATGCCGTCGCTGGTTTTGACCTCGGTGCCGGCGGCCACGGTTACATCCTTGCTGGCGTCATGGCGGGCGAAGACGACCGAGCCCTGCGCCCAACCCACCGCCTCCGCGACCTCGTCGTTGATATAATTTTGCAACCGCGGCTTTGCCCCGGTATAGGCGTCGACAAAGATCCCTTGGTGTTGGACATTGAAATCGCTCTCTGCCGCCAGGCCCGTTTTCAGATAGTCGGTGAGTTTCACGGCCTGCGATTGCGACAGCCGATTGCTCGGTTCGTTCGGTCCGGAATAGCTGTTGAAGGACTGGGTCAGATAAGCCAATGCGAATTTCTTTTGGTACCAGTCAAGACTTTGATTGACCAGGGTTTGCTGGTCAGGTTCGGTAATCACCGGCGGGGCTTCGCTAAAAAAGCGCGAGAGCCAGTCGCGTTCGGTCGGATCCTGGCCCATTGCCCATTTCATATTGCGCATCAACATCGAATTGGCGTCTTGGCTGACCACGTCGTCGGGCAATATCGTGATCAATTCGCCAATCGTCAGATCGTCGTCGGCCACCGACAACAACTCACTCGCCGCAGTCATCCATCGCTGCGGCGCGGGCGGCGCGGCGCTCGCCCGCAAATCGCCGCCAGGCGCCGGGTCCGCCCGCCACAGCCAAACCTGTCCGGCGGCGCTCGGTTGACCGCACACCGCCTGCACCTCGCCATGGCCCTTGGCATTGAGCTCGACCGCACTAAAGGCGATGCGCGCGGTTTGGTAGACATTGCCGGCGAATTCGCAATCGGAATCGCTGAGGCTGATCGTCACGACCGTGTCGTCGCCGTCCACGCTCCAGCTGCATTGTTCGGAAATATCCTGGCCGCCGAGGCTGACGGTCGGACTGGGAATGCTGGCGCCGATCGCCTGGGTATAACTGATCGCCAGTGCCAGCCCGGGCTGCCAGCCTGCATCCGGGATTGTGGCCGGATCGGTGCCGGCCGCATAGGTCTGTTTGGTGATCCGGGTTTGATAATTTACCGTCGGGATCGTGGTCGCGAATACCGCATGTGATACGGCGTCGCCGCTATGCGTGCCGATCGCGACCGTGCCATCGGCTTCGTAGCCGTTACTGTGAAGGTGTAACGAACCCACCGTGTAATGCGTTTGCTGCCCGCGGCGAATGCGCTGATGCCAGGTGACGTGATCGGCGGTGATGCGCGGATTGACGATCCTGATGCCGTCGACAAACAACTGGCCGTTCTCGAAATCGATGGAGCTGGCCGGTGCGTGTCGGGTCCATCCGTCGTCGGCGGAATAGCTGTAAAGCAGGAAACGACGCTTTTTGATCAAATGAGCATCGCCGGCGGTTCGCGCGCGCAGCCTTATCGGCCGCGGTCGGCGAGGACTGTCTACCACCGTCGCGACAGCGCTGGGCATCTGATTCTCCATTGAAAAGCCAGGCGCGAGGGCAGAACGCCCCGCCAAATTAACCATAAAAGAATTTGAACAAAGCAGCAATCACACGGAGTTCGGGATCACTTCTCCGCGTCCGCGCGGGTCCCGGTCTGGCCTCTGAGGTGTGAGCGTTGCGCTGCCGTCGCTGCGGATGCCGAGCGGGCGCGCGTCATTCAGCCGCAGCTCGCCGCGCGCCGCCTCACACCCGAACGATCTGGATTTCGACGACCGGTCGCTTGTCGAATCGGTCGAGAACAACCCGGCGCAAGGCGCGCCGCGCAATATCGGCGACCGCTTCGTCGTCGCGTCGCTCGGCTGGCGGCAGCTCGTCAAGCGCGCGTTCGAGAGCCCGATGGAGCAGAGGACGGGCCGGATCGACCTGGTCGGGCTCACCCAAGCCGATCGCGGTCAGCGCCGGCGCCGCCACCAACCGACCCGCGGCGTCGAGCACGAGGGTGGCGACCAGGCTGCCGTTCAACATCAACCGCCGGCGCGCCTTGAGCGCCGTCCCGCCGACCGGCAACAGCGCCTTGCCGTCGCTGGCCAGACGGCCGACCGTCACCTCGTCGACAATCGCCGCCCCCGACGCTGCGAGCCGGACGACGTCGCCATTCTCGATGACGAGGGTGTGCGGAACCTGGCATTCATTGGCAAGATTGGCGTTGGCGATCAGGTGTCGGGCCTCGCCATGCACTGGAATTGCGACCCGCGGCCGGATCATCTGGTACATGCGCACCAGTTCGTCGCGCGCCGGATGGCCAGACACGTGGACGAAATGGTCGAGTTCGGTGACGATCTCGACCCCCAACCGGGCCAGCGCGTTCTGCAGCCGGCCGATCGCCTTTTCGTTGCCGGGAATGATGCGCGAGGAGAAGATCACCACATCGCCCGGTTCCAGATCGACATTGGGGTGATCGTCGCGGGCGATGCGGGCCAGCGCCGAGCGCGGCTCTCCCTGGCTGCCGGTGCAGATCATCAGGATCCGGTCGCGCGGAACGTAGCCGGCTTCCTCTTCGGTCAAGAAGCGCGGCACGCCGGCGAGATAACCGTTTTCCCGCGCCGCCTTGTCGATGCGCCACAGCGAGCGGCCGACCAGCGCCACGTCGCGGCCATGGGCGGCGGCGGCGTGGGCGATGGTTTCGAGCCGGGCCACGTTCGAGGCAAAGCAGGCCACCGCCACCCGTGCGTCATAGCGGCCGATCAGCTCGGTCAACGAGCGCCGCAACGCCGCCTCCGAGCCCGATGCGCCCGGTCGCAGCGCATTGGTCGAATCGCAGATCATCGCCAGTACGCCCTCGTCGCCGAGGCGCCGCAGCGCGTCCTCATCGACCGGCGCGCCGATCAGCGGGTCGGGATCGAGCTTCCAATCGCCGGTATGGAAGACGGTGCCGGCCGCGGTGCGCAGCACCACCGCATTCGGCTCGGGGATCGAATGGGTCAGGGTCACCAGTTCGAGCTCGAACGGCCCGATCGTAAACCGCCCCTCCATCGGCACGACATTGATCCGCACCTTGTCGGCCAGACCGACCTCGGCAAGCTTGGCGCGCAGTACCGAGGCGGTGAACGGCGTCGCCCAGACCGGGCAGCGCAAGAGCGGCCACAGATAGGGAATGGCGCCGATGTGGTCCTCATGGGCGTGGGTCGCGACGATCCCCAACAGCTGGTCGCGCCGCTCGGTGATGAAAGCCGGATCGGGCATGACCACATCAAGGCCCGGCTGCGCATCGTCGCCAAAGGTGACGCCGCAATCGACAATCAGCCATTGCCCGGCGATACCGTAAAGGTTGAGGTTCATCCCGATTTCGTTGGCGCCGCCGAGCGCGACGAACAACAGCGCGTTTGGGTCGCTGGCGCCGGAACGGAGCGGGGACTGATAAGCAAAATCGCTCATTTATTGCTGTTTCTTTTGTAGACGAGCCGCAGTCCCCACAGCGTCAAATCGGGATCGACCCGGTCGATCAGCGGGATCTCTTCGGCAAACACGCTCGCCAGGCCGCCGGTGGCGACCACGCCGACGGGCTCGCCGATCTCCTCGCCGATCCGCCGCACCAGGCCTTCGATCAGGCCGACATAGCCCCAGAACACGCCCGACTGCATCGCCGGCACGGTGGCGCGCCCGACGACCGAGGCCGGACGCTCGATCGATACCCGCGGCAATTGCGCGGCCGCCATCTGCAGCGCCACCATCGACAGATTGGGCCCCGGCGCGATCACGCCGCCGCAATAATTTCCGGCCCGGTTGACGATGTCGAAATTGGTCGAGGTGCCGAAATCGACCACCATGACCGGCACCGGATAGCGGTCGCGCGCCGCGACCGCATTGGCGATGCGGTCGGCCCCGACATTCTGCGCCGGCATGTCGACATCGATCCCGATCCCCAACTCGCAATTGGGCCGGCCGATGATCAGCGGCTCGCTGGCAAAATAGCGTCCGCACAACCCGACGAGGTTGAACGACGCCTCCGGCACGACATTGGCGATGATCGTCGCGTCGATGTCGGCGCGCTCGAGGCCGACTGAGGCCAGCAGCTGGCCAAGCCAGACCGCATATTCGTCGGCCGTGCGTTTGGGATTGGTCGCCGCCCGCCAGGAGGCGCGCAAGGTGTCGCCGTCATAGACGGCGAAAACGACGTTGGTGTTGCCCGAATCGATCGCGAGCAGCATTGGGGCCTCGCTAACGTGCCGGGAACACGTCGCCGGCCGAAATGCGCCGCAGCTCGCCCCCGGTGTCCAGCAACAGCGCCCCGTCCTGATCTATGTCAGCAAACCGGCCGTGCAAGGTTGCCGTTTCGAGCCGCACCCGAATTTCGCTGCCAAGGGCGAGGGCCCGCTCCCGCCAGGCGGCGCGCACCGGGGCAAATCCCTGCGCCAGCCACAGCCGGTTCCACCGATCAAATGATCCCACAACCGCGGCCAACGCCGCCGCCGGGGCCGGGGCGGGGGCGCCTTCGCCGGCCACCGACGTCGCCGGAAAGGCGACGGCCGTCGGGGCGCTGACCAGATTGACGCCGATGCCAACCACGACAAACCCCAGCCGCCCGCCGGCGCCGACTTCCGCTTCAAGCAGGATGCCGGCAATCTTGCGGCCGCCGACCAGAATGTCGTTCGGCCATTTGCAGCGGGGCTGAGGGAGGGTTGGCGCGAGCTCACCCAGGGCATCGGCGACCGCGAGCCCGGCGACAAAACCGAGCGCCGCCGCCTCGCCCGGAGGGCGTTCCGGCCGGGTCAGGATCGACATATAGAGATTGCCGGCGGGCGAGGCCCATGCGCGACCATGACGCCCGCGCCCGGCGCTCTGCTCGAGCGCCCAGACGACGGATCCGTCTTCGCCGCCGGCCAGCGCCAGCGCCTTGGCCTCGTCGTTGGTGCTGCCGACGCGCGCCCGGGGGAAAAGCCGGTAACCCGCGGGCAGGGACGGCGCCGCGGCCGTCATTTCACAAACAACGACCGCGCGGCGGTTTGCGCGGCGTCGATCACCGGTCCCGGGAGCACGAAAAAGAACAGCGTGACCAATGCCGTCACGACCAGCACTCCCTTCAACTCGCCGGCAAGCGGCGCGTCGAACGCCGCCGCCGGCTCGTCGAAATACATGACCTTGACGATGCGGAAATAATAAAAAGCGCCGACCACGCTGGTCACGACGCCGATCACCGCGAGCCCGGTCAGGTTGGCGCCGATCGCTGCGAGAAAAATGTAGAGCTTGGCAAAGAACCCGGCGGTCGGCGGCAGCCCGGCCAGCGAGAACATGAAAATCGCCAGAGCGAAGGCGAGGATCGGATGGGTGCGCGACAAGCCGGAGAGATCGGCGATGTCTTCAAGGCCGCGGCCCTGACGGCGCATGCATAAAATGACCGCCCAGGCGCCCACAGTCATTACGAGATAGATCGCCAGATAGACCAGCACACCGCGGATGCCGGCCACGCCCGCCTCGCCGCCGGCAAGCGTGTCGGCGGCCGCGAGGCCAATCAGCGCATAGCCGACATGGCCGATCGAACTATAGGCCATCAGCCGCTTGATGTTGCTCTGGGCGATCGCGGCAACCGAGCCGAGGATCATCGACGCGATCGAGATGAAGACGACGATCTGTCGCCACTCGGCCAATAGCGGCCCGAACGGGTCGACCAGAACCCGGACAAACAGCGCGAAGGCGGCCAGCTTGGGGCCGACCGCAAAAAACGCGCTGACCGGAGTGGGGGCGCCCTCATAGACGTCGGGCGTCCACATGTGAAACGGCACCGCCGAGATCTTGAAGGCAAGCCCGGCGATCACAAACGCCAGCCCGACGATCACCCCGGTATGCGAGATCGGCGCATTGCCGGCCATCAGATGCGCGAGATCGGCAAAGCCGGTGGTGCCGGCAAAACCGTAAACGAGGGACAGGCCATAAAGCAGGATGCCCGAGGACAGCCCGCCCAGAACGAAATATTTGAGCCCCGCCTCGCTCGAGCGCGTCGCATCGCGATTGAAACTTGCGCTCACATAGAGCGCCAAATTCTGCAGCTCGAGACCGACATAAAGCGTGATCAGGTCATTGGCCGAGATCATCACCATCATTCCGGTGGTCGCCAGCATGACCAGAACCGGAAATTCGAAGCGGGCAATATGTTCCTGTTCGTTGAAATGGAGCGCCATCAGAATGGCCAGCGCCGAGCCGATCAGCACCAGCGACTTCATAAAGCGGGCGAAGGCGTCGCTGACAAACATGCCGTAAAAGCCGAGCGTCTGCCCGCCAACGCCGGTCAGATCGATGACAAAGACGGCGGCGAGCGCGGCGATCGCCAGCCATGAGATCAGCCGCGTCGAGCCCTCGCCGCGGAAGGCACCAAGGATCAAGAGCACCATCGCCAGCGCGGCGAGGACGATTTCCGGGAGCGCCGGCGCGATTGCGGGCAGGGCCACGGTCGGCATCGCCGGGACCTAGCGCAGCGCCGTACGGTGCAGGCCGACGCCGTTGACGGCGGCGCTTGCCTGCGCGACGACATGGTTGACCGAGGCCGCGATCGGATGCAGGAAAGATGCCGGGTAGAGACCCATCCACAACACGATCGCCAGTAAGGGCGCAAAAATCGCCTTTTCGCGCGGGCTCAGATCGAGAATGCTGCGCAGATCGGCGCGGGTCAGCGTGCCGAAAATAACCCGCCGGTAGAGATAGAGCATATAGGCGGGACCGAGAAACAGCGCCGTCGCCGCCAAGGTCGCGACCAGCGTGCTGACCTTGAACGTGCCCAGCAGGATCAGGAACTCGCCGACAAAACCGCTCGTCCCGGGCAGACCCACCGCCGCGAGGGTGAAGACCATAAACACAAACGCGTAAGCCGGCATGCGCTCGACGAGACCGCCAAAGCGCGCGATCTCATGGGTGTGCAGGCGATCGTAAAGGACGCCGACGCACAAAAACAGCGCGCCGGAAACCAGCCCGTGGCTCAACATCTGGATCACCGCCCCTTGCACCGCCTCTTGCGTGACGGCGAAGGTGCCGGCGGTGACAAAGCCCATATGCGCAATCGAAGAATAGGCGATCAGCTTTTTCATGTCGGTCTGCGCCAGCGCGACCAGCGAGGTGTAGATGACCGCAATCACGCTCAAAACAAAAATCAGCGGCGTGAAATAATGCGAGGCGAGCGGAAACATCGGCAGCGAAAACCGCACGAATCCGTAGCCGCCGAGCTTCAACAGGATGCCGGCGAGGATCACCGAGCCGGCGGTCGGCGCCTCGACATGCGCGTCGGGCAGCCAAGTGTGCACCGGCCACATCGGCACCTTGATCGCAAACGAGGCAAAAAATGCCAGCCACAGCCATTTCTGCAGCCCGGGTCCGAACAGATTGGCATGATTGAGGGCGTATTCGATGTCGGTTGACCCGGTCGTCAAATAGATCGCCAGGATCGCCAGCAGCATCAAGACCGAGCCGAGCAGCGTGTATAAAAAGAACTTGAACGCCGAATAGATGCGGTTGCTCCCCCCCCACACACCGATGATGATAAACATCGGGATCAGCACACCTTCAAAAAACACATAAAACAGAATAAAGTCGAGGGCGCAGAATATGCCGACCATCAAGGTTTCAAGGATCAAGAAAGCGATCATGTATTCCTTGACTTGAACTTGAATCACCTCCCAGCTAGAAAGGATCGAGAGAAAGGTCAGAAGCGTAGAAAGAATAATGAAAAAGAGCGAGATGCCGTCGATCCCCATGTGGTAAGAGATGGTCACGCCGCCCAAAGTGATCCATCGGGCGCGCTCGACAAACTGAAAGGCGGCGGTGTTGGGATCAAACTCGATCCACAGGACGATTGACAGCGCAAAGACGATCAGCGAGGTCCACAGCGCGATATAGCGGGCGTTTTGCGCGACGACCGCCTCCTCGCCGCGCGCAATCATGATGAAAAAGGCGCCGAGCAGCGGCAGGAACGTAACGAGCGACAGCAGAGGCCAGTGATTCACGCGACATTCCCCCCGCTCAGCCCGAGCGCAACAGATACCAAGTCACAAACGCCACGAGCCCGATCAGCATGACAAAGGCATAGTGGTACAGATAGCCGCTTTGCAGCCGGCTCGCCTGCCGTGCCAGATCGCGCGTCATCGCGGCCACCCCGTTCGGCCCCAACCCGTCGATCACGGCCTGGTCCCCGCGCTTCCACAAACCATCGCCGGTGATCATCGCCGGGCCCACGAAAAGCCGGTCGTAGAGCTCGTCGAAATACCATTTGTTAAGCAAAAAGAGATAGATGCTGCGACAATTCTGGGCCAAAAGCGGTGGGATCTGCGGCGCCAGCACATAGAATACCCAGGCGGTGCCGAGACCGCCGAGACCGCAGACAAGCGGCAGCCAGCGGATGATCGCAGGAATGCTTTCGGCCTGGGCCAGCGCATCGTGGCCGGGCAGCACCAGGATCGCACTTTTCCAGAATTCGACCCGCCCGGCGCCGACAAAATCCCCGGCCAGCAACGCCCCCAAAACCGCCGCCCCGATCGCCAGCACGACGAGCGGCACGAGCATGACCCACGCGCTCTCATGGGCATGATGCATCGTCTCGTGATCGGCGCGCGGCTTGCCGTGAAAGGTCATGAACATGACCCGGGCGATATAGAACGCGGTCATGAACGCGGCGGCCGTGCCCAGCACCCAGCCATAGCGCCCGACCGCGGAGCCCGAGGCCCAGGCGGCATCGAGGATCGTGTCTTTCGACCAATAGCCGGAGAGCGGCGGAATGCCCGACAAGGACAGCGCCCCGATCCACATCGTCACATAGGTGACCGGGGTCTTGCGCCACAGCCCGCCCATGCGGCGCATGTCCTGCTCGCCGCCCATCGCATGGATGACCGAGCCGCAGCACAAAAACAGCAGGCCCTTGAAGAAGGCATGCGTAAACAGGTGAAAGATGCCGGCGGAATAGGCTGAGACACCGGCCGCGGTGAACATATAGCCGAGCTGGCTGCAGGTCGAATAGGCGACGACGCGCTTGATGTCGTTTTGCGCCATGCCGACGCTGGCGGCGAAGATCGCGGTGGTGGCGCCGATCACGCCGACAACGACAAGTGCGGTCGGCGCGTATTCGAATAGCGGCGACAGCCGCGCGACCATGAATACGCCGGCGGTGACCATCGTCGCGGCGTGGATCAGCGCCGAAACCGGGGTCGGCCCCTCCATCGCATCGGGCAGCCAAGTGTGGAGCGGGAGCTGCGCCGATTTTCCCATCGCGCCGACGAACAGCAGCACGCACGCCAGACTGAGCGAATCGACCCGCCAGCCGAGAAAATTGACGGTTGTGTGGACCGCCTTCGGGGCGGCGGCGAACACCTCCGGGAAACCGAGGGTGCCGAAGATCACGAATACCGTGAAGATGCCGAGGGAAAAGCCGAAATCGCCGATGCGGTTGACAATAAAGGCCTTGATCGCGGCGGCGTTGGCCGCTGGCCGGTCATACCAGAAGCCGATCAAGAGGTAGGACATCAGACCGACGCCCTCCCAACCGAAAAACAGCTGGACAAAATTGTTGGACGTCACCAACGCCAGCATGAAAAAGGTAAACAGGCTCAAATAGGCCATGAATCGCGGGATCGACCGGTCCTCGGCCATGTACCCGATCGAATAGACATGCACCATCGACGACACGACGGTCACGACGACGATCATCACCCCGCTCAACGTGTCGAGGCGGATCGACCATTCGACATCGACCCCGCCGGAAATGATCCATGTGAACAGCGGGATGATTTGCGGCTGGCTCAAAGCGAGGATGTCGCGGAACAGCAGGACGCCGAGTGCGGCCGCGATCAGCAAGGCGCCGCAGGTGACCAGTTGCGCCCCGCGATCGCCGATCGCGCGGCCGAAAAAGCCGGCGATGATAGCGGCAGCGAGCGGCAAAAACACGACGGCGAGTGCCACGCAAATCTCCGTTCGAGACGGTCCGACCGACCTGCCGCCGGCTAGGCCCGCGGCCGTAGCACCCCGCCCGGATGCCGGTGGCGCGACGACAAGCGGCCCCCGACGCCGGTCGGGTCAGCCGGTCAGCCCTTCATCATGTTGATGTCTTCGACCCCGATCGAGCCGCGGTTGCGGAAATAGACAACGAGAATAGCCAGCCCGATCGCCGCTTCGGCCGCCGCCACGGTCAACACGAACATCGCGAAGGCCTGGCCGATCAGGTTGCTGCGGAACACCGAAAACGCCACCAGATTGATGTTGACCGCAAGCAGCATCAGCTCGATCGACATCAGGATGATGATGACGTTCTTGCGATTAAGAAAGATGCCGAAGATCCCGAGCGTGAACAGGATCGCTGCGACAGTCAGGTAATGAGCCAGCCCGATCACCATCACACATGCTCGCCCAGCGGGACCTTGACCACTTCGACCGATTGCGCCCGGGTCCGCGCCAGCTGGGCGGCGATCGATTGCCGGCGGACATCGGCGCGGTGGCGCAAGGTCAGCACGATCGCGCCGATCATCGCCACGAGCAGGATCAGACCGGCCATCTGAAACGCGAACAGGTAGCGGGTATAGAGGATCTCGCCGAGCGCGCGGGTATTGTCGACCACCGCGCCACTCGGTGTGGCCGCCGCGACAACCGAGCCGGTCGGCCCCAGCGCCCAGCTGACCGAGATCAGCACCAGTTCGGCCAACAGGACGAGACCGACCAAGGCGCCGATCGGCAGATAGCGGACAAAACCGCTGCGCAACTCGGCAAAGTCGATGTCGAGCATCATGACGACAAACAAGAACAGGACCGCGACCGCGCCGACATAGACGATGACCAGGATCATCGCCAAAAACTCGGCGCCGATCAGCACGAACAGCGCCGCGGTGTTGAAAAAAGCGAGGATCAGGAAGAGCACCGAATGCACCGGGTTGCGCGCCGCGACGACCATCGCGCCGGCGCCCACCGCGGCCACGGCAAAGACATAAAATAGGATCGCGTGCAGGATCATCGGCATTCACCCGCTGCGGCGCCAACCCCGGCGCGAACCAGGGGGGCGCGAACCAGGGGGGCGCGAACCAGGGGGGCGCGAACCAGGAGGGCGCGGACCAGGGGGGCGCGCCGCAGGTTGCCCGGCATCACCGGATCGCCAGCCATCGGCATCAGTGGTAGGGCGCTTCGAGCGCCAGGTTCTTGGCGATTTCCGCCTCCCAGCGGTCGCCGTTGTCGAGCAGTTTCTGCTTGTCGTAGAACAGCTCTTCGCGGGTCTCGGTGGCGAATTCAAAATTGGGCCCCTCGACAATCGCGTCGACCGGACAGGCCTCCTGGCAATAGCCGCAATAAATGCATTTGGTCATGTCGATGTCATAGCGGGTCGTGCGCCGGCTGCCGTCGGCGCGCGGTTCGGCCTCGATCGTGATCGCCAGCGCCGGGCAGATCGCTTCGCACAATTTGCAGGCGATGCAGCGCTCCTCGCCATTGGGGTAGCGGCGCAACGCATGCTCGCCGCGAAAGCGTGGCGATAGCGGGCCTTTTTCATAGGGATAGTTGACCGTCACCGCCCGCTTGAACATGTAGCGCAGGGTCAGGGCCAGGCCCGAGAGCAGTTCGCTCAGCAAAACGCTGCGCACGGTCAGCGCCATCGGCCCTTCTCCTCCTTCTCATTCCCGGGCTAGCCGGCCGGCACCCAGCCGGTTGCAACCAGCACACCGCCGGTCAATACCAGATAAGCCAACGAGACCGGCAAGAACACCTTCCAGCCGAGCCGCATCAGCTGATCATAGCGGAACCGCGGAAAGGTCGCGCGCACCCACAAAAACACGAACAGGCAAAACGCGATCTTGGCGAAAAACCAGATCCATCCCGGCACCCAGGTGAAGGGCGGCACGCCGAACGGCGCCAGCCAGCCGCCGAGAAACAGGACGCTGGTCATCGCGCTGATCAGGATCATGTTGGCGTATTCGCCGAGATAAAAGAGGGCGAACGCCATGGCGGAATATTCGACAAAATAACCCGCCACCAATTCGCTCTCGCCTTCGACGATGTCGAACGGGGCGCGATTGGTTTCGGCGAGGCCGGAGATGAAGAAAATCACCGCCATCGGCAACAGCGGCACGACAAACCAGACATGGCGCTGCGCCTCGACGATCCGGCCGAGGTTCAGCGACCCGGCGCAGAGCAGCACCGTGACCAGCACAAATCCGATCGCGACCTCGTAAGACACCATTTGCGCCGCCGAGCGCAGCGCCCCCAAAAACGCATAGCGCGAATTTGACGCCCAGCCCGCCAGGATGATGCCGTAGACGCCGAGCGAGCTGATCGCAAACAGATAGAGGATCCCGACATTGATATTGGCGACGACCACACCGGCGTCGAACGGGATCACCGCCCAGGCCACCAGGGCGAGCGTGAACGTCACCACCGGCGCGGCGATAAACACCAGCCGATTGGCGCCGCTCGGGACCACCGTTTCCTTGAGCAACAGCTTGAGGCCGTCGGCAAAAGGCTGCAGCAGGCCGAACGGGCCGACGACATTGGGCCCCTTGCGCAGCTGCGAGAAGGCCAGCACCTTGCGCTCGAAATAGGTCAGATAGGCGACGGCAATCAGCACCGGCACAATCACCGCCAGCGCTTCGCCAATGGTGATCAGCGTCACCCCGGCGTAACCCTGCCAGAAACTAGCCATGGGTCCCCGTCCGCGGCGGCAATTCGCCGTGATGGGCAAGCAAAATCTCGGCGCACTCGGCCATTGTCGGGCTTGCCCGGCTGATCGGGTCGGTGCGATAGAAATCGGTGATCGGATAGGTAAACGGTCCCGGATCGATCGGCCCGGCCCGGCCAAACCGGCCCCACGCGGCAGCCGTGACCTGGTCGGTCGCCGCCAGGATCGGATGGGCCGCGTATAATCGCCGGCGCAGCTCGGCGAGGCTGTCATAGGCGAGCGGGCGGCCGACCGCGGCCGACAGGGCGCGGATGATCTTCCAGTCTTCGCGCGCCTCGCCCGGCGGAAACACGGCGCGCCGCGTCGCCTGCACCCGCCCCTCGGTGTTGACGTAAAGACCGTCCTTTTCGGTATAAGCCGCGCCCGGCAGGATCACATCGGCGCAGGCGGCGCCGCGATCGCCGTGATGCCCCTGATAGACGACAAAGGCCGAACCGAGATCCTCGGTGTCGATCTCGTCGGCGCCGAGCAGATAGAGAAATTCGATCCGGCCCGACCGGCAGCCCTCGACGATCCCGGCAACGTCGAGCCCGCCCGGCCCCGGCACAAAGCCCAATTCAAGTCCGCCGACCCGGGCGGCGGCGCAGTGCAGCACGTTGAAGCCGTTCCAGTCGTCGCGGACCAGGCCATGGCGCTCGGCAAGCGCGCGGGCGGCGGCCAACAGCTGAGCGCCGTCGCGGCGCGCAAGCGCCCCCTGCCCGAGCACCAGCATCGGCCGCTTGGCGGCCGCCAGTTTGGCGCTCCACGGGTGGCGGCCTTCGGCCAGCGCGGCCAGCACGCCGCCGCCCTCGCCGAGCATCTCGACCGGAAAGGTCAGATCGAGGTGCGGCCCGATCGCCGCCACCTCGAACCCGCCGCGCAAATGCCGCTTGCGCAAGCGCGCATTGACGAGCGGCGCCTCCCAGCGCGGGTTGGTGCCGATCAGCAGGCACAGATCGGCTTCCTCGATGCCGGCGATCGTGGTGTTGAAGAGATAACCGGCCCGGCAGCCGGGATCGAGCTTGGCCCCGTCCTGGCGACAGTCGAGGCTGACCGCGCCCAGCCCGCCGAGCAGTTCCTTGAGCGCAAACATCGCCTCGACATCGACAAGATCCCCGGCGATCGCCGCGATGCGCTCCCCCGGCACCCTGTTGAGCCGGTCGGCGACACGGTCGAGGGCCTCGCGCCAATCGCTCTCGGCGCGCGCCCCGCGGCGCCCGATATAAGGGCGGTCGAGGCGTCGCCGGCGCAACCCGTCGATCGCATAGCGCGTCTTGTCGGAAATCCACTCCTCGTTGACCGCATCGTTAAGCCGCGGCAGCACCCGCAGCACTTGCGAGCCGCGCGCATCGATGCGGATGTTGCTGCCGACCGCGTCGAACACGTCAACCGATTCGGTCTTGGTCAATTCCCAGGGCCGCGCGCTGAACGCATAAGGTTTCGAGGTCAGCGCCCCGACCGGGCACAGATCGATGATGTTGGCCGAGAGTTCGGAGCCGAGGGCGCGTTCGACATAAGTCGAGATCTCCATGTCCTCGCCGCGGCCGGTGGCGCCCAGCTCCTGGACGCCGGCGATTTCGGTCAGAAAGCGGATGCAACGCGTGCAATGGATGCAGCGGGTCATATGGGTTTCGACCAGCGGCCCGAAATTCTTGTCGCGCACCGCGCGCTTGTTCTCGGCAAAGCGGCCGCGGTCAAAACCATAGGCCATCGCCTGGTCCTGCAGATCGCACTCGCCGCCCTGGTCGCAGATCGGACAATCGAGCGGATGGTTGATCAGCAAGAACTCCATCACGCCCCGGCGCGCCTTGACCGCCTTTTCCGAGCGGGTATGAACGACCATGCCGTCGGCGACCGGCATCGCGCAAGAGGCGACCGGCTTTGGCGAGCGTTCAACCTCGACGAGGCACATCCGGCAGTTGCCGGCAATCGCCAGCCGCTCGTGAAAGCAGAAATGCGCGACCTCGATCCCGGCCATCTCGCAGGCTTGCAGGATCGTGGTGCCCGCCGGGACCTCGATTTCACCGCCGTCGATCGTCAGCTTGGGCATCGGCAAATGACCTGTCGTCTCGCGTGCGGCGCCGCTCGAACGCTCATTCCGCCGCTCGCGGCATTGCGGCCGCGCGATACTTGGCGATACGGCGCTCGATCTCGGGGCGGAAATGCCGGATCAGCCCCTGGATCGGCCACGCCGCGGCATCTCCCAGGGCGCAAATCGTATGGCCTTCGACCTCGTAGCTGACATCGAGCAGCATGTCGATTTCGGCCACCGCCGCGTTTCCTTCGACCATGCGTTCGATGACCCGCCACATCCATCCGGTTCCTTCCCGGCACGGTGTGCATTGACCGCAACTTTCGTGTTTGTAAAACGCCGACAGCCGGGCGATGGCTTTGACGATGTCGGTCGATTTGTCCATGACGATGACCGCGGCGGTGCCAAGCCCGCTTTTGACCGCCTGCAGGCTGTCAAAATCCATCAGCACCTCTTCGCAGACCGATCTCGGCAGCACCGGCACCGACGACCCGCCCGGGATCACCGCGAGCAGATTGTCCCAGCCGCCGCGCACCCCGCCGGCATGGCGCTCGATCAGCTCCTTGAGCGGGATCCCCATTTCCTCTTCGACATTGCACGGCGCATTGACGTGACCCGAGATACAGAAGATCTTGGTGCCGGTGTTGCGCGGGCGGCCGATCCCGGCAAACCACGTCGCCCCGCGGCGTAGAATCGACGGCACCACCGCGATCGTCTCGACATTGTTGACCGTGGTCGGACAGCCATAGAGGCCGACCGCCGCCGGGAATGGCGGCTTCAGCCGCGGCTGGCCTTTGCGCCCTTCGAGGCTCTCGAGCAGCCCGGTTTCCTCGCCGCAGATATAGGCGCCGGCGCCGCGGTGCAGATAAAGCTCGAAATCATAGCCTGAACCGCAGGCGTTCTTGCCGATCAGCCCGGCGGCATAGGCTTCATCGATCGCCGCTTGCAGGCGCTGCGCTTCGTTGTAGAACTCGCCGCGAATATAGATATAGCCGTATTGCGCCCCCATTCCGACCGCCGCCAGCAGCGCGCCCTCGATCAATTTGTGCGGGTCGTGGCGGAGAATGTCGCGGTCTTTGCAGGTGCCCGGCTCGCTCTCATCGGCGTTGACGACAAGATAGGCGGGGCGCTCGCTCTGTTTGGGCATAAACGACCATTTGAGGCCGGTCGGAAAGCCGGCGCCGCCGCGCCCGCGCAACCCCGACTCCTTGATCTCGTTGACGATCCAGTCACGGCCCTTGGCGATCAGATCTTTGGTGCCGTCCCAGTCGCCCCGTTGCCTGGCGCCGGGGAGGCGCCAATCGCCGCGGCCATAGAGATTGGTGAAAATGCGGTCCCGGTCGGCGAGCATCAGGTCCTCTCCGCGGCGGCGCTGGGGTCGGGCGTTTCGGTCAATGTGGTGCGGCCGGTGACCGGCTCGGAGCCCTGGCGGCCGATCACCGAGCCGGGCGGCGGCGGGCGGTCGGCGGCGAGCGCGTCGAGCAGCGCCTCGGTCGCCGGGCCGTCGAGATCCTCGTAGTAATCGTCATTGACCTGGAGCACCGGCGCATTGACACAGGCGCCGAGGCACTCGACCTCGACGAGCGTGAAGCGGCCGTCGGCCGTCGTCTCGCCGACCCCGATGCCGAGCTTTTGGCGGCACGCGTTGACGACGTCGTCGGAGCCGCGCAGCCAGCACGGGGTCGTGGTGCAGGCTTGCAGCAGATAGCGCCCGACCGGCCGCAGGTTGAACATCGTGTAGAAGGTCGCGACCTCGTACACCCGGATCGGCGCCATACCCAACAGCCGCGCCACGTAATCCATCGCCGCTCGCGGCAACCAGCCGCCCGCCTGCCGCTGCGCCAGATCGAGCAACGGCAAGACCGCACTCGCCTGGCGCCCGGGCGGGTATTTGGCGATATGCGCCTCGGCGCGTTTCATCGTCTCGGGGGTGAAGGCGAAGCTTTCAGGCTCCTCGAAAGCGGCGCCGGCGTCGCGGCCGATCATCGGTCAATCTCGCCAAAAACGATGTCCATCGAGCCGATAATCGCCACGATATCCGCAAGCATGTGACCCCGGCACATAAAGTCGGCCGCCTGCAGAAAAGCAAAGCCGGGGGCGCGGATCTTGCACCGATAGGGACGATTGCTGCCGTCGGAGACCAGATAGACGCCAAACTCGCCCTTGGGCGCCTCGACCGCCGTATAGGTTTCGCCGGGCGGCACGTGGTAGCCCTCGGTGTACAATTTGAAAAAATGGATCAACGCTTCCATCGAGCTTTTCATTTCGGCCCGCGGCGGCGGCGTTACTTTGCGGTCATTGATCTTGACCGGACCCGACGGCATCTGGCGGATCGCCTGCTCGATGATGCGCACCGACTGCCGCATTTCCTCGACCCGCACCAGATAGCGATCGTAGGAATCGCCGTTTTTGCCGATCGGCACATCGAATTCGACCTGGTCGTAGGCGTCATAGGGCTGCGCCCGGCGCAAATCCCATGCCACCCCCGAACCGCGCAGCATCGGCCCGGAAAAGCCCCAATCGGCGGCCTGTTCGGCGGTGACGACGCCGATATCGACGCTGCGCTCCTTAAAGATGCGATTTTCGGTCAACAACCGCTCGATGTCGTCGATCGTCTTTGGAAAGGTCTTGCAGAAGGCGAGAATATCGTCGGTCAGCCCCACCGGCAGGTCGAGATGAACCCCGCCGGGTCGGAAGTAATTGGCGTGCATGCGCGCCCCCGAGGCGCGTTCGTAAAACTCCATCAGCCGTTCGCGCTCTTCGAACCCCCACAAAAACGGGGTCAATGCCCCGATATCGAGCGCGAACGCGCAGACGCACAACAGATGATTGAGGATGCGCGTGATCTCGGCATAGAGCACGCGGATATATTGCGCGCGCGGCGGCGGCTCGATGCCCATCAGTTTCTCGACCGCCAGGGCAAAGGCATGCTCCTGGCACATCGGCGAAACGTAATCGAGCCGGTCGAAATAGGGGATTGCCTGCAGGTAGGTCTTGTATTCGATCAGCTTTTCGGTGCCGCGGTGCAGCAGCCCGATATGCGGGTCGGCGCGTTCGACCACCTCGCCGTCCATTTCCAGCACGAGGCGCATCACCCCATGCGCCGCCGGATGCTGCGGGCCGAAATTCATCATGAAATTCTTGATGCGCGGCGGCCCTTCGAGCTCGTCGGCGACCTCTGGGCGGGCGCCGCTCATCGCGGCTTCTCCGCGTCCTGCGGCCCCTGATCGGCCTTTTCGTCACCCGGCAGGATGTGGTCCATCCCCTCCCACGGCGACAGGAAGTCGAAGCGGCGAAACTCCTGCTGCAACCGCACCGGCTCGTAGACGACGCGCTTTTGCTCTTCGTCGTAGCGCAATTCGACATAACCCGTCAGCGGGAAATCCTTGCGCAGCGGGTGCCCCTCGAACCCGTAATCGGTCAGGATGCGCCGCAGATCGGGGTTGCCGGCAAAGGAGATGCCGAACAGGTCCCAGGCCTCGCGCTCCCACCAGCCGGCGCTGCTATAGACCGCGGTGGCGGATGGGACCGGATCGTCCTCGGTGGTGGTGAGCTTGAGCCGGATGCGCTGGTTGAGGCTGAGGCTCAACAGATTGTAGACGACCTCGAAACGTTCCGGCCGATCGGGATAATCGACCCCGCAAATGTCGCACAGCACATTGAACCGGCATTGGGCGTCGTCGCGCAGAAAGCGCAGGATTTCGACCAGCCGGGTGCGCTCGACCCGCACGGCAAGCTCGTGATGGCGGATTTCACTGGCGATGACCGCCTCCGGCAAGGCCGCCGCCAGATGCGCCGCCAATTCCTGCAACCGCTCGTCCATCGCGCCCCTTGCGGCTAACGCGCGAAATGGCGGCTGCGGCGGATTTTCTTCTGCAGCACGAGAACCCCATAGAGCAGCGCTTCGGCGGTTGGCGGACACCCCGGAACATAGACATCGACCGGAACAATGCGGTCGCAGCCGCGCACCACCGAATAGGAATAGTGGTAATAGCCGCCGCCGTTGGCGCATGAGCCCATCGAGATGACCCAGCGCGGCTCGGCCATCTGGTCGTAGACCTTGCGCAACGCCGGCGCCATCTTGTTGCACAGCGTGCCGGCCACGATCATCACATCGGCCTGGCGCGGACTGGCGCGAAACACCACCCCGAACCGGTCGAGATCGTAGCGGCTGGCCCCGGTATGCATCATCTCGACGGCGCAGCACGCCAGGCCAAACGTCATCGGCCACAGCGATCCGCTGCGCGCCCAGTTGACCAGATTGTCGAGCTTGGCGACGAGAAAGCCCTTGTCCTGCACCGTTCCGGTCGCCGCCCGCAGCAATGCGTCCTGGGCGGGTCCGGGCGGCACCGGCATGTCGAGGGCGTCGGTCATTCCCACTCCAGCGCTCCCTTGCGCCACTCATAAACAAAGCCGACGGTCAGCACCGCCAGAAACACCACCATCGACCAGAAGCCAAACAAGCCGATATGGCCGAGCGCCACCGCCCAAGGAAATAGGAAGGCGACCTCGAGATCAAAGATGATGAACAGGATAGCCACGAGATAATAGCGCACATCAAACCGGATGCGCGCATCCTCGAACGGCTCAAACCCGCACTCATAGGGCGACAATTTCTCGCTGTCCGGCCGCTGCCGGGCGAGCAGGTACGAGGCGCCGACCATCGCCATGGCGATCGCGCCGGCGATCGCGAGAAAGATCAGGATCGGGAACCATTCCCGCAACAGCGCTTGCATCGGCCCACTCCGGCCCGAGCCGCCGCCGCGCCGATCCGGCGGACGGCGCCGAGACCCCATTGAGACTGACCTGATCCTCCCGCCCGGGACCCGGCAGACTGCCGTGTTGTTCTCGTTTTACGGTCGATGGCGGGAGCGACGGGGCTCGAACCCGCGACCTCCGGCGTGACAGGCCGGCGCTCTAACCAACTGAGCTACGCCCCCTGATCAGGGCGACCATCACCTCCCGTCCCGGGGCCGTCAGCTCTATTCCTCCGCGCCGGCCAAGTCAAGCACAGCCCGTCCGCCCGCGATAGCCGGCGGCCCGCTGCGAAATCATGGTGGGCGATGAGGGATTTGAACCCCCGACCCCCTCGGTGTAAACGAGGTGCTCTGCCAGCTGAGCTAATCGCCCGCAGCCGCCGCGCCCTCGCGCGCTGCCGTGCTTACCCGCTGGCGCTGGTCGCGGATCAATTCAACGAATCACGCAACCCCTTTCCCGGTTTGAATTTGGGCTGCTTTGAGGCAGCAATGTGGATCTTTTCGCCGGTGCGCGGATTGCGGCCTTCGGAGGCCGCGCGCGAGGCGACCGAGAATGTTCCGAACCCGACCAGCCGCACTTCGTCGCCACTCTTCAGCGCTTCGGTAATCGACTCGAAAACCGCGTCGACCGCTCGGCTCGCCTCCGATTTTCTCATATCGGATTTGCTGGCCACGGCCTCCACGAGTTCGTTTCTATTCACGGGCACCCCCCTCGAGCATTCCAAGACTCCAGCTTCACCTGTTCGCCGAACAGTTTAGAGCGCGGGCCGCCCACGGTCAATTGCCCGCGCCCGCCAAACCGGGCGCAACTCGGCGGTTTTGCGGCCTGGCGGCAGCTGACGACCCACGCCGCACCCTCGTCAGTGGGTCACCACACCGGGACGGGTTTCGCCGGTCGCGGGAATGACCGCCGGCGCCTCGTCCTCGCTCCATGGGATCGGGCTCAGCGGCGCGGCGAGTGCGTGGCCCAAGAGTTCATCCATCGTTCTGACCGCGATGATTTTGAGCCCGCGCTTGACGTTGTCGGGGATGTCCGCGAGATCCTTTTCGTTCTCCTGCGGGATCAACACCGTCTTGAGCCCGCCGCGCAGCGCCGCCAACAGCTTCTCCTTGACGCCGCCGATCGGCAATACCCGTCCGCGCAAGGTGATCTCGCCGGTCATCGCCACCGAGCTTTTGACCGGGATGCCGGTCAGCACCGACACGATCGAGGTGACCATCGCCACGCCGGCCGAGGGACCGTCCTTGGGCGTGGCGCCCTCCGGCACATGAACGTGGATATCACGCTTCTCGAACACGCTCGGCAGAATGCCAAAGGCATGGCTGCGCGATTTGACGTAGCTCTCAGCGGCCTGCACCGATTCCTTCATCACATCGCCAAGCTTGCCGGTCGCCGTGACCCGGCCCTTGCCGGGCAAGGTGACGGCCTCGATCGTCAGCAATTCGCCGCCGACTTCGGTCCAGGCGAGCCCGGTTGTGACCCCGACCAGATCCTCGCTCTCGGCTTCGCCAAAGCGGAACCGCCGCACCCCGGCATATTTCTCGAGATTGCGCCGGGTGACCGCGATCCGCTCGGTCTTTTTCATCAGGATGTCTTTGATCGCCTTGCGCGTCAGATTGGCGATCTCGCGCTCGAGGTTGCGCACCCCGGCCTCGCGCGTGTAGTAGCGAATGAGGTCGCGAATGGCATCCTCGCTGATGCTCCATTCGCCCTTTTTGAGGCCGTGCTGCTTGACCTGTTTGGGGATCAGGTGGCGGCGGGCAATCTCGACCTTCTCGTCCTCGGTGTAGCCCGGGATGCGGATGATCTCCATGCGGTCGAGCAGCGGCTGCGGGATGCGCAGCGTGTTGGCCGTCGTCACAAACATGACGTCCGAGAGGTCGTAATCAACCTCGAGATAGTGGTCGTTGAACGTCGAATTCTGTTCGGGATCGAGCACCTCCAACAGCGCCGATGACGGGTCGCCGCGCCAATCGGCGCCGAGCTTGTCGATCTCGTCGAGCAGGAACAACGGGTTCGACGATTTGGCCTTTTTCATGCCTTGCAGGATCTTGCCCGGCATCGAACCGATATAGGTGCGGCGGTGACCGCGGATCTCGGCCTCGTCCCGCACCCCGCCCAGCGACATGCGCACAAAATTGCGGCCGGTGGCGCGGGCCACCGATTTGCCGAGCGAGGTCTTGCCCACCCCGGGCGCCCCGACCAGACACAGGATCGGGCCCTTCATCTTTTTCATCCGCTGCTGCACAGCGAGATATTCGAGGATCCGCTCCTTGACCTTCTCAAGCCCGAAATGGTCGGCGTTGAGCACCCGCTCGGCGCCCTTGATATCGCGCTTGATCTTGGTGCGGTTGTTCCACGGCACCGACAACAGCCAGTCGAGATAGTTGCGCACAACCGTCGCTTCGGCCGACATCGGGCTCATCGTGCGCAGCTTCTTCAGCTCCGCCAGGGCCTTGTCGCGCGCCTCTTTGGAGAAGGCGGTTTTGTTGATCCGCTCTTCAAGCTCGCCCAATTCGTCGCGGCCATCCTCGCTCTCACCGAGCTCCTTCTGGATCGCCTTCATCTGCTCGTTCAGGTAGTACTCGCGCTGCGTCTTCTCCATTTGACGCTTGACGCGGTTGCGGATCCGCTTTTCGACCTGGAGGACGCCGATTTCGCCCTCCATATGGCCGAACACCTTTTCGAGCCGGTCGGCGACCGCGTCGGTCTCGAGCAGCTCCTGCTTTTCCGGTATCTTCAAGGTCAGGTGCGAGGCCACGGTGTCGGCAAGCTTGGCCGGGTCGTCGATCTGATTGATCGAGACCAGCACCTCCGGCGGTATCTTCTTGTTGAGCTTGATGTATTGCTCGAACTGCGAGACCACCGTGCGGGCCAGCGCCGCCAGCTCCTGCGCATCGCCGCTTTTCTCCGGGATGCGCTCAGCATAGGCCTGGAAAAAGGCTTCGTTGCGGGTGAAGCCGGTGATCCGGGCGCGATGCCCGCCTTCGACCAGAACCTTGACCGTGCCATCCGGCAGTTTGAGCAGCTGCAGCACGGTGCCGACCGTGCCAACCGTGTAGATGTCGTCGGTCGACGGGTCGTCTTGCGCGGCGTTCTTCTGGGTGACAAGCAGGATCTGCTTGTCGTCCTTCATAACGTCCTCAAGCGCCCGCACCGATTTTTCGCGGCCGACAAACAGCGGCACGATCATGTGCGGGAAAACGACGATGTCGCGAAGTGGCAGGACGGGAAAAAGCGCGCCGCGCACGAGTTCTGACATGTGCCCTCTTTGTTTCTCAAGCCCAGGCGGGAGGCGCCGCACCGGCAGGACAGGCGTCACTCCGATAGGTTGGCCCGGCCGCGCTACCAGTCAAGTAACTTGGCGCAGCATCCCGGCCGCCGGCGGCCGCCTCAATCGCCGGCGCCGACATCGCCCCGCCGGTCGGAGTAGATCAGCAGCGGCTGCGCCCGCCCCTCGACCACTTCGCGGTTGATGACGATCTCGCTGACCCCAACCATGCTCGGCAGCTCGAACATCGGCTCGAGCAGGATCGCTTCCATGATCGAGCGCAGACCGCGGGCGCCGGTTTTGCGCTGGATCGCCTTGCGGGCAATCGCGCGCAGCGCTTCCTCGCTGAGTTCGAGACGCACATCCTCCATCTCGAACAGCCGCTGATATTGTTTGACGAGCGCGTTTTTCGGCTTGGTCAGGATGTCGACCAACGCATTCTCGTCGAGATCGTCGAGCGTGGCAACCACCGGCAGCCGCCCGACAAATTCCGGGATCAGGCCGAATTTGAGCAGGTCCTCGGGTTCGAGATCCCTGAGAATCTCACCCGTCTTGCGTTCGTCTGGACCGCGCACTTCGGCGCCAAAACCGATCGAGGTGCCCTGGCGGCGCTGGGCGATGATCTTCTCCAGCCCGGAAAACGCACCGCCGCAGACAAACAGGATGTTGGTCGTGTCGACCTGCAGAAATTCCTGCTGCGGGTGCTTGCGTCCGCCTTGCGGCGGCACCGAGGCGATCGTGCCCTCCATGATCTTGAGCAGCGCCTGCTGCACCCCTTCGCCGGAGACATCGCGGGTAATCGAGGGGTTATCGGATTTGCGCGAAATCTTGTCGACCTCGTCGATATAGACGATGCCGCGCTGGGCCCGCTCGACATTGTAATCGGCGGCCTGCAGCAGTTTGAGGATGATATTTTCGACATCCTCGCCAACATAGCCGGCCTCGGTCAAGGTCGTCGCATCGGCCATTGTGAACGGCACGTCGATGATGCGCGCCAAGGTCTGCGCCAACAGGGTCTTGCCGGAGCCGGTCGGTCCGACCAACAGAATATTTGATTTCTGCAGTTCGACATCGTTGGACTTGGCCCCGTGCGCCAAGCGCTTGTAGTGGTTATGCACGGCCACCGACAGGACCCGTTTGGCGTGGTCCTGACCAATCACATAATCGTCGAGCACTTTGCAGATGTCGCGCGGCCCCGGGACCCCGTCGCGCGATTTAACGAGCGTCGTCTTGTGCTCTTCGCGGATGATGTCCATGCACAATTCGACGCACTCGTCGCAGATGAACACGGTCGGCCCGGCGATCAGTTTTCTGACCTCGTGCTGCGACTTGCCGCAAAACGAGCAGTAAAGCGTGTTCTTCGAGTCGCCACTGCTGGATTTGGTCATCGCCACTCCGTCGTCAGCCGCAGCGCCTCGCGGCCCTGCGGCCTGTGCTTCCCGGTTCGCCAGCCGGGCTCAAGAGACCGGCGTCAGCCCGCGCAGGCTGGCCGCGATCGGCAACCGGACGCCGCCGTGCCGCCCGAGTATATGGGCTCGCGACCGATCAACAACTACTTAATCATATTGGCTGGATGCGGGGCGCTCGCCCGGTCAGCCGCGAGCACGGTCTTCGAAACCGCCGGGTCGGTTCTCGACAACTTCGTCGATTAAGCCGAATTCCATCGCCTCGAACGGCGACAGGAACTTGTCGCGCTCGACCGCGGCCGAGATGATTTCGAGCGGCTGCCCGGTGTGGCGCACATAGATCTCGTTGAGCCGCGCCCGCAGAGCCAGGATCTCGCGCGCCTGGATCTCGATGTCGGTGGCCTGACCCTGGGCTCCGCCCGAAGGCTGATGGATCATGATCCGCGAGTTGGGCAGCGAGAAGCGCTTGCCCTTGGCCCCGGCGCACAACAGCAGCGAGCCCATCGAGGCCGCCTGGCCGATGCAGACGGTTGAAACCGGCGAGCGGATGTACTGCATCGTGTCGTAGATCGCCAGCCCCGAGGTGACCACCCCGCCCGGGGAATTGATGTAAAAGGCGATGTCCTTGGTCGGGTTCTCCGATTCGAGGAACAACAGCTGCGCGCAGATCAGGCTGGCAACAGCGTCATGAACCGGCCCGACCAGAAAGATGATCCGCTCCTTCAACAGGCGCGAATAGATGTCGTAGGCGCGCTCGCCACGGTTGGTCTGCTCGACCACCATCGGCACCAGCGTATTCATGTATTGCTCGAAGTAGTCCGACATCATGCTCTCCTCGACGACGCCGCACCGGCGGCGCCAAAACTCCGGTCAGGCCGAGGTTTCGGCGGGCTCGGGGCCGGTCGCCGCGGCGAGATCGCTGTCGTCCGGCCCCGACAGGGCCAGTAGCTCCTCGGGGCTCACCCGCCGCTCCGGCACCTTGGCGAGCTCGACGATGAAATCGACCACCTTGTCCTCGAAAATCGGCGCGCGCAGATTGGCCACCGCGTCCGGGTTCTGGCGATAGTAATCGAGGGTCTGGCGCTCATAGCCGGGATGGCGTCGAACCTCGCGGGTTATCGCCTGGTTGAGCTCGTCCTGGGTGACGGTGATGTTGTTGCGGTTGCCGACCTCGGCAAGCAGCAGGCCAAGCCGCACCCGGCGCTCGGCGATTTTGCGGTATTCGGCCTTCTCGGCTTCCTCCGGATCGGCACCGGCCGAGGTCTCGGCGGCGCCGGCCGGCGCGCCTTCCGCCGCCTCGGCGGCGGTTTGCGCCTCGGTCTCCGCTGCGCCCTCGGCGGATCGCGCGGTGTCGGCGGCCGGCGGGACCGCATCCGGAGCCGCCGAGGTTTCGGCCGGCTCGTCGCCCGCCTCGCCTTCCGCCGCCGCGCCGGCCTCGTTCCCCGACAGGCGGTCGCGCAGCTGCTTTTCGGCTTCGTGCTGGGCCCAGATGTTGCCGAATTCCAGCTCGACCATGCCCGGCGGAACCGGGAACTCATAACGTTGGGCGAGCGTGTCGAGCAGCGCTCGCTTGAGGCGCAGGCGCGAGGCCGCGGCATAGTCGCGTTCCATTTGCTGCCGCACTTCTTGCCGCAGCTCGGCGAGGTTTTCGAGCCCCACCGCCACCGCCAGCTCGTCGTCGACCACCGCCGGCAGGCGCTCTTGAACCTCCTTCACCGCGACCGTGAACACCGCCTCCTTGCCGGCCAGGTGCGCGACCGCGTAGTCAGCCGGGAACGTGACCCGCACCTCGCGCTGCTCGCCGGCGGTGACACCGACCAGCTGCTCCTCGAAGCCGGGAACCAGGCCCCCGCCGCCAAGCACAATGTGGCGGTCCTTGCCGCCCGCCCCGGCGATCTCTTCGCCGCCGATCCGGCCTTCAATGTCGGCGACGACAATGTCGCCATCTGCCGCCGGGCGGGAAACCGTCTGGGTCTTGCGCTGCTGTTCGGCGATCCGCTGCAGCGCGGCATCGATGCTCGCCTCGGGGATGTCGACCACCAGCCGCTCGATCCCGAGGTCGCGGAAATCGGGCTCGGGAATCTCGGGCAGCACCTCGACCATCATCTTGTATTCGAGATCGGCGCCCTCGCCGAACGAGACGATATCGACTTTGGGCGGCAGCGCCGGGCGCAAATTGCGGTCGCGGATCGTGTCGGCCGAACTGTCCTGAACCGTGCTTTCGACCACCTCGCCCAGCACCGAAGCCCCAAACCGGCGGCGCAGGATCTGCAACGGCACCTTGCCCGGGCGAAACCCCGGGATGCGCAAGGTCCGGTTGAGTTCGTCAAGCCGCCCGACGACCTTGTCTTCGAGCTCGCCGGCAGAGATGACGATGCGAAATTCGTGCTTGAGCCCCTCGGCGCTGGTCTCGGTCACCTGCATGCCGGCGTCTCCGCCGCCACGCGCGGCCGCTCCGCAAAGCCCACTCTCATTGCCTTCCGCCTTTCCGTAGCCACGAGCCCCCTGGTGCGGGCGGGGGGATTTGAACCCCCACGATTTTCATCGCTGGAACCTAAATCCAGTGCGTCTGCCAATTCCGCCACGCCCGCCCCGCAAACGCCGGCAGCGTGCTGGACCGCTCGCCCGCCCTTTTAGCACGGCCTCCTGCCGCAACCTAGACGCAGCCCGCCCGCCGCGGCAAGCGCCGGCCCCTTGACATGGGCGGTGCGCGGCGGCGGTCAAGCCGGCAAACAGCGAAACCCGCCGCCCTTCGCCACTCGCTAGCCGGCGCGCGCGAGGCTGCGCACGGCACTCGACGCCGCCACCCGCCCCTCGCCGCGATAGGCCTCGTGATTGGCCTCGATATCCGCCAGTCGGTAGAGATAATTGACCATCATCCCGGCCGACTGCTCGAGGCCCTTTTGCGAGGTGTCGCCGAGCCAATTGATCCGCTCGACCCGCGCCCCGTTGCTGAGATGGAAATGGGCCACCGGATCGAGCGCCCGGCCCGAGGCCGCCCGCTCGCGGGTCAGATAGCGCGCGCAGAGGCGCAACAGCGGCTCGCGCAAGGCTGTCGCCAGTTGCGGGTCGGCGTGCCAATCGGTCCGGTCGAGGACAGCGGACACACCGGCAGCGGTCAATTCGACCCCGGCCGCTTCAAGCGCGGTGCGTTCAGCCGGCTGCAGCAGGCCCGCCGGTGCGACTTCGCTTTGCCGGGCAAGCCAGGCGCGAAAACCGGGCACCGGCGACAAAGTGGCGAAGGTCTTCAGGCGCGGCAACTCGGCAGCGAGCGCGTCAACCACCCGCTTGATCAGAAAATCGCCAAAGCTGATCCCGTTCAAGCCCCGCTGGCAGTTCGAGATCGAATAGAAGATCGCGGTATCCGCGGCATGGGGATCGCCGACCGGCGCCGCCTCGTCGAGCAGCGCATGGATATTGCCGGCCATCCCGCTGACCAATGCAACCTCGACAAAAATCAGCGGCTCGTCGGGCATGCGCGGGTGAAAGAAGGCAAAGCAGCGGCGATCGGCTTCTAGCCGGTTTTTCAGGTCGGTCCAGCTGCGGATCTCGTGCACGGCTTCATAGGCCATCAGTTTTTCGAGCAACGCCGCCGGGGAGTCCCATGCGATCCGCCGCAATTCGAGAAAGCCGATATCGAACCAGTTGGCCAGCAATCGCCGCAGATCGTCCTCGAGCCCCGCCAATAACGGGTCGTGGCGGCCGAGCTGGAGGAGTTCGGCGCGCCGGTCGACGAGAAACTTGACCCCTTCGGGGAGCGCGTTGAAGTGGCGAAGCAGCAGGATCCGCGGCGGCTCCAGCGCGTCGCGCAGGCGGCGCTCGGCGGCAAGGCGCGCCGCCGGTTGTTCGGCGCGGGCCAGCTCGCCGCAGCAGCGGTCGATCTCGGCCCGGTCGACGTCGAAATCGCTCGCCAGCAGGCGCAAAAATCGCTCGCGGCCGCCGGCGTCGAGACCCAGATAGGTCCGCCCCAGATTGGCGGCGCGGGCCCGCGCGCTGACCTCGCCGCCGCGGCCGTCGAGACAGCTCAGCATCTGCTCGCGCAGACGCCCGAGATCGTCACCCGAGAGTTCGCCGCTCTGGCCGCGTCCCAATACGCCGCGCGCCGACAGCGCGATGTCGCGCCAGGCGCTGCGCAGATTGGTCAAGGTGCGGTCAAAAACGCCCTCAAAAAAGCCGCCCGATGCTCGCTCGCTCATGGTGCCGGGGCCGGTTGTGGTCGGCTCGACAAAGAGCCGATCACGGCCACTCCCGTCAACTCGGAAGCGCATCGGCGCCGGCATCGCCGAGCACCTCGCGCAGCGCCGCCGGCAGGGCCTCGATCAGATCCTCGGCGACGAGCCCGGGTCCGATTCGCGCGGCCGCCGCGCCATGCAGCCAAGCCGCCGCACAGGCCGCGGCAAACGGCGCCATATGCTGGGCCAGCAGCCCCGCGATCATCCCGGCGAGCACATCGCCGCTGCCCCCGGTGGCAAGGTCGGGCGGCGCGTTGGCATTGATCGCGGCGCGCCCGTCGGGGGCGGCGATCACCGTATCGGCACCTTTCAAGAGGATCACGGCCCGGCTCGCGCGCGCCGCCCGTCGGGCACGGTCGAGCTTGCTGCCGGCGCTGTCGAACAAGCGCGCAAATTCGCCGTCATGCGGCGTCATGACAACCGGCGAGGCGATCGCGGCGAACAAGCGCTGGCGATCCTCGGCAAAAGACGTCAGCGCGTCGGCGTCAAGCACCGCGCTTTTGCCGGCGGCGAGGATCGCCAGCGTCCTGGCGCGCGTCTCCTCACCGACCCCGGCCCCGGGTCCGATCAGCGCCGCGTTGCGCCGGGGGTCGGTGAGCAGGGCGGCGAACCCTTCAAGACCGGCAACCGGCAAGACGATGACCCCGGTCAGCGCCGCGGCGTAGACCGGGAATACCGCTTCCGGAGCGGCCAGCGTAACCAGACCGGCGCCAATCCGGGCGGCGCTGCGCGCGGCCAGCCGTGCCGCCCCGGTCATTGCCGCGCCGCCCGCGACCAGCACATGGCCGCGCGCGTATTTGTGGCTTTCCAGCTGCGGGCGCGGCAGCCTGTGCCGCCACAAGGCCGGATCATTGGCGGCGGTGTCGGGGGCGACCGCATCGAGCACCGTCTCGGGAATGCCGATCTGGGCGAGCACTGTCTCGCCGCAATGGCGCCGCCCGGGGAGCAGCAAATGGCCCGGCTTCTTGCGGAAAAACGTCACCGTCAGCGCCGCCTGCGGAGCGGCCCCGCGCACCGCACCAGACCCGCCATCGACACCGCTCGGCACATCGACGCCAATCACCGGCAAGCGCCGGCGAGCGAGTTCCTCGACCACGGCCCGGGCGACGCCATCGAGCGGGCGGGCGAGCCCGGCGCCAAAGAGCGCATCGATCGCCAAGGCGGCGCCGTCGAGCGCTTGCGGGGCCAAGGCCTCGACCGGTCGCCGCCACTGTCGCGCCGCCGCCGCCGCGTCGCCGTGCAGGCGCTCGATGTCGCCGAGCAGGGCGAGCCTGACCGGCCAGCCGCGCGCCGCCAGGATGCGGGCCGCAACAAAGCCGTCACCGCCATTATTGCCGGGCCCGCACAACACGATCAGCGGGCGCGGCGCATACCGGCGCGAGACCGCATCGGCAACCGCAAGGCCGGCCTTCTCCATCAGCGCGTCGCCTGGAACCCCGCCCGCGATCGCCAGCCGGTCGCACTCGCCCATCTGCTGCGGGGTCAGCAGCGCCTGTCTGCGCCAGGCTCCAGGATCGATGGTCATCACCGCCAGATGTAGGCGGCAACGGCCTCGATCCCAACCGCAAGGGCCGTCTTGACGCCTTGCCTGCGAACCGTTACCTCCACCCGCGGCGGCGAGTGTAGCTCAGTTGGTTAGAGCGCCAGATTGTGGTTCTGGATGTCGTCGGTTCGAATCCGATCACTCGCCCCAGCCCGCCCGGTTGCGGCGCGGCTGACCGATCCAGAGTCCACGATTTTCGCCGCGTCCGCGACACCCCGATGGGCGCTATTCGCGGCGGCCTCCGGGTGCGGCGCAAAATGTCGGACACCGCGCCCGAGGAACCCTTTCCGACCGGCTCGCGCCGGTCTGTTCGCGCCCAGAAAGACGGTTTTCAATGGCTAAATCTCCCGATCGCACCGCCCGCAATCGCGCCCGCGTCAATCGGCGCAAGGGCAAGCTGAAGGCCAAGCGCCGGCGGCAACGGGCCCGCGCCCAGGCCTGACCGGCCGCGCTTGCGCCGTCGGTGGGTCGGCGACATGCTCGCGCCGTCATATCCGCAACGGAGGCAGGCTATGCGTCTGTCGGGGAAAGTCGCGATCGTCGTCGGCGCCGGGCAAAGCCCCGGCGAAGGCATCGGCAACGGCCGCGCGACCACCATCCGCTTTGTCCAGGAGGGAGCCCGGGTACTGGCGGTCGACCGCAATCTTGCGGCGGCTGAGGAAACCGCGGCGATGGCCGCAGACAGCGGCGGCGAATGCGTGCCGTTCGAAGCCGATGTGACGCGCGAGGCGACCCTCGCGGCGATGGTCGCCGAAGCCCTGCGGCGCTGGGGCCGCCTCGATATCCTGCATAACAATGTCGGGGTCAGCATCGGCGGCGGCGACAAGCCGCTCGAAGAATTGAGCGAAGAGGCCTTCGATCGGGTCAGCGCGATCAATCTGCGCGGCACGATCATGGCGTGCAAGCACGCAATCCCGGCGATGCGGGCGCAGCGCTCGGGGGCGATTGTCAACATCTCGTCGGTCGCCGCTTACGAGAACACCTACCCGCTGGTCGCCTACAAGGCGACGAAGGCGGCGATGATCGCCTTTACGCAACAGCTGGCGCTGCACAACGCCGCCTACGGCATCCGCGCCAACTGTATCCTGCCCGGGCTGATGGACACGCCGATGGCGGTCGACACTCGCGCCCGCGCCAGCAACCGCAGCCGCGCCGAGGTCGCCGCCGAGCGCGATGCGCGCGTGCCGCTGCGCGGCAAGATGGGCACCGCCTGGGACGTCGCCAATGCAGCGCTGTTTCTCGCCTCCGATGAGGCGAATTTCATCACCGGCGTGGCGCTGCCGGTCGATGGCGGGGCGCTGGTCAAGATCGGCTGAAAGGTGAGGCCGCCACCGCGCCCGGTCGCTGGCGCGGCGGGCGGGACCGGGTGCTCGCCGCTCAGCGCGGCGCCGGCGACAGCGGATCGAGCGGATCCTCGGGCTCGGCGAACTCGGCGGCGTTGAAGCCCATCGCTGCGAGAAAGGCTTGGCGCACCTCCGGCGGTTGGCCGGTCTGAAACACATAGCCTTCGAGACTGCGTCGGCTCAGCGGGTCCTTCAGCATCTCGGCGCGGCTCAGCCCGCCCGCCAGCCGCGCCCGATCGGCGACCGGGAGCCGGATGGCATGATTGATTGCCGGGTCGCGGATCACCGCCTTCGGGTCCTCGCCGCGGGCAATGGCTTCGAGGTCGCGCAAAAAGCGGCGGCGGATCATGACGATGCCGCGATCGCTCTCGCTCAGATATTCACGGGTGCGATCGGCGATCCGGCCCTGCCCGACCCAGGCGACAAAATCCTGGTTCATGACGTGACTGGTGATCCAGCGCCCGCTCCGTTCGTCGACGATCGGCCCCTGCCAGGTCGGGATCCGGTCCTGATCGTAGGGTTCGCGTTCGCGCGGCACGCGGCTGTAGGCCCAGGTGACGCTGAGCGTGTTCTCGTCGTCGATCGGCACCCGCCACTCGATGTGGTTGCCGGTGAACAGCGCATTCGGCCACAGGCAGACCCGGCCGATCGTCCACAAATCGTCATGCTCGCTCGTGTCGGCGCGGATGCGCTTGTATTGAAAGCCGTATTCGAATTCCTCGAAGGCGACTTTGAGATGGGGCGGCGTATAGGGTCCGGTTTTGCCTTTGAGCCGCAGGCTCCAATTCGAGTGGGTCCACTCGAAATGCACCGGATCAATCGAGTTTTCCTGGCACTGAAACCAGTTGCACGGAATCTCGGCCTTGACGATCTGGCGGAACCCGTTGGGCCAGGAAAAGAATTCCCAATCCGGCAACAGCGGCCGCGGTTCGGGTCCGAGATAGGCCCATAACAGGCCGCCCAATGGTGCGACCGGATAGGCCTTGATCCGGATCTCGTCTTTGAGACGCGCTTGCGGGTGGGCGGCGTCCTCGTAGGGCATCGCCAGACAATGGCCGGCGGCGTCGTAGAGCCAGCCGTGGTAATTGCAGCGCAGCCCGCACTCCTCGACATAGCCATAGCTGAGATCGGCGCGGCGGTGCCGGCAATGCCGATCGAGCAGCCCGAACCGCCCGCCAAGGTCCCGGTAGAGCACCAGGTCTTCGCCGAGCAGCCGCACCGGCTTGGCGCCGGGCTCGTCGAATTCGCTGACGCCGGCGATCGGCCACCAATAGCGGCGCAGCAACTCGCCCATCGGCGTACCGGCGGAAGTCTGGGTCAGCAATTCCCAGCGGTTGCGCGGTTCGTGCGTTTGGTCTGGCATCGGCTTGCCCTTGCCCATGGGTCGCGGCGATGCAAACCCTATCGGCGAGGCTGGGTGCGGGCAAGATCGTCGCAATCGACCCGCTGGCCCTCGGGCACCCTCAGGCAAAGCGTTGCGCCAATAGCGCGGCGATAACGCAAAAAGCGACGATCACCAGCGGCGGCAAGCGCCAGCGCTCGAGCAGCAGAAACCCGGTCAAGGCAATCGCCACATCGCGCCCGCCGGCGACGGCGCTCAGCCAGATCGGGTCGTAGAGCGCGGCCCCCAGAACGCCAACGACGGCGGCGTTGACCCCGGCCAAGGCGGCGCGCGCGGTCGGGTGTCGACCAAGCCAGAGCCACACCTGCAGCCCGGCCAGCGCGATCAGCATCCCCGGCAGGAACATGAAGACGAGCGCGACCGCCGACCACAGCGGCGCCGCAGCGGGCGGAGCGACGGCCGCGCCCAGATAGGCTGAAAACGTGAACAGCGGCCCGGGGATCGCCTGCGCCATCCCGTAACCGGCGAGAAAGGCGCTGTCCGACAGCCAGCCCTGCGGCACCAGCGCATCGCGCAGCAACGGCAGCACGACATGACCGCCGCCAAACACCAGCGCCCCGGCCTTGTAAAAGATGGCGGCGAGCGCTACGAGGCTGTGCGGCGCGGCGGCTGCGGCCGCCGGCAGGACCGCCAACAGGATCAGAAACAGCGCCAGCGCCACTGCCCCGGTGTGCCGGCTGACCGGCATCGCCGGGAGCCCCGGCGCGGCCGGGAGGTTCCGGCAGAGCAGCGCACCCCCGACCGCCCCGCCGGCCAGCGCCGCAATTTGGACAAGCGCGCCGCCCCACGTCAGCAACAGCGCCGCCGCCAGCAGCGCCAGAGCCGCGCGCGTCCGATCGGGGCAGAGATTGCGCGCCATGCTCCACACCGCCTGGGCGACCACCGCGACCGCGACGAGCTTCAACCCATGCAGCACCGCGGCCGTCATCGGCCCTTCGAGATGCGGCGCCAGCAGCGCAAAGGCGAACATCACCAGCGCCGAAGGCAAGGTGAACCCGGCCCAGGCGGCAAAGCCTCCGCCCCAGCCGGCATGGCGCAACCCGACAAGAAACCCGACTTGGCTTGACGCCGGTCCCGGAACCATCTGGCACAGCGCGACCAGCCCGCCATACTCGTCCGGCGTCAGCCAGTGCTTTTGGCGGACATAAGTCCGCTCGAAATAGCCCAGATGCGCGATCGGGCCGCCAAACGAGCCGAGGCCCAGCCGCAACGCCACGCGGAACACCTCGCCCGCGCCGCCGCGCCGCGGCTTGTCGAGGCTGGCAGAGACGGTCTCGGTCATGGCCCAGCTGCAACCAATTTCCCCGCCCGGGTGCGGGCTGTGGCGATGATGGCAGCAGCAGCCGGGGCGCCGCAACCCGATCGCGGCCGCCGCCTCACCCGCGGAACCCACGCGATCATTGCAACCGCTCCGAAAGCGGTTGCGAGGTCGGCGGCGGCCGGAACAGCCCCAACAGGCGCGCAAAGAACCCGCCGGCCGGCGCCACGTTGGGCGATGCCGGCGCAGACGTGTCGGGCAGCGGCCGGACCGGCATCGAGCGGGTCGCCGCCGCCATGAAATTGCGCCAGGTTTGGGCCGGCACCGAGCCGCCGACGACGCGCTTCATCGGCGCGTTGTTATCATTGCCGAACCATACTCCGGTGACGAGATCGGCGGTGTAGCCGATGAACCAGGCATCACGGTAATCCTGGGTGGTGCCGGTCTTGCCCGCGGCCGGGCGCGGTAATTCGGCGGCGCGGCCGGTGCCGTGGGCGATCACCCCCGACAGCATCTGGTTCATCTCGCCGACGAGTTCCGGGCTGACAACCCGTCCCGGTCCGGAGCCGGCGCGGCGGAAGATCAGGTTGCCGGCGGTGTCCTCGACCTCGACCAGGCCGTAGGGCGACACTCCGAAGCCGCCATTGGCAAAGGGCGTGTAGGCGGCGGTCAACTCCAGCAGATTGACGTCGGCGGCGCCGAGCGCGAGGCTCGGGTCGCGCACCAATGGCGACATGATGCCAAGCCGATGGGCGACCGCCACGATGTTGTCCACCCCCGCCCGCAGCGCCACCTGCACGGCGATGGTGTTGATCGATTGCGCCAACGCCTCGGCGAGGGTCATATCGCCCTCGTAATGGCCGCTGAAATCACGCGGGCGCCAATCGCCGACCGCGATCGGCCCGTCGACAAAATGGTCGTCCGGCTGCAAACCCGCCTCGAGCCCGGCGAGATAAACGAACGGCTTGAACGCCGAGCCGGGCTGACGCTGGGCCTGGGTCGCACGGTTGAACTGGCTTGCGTCATAGCTTTGGCCGCCGACCATGGCCCGCACCGCGCCGTCGGGGGCAAGCGCCACCAGCGCCCCCTCGCCGATCGCATCGGACGCGCCGTAGCGGGCAAGCGCCGTGTCGACCGCTGCCTCGGCTTCCTTCTGCAGACGCGGGTCGAGTGTCGTGCGCACAACCAAATCGCGGCTGTTAGGACCGACAAAATCGGCCAGCTGGGCGGCAATCCAATCGGCAAAATAGCGGTTTCCCGCCCGCGGAGCGGCGATCGTCAGCGCGCCCTGTTCGCGCCGCGCGGCAGCGGCCTCGCCGGCGGTGATGAACCCCGCCTCGACCATATTCTCGAGCACCTGCTCGGTGCGCGCCGCCGCCAACTCCCGGTCGTTGGTCGGGTTGAACCGCGTCGGCGCTTTCAACAGGCCGGCGATCATCGCACTCTGGTAGAGGTCGAGCTGCGCCGCCGAGATGCCGAAATAGCGGTGGGCCGCGGCGTCGACGCCGTAAGTTCCCGCCCCGAGATAGACCCGGTTGAGATAGATTTCGAGGATCTGGTTTTTGGTGAAGCGATGCTCGAGCCACAAGGCCAACAAGATTTCGCGAATCTTGCGCGCGAGGCTGCGCTCGGGGGTCAGAAACAGGTTTTTCGCAAGCTGCTGGGTGATCGTGCTGCCGCCCTCGACAACGCGGCCAGCCACGAGGTCAGTGATCGCGGCGCGTATCAGCCCGATCGGATCGATGCCGAAATGCGAGTAAAAACGGCGGTCCTCGGTGGCGATGACAGCCTCCGGCAGATAGCGCGACATCTCGGCCAAGCTCAGCGGCCGCCCGAACAGATCGCCATAAGTCGCCAACAGGCTGCCATCGGCGGCGAGAATCGTCACGCTCGGTCGCCGCTGCGATCGGGCAAGCTGATCGGTATCGGGCAGGGTCAGCGCGAAATAGCCGAGCACGCCCAGCCCGGCGACGAACAGCCAGACCACGCACAGCGCCACAAGACGCCGCCGGCGTCCGCGCCGCGGCGGCGGACGGCGCGCGCGCACCGGCCGCCTGCCGCTCCGCCTCGCGCGGGCGGCGATCGGGCGGTCGGCCGGATCGGCGCGCAATCGCGGTTCAGCCATTTCCGGCCGCCATTTGCTCCCCCCTTCGCGCCGGCTGCGCGATGGCTTATGGGCCCCCGATCCCAACCTCGCCATTATCGCAGGAACTGTGGCGGCTATTCGACAAATCGCGCCGGCTTCGCAAATGGGAACCCGGCACGGTATATCGCCGTTGCACAACCGTCGCCGGTGAGGCGCGGCCGCGCCCTTTCCGCTAAATATCGGGTGGGCGACGCAACCCTAGGGAGCGACAAGCGATGGCTGATCCGATCGACACGCCCTCCGGCGTCGGCGCCGAGCGGACCGGCGGCGAGCGCGCCAGGATGATCCTGGCCGAATTGGCCGACGCCGCGCAATCGGCCGCGTTGTCGGTGGTCGAGGCGCAACGCGCTCGCGCTGCGACGAAGGTCGCCGACATCGCCACGGCGATGCATGCCGCCGCACATTCGCTCGAGCAGTCGAGCAACCCGGCCGTCGCCGAATGCGCCCGGTCGGCGGCGGATCAAGTCGCGGCGGCGGCGGCGACGATCCGTGGTCGCAGCTGGAGCGGTCTGCTTGCCGATCTGGAGCAGGCCGCGCGTCGTCAGCCGGCGACGTTTGTTGCCGCCGCGGTCGTGATCGGCTTTGTTGCCGGCCGCCTCGTCACCGCTCTGACCCGCGACGGAGCGGTTGCGCCGACCGCCGGCGGCAACCGCTGGACCGGCAGCGACGGGGCAGCGTCCCCACCGCGGGACCTGACATGAGCGCGCCCGACGATCTCGCGGCCACCGCCGCCCGCGGCGAGCCGCGGCGGGATCGCTCGATCGGGGCGCTGTTTGGCGATCTCGCGGACGATTTGCGGCGGTTGTTTTGGCTCGAGATCGAGCTTTTCACGCGGGAATTTGGCGACAACCTTCGCCGCTGCCAACGCGGCGGGGCGGCGATGGCGGCCGGTGTGCTGCTTGCTTTCAGCGCGTGGCTGGTTTTGCTGGCGGCCGCGGTGCTGGGATTGGCAACGGTATTGCGCCCGTGGCTTGCCGCCCTGATCATCGCGGCGCTGGTGCTGGCGGTTGCCGCGATTTTCCTGTTTGTCGGCCAGCGCCAGCTGCGCACCAGCAACCTGGTGCCGCGGCGGACATTGAACGCACTGCGCGAAGACCGGGTATGGATCAAGGAGCGGATGCCATGACCGCAGATGCCGAACGGTCGACCGACGAGGTCGAGATCGAAATCGCCCGCGCGCGCAACCGGCTCTCATCGACGGCGGATGCGCTCACCGCAGCCTTGGCGCCGTCCGCCCTTGCCGAAAAAGGAGTGGAGATGCTCAGCGGATTGTTCGCCAGAGGGAGCGGCATCCGCCTCGGCGGCATGCGCGCCGATCCGGTGGCGATCGCGTTTGTCGGATTGGGGCTGGCGTGGTTCGTCGCCGAGAATGCCGGGCTCCTCGAGGGAACCTTGATTGAGGCGGCGGGCGACACACCCCCGCCCGAGAGGACGCACCGCGCAGGGCCGCAACAGAGCACCCCGCTCGCGCGCCGCGCCGGCGGCGATTGGCTTGCTTACGCCGCCGAGGCGAGCCGCGATGGCCTGCACACGGTCGATGGTCGCGGCGGCGTGACCATCGCTCGGGGCGGCGAATTGATTGCCGGTTCCGCCGTCGCCGCGCCGCGCGAGACAGGGTGGCAGGCAAGCGGCGGACGCGGCCCCTGGCTATTCGGCCTGATCGCGGTCGCAGCCGGTGCCGCTATTGCCGCGATGCTGCCCACGAGCCGGCGGGAGCGTGAGATCGCGAGCCGGGCCCGCGATCAATTTTGGGAAGGGGCGGAACGGCTCGGGCATGCCGCCGCGCAGTCGCTGCGCGAGCTCGGGCGTACCCGCGCGGCAGACCAATCGGCGCATCCGACTGCCTAGCCTTGATGGTCGGGGCCGCGCGCCGCATCTTGTCGCCAGCGATCAGCGAGAGGGGGGAATGGTGAGATTTTTCGGCGCAGCGCTTCGGCTTGCCGTCAACCTGACGATACTGGCGGCCCCGACCCTCGCATCGGCGCAAACCCCAGGCGCGCCGCCGCCAATGTCAAGCGATCCAACCGAAATCGCTTCGTGCCTGTGCCAGCAGCAGGCCGTCGCGACGCTGTCAGCCGATATGGCGGCGAAAAAGCAGGCGCTGGCCGCGGCGCGCCAGCGGGTGGCCGATCTCGACGCGCAGCTCGAACAAGCGCGCCAACATATCGACGTCAACAACGCCCAATCAGAGGCCCAGTACAAGGCGCTGCTGGCCGAGCGCGACCAGGCCTACCGGGCCTCGATCGGCAGCGTCGTCACCGACGCCGACCAGGCGACGCAGCGCTACAACGCCCATGTCAACCAGTACAACGCCCAGTGCGCCAACCGCGTCTTCAACGCCGATGTGATGGCTCAGGTCCGCACCCATCTGCAATGTCCGCCGCTCGAGTAACCGGGGCCTCGGTCTCGGGATAGAGCGTCTCCGGCGCGACCAGCGGCGCCGTGGTGACGACCCAGCCTTCGCCCCCCCAGGAGCGGAAAAAGCAGCTGCGCCGGCCGGTATGACAGGCCACTCCCTGTTGATCGACGAGCAGCAACAGCGCGTCGCCGTCACAGTCGAGGCGCATCTCGCACAGCCGCTGCACTTGGCCCGAAGTCTCGCCTTTGCGCCACAGGCGGCCACGCGAACGCGACCAGTAGCAGGCCCTGCCCTCGCTGAGGCTGACCCGCACCGCCTCGCGGTTCATCCAGGCCAGCATCAGGATTTCGCCGCTATCAAATTGCTGAGCAACGGCCGGGACAAGACCGTCGCGGTCGAATTTGATCTCGGCGAGCGCGCGCTCGATCGCCTCGCTGTCTTCGCCCGACGGTCGGGGCTGCGGGTTCGCGCTCACAGCATCTGACCGCCATCGACGGCGATGTTCTGGCCCGTCACCCAGCCGGCGAGCGGCGAGGCGAGAAACAGCGCCACACTCGCCACTTCTTCGGGCCGGCCCAGCCGGCCGAACGGAATGCTGCGCAGAATCGCCGCATAAAGGTTGGGATTGTGGTTTTTGGCGCGCTCCCAGGTCCCGCCCGGAAATTCGATCGATCCCGGAGCGATGCAATTGACGCGAATGCCTTTGCGCGCGAGCTGCGCCGCCAGGGTCTGGGTGTATTCGAGCACCGCGGCTTTGACCGCGCCGTAAGGCGGGGTGCGCGCCGAGGCGCGAAATCCGGAAATCGAGGAGATGTTGATGATCGCCGCGGCCGGTGATTTTTCGAGATGCGGCAAGGCCGCCCGGGTGGCGCGCACGGTCGCCAACAGATCGACCGCAACACTCGCATTCCAGCCCGCCTCGTCGTCGCTGGTGCCAAATGCAGAGGCGTTGTTGACCAATATGTCGAGGCCGCCCAGAGCCTCGGTTGCCGCCTCGATATAGAGGGGAATCGCCGCCGCATCGGCGAGATCACAGGTCGCGGCGTGCGCCGGCCGACCGAAACGGGCGATGTCGTCGCGGGTTTTGGCCAAGGCCTCGGGGCCGCGCGCGCAGATCGAAACTGCCGCCCCGGCCTCGGCAAAGGCCAGCGCAATTGCACGGCCGATGCCGCGGCTGCCACCGGCCACGATCGCCCGCCGGCCGGTCAAATCGATCGTCATGCTCTTCCTTTCGTCAGCTTTGTCGTGATCTTGGCGGCGCTGCGCGGTCGCGTCGAGTGACAACAGCGCCTTGCGGAGGCGGCAGCCGGAGTCGATCCTGGGCCGACACAGAGGAGAGGATACGAGCGATGCCGACCCGGTTTTTGATGCTGCCGCCGCAGACCGCCCAGACCCGCGAATGGGGCGAGCGGCTGCGCAGGGAAATTCCCGAACTCGATGTGGTTGTTGCCGAGGACGCGGCGCAGGCCGAAGCGGCGATTGGCGAGGCCGAGGCCGCGTTTGGCACGATCCCGCCGGCGCTGTTGCGCCAGGCGCGGCGGCTCAAATGGCTGCAGGCGCCGCAAGCCGCGCCGCCGGCGGGTTATTATTATCCGGAATTGATCGCCCATCCGCTCGCGATCACCAATTTTCGCGAGATCTACAACGACCATATCGGCGCGCATGTGATGGCGTTTGTGCTCGCCTTCGCGCGCGGCCTGCACCGTTACATTCCCCAACAATTACGCCGCGAGTGGCGGAAGCCGGCGCAGAACGAGGGCGTGGTCCACCTGCCCGAGGCGAAAATGCTGGTGGTCGGCGTCGGCGGGATCGGCAGCGAGGTCGCGCGCCTGGCCGCGGCGTTTGGGCTGCGGGTGATCGGCGTCGACGAGCGCCGCCGCGACGCGCCGCCGGGGGTGGCCGAATTGCAACGTGGCGACGAGCTCGACGGGCTCTTGCCGCAGGCCGATTTTGTCGTGTTGACCGTGCCGCACACGCCCGAAACCGAGGGCTTTATGAACCGTGCCCGGTTTCAGGAGATGAAGCGGACGGCGTTTTTCATCAATATCGGGCGCGGCATGACGACGAGGCTCGACGACCTCGCCGCGGCGATCGAGGCGGGTGAGATCGCCGGCGCCGGGCTCGACGTGTTCGAACAGGAGCCGCTGCCCGCGGACCACAAATTGTGGACCCTGCCCGGAGTACTGCTGACCCCGCATGTCGCCGGCTATGGCCCCTATCTCGACGAGCGCCGCTATGCGATCATCGCCGACAATTGCCGCCGCTTTCTCGCCGGCCAGCCGCTGCGCAACCTGGTCGACAAGGCGCGCTGGTTCTGATCGCAGCGGGCCTCGCCTTCGCGACCCCGAGGGCGGCGACCGGCGCCCGCCGCAGGCAAAGTCTAGCGCCGGCGGAAGGCCGGCATGACCTCCTCGGCGACCCACTGGAACTGTTCGAGCATCGTCGCTTGCGGCGTGCCGAGGGGGCTCGACAGGCTGATATGTTCCATCCCCGGATAGCGCTCTTCGAAGCCCTTGAGCAATTCGATCAGCTGCTGCGGGGTGCCGGCAAACCACGATCCCAATTTCATGAAATGCTCGACCGTCGGCACCCCGGCCGCATCCCAGCCGCCGCGGCGGGCGACCGCCTGGATCTGCTCCGGCGTCAGTCCCGGCACAAAGCCCAACGGGGCAAACATCTTCACATGTTCTTCGTAAATCGGCTTGATTTCGCGGATTGCCTGCTCCTGGGTGCGGGCGAGATGAAAATGCAGCCCAAGCTGAAGGTTTTCGCCGAGCTGCCAATGCTTGCCGGCGCGTTCGGCCGCTTGTTGATAGGCGATGATCGGGCCGCCCTGCATCGTCGCCGCACCGCCGCCCACCGCCCCCTTGATGTCGTGTCTGACCATGAAGTCGAGGGCGCGCGGGCTGGCGCTGACGATCGGCTGCCAGCATTCGACCGGGCGATGGATCGGCCGCGGCACCAGGGTCAGCTCTTTCAGCTCGTAGCCGCGATACGGAACATTCGGGGGCAGGGTGTAGTATTTCCCGTGGTGGGAGAAGCGCTCGTTGTTGAACGCCTTCAACATAATTTCGACCGCTTCTTCAAAAATCTCGCGGTTAGCGTTCTGGTCGAGCAACGGGCCCCCCAAGGTTTCGACTTCGCGGGTGTGATAGCCGCGCCCGACGCCAAACACGGTGCGCCCCTGGGTCAGGATGTCGGCGGTGGCATAGTCCTCGGCCAGCCGCAGTGGATGCCACATCGGGGTAATGTTGAAGCCGCAGCCAATCTTGAGGTTCTTGGTGACATGGGCGAGGTGCACCGCGACCATCAGAATGTTGGGCAGGCACTCATAGCCCTCGTGTTGGAAATGATGCTCGGCGAGCCACAGGATGTCGTAGCCATACCGGTCCATGCATTTGGCGATCGCTTCGGTTTTTTCGAAGACGCTGGCGAGATGCTCGTTGGAATAGCGCCGCTCGTTGGCCGGGGTGGCGTCCTGGCCGCGGTCGGGAAGATCGACATGGCCGGCATAGACGGTCGTGAATTTGGTGATCATCCTCATCCCTCCGGATCGGCTGCTGGGCTTGGGGCGGCAAACCACCTCTCCCCGCTTACGTCACTCTCGCACATTCGGGCAGGCCCCGTCACGCACGGCACGCCTCTTCCGGCGGGCATTGACAGCGCCGCGCCGCGACCCAAAGCTCGCGGACGGCGCGGCATCTGCGCCGCCGACCGAGACAGGGGAGAGAACGCCAATGGGCTTGACGCGCCGAACGCTGCTCGCGCGCGGCGCCGCCGCGATCACGGCGGCGACCGTACTGCACTGGCCGGCGGGGGCGGCCGAATTCACCTTTAAATGCGGCGGCTCGCTGCCCGACGGCCATCCGATGGCGATCCGGGCGCGCGAGGCGATGAAGGCGATCAAGGAGGAGAGCGGCGGCCGGCTCGACATCACGCTCTATACCAACAGCGTGCTGGGCGGCGACACCGCGATGATCTCGCAGACAATCGCCGGCGCGCTGGAAATGTACGTCCTGCCCTTCGACCTGCTGGCGGCCAAAAACCCGGCCTGCGGCATCTTCGGGGTCGGCTACGCGTTTCTCGGCTACGACCACGTCTGGAAGGCGATGGACGGCGAGCTCGGCGACTATCTGCGCAGCATTGCCGAGCAGATCGGGTTTCATGTTGTCCATAATTGCTACGATCACGGATTTCGCGAGATCACCAGCCGCACCAAGCCGATCCGCTCACCCGAGGATTTGAAGGGGTTCAAGATCCGCCTGCCGGTCGCTCCCTATTACATTTCGCTGTTCCAGCATCTCGGGGCGTCGCCGACGCCGATCAATTTCTCCGAGGTTTACAGCGCATTGCAAACCGGGGTGGTCGACGGCCAGGAGAACCCGCTCGTGCTGATCGACACGGCCAAGCTTTATGAGGTGCAGAAATATTGCAGCCTGACCAACCATACCTGGGCCGGGCTCAACATCTCGTTCAGCAACATTGCCTGGAAGCGGCTGCCGCCGGATTTGCAGGCACTCGCCGAAAAACATTTCAATGAAAAGGCGCTCGCCGAACGCGCCGATTGGCAGGTCATGACCAAAACCGAAATCGACAACCTGACCAAGAAGGGGATGGTGTTCAATGCACCCGACCCCAAGCCGTTCCAGGACGCCCTGCGCAAGACCGATTTCTACGCGCAAATGAAACAGAAATCCGGCGACAAGGCGTGGGCGCTGCTCGAAAAATACACCGGCACGTTGACCTGATCTGGCCGCTGTAACAAACGGAGCTGTGGCTGTGCTGCGATCCGCGGACGCATCGTCGTGACCAGCGAGGCGCAATTGCCGCGGGCGGTCGCCGCCGACGGCGCGATCAGCCACGGGGCGTGGCGCCGGTTGGCGCGCAAGCTCGACCGGGTGATCGGCACCCTCGCCGAGGCGATCGGGGCGGCCTTGGTGCTGGCCGAGACGGCGATCCTGTTCGCCGGCGTCGTGTCGCGCTACGTCTTCAACAGCCCGCTGCTGTGGACCGACGAGCTGGCCAATTTCCTGTTTTTGTGGCTGGCAATGCTCGGCGCCGTCGTCGCGTTGCGGCGCGACGGGCATATGCGGCTGACAACCTTTGTCGCGTCGCTGAGCCCCGAACGCGGGCAATGGCTCGGCACCGTCGGGGCTCTGGTGGTCATCGCCTTTGTGCTCGAAATCTTGTGGCCGGCCGCGCAATATCTGCAGATCCAGCGCTCGACCGAGCTGATCACGCTGCCCCTGTCCGACGGTTACCGCGTGCTCGCCCTGCTCGTCGGAATGACACTGCTGGCGGTGATCTCGCTGTTGCGGCTGATCGAGACCGCGGGCGGGCGCAACTTCCTGTCGGCGCTGGCCCTGGTCGCCGTGGTTGCCCTTGCCTTATGGCTGGCGCGACCGCTGCTGGTGGCCATCGGCAATGGCAGCCTGGTGCTGTTCTTTGTCGTGCTGGTCGCGCTGTGCGTGGTGATCGGCGTGCCGATCGCGTTCACCTTTGGCATCGCCACCTTTTCCTACCTGGCGCTGACCACCGGCCTGCCCTTGTCGATCGTCGTCAACCGGATTGACGACGGCATCTCGAACCTGCTGCTGCTGGCCGTGCCGATGTTCGTGTTTCTCGGCCTGCTGCTCGAAATGACCGGGATCGCGCGGGTGATGGTCAATTTCCTCGCGGCGCTGATCGGCCACGTCAAGGGCGGGTTGAGCTACGTCTTGCTCGGCGCGATGTATCTGGTGTCGGGAATTTCCGGATCGAAGGCCGCCGATATGGCGGCGGTCGCGCCGATCCTGTTTCCCGAGATGCAACGGCGCGGCTCGCATCCAGGCGAACTTGCCTCGCTGTTGGCGACGTCGAGCGCGATGTCCGAGACCATCCCGCCGAGCCTGGTGCTGATCACGATTGGCTCGGTCACCAACATCTCGATCGCGGCCCTGTTTACCGGCGGCTTGTTGCCGGCCGCGGTGGCCGCCTTGGCGCTGGTGGTCGTCGCCTGGTTCCGTTCGCGCCGCGCCGATACCGGCGGTGGCGAACGCGCGCCGGCGCGGCTGGTCCTGCGCTCCTTCATCATCGCGATCCCCGGCCTGACCCTGCCGTTTGTGATCCGCGCCGCGGTCATCGGCGGGGTCGCGACCGCGACCGAGGTCTCGACCGTCGGCGTCGTCTACACCGCGCTGTTAGGACTGATCGTCTACCGCCAATTCGACGTCCGGCGGATCTATCCGATCCTGGTCGACACCTTGTCACTGACCGGCGCGGTCATGATGATCATCGGCACCGCGACGGCGATGGCCTGGGCGCTGACCCAATCCGGGTTTTCGCAATGGCTGGTCGATGTGATGGCCAAGGTCCCCGGCGGTTCGGCCGGGTTTTTGGCGATCTCGATCGTGGCCTTTATCATCCTCGGCAGTGTGCTCGAAGGCCTGCCGGCGATCGTGTTGTTCGGACCACTGTTGTTTCCGGTCGCCAAGGCGATGGGCGTACATGAGGTGCATTACGCGATGGTGGTCATCCTGGCGATGGGGATCGGCCTGTTCGCGCCGCCCTTTGGCGTCGGCTATTACGGCGCCTGCGCGATCGGGCGCGTTTCCCCCGACGACGCCTTGTGGCGGATATGGCCCTATATCGCGGCCCTGGTTGTGGCCCTGATCATCGTCGCCGCGGTGCCGTGGCTGTCGATCGGCTTCCTCCATTGATTGGCGCGAACGGGCGCGGCAAGGTTAGGTGAAGCAGGAGGCAAGTAATCGGCAAGGCGACGATGGAGTATACGACACTCGGAAGAACCGGCCTCAAAGTCAGCGTCGCCGGACTGGGCTGCGGCGGCTTCAGCCGCCTCGGGCTCGGCACCGGCGGCAGCGAGGCGGATGCGATCGCGCTGGTGCGCGAGGCGTTTTCATTGGGCGTCAACCTGTTTGACACCGCCGCCGTCTACGGCACCGAAGCCGTGCTTGGCCAAGCGCTCAGTGTCGTCCCGCGCGAGCAAGTAGTGATCACCACCAAGGCCTGGGTGCCGCCGCGACCCGCGCGCACCGCTGCCGAGCGGCTGGTCGCCAGCCTCGACCATTCGCTCAAGGCGCTTGGCACCGACTATGTCGACGTCTTCCAGCTGCACGGTGTCGCCCCCGACGCCTACGACCATGCCCGCGAGGTGCTGGCGCCGGTGCTGCGCGACCAGCAGCAGCGGGGCAAAATCCGCTTTCTCGGCGTCACCGAGACCGGCTCCACCGATCCCGAGCACGAGATGCTCGAGCGCGCGGTCGAGGACGGGGTGTGGGACGTGGTCATGGTCGCGTTTCACATGATGCACACCAACGCCCGCACCCGGGTGTTCCCGCGCACGATCGCCAACCGGATCGGTACGCTGATCATGTTCGCGGTCAGAAACATCTTTTCCAAGCCCGACCGCCTCAAGGCCGAGTTGCGGCGGCTGGCGGCGCGCGGCGAGGTACCGCGCTGGCTCGCCTATGCGCCAAACCCGCTCGGCTTTCTTGTCCACAGCGATTTCGGCGGCGCCGAAAGCATCCCGGAAGCCGCCTATCGCTTTGTCCGCCACGAGCCGGGGGTCGATGTGGTGCTGTTCGGCACCGGCAATCGCGACCATCTGCGCGCCAACATCGCCGCGATCCTGAAGCCGCCTTTGCCCGATACCGACCGCCGCATGCTCGAGAAATATTTCGGCCGGCTGGTCGGGATCGGCCTCGACCCGCCGGTCTACATGCCCGGCTTTACCGCGCACTGACCGGCGCCCGCTCCGCGGCGTTGTGCCGCCGGGGAGCGCCGGTGCGCTTCGACCGCGCTTCCTGGGTGATGACGATCGGCCTGCCCGGCTATCGCCGAAGGCCCGACCGGCCCCGCCCGCCTATGCCGCCGCGGCCCAGCCGGCGTTGCCGCCATCCGAAATATTTCGACAAGACGCCCGCTGCGACCGGTGGCATCCTATCAATCGCTATCGGCGGAAATTCTCATGCCCGGTCTGTGACATTATTGGGGCACCTTTCGGACGTGAAAGCGAAGATCGAAGGGAGCGGACCGGATTTTCCACTTGCTTCGACCAAAGGCCTGTTTTCAAATCCGGGGCACAATCGGAAACAGAGGAAGATTCGGCGTGCGATGATTGTCGAAGCGAGCGCAAACACGCGCCCGTCCGCTGCATACCCGCATGCACCCGAACTTTCGATCGTAATGCCCTGCCTCGACGAGGCCCGAACGGTCGGCGTTTGCGTCGGCAAGGCACGCGCCTATCTCGCCGCGCGCGGCATCGCGGGTGAGGTCATTGTCGCCGACAATGGCAGCACCGACGGCTCGATCCAGATCGCCGAGCGCGCCGGCGCGCGGGTGGTGCCGGTCGCCGCCAGAGGCTACGGCAACGCGCTACGCGCCGGCATCGAGGCGGCCCGCGGCGCCTATGTCGTCATGGGCGATTCCGACGACAGCTACGATTTCACCGCGCTCGACGGGTTTATCGACCAGCTGCGCGCGGGTTACGACCTGGTGCTCGGCAACCGTTTTCGCGGCGGTATTGCGCCCGGCGCGATGCCGCCCCTGCACCGGTTTTTCGGCAACCCGCTTCTGACCCTGATCGGCCGCACCTTGTACGGCAGTCCGAGCCGCGATTTTTATTGCGGTTTGCGCGGCTTTCGCCGGGCGGCGATCCTCGGGCTCGGCCTCGTTTCGCCGGGGATGGAGTTTGCGCTCGAGATGATCGTCAAGGCGACGATCCGCAATCTGGCGATCACCGAAGTCCCGACCCGGCTCGCCGCCGACGGCCGCGGCCGCCCGTCGCATTTGCGCAGCTGGCGCGACGGCTGGCGCAGCCTGCGCTTCTTTCTGCTGCTCAGCCCGCGCGCGGTGTTCCTCTATCCGGGTGCGGCGATCTTTCTCTTCGGCCTTGCCGCCACGCTGATGCTGTTCTTTCGCGACATCGTCCTTGGCAGCATCGGTTTTGCCGAGCACACGATGATCATGACCGCGGCGATGATCAATATCGGCTTCGAGGCGATGCTGTTTTGGGCCTTTGCCAAGGTTATCGCGATCCAACGCGGTCTGCTGTTGCACGATCCGCTGTTCGAAAAGCTGCGGCGGGCCGTGCCGCTCGAACGCGGCCTCGTCGGCGGCGGCCTGTTGCTGCTGCTGGGCGCGGGCATGTTTGCGGCCGCACTCGCCGAGTGGTTTGCCGCCGGCTTTGGCTCGCTGACCAGCGGCCGCGCCCTGCGTTTTGTCATCGTCGCCAGCACGTCCCTGGTGCTGGGTGCGCAAATTCTTTACGGATCGTTTTTCCTCTATTTGCTCGACTACCGCAGCGCAGCGGGCGACAGCGCCCGAGGCGGCGCCGGGCAATAGCTCGCGATCCGTCGCGCCTCCTGGCTCTGGCCTTCGGCGCGCGCCTGGGTCTCTGGCGATGCCGCAATTTCGACCCGGGATATAAGCTGCAAGATCCGATATTAGAGCACAGGTTGCGCCGAATGAGGGAGCCGCGCCGGGTCCATGCGATTGCCCAAACGCTGACATCTTGCTGACGGGCGGCCTGCTAGTACAGCGGCAGACCGGCGCCGGCGCCTCGAAACGGCCGCGGAAGAAGCCATCAAGGCGGGGCTCAGCGGCGGCGCGTGATCGCCGCATCGTCATCAAAAAATGGGAGAATTTGCCAGATGACCAAGATTTTGGCCGGCGCGGCCCCGCTCGCGGGGGCGCTGGTCGCCGCGGCAACGGCGGCCCAGGCTGCAACCATGGTGCTGACGGTCGGCCCGGCCGGCCAGTACCAAACAATCGCCAGCGCGGTCGGCGCCGCCAACGCCGACACCAACCTCGCCAATCAATACATCATAACCGTCGCCCCCGGCACCTACACCAACGATACCGCGACGATCAACCGGCCGCTGGCGATCGTGGCGGCGGTGCCGGGCTCGGCGGTGATCCTGAACGAGACCGCCGCTCTGCCCAACCAGAAGGGGATCCTGTTGGCCTACGCGCCGCTGACCGTCGACGGGCTGACCTTTGAAAACGCCCAGATCGCCAACTCGCTGGGCGGCAACGGCGCCGGCATCCGCAGCCAGGACACCAGCAATTACGGCACTCTGACGGTGCGCAACAGCACCTTCATCAACAATCAGATGGGCATCCTGACCAGCAACAACGCCAATTCCTTTGTCGTCCTGACCAACAACCTCTTTATGAACAACGGCAATCCCAACCCCTCTTATTTCGGGCACGCCGCCTATATCGGCCAGGCCAGCACACTGGTCGCGATCGGCAACGAGATTTGCGGCACCAATATCGGCCACGACATCAAGAGCCGCACCGCGGTCAGCGTGATCGAGAACAATTCGCTCTATGACGGCACCGCCGACCCGAACCAGCCGAGTTGCAACATCGGCTCGTCTAGCTATGCCCTCGACATTCCAAATGGCGGCCAGGCGATCGTGATCGGCAACATCATGGTCCAGGGGCCGGCCAGTCCCAATCTCAACATGGTCGCCTATGGCGAGGAGGGAATGATCTTCCCGATCAACAGCATCACATTTTCAAACAACATGATGCAGAACACCGCATCGAGCGGCACGGCAATCTACGACAACCCGTCCGCGCCGGTGCCGGTGCAAGGCAGCAACAACAGCTTTTCGAGCTCGCTGACCCAAATATATCCGGCCTCGGCCAACCAGCTGACCGGGACGGTTGGTGCGGCCGGCCCGATCTCGCCGGACGGCACGATCTCGAATGCGCCGAGCGGCCCGGCGCTGACGACCGCCGCCGGCACCTGGACCTGGGGCGCTGCTTACACCGGTCAATACGCCGCTACGTGCGGAAAATGCTATCAAGTAAATCTGAACGGAGCTAATGTCTCGAATGCGGTGGAAATGGAGGTCGCGAACGGCGGCAATTTGTACGTCCTCAACGGCTACGGTTGGTTTGTCTGGTCCAATGGGACTTTTGTGAAATCGCAGACGCCATAGGGTTAGCAGCGGATCCGCCTGGTAAAGCTCTCCCATAGGGGGAGGCTAAAAGACGCGGTACAATTGACGGAGGCATCGACCCACCCGCGACATCCGGGTGGCGACCGGCTGGCGGGCTGACTGCATTGTCTCGCAGGTCGCCCATGGGAGCTCGATGGTTGGCCTCGAGGCTGTCACCGCACCCTGAGCTTCTTATGGAGAATCCTTGGCTCTCCGTTGTGATCCCGAGCCATAACGGCGAACGTTGGCTTTCGGCGACACTTCAATCGCTTGTCGATCAAGAGGCGCAAGCGCTCGAAGTGATCCTTATCGATAGCAGTCAAGGGGCAGCGAGCCTCGACGTCGCACGCGCATTTGGCGATCGGCTCAGTATGCGCATATTCCAGCGGCGCGATCTCGTCTCGTGGACGGCAAAGACGAATTTCGGCGTGGAACAGGCACGTACCAAATGGATTTGCATGCTTCATCAGGACGATTTATGGCTGCGCGGCCGCCTTGCTCGACTAGGCGACTGGCTGTCACGCGCCCCGGATGCAGCGATGCATCTACACCCTTGCTTTATCGTGGATGAGACAGGTAGACGCTTGGGAACATGGCGTTGCCCGTTTCCTGCCGATGACACACCCGTCGGCGACCAACTGTTTTATAAGCATCTGCTCGTGCATAATTCTATCGGGATTCCGACACCGACCATCAGGCGCGACGCTTATCTTGCGGTGGGCGGCCTCGACAACGCGTTGTGGTTCACCGCTGATTGGGATCTGTATTTGAAGCTAGCGGGACATGGCGACGTCTTTTATCACAACGACGTATTAGCTTGTTTTCGTATACACAGGAATTCTTTGACAGTCCTGGGAAGTAAGAATCTGTGCGATTTCCGCATCCAACACCAGATCATAATTGACCGACATCTCGCAAAACTCCACCCTTGGATGCGTAGTCATATTTCTCGCTTGTTCCGCGCATCGCTCGAAGTGAATTCCGCCTTGGCAGCAGGGATGGATAAAAAATACCATCTGGTGCTGCCGGCGATCGGCGCACTGCTGGCGCTCGGACCCCGCGGTATCGTAGAATATTTTCACTCGTCGCGAATTATCGAGCGCCTAGTCCCCCGCATGCGTGCCGTTTTCTCGGGAAGGTATTGAGGTGCCCCCTGGTCCGATCATTCGGCGTCTATTCGGTCCATTCGAGCGCTCGATCACAAACATCTATCGTCGAACGTTCGTCGATCTCGACCACTTCGCCACGCAAATGATCGTATGGGTCCCGCGCCCGCATCGGATACTTGAAGTCGGGTGCGGGGAAGGCGCGGTGACCGAACGGCTTGCCGCCAAATATTCTGACGCCTCGATTACCGCGATCGACATCAACGCCAATATCGGACGCCTGTTTCGGCCGAAAAATCCTCGGGTGACGTTCGCGCAAAAATCCGCTGAGGAAGTCGCTGCCACCTCACCAAACGCCTTCGATCTGGTGGTCCTGTGTGACGTATTTCACCACGTTCCTGTCTCTGACCGCAGCGGGATGTTGTCGGCGATAAGCGAATGCATGGCACCTGGTGGCAGCTTCATCTTCAAAGACTGGACCCCAAGCAGAACGCTCATTCATAGTCTTACTCTATTCTCGGACCGATATTTGACCGGTGACAGTGTTCAATTTTGTACCAAGGCCGAGATCGAATCTCTGATTGTCACGATTTTTGGAGCCGGTGCGATACGAGCCGAAGCGTCAATATTGCCATGGCCAAACAATATCGCCTTTCTGGTCCGCCCTGACCTTCGGTGATTATGATCTCAGCCGATCACGCGCAAAAATGACCAGCCGCGGGCGTCGCCGATACGGTTATTTTTCCGGCTCTTGGGCGAACGAGTTCCGCTTCGGTGTGTTTACGTCAGTTATCTCGCTATTACGGTAAAGCGGTAATCAGTTGGCTCTGCGCGTGCAGGCGCGCCGCCAACAGCGCTTGCAGTCGGGGGAGCGCTCGGTCGATGATGCGAGATGCGATGAAATATTCGCGGAGACCGTTCGGTCCGAGCCGAAGCAAAGACACTAGAGCCCTCGGGATTTCGGCATAGTTGCCTCGGACCGCTGCCGCCAAGGCGACATTGACATCGATCGACGCCTGTCCCGCGCGAACGAGGCGGCCGCAGTCCGAAAGACCAAGCTCGCCAAGGTGACGGTTCAATACAATTTCATATTGTCGGCGAAAGATTGGCGCGTCTTGGCTGCTGCGGATTGTCAGCGCTTGCGGATGGACCCGATAGCCGGTCAGCGGCTCCGGGTGATAATAGACCGCCCCAAGCGGCGCCAGCTTCAGGTATAGATCCCAATCGGGTGCAAACCACAGCGCCTCGTCCATACCGCCAACCCGCAGGAACGCGGCGCGCCGGATTACCGGAGCCGGAGCCGAGATGAAGTTCTGGACGAGGAGGCGGCGCAACAATGCGTCTCGTGGAGCCGGTGACGGTGTCACCGGCAAAGGACAACGCCAGACACCAAAGCGCCTGCCGGACCCGTCGACAACATAAGACGGATGCAGATGCATGACGGCGTCAGGCGCCGTCGCGATCCAGGTCTTGAGCGCGGCGGCGCGGCTCGGCATCCAAAAATCGTCGTCGTGAAGAATGCTGATCCAGTCAGCGCGCGCGGCGGCGACGCCAAAGTTGATTTTCTCGGTTTGTGATTGCAGGTCGCGGCGGCGCGCGGGGCGCAGGTTCAGGCGGTCCGCAAAGCCATTGATGATCCGCCAACCGGTATCGGTTTCACTCCCATCAACCGCTATGACCTCGATCGCGTCGTCATGCTGGTCGGCCAATGACCGCAGCGCCTCGCCGAGCCAATGGTTACGGTCGTGGACCGTCAGGATCACCGACAGCCAGGGCGTGGCGCAGCTTTTCTCGACCGCAGTCATGGCCTCGCCGCCACCGTTCGGCAAAATAACCCGCTCAAGGGTTGCCGCCCAGCGCCGGCCGCCACCCCCGGCCGGGCAACCCGCCCTCGCCGCCACCTCTCACAAGCATTTGACAAACCCACCGCTACGGCGTTGATGGCGCAAATAGCATCATCGCCCGGATCGACACCATCAGCAAAATTGTGACCACCGCGGCCCGGTTCCTGGTGACGGCCGGGCTGATCTGGATGTTGGCGCGGCGGATCGATTTCGCCGCGGCGCTGGCGACGATCGCCCGCGCCTCGGCGATGCTGTTCCTGGCCGCCCTCGGCGCGCTGGTCCTCGCCAATCTCGCCGTTGGTTGGCGCTGGCATCGCATTCTCCGCGGTTTTGCGACCTCACCCGGTGCCGCAGTGTTGACCCGGCTCGTCTTTGTGGGGTTGTTCTTCAACAACCTCTTGCCGACCGGGGTCGGCGGCGACGCGGTGCGCGCCTGGCGCTGCCGGCGCCTCGGGATCAGCCTCGGGACGGCGGTCAAGAGCATTCTGCTCGACCGCGCCTGCGGCTATTTTGTGCTGGTTGCGCTCTATGCCGCGTCGTTGCCGGGGCTGCTTGCGGTTCTGCCGGGCCGCGCCGCCCGGGTCAGCACCACGCTGCTGTTCGCCGTCGCGGCGCTGGCCCTGGCGGCGCTGTTCGCCGCCGACCGGCTGCCATGGCCGCTGCGACGGCTGCGCCTTGCCGCGCCGCTCGCGGAGCTGGCGCGCGAGGCTCGCCGCCTGTCGCTTGAGCCGCGGCGCAGCCCGATGATCCTTGGCCTGTCGGCGGTCTCGATCGGGCTTTCGATACTTGCCTTCAAGCTGGTTGGCGATGCGGTCGGGGTGCACCGCTCGGTCGCGGTGTGGGCGATGGTCATGCCGCCGGTGAGCTTTGTGCAGTTGGTACCGGTGTCGCTGGCCGGCTGGGGGGTGCGCGAGGCGGCGTTGGTCGTGGCTCTCGGCGCCTTTGGCGTCGCTCCCGAGCCGGCGCTGGCGGCCTCGGTGATGATGGGTTTGGCGCTGATCGCGACCGGCCTGCCCGGGGGGCTGATCTGGCTGCTGGGCTGGGACGTCGCGGCCGGACGGCACCCGCGCGCCGCCGGCCGGCCGGGCCACACCGCGAGGGAACCCACCGACTGACAAACACAGCCTTGCCGGACCGCTTGGCTCTCTTGCCAGTCCCGACACCGCCGCCCGAGCCGCTTCATCAGCGCCACGCTATCGGTGATAAATGCGCCAGGGGAGCCATAATTGCGACGGATTACGGCATGCGGCAGGTCTTGACCCCGGGGCAAACCCGGGCGGTCGCTTTTGCAGCAGTGATGCTGGTCGGACTGGCGCTACGCGTCGCGACGGCTATTCACTTCAGCAATATCAACCACAGTGATGAGATATTTCAGTACCTGGAGCCGGCCCATCGTCTGGTGTTCGGCTATGGCTTGATCGACCCGATTTTCCAGCATGACCGGTCATGGGTGATGCCCGGGTTGCTGGCGGCGATCATCAAGGCGGCATCGGTTTGGTCGGATGACCCCGCCGTTTATATCGGCGCGGTCGGCATTGTCATGTCGCTGCTGTCGCTGACCCTTGTCGCCATCGCATTTTTATGGGGGCTGCGCCTTTACGGGACCATGGGCGCAATTGTCACCGGCAGCGTTGCCGCCACCTGGATCGAGCTGGTCTACTTTGCGCCACACCCGCTGACCGACACCCTGGCCGCCGACGCGATGGTGGCGGCGGTTTACGTTGTCTATCCGGAAACCGATCTGCGTCCCCGCCGCGCTTTTGCAGCATGCGGGTTGCTGCTGGGCGTGGCGTTTGCCATTCGCTGGCAGTTGGCGCCGATCTACCTGCTGATCACCCTCTGGGTATGCCGCGGCTTTATCAAAAACCGATGGCTGCCGTTTGCAATCGGGGTCGGGGTGCCGGTGCTGGCGCTTGGCGTGCTCGACGCGGTCACGCGCGACTATCCATTCCAGTCGGTGCTGGCGCCGTTTCTGCTCCATTATGTCGCTGGTGAGCCTTGGTATTATTACCTCGGCGTGTTGACCCTCAACTGGTCCGGGGCAATTGTGCTCGTCCTCGGGCTGGCGTGCCTCGGGGCGCGGCGGCTGCCACTGCTCGCCGTCGTGGTGGTCGCGACACTTCTTGTCCATTCGCTGCATGTGACCAGGGTTTACCGTTATATCTATCCGGCGCTTCCATTCCTGTTTGTCTTGGTTGGCATCGGTGCGAGCGACATGGTCGATCGCCTTTCATCCGGACACCCGGCGCGGCGCCGTGCCCTCGCGGCGGTGGCCGTCGGCTCCGCCGTTCTGACCTCGGCGGCGCTCGCAGTCGGCGAAAATTTCCGGGTTTACCTGAACAAAGACGGCGCCCTGACCATGGCCTTCGCGACGGTGGGCAAAGAGGCCGATTTATGCGGATTGGCGGTGACCGGCATCGATTGGTGGCGACTTCCGGGCTACACCTATCTGCATCGCGATATCCCGATCTATCTGCTGCCCGCCGCCGAGATCGGCAGGCCCAGCCAAAGCTTCAATTATCTGGTCAGTTTCAGCGGCCTCGATCGCGATCCGCCAAAAGCCGCGGCCGTTCCGGGGTTTTCACGCCAGCGCTGCTTCACCAATGCCGGATTTCATGCCGACACCGCCGGTAAGGTCTGCATCTATCATCGGTCGGGCAACTGCGTTCCCTCGGCAGAGTCGGCCGTGAAGAACCGGTTGGTGGACGAATTCAGCCGAATTCGGGGTAAAGGGCAGGCTCGAGCAAGGCCTGGATGAGGGCGCGCAAAAGCCGTCTCAGCCAGCGCAGGAGGAGGGCGAAGTTGTAGCCGGCGGCGGCGAGCACGGCGTTGGCGCGGTCGCCGGCGCGGCCCTTGAGATAATTGCGGTCCATACGGTGCTCGGCCTTGAGATGGCCGATGACCGGCTCGACCGCCGCGCGGCGTTTCATCTCGCGGCGGATCGGTCGGGTGACGCGGCGCACCTGGCCGCTGATCCAGACCCGGAACTTGTGGGGATGGTTGTGGCCGCGATAGCCCTTGTCGACATGGATGCGACGGGTCTCGACTCCGGTCAGCGCTTCCAGCTCGGCGATGACCGGTCCCAGAGTGTGACCGTCAAAGGGGTTGCCGTGCACCGCCTTGGCGTGCAGCACAAACTGCCCGCCCTTGGGCTTGGTGGCCGGGGTCGCCACCGACACCTTGCACCCGAACTCGTAGGGGGCGCGGGCCTTGCCCTTGCCGATGCATTCGAGCTCGGGCGCGTGCAGCGCGTAGACCTTGGGGCCGCGCTGCCGGTGATCCTGAAACCGCACCCGCACCGCCAGGCCGAGCAAGTCGGCAAACCGTGCGCGCAGTGCCGGATGGCCGGCAATCTTGCGGCCTATATCGCGGATCACCCGCCCCAACCGGGTGCGCAGGAATTTGAGTTCGCGCCGCGCCCGCTTGAACTGGTGCGCGTGGGTATAGCGCCCGACCATCAGTGCGGCGCGCTTGGCCACCCGCAGATAGCTCTGGCGTAGCGGCACGTCATGGCGCTTGGCCAGCTCAACCAGCTTTGTCAGCGCGCGATGGCACAACCGCGCGTCGGTCGGATGGGCAATCGCTTTGGGCTGCACCGTGGTGTCGACCACCACCCGCTCGAGGTCGCGGGTCGCCAACGCCCCGGTCTTGTGCGCCACCGCCAGGCTCTCCTGAACCAGTGCCGCCAGCTCGTCCTCGCCCAGACGCTGACGCCAATGGGTCAGTGACGAGCGGTCGAAGGGCAGCCGGTGACAAAAGCTCAATTCGCCGCAGAAGAACTGGTAATACGGGTTCTCCAGCCAGCGCGCGCACAGCACCTCGTCCGACAGGTTGTGCGTGTGCTTCAAAATGAACAGCCCCGCCACCAGCCGGGTCGGTAATGGCGGCCGGCCATCGCCCGCCGCGCACACGCTCGAAAAGCGCCGGTCGAGAAACCCCCAATCGATCTCCTGCCCCAGCCGCACCAATGGATGACCGAGATCGATGATCTCTTCCAAACCCGGCCGCAACAGGTCGCGCTGCCGGTCGTCCCGTGGCTTTGCCACCCGCGTCCCCCACGCTGATGACCTGCCACCCGGTGCCATGATTCGCGGCAAACGACAAACCAAAATCGCCAGAAATCGCCCCTCGCTACCCAACTTTTTTGCAGATACGACAACTTGACCAGGGCCGATCGCCCCAGCCGCGTCAGCCAGTTATCCGTTCTTCACAGCCGACGGCAGAGTGGGCCGTGCAGCGCGTCATCGGCCGCCCTTGACCCGGTTACAGGGGCGTGCGGCGACAAGTCCTGGGGACGGCAGGCGGCGGCTAGCGCCCCGGGGCGGCGGCTTCGGGCCGGGCGCGCGAGCGACAGAAATCCGCGACCGCCCGATGCAACCCGCTGTCATGGTCGGATGAGGGCGTATTCAGCAGCACGATTGCACTTGCCGATCGGCAGCAGACGAGGATGGGGTAATAAGGCGGGGGTGGCTTCGGCAACCCGGTCGAAGCCTCGATTTGCGGCGGTCGACCAGCCGGAAACGACAACCGCCCCGGCACGAGCGGGCAGGAAATCCGCGCCTGCCCCCAGGGTCCCCTCCGCAACAGAGACGAAACGTAAAAATCGTCGAGCCGGTCATAGTCCCGGCCGGGACGCACGATCCGGCCGGGTTGGGCAAGCTGCGCGCCAACATCGGTTACGACCGCGTTGCTTTCCGCGGCACGCTCCTCATACCAGAGCAAGGCGCCCGGCCGCAGCGTCGGCGCCGCCAGTGCGATGCGGATGCCGCCCAGATGCGGCGCATGCCCAAAACCCAGTCCGACAAAGCCGCCCAGGACGAACGCGGCCGTCAGCCCCTTCCACCAACGGGCGGTAAGACAGCGCCCGAGGATCATGAACAACCCCGGTAGCGCCGGCAGCATATATTCCGTCTTGCCCGACTCCAATATAAACGTTGGGGTCAAAAACAACAGTATTGCAATAAAACACCAGATCCAGCCTTCACCCGAACGAAACAATGCTACTAATTCCCGTCGGAACCGTATTATCGCCGCCAGTATCACCAGGAATCCGGGAATGCTGAGCAGCTCGACGAAATGATAACTCGCCAATAAGGTCAACGGCAAATAAGAGTGTTCAATCAAACCAAGATTGTACGAAACGTCACCTCGATAGGCGTCGGGCCGCGTGACGACGGCACTGAGCCAGGCGGCGGTGGGGAGCAGCGCCGGAATGGCCGCCCACAGGCTGAACCTTAAGACCGGCCGCCAGCGCCGTTCGATCAGCACGACCCGAACAAATACCGGAACAATCCACAACAGTGAGCTCGGGCGAAACCCGTAACCGAACGCACAAGCGAGGCCGGAGCGGGCGAGTTGCGCCCGTTCGATGTAGTATAGTGCCGCGACCAATGCGCCGGTGCCCCAGATGTAGTCGAGACCGTGGGTGCCGCTGCTCCATACCCAAGGCTCGAATGAAAAGGCGAGCACCATCCAAAACGAATGTCGAATGCCGTAGAGCGGAGCCAAGGCGCGCATATAAAAGAGCGCGACAAGCGAGGCCAAGGTTGCCGCAGCGGCACAGAGCGCTTCGCCACCAAGCCACGCTAATCCCCCCATCAGAATTTCGTTCAGCGGATAACCGGGTGTCGGCCGCGAGGGGTAATAGATCCCGTGCAGCCAGATATCGAGGCCGCTACGGATCACCAGCCATTCGTCGGGATGGCCGCCGAAACCATGCCACCAGAACGGGAGCCGAGCGGCGGCGGCGATCGCCAGCAAGAGCCAGGTCAGCCGGCGCTCCTGCTGGGTGGCAGCAAGCGACATATCGACGGCCATGTTCGGCGCCGGGCGCGCGTCACCCACAGGAAGGTCGTCCCGTCAAGAAATGGTTAACTGCCTCCTGCCAGCTTCGCCCCCGATGATCAGCAGCACTGATTTCGCCCGGTCGGGCCAATGGCCGCCCGGCACCGTCGTCGCGCTTAGCGGCTGGCGGATCACCGCCCTTTGCGCGCTTGCGATCGCAATCGCCGCGGTGCCGGTGTTCACCAACCGTTTTTTGTCGATCAACGACTATTTGAACCATTTGGCGCGCACGGCGGTGTTGCTCGATTACCACGCCGATCCCGGGTTTGCGCGTTTTTATCTGCTGCATTGGCGACCGCTGCCTAATCTGGCGTTCGACCTTTGGATGGTTGCCTGGGGCCGGTTGCTGGCCCCGGCGTTCGCCGGCAAGCTGTTTGTCGTAGGTGTCTTTGCGCTCCTTTTGGGCGGCACAATCTGTCTCCATCGCACCGCCTTCAAAAAATGGTCACTGTGGCCCTTTCTCTCGGTATTGCTTTTTTATAACCGGTTCCTGCTGGTCGGGCTGGTCAATTTTCTGTTTGGGCTTGGGCTGTGGCTCTTGGCGCTTGCCCTGTGGATCTCTCTGCGGCATCGGCCGTTAGGATTGCGCGCGGCGGCGCTGACCGCGGGCGCGCTTGTGGTCTTTTTTGCACATCTGGCGGCCTTTGCCATCCTGGCGGTGACGCTCGCGGTGTATGAGCTGTGCGAGGTCGCCGCAGCGGACCGGCCGCTTGCCGCCAAGGCGCGGGAGCTGGCAGCCGCGGCCCTCGCCTTTGTGCCGGCGATCCTGGTCCAGCTGTTGCTGGCGCCGCACCGCGCCGCTTCTTTTGTCATTCGATATCGTGACCTGTGGTCGCGGCTCGAAGCTTTTGCGGTCCCGATTCTCTACGACGTCAAGCTCGAGACCGCCGTCGTCGCGCTGCTGCTGGTCGTTGTGCTGTGGCTGCTCGCCACCGGCGTCTTGCGGGTCAATCGGCCATTGCTGGCCGGCGCTCTGGCGCTGTTCGCGCTGCAATTCGCGATGCCCAACGTGATCCTGACAGCGGAGGGGGCCGATCACCGCCTGCCGCTGGCGATGATGCTGCTCGCGATCGCCGCAACCGATGCCCCCGATGCCAGCCGCGCGCAGCGGGTTGCGCTCGCAATCACGGTGATCTCGCTGTTTGCGCTGCGCGTTGGCGAAATCGAGCAACGCTGGCGGCGGGACCAGCCGGCCTATGCCGAGGCATGGCGAGAACTGTCGCAAATTCCGGCCGGCGCGCGGGTCGCCTCCGCCTATCCGCCCGATGCTTTTGATCGGTTTTCGACGCCCGAGATTGCTCTTTACTACATGCCGGTCTGGGCGATCGTGCCGAAGGCGGGCTTCACCCAGACATTGTTCGCCGCGCCGACCCAGCAACCTTTGGTATTGACGCCGCGATATGCGGCGCTGGCGGCGGCGACCTCGGCCAACGGGCTCTGGCGAGCGTTTGTCGCCACGGACGAAGAGGCACCTTGCTCGCCCGCTCCGGTATCGGTGCCTGTCTTGGACGATTACGACTACATCGTCTTTGTCAGCCGGGCGGCGTTTCGTGTCTGCCCCTCACCGCTGCTAAGACCCGAACTCGCCGCCCGCCATGTTCAAATATTCAGGGTTGTGCATCGCTTTTGAGCGGCGCCGTTGACCCGCGGGCGATTGCCTCCGGATCTTGGCGCCATCCGTCAAGGTGCGGGAGGCAGTTTTTGCACTTCGACCGGCGTCGTCGGCGCGGCGCTCGGCGCGTCGATTGCGGCGGGAACCGAGGCGCCGGCTGGCGGCATGCCGCCCGCTGCGGGTGGAGGCTGCTCCGGGCCGGCCAGCTGTTGTGCGCCGGGCGGTGCGCCGGGCCGGACCTCGACATAAGAGACAACCCGTTTGACGCCGCGCACCCGGCGGGCGAGATCGGTTGCGTGATCCAGCTCCGCCTGGGTGCGGGCCGAACCGATCAGATAGACCGAGCCGTCCACCGTCTTGATGTCGTAATTGACCGAGCGGACATCGCTGAAGACCAGGTTGGATTTGACCTGCGAGGTGATCCACGCATCCTGGGTTGAATGCCAGAACGATTCGGCCGGTCCCACCTCGATCTCATTATAGACGGCCCTGACCCCGGGAACGGTCTTGGCGATTTCCGCTGCCTCGGTTTTCTGCTGCGGCGTCTCGGCCGCGCCGGTCAACAGCACCCTCCCCTCATAGACCGTGACATCGGCGTGGACCGGCAAACTCGGATCGGCTTTCAACCAGGCGTTTTGGATGTTGGTTTTGATCGTGAAATCGTTGACCGTTCCTTCGACCCCGCGCTCCTGGTTGGCGGCGTAGCCGGCGCCGCCGGCGGCGGCCAGCCCGCCGACGATCGCCGCCGGACATCCCGTCAGGCCGATAACCGGCACAAGGGCCAGCGCCAGCCCTGATAACAGCCGCCACATCGCCACCCGTCCCCCCAACGCAGCTCGGCATGGCAGTTTTCCGCCGCCGAGGCGATGCGTCCAACCGCTTGTCGTGTGAGCTTTTCTGTACCTATGCGGCGTTCGCCCGAGAACCCGGCAGAGCCCCGTTGCGCGGCGGATCGCACAATGTCTTGAAGGGCTTAGCGCCCGGTGGCGGCAGCCGCGGCGGGGTCACGCTCAGCCGCTGACCCGCCAGGCATCGGGCCAATGCCGCGGCAGCCGGCGCGACGTGACCAGCATCAGGTCGAATCGCACCGCGAGGCCGGCCAGATCGGGGCGCGCCAAAATCAACGCTTCGGCGGCGCGAGCGATGCGCCGACGCTGCCGCGGCGACACCGCATGGGCGGCGGCGACGAGTTCTTCGCGCGCCTTGACCTCGATGATCGCCACGGTCCGCCCGCGGCGCGCGACGATATCGATTTCGCCCGCCGGGCAGCGCCAACCGCGCGCCACGATCCTCCAGCCGCGCAACCGAAGATGCCACAGACAGAGCCGCTCGGCCCAACGGCCGCGGCGCTCGGCCAGACGGCGGGTCGCGGCGTCGCGACCTCGGCCGCGCCGAACCGAGCCGGTCATCGGGCCCGGTTCCGGATCGCCAGCGCCCGCCGATACAGCATTTGGCGCGGCAACCCGGATTCCACCGCAAGCTGGCGGGCCGCCTCGCGCACACCGAGTGCGGCGACGGCATCGTGGAGACGACGGTCGATCTCGTCTTCGGTCGGCGGCGCGGCCGGCACCGGCGGGCCGACGACGATCACGATCTCACCGCGCGGCGAACCGGCGAGTTCGTAATGGGCGGCGAGTTCGGTAAGCCGACCGCGGCGCACCTCCTCGTGGAGTTTGGTCAATTCACGGGCGACTGCCGCCGACCGCGACCCGAGAATTTCCGCCATGTCGGCCAGTGTCGCGGCAAGCCGCGCCGGCGCCTCGTAAAACAGAAGAGTGGCGTCGAGCGACGCCCAGCCGGCGAGCGTCCGCCGCCGCGCGATCGGCTGCCGCGGCAGGAAACCGGCGAAGAAAAACCGGTCCGGCGGCTGACCCGACAGCAGCAAGGCGGTCAGCAGCGCCGAAGGTCCGGGGATGGCGGTCACACTCAGACCCTCGGCGAGAGCGGCGCATACCAGCTTGTAGCCGGGATCGGAGATCAGCGGCGTACCGGCATCGCTGACCAGCGCCACGCGCTCACCGTGCCGGAGCGCCGCAAGGATCACCGGTCGCGCGGTTTCGGCGTTATGGTCGTAGTAGGGCTCGAGCCGCGCCCGGATCTTATAACGGGCCAACAGCTTGCCGGTTACGCGGGTGTCCTCGCAACAGATCCGATCGGCGGCGCCGAGTACCGCCAACGCGCGCAGACCGACATCGCCCAAATTGCCGATCGGCGTGGCGACGAGGTAGAGACCGGGCGCCAGCCTCACCTCCTCCACGACCGCCGGGGCGAGCTTGGGTTTACTCCGCTGGTTGGCGCCGCTAGGTTCGCCGCACTCGCCGCTGCCGTCCGAGGTCGTCTTTGCTGCGCCGGTGTCTATTCCGCCTCGCGTCATTATGGGCCGCTCTTGTCACGCTCGCGGCGCTTGCCGCCTGCATGCCTGAGGCGATCGTACCGGCGCCGCTGGCGCCGGCGCAACCGCCCGTTGGCGCGGCACCGGTTCCACCGCCGCCGGCGCCGGCCGTGGCGCCGACGGCGCCCGCGGGGCCGGCCAAGGTGGCGCTGTTGGTGCCGCTGTCCGGGCCCAACGCGGCGCTCGGTCAGGCGATCCTCAACGCCGCACAGCTGGCCTTGTTCGAGGCGGGCAACGAACAGCTGACCCTGGTTCCGCGCGACACCAAGGGGACCCCCGCCGGCGCCGCCGACGCGGCGCGCTCGGCGCTCGGCTCGGGCGTCGACTTGATCCTCGGGCCGCTGCTGGCGAGCGAGGTCGCGGCGGTCAAACCGATCGCGCGCGATGCGCATGTCAATGTCATCGCCTTCTCGACCGTTACCGACCTCGCCGGCGACGGGGTCTATCTGATGGGCTTCCTGCCCCGGCAGGAGGTGGTGCGCGTCGTCGGTTACGCCCGCCAGCGCGGCATCAGCCGCTTTGCGGTCCTCGCCCCCAACACGGCCTATGGCCACCTGATGGCCGACGCGCTGCGCGACACCGCTCAGGCGAGCGGCGCTGTCATCAGCAAGACCGCGTTTTTCGATCCGGGTTCCGATGTTTCGACGGCGATCGCCGTGCTGTTGCCGGCCGGGCCGGCGCCGCCCGCGCCGACCGGCGATGCGCCACCGGCACCGACGCCGCCGGTGATACCGAGCTTCGATGCGCTGCTGCTACCCGAAGGGGGTCACCAACTCGACGAGATCGCCAACAAACTCGCCAAAGCGGGGCTCGACACCCGGGCGACGCGGCTGCTCGGCACGGGGTTATGGGACGTACCCGACATCGGCCGCGATCCGGCTCTCGACGGCGGCTGGTTTGCCGCCTCGCCGCCCGAGGCGCGGCGCCAATTCGAGCGCGCTTTTCGCACGACTTACGGCCATGAACCGCCGCGGCTGGCTTCGCTCGGTTACGATGCCGCAGCACTTGCCGGCCAATTGGCGAGCGGCAAGAGCGGGCCGCCCTTTTCCCGCCAAGCGATCGAAAACCCGAACGGCTTCAACGGCGTCGACGGTCTGTTCCGGTTTACCCCGGAGGGGCTGGTTCAGCGCGGCCTCGCAGTGCTCGAAGTTGAGCCGCAAGGCAATGTCGTTGTGAGCCCCGCCCCGAATACGTTCCAGAACCTCGGCTACTAGCCCAAAAGGGGCGGCGTCAACCCGTTACAGCCGGTCCGGATCAATGACGATCGATACCGGCAGATCGGCGCCGACAAAAATGGGCCGCAGCAGATGTGATTGGAAGCGCCAATCCAGTTTGTCGTCGCGCATGCACAATGCTTCGAAGTCGGCGATCATCGCGGGCGAGCGCGGCCCCTGAAAGGGCGGGCGGCCGTCGGCGCGATAGAGGCTCATGATCCCGGCCGCCTGAGCGCAGTCCGGGGTTTGGGCGGAGACCCGGAAATTGTCGATCAGATGCCTCGTCGTGCTGTTGCCGAATTGGCGGCGTCGGGCATAAAAGGCGCGGATCTTGTCGGCACCTTCAAAGCGGTTGCCGCCGACCGCGTAAAGCGCGTCGGGACGATAATATTCATGCGCCTGGAGGCCGGCATTGTAGTCAACATCGGCCCAATAACCCACCAGCAGCCGATAGAGCGCGCACCATAGCGCCATATCGTCCGGACCGGCTTCACCCATCATATGATCCTCCCTGTAATAGCCGACCCGTTGCCGGCGGTTACGATTGTGCTCGGCAGCCGCCAGTGAAGCAGATGACGCGTTCGGCGAATATAAGATAAGGCCGATCACGGCCGCCGGAGAAACCGTCTCAAGGACAAGGCGGACGCAGGCGGAGGAGCGGTGATATGGCGCAAGGCGCATCTTCGCGCGCGGCGCCCGCTCGTCGTCCGCCCGCCGCAACCGGGCTGGGTGGCGCAGTCGGTTGAGCCGACGGGCGGGGCGCCGGCCAGCCGATCGGATGTTGCATGCGGCGGCACCTGCAACGGCAGGCGCGCGGTCATGGTTGATCGCCACCTAAAGCATGGGAATTTGTCGGCGGCGCACGAAATCCTCAAACCCGAGTTGATTTTTGCTCGCAACCGTTGGCGACGGCATCGCGCGATCTATGATGTTTGTCGCAGCTACGATATTATTTTGCGGTGGACGACAAGGACCTTAACCAATGCCGAAGACAGCATTGACCCGATTGCACGATGACATCGACGCCGTCCGGCGAGAAGCCTTTGCCGAAGGCTATGCCGCGGCAATGCAGGCGGTGCGGGAGTTCGTCTCGCAACCGCCAATGACCGGACCACTCTCCCGGCCGGCCCCGCAGGCGGCGGCAACCGCCGCGACAACAGCGGCACCTCGAAGCCAACCCCGGCGGTTGCGGCGCGGCACCAACGCCAAGCTGGTCGCCTCGGTGCTACGTTCGATCGCGCCGCGCGCCGCTCGTCCGACCGAGATCCGCAACGCGCTGCGGCAAGAGCAAGGGGTGGCCTTGGCGTTTACGTCGATCCGCCATGCCCTGGGGCAGCTCGAAGCCCGGCAAGTGGCCGAACAGGTTGCCCAGAGCAAGACCTGGCGGTACCGCGGCGAGAGCGAAACCGCCTGAACCGCGACCCTCGACCCGAGCCGGCTGGGTGGTTAGGGAATGGGAGGCTGGCGGCTTCTAGCCGCGGCTGCGCCGAGCGCGGCGGGGACGACCGCGTTTGCGGCCAAGCCCGAGTTCGCGCGCCATCGCCGAACGCTGTTCAGAATAGCCGGGTGCGGTAAGCGGATGATCGCTCGGCAACTTCCAGCGCCGCAAATAATCCACAACCCGCAGGCCGTGCCGGGTCCCGAGATGGCGGCGCAACGTCTTGCCGCGAAAACCGCATTCAAGACATACGACGTAATCGTGATGAACCGACCGCCTGATCGGAACCGCGGGCGTCAGCGGGGCCGGCGGCTGCACCGGGGCACCCAAACTTCGGAGGGCGCTGTCGACCGAGGCGATCAACGCCGACAACTGATCGGCCGACACTGTGTGATTTCCGACATAGCTCGCGACAATCTTTGTCACGGGCCGAAGCCCGCTCGTTTTTGACGTGTCTTGCTCGGTCACCGCACCCCCTCCCCCACGGTGGAAAAACAGGGTCGTCATAGAGCAAATCAGCGCAAGATCAAGATTTTCCAAGAGGGATATAGGGATTGCTCCAATTTTGTCCTGCGCGGCGCCGATCCATCTCTTGCATTCTGATGGCTGCTCGATGGGCGCGACATCGGCATTCGAGCACTGCTGTCGCGGTTGATTGCGGTCGATGCGGCCCGGTTATCCGCCATTCGCCGCCGAATCGGCGATCGATGGCAACTCCCCGCGTTTTCCGTTCATTTGTGGGCCGCACCCATTCGCCGGCGACTTGCACACCGACCGGCCGCATCACATTTCGCAGAGTAAGCAGCAATGTCTGCGGCACGCAGGAGGGCGGTCATGGCCATTCATCTCGACCACACAATCATCCCGGCTCATGATAAAGAGGCCTCAGCCCGCTTTTTTGCGCGGATCTTCGGTTTGAGTTACGACGGGCCGGTGTCGCATTTCGCGCCGGTGAGGGTCAACGACACGCTGACCATCGATTTCGACAATTGCGAGCAGTTCGAACGGCACCATTACGCCTTCAAGGTCGGCGAGGCGGAGTTCGACGCAATCTTCGGCCGGATCAAAGCCGAAGGCATTCTCTATGGCAGTGGGCCACGCTCGTCGGAGGACATGGCGATCAACCACCGGCGCGGCGGCCGCGGCTTCTATTTCAAGGATCCGAACGGCCACCTGCTCGAAGTGCTGACCGCCTGAGCGGCTGGCTTCGACGGCGTCGCTAGCCGCCGGGGGCGGCCGCAGCGCGCAGTTTGAAGCGTTGGATCTTGCCGGTGGCGGTCTTCGGCAATTCGTCGATAAAGCTAACCCAGCGCGGCGATTTGAACGCGGGCAGATGGCTGCGGGCGTGCTCGCCCAGCGCCACAGCCAGCGCCTCCCCGGCAACCACCCCCGGTTTTGCGACAACAAAGGCCTTGGGCTTGGTTAATCCATCGCTGTCGCAAGCGCCGACCACCGCCGCTTCGAGCACATCGGGATGGCCGATCAACACCGCTTCGACCTCGGCGGGGGAGACGAACATGCCGCTGACCTTGAACATGTCGTCGCTGCGCCCGCAATAGACCCAATATCCGTCCTCGTCCTCGAAATACTTGTCGCCGGTGCGGGTCCACGCCCCGCGAAACGTCTCGCGGCTGCCTTCGCGGTTGTTCCAATAGCCGGCGGCGGCGGTCGGACCCTTGACCCAGAGATCGCCGATCTCGCCGCGTTTGACCTGCCGGCCGTCCTCGCCCAGCAGCTGCAACTCGTAGCCGGGAAAGGGCCGGCCGGTAGTGCCATAACGCACGTCGTCGGGTCGGTTCGACAAGAAAATATGCAGCATCTCCGTCGATCCGATGCCGTCGAGGATGTCGACGCCAAGCCGCTCCGCCCAGCGCCGCCCGATCTCGGCGGGAAGCGGCTCGCCGGCAGAGACGCATCGTCTGAGCGCGATTTCGCCGGCGCGGGGCAGCTCGCCCGCGGCCAGCATCGCGTTGTAGAGGGTTGGCACCCCACAAAAAATGGTCGCTCGCCGCAAGCGCAGGATTTGGGCAACGAGCGCCGGGCTCGGCCGCTGCGCGGTCAGCACGGCGGTGGCGCCGACCGCCATCGGAAAGGTCAACGCGTTGCCGAGCCCATAAGCGAAAAACAATTTCGCCGCCGAATAGACGATGTCGCTCTCGACAATGCCGAGCACCGGGATTGCGTAAAGCGCCGCGGTCAGCGCGAGGCTCGTCTGGACATGAACGACCCCTTTCGGGCGCCCGGTCGAGCCCGAGGAATAGAGCCAAAAGCAGGGCTCGTCGGGATGCGTCGGCGCCGCCTCGCCATCCGCCGCAACGGCCCTCAGCATCGCCGAGAATTGGCTGTCCGTCCCGGCCTCGGGATCGGAGACGATGATGGAGGGCCGCGGCGTCGGCAGCGATGCGACCGCTTGCGCCACCGTCGGCAGCACCGGCGCCGACACGATCACCAGGCGGGCCCGGCTGTCGGCGAGCATAAACGCCAATTCGGCCGCGGCCAGTTGGGTATTGACCGGAACCGGCACGATCCCGGCTCGGATCGCACCGAGAAACGCGGTGGGAAAGTCAATGCCGTCATGAAGGCACAGCAGAATGCGTTGCTCGCGCTCGATGCCGCGCGCGCGAAGCGCATTGGCGCAACGGGCGACGCGCCCGGCGAGGTCGGCATAGCTGTACTGGCCATGATCGTCGATAAAGGCGAGCTTGCCGCCGCGTCCGGCAGCAAGGTTGCGCTCGATCAGATCGCTCGCAGCATTGTATGTCGGTTGGTCGGTCATCGCGGCGGCTCCTCCTGTTGCGGACGCAGCGGCGCGGCTCGGCAGGAAAGCATTTTCGCCGCCGCGGCGCTATGCTCTCTGCGATGCGAACAAGCGCGGCGGCGGCAGGAAACGCGGATGATCACCTTCGAGACTGACCCCGGTCGCTATCGACATTGGCGGCTGACCATCTCCGCCCCGATCGCCACCCTCGCCCTCGATGTCTCCGAAGAGGCCGGGCTCGACCCCGGCTATCGGCTGAAGCTCAACTCCTATGACCTCGGTGTCGATATCGAGCTCGCCGACGCACTCGACCGCATCCGTTTCGAGCATCCCGAAGTGCGCGTTGTCGTGCTGACCAGCGGCAAAGAGCGCATCTTCTGCTCGGGCGCCAACATCTACATGCTGGGCCAGGCGAGCCATGGGCAAAAGGTCAATTTCTGCAAATATACCAATGAGACCCGGAACGGGATCGAGGATTCGAGCGCCTGCGGCCGGCTTAAATTCCTCGCCGCAATCAACGGCGCCTGCGCCGGCGGCGGTTACGAACTGGCGCTGGCCTGCGACGAAATCGTGATGGTCGACGACCGCTCGAGTACGGTGAGCCTGCCCGAGGTGGCGTTACTGGGCGTGCTGCCGGGGACCGGGGGCCTGACCCGCCTCGTCGACAAACGCCGGGTCAGGCGCGACCTCGCGGATTGGTTCTGCACGACCGCCGAGGGCGTGCGGGCCGAGCGCGCCCTCGCCTGGGGCCTGGTCGACCATATCGCCCCGCCGGCGCGTTTCGGCGAGACCGTCGCGGCCCGGGCCACGGCACTGGCCGCGACCGTCGCTGCGGCCGGCGCAACCGGCGGCATTGCCTTGACACCGCTCGACCGGCGCATCGATGCCGACGGCTATCATTACCGATGGGTTGACATCGCTTTCGACCGGGCGGCGCGGATCGCGACGTTGACCGTACGCGGACCCGCATTGGTGCCGACCACGCTGGCTGAGATTATCGCCGCCGGCGCGCAATGGTGGCCGCTCGCGATGGCGCGCGAACTGAACGACGCAATTTTGCTGCTGCGCGCCAACGAACCCGAACTCGGAACCGTGGTGCTGAAGACCATCGGCGAGCTGACGAAGGTGCTGGCGAGCGACGCCACGATCCTCGCCCATCGCGACCACTGGTTTGTGCGCGAAACCATCGGCTTTCTGCGCCGCACATTGCGCCGGCTCGACGTCTCGGCGCGCAGCCTCTTCGCCCTGATCGGCGCGCAGTCATGCTTTGCCGGCAGCCTGTTTGAATTGGCGCTCGCCGCCGACCGCAGCTACATGCGCGCCGACGGCGCCGAGATCGCGCTCAGCGGGTTGAATCTGGGCGGTCTTGAGATGCTGAACGGGCGTACCCGACTGGCCGCCCGCTTCAATCTCGATCGCGCCGATCTCGGCGAAGGGCGGCGCGATGCCGGTACGGCTCTCGCCCAAGGCCTGGTCACGGTGACGCCCGACGAACTCGACTGGGAAGACGAGATCCGCCTCGCGCTCGAGGAGCGCGCCAGCCTGTCGCCCGATGCGCTGACCGGGCTTGAGGCCAATCTTCGCTTCGCCGGACCCGAGACGGCCGCAACCAAGATCTTTGCGCGCCTCTCGGCCTGGCAGAACTGGGTGTTTTCACGACCCAACGCGATCGGCGAAACCGGCGCCCTCAAACGTTACGGCACCGGCGCCCAGCCGCGTTTCGACTGGCAGCGGACTGGCTGACTTCTACGGCCGGAACAGGGCGAAGCACTTGTCCGAATTGAACAGATAGGATTCGACATAGTCGATGATCTCGGGTTTGCGGCCGAGGGCGTCCATCGCGCCGGCGAGGCAGACCCAGTTCAGAAATTCCTGCTGGCCGGCATCCTCGATCTGTTCGGTGGTCAGATTGCGCCAGCGGGCAAAATTGCCCGAGGCAAGTTCATCGAACCGGGCCCTGTCGCTGTCGACATCGGGGTAGATCCAGTGGTGTTTTGCGGTCAAAAACGCATGCGACCAGCTCGACGACGCGATCAACGCCACCCGCCACGGGCTTTGTGCCAGGGCGCGCGCGACCGCGGCCCCGACATCGAAGCAGCGGCCGGGATTGGGCCCCGGCGGATCAATCGCATTCGGGTCGCCCTCGCCGGTCAGATGCGCGCTCGACCCGCGCTTGGCGATCACCGACGAGCCGTAGCAATTCACATGGAAGGGCACCACCGGATAAGGAAAGCCCCGGCGGTCATAGTCGAGAAACAGGATCGTGTTGATAAAGGCATGCGGCAGACCCAGCTCGTGGCGCATCCGGTAGGCGTAGCTGACATCGTAATCGCCCTTGATCAGCTGCGCCGCGAGCCAGCCGCCCGCGGTCCGGTGGCCCTTGACCTTGACCACCGTATCGGCCGCGAGTCCCCAGGCGTTGCCGAGCTGGCTGCGGCCAGGCCGCGCGAACGGACGGCAATCGACCTCATCGAGCGCGAAGACGCAAAATGACGGCACCCCGTCCTCGCGAAAATTCTCGTACTGGTCATCCCCCCAGATCAGCACAAAATCGGGCGCGAACGCGTCGAGCGCCTGGCGCGCGGCACGAAACCCGCCAACCAGTCTGCGCCGATGTTCGGCCGCCGCACCATTATCCTTGTTGGCCTCGAATTCGCGCTGCAATGCCTCCGGCCAGGCTTTCGGGTCCTTGAGCGCGGCGGGAACACGCTCGCTTGCAAGCGTTCGCGTCAGAAAGCTCGACATGTAAGCGTCGGGCATCATCAGCCCGGGAAAATGCGTCACCCCGATGCCGAGAATTTCAGCCATACTTTCCTCCCTTGGCGCCGCCGCGGCTCGCTGCCCGTAACGATAACAGATGCGGGGCGCCGCGTCGCTTGTACGAATGGGCGCGATTATGCCGTCTGCCTCGGCGTTGCGTGTTGTTGTCCCGGCGCTGTGGCTCGCCTGGGCGGCGATCTGGATCATCGCCGCGCGCTCGACAAAACCGACCCGCTGGCGCGAAGGGGTCGGCTCGCGCGCCTTGCATGTGGTCCCGGCGCTGGCCTGCGTCATCCTGCTGGCCGCGCCGCATTGGCTGCCGCGCGCCTTGCTGCTGCGGTTTCGCCCGCCGGGTTTGCTCCTGCCCGTCATCGGCGCGGTTATCGTTGCCGGCGGGCTTGGCGTTTCCGTATGGGCAAGGCTGCATCTCGGGCGCAACTGGAGCGGGATTGTGACCCTTAAAGAGGGACATGCGCTGATCCGCTCGGGTCCGTACCGGGTTGTTCGCCACCCGATCTACACCGGCCTCCTGATCGCCATCCTCGGGACCGCGTTGACGATCGGCGAGTGGCGCGGCCTCCTCGCCGTGGCCTGCGTGCTCGCCGGCTTCCTGTGGAAGATCCATGTCGAGGAGCGGCAACTACGTGAGACTTTCCCGGAATACGATCAATATTGCCGAGAGACCGCGGCCCTGATCCCGCTTCTTTATTGATGTTTGAACCGGTTCCTTGACCATGGCGGAGACGCCAGCAAGGTGTCGGACGCTGCTGGCTTCCCCTATCGCGTCATCCCCGGATGCGACAGAGGCAACGCAACCGGCGCACCGTTTCTGCCGACAATCGCGCCGGTCCGGCCCAGCGCCGAGAACTCATTCTTTGCTACGAGGGGCGGAGCCGCTGATGCCTCGGATCGGATGATCTCCGCCCCCCACACGGAACCCGCGCCGCTCAGTAACTCGGTCGGCTTGCGAACGGGGTCAGCTGCAGCTCGTGGCTCCAGCACGACCTGTCCTGGGTGTGCAGATACCAGAACGCTTCAGCAATCTTGACCGGGTTGATAATCAGGTCGCGGCGGTTCTGATTGCGGGGCATGGCGCGGGTGCCGGGCGAATCGATCGTGCCGTCAATGACGATATTGGCAACATGCACGCCGAACTCGGAATATTCCTCGGTCAGCGCCTGGGCCAAGGCACGCATCATGACCCGCGGGTAGTAAAGCGATTGTCCGGTGTGGCGCTTGCGGCCGCGCAGCGAATTCGAATTGTTGGAAAAGAAGAACGAGCCCGATCCCCGCTGGCGCATCGCCGGCAGGACTTCCTTGGCGACCAGGAAGGGACCGCGGCAGGCGATGTGGAGGGCGGTATCGAACATGTCGGTCGGGAAATGTTCGAGCAGCTCCTGCTCGGGCGGGAGGTCACGGCCCTCGATATATCCGGCATTGTAGACAACGGCGGCGGGCTCGCCGGCTTCGCGACGGATGCGGGCAAACGCCGCCGAGATCGACGCCTCGGAAGTGAGATCCAACTCGACAATCGCGCAGGCGCCACCGTGTTCGCGGATCGCCTGCGCGAGCGGTGCGGCGTTGCTCTCGCGGCGGGTGGTCACGACGACAAAAAAGCCCTCCTGCGCAAATTTCTGGGCGATCGCGCCGCCGACCCCCCAGCGCACCCCGACCGGCAATTCGCTGTCATCGACAGGATGGCCGTGTACGAGGAGCGTGTTGCGGCCGTCGGCCTGCCATTTCGAGGTGGCGCCGATCACCACCGCGACCTCTTTCCCGCTCGGATTGGCCGTACGTCTTTCGCTCATCTCCCACTCCGCTCTTGCTGGTTCGGCGACATATTGTCCCGTCGCCGGCGGCCACACACGCCATTTCGTCCGGACCGGGCCAGTGTCGCCGCTGCAAGTCGCGTGGGTTCCAACAGGTCTCGCAAAACTCGCTGCGTCAGGGCCCGCGACGCCCGGAATTCGGATAAGGTGTACCGTCCCGCCTCGTATACAACGCCGGCGCGGCATCCGCAGGGGCGATCATGTCAATGTCGCTGTAATGCGCGCTGTCGCCCGCGACGCGGGTTCCGATTTCGAGGACCGTTGCCGGCGCGCTCGAGCGGTTTTGCAGGCAATGCCCGTTGGCGTCGTTGGCGGCAAAGCCGGCGGCGTCGCCGGGGCGCAGCACCTCCTCGCCGCAATCGCTGACCAGCGTCACTTCACCCGAGAGAACAAAGACGAATTCGTCGCTCGCCGTATGCCAGTGGCGCTGGCTCGACCAGGCTCCCGGGGGCAAGTGCAACAGGTTGACGCCAAACTGCCTAAGGCCTGCGGCGTCGCCAAGTTTGGTGCGCGCCCGGCGGCGACAGGGGGCATCGAAAGGCGGCGGGTAGAGCGTGCCGACAACCGCTTGCAGCGCTGCTGCGTCGATGCGTTTGGGCATGATCGTCCTCTCGGGGTGCGTGGACGGCAACGTTGGCCGGTCGGCAAGATCAACCAACCAGCGGCGGGCAGGGCTGGCGATCGGCGATCGCGACCAGCGGTCGCTCGGCCGGTCCCTGATAAAGCTGCCGCGGCCGACAGATGCGGGTCTCGGGATCGGCAATCATCTCGTTCCAATGCGCGAGCCAACCGGCCGTGCGCGCCACGGCAAAAATCGGCGTGAACATCGAGGCCGGTAAACCCAGCGCCCGGAAAATCAGTCCCGAATAGAAATCGACATTGGGATAAAGTTTGCGCTTTATGAAGTACTCGTCTTCGAGCGCGATCCGCTCCAGTTCCAGCGCAAGCCGGAGCAGCGGGTCATCGCTGCGGCCGAGTGAGGCCATTATCTCCTGGCAAAGCGGGCGCAGCACCTTGGCGCGTGGATCGTAACTTTTGTAGACACGGTGACCAAAACCCATCAGGCGGAACGGGTCGGTTCTGTCTTTGGCGCGGCGCAGCATCTCGGGAATGCGCTCGACCGTACCGATCGCTTTAAGCGTCTCGATCACCGCCTCGTTGGCGCCGCCATGCAACGGCCCCCACAGCGCGGCGATGGCTGCGGCGGTGCAGGCATAGGGGTTGGCGCGGGTTGAGCCGACCAACCGCATCGCCGTGGTCGAGGCATTTTGTTCATGGTCGGCTTGGATGATCAACAAGGCTTCCAGCGCTTTGGCCGCAGCCGGAGCCAAGCGAAACGCCTCGCAAGGCACCGAGAACAGCATCGCCAGCAGATTTTCGGCGTAACCGAGATCGTTGCGCGGATAGACGAAAGGCTGACCCAACGAATATTTGTAGGCCATCGCCGCAATCGTCGGCATCTTGGCGATCAGTCGATGGCTGGCGACCAGCCGGTGGCGGCGGTCGAAGATGTCGAGCCCGTCATGGTAGAAGGCGGCCAGGGCCCCGACAACGCCGCACATCACCGCCATCGGATGGGCGTCGCGGCGAAACCCGCGAAAGATGGCATGGATCTGCTCGTTGAGCATCGTGTGCCGGGTGATGTCGCGGGTAAAGCCGGCCAGTTGCCCGGCATCGGGCAATTCGCCGTTGGTCAGCAGCCAGGCGACTTCGAGAAAGCTGCAATTCTCGACCAGCGCATCGATCGGATAACCGCGATAGAGCAGAATCCCGCGCTCGCCATCGACATAAGTAATCGAAGATCGGCAAATGCCGGTTTCCCCCAATCCCGGATCGTAAGCATAGCACCCTTGGCGCGACGCCAGAGACCGCAGATCGAGCATCGGCATCCCGATCGTCGGCTGCAGCAGCGGGAATTGCGCGCGGGCATGCGGCTCAATTGCCGACTGCACGGGCGCGGGATTGGCGATTGCGGTCATCGGTCCCTCCGCTTAGAAGAGTGATAGTTGAGGTTGTTGGCTCAAGACTGTCAATCTTGATTGTATAATCAATGTTTCTGACCGCCCGTGAAGCCGCTGCCCGTCTGGGCATCAAACTCGACACGCTCTATGCCTATGTCAGCCGCGGGCGGCTGCGCTCGGTCGCCGTGCCCGGCACCCGCCAGCGCCGCTACCGCGCCGACGAGGTCGAAGCGCTGCGCGAGGCGGCGACCCTTCCGGCGCGCGCTGCCGAGACCGCGGGCCTGACCCCGGTTATCGCGTCATCGATCTGTCTGATCGAGGAGGGGCGTCTCCATTACCGTGGCCAGGACGCCATCGCACTGGCCGCGACCGCGAGCCTCGAAGAGGTCGCGGCGCTGCTGTGGCAGGCGCCGCTCGCCGACGCCATCGAGGCGATGCCGATGCCGCGTCCCGAACCGGCAGCGCAGCCGCACGGATTGATCGAGCGCTGCGTGGCCCGACTGGCCGCATTGGCGGATACCGATCTGCCGGCGCTCGATCTGAGCCGGAGCGGAGTGGTCCGCACCGGCCGCGTCATCCTGCGCGAGTTGGTGGCTGCGGTGGCCGGTTCGACTGCCTCATCCGACCCCGCCGATCGACAACTTGCCGCCGGGTGGGGGCTCCCTGACGCCGCCGATCTCTTGCGGCGCTGCCTGGTCCTGCTCGCCGATCATGAGTTGAACGCCTCGACCTATGTCGCGCGCTGTGTGGCCTCGACCGGAGCCACGCCCTATGCGGTGGTCATCGCCGCGCTGGCGGCACTGTCCGGCCGCCGTCATGGCGGCGCCTCGGCGCGCGCCGAAGCATTGCTGCGCGACATCGCGCGGGAAGGCGAGCCCCTGACGGTAATGGCGGCGCGTCTCGCCCGCGGCGAGGAACTGCCGGGATTTGGTCATTTTCTCTATCCGTCGGGCGACCCCCGCGCGACGGCGATCCTCGACGCGATCCGCAAGCAAGCGCCCGACGCCGCGCCCGCGATTGACGCCGCCGTCGCGGCCGGAACCCGCCTCAGCGGCCATCCTCCCAATGTCGATTTCGCGCTGGCGGTGGCGACGACCACGCTCGGCCTGCCGGCGGATGCCGCGCTCGGCCTGTTTGTGGTCGGCCGCACCGTCGGCTGGCTCGCACACGCGCTCGAGCAATATGACCACGCCGCGCTGATCCGGCCACGCGCCCGTTATGTCGGGCCGCGGCCGACGCCGGCGCAAGGTTCAGCCCGATCTGAGCCGCGCCGGTAAACACCCGCGGATCCGTCAAGTCAGCGGTATCGCGGCGAAGACCGCCAACTCTAGCCGAAGCAACAAAAAACCGCCGACCCTGTTGTGTCAAAAAAGGGGCACGAGATATTAACGATTTGGCCGCGCCGACGGATCAGCTATCAGTTGATTTACTTGTATCCTATTCCACGTGACATTTTGGTTGCGTCACGGCGGTTCGTTCGTGAGCAGTCGGGGTTCATTTGCGATGCCTCGCTTCAGGCGCGTTTGCACTCCCGCGTCCACCGCAACATGGCGCCCGACTTTCTTATCGAGGGGGTCCTGGGACTCGCCCGCCCGGCCAAGGGCGGGCGCCTCAAGGTTTGCTCGAGCCCGAGAAAACGCCGCTTGAGCGAGCGCGACGCAGCCTCTGTTCGCGGGTGGAACCGAAAATTCATGATTGCTCTCTAACAATCGGCGCGGGCTGCGCCCTCGTCGCCAATCATCGGCAGGATAGCGACATGAAGCGAAAAGCAGCGACCCTGGTCCTGGCCATACCGTTCGCGGTCCTTGTCTGGCAAGCCGAGCCTCAGCGCAAAGTGTCAGCATTTTCGGCAACACCGCCCCGGGGCCCCTAAGCAGTTATACCGATACGCCGATCAGCGTCGGTCTGAAATTCTGGAGCAGCCAGGCCGGGACGATATCGGCGATCCGCTTCTACCGGGCCACCACGAACGCGGGAGGGTATATCGCAAGACTTTACTCAGCCAGCGGGACGCTTCTCGGGTCGGTGTCTTTACCGCATGAGACCGGCCCGGTCCCGGGCTGGCAGGTGGCCCGTTTTTCGACGCCGATCTCGATTGCGGCGAACACAACCTACGTCGCCACCTATTACGTGCCGTCGCACAGCAGCTATCAGCTGGTTCCCTACGCATTGACCAACGGCGTTACAGCTGGCCCGCTGACCGCGCCGGCCAGCGCGAGCGTCGGAGGCAATGGCGTGTATGGGTACGTAAACGGGTTTCCGACGACCGGATCGGCCCGCAACAGCAACTTCCTTGTCGATGTACTCTTTACCCCGGCAGCGCCGGCTCCCTATCTGAGCTTGAGTTTCAATCCCCCCAACCCAACCGTCGCCAGCAACGCGCCGGCGGGCACGGTGGTTGCGGTGATCACCGCGACCTGGAGCAACGGCAGTCCGTTCACCGGGACATTGTCGTTTGGCGCGCCCTATTCCAATGACGGCGCGGCCTTCGCGATTTCGGCCAACCAGTTGATCGTCAATCCGTCGGGGTCGGGGCTGGCGCAAGACGGCGGTACGACCCAGAATGTCACGATCGTCGCCACCCAATGAGCACAGCGGCCAGGCAACGCATCATCATCGCCTTGCTGGCGCTGGCGGGGCTCGCCTTTGCGGCTCCGCCGACCGCCGACAGCGCCTCGGTCTCGGCCAATCTTGCCATTGGCGTCACCCAGTCGCAGACCATCACCGGGATCACCCTCTCGAACAACAGCTTCACCGGCGGCGCCGCATCAGGCACGGTCATCGGCACGATCGCGGTGACGATGGCGCCGGCGAGCCCGGCCTTTTCCGGCGCGCTGTCATTGAGCGGGACCAACGCCGCCAGTTTTCAGATTGTCGGGACCAACCTCGAAACCAACGGGGTCGTGCCAGCCGGCAGCTACTCGCTGATGATCGTCGCCAACCAGCCGGGCGCCACCGGATCGCCCTTCACCCAGGCCGAAACCATTACCGCCACCGCCGCCAGCGCCTCCACCTGCCCGACCAACGACGCCTCCAGCGGCGCCTCGCCCGGCAGCCCACAATATCCGAACCTGCTTAACGCTTACACCGTCACCATCCACAACCTCGGTTGCAAGGTCGCCGGGGTCGACTATCACGTCGGGCTTGCGGACGCCCAAAGTCTCCAAGATCCCGCGGCTGGCGGTCTCCCGGCGGGCTGCACATACAACGCCAGTTCGCATGTCGTCGCCTGCAGCGGCGGAAACATCACCATTCGTGGTTGGGATTTCTCTCTGCAAGCCATAAGCTGGCGCCAGACGAGCTCCGGACTTTCCAGGACCTTGGTCGCAACCGTCGCAATTTCACGATCGAGCAGTGCCGCGGCCTTCCACATCGGTCGAACACTCCTGCCTGCGACCGTTAACGTAATTGCGTCCGATTTTTCTTAAGCGGGTTGGATGAGCGTGGCGCAATCGCGCTGTCGCGAGAGGATGACCTGACCCTCTGCGACCGCTTAACCCTTTCTTCAGTGAAACGCTTGCCATCACGTTCGTTTCAATGCTATTTATACCGACTGAACGTCGGTAAGACGTACGCGGATCAAATTCAATTTGTGAGCTAGTTGTTTCCGCAGCCTCGCTTGCTTCTGGCAGGAAGTCGTCGCGATATTAATCCCGATTAATCTTATTATCCGGTCAGTAATGTCATAGCAACCCGCCTGATCGCGATGTTGAACGGGCTCGACGCGCGCGGGCGGGTCGCGATGATGATGTGGGATTTCTACAAGCGGTTACTTGCCCACCGCCTGATTACCGCGCCAATTTTCCATTTGCCTTTGACCCAGACCCAGATCGGGAGCTATCTCGGACTGACCGTCGTCCATGTCAACCGCGTCTTGCGTGCACTGCGCGAGGACCTTGTCGTCAGTGTTGATAAGCACTGTGTGACGATCTTGGATCTTGACGCGCTGGGCCGGGTGGCCCAGTCCTCGGCACCCGAGAGCGCGCCGCGCCAGGACCCCGCCGTCATTCCAGAAGCGGGCTCGCCGTCGGCGGTACTGGCGGCATAGGCCGATGCCGGCCCGCGAAAATTGCTTCCCCACCGCCTGGCGCAACCGGATCGGCCGCGACCGGCGGACCGGTTGCCAAGCGACAGAGCGGGGCCGATAGGCGAAGACGGCTTGCGTTCAACCTGCACCGCCGCCGCGGCGGCGAGCGCGCAGATAAAACGGCACACGGCCGGCAGCAACCGCCTTCTCTTCATAGCGGGTCGGCAGCCAGCCCGCCGGCGGCTGGCGCCAATCGGCCGGGCGCCGCGCCAGCCACACGAATTCCGGATGGTTTGTGACCCGCTCAAGCATCCAGGCAAAATAGCCGCCATCGTCGGTGGCGAGCCATAATTCGGCCCCCTCGGCCATGATCCGGGCCAGCGCATCGAGGGTCCCGGTCGATAGGATGCGCCGCTTGTGGTGGCGCTGCTTTGGCCACGGATCGGGAAACAGGATGAAGACGCGCTCGACCGAGGCCGCGGTCAGGGCTTCGACAAGCCGCCGCCCATCATCGGTAAACAACCGGATATTGCTGAGCCGCCGGCGTGCGATCTGGCCCAGCAGCCGGGCGACGCCGTTCTCAAAAACCTCACAGCCGATCAAGCCGAGATCGCGATGCGCTTCGGCCTGCGCCGCCAGGTGCTCACCGCCGCCAAAGCCGATCTCAAGCCATACCGCCCGCGGCGCTGTGTCAAAGAGCGAGGCCGGATCGAGTTTTCCCCTCTCCGGCAGCCGCACTTCCAGCCGCGGCAACAACTCGGTGATCAGCACACGCTGGCCCGGCCGCAGCGGCCGGCCGCGTTTGCGCCCGTAAAGCCGGGTCGCCGGGGCTAAGCCGCCGGCGCGATCAGAAGGCCCGTCGCAACTCGTCGACGAGATCGAGCTTCTCCCACGAAAAGCCGCCGTCGGGCTCGGGGGTGCGGCCAAAATGACCATAGGCCGAGGTTCGCGTGTAGATCGGCCGGTTGAGGCCGAGATGGGTGCGAATACCCCGCGGCGACAGGTCCATCAGCTCCTGCAGCACCTCGGCGAGCTTGTCCTCATCGACGGCGCCGCCAGCATCGACATAGAACGACAGCGGCCGCGACACGCCGATCGCGTAGGAGAGCTGGATCGTGCAGCGCGGCGCCAGCCCCGCGGCGACGACATTTTTGGCAAGATAACGCGCGGCGTAGGCGGCCGAGCGATCGACTTTGGTCGGGTCTTTGCCGGAAAAGGCGCCGCCGCCATGCGGCGCCGCCCCGCCATAAGTATCGACGATGATCTTGCGGCCGGTTAGCCCGGCATCGCCGTCGGGGCCGCCGATCACAAACAAACCCGTCGGGTTGACGAGAAAATTCGCCTCGTCGCACATCCACCCCTCGGGCAATGTCGCGACCACGTAGGGCCGCACGATCTCGCGCACCTCGTCCTGGTCGATGCGCGCGGAGTGCTGCACCGACACCACAACCTTGGTCGCCCGCACCGGCCGGCCGTCTTCGTATTGCAACGTCACTTGGCTTTTCGCGTCGGGGCCGAGCAGCGGCGTCTGGCCGGCATGCCGGGCCTCCGACAGCCTGCGCAAAATCGCATGAGCGTAATAAATCGGCGCCGGCATCAGCGCCGGCGTCTCGGTGCAGGCGAAGCCGAACATCATCCCTTGATCGCCGGCCCCCTCATCCTTGTTGCCGGAGGCGTCGACACCCTGGGCGATATTGGCCGATTGACCGTGGATGTGGCACTTGACGGTCGCGTGCTGCCAATGAAAGTTTTCCTGCTCATAGCCGATGTCGCGGATCGCCCGGCGCGCCACATCGATCAACTGTTCGCTGCTGATCGAAGCGGGGCCGCGGACTTCGCCTGCGAGCACGACCCGGTTCGTGGTGACCAGCGTTTCCACCCCGCACCGCGCCTCAGGGTCGGCGGCGAGGTAGGTATCGACGACCGCGTCCGAGATGCGGTCGCAAATCTTGTCCGGATGGCCCTCCGACACGGATTCACTGGTAAAGACGAAATTCTTCTTTGGCAAGGGCTTAGCCCTCCTCAAGCAGTGCCGCGGCGGAGCGCTGACACAGGTTTGATGCAGCGTTGGCCGGCGAGCGTCAAGCCCCGATTCTTGCCGCCGGGTTGCAAGACCGATGGCTCCGCGGGCATCGGACACTATTTCTCGGGCGCGCGCGGACCGCTTGCCGCGAGCGCCTTGGCGAGCTCGAACAATCGGCGCCGCACCGCCTGGTCCTCGATCCGGTAATAGGCGCTGACCAATTCGATGGTCTCGCGTTTGCGCAGCGGATCGGCGTCGAAGGCTTCGCCCGGCGGTTCGGCAAAGCCGCCGGGAATAGCCGGGGCCCGCACCGGATCCATATCGTCAAAGAAAAACGACACCGGCACATCCAGAACCCGGCTCAAATCGTGCAGCCGGCTGGCCCCGATGCGATTGGCGCCACGCTCGTATTTCTGGACCTGCTGAAAGGTGAGGCCGATCGCCTCGCCCAGCTTTTCCTGGCTGAGCCCGAGCATGTTGCGTCGCAGCCGCACGCGCGAGCCGACATGGACATCGATCGGGTTGGGCTTGTCGCCCTTTTGGCGGCCGGGACGGCGAGGCGGTTGCTGCATTACCAAGAAGGCGACGACTCCTAAGGGCTTTGTTAGAGATTTAGAATCCGCGCTTGGCCCGGGTCAAGCCGAAGCTTCAACTTCCGATAATTCGATACAACCGCAGGCGGTAGCGCCTCACCAGCGCCAAGCCACCGGCACCGCGCCGACGAGCAACAGCAACAGCAGCGTCGCGTCGCCGAATTCGGCATAAGGCGTGGGCGCCACCGGCGCCGGAAGAGGGCTGTCGACATAGCCGATCGCATCGAGATCGGTGCGCGCGACGACCCGGCCGAGCGGATCGATAACGCCACTGATCCCGTTATTGGCGACGCGGATCAGCGGCAGACCTTCCTCGACCGCGCGGGTGCGCGCGATCGCAAAATGCTGATAGGGACCGGAGGTGCGCCCGTACCAGGCGTCGTTGGTGACGTTGAGAATCCACGCCGGCCGGTGGCGTTCGTCGACCACGGCGCCGGGGAAGATCGCCTCGTAGCAAATCGTCGGCGCAAAGGGCGGCAACCCTGGCAAGCTGATCGTGCGCGGTCCGGGACCGGCGCTCAGATCGACCGTCCCGGCGGTGATCTTGTCCACCGGCAGCAGTCCACGGAACGGAACATATTCGCCAAACGGCACCAGATGCGCCTTGTCATAACGGGCGACGATCTGGCCGTGGCTGTTGACCGCCTCGATGCTGTTCCAGAACGCGGCCATCGGATCGGGCGGCGGGTTGGCGCGCAAGGCTCCGGTGATGACATAGCCGCCGCTGGGGGCCGTCGCGGCCACGGCCATGCGCGCCGCCTGGTCGCGGCCGAGGAAATACGGGCTTGCCGCCTCCGGCCACAGGATGGCGTTGAGGCGCCGATGCGCCGGCGGTGCGCTGAGTTCGATCAGACGATGGAAATTGCTGTCCGCGGCACCCGGCACCCATTTCAGGCTTTGCGGTATCGACGGCTGTACGAGCCGAAGCCTTGTCTCGGTGAGCCGGGTCGGGGTCGTCGCGAGGCGGATGGCGCCGAGCATAGCCGGCCCCAAGATGACAAGCGCGGCGGCGAGCGCCGGCGCCCAGCGGCGCAAGGCGCGCATCGGACCCTGTCGCGGCGTCCCGAGCAACGCCGGCAGCGCGGCGGCAAGCACAGTCAGAAAGCTCAGACCATAGATGCCGACCACCGCCGTGCTCTGCAGCATCGCCAACCCGCCCGGAAACCCTCCCGCCCAGGCATAACCGATCAGGTTCCAAGGCAGTCCGGTCAGCGCATGGCCGCGCACCCACTCGGCAACCGTCCACAGCACCGCGAACAGAAACACCCGGGCCGGGGGCGCCAGCCCGAACCGGCCGACCAACAGCCGCACGCCAAGCACAACCAGGCCGACATAGATCGCAAACAAGGCCGGCAACCCGGCCGCCGCCAGCGGCACCAGCCACCAGAAGCGGGAAATGTCGACAAACAGCGCGGCCGCAATCCAATAAAGCCCGGCGACAAAAAAACCGAAACCGAACATCCAGCCGACGCGAAACGACGCGCCGGCCGTGGCGCTCCCCTCGTCGAGCCACAGCAACCCCGAAAACGCCACGACCAATAGCGGCGCCATATCGACCGGCGGCATCGCCGCGGCGGCGACGACGCCGAGGACAAAGGCGAGACCGTAACGCGACCACCCGGTGAGCGCCGCAACGTCCTGCGCCAGCCGAACAAACGGGGTATCAACCCGCGACCCGGGCGCGATGCGGGAGACGACGCTAGGAGGCACCGCGCGCATCCGTCGTCGGCTTCGCCTCCGGCAAAGCACGTATCCGCAGCCGCTTGACGTGGCGCGGATCAGCCTCGAGGACTTCGAACTCGATGCCCGATGGATGGGCGATGACCTCGCCGCGCTTGGGCACGCGACCGGCCATGGTCGACACCAATCCCCCCAAGGTGTCGATCTCCTCTTGAGCGTCCTCCGGACGCAGTCGGATCCCCTCGCGTTTTTCGAGGGTCTCGATCGGGGTCCGCGCATCGGCGATCAGCGTGCCATCGGCACGCTCAATCAATTGGGGCAAGCCGGCCTCGTCGTGTTCATCCTCGATTTCGCCGACAATTTCTTCGATCAGATCTTCGATCGTGACCAGACCGTCGATCCCGCCAAACTCGTCGACAACCATCGCGATATGCGTGCGCGCCTGGCGCATCTGTACCAGCAGTTCGAGGATCGGCAATGACGGGGCCACAAACAGCAGCTTGCGCAGCAGCGGTGCGAGCCTCGTCTCGCGCCGTTCGGCCACCGGGGGAAGAATGTCCTTCACATGGACAAAGCCGATCACATCGTCGAGCGTTTCCCGATAGACCGGCACGCGCGAATGCCCCTGCTCGATCATGTATCGCACGACTTCGGGAAAAGGCGTTTCGATGTCGAGCGCGACGATATCGACGCGCGGCACCATCACGTCGGCGGCGGTTCGATCGTGGCCTTTCAGAATGTTGCCGATCAGGACCCGTTCTTGGGTGCCGAGCGAATCGGCGCCGGCGCTGCGCGGTTCCTCGATCATCTCGTCGATCGTTTCGCGCAGGCTTTCGCCGTTGCGGTGACGGCGAAAAAGCCGCATCAGGCCGCGCAGCGGCGAAGCTGCCCGGTCCCGTTCGGGCTGGCCGCTGCCTTCAGGCGGCTCGGAGGGGGTCATCGAGAATTCGGCCAGGCTGTTACTGCTCACATAGTGGCGCGATACGGATCTGCCACCCCCATCGCCGCCAATATTGAGGTCTCGAGCCGTTCCATTGCGAGCGCCTCGCCGGGTTCGACGTGATCATAGCCGAGCAGGTGCAGCACCCCGTGCACAACCAGGTGGCGCAGATGGTCGGCAACCGCCTTGCGCTGTTCGGCCGCTTCGCGGGCCACGGTCTCGTAAGCGAGCACGACATCGCCCAACAGCAACGGCGTCTCCGCGGAGCGCTGCGCGCGCGGGTCGCCGCCGGCAAAGGCGAGCACGTTGGTCGGTCGGTCAATGCCCCGCCAGTCGCGATTGAGGCGGCGTTGCTCGGCGTCGTCCGCCAATACAATCGAGAGCTCAACTTCGCGCACGGGCCCAAGGGCGGCCGCTATCCAGCCCGTGGCAAGCCCCCGCCGCGCCGCTTCCCGAGCGACATCGACCGCGTCCGGCAGCTGATGCTCCCAATCGCGGCACAGAACCGAAACCTCAATCGCCGGCTCAAGGTGGATCATTGCCCGATCCGACCGGTTTTTGCTCGCGCGCCGCGTAAGCGCGCACAATGCGCGCGACAAGGTCATGGCGCACAACATCGCGATCGGTCAAATGGACCACCGCGATCCCTTCGACGCCGGCCAACGTCTCCAGCGCCTCCGCCAACCCCGAGCGCGTGCCCGACGGCAGGTCGACCTGGCTGGGATCGCCGGTGACGACCATCCGCGACCCTTCGCCGAGGCGGGTCAGAAACATCTTGATCTGCATCGCGGTCGTGTTTTGCGCCTCGTCGAGGATGACAAAGGCGCGCGATAGCGTCCGACCGCGCATGAAGGCGATCGGGGCGACCTCGATTTCGCCGGTGCCGAGGCGGCGGGCGAGCTGGTCCGCCGGCAGCATGTCGTTGAGCGCGTCGAACAACGGGCGCAGATAGGGATCGACCTTGTCGCGCAGATCGCCCGGCAGGAAGCCGAGCCGCTCACCGGCCTCGACGGCGGGCCGCGACAAAATGATCCGCTCAACCCGTCCGGTCATCAACAGGTCAACCGCGGCCGCCACGGCGAGATAGGTTTTACCGGTGCCGGCCGGGCCGAGGCCAAACACCAGCTCGTGCTCGCGCAGCGCCCTGATATAGGCCGCTTGGCCGGGGCTGCGAGGGTTCACCCGCCGCTTGCGCGTGCGGAACGCCGCCTCATCCTGCCATAGGCTGAGGCTGCGGTCGGCGATTTCGGCCTGGGCCAATCGTAGCGCCGCCTCAACAATCGCCAAGTCGATGTCGTGCCCTTGTTTGAGGCGCTCGTAAAGGCGCAGCAGCGCCAGCTGCGCAGCTTCGGTCGCCGAGGGCGGCCCGGAAATAACGAGCTGGTTACCGCGGGTGGCGAGCGACACGCCGAGATGCTTTTCAACGCGATCGAGATGTCGGTCGCGCTCGCCATAGAGCTGAGGCAGCAGCAGATTGTCGTCGAATTCGAGCTGGGCCCGGCCCTGAGCGACCATGGCGGCGGCGGCCCCGTGCGGCCGAGCCGTCGTCATTGCGCGAGCGCCCCGCCGAGACTGTTCGGCCCTGCGTTAAGGATCCTTACCGGCGCGGTGCGACCAATCAGGCTGCTATCGGCGGAAACGTGCACGCTTTGCAGATAGGGGCTGCGACCGACGATCTGGCCGGGATGCCGCCCGGGTTTCTCGAACAGCACAGGCAAGGTCTTCCCGACACAATCGCGGTTAAATCGACGCTGCTGGGCGCCGAGCAGGGTCTGAAGTTCGGCCAGGCGTTCGACCTTTGTCGCTTCCGGCACCTGGTCGGCGGCGGCCGCCGCCGGCGTGCCCGGCCGCGGCGAATATTTGAACGAGAAGGCTTGGGCGAAGCCGATTTCCGCGACGAAGTCGAGGGTGGCCCGAAAATCGGCTTCGCTTTCACCGGGAAACCCGACGATCAGATCGGTGGAAAGCGCCAGATCCGGCCGCGCCGCCCGCAGCCTTTCAACCACCCGCCGGTAGTCGTCGGTGGTATGGCGCCGGTTCATCGCCGCCAGCACCCGATCCGAGCCGCTTTGCACCGGCAGATGCAAAAACGGCATCAACTGCGGCACGTCGCGATGGGCCGCGATCAGCGCATCATCGACGTCGCGAGGATGCGAGGTCGTGTAGCGCAGCCGGCTGATCCCGGGCAGCTCAGCCAGTTCGACGATCAAGCGGGCAAGACCCCATTCCCGCCCGTCGGGGCCGGCGCCATGATAGGCGTTGACGTTCTGGCCCAACAGCGTGATCTCGCATGTCCCCTGATCCGACAGCTGGCGCGCCTCGGCGATTATCGCCGCCGCCGGCCGGGAATATTCGGCGCCGCGCGTGTAGGGCACGACGCAAAACGTGCAGAATTTGTCACAGCCTTCCTGCACGGTGACAAAGGCGCTGACCCCCTGCCCCGGCCGCGCCCGCGGCAGACGGTCAAATTTCGGCACCTGCGGAAAGCCGGTATCGACGACCGCCGTCCCCGCCGCCAGCGCCTGCTCGATCATCGCCGGCAGGTTCTGGTAGGCTTGCGGGCCGACGACCAGATCGACAAAGGGCGCGCGCCACCTGATTTCGGCTCCCTCGGCCTGCGCCACGCATCCGGCAACGGCGATCAGCATCCGGCCGCCACGGCGCGCTTTGCGCTGCTGCAAGGCCCGCAGCCGCCCGAGTTCGGAATACACTTTCTCCGCGGCTTTTTCGCGAATATGGCAGGTGTTGAGGATCACGAGGTCGGCATCCTCGGCGCTCTCGGTGCGGCGGTACCCACAAGGTGCCAGCAATTCGGCCATACGGCTCGAATCGTAGACATTCATCTGGCAGCCATAAGTTGAAATAAAGAGCCGCTTGCTCACCTACGATGCCTCGCTCGGAATGGGTAAGGCCGGGGTCACGACAGCGCCGGTTGGGCAATGGTCGGGGCGGCGCGCGCCCCCGCCACCGGCGGCGCCGGCATCGGCTGCGGCCGGCCCGACAAGGCGGTGGCAACGCCGCCCGCAACCCGGGCCTGACAATACGCGGCCAGCGCTTTGCGCGAACCGCAATCGGCTAACGTCGTCGGCGGATGGAATTCGACGACCACCTCGACCGTGCCGAGACCGATCATCTGCCACAGATGGGGGATCAATTCGGCGGTCCCGTACCAGGCCAAGTAGGGACGCAGCAGGCGCCCGAGCGGGATCCCGTCGAGCCGCGTATAGGCGAGCGAAACCGGCTGGACCACAACCGGCGGCACCCCCGGCGGTGGCTCGGCGGCGCCGAACAGCCCGGTCTTAAAGGGCAACACGCGATTGCCATCGCCGCTCGTCCCCTCGGGGAACAGGATTAGGGCGTCGCCTGCGGCTAGCCTGGTCGCGATCGCATCGCGCTGGCGGGCGGTGCTCAGCGTCCGGCGATCGACAAAGACGCTGCGCTGCAATTTGGCGAGCCAGCCGAAGAGAGGCCAGCCCGCGACTTCGGTCTTGGCGACAAAGGAACCCGGAATCAGCGCGCCAAGCACGGTGATATCGGTATAGGAGATGTGATTCGAAACAAACAGCGCCGGCCGCAAGCTCGTCTGCGCGCCGCGAACCCGCACGCGGAAGCCCAGGATATGCGAGCACCAGCGGTGATAGAAGACGGGCAAGGTGCGCGTCCAGCGCCGGCCGAGCAGCAAACCCAGGCCCTGCACCGGCATCAGGCTCACGGTCCAGAGAAGATAGAGCGCTATGCGCGCCAGCCTTAATGTTGGCGAACCCATGCGGTCAGGACGTCCACCCGCCCCTCGCCCAACTGTCTTTCGGATCTTTTGCCTGACGCTCGTAATGGCGTGAATATTTTTCAGTAACCAGATCGGTTTTGACTACGACACAAACATCGGTGGTATTGAAATCGTCATCGATTACCGCACCCTCACCGACAAACCCGCCGAGCCGCAGGTAACCTTTGATCAGCGGCGGCAGCCCGGCCCGGGCCCGGGTGCTGTCGATTGCCGAGGGCGGCAGCCGGCGCATCTCGATATAGCGGTCGGCGAGCGCGCGGGCGCGCAACTCCGGCGGCGCGAGATGGCAATGCGCGAGATAGGAGAGCGGCAGCGCCAGCCGCTCCGGATCGGTCCCGGGCAGGCTTGCGCACCCGAACATCAGATCGATTTTGTAGCGAAACACATAGGCGGCGATGCCGCTCCACAGCAATTGCGCGGCCGATCGCTGACGATAGGCGGCGTCCACACAGGAGCGGCCCAGTTCGAGGATCTCGCCGGGATAGGCGACAAGCCGCGAGATATCGAATTCGCCCGCCGAATAGAACCCGCCGAGCCGCGCCGCCGCGGCGCGCCGGATCAATCGATAGGTCCCGACCACCGCGCCCGGTCCGGCGCCGCGGCTGTGGTCGAGCACCAACAGATGGTCGCAGCTTTCGTCGAACCGATCGACATCGCGCCGCACATGTCGCATTTCGCGCGCCGCCCGGGCCCCAAGCGCCTCATAAAACACCCGATAGCGCAACGCCTGTGCCGCCTCGATATCGGCCTCGCTTTCGGCCAGGCGAACCTGCAGCGCCCCCGACCGGATGTCGACAATCGGCGCTGTGGTTCCGGCGGCCGCGCGGTTGCCCACGGCCATGGCGCTTTCCTCGATCACGATGATCGGTCGCGCCGCGCCGGGTCGGCGCCCCCGATCCCCGGCCCCGGAGCCGACCAGCCGCCGCCCCACCGCGAGCGGGGCCTGCGCTCCCCGATCATTCGTCGCGCCCGGATTTGCGGGGGATCGCGTAGAGCTCGAGCCGATGGCCGACCAGCTCAAAGCCGAGTTGGCTGGCGACCGCCTCCTGCAGTTTTTCGATTTCCTCGTTGCGGAACTCGATCACCCGGCCGGTCTGGACGTCGATCAGGTGGTCATGATGCGCGCTCGGCATCTCTTCGTAACGCGAACGGCCATCCCCAAAATCGTGACGCGCCAGGATGTTCGCCTCCTCAAACAGACGCACGGTGCGATACACGGTGGCGATGCTGATATGCGGATCGATCGCAGTGGCCCGCCGATACACCTGTTCGACATCCGGATGATCGGCGGACTCGGACAACACCCGCGCGATCACGCGGCGCTGTTCGGTCATTTTGAGCCCTTTGTCGAGGCAGAGCTGCTCAAGCCGCGAGATCATCGCGCCCTCGTCGTCAACGTCGGCGCCTAGAATACCGCAAAGCGGGACGCGAGCCTATGGGTCGGTAACCCATCGCGTCCCCGCCGTCGCCGCCCGGCCGGGCACACAAGGTTTAAGCGTGCGTCCGCCGCGCCCGGGTGCCGAGCCCGATTTCCTTCGCCAATCGGCTGCGCTGGCGGGCGTAATTCGGCGCCACCATCGGATAATCGGGAGCCAATCCCCAGCGCTCACGGTATTCCTCCGGCGTCATGTTGTACGCCGTTTTCAAATGGCGCTTGAGCATTTTGAGCTTCTTGCCGTCCTCCAGACAGACGATGAAGTCAGGATGGACCGACTTCTTTACCGGGACAGCCGGTTGTGGCCGCTCCGGCGCCGCCGCCGGAATCGTGCCGATATTGGCAAGCGAGGTGTACACCTGGTTGATCAAAACCGGCAAATCACCGACTGCGACTGTATTGTTGGACACATGTGCTGCGACGATTTCCGTGGTCAGCGCGAGCAAATCACTATTTTGGTCGGAGTTCGTCATTGTCGGGCCCTACCCTATGCCTCATCTCGAAATATAAGTAACGGATAGGGGCAAAGCAATCACCCATTCCGACGTTTTCTTGTCAAGCCCGGCGCCAAGCAGTGATCGACAGATAGCCAGGGTATACGCAGCGCGGCGAAGCCTGCCGAACTCAAGTCGCCAACCCAAGCCGCATGATCAGGGCGTCGGCGCAGCCGGAACGGCGACGGTAGTAATTGATGCGTCGTCCGACTAGTACAAACCCAGAGGCGCGGTAGAGGCGGCGCGCCGCCATATTGTCCTCGGCGACTTCGAGAAACAGCGCACGAGCACCGCGATTGAGGGCCTGTGTCGCCGCCCCGGCCAGGAGGCTCGTGCCCAACCCGGCGCGCCGCCGTGCCGGCACGACCCCGAGACTGAGGATCTCGGCCTCGTCGGCGACCGCCTGCGCCAGCACAAATCCGCCCGCATCACAGCCCTCAGAGGCGACCAATCCAAAGAAGCCCGACAGCGCCATGATCTCCTGCACCGCCGCCGGCGGCCACGGATCTTCAGGAAAGCACTGTCGATGCAGCTGTGACAGAGACACTGCAAGCTCGGTCGCGGCTGCGGGATGCAGCTGACGAAGCTCGATCATCGCCCGCCGGCCGTGGTTCGCCTGCCCGCCACGGTCACGTCGGGGGGCCGCAGATAGAGCGGACGTGGCGCTGCCGGCGCATCGCCGCGGCGCCATTGTCGGAGCGCCATCCGCAGCACGCCGGCCACCGGCGGCAAGGGGGGCGCGATCACCCGCGGCGCGGGCAACGCCAGCCCGGCAATTGCTCGGGCAGCGGCATCGCCGGTGACATCAAGGCCCGGCTCCGCCGCCGGCAGCCACGGCGCGAGAAAGGCCGAAAGGTCGGGCGGCAGCACGGCGCCCGGCTCGCAAAGCGGTTGCCCGCCCGGGCCGAACAGCTGCACAAACAGCTCGGCACGCCGGCTTTCCAGCGCAACGAGCAAAGCCCGGCGACCGTCCATCGCCGGCGCCGCAATATCGGCAAACGCGGCAAATCGGGTCACGCCAAACAGCAGGGCCCCAGCAGCCAGTGCGATACCCTGCGCCGCCGCCAACCCCACCCGAATGCCGGTAAAACTGCCCGGCCCGATGGTGACCGCCACCGCATCGAGCTCGGCCGGCCTCTGCCGGGCCGCGCGCACGACCTCGTCGATCAGCGGCAGCAAGGCTTCGGCATGGCCGTGCACCATCTCGGTGCTCTTGATCGCAAGAATGTGCTCGCCGATCGCCACTGCCGCCGAGCAGGCCAGCCCCGCGGTGTCGATCGCCAGGATGCGCGGCTCGCCCGGTCCCGGGCGGTCGCGGCGGGTTTTGCGCGGCGCGAGGGATTGGCTCAGATGGCGCGCACCTCCACGACTTCCGGAATATAGTGGCGCAGCATGTTCTCGATGCCGGCCTTCAGGGTCGCGGTCGAACTCGGGCACCCCGAGCAGGACCCCTGCATATGCAGGTAGACGACACCATCCTCGTAATCATGAAAGATGATGTCGCCGCCATCCTGGGCCACCGCCGGCCGCACGCGGGTTTCCAGCAGCTCCTTGATCTGCGCGACGATCTCGTCCTCTTCCTCATCCGCGGCGGGCTCGTCGCCAACCGCATGGCCGGCAGCGAACAGGGCGCGGCCGGTCGTGAAATGCTCCATGATCGCGGCGAGGATGGCGGGCTTGAGGTGATACCAGTCGGCGTCGGCGCTCTTGGTGACGGTGATGAAATCGGTGCCGAAAAACACGCCACTCACTTCGGCAAAGGAGAACAGCTTTTCGGCCAAAGGCGAAGCGGCGGCCGCGGCCGCATCCGTAAAGTTGGCGGTGCCTCTCGGCATGACCGTGCAACCGGGCAGGAATTTCAGCGTCGCCGGGTTTGGCGTCTCCTCGGTCTGAATAAACATCGGCGGCTCCACCAAGGCGTGTTAACGAACCCGGCTTCTAGCATGGTGACGCGGGTGGCCGTTTCAACCCCAAGCGCGGCTCACACGGCTTGACCGCGATGCGCCGGCAAGGAGCGCGGGCGGCATAGCTTCCGGCGCCATGCGCTTCAGGGGCGCAACAATCCGCTGATATCCTGGGCTTCGCGCAGCACCGGCTCGGCGATCGCCCGGGCGCGCTCGGCGCCAGTCCGCAACACCTGGTCAATATAGCCGGGATCCGCGGTCAACCGGCGCATTTCCCCCCCGATGCGGCCGAGAACACCAACCGCCACCTCGCTCAGCGCCTCCTTGAACTCGGAGAAATTGCGCCCGGCAAATTGCGCGAGCGCGCTCTCGCGCGACTGCCCGGCCAAGGCGGCATAGATCCCGATCAGGTTGTCGGCTTCGGGGCGACGTTCGAGCGCCGCAACGGTTTCCGGCAACGGCTCGGGATCGGTCTTGGCGCGGCGAATCTTCAACCGAATGGCGTCGGCGTCGTCGGTCATGTTGATCCGCGAATAATCCGAACCGTCCGATTTCGACATTTTCTTGGTGCCGTCGCGCAGGCTCATCACCCGGGTCGCAGCACCGAAGATCTGGGGTTCGGGCAGCGGGAAGAAATCGCGTTCGTAGCGCCGGTTAAAGGCGCCGGCGATGTCGCGCGCCAATTCCAGGTGCTGTTTCTGGTCCTCGCCGACCGGCACGTGGGTGGCCTTGTAGACGAGAATGTCGGCGGCCATCAGCACCGGATAGGAATACAGCCCCAGACCCGCCATATCGCGCTGTTTGCCGGCCTTTTCCTTGAACTGGGTCATCCGGTTGAGCCAGCCGAGCGGGGTCAGGCAGGCCAGCAACCAGGCGAGTTCGGCATGCGCCGAAACCATGCTCTGATTGAAGATGATGCAACATTGGGGATCGATCCCGGCGGCGATATAGGCGGCGGTCACCTCGCGGGTATTCGCGCGCAACTCGTCCGGGTCTTGCGGCAGGGTCAGCGCATGCAGATCGACGATGCAGAAGATGCATTCAAAGTCGTTCTGCAGCGCCACCCAGTTGCGAATGGCGCCGAGGTAATTGCCGAGATGCAGGTTGCCGGTCGGCTGGACGCCGGAAAAGATACGGTTCATAAGCCGCCTGTTAGCGCTGGCGCGAGGCCGCGGTCAAGCCGGTTGCCGGACGCAGCCGGCGGCGCAGCATCCGCCAATCGGCCACGCCCAAGGCGAGCGCCAACAGCGCGAAGGCGGCAAGCCCGGCGCCGCACAGCACGGCCAGAGCGGCGATGCGGACCGGGGCGGCGGCGGTTAAGGCTGCCGCCAGCGCCGCCCGCAGCAGCGCCAGCGCCACCCCCATGCCCAACGCCGCCGCCGCGATCCGCGGCAGGTTGCGCCGCGCCCGCGGGTCGAGCCCGAACAGCCCGCGGCGCCGCAACAAGGCCACGAGGGTCAGCGCATTGAGCCAACCCGCCGCGCTCGTCGCCAGCGCGATCCCGACATGCGCCAGAAACTGCATCAAAACCAGGGTCAGCAGCAGATTGACCGCCATCGCGGTAATCGCGACCTTGACCGGGGTGGCGGTGTCGTGGCGCGCGTAAAAAGCGGGGGCGAGGACTTTGACCAAGACAAAGGCGGGCAGCCCCGCGGCATAGGCGGCCAGGGCGGCGGCGGTCCGGGCGGTGTCGTCGGGACCAAAGGCGCCGCGCTGGAACAACACGGCGAGGATCGGCTGGGCCAGCACCGCAAGCCCGACCGCCGCTGGCAGGGTCAAGAGCAGCGCCAGTTCGAGCCCGCGGTTTTGTGTCTCGATTGCGGCTGCGTGTTCGCCGCGGCGCAGATGACGCGACAGCGGCGGCAGGATCGCGGTGCCGACGGCGATCCCGACCACCCCCAGCGGCAGCTGGTTCAAACGGTCGGCGTAGTAGAGGTAAGACACCGAGCCGCCCGGCAGAAACGACGCCAGCGCGGTTGAAATCAACAGGTTGACCTGTGTCACCCCGGCGCCGACGGCGCCCGGCCCCATAATCGCCAGCGTGCGCCGCACATCGGGCGTCAGCCGCGGCCAGGGCAGGCGCAGCGCGAGGCCGGCGCGGGCGCAGGAAACCATCAGCCAGAGAAACTGGGCAAGGCCGGCGGCGGTGACCGCCCAGGCCAGGGCGCGACCGTCCCGCCAGTCGAAGCGCCGCATCAGCAGCAACGCCGCGATCATGAACAGGTTCAACAGGATCGGGGTCGCCGCGGCGGCCGCGAACCGGTCGACCGAATTGAGTACCCCGCCCTGCAGCGCAACCAGCGCGATGAACAGCAGATAGGGAAAGGTGATGCGGCCGAGAGCCACGGCCAGCGCGAATTTTGCCGGATCGTCGCCAAATCCGGGCGCGATCACCCGCATCAGCGCCGGCATGAAAATCTCGCCCGCCAGCACAAATATCACCAGCGCGGCCAGCAGCACCGCCAACGCGTCTTCGGCAAAACGGCGCGCCCGCTCCTTGCCCCGCGTCGCCATCATTCCGGCGAACAGCGGCACAAACGCGGCGCTGAGCGCGCCTTCGGCAAACAGGCTGCGGAACAGGTTGGGCAGGCGCTGGGCGACAAAAAACGCATCCGCAACCGGCCCCGCCCCCAATATCGCCGCGGTCAGGATGTCGCGGACAAATCCCAGGATTCGGCTCACCAGCGTATAGGAGCCGACCGTGGCGACCGAGCGGAGTAGCGACATGACCGCGGCTTTAGTCGAAAACCCGATCCACGAAAACGCCCCCTCGGGGATCAGGGGGCGAAATGGCGCAACAGCCACTCCAGGGTTTGCGCCGGCGCCTCCTCGGGCACGTAGTGGCCGCAAGGCAGCGCCCCACCCCGGGCGTCGGTCGCGTAGTGGCGCCGCCATACCGCCAGCACGTCGCCATGCACGCCTTCGGTGTGGCTCTTGGCGCCCCAGATGACCAGCAGCGGCACCGTGATCTTGCGCCCCGCCTCGAAATCGGCCGTGTCCATTTCGAGATCGCAGGTCGCGCAGGCGCGATAATCGGCGCATGAGCCTTTGATCGTCTTCCAATTAAAGCAGCGAACATATTCGGCAAAGGCTTCGGGGTCGAAAAAGCCGAGGCCGATCCCGGGCTTTGACAGCTTCTTTTCCATGTACCATTGCGCCGGCACTGCCGCCAAAAGCCGCTCGGGAAAGTCGTAGGGTTGGGCCATCAAGGCCCAGTGCCAGGAACGCAGCGCCCACTCGCGCGAGGTGTGGGTCCAAATGTGGTGGTTCGGCAGGATGTCGATCAGCGCCGCCCGTTTGACCCGTTCGGGATGGTCAAGGCACATCCGCGCCGTCGTGCGGGCGCCGCGATCGTGGCCGGCGACAAAGAATTCCCGGTAGCCGAGCCGTTCCATGACCTCGACCTGGTCCTGCGCCATCGCCCGGAACGAATAGTTGATGTTGTTGGGGCCGGCGTCATCGGGACCGACGCTGTCGCCGTAGCCGCGCAAATCGGCGGCGACGACGTGGAATCGCTTGGCGAGCTCACCCGCGATCTTGCCCCAGGAAGCGTGGGTCAGCGGATTGCCGTGCAGCAACAGGAGCGGCGGGCCGTCTCCGCCGTGACGCAGATGGATGCGCGCCCCGGTGGTCTCGATCTCGGTCGTCGTGAACCCTTCGAACATCTGCTGGTCTCCATCGCTGCGACACGGCCGGAGCCATGTTCACACGAACTCAGCCGCCGTACTATCCCCGCTTATCCACCGCGCGCTACGAACCCGGTCCAGCATGATCAAGCCGATGCGGCAGCGTTGGAGCCCGCTTCGCGTTTCGCCTCCCGCCAGGCTTTGCGCTGAGCGCGCGATGCGCGTATAGGGGTTGCAGGCGGCAATCTGCGGGGCAAGCATCGTGGGGGAGCGCCGGTTCGTCGTCGAATTGATCAAGCCGTCGCATTACGACGATGACGGCTATGTGATCCAATGGTGGAAATCGTGGATCCCGTCAAATTCGCTCGCCTGCCTCTACGGATTGGCGCGCGACGTCGCCGCCCGCAAGGCGCTTGGGCCCGAGATCGCGATCGAGATCCACGCCTATGACGAATGCCACACGGTGATCCCGATCGGCCGCATCATCCGCCGCATCAAGACCGCCGGTGCCGGGCTTGTCTGTCTCGTCGGCGTCCAATCCAACCAGTTCCCGCGGGCGATGGATCTCGCCCGTCGGTTCCGGCAAGCCGGCGTTGCTGTCGCAATCGGCGGCTTTCACGTCTCGGGCTGCCTGGCGATGCTGCCGCAATTGCCGCCCGATCTCGACGCCGCGCGCGCGGCCGGGGTTGCACTCTTTGCCGGCGAAGCCGAGGGCCGCCTCGAAAACGTGTTTGCCGACGCGCTCGCCGGGCGGCTTCGGCCGATCTACAATTTTATGGATGATCTGCCCGGGCTGCAGCGGCAGGTCACACCGTTTCTGCCGATCGACATCGTGCGCCGCTATGGCGAGACGATCGGCGCCTTCGATGCCGGCCGCGGCTGTCCGTTCCAATGCAGCTTTTGCACGATCATCAATGTTCAGGGGCGTAAATCGCGCTGGCGCGACGCCGACGATGTCGAGCGGCTGGTGCGCGCCAACCTCGCCCAAGGCGTCTTTCGTTTCTTTATCACCGACGACAATTTCGCCCGCAACCGCAATTGGGAAGCGATCTTTGACCGGCTGATCGAGATGCGGGAGAAGGAGGGGCTGCGTCTGCAATTCATCATTCAGGTCGATACGCTCTGCCACCGCATCCCCAACTTTGTCGACAAGGCCGCGCGCGCCGGCTGCAAGCGGGTCTTTGTCGGGCTCGAAAACATCAACCCCGACAACCTGCTCACAGCAAAGAAAAAACAGAACCGCGTGCACGAATACCGCGAGATGTTCCTGGCTTGGCGGGCGCGCGGTGTCATCACCTATGCCGGCTATATCCTGGGTTTTCCCGGCGACACGCCGGAGCGGATCGCGGCCGACATCGCCACGGTGCAACGTGAACTGCCGGTTGATCTGCTCGAATTCTTCATCCTCACGCCGCTGCCCGGGTCGGCCGATCACCAACAGCTGGCAAAGAACGGGGTGTGGATGGACCCCGACATGAACAAATACGATCTCGAACACGTGACCACCGGCCACCCGCTCATGACCGCCGCGGAATGGCAGAAGATCTATCGCCGGGCCTGGGACCTCTATTATTCGCCGGAGCATATCGAGACGATTTTTCGTCGCGGCAAGGCCTCGGGAATCAAGCCGGTGCGGCTGCTCAACCATATCTTGCAATTTTATTTCACTTTTATTCAGGAAAACGTACATCCGCTGCAAGGCGGCTATTTCCGGCGCAAGCGGCGGCGCTCTCGACGCGCGGGGCTGCCGCGCGAAAATCCGGTCGTGTTCTATCCGCGCCGGCTGTGCGAGGTGGCTGCCACCCATGCCCGACTGGCGGTCTTTTACCTGCGTCTGCATCAGATCCGCCGGCGGGTCGAGCGCGACCGCAGGCCCTACAGCGATGCGGCACTGGCCCCGGCCGCCGATGCACCGACCTTCGCGCGCCTGCCGCGCGCGCCGATCGCCGACGCTGCCGCCTGAGCCGCCCGCGCCTAACAAGCGCGGCTGAGCGGTAAAGCGTCAGGATTGGCGTAAGCGACCCGGTCATAGCCGCATTTGCGGCGCCGAGCCACCTGCGCCCGCGACGGCTGAAATCAATTCCCGGCGTTCACCCGATGCGACCGGTCATTTGCCCGGCGCACGCGCCCGGTGATCCGATTCCAGACGTTCGGTTAAACCTATTGTATAACAGCATGTTGGCGGGCCAGCGTGACAAGTTGGTAAACCCGTGCTAGAAAAATGAACAATCGCAGAACAGCGGCAGGTGATTGGGATGCAAGAAGTCCGCGTGACACGCAGACTGACAGCCCTCTTGCTCGCCGATGTCGTTGGCTACAGCCGCTTGATGGGGGCCGACGAGGAGCGCGCCCATCAGCGCCTCACCGATTATGTCGAGGGCCTGATCGAACCCGCCGTGGCCCGCTATCGCGGCCGCCTGGTGCGCAGCCGCGGCGATGGCTTTCTCGGCGAATTCGACAGCGCCGTCGACGCGGTGCGCTGTGCGATCGACATCCAACAGAGTTTTGCCGCGCATCCCGCGGGCGACGGCATGGAGCCGATCCGGTTGCGGATCGGCGTAAACACCGGTGACGTGATCGTTGAAGAGCAGGACATTTACGGCCACAGCGTTAACATCGCCGCTCGGCTCGAGGCGTTGGCCGAGCCCGGGGCGGTCTATGTGACCGGCGCGGTGCGCGACCAGCTGCAAGGCTATCTCGGGTTCAATTTTGAAGATCGCGGCGAGCGCTGGGTCAAAAACATCGATCATCCGATCCGGGTGTTCCGCGTCACTTATGCCGAGGCCGAGAGCGAAGCGGCTCCCGGCCGGGCGTGGCGCCGATTGCCGGCACGCCTGCGCCGGCTCTATCGCCGGCTCGTGCCGCCGCAACCGCGCTGGCAAGCGATTGTCGGCGTCGTGCTGGCGCTCGCCGTGGCTTCAGGCATCGCGGTGCAATCGCTGTGGCCAGGCGGTGGCGGACCCGAGCTGCCGCGCGCCTCGATCGTGGTCATGCCGTTCAACAATTTCAGCGGCGACCCGTCGCAAAACTATGTCGCCGACGCGATCACCGACGACGTTACGACCGATTTGGCGCGGCTCAAGGGCACATTTGTGATCGCGCGCAACACCGCCTTCACCTTCAAGGGCCGCTCGATCGACGCCCGCGACGTCGGCAAGGAATGCGGCGTGCGCTACATGCTCGAGGGCAGTATCGTCCGGATCGGGAACCGGATCGCGACCAATGTTCAGCTGATCGACACCCAGACCGGCGCCCATGTCTGGGCCGACCGCTTTGAGACCGATATCACCGACCTGCTTGCATTGCAATCGGCGGTCACCGGGCGCATCGCCGCGGCGCTTGACATCCAGCTGACCAAGGCCGAGGCCGAGCGCGCCGCGCAGCATCCCACCGCCGACCCGGACGCGGTCGATCTGCGGCTGCGGGCAATGGCGCTCGCGATCAGCGGCATCACGCCCGAGCGCACGCTTGAAGCTCAGCACCTGCTGGAACAGTCTGTCAAGCTTGACCCCAATGCCGCCGAGAGTTGGGCATGGCTCGCGGAAATCTTGATGAACGAATATCTCCACCACTGGAATAATGCAGGAAAGCAGCAGCTTGACGAGGCCGACGCAGCATCGAACAAGGCACTTTCACTCGATCCAACCAATGACCAAGCCTATTACGCCCAGGCGTTAGTGCACCGCGCCAAGGGCGAACACCACGCGGCGCTCGAGGCGTTCACCCGTGCGCTTGAACTCAATCCGAACTTGCCCAAGGCACTGGCGGAAAAAGGCAACGAACTAACCCTTTTGGGTCGGCCCACGGAGGCCCCGCCGCTGGTCGAAAAGGCCATACGACTAAGCCCGCGCGACCCGGCGCTCGGCGGGTTTTATTGGATCATTGGCCGCGCGCATTTCTTTTCGGGCGATTATGCCGGCGCAATTTCTTGGCTGCGCAAATCGCTGGCGTTGCGGCGGAACGATTGGTACATCTGGCTTTACCTTGTCAGCGCCTACGCGCTCGACAATCAGCTGGACGAAGCAAAAAAGACCTTGCGGGAATTTGACAGCAGGACCCAATTTGCCGGTTACACGCTGGAGCGAGTGAATCAGGCCGAGAAAACCGGACCAAACGACAATCCCGTAGTTGTCGCGGCGCGCCAAAAATTTCGCCAGGGCTTGCAACTTGCCGGCATGCCGGCTCGCTGACAAGTTCCTGCGCCGATCCGGTACCGCCACAAATTTTGGGAGTGAACAGATGGCCGAGCCAGCAGCAGACCCACCGGCTGACACCGCGGACCCGGTTGCGAACGCAGTCGTCACTCCGCGGGCCAGCCTGTTTCTGCGCCAAATGGTCCAGGCTGCTCTCGCCAATCGGGATGCGGCCCCTCGGGCTTGGACGGCGCACGCTCACGCTCTGCTCGCAAACTTATTGATGAACGATTATTTGAATTCGTGGAACAACGCCGGCCCCAGCGAATTGCAACAGGCCCGAGAGGCGGCGGATCTGGCGATCAACCTCGACCCCGACTTGCCGGCCGCGCATCACGCTGCCGGTTTGATCAAGCGCGCACGGGGCGATCACGCCGCAGCCCTTGCCGAATTTGAACGGGCGATAGCCTTGGATGCCGGTTATGCCCGCGCCCACGCCCAGGTCGGCAACCAAAAGGTCCTGTCAGGCAGAGCGTCCGAATCGCACAGACATTTTGCCGAGGCTAGGCGGCTTAACCGGCGGCATCCGGCGATCGGCTATTTCGATTGGGGTGAGGGACGAGCCTATCTCGAAGAGGAGAATTGGCAGGAAGCGGTCAGGTGGTTGCGACGCTCGGTGGCGGCGCTGCCGACGGTGTGGTACAATCGCTGCTATCTTGCCTACGCGCAAAACCAGGCCGGAGCGACGTCCGAGGCGCGCCGGACGGTGCGGCGCTTTCTCGATCATCCGGAGTTTGGCGAGGACGGGCTCAAACGTGCGATCGCAAGGCTGCACGCCAACGCCGCGCGCAAAGATATGGGCGATTGGTTAGAGCAAATCGCGAAGTCGTGAGTGCTGCGTCGCATTCCTAGGTCATCGACCATCGGCGAAACACTGCGAAGCCCGGCTTGGGGAAGAACCTCCGAGGGTGAAAACCGCTCGGGGTAAAGGCCCGACGGTTCCCGGATAGGCCAGTCGGGCGGGGAGACGGAGATGGCCAACAACGTGGACCGCCCTTCCGCCGCACTGATATTGCGCGCGCGATCGCTGCACCGACAATTGCGGACGCCAGAGAACTCACTCGAAATACGTGAAGCGGTGCGACAGGCGCTTGCGAATCCCGCCGGCCTGGAGCCTCGTGAATTGGCGGAGACGTGGAGCCTGCTCGCCGAGACCTTGATGTGTGATTATTTGAACAGCTGGAACGGAGCCGGCACTGCCGAACTGACGGCAAGCGAGGCGGCGGTGACCCGAGCGCTCGATCTGGTTCCCGATCTTGCCGCGGCCCATTATTCCAACGGCCTCATTCACCGCGCACGCGGACGACATGAGGCGGCTCTGGCCGCCTTTACCAGGACGGTCGAACTGGACCCGGCGCTGGCTCTCGCTCATGCTCATCTCGGGGCCGAGCTCATCTATACCGGCCGCCCGCTCGAGGCGTTGCCGCGGATCGAGACCGCCATCCGCATAGCGCCCGAGAGCCCGGCGCGCCCAATGTTCGAATGGTATCGAGGGCGTGCGCATTTTTTTGCGGGCAACTATGGTGATGCGATCCCGTGCTTGCGGCGGTCGGTCGAGGGACGAGGCAACCTTTGGTATAATCATCTGTATTTGGTGAGCAGCCTGGCACTGGTGGGCGAGAGCGAGGCGGCAGTCGCGGCGTTAAGCGCGTTCGACAGAAAATTTCCTAATTTTACAGTGGCTCGGGTGATCGCCACCGAGCAGACCAACCCCAATGACAATCCGGTTGTGGTTGCGGCGCGCGCCAAATTCCACGAAGGCCTGTTGCTCGCCGGCATGCCGGCCGCGTGACGATCGCGAAGGGCTTGGCCGCGGCTAGCCCGGCGGGGCGGCGCTGCGCAACAAGCGTCGCGCGAGCGACCAGCGGTGCACCTCGGACGGGCCGTCATAGATGCGGAACGGGCGCACCTCGCGAAACAGACGCGCCACGATCGTGTCGTCGGTGACCCCGAGACCGCCCAGGATCTGCATGCTGCGGTCGACTACCCGCCAGATCGCCTCCGAGCAAATCACTTTTGCCATGCTCGATTCGTGGTTCCCACGACCGCCCGCGTCGAGCACCCAGGCCGCATGCCAAATCACCAGCCGGCTCATATGCAAATCCATCTCGTTGTCGGCAAGCATAAAGCCGACCCCCTCATGCTCGCCCAGCGGCCGGCCAAAGGCGGTGCGGCGGCGCGCATAATCGAGCGCGATGTCATGGGCGCGGCGGGCGGCGCCGAGCCAGCGCATGCAATGGGTCAGCCGGGCCGGCGCCAGCCTGACCTGGGCATAGCGAAACCCCTCGCCGATCCGGCCGAGTACCGCGCTCTCCGGCACTCTGAGCCCGTCGAGCCGGATGACGGCATGGCCCCCGGCCATAAAGCGATCGAGCGTGTCGAGCACGCGCTCGATGCGGATCCCCGGCGCCGACATCGGCGCCAGGAACATCGTCGCCCCCGCCGGGCCGCCGGCATCGGCCTCGGTCTTCGCCATGATGATTGCGAATTCCGCACCATCGGCACCGGTGATCAGCCATTTCTCGCCATCGATCACGAACTCGCCGCGATTGCCGGCCGCAACCCGCCGCGCGCTGGTCTTGAGCATCGACGGGTCGGAGCCGGCGCCGGGCGCCGGCTCGGTCATCATAAAGCAAGAGCGGATTTCGCCCGCCGCCAAGGGCCGCAGCCAGCGCTCCTTCTGCGCGCGGTCGGCGACCGCCTCCAGGAGGTGCATATTGGCCTCGTCGGGGGCCGCGCAATTGAGCGCCACCGGCCCCAGCGGCGAATAGCCGGCGGCCTCGAACACCACCGCCTTGGCGCGATGGTCGAGCCCGAGCCCGCCCCATTCGCGCCCGACATGCGGCGCCAGCAGCCCGGCGCGCCGGCCGAGCGCGACCAGTTCGCGGCGCAGATCCTGGGTGGGGCCGTGCGCCGTCAGCCGCGCATCGCCCTCATAGGGGATAATCTCGTCGCGAACCAGCCGCTCGACGCGCTCTTTGAGCGCGGCAAGATCGGCGGGCAGAGCAAATTCCATGACCGGCTCCGACAGCAGGCGCAACCACCGCACGGCATCGTCGGCTGGCCGGCGGATCGCCGTCAAGCCGCGGCGTTGTTGCTATTAACGCAATTTATCTGTTGACGACGTTGCCGTTTTGTGTTTATGTTTCGTTCCGTCATTAGCCATTGCCGATTGATGCCCACCAGCGGGGAGAAGAAATTGCCGCGTTCAAACTCGTCCCTTTCTGCAACCCATCGCTCGAAATCGGCGCGCGCCGCCGCCGCACTCAGCGCCAGCCTGTTTCGACCGCGGCCGGAAGCGAGCGCGCGATCCGGGTTCGACGACCCGCAATCCTCGATCCGTGCGGCATTGCGGCGCCGGCGCCGGGCGCTTGGTTTGACCCAGGAAGCGACCGCGCGCCTGCTCGGCATGAAGCGGCTCACTTACCACCGCATCGAGACCGGCGCCCGTCACATCCACTTTGCCGATCTCGCCGCGATTTGCGACGCCTTTCACTGCGCCCCGGGCGAATTGCTGGCCGACGGCCAGCTTGCCGCCGCCTTTACCCGCGCCGCGCACGCGCTGCTCCCCGATGCGCTCGAATAAGAAGCAGGCCCCGCATTCGGCCGAGCCCGCCCGCATTACCGGCCGAACTGCGCGGCGCAGGCAAGCGGTCGCGAGATCAGATCGCGAGGTGATGCCGCCGCGGCGCGATCATCATGCCGGGCGACGGCGCGGCAGTCGGACCGTGAACTCGGTGAATAAATCGGGTTGGCTGTCGACCGCGATCGTGCCGCCATGCTGCTGGGCAACGATGTCATAGCTGATCGACAGGCCGAGACCGGTGCCCTCGCCGGTCGGCTTGGTCGTGAAAAACGGCTGAAACAGCTTGTCGCGTAATTCGGGCGGGATGCCGATGCCGTTGTCGCGCACCCGCACCTCGACCGCGTCATCGCCATCGCGCGTCGTCACTTTCAGCCTCGGTGCGAAGGAGGGATCGTCCGCCGTCGCCCGACGTTTGCGCGCCGCGTAAAAACCGTTGGCGATCAGATTGAGCAGCACCCGGGTGATGTCTTGCGGCACCACTTCGACCGGCGCCAATGGACGGGCGAAGTCACGTTCGAGGACGATGTTGAAATCAGGGTCCTGGGCGCGGGCGCCGTGATAGGCGAGGCTCAGCGACTCCTCGACCAGTTCGTTCAGATCGACCGGCCGCCGCTCGCCGCTGCCGCCGCGCGAATGCAACAGCATGCTTTGCACGATACCATCGGCGCGACGGCCGTGCTCGGCGATCTTTTCCAGATTGCCGGTCAGAAGGCCCAGCGTTTCGTCGAGTTCGGCCCGGGTCTCAGCATCGAGCGTGGCGATGCCGGCTGCCGCCATTTCTTTGATCTCATCGAGGAGTTCGACCGAGAGGCCGGCAAAATTGTTGACGAAATTGAGCGGGTTCTTGATTTCATGGGCGATGCCGGCGGTCAGTTGCCCGAGCGAGGCCATTTTCTCGGCATGGATCAGGCTCGCCTGCGCGGTCTGCAACTCGGCAAGCGCTCTTTCGGCCGCGTCGCGGGCGGCGCGGATCTCGGCCTCGGCGCGCTTCCGCTCCGTGACATCGCTATAGATCAGCACAAAGCCGCCGCCCGGCACCGCGTTGCGGCGTACTTCGAGCACCCGCCCGTCCGGGCGCATGCGCTCGAGGCGCAACTCGGCGGACGTTGTATCGCGGCGGCGGGCCAGCTCGGCCTCGACATCGGCATCGCCGAACTCACCGCGTTCGGCGAGATAGCGAATATAGGCGTCGTAGTGCGGCCGGCTGGCCAAAAACGAGGCCGGCAAATCGAGCATCTTCTGGAAATTTGTGTTCCACGCCGCCAGCCGCAGCTCGGCGTCGAACATCGCTACGCCGTCACCCATATTGTCGAAAGTGACCCGCAATTCGGCTTGGCGCTGGCGGATTTCGTCCAACAGGCGGGCATTGTCCATGGCGATGACCGCCTGCGCCGCGAAATTCTGCAACAGCCCGATCTGCTTATCGGTGAACGGCCGCACTTCCTGGCGATAGGCGGTGATGACGCCGAGCAGCGCACCGTCCTTGCGCAACGGCACAATCAGAAGCGTTCGGACACCGCCGAGTTCGACCGCGGCACGCGGCAAGCGCTGATCGGGATAGGTGTTGGCGATCTCGAGCAAATCGACAATATGAGACAGCGCCGCCCCGTTCACGATGGCGCCGAACGGATCTTCGGGCCGCGGCCGGAGTCCCGACGCCAGGAACTCCCGAAGCGGCTGCGGCGTCCCCTGGTGAGCGATCGACAAAAGGCGCTCGCCGTCATAGATCATCAGCGCGCCAAAAGACGCCTCGCACAGCGAATGCGCCTTTTCGAGGATTGCCTGGAACACCGGGGCGAGATCGCCGGGCGAGGAGTTGATAACCTGCAACACTTCGGCGGTCGCGGTCTGCTGCTGCAGCGCCTCGCGCGTCTCGTTAATGAGCCGCGCGTTTTCCATCGCGATGACCGCCTGCGCCGCGAAGTTTTCCAAGAGCGTTATTTCCGATTCGGAGAACGGCCGAACCTCACGGCGGGCCGATGAGATCAAGCCGAGCAACGTATCGTCCCGACGCAGAGGCACAAACAACACCGAGCGGATGCCCGAAAGTTCGGCGGCGCTCTGAAAAACCGGGTGATCGATTGCCGCGCAATCGACGATCTGGACAAACCGCTGCCCTTCGAGCAAGCCGCGGCTGCCTGGAGATTCCGCAGCGCGGTAACCCTGCCGCAAGATGTCGGCGAATGCGTTGGGCACGCCATGCGTTGCGACAGCGCGCAGATATTCACCGTCGTAGAGTTGCAGGCTACCATGCGCCACATCGCACAGGCTGTGCGCTTTCTCCAATATCGCGTCGAAGACAGGCGCGAGGTCGCCGGGCGAGCTGTTGATGACCTGCAATACCTCGGCGGTCGCGGTCTGCTGCTCCAGCGCCTCGCGCGTTTCGGTCAACAGCCGCGCATTCTCGATCGCGATCACCGCCTGGTCGGCAAAGGTCGTTACCAGCTGGATCTCGCGCTCGGAAAATGCCTCGACCCGCTGCCGCGCCAGCCCGATGACCCCGATCGGCTGGCCGTCGCGCAGCAGCGGCACACCAAGCATCGTATGAACGCCGCCGATGCGGGCGTCGTCCTTGGCTTCGTAACGAGGATCGGCCCAGCAGTCGAGGATGTGGACCGTTCGTCGCTCCGATGCGGCGCGGCCGACCAGGGTCCCGGTGCCGGGTCTGATCCGCACCTCGCGCTCGATGCGCTCGTAGTCGGGGGTCAAGGACTCGCCGGCGGCCCAGCGGTATTCGCCATCCACGTTGCGGTAGATGACCGCCTGGTCCGCGCGGCACAGGCGGATCGCGGTCGAGACCACGGACTGCAATACCGGTTCGAGGTCGAAAGCCGAGCCCGAGATGACCTTGAGCACGTCGCTGACCGCGGTCTGGTATTCGAGCGCTTCTTCGAGATCGCGCGTGCGTGCGCGCAACTCGCGCAGCAGTCGCGCATTTTCCATTGCGATCACTGCCTGCGCGGCGAAGCTCTGCAACAGCGCGATCTGCGCTTCCGAAAAAGGCCGCACTTCCTGGCGGAACACGGAGATGGTGCCGAGCAATGCGCCATCTTTGCGCAACGGCACGACGGCGAGGGTCCGAACTCCCGCGCGTTCCACCGTTACGCGGTTGATCGCCTCCTCTGAGCCGGCAACTCCAATCGCATCGGCCAGATGAACCAGGGACCGCCCCTGCAGAAGCGGCGCCACAAAATCCGGCGGACGATGCGGCTGCCGCATCAGCGCCGCCACGTCTTCGGACACCCCATGGGTGGCCGCCGCTCGCAGGTATTCCCCGTCATAAAGGTGCAACGCGCCAAAGGCGGCCGCACACAGCCGCATCGCCTTTTCGAGGATCGTGTCGAACACCGGTGCGAGGTCGCCGGGCGAGGCATTGACGACCTGCAAGACCTCGGCGGTCGCGGTCTGCTGCTCCAGCGCCTCGCGCGTTTCGGTCAACAGCCGCGCATTCTCGATCGCGATCACCGCCTGGTCGGCAAAGGTTTGCAACAGCGCGATTTGCGCTTCGGTAAACGGCTTGACCTCGCGTCGCCCGCAGCCGATGACCCCGACCGGTTTGCCGTCGCGCACGATCGGTACGCCGAGAAACGAGCGATATCGCGCGACCGATTGCAGTACCTCGAGGGTGCGCGCGTCGTAGCCGGGCTCGTTCAACGCATCGGCGACATGCGCCGGCCGGGCGTCGATAAAAGCGCGTCCCATGGCAAAATTGGGCAGTGGCGGCCGTGGGAACAGGGCATGAAATGCGGCCGTCTCTTGCGGCGACATGCTGTGCACCGCGACGAGGTGGAGCAACCCGTCCTCAAACCGCGCGACAGCGCTGAACTCGGCGGCGCAGACCTCGGCCGCGCGCCCGACGATGACCTCGAACACCGGCTGCACATCGGCGGGCGAACGCGCGATGACGCGGAGGATCGCGCTCGTCGCGGCCTCGCGCGCGCGGGCCGCGTCGCGCTCGGCTTTCAGGGCTGCCAGCTCGCCAGCAAGTTCATCGAGCCGCCGTTCGAGCGCCGCGACGGCGTTGGGCGCGCCGAACTTCGCGTCAGCCGTCATCTCGCCTCCGATCAGCCCCCAGCCGCACGGCAATTATGGCCGCCGCCGGCGGCAATAAGGCGACGATACCATAGCCGCGGGGGGCGCTCTTACGAAACCCTTAAGCCTTTCCGAAACCTTAAGGCTCTCGCGCAACCTTAAGGCCGCCGGAACCCGTAAGATTGCGCGCCACAATTTGTTGCGAAGGATTGGCGGTGGGATGTCGAAGAGTGTAAAGGGCGGCTGGAAAAAGGCGACCCAGCGGCGGATGGAATGCGAAGCGAGATAATCAACCAACAGAACCCGAAAGGCGCGGGCAATTTGTCGACCCAGCGCTGGTCGGCCGAGCGTTATCAACAGACCGCTTCCTTTGTTCCGGCCCTGGGGTCGGCGGTGCTCGAATTGCTGGCGCCGGCGCCGGGCGAGCGCGTGCTCGATCTCGGCTGCGGCGATGGCGCCTTGACGGAGAGGATCGTCGCCGCCGGGGCCCTCGTCACGGCCGTCGATGCGGCTCCCGACATGGTCGCTGCAGCCCGGCAGCGCGGGGTTGAGGCGCGGCTTGTCGCCGGCCAGGATTTGGATTTCGTCGGCGAATTCGACGCCGTGTTTTCGAATGCGGCATTGCATTGGATGCGTCCGCCGGAGCGCGTTATTGCCGGCGTTTATCGCGCGCTGAAGCCGGGCGGCCGCTTTGTCGCCGAGATGGGCGGCCACAACAACATCGCCGCGATCATGGTCGCGCTCAATGCGGTGCTGCGCGGCCATGGGCTCGACGCTCGGCGGCTGAGCCCCTGGTATTTCCCGTCGGCGGAAGCCTATAGAGAAAGGCTCGAAACCGCCGGCTTTGCGGTTGAACAGATCCGCTTGATCCCGCGCCCGACGCCGGTGCCGGCCGGGATCGAAGCCTGGCTCGACACCTTCGCCGACGATTTCCTCGGGGCGGTGCCGCAAGCGCAGCGTGCGGCGGTGCGCGACGAGGTGGTCGAATTGCTGCGGCCGGTGCTGGTCGACGAGCGCGGCACCTGGATTGCCGATTACGTGCGGCTTCGCTTTCGCGCTTTTCGCCCGCGCTGAGCGTGACGCACGACGTTTCGCTGATCGAGACGATCGCGGTCGGGCTCGGCTTTGCCTTTGTCGGCGGATTTACCGCGATGCGGCTAGGCCTGCCGCCGATCGTCGGCTATCTCGTAGCCGGGGTCGCGGTCGGGCCATTCACGCCCGGCTATATCGCCGATGTGCATCTCGCCCCGCAGCTGGCCGAGATCGGCGTCATGCTGTTGATGTTCGGCATCGGCATGCATTTCTCGCTGCGCGACTTGTTGGCGGTGCGCGCGATTGCACTGCCTGGAGCGTTCGGCCAGATTGCGCTCGCGACCGGCCTCGGGATCGGTCTCTGCTGGTCCTGGGGCTGGCCCGTCACACAGGGAATCGTGTTCGGACTGGCGCTGTCGATCGCCAGCACCGCCGTATTGCTGCGCGCCCTCGAACAGCGCGGCATCATCGCCTCACCCGATGCACGCATCGCGGTTGGCTGGCTGATCGTCGAAGATTTGTTCACGGTCGCGGCTCTGGTCGTGATCCCGGCGGTGGCCGGGCTCGGCGGCAGCGGGTCGCTCTGGGCGACGGGGCTGCGGCTGGCTCTGACTTTTGCCAAGGTTGCGCTTTTTGTCGCGCTGATGTTGGTCGTCGGCAAGCGCGCGATGCCGTGGCTGCTCGAGCGGGTGGTTCGCTCCGGATCGCGCGAACTGTTTACCTTGGCGGTGGTGGCCGCGGCCCTCGGGATCGCCTTCGCCGCCGCCCGGCTGTTCGACGTCTCCTATGCGTTGGGCGCGTTCTTTGCGGGCGTCGTGGTGACCGAGAGCGACCACAGTCACCGCGCCGCCGAGCAGGCCCAGCCGCTCGAAGACGCCTTTGCGGTGCTGTTTTTTCTGTCGATCGGTATGTTGTTCGATCCCGGCATATTAATTCGGCATCCGGTCCGGGTCTTGGCCGTGCTGGCCGTGATCATGCTGGGCAAATCCCTGGCCGCATTCGCGATTGTGCGGATCGTGGGCTATCCGGCGCGGACCGGGCTGACGGTTGCGGCGGCGCTCGCGCAGATCGGCGAATTCTCGTTTGTGGTCGGCGCGCTCGGCGTCGAGCACGGATTGCTAAGCAGCGAGGGCAAGGACCTGATCATGGCCGGCGCCCTGCTGTCGATCACGCTCAACCCGGCGATGTTCCGCATCGCCGAGCTGATCCGGCGGCGGCTCGACCGGGCTCAGCCGGCATGAGCGCGGATCGCCTCGCCGCCGGCGGCGAGCGCCGGGGTCGCCGGCCCGCCGGGCTGCTGCTCGATCTCGGCGATGGCGCCGGCAAGCGTCGTCACGATCGCATCGGCGGCGGTCAGCGCCAGCGCCTCCGGCGGAAAGCTGTCCGCTCCCGCTCCCCAGAAGGCGGTCACGATCCGCGCGCCCGGCGCCCGCCGCCGCAACCGGCGCACGATATGGCGGGCACGCGCCGGCGAGGCGGTGCTGACCAACGACAGATACACGAGCCTTGCCTCGGCTAATGCCCGCGGCTCCCCGCCCGACATGACCGTGCCATTGGCGGCAATCACAGCCACCGAACGGCCGCGTGCGCGCAACAGGCTGGCCAGCAGCAGCGCGGCGGCCTCGTCGAGCTCGTTACGCCCGGCGACGCAAACGATGGAGCCGGTTTCCGGGCCTTCGCCCGCGGTTGCCGCGCCGGTTTCGATCGACCAGTCGTCGCCCAGGTTTTCGATAATTTGCGCAAAACCCTCGCGCACCACCTCGCGCCGCTCCGCCGACAGGATGCCGCTGTCGCTGTCAGCCTGGGCGCGGGCCAGCACCGGCAGCGCCACCTCTTCGGCAAATTCGTCGATGGATCTCTCCCGCGCGAATTCCTCGGCCTGGTCGGTGGCCTCCTCCGGATCCCCGGCCAGCAGCCGCTGGTAAAAGGTTTCCTCGGCCGTCAGCACCGGCTCGCTGCCGAGCAGCACATCAAGCACCCGCAACTGCGGGATATACCGGCCGAGGACCAACAGACAGGCGGTCAGCGGGGTCGACAGCAACAGCCCGACCGGGCCCCAAAGCCATGTCCAGAACACCGCGGCGACGATCACCGCGACCGAGGACAGCCCGGTCGTGCCGGCATAGAGGCGCGGCTCGACAAGATTGGCGACCACCGTCTCGACGCCAATGAACAGCAATATCGTCCACAAGACCAGCGACCAACCCGGCGCCACCGCCAAGGCCAGCGCCAGCGGAAACAGCGCCGCGATGACGATGCCGAGATACGGGATGAAGCGCAGCAGGATCGCGAGGATGGCCCAAAGTGCGGCAAACGGGATACCGATAACCGCGAGGCCGATGCCGAGCAGCACCCCTTCGACCGCATTGACCGCCAATTGCGACAACAGATAGCGGCTGACGCGCTGCGCCGCCTCGTTGAGCGCCTCGGTCGAGCGGTGCAGATCGCCGCCGCCAAACAGGCGGAGCAGGCGGTCACGCAACTCCTCGCGTTCGAGCAGGATGAACACCACGAGCACGACAACCAGCCCGGCGGTCGCCAGCGGCTGTAGTAACGGGCCGATAACCGCTTGGGCGATTTGCAGCGGTGTCGGCACCGGCTGTTCGATCTCGACCGGCAGGGGTTTGGCGGCCTGAGCCCCCGCGCCGCCACCGCCGGTGCCCGACGCGGTTGGCGCGCCGCCCGCTTCGGAGCGCTTTACGGCTGCGGTCAGTTGGCGCATCGCGGCCGACACCCGCGCTATGGGCAAGGCCTTGGGCAGGGAATCGAGCTTTGCTTCGATATTGTGTTCGTAGCTGGGCAATTCAGGATCGAGCTGCGACAGCTCCTGAGCGACAATGGCGCCAAACGCAAAGATCGCGAGAAAGGCGACGATCACCGTGACGCCGACCGCCGTCACCCGCCCCAGGCGCAGCCGACGCAACAACCGCACCGCCGGCATCAGCAGAAAGCCGAGCAGCACCGCCAGCGCAAACGGCACCAACACTTCGGACGCAAAATAAATAGCGGCGACGACCATGCCGGTGGTCAGGAAGGCCAGCATGCCGGACAGGCCGCGCAGCTGCTCATCGCGTGGGTATGCGCCGTAGGTTGGCTGGTTGGCCATAAACCGGTCCCCCCGCAGAAAATTGTCACCGCTGAGCCCGCGGGCCACGCGGCGGTGTCGTTGCTTTGCAAACGCCGGCGGTGAGCACTCGGCGCCACGCCGCCTTGCATGGCCCGGCAGGGCGGACGGAGATTAATCGGAATCGAACTTTCGTGGAACCGAGCCCGAACTCCGCTTGTTTCAGGTAAACCAGACAGGAACAGGACGCGCACGAATGCATCAGCCTCGCATCACCGATGGCAGAAAGATCATGGGCGCAAACAAAAAGTAACGACGCCCTACCGCCAATCGGCAGATCCAAGCCGCGGCGGCTGCGGGCCATGACGAACTTTTCCTGAAACAGCAGAAACGTCAAGCTGTGAAATATCATGGGGCATGCGTGCCCTAACGTTCACTCTCTGCTCTAATCTCTTGGGGGTAACACACGATGGGTAAAGGATTGTTATTGTGGCTGCTCGGCATCCCGATCCCGATAATCATCATTCTTTATCTATTTCATTTGTTATGACGAATAATTCTCGGAACCTCTGTCAAGCAGACATTGTTCGTCGAGGGTTAGAGCCTGAAACAGGAGCCAAACGAATGAGTAGATTGAGGATGACCGCGGCCGTGTCGGCCTTGCTGCTGGCGGCGTCGCCGCTGGCCTTTGCCCAGTCGAGTGTGACATCGCGCGAGAGTGCCGCGGTCACAAATCCGACTGGAACCCAGATTCAGCCGAACCAGGTCCGCGCCAGCAAGATTCTGGGCAGCACAGTTTACGACGTTCACAATCGCGACATCGGATCGGTTAAAGACCTGATCCTCGACAAGGATGGGCGGGTGGCCGCAACCGTGATCGATGTCGGGACCTTCCTCGGCATGGGCGGCAAATACGTCGCGGTCCCGCTCGATGCGATCAAGACCGACAACAACCGCCTGACCTTGGACATGACCAAGGAGCAGCTGCAGCAGGCGCAGGACTACCATCTCGTCGACCGCGACACCGGCGCCGGGAGCACCACCTCACCGGTTACCGGCGGCCATCTCGGAACCGACAGCGGCACGAGCCACTAAGACCAAGATCTGACGCGGGGCGAGGAGACCAGCTGCGTTTCCCGCCCAGTTCACGACACAGCCCCCGGCGTGATTGCCTCGTCGGGGGCTGTTGCGTTATAAGGCCGCCCCCGTCAAGGAGACGCGCCGATGAAAGAGGGCATCCACCCCGATTACCACGACATCACGATCGTGATGACTGACGGGACGCAGTATCAAACCCGTTCAACCTATGGCAAGGCGGGCGACACGCTGCGCCTCGACATCGATCCGAAATCGCATCCGGCATGGACCGGCGGCCAGCAGCGCCTGGTCGATACGGGCGGCCAACTCGCGCGGTTCAACAAGCGCTTTCAAGGGTTTGGTATTAAGAGTTGAGGTCGGCCGCGGGGCAAGCTGTGCCACCCTTTGTGTGACGGCGGGCGCGGGCCATGCGGCGCGCCGGCGCATTCCCGGCGATCCGCTACGCGTTTTCGGCGAGATCTTGACCCGGCGCACGACGATCCTATCTGTCTAGCGTGCGATCGCCGATCGGGATCGCACGCGCAGAAATGGCATCTGGCAATGATTGCGGGTGCCGTTCCATATTGCTCTCTTGGAGGATGTGGTCATGGATCGTTTCGACTTTTCCCCGCTGTTTCGCTCGACCATCGGGTTTGACCGGCTGATGCGCGCGATCGACGCCGCCAGCCGTCTCGACAACGCCACATTGGCCTACCCGCCTTACAACATCGAAAAGACCGGGGAAGAGACCTATCGCTTGACGATGGCGGTGGCCGGGTTCGCCCCCGACGAGATCGAGGTGACGGTTCACGAGAACTCGCTGCTGGTCTCGGGGAAGGCGAAAAAGGATGAGGACGAGACCCGATATCTGCATCGTGGCATCGCCCGGCGCGCGTTCGAGCGCCGCTTTAGCCTCGCCGACCACATCAAGGTCGTCGGCGCCAGCCTGAGCAACGGCATGCTGCATGTTGATCTCGTGCACGAGGTTCCGGAAGCCGCCAAGCCGCGCAAGATCGAGATTGTCAGCGGCAATCCGCAGACGATCGAGCAAAAAGAAGCGGCCTGAGGTTCGGCCCGAATTTGGGCGGGAGCCAAGCGCGAAGGCGCCCCCGGATTTTCCGGGGGCGTTTTTGCGTCCACGACACGCCGTCCTAGATCCAGCCGCGCAGCTTGAACCAGATCAGCGGCAGGATCGCACTCAGCACGATCACACTCAGGCCATAGGGATAACCCCACGACCAGCTCAATTCCGGCATGTTTTTGAAATTCATGCCATACATGCTGGCGACCAGGGTCGGCGGGATGCCGACCACCGAAACAATCGTCAGAACCTTGATGATGTTGTTTTGTTCGACGTTGATCAGGCCGAGCGTGGCGTCGAGCAAGAGTTGCACCTTGTTGGCGATGTGTTCGTCATAGTCGCTGAGCGAGATCACATCCTGGCGGACGGTCTCGAGCCGCGGGCGGATTTCGGGCGGCAGCCAGTCGCCGGCGGCACTCGCGGCATAGGGAACGATGCGGTCGAGACCGTGCAGGCTGTCACGAATTTTCGACGACAGATCGCCGATACGGCCGATGCGGCGCAAAATGATGCGCAGATCCGCGCTCTCGCGCGCCGGCGGGCGACGAACCTCGGTGACCGGGCTCAGAAACAGGCGGTGCGAGAGATCGTCGAGTTCGGCGGCGATGTTTTCGAGGATGTCGGCCAGGCGGTCGGAGACCGCATCGGCAAGCCCGGCAAAGATTGCCCCACTGCTCAGCGGATCGCTTTCGTCGGCGAGGTCGCGGTGAACGAAATTGCTGAAGGGTGTCAGGTCTGCAAAGCGGACCGTCACCAGCCGGTCGCGGCTCAGCACGAAGCCCACCGGGGTTGTCAGCGGCTGGTCGGCGTCAGCCCGATATAACATCGGCGCGCTCAGATAGATCGCACCGTTGCGGGTGCGCAGCCGGCTCGAGCTCTCGATTGCGCTCAAATCGTCGATGCCCGGGATTTCCAGGCCGGTGGTTCGTTCGACAAATGCGATCTCGTCCGGCTCAGGGCGCAACAGGTCGATCCACGCGACATTTGCCGGGAGGCTCGCGGTCGCGAGATCGCGCGGTCGTTCGCCGGGTGCGGCGTGACTGTGGTAGAGGGTCAGCATGGCCGCAAATTAGCCGCACCCAGCCTGTCGCGCAGCGTTTTCTTGTTGCCGACGCGAAGGTCAGACCTCTACCGGCGCCTCGATCTGTGCGGCGACAGCCTACGGCCATGCGTGCCCGGCGAAGCAGCGCCGCCCGGACGGCCGGCCGCCTCGTCCCGGCGCAAAGGCGCCCTCGGCCCGGCTCTTGGCCCGCGCGGTTTCATATGGCAGTCGTCAGAGGCCGCCCTGTGTCGCGATAAATTCGACGATCTGGTCGACCCCGGTACCGACCTTGAGATTGGTGAATATAAACGGCCGGGCGCCGCGCATGCGCCTGGCGTCATGCTCCATGACCTCGAGGCTGGCCCCGACCAGCGGGGCCAGATCGGTCTTGTTGATGATCATCAGGTCCGAGCGGGTGATGCCGGGTCCGCCCTTGCGCGGGATCTTGTCGCCGGCCGCAACATCGATGACGTAAATCGTCAAATCCGCCAGTTCGGGAGAAAAAGTCGCGGCAAGGTTGTCGCCGCCGGATTCGATCAGCACCAGGTCGAGGCGCGGAAACGACCGGCACAATTCGGCGACCGCGGCGAGATTGATCGAAGCATCCTCGCGGATTGCGGTGTGTGGGCAACCGCCGGTCTCGACCCCATGGATCCGCTCCGGGGGCAGCGCCCCGCTGCGGGTCAAAAATTCGGCGTCCTCGCGCGTGTAGATGTCGTTGGTGATGGCCGCGATCTCGTAACGGCTGCGCATTTTTTTGCACAGCCAGTCCATCAGCGCCGTTTTGCCGGAACCGACCGGTCCGCCGATGCCGACCCGCAACGGACCGCGCGTTGTCGCTTCGGTCATGATCGAAACAGCCTCGTATATTGGGTTTCATGCGCCATCGAGGCGAGATCGACGGCAAGACAGGCGCCGCCGAAATCGGCCGGGTCACCAGCGATTGCCTCGCGCGCCGCGGCGATCACGACCGGTTCGAGGGCCGCCAGGATGCGCTGGCCGTCGGTTTGGCCGATGATGCCGATCCGCAATCCGGCCGCGATCAGGTTTGCGGCCATCGCCTGCAGATGAGCGATCAGCGTCGCCTCGAGGCCGATCCCGCCGCGCCCGGCCGCCGCCCCGACGGCCGCAGGATAGGACACCTGCCGAGCCGATGCCGCCCAGCCCGCCAGAAACGCGTCGGGCCATGCCGCAAGACAGGTTGCGCGAAACGCCTCGCCTTGCGCGCTTGCCTCAAGCGCTAATTCCGCGGACCCGCGATAGGCGAGACCGCGTCCATTGACCGCGGCAAGCGCGGCCAAATCGGCGGCGGCGGCGGCCCGATACGCCTGGCACAGAATGGCGGCGTCGATGCGGCCGCCGCCATGGCGGATCACAGCGCGAACCCAGCCTAGCAAGCTCGCACGGTCGCGCACATCGCCGCGCTCCACGGCCGCTTCGAGCCCGTGCGAATAGCTGAAGGCGCCAACCGGAAAACCGGGCGACAGCCAGACCAACAGGCGGTAGAGCGCATGGCCGGCGCGGTCACCGCTGACCGCATCGCCGTCGCATTTATGGTTTGGGATCGTCATCACGGTGGCGATGCTCACCGACGGCATAAGCACCGATCTCGGGGTCGAACGGCGCCTCAAGCGAGATCAGCCGACCGCCAAGCCCGCCGACCATCTCGGCCACCACGCGATCAGCCCGGATGCGCAGACGGTCACCCACCACCTGCACCGGCAAATGCCGGTTACCGAGATGCCAGGCGATGCGCACCAGAGCGGCGGGGGTTTCGGCTTCGATTTCGTAGACCGGCTCCGCGGCTGCCTGCACCCGGACGAAACCGCCGCCTTCGAGCTCAAGCCCGTCACCATCGGCGAGATGGGCGGCGCGCGGCAGCTCGAGCAAAAAGCTCTCGCCGCGGTCGGTGACCAGCCGGATCCGGCGACGGTGGCGATCGACCGAGGCGAGCGTCACGGTGTCAGTGGCGGCGGGATCCGGCCACGCGCCGCGACGATGGACGGCGATCGCCCTTCGCATTTTCACGACCTCGAGGGCGGCATCGTCATCTCGCGACGCGGCCGCGCAAACGGCAATCGACGCGGTCGATTTTACCCAAACCAGGATGGTGCGGTTGTGCTCGCAACCTCGAACTCCGTCTCTCAATACAGAAAATAGCGCTGCGCCAGCGGCAACACGCTCGCCGGCTCGCAGGTCAAAAGCACGCCGTCGGCGCGCACCTCATAGGTCTCGGGATCGACCTCGATGTGCGGCAGTGCCCCGTTGTGCGCCATCCGCCGCTTGTCGATCACGCGGATGCCGCGGGCCGGCAGCACGGTTCGCTGCAATCCGAGCTGGTGCGCCACCCCGCGCTCGATCGCCGTTGTCGGCAGAAATGTGATTGCTGAGGCCGATCGGGCGCGGCCAAAGGCACCGAACATCGGCCGGTAATGCACCGGCTGCGGCGTGGGGATCGAGGCGTTCGGGTCGCCCATCAGCGCCGCCGCAATGGTTCCCGATTTCAGCACCAGATCGGGTTTGACGCCGAAAAATGCCGGCGACCACAGCACCAGATCGGCGAGCTTGCCGATCTCGACCGAGCCGACATGCTCGGCCAAACCATGGGTCAATGCCGGGTTGACGGTGTATTTGGCGATATAGCGCTTGACCCGAAAATTGTCGTTCGCGCCGCCATCTTCGGGGAGCGGCCCGCGCTGGCGCTTCATCTTGTCGGCGGTCTGCCAGGTGCGGATGATCACCTCGCCGACGCGACCCATCGCCTGGCTGTCCGACGACATCATGCTGAAGGCGCCGAGATCGTGCAGGATGTCTTCGGCGGCGATCGTTTCGCGACGGATGCGGCTCTCCGCGAATGCGACATCTTCCGGGATGCGCGGGTCGAGGTGATGGCACACCATCAGCATGTCGAGATGCTCGGCGATGGTGTTGACGGTGTAGGGCCGGGTCGGATTGGTCGAAGACGGCAATACGTTTTCGAGTCCGCATAATTTGATGATGTCGGGGGCATGGCCGCCGCCCGCCCCCTCGGTGTGAAAGGCGTGGATGTTGCGACCCTTGAAGGCCGCAATCGTGTTCTCGACAAAGCCCGACTCGTTGAGCGTGTCGGTGTGGATCGCGACCGCAATGTCATAGGCTTCGGCGACCGTCAGACAGGTGTCGATCGCCGCCGGCGTCGTGCCCCAGTCCTCGTGCAATTTTAGCCCGCACGCACCGGCCTCGACCATTTCGACGAGCGCGCGCGGCTCCGATGCGTTGCCCTTGCCGAAAAATCCGAGATTGACCGGCAAACCCTCCGCCGCCTGCAGCATCCGCGCCAGATGCCACGGCCCGGGGGTACAGGTCGTGGCGGCCGTGCCGGCGGCCGGCCCGGTGCCGCCGCCGAGCATGGTCGTAATGCCGCTATAAAGCGCCTCCTCGACGAGCTGGGGACAGATGAAATGGATATGCGCGTCGATGCCGCCGGCGGTGACGATCCGCCCCTCGCCGGCAATCGCCTCGGTGCCCGGCCCGATCACGATGTCGACGCCGGGTTGGATGTCGGGATTGCCGGCCTTGCCGATACCGCTGACGCGGCCGTCGCGAATGCCGATATCGGCTTTGACAATCCCCCAATGGTCGATGATCACGGCGTTGGTAATGACGGTGTCGACCGCACCCTCGGCGCGCGGAAGCTGTGACTGGCCCATGCCGTCGCGGATCACTTTGCCGCCGCCGAATTTGACCTCTTCGCCGTAAACCGTGCGGTCGCTCTCGATCTCGATAATCAGCTCGGTATCGGCCAAGCGCAGCCGGTCGCCGGTGGTCGGCCCGAACATCGCGGCATAAGCGCCGCGCGACAGGGTCGTGGCCATTCGGCCTTCTCCCGCTAATCCAAAGGGCCGTTGACTTTGGCGTTGAAACCGACAACCCGCCTTACGCCGGCATAGGCGACCAGGCGAACCTCGCGGCGTTGCCCCGGTTCAAAGCGCATTGCGGCGCCGGCGGGGATGTCGAGACGATAGCCGCGTGTCCGCTCACGGTCGAAGGCAAGCGCCGGGTTGGCCTCGTAAAAATGATAATGCGAGCCAACCTGTATCGGCCGGTCACCGGTATTGGCGACAATCAGCGTCACGCTCGATCGGCCGACGTTCAATTCGATGTCGCCTTCAGCGGCGAAGATCTCTCCCGGGATCACCGCCGCACCGCCTGTGTCATTGCCGCGCCGGCCAAACCCCGAGCAAGGGCGACAGGAGGCCGCCGGCGGCGGCCCGCCGCTTTCGCCCGGATGGCGCCAAAGCGACGCGTCGCAGGCGGCCTACCGGATCGGCTCATGCACGGTGACCAGCTTGGTGCCATCGGGAAACGTCGCCTCGACCTGGATTTCGCGGATCATCTCCGCCACCCCTTCCATGACCTGGGCGCGCGTAAGGACCATCGCGCCATCGCGCATCAATTCGTCCACAGTCTTGCCGTCGCGCGCCCCTTCGAGCACGAAATCGGTGATCAGCGCCACCGCCTCGGGATAGTTGAGCTTGACGCCGCGCCGCAGCCGGCGTTCGGCGACCATCGCCGCCACCGAGACCAGCAACTTGTCTTTTTCCCGCGGGGTCAAGTTCATCGCGAAGGCTGAAGCATCAGATGTGCCAAAGGCGCGACAGCCGCGACGGCAATCCCAGCGCCGCGGCGCGCAAATGGCAAGCAAGATCGGCATAAGCGCGGCGCAACGCCAGATCGTCATAGCCGAGCCAGCGCGCGACCAGCAATCCGCCGACCCGAGTGGCGCCGGCGCGAACGACCGCGCCGGAGCATTGCGCCTGAACCGCGCGCGCGGCATCAAGAAAACGCCGCGGATCGGCCGGGCCGGGCGCCAGGATCAAGGTTGCAACAGCGACCGCCCCGGCAAGCGCCGCCGGCTCGGCGATCAGCGAGGCGACATCACCATCGAGATGAAGCGCGTCGCCCCAGACGAGCCGCCCATCGCGCCATACCTGCCAATCCTCGTGCAGGAATCCGTCGGTAAATTTCTCGCCGCGGGCATGGCGGCCGAACATCACGATCTCACCGCCTAAAAAAGAGGCATTCGCCGCGAGCTCGACCACCGTATTGCGGCGCAGCCGCGCCTGATCAAACAGGATCGTATCCGGCAACAAGAATTCGAGGGTCGCGGCCGAGCCGACAATCAGCCTTTGCTCGATCGCCGTCGTCGTCCCGAGCGAGCGGTAGACCTTTTCCGCAGCGGCGGCGGTGACATGGGCGGCGGCGCCGTCGCCGACCGCGACGGTGATCGCGAGACGATCGCCGGCCACCAGGCCACCCGAGGTCGTCGCAATCGCGGCTTGCACCAGATCGCCCGCTTCCGGCAGCGGAAACAGCACGCGCAGCGGCGGTCGCTGATGGAGATGGGTCAGCCGGGTCGCGCCGTCGCGGCGCGCAAAAACGATATCGACGCTCCCGCAAACGCCGCCGCCGACGGGCACGGGGACGTCTCGGGCCGCCGCGCCGGACGAAAGCACCGCCGCGGTCAATAGCCGAGAGCGAGCCCGTCCTTGCGCGGATCGGAGCCGCCCATCAACACCCCGCGCCGACGATCGATCCAGATCGCTTGGCAGCCGCCGATCGGCACAACGCGGCGGTCAATGTCGTGACCGCGGCGTGCAAGATCCGCGACAAGCACCTCCGGCAGGGCGCGCTCGACCTGCAATTTGCCGCGAAACGCGAAGATGCGCGGGGCTTCGGCAGCTTGCTGCGGGTCGAGGCCGCGATCGAGCATGCGGTGCACGAAATGAGCATGGCCGACCGCCTGGTACTGGCCGCCCATGATGCCGAAGGGCATCACCGCTTGCCCGTCTTTGACCAGCATCGCCGGGATGATCGTGTGAAAGGGCCGCTTGCCAGGGGCGATCGCGTTCGGATGCCCGGGGATGGTGCGGAACGCGCTGCCGCGGTTTTGCAACAGCACGCCGCTTTCCGGCGCAACGATACCGCTGCCGAACGACGAAAATAGCGAATTGATGAACGAACACGCATTGCCGTCGCGATCGACGGTGCAGAGATAGACCGTATCCGCGTGCAACGTGCCGCCATGCCATTCGTTGCCGGGCAACACCCGGTCGAGGCGAATGAGCCCGCGGGCGCGTTCGGCCCAGCCATTGGACAGATAATTCTCGACATCGACATCGGTCTGGGCCGGATCGGCGATCGCCTCGTCGCGCACGCGATAGGCCGATTTGGTCGCCTCGGCGAGAAGATGCAGCCGGTCGGCTTCGGTCAAACTGTCATCGCCGAGGGCAAAGCCTTCGAGTTGACGCAAGATCATCAACGCCGCCAAGCCCTGCCCATTGGGTGGACATTCATAGACCTCGCAGCCCCGGTAGGGGGCGTGGATCGGCTCGACCCATTCCGCATGTTGGGCGGCAAAATCTTCGGCTTCATGCAAGCCGCCCAGTGATTTGAGGCGGTTCAGAATGTCCCGCCGCACCGGGCCTTCGTAAAACCCGGCGCGCCCTTCGCGGCCGATGCGGCGCAGGGTGGCGGCTAGCGCCGGGTTGCGCATCCGGTCGCCGGCGGCGGGCGGCTTGCCGCCCGGCAGAAACAGTGCCGCGGTCACCGGATCGCGCAACTTCGCCTGGTTGCGCTGCCAGTCATAGGCGACGCGCGGGGTCACGACATACCCCTCCTCGGCGGCCCGCGCCGCCGGTTCCAGCAATTCCGCGAGCGGCCGGGTGCCGTAGGCGCGGTTGAAGACGCACCAAGCGTCGACCGCACCCGGCACGGTCACGGCGTGCGGGGTCTGCACCTCGATGTCGCGGATGCCGCGCGCCGCGTACCATTCGGCGGTGGCCTTGTACGGAGCTCGGCCCGAGCCGTTGAGCGCCACCGGCACGCCGCCGCCGCGCGAATAGAGCACAAAGCAATCGCCGCCCACCCCGGTGCTTTGCGGTTCGACGACGCACTGCATCGCCACCGCCGCGATCGCCGCGTCCGCCGCATTACCGCCGGCGCGCAACACATCGAGGGCGGCCAATGTCGCCATGGGGTGGGAAGTGGCCGCCATGCCGTTGGCCGCCATCGCCGCCGAGCGGCCGGGAATGTTGAAGTCGCGCATATCGCTTTGGTTCCCTGCGTAGCGATCGAGGTACTCCGGGCGAGCAGAGCAGATCCGAGCGGCAGCTATCCTGCTTGCCCAGCAACTCATGCACCGGCATACCGTGGCGGTCAATTCGGCAAGGCGAAAGAGAACATCATGGACGGCAGTAACGGGGCGTTGCGCTTTCCTCTGACGACGGCGCCGCGACCCGGCGAGGTGCAGGGGGTCACGCCGGGCGTCTGGTGGCTGCGCATGCCGCTGCCCTTCGCGCTCGACCACATCAATCTGTGGCTGATCGAAGACGGACCCGGCTGGACGGTGGTCGATGCGGGTTATGCGCTGCCGCAGACGCGCGCGGCCTGGGAGCGGATCTTTGCCGAGCATCTTGGCGGCCGGCCGGCGAACCGGGTCGTCGTCACCCACTATCATCCCGACCATGTCGGGCTTGCCGGATGGTTGTGCGAGCGGTGGCAGGCGCCCTTGTCGATGACCGAGAAGGAATGGCTTTTCGCGCGGGTCATGAGCCGCGGCAGCGATGACCTTGCGCAGGCGCGATGCGCCTTCGCCCGCCGTGCCGGGCTCGACGCCGCGGCCAGCGACGTGTTCGGCGGCCGCGAAAAAAGCTATCGCCGCGGCGTGCCGACGGTGCCGCCGACCTTTGCCCGTCTCGCTGACGGCATGGACATCGCGATCGGCGGCAGGCGCTGGCATGTCATTATCGGCGAAGGCCATGCGCCGGAGCATGCCTGCCTTTATTGCGCGGAACTGGGGGTGTTGATCGCCGGCGACCAGGTATTGCCGAAGATCTCGCCCAATATCAGTGTCCAGGCGCACGAACCGGCCGGCAATCCGTTACAGCAATATTTGGTCTCGCTCGCCCGGCTGCGGGCCGCCCTGCCCGCCGAAACGCTGGTACTGCCGTCGCACAATCTGCCGTTTTTTGGTCTTCACACCCGCATCGACGAACTGGCCTCGCACCACGCCGCGCGCTGCGAGGCGCTGCTCGGTGCCCTCAGCGAGCGCCCGAAAAATGCGGTCGAACTGCTGCCGGTGCTGTTTCGCCGTCCGCTCGACGCCCATCAGACCGCCTTCGCGCTGGGCGAGGCGCTCGCGCATTTGCATTATCTCGAAGCTCGCGGCGAAGTCTGCCGGTCTCAGGCCACGGACGGCGTCGATTACTTCGCCCGCTCGGGCGGTTGAGCGCGTTGATCTTCAGGAATCCGATGCCCGCCTTACGACGCCTGCCTCGGTCGATGAAACGCCCGAAACGCGAGCCGGTTGAGCGCAGGCCCTAGCGCGACATCCCGACGATGCACACCCTCTGCGCACTGGACTTCCGCGCCCGGACGCGGATAACGGTGATTGCAATAATTTCTGGGGAGGATGGAGGAGAATATGAGCCCGGCCACAAAGCTATCGCGGTTCGTCGCGGCCGCGATCATCGCGGCGGCGATTGGAGCGCCGCGGCCCGCTCCGGCGGCGGAACCAATCACGATCGGCTTTGGCATGGGGCTCACCGGCGGACTTGCCGCGGCCGGCAAGTCGGCGCTGCTGGCGATGCAGATCTGGCAGGACGACGTCAACGCCAAGGGCGGGCTCCTGGGCCGTCCGGTCAAGCTTGTGTTTTACGACGACCAAAGCAATCCGGCGACGGTGCCGGGCATCTATACCAAGCTGCTCGATGTCGATAAGGTCGATTTTATCGTCTCGGGCTATGGCACCAACCTGATCGCACCGGCGATGCCGGTGGCGATCTCGCATAACCGCCTGTTCCTTGGGCTGTTCGGGCTGGCGGTCAATAGCGAGTTCCACTATCCCCGGTACTTCTCGATGCTGCCGGCCGGGCCGGACCCGAAACACTCATTCTCGGCGCCCTTCTTCAAGGTGGCGATGGCCGCGACGCCCCGGCCCAAGACGCTGGCGCTGCTCGCCGAAGATTCGGAATTCCCCAAAAATGCCTCCGAAGGCATTCGCGATATCGCCAAAGAAGACGGCATCACAATCGTTTACGACAAGACCTATCCGCCCGGCACACCCGATTTCACACCGATTGTGCACGCGATCCAGGCAACCAACCCCGACATGGTGTTTGTCGCCTCCTATCCGCCCGGTTCGGCCGGCATGCTGCGCGCCGCAACCGAGTCCGGGCTCAAGACGCGATTTTTTGGCGGCGGCATGGTCGGTCTGCAATACACCCCGTTCAAGCTGCAGTTCGGCCCCAAGCTTAACGGCGTTATCGACTACGATTGGTGGATCCCGGCGCCAACCATGCAATTCCCGGGCATCCTCGACTTTCTGAAACAGTACCAGGCCAAGGCCCAGAGCGCCGGCGTCGATCCACTCGGCTGGTACCTCCCACCCTTCGCCTACGCCAATCTGCAGGTGCTGGGCGAGGCGATCGAAGGCGCCAAAAGCCTCGATCAAGGCCAGGTCGCCGACTATATCCGCGCCCATCCCTTCAAGACGATTGTCGGCGACATCACCTTCGGCAAAGACGGAGAATGGTCAAAGCCTCGCGTGCTCGAGGTACAATGGCAGAATATCAAGAACAATAATCTCGATCAGTTCCGTGATACCAAGACCGAGGTGATCCTCGAACCCGCCCAATACCGCACCGGCACGGTAATCTCGCCCTATAACGGTGGTGCCGGCGAATAAGGGTAGGGTCAAATCCGCGGCGGCCCGGATGTGGACGGATCGCAAGTGCGGGTCGCCGCGCGGCACGACACGCTGATCGCCGACCCGGTTGGGCCGCCTGGCATCGCCGCTGCGATCCCTTTTTGACCCTTGTCCCGGGTCGGCAAGCGGCCAGCGTCTTGGCTCAGCTTGGTGCGCGCGCAGGCGGCGGCCGCCCGGCGGCGCATCGCCAAGCTTGTCCGACCGCAGCTGGTTACTTGCTGTTGCTCCGCGCCGCGGCGTGCTCGGCCTTGGACATCGTCAGCTTTTCCGGGTGGACGATCGTCTTGTTGGCGGCGGCGCGGGCAGCACCGAGATTGGGAAACTCGGTTTCCGCACCGTCGCGCTGCAGCACATAGACGGCCGACATTGCCTTGCCGCTTTTCTGGTCGGCCACCGTGCGCTTGATGATCGTCCAATGGATCCGCCGGCTGCCGCCTTCCTCGCCGTCGTCGGGCACGTCCTCAAAGCCGCGGTCGACCGTGGCCTCCAGCGCATAAAGCTTCTGCTCGACGCGCCGCGGCGCCTGGTCGCGGCCCCGCCGCGCGTCCCGGCCCCGGCCGGGTTCGCGACGAGGCTCGCCCCGGTCGCGCCGCCGCGCATCGCGATCAGGGCGGTCAGGCCGCGCGGCGACATCGCCGCCCGGAGCGCCGGGTCCCTGGCGCAGCGGTCGTCGGCGGGGCTGTCCCGGACGCTGCGGGCGGGCGCCCGCCGTTCGGGCTCCGCCCTTGTCACCGGCTGCAGCCTGGCGACCGGCCCCACCGGCGCCGGCAGCGAATTGAGCCGCACCCGCGGTGGCGGCGTCGCCGTCGCGGGGTCCCGGCCGGCGTCGACGGCGGCGGCGCGGAACGCCGCCCTCCCGGCGCGCGACCAGTTCAGCGCCCGGGGCAGCGGCCGGTTCGGCGCCGGCGACGGCCTCCTCGGCGGATTGCGCCTCGTTTTCGGCGGCTGGCGTTGCGCCGGCGAGACCCACCTGCAATCCGGGCGGATGCGGCAATTGGCGACGGCCGCGCACCGGTCGCCGCAAATGCAGGGTCGGCCGGCGCGGCCGGCTCGGATCCGCGTCGGCCGAAATTTCGGGCGCTTCTGCAGCAGCCGGATCTGTTCCCCCGCCCTCGTCAGGCGCCACCGGCGGCAGCGCCGACCCTAATCCGGCACGCGAGGCTCCCGCTGCCATGAAGGGCGGCCGCCGGCGGCGGCGACGGCGCGGCGGTCGCGCCGGGTTCGGCGTTGCGGCGAGTCCGGCCTCTGCCGCCCGCGCAGCGGCCGCGCCACCGGCCACGGTTTCACCGCCAGCCTCTGCGCCGGCGGCGCCGGTTGCCGCGCCGTCGCGGGGCGGCGCCTGCCGGTGCCGGCGCCGGCGTCGACGGTGCCGGTTGGCCGGCGTCCCCGATGCGGGCGCGGCTTCGCCAGCGGCGGTCGGGTTGCCGGCGGCGAGCGGCTCCGCCTCGGAGGACGGGCCCCCGGTTGCGGCGGGCGACGCGGCACCGTCCGCGAAGCTTGGCGGATCGTCGGCAGCTGGCGACATCAGAGCATCCTTCTCCGGCAAGGCCCTCGCTGACGAGGCCGGGCGGTGAGCCCTTGCGGCGTCGCCATGATCGCCGAAGAAATCGCGGCGATGTCAAGCGCGAAGGCTCAATCGGCCAGGCGGGCCTGGATGGCGCCGATCCGCGCGGTCTCGCCGATGGTGCCGCGGGCCAGGCCGAAAGCGGCGGCGGCGCCGATCAGGGCCAACACGCCGGCGGCGACAAAAGCCGAGTTGAAGCTGCCGGTCCAGGCCACAAGATAGCCGGTCACGATCGGCGCCAACAAACCAAAGGTGTTGCCGCCAAGCACCAGAAAGGCAAAGGCGCGGCCGGTATCGGCGGGCGAGCGCAGCAGGTCGCTGACCAGGGCGCCGTTGGCGGCCGGTCCGACATTCGCGAACGAGACCGCGATCGTGACCAGCACGATCACCGCAATCAGCGAATGGACCAAAGGGATCAAAACCCCGACCGCGGTCAGCAACAGGCACAACCCGACGAGATACCGGCGCATGCCGCGGCGCACGGCGTCGGCGCTGAGCATCCGGTCGCCGCACCAATTGGCAACGATGTTCACCACCGAGGCGACAAAAAACGGGATCGAGGTAAAAACCCCGGACCCGACCAGCGACAAATGCCGCGCCGTCTGCAAGTAGTTCGGCAGCCACGACATGTACAAATAGACGGTGTAGACAAGGCAACCCTGGGACAGAAACAACCCCCACATGGTCGACGAGCGCACCAGGCCGAGGTAGCCGACCCCGCCATGCGCCGGCGGGGGCACGCCGGCGTCGCGTTCGGCGAGGATCAGCCGTCGCTCGGCCTCCGGCAACCAGCGGGTTTTTTCCGGCGTCGATACGAAACTCAGCCAGATCACCACCCACACCAGGCCGACCGCGCCGGTAATCACAAATGACCAGCGCCATGACACGGCTTCGATCAGCCAGGCGACGAGCGGCGCGCCGAGCGCCAAACCCAGGCTCGAACCGGCAGAGATCGCGGCGATCGCGGTGCCGCGTTCGCGATAAGGCGACCAGGCGCGCACGCTCCCATACGTGACCGGGGCAAACGGCGCTTCGCCGACCCCAAGACCGAGGCGTGTGGCGAGCATGACGGCAAAGCCACTCGCCGCACCGGTCAGCATCTGCGCGACAGACCACACCGCGGCCGCCGCCGACGCCACGACATGCGTGCCCCAGCGGTCGATCAGCCGCCCGCCCGGCAGCATCATCAGCACATAGGCCCACAGAAACGACGAGAACAAATAGCCCAGGGCAACCGGCGACAGACCGAAATCGTGCGCGATCGGCTTGCCCGCCACCGACATGTTGACCCGGTCGACATAGGCGATCGCGTTGAACAGAAACAGCAGGACAAATACCCAATAGCGGCGGCGTGTGGTCCTCATCGGAGCGCTCCTGACGACTTCCTTCAGGGAGCCGGTGCGGGCGCGGGATGCAGTCGCCGGTGACCCGGCCGATCCGCCGCCGCGCTCACCGGCGAGCAAAAATGGTCGCGGCCGGCGCAGCCTAATGAGGTTCCGCCAAGATTGGCCACCCTCGAACACGCCGCGGCTGCCATGCGATGCGTGGTGAACGGTCGGCGGCCTGCGCTATCGTGAACCCTGGACAGGCGGCAGGCGCTGGGACAATGTCGCGTTCCGATTGGCTGCGGAGACAGCGATGGCGGGCGCGGCGGCAGAAGCACCTTTTCGTCAGCATCTCAAGCGGGAGGCGGCGCAAGCGCATGGCTATTCCCAGGCTGTCGTGACCCGCGGCGGCCGGATCGTCTGGCTGGCCGGCGAGGCGGCCTCGACCGATGCCGCCGGCAACTCGCTTTCGGGCAATTTCGACGGCCAAGTGCGCGAAACGTTCGCACGGCTGGGACGGACTTTAGCCGAGCTTGGGGGCACCCTTGCCGACATGGTTACCATGACCGTGTTTATCACCGACGTGCGTTACGGCGAGCGGTTTACCGAATTGCGCAAAGAAATCTTTGGCGACAACTTCCCGGCGAGTGCGCTGATCACCGTTGCCGCCCTCGCCAGACCCGAGCTCTTGATCGAAATACAGGGAGTTGCTGTGATCGCCTAGCGCTGCTGTAATCGCAGCAGCGCGACGCAGGTCGCCGTGAAACCGATGCGCACAGCTCTGAGGCTGCTGCTGATGGCCGCGGTGCTGACCGCCGCCCAGCCGGCACTGGCCCAGTCTTGCCGCCCGTTGCGCAAGGCCGAATTCGTTGTCACCCCGCTGGGCAACGTCCCGATCGTCAGCGTCCGTGTCAATGGCGGGGTCGCGACTTTCCTGTTTGACACCGGGGCCGAGCGGTCGATCCTCAGTGCCGCCGCCGCCAAGCGGCTCGGCGTCAACGTCTATTATCAATATGCCCGCCGCATGCGCAGCCTGGGGAGCGCGGTTTCAGGCGGCGATGCCCGTTTGCGCAGTTTTGATCCGGGCGGCCTGGCGTTGAATGACTTTCACATCCTGGTCGGTACCGTGTCGCTGCCCTCAATTCAGGGCCGCCCGATCGACGGACTTCTCGGCGCCGATTTTCTCGACGATTATGAGATTGATCTCGATCTCGCCCGCCGGCGCATCATCCTGTACGCGCCGCCGCCCTGCCCGATTACTGCCCCCGCCTGGTCGGCGCCGTTTGCCACGATCGCGGCCAACCGGTCGCTGCACGAGCGGCTGTTTTTCCCGGTGCGGCTCGATGGACACTCGATTGCCGCGCTGATCGACACCGGTGCGCAGCTGACAACCCTCGATTCCGATTCGGCCGTCACGGTCGGTGTCAGCGCCGCGGCGCTGGCGCGCGATCCGGTCACCACTTTGCGCGGCGCCGCCGCCGAGGCGGTGGCTTCACGGGCCCACCGGTTTGCCGAACTGCAGATCGACGGCGAGGCGCTGCGCGACCAGACAATCATGGTGACCAGGCTGGACCTGCAGGACGCCGATCTTGTCCTCGGCGCCGATTTCCTGCATTGGCAGCGGGTATGGCTGTCTTATGCCTGGCACCGGATTTTCCTGGAGCGTCGGCCGTAAGGCTGGTCAGCGGGGCAGCGAGCCTGCGAGCAGCGCATAGGCCTCTTCGTCGGTGCGGTCATAACGCAGCGGCGTCACCACTACCCGACCGGCGTTGAGCGCCTCGATATCACTTTCCGGCCCTTGGTCACGGTCGCGGCGGCGAAAGCTGACCCAGTAATAGGTGAACCCGCGAGGGTCGGTGCGGGCCACCACATCCATGCCTTCGACCGAGCCGGCGCCCTGGCGGGCCAAGGTCAAGGGGCCGGCTTCTTCCGGAGGAAGATCGGGGAAGTTGACGCTGAGACAAGTGCCGGCACTCCAGCCGATGGCCAGCAGCCGACGCACGATCCCCGGAGCCAGTGCTGCGGCCGTCTCCCACCGAACATGGTTACGGTCGGTCCATGCCTGGCTCAGCGCAATTGACGGGACGCCAAGCATCATTCCGGTCATCGCACCGCCGACGGTGCCGGAAAATACGGTTTCGATGCCGAGATTGGCGCCGCGATTGACACCCGACAGCAGCAATTGCGGCGGCGTTGCCCGCATCAGGTAGCTCAACCCCATCACGACGCAATCACCGGGCGTGCCGGTCACGGCCCAGCGCCGCGGCCCGCGTTCGGTGGCGCGGATCGGATGGTGCAGGCTGACGGCGTGCGATACGCCGCTCTGGTCGTGCTCGGGCGCCACAACCCAGATCTCGCGAGCGAGTTCGGCGGCGATGCGTTCAAGAACGGCAAGACCCGGCGCGTCGATGCCGTCGTCGTTGATCAACAGGATGCGGTCGAGCACGCGTCCAGGCTCCCGGTCGGTTGCACCGGCGCGGGCTTAGCATCCCAGGGCGAGGAAATCGAGATTGCGCGCGCCGGCGTCGGTTCGTAGCTAACATCCGAGATCACAGCGGGGGCGGCGATGACGACGGCCGCGGCCATGCGCGGTTCGACAACGCGGATTTGGTCGGCTGGCGGGAGGCCCAGGCACGATAAGCCCACCGTCACAAGGTTGAAGCCCTCGAATTTGACAGTATCGCCAGGATGGCGGGAGTGGTGGCCTGTCGTGAGCTTTTCGCTTTCCGATCCAAGGGATCCTTAATCTGCGATGGTTGCCGGTCGCGCGACCGCAGCCGAGACAGTGAGGCGCAAACATGTACGATTTGAGCGGGCGGGTCGGTCTTGTTACCGGGGGTGGCGGCGGCATCGGCCGCGAGATTGCGCGACGGTTGGCCGGAGAGGGCATGGCGGTAACCGTGCTTGATCGCGACGCCGCGGCGGCGCGGGCGGCCGCCGCGGAAATTAACGGGCTTGGCGTTATCGCCGACGTCACCGCCGAGGACGAGGTCAGCCGCGCCGTCGAGACCGCGATCAAGCGCTTCGGTCGGATCGATCTTCTGGTCAACAATGCCGGCATCTGCTGGACCGGGCCGGCGCTCGACATGCCGCTTGCCACTCTCCGCGCAATGCTGGCGGTCAATGTCGAAGGCGTTTTCATCGTCAGCCGCGCGGTTTTGCCGCACATGATCACGCGGCGCTCGGGGGTGATCGTCAATCTCGCCTCATGGGCCGGCAAGACCGGCAACGCCTATTTCGCCGGCTACAGTGCGAGCAAATTCGCCGTAATCGGCTTGACCCAGGCGCTCGCGCGCGAAATGGCCCCCTACAACATCCGCGTCAACGCGATCTGTCCGGGGATCGTGGTCGAGACCGCCATGCGTCGAGCGCTCGAAACCCAGCAGCGACATTACGGGCTGCCCCAGACGGCCGAGCGCGAGAAGTCGATCCCGCTGGGGCGCGTTTCGGTTCCCGCCGATGTCGCAAAGGCGGCAGCCTTTCTCGCCTCGGATGAAGCGGGTTATATTACCGGCGAATCGATCAACCTGTCCGGCGGGCTGCTGATGGATTGACGCCGTGCCGGCTGCGCCGGGGCGGCAACAGTCAACCGGCCGGATCCGATCAGCGGAGACATCCATGCCCGAACCAGCGAGCGCAAACGCCGCACAGCGCGACTATTGGAATACCGTGGCGGGGCCGCGCTGGGTTGGTCTCGAAGGTGTGGTCGAGCGCCGGGTGCAGGCGGTCAATGACCTGTTGCTCCGCTCTTGCGGCGCACAACCGGGCGAGCAGGCCCTCGAAATCGGGTGCGGCACCGGCGCCTTCACGGTCCCGCTGGCTGAGGTGGTGGGCGCGCGCGGCAAGGTGGTCGGCGCCGACATCTCGACGGCGATGCTGGCCGGCGCACAAAGGCGGTTGGCCGCGGCCGGCTTGCGCAACGTGCAACTGGTCGAGACCGATGCTCAGACCCACAAATTCGAGCCCGGCGCTTTCGATCTGATCGCCTCTCGGTTTGGCGTGATGTTTTTCGCCGATCCCGCGGCAGCCTTTGCCAACCTGATCAATGCCACCCGCCCCGGCGGACGGCTCGCCTTTGCCTGTTGGGGAAGGCTCGACGAGAATGAGCACTGGCTCCTCCCCTACCGTATCGCGTTGCGCCATCTCGGCCCGCCGCAACCGACGCCGCCGCGCAGCCCCGGACCAATGGCGTTTGCCGACCCGGACTATGTTCGCGAGTTTCTTAGCGCTGCGGGGTTTGCCGGGATCGCGATCGAGCGTGCGCATCCCGATATGGTCCTGGCCGGTGCCGAGGAAGAGGCCGGGCACGCGCTCGTCATCGGACCCACCGCCCGGCTGATCGACGAGAAACAGCCGGATTCCGCCACGCGCGAGAACATCCGTGCCGAAATCGCGCAGGCGCTTGCGGCCGCCGCCGCGAGCGGCCCGATCCGGCTGCCGTCAACGGTTCTGCTGGTGACCGCCCGCCGCCCGGGTTGAACCGGTCGGCGCTGGTCATCCGAGACGGCGGGGCGGTCTGCGGCGGGGCGGCCCGGCGCTTATCGGTCGAGGCGTGCCGCGGCGGCCGTGATTCCGCTCGCCGTGTGCCGGTCGGCGCTGCGGGTTGTGCACCCGTCGCGTCGTCATCCTCCCGGCAACCGCGCAAAAGCGGCGGGCAGAAGCCGCGCCAGCCGTGCGGCCCAAGAGCTCTGTCCGGCCGGGTCGGCGAGCAGGTCCTGGCGGATTTCGATTTCGACATGCGGCAGCCCGCGCCGCTCGCCATGCACTGGAACCGTATAGTCGGTGAGATCGGTTACGCGATAGGGCTCGTTTTCACCGACCACAAGGTCACCCTCGGCGCGCAGCAATTCGAGCAGCGGTCGGGCGAGTCGATCGTCACGGTTGAACAGCACGCCGACATGCCACGGTCGCGCGACGCCGCGAAACACCGGTGTGAAACTATGCAACGCGATCAGCGCCGAGGCGCGACCGTCTGACTGCCGGCGATCGAGGACGGCGGCGATGCGCCGGTGGTAGGGCGTGAAGATAGCCTCGCGCCGCGCCCGGCGTTCATCTTCGCCAAGATCGCGGTTGCCGGGGATCGGGGTGTCCTCGCTGGTTTCTGGGATCGAGCTTGGCACCGAAGGATCGCGGTTGCAGTCGATCACCAGCCGCGAATAGGTCTGCACAATCAATGCGGCATCGAGCGCCGCCGACAATCGCCGGCCAACCTCGGCGATACCGATGTCCCAGGCGATATGGCGCAGGGTGTCGGGCTCGTCGAGCCCCAGCCGTCCGAGCCGTCGTGGAAAGCTTCGCCCGCCATGGTCGCAGGCGAGAAAAAAGACCGATCGGCCGGTCTCGTTGACAACCATGACCGGATCGGGTTCGCCGGGGGCAAGCAGCGCCCCGCCAAAGGTCGCGATAGGCTCGGCCATGCTCCGACGACCCCTCAATAAATCTCGGCGTAATGCGCGCAAAGCTCGGCCGGGGCCAAGCCCGCCACCTTTTCCGCCTCGACCCGCTTGAACCGCAGATAGGCGTCGAGATGGGTTGGCCCGAGCCAGCCGCGCGCGGCCTCGCTCGCCGCCAGATGGTCGAGGGCGGCGTCGAGCGAGGGCGGCAGTGACGGCGCCGGTGCTATCGGATCGGGCAGCGGCAGCCCGCGGCGGATGCCGTCGGCGCCGGCAAAGATGATCGCGCCAAGTGCCAGATAGGGGCTCGCGGCGGCGTCGGCGGCGCGGAATTCGATGTTGAACTGGCGCGCCACTTCGTCCGGCGTCGCGGCGGCAAAGACCGGACAGATACGCAGGCAGGCACCCCGGTCCTGGCGCAGCAGGTCGATCAGGGTCGGCGCCCAGCGGTTCGGAACAAGCCGCAGATACGACACCGGCGACGGGGCGGTCAGGGCGCAGATCGCCGGCATGTGGTGCAGGATCCCGGCGCAAAAATGCCGGGCTGGTGTTGTCAGGTCCATCGGCCCGCCAGCCTCGTAGGTGGCCGGCTCGTTGGCGCCCCGCCACAGGCTCATATGGATGTGGACGCCGTTCCCGACACCGTCGGGATCGGGCTTGGGCGAAAAGACCGCGCGATGACCAAGGCGCCATGCCGCGGCGCGCGCCATCTCGCGGGTGATCACGGCATGGTCGGCGGCGGTCAGCGCGGGCTGCGGCGCCACCGTCACTTCGAACTGGCGGGCGCCATATTCGGCCAGAAAACTGTCGGGACCGACGCCGGCAGCGCGCAACGCAGCGATAAACGCCTCGCCAAAGTTTCCCTGCCGGCGAAACGCGCCAAGCGCGTAGGCATCGCCGGGACGGTCGTCGGTGCCGGTATAGACAAATTCCTGCTCAAAGGCGGCAATCAGGTGCAGCCCGGCAACCGCTTCGAGTTCCCGCACGGCCCGCCGCAAAAAGGCGCGTGGGCAGCATTCCCACGGCTCGCCGTCGGTTGTGCACATGTCTCCGAGAAAGAAATGCTCGACCGCCGAGCCGTCGCCGAAATCGACCCGAACCTCGGCCCCGGGGTCGGGCACGATCATAAAATCGCCGGCGGTGCCGAACGGCGTGTCCCAGATCGGGCCGGCCGGCGACATCATCAGATTGCTGCCGGTCCAGCCGATCCCCTTTGCCAGCCGATGCGGCAATTCACGCGCCGGGAATCCCTTGCCGCGCACATGTCCCGAAACGTCGCAAGTCGCGACGAACACTAGCTCCTCGCGGATCACGCAACCTCCCTTACCTCGGCGCGGGACGAAGCAACGCCGCGACGGCCGGGCCGCCGCCCACCGCGCCTGGAACAACAAATCTCGCCGCGCCGCTGTGGCCTGATGGCGGCATCGACCCCGCCGGCAAGCGGGCAAACCCCGCTGCGCAAATCCATGCCGTTTCCTCTGCGCGGGCAAGCGAACTCGGCTAAGATGGCAGAATTCACAATGATCGACCACGGGGAGAGCCATGCCGATCGCTTCGTTACGCGGCGTCGACATCAATTACGAGGTTATTGGCGGGCGCGGACCTTGGGTGGCATTGCAGCCGGGCGGGCGACGGGCGCTCGCCGGCGTCAAGCCGCTTGGCGAAAAGATCGCCGAGGCCGGCTGTCGTGTGCTTGTTTATGACCGGCGCAATTGCGGCGCTTCGAGTGTCGCATTCGAGGGCCAATCCGAGAACGAGGTATGGGTTGAGGACCTGCACGAACTGCTAACGCGGCTCGACGCGACGCCCGCTTTTATCGGCGGCAGCTCGTCGGGATGCCGGCTGGCACTGCGCTTTGCGCTGCGCCACCCGGCGGCGGTGCGCGGGCTGCTGCTGTGGCGGGTGACCGGCGGCCGCTACGCCGCCGAGCGATTGGCGCAGAATTACTATGGCCAGTTTATCGAATTGGCGCGTCGGGGCGGCATGGCGGCGGTGTGCGACAGCGAGCATTTCCGCGAGGTCGTCGCCGCCAACCCGGCCAACCGCGCGCGGCTGTTGGGGCTCGACCCGACGGCGTTCGCAGCCCAGATGGAGCGCTGGCGGCAAAGCTTCAATGACGGCGCCGATCATGCGGTTATCGGCCTCAGCCCCGACGAGCTGCGCTCGCTGACGATGCCGGCCTGCGTCGTCCCCGGCAACGATCGCGTCCATTTGCGCAGCGCCGGCCAGGCCGCCCACCGGTTGATGCCCAACGCCGAATACCATGAGGTGCTGAGCGAAGACCGGCCCGATCTCGACATCGCCCTCGAAGATTGGGAGGCAAAAGAGGGGTTGCTGGCGGCAATCTTTATCGATTTCATCCGCCGTCACGCGAACCGGTAAAAAAAACGGCGCGCCCAAACCGGGACGCGCCGGAGAGGTGGAGGAGGCGCTTTGAGCGCTTGCTTGCGCTAATGCGGTCGGGCGCGCTCAGCGGTCGTGGCGGCGGTGGGCATGGGTTGCATGCCATGCGGTGCGGCCGTGGCGGCGCGAGCGGTAACTCGTGGCGCCGTTCTGCAAGCGTGCGGTGACTTGGGTCCACTGCCCGGTGGTCGGATCATAAATTCCGAGATAGCCGCCGGGCGTCAGCGCCGGTGCCGGGCCGTCGAGCCGACCGCAGAAATCGTATTTGTCCGGGCCGCCGCTTTCAAAAAAATACTTGGGGGTCACGAAATCGCTGACCAGCACCCCGTTTTTCATATACGCAATGCTGTCGTCTTCGACGGCGTCGCAGACTTCGCGAATGCATTGCCGCCCGTCGGACAGGTCGATCAGGGTTTCGGTCGTCGGGTCGCCCAGCATCTCCAGCAATTCATGGGTCAAATCGACGGTCCACGAGACGCCATAGCGCTGGTCGTCGGCGGCAAACACCTTGCCCTCGACCCGTCCGTGTTCGTCGAGATGGTAGCCGAGCGCCCCGGGCTGATCGGAATGGTCGAGTATATAGAGCGGCCAGATGCCCCTCGGCACATGCGCGCCTTTTCCGAGAAACTGGATATCGGCGCCGACCCCCCAGATCGGGGCAAAGTCTTCGTTAACTTGCGCCTGCACGGCGGGAATGACCGCCTGAATATGGGCGTCGGAAAGCACCGAGCATTTGTTGATAATGACAATTTCGGTCATGGGCTGCTCCACTGCCGAGACAGTCAGCGAGGCCGGGCCGCCAGCGCGACCTGGTTCCGGGCCCGGGGCCGCCCCGCGAAGCGATGGCCTCGGCGTCAAAGCCGCAGGGCGCGCCCGGCGAGCATATCGGCGTCGCCGGCGCCCAATCATGTGAGCCGGCTCACACCGGCGGGAATTTGTTGGTTAAAAAAAGCGGCAGCCGTTGCTGCCGCTCAACAATGCCTTGCGCTTTGCCACGGCGAGAGGATCCTCGCCGGGCTTTCGCGGGCTATTCGGCGGGAACCGGCTCTTTGACCCCGAAGCTTGGCGTGTCGGTGCGATCGACCAGCGCCTCCGGACCTTCGGTCGGCAAGTTTTCCAGCCAGTTGATGCCGGCATCAATGTCGTTTTCCCACATCTCGCGCGGCAATTCGTACAAGAATTCGACGCCGTAGCCGTTGGGGTCGTTGATGTAGACGCTGTGCGTCACCCCGTGATTGACCCGCCAGTTGAACTTGACGCCGCGGCTCTGCAGGAATTTCAGCTGCTTCAGCCAAGCCTCGCGGCTCGGCATCGTCAGCGCGACGTGATTGATCGCGACCGAGCCGTTCGACAGCACCCATTCGGTTGGCGGCGGCAGGTTTGGGCTTTCGACCAGCGCCACGGTATGATGGGTCAGCTGCCCGTTATTGACCGCGCTGTAAAACCGCATCTTGGGCGGGGTCGGCCGGTCGGCGCGCGGGTGCAATTCGCCGACTTGTTTGAAACCGACAATTTCGGTCCAGAATTTATGCGACTCCTCAATATCGCGGACATTCAGCACGAGATGATTGATGCCGGACGGGCTGATCGCCTCGGCCGGGGTTTCGATGTCCGTGTCTGCCATTCTCGCCTCCCGATGACAAATGCCCAATCCTTACGCCGGCTTGTCCGCCGGCGCAAGAACCGAAGCCGCGCAAGAACCGAAGCCGCTGCCGCCGCCACCTGCAGCCCTCGAGGCCGGCTCCCGCCTCCGGCCGCAGATCGCCCATCGCCGCTCAGCGGGCCGCCCGGCTGCCGGTGGCCAAGATCGATCGAACGATGATCCGGCAACCCCCGCTGACAAAGACACGCCTGATAAGAGCGCGGTCGCATCGGGGGTTCAACGGCGTGTAGATTGGCGAAGGCCGCAACATAAAATTCGCGAACAGCGCCGATTACATATCGACAACAACCCGGGCGGATCGCCATGCGCAGAGATCGGTTGACCGCATTCAGCGACGGCGTGATCGCGATCATCATCACCATCATGGTGCTCGACCTGAAGGTGCCGCAGGGAACGGATCTGAAAGCGCTCGCCGGCCAGATTCCGGTCTTTCTCAGCTATGTCTTGAGTTTCATTTACATTGCCATTTATTGGAACAATCATCACCACCTGCTGCACACCGTCACCCGGGTCAGCGGCCGGATTTTGTGGGCCAACAACCATCTCTTGTTCTGGCTGTCGCTGGTGCCGTTTGCGACCGGATGGATGGGCGAAAACCGGTTCGCCTCGTTACCGACGGCGATTTACGGGGTGGCGATGCTGATGCCGGCGGCCGCCTGGTACCTGCTACAGATCGCGATCAATCGCAGCCATGGAGCGGCCTCGCTGCTGGCCAAGGCGCTGGGCAGCGACATCAAGGGAAAGGTCTCGCCAATTCTCTATTTGCTCGGAATTGCGCTGGCCTTTTTGAGCCCCTGGATATCGGTGGCGATCTATGCTCTTGTCGCCGCGATCTGGTTGGTGCCCGACCGGCGCATCGAGCATGCCCTCGCCCTCGAATTCGAGCACCCTTCCTAGACACGAGCACTCTTCCTAGACAATTGAGGAGGAAACATGCCTGTTCCAGCGGAATTGATCGCCGGTGCGGCGGCCGGCCTGGCGTTTGTGGGTTGCAGCCTGCTGCGGCCGCGCCCGGCGCATGCCGCCCAGGGCGCGCAACCCGGGCGGCGCCGCGAGGTGGTGATCAGCGGCAAGCGGGTGAAAACCGTCGATATTCACGCCCACACGATCGTTCCCGAGGCCGCCGCCATCATCAATCATCCGCTCGAAGCCCCGGGTCTGTTGTGGTCCAACCTTGCCGACCGCATCGCCGAGATGGACGCCGAGGGCATCGATGTCGAAGCGCTCAGCATCAATCCCTACTGGTACCGCGCCGAACGTGACGCCGCCGCCGAGCTGATCCGAATTCAGAACGAAAAGCTTGCCGAATTCTGCGCGGCAATGCCCGACCGCTTTGTCGCCTTTGCGACCGTCGCCTTGCAGCACCCCGACCTTGCCGTCGAGCAGCTCGACTATGCGATCAAAAAGCTCGGCTTGCGCGGTCTGTCGGTCGGCGGCAGCGTCGCCGGACAGGAACTGGCCGACCCCAAATTCCATCCGGTCTGGGCCAAGGCCGAAGAGCTCGGCATCCTGATCTTCATGCACCCGCTTGGCACGCGTGAATTGGAGCCGAGCGGCCGGCTCAAAGGCAGCGGCCTGTTGACCAACACGATCGGCAACCCGCTCGAAACCACGATCGCCTTGTCGCACCTGATCTTCGAGGGCACGCTCGACCGCTTCCCCGGGTTGAAGATTTGCGCCGCGCATGGCGGCGGTTATCTACCGTCCTACGCCAACCGCTCAGATGCGGTGATCACCACCTTTCCCGACCGGGTCGGGCCGTTGCCCAAGAAAAAGCCGACGCAATATTTGAAGGACGGCCAGCTTTATTTCGATTCGATCATGTTCACCGGCGAGGCGATGCGTCACTTGATTGCCGAGACCGGCGTCGGCCAGATCATGGTCGGCACCGACTACCCGTTTCCGTGGAACCGGGTGCCGGTCGACCACATCCTGTCGATCCCCGGCCTCTCCGACGATGACCGGATCGCGATCCTCGGCGGCACCGCCGCCAAATTGCTGGGCATCAACTGAACCGGAGCACGACCCTGGAAAACCGCCGCTGCGAGGCGCCTGCAACCGGGCCGCCGAAACCGGCTCGGGTTGTCATGGCGCCGACCGCGACACGGGGTACTTCCGCGTTCAACGCGAGGGTAAACCGCTCGGGCGAAGTCCATATCGATCCGTCTTGGCGATCAAATCCGCGGTCTCGGCGGCGACATTGTCACAATCGACATGGCGGCCGAAGATGCGTTCGTATTCGGCGCGGCCGGCGAGCATTTCCTCGCGCAGGTGCTGGGCCTGCAGCGTGCCGGCTTCGCTGCGCCGGATGTAGCGATCAAGGGTGGTCTCGATCGGTGCGGTAGACAAGCCGCAGACCGAGGCGCGCCATTCCATCTCGCCGAGGCTGCGGGCAATTTGGTCCGGGGTTGGTTGGGCCCAAGCTGCCAACGACAATGCGATGACACCGGCGGCGACGACGGCACGGCTCGCCTTCGGTAATCTTCTTCGAGCAAAGCCGATATCTCGGGTAGACACGAAACAGCCTTCACCGAGCGCGCGCCCGGGTCGTCCGACCCGGCGAAGCCCATAGCGGGTGCAATCTCTTTTTCCCCAACTCGAGCATAATCAACAGCACAATCCCGCCGGCGAACACCACCGCCAGATCATCGGCGTGCAAAGGCCCGAAACGAAAGAGGTCCCGCGCTGGCGGGACGAGAAGGATGGCCGCCAGAATGACCGCAGTAGCGGCAGCGACCAACCATAACGCCGGATTGGGTTGCACCAGCGCGGCCCGCAGCGAATAGCCGCGCGACCGGTTTACGAGGACGAGGCCGAAATTGACCACGACGAGAGCGGCAAAGGCGAGGGCGCGCGCATCGCTCTCGGCGAGGCCTCGGCGCAACACCAGCACGAACAGACCGGCGACAAAGGCCAGCACCGCCACTCCTTGCAGCAAGCTCCAGACGACAAAGCCGGCAGGCAAGAGCGGAGCAGCCGGATCACGTGGCGGGCGACACATCGTGTCGGCTTCCTCGCGCTCGGCTTCAAAAACGATCGAGCACACCGGGTCGATGACCATTTCGAGCAACGCGATGTGCAACGGCCACAATATAAGCGGCAGCCCGAACAGGAGCGGAACCAAAGCAAGGCCGGCAATCGGCACGTGCACGGCAAGAATATAGGCCATTGCTTTCCGCAGATTGTCATAGATCCGTCGCCCCAGGCGGATGGCGCTGATAATCGACCCAAAGTCGTCATCGAGCAGGACAAGCGCCGCGGCCTCGCGCGCGACGTCGGTGCCGCGACCGCCCATCGCGATGCCAATATGGGCGGCTTTCAGCGAAGGCGCGTCGTTGACGCCGTCGCCAGTCATCGCAACGATCTCGCCATTGGTCTTGAGCGCATTGACAATGCGCAATTTTTGTTCGGGCATGATGCGGGCGAAGATTGTGGCCGAGCGCACCAGCTCCTTCAGTTCGCTGTCGCCGAGGCGATCGAGGTCGGCGCCGGTTACCACCTCGCCCGACGCAAACCCGGCTGCGGCGGCGATGGCGTGCGCGGTCTGCGGATAATCGCCGGTAATCATGACGACCCTGATCCCCGCGGTGCGGCATTCGCGGACCGCCGCGGGCACATTCGGCCGCAACGGATCGGCAATTCCAACAAGGCCGAGAAAGGTTAACGCAAACGACCGCGGCGTCTCCGGGCGCGCAACCGTCGCCGAAATCGCGGCGCGCGCCACCGCCAGCACGCGCATCCCTTCGCGCGCCATGGCGTCGACGGCGCGGCGCATCTTGGCGAGCTCCGGTTCGGTCATTCGACAAAGCTCGGCGATGGCCTCGGGGGCTCCCTTGGCCGCGACGGTCAGCATTTTTGCCCCCGGTTCTTCCCACACATGGGTCACGGCGAGCAGGTCCGGCCGCAACCCGTATTCCCATTTCAGGGTGCGGCCGAGATAAGGCCTCGATTGCGCCGGTAAGGCCTCCTCGCCGAGCCCATGGAAGGCCTTCTCCATCGGATCGACCGGCTCGCGCGCGGAGGCAAGAACGCCGTATTCGACCAGTTCCGCGAACCGCGGACCGACCGCGCCCGGGTCGCCCCGCCGCCAGATTTCGGGCCCGCAGGAGAGCGCAACGATGCTCATGCGGTTCTGGGTCAGGGTGCCGGTCTTGTCGGTGCACAACACCGTTGCGGCGCCAAGGGTCTCGATCGCGGCGATGCGGCGGGTGAGGACCCGGGCACGCGAAATGCGCCAGGCGCCCATCACCATGAACACCGTCAGGACCAGCGGAAACTCTTCCGGCAGCATCGACATGCCGAGCGCCACACCGCTCAGCAGCCCGTCGAGCCAGCCTCCGCGCCACATTCCGTAGAGCACCGCGGCGAGGGCGCTGAGACTGAGGCTAACCGCGGCGAAATTGCGCACCAGCCGCCGCATCTGCGCTTGCAACCGCGGCGGCTCCGGATCAAGCCGCGTGATCGCCAGCCCGATCTTGCCGATCTCGCTGCGTGCGCCGGTCGCAACGACTTCGGCCTGGCCGTGACCACGCACGACCAGACTACCGGAGTAGACATAGGGAAGATCGTCGCCGCCGGGGCGCTTCGCGCCCGTCGGACCGCCAGCCGCTACCTTGCGCACCGGCACCGCCTCGCCGGTAAGAAGCGATTCGTCGCAAAGCAGATCGTGGGCGGACCATAGGATCGCATCGGCCGGCACCCGGTCTCCTTCGGCAAGGACCAGCAGATCGCCGCGCACCACTTCGGTGCCGGCGATCCGCTGGGCGATACCGTCGCGGATCACGAGCGCTCGCGGGCTGGTGAGGTCGCGCAGGGTGTCAAGCACGCGCTCGGTGCGGGCCTCCTGCACCACGGCGATCACAACCGAGGTGGAGGCGAACGCCGCGAGCACCATGGCTTCCCGAAGGTCGCCGAGAGCGAGGTAGATCGCCGCCGCCGCCAGCAGCAGCGCGAACATCGGCTCACGCAGAATTTCGCCGACGATCCGACCCAAGGTCCGGCGCCCGGCCTGGGGCAAAGCATTGGGCCCTTCGGCCGCAAGGCGGACAGCGGCCTCGCGGCTGGAAAGGCCAGGCCGGAAACCGCCTGCCGGATCACCCTCCATGCTTACTCGCGGGCGACGAGAACCGAGCAGCGCGCGTGCCGCACGACCCGTGACGCATTGGTGCCCAGCAGGTAATCCTTCATCGCCGGGCGATGCGAGCCGATCACCACAAGATCGGCGCCTGTCTCCTCAACGGCGCTGAGGATTTCGTCATAAATGCTGGCCCCGTGCCGCACGAGAATGTCGGGTTCGAGATCGACCAGCCCATGCCGACGGATCAGTTCGCCCAGCCGGCTTTCGAGATACGCGACGACCACATCGTAGCCGAGCGGCGCGGCCTTCAGCTGCCAGATCGCCTCGACATCGCGGATCACGGTGAGCAGATGAAGCCGGGCGGAGAAGCGACGCGCCATTTCCGCGCCAGCAAGCAGCGGCGCGCGGCACGACGCCTCCTCGTTAAGGTCGAGGGCAGCGAGGAGATTCTGATACATGGCCATCCGTGCGATCCCTCCGCGCCTGGATGGTCAGAGCGCGCCAGTCGGATCGTCGCTCTACGTAAACCCGGCACCGCGCCCGCGCCTTGACCCAGATCAACCACCCGACGCGCCCCGGTTGGCGTCGGCCCGGTGCGGCCCGGGAAGGTTACCGCGAGCACGCCTACCAGGCCGCAGCCCAGCCATCGCGGCGCGGATCGGAGCCCGCCAACAGCATGCCCGAGGCCTCGTCGCGGCGGATGATTTCGACGCTGCACGGCCCATCGAGGTCGCCGACGGTCACGACCGGATGCCCGCGGCGCGCGAGCTCGGCGCGCACCGCCTCCGGCAGGCGACGCTCGATGATCAGTTCGTCAGGGCCGCGATGCGGCCAATTCGCATATTGCCCCGAAAAATGCGAGGTCCAGCGCGGCATCTCGGCGGCCTGCTGCGGGTCGAGCCCGAAATCGATCATCGCACTCAGGACCTGGAGATTGACCTGCACCTGGTTGTCGGCGCCGGGGGTGCCAAAGACGCACCACAAACGCCCATCCTTCAGCACCAGCGGCGGGTTCATCGTGTGGCGGACGCGGCGCCCGGGCGCCAAGCGGTTCGGGTGCCCCGGCTCGAGATGCCAATAGGCCATGCGGTTGTTGAGCAGGATGCCGGTGTCGCCGGCCATGACCCCGGCGCCAAAGCCGCTGTTGATGCTCTGGATGCCGGAAACGGCGTTGCCGTCGCCGTCGGCGGTGCAGAAATAGGTCGTGTCGCTGTCGGCGGCGGCGGTGATCGGTGCCGGCGCCGCCGCCCGGCGTAGATCGATTCGGGCGGCGAGAGCGGCCGCATATTCGGCCGAGAGCAAATGCGCAAATGGCGGCGCCACGGTTCGCGGCTCTGCTCCCCAGCGCTCGCGATCGGCAAAGGCGAGTTTTTTCGCTTCGACCTGGATATGAACCCAATCGGCCGACAGTAACCCCATCGCGGCCGGGTCGAACTGCTCGAGAATTTTGAGTTCCTCGAGCAGTACAAAACCGGTCGAATTGGGCGGCGCCTCCAGGACCCGATATCCGCGATAATCGGTCGCGATCGGGTCCTGCTCCTCGGCCGTGAACGCGGCAAGATCGGCTGCGGCGACAAGGGCGCCTGCGGTTGCGAGACCCGCCGCCAGCCGCCGCGCCAGCGGCCCGCGATAAAAGCTTTCGGCTCCGCCCTCGGCCAGTTCCTCGAGGGTGCGCGCCAGCTCTGCTTGCACGATCGCGGTACCCGGCTGGGGCGGGCGGCCGTCGCGCAAAAACAGTGCGGTCGCGCGCGGATCGACGAGAAGGGTCGAGCGGTATTCGTCGGCGAAATGGCAATAGGCACGGGTCGCGCCAAAGCCGTCGCGGGCATAGCCAATCGCCTCGGCAAACAGATCGCGCCACGCCAGTCGGCCGAACCGTCGGTGCATCAGCTCAAGCGCCGCGACCATGCCCGGCACCGACACCGACAACGCTCCGGTGCGCGGGATCCCCTCGGCATAGCGTTCGGGTGTGGCGGCGAAAGGCGCCGGGCCGGTGCCGTTGAACACGACCGCGCGGCCGCTGGCGGCATCAAAGACCTGGTAGAAGGCATCGCCGCCAAGACCCGACATCATCGGCTCGACCACCGACAGAACGAGCCCGGTGGCGACCGCCGCATCGACCGCGTTGCCGCCGGCGCGCAAAGTCATCAGCCCGGCCTGCGCCGCCAGCGGATGGTTGGCCGCCACCGCCCCGCGGCGACCGATAATCAGCGGCCGCCAGGCGCGCAAATCGATCTTCACATCGTGCTCCGCATTGGTTGGTCCTCGTCATATTATCGGAGAAAGCGATGGGGGCGAGCATGCGCCGGCACAATTTCAGGCATATTTGGTCGCGAACTGGCCGGCTCGTCCTGATCGGCGCCCTGCTGCCGCTCTGTGTCGCCTGCGCCGCCTTCCCAGGGAAAGGCGCCGACAGTTCCGGCACAGCCTCCGGCGGCTCCGGCCACGGTGACGGCAACGGAAAATTTTATGGCGGCCTCAGCGGCGGCTACAGCGGGCTCGGCGGCGGGTCGGTTCAGCCATGAGCGCAACAAGGACGAGCTGCGGGGTGCTGGTCGGCGACGGCGCGCGCTTGCTGCTTGGTCACGCGACGCGCTCGCCGCGCTGGGACATTCCAAAGGGCGAAGCCGAGCCGGGCGAAGACTTCGCCGCAGCCGCCATCCGCGAATTGCGCGAAGAGACCGGGCTTGCCGCGACGCCCGATGAGCTTCGGCCGCTCGGTGTTCACGCCTATTTGCGCGGCAAGGATCTGGCGCTGTTCGCCTGGATGCCTGCGCAGCTGCCCGACCCCAACACACTCGTCTGCCGCTCGACATTCACCTTGCCGAACGGCACGGTCCTCCCCGAATTCGACCGCTTTGCATTATTCGATTGGGACGAGGCGCTGGGCCGCGTCGGCAAGAACATGGCGCGTGTGCTGGCCGCCCTTCGCGATCACGGAAAGGGCGCTTCGAAATCATAGTGGAGCCGTGCTAGGGTTGCGCCAACCGCAACGCGAGGAGGTCAAAGATGCCCAAGCTGCGCCATATCGCGATCGCCGCCGAGGATCCGGAAGCGATGGCCGAGTTCTATAAAAAGGCGTTCGATTTTGTCGAGGTCGGCCGACCGAACGGCGTGCTCGCCGACGGCGTGTTCTTGAGCGACGGCACGCTGAATATGGCGATCCTCAAATTCAAGACCGACCAGCTCGGCAAGGGCATGGACTTCCGTGGCCTTCACCATTTCGGCGTGCTGGTCGAGGACGTCGATGAATTTTCGAAGCGGCTCGAAAGCCTCGGCGCCCAGCATTACATCGACCAGGGCCAGGGCGGTCACCAGGCGGGCTATTTCGAAAAGAAATTCTATGGGCCCGAGCATGTGCTGTTCGACATTGCCGAACACGGCTGGGCGGGCGCCGAGCCATTGCCGGCCAAGGTGAAAGAAGCCGCGGAGTAGACCCGGGGCGTGACGGGCCCGAGGCTCGCCGTGGGGCCGACCCCGGTTCTGATGGATCCATGCAGCCGGTCGTGAAGTTCCGGCTCCATGGATGCCCGGGACCTCGCCCGCCGATGACAGCCAGAGCGGCGGGGCGAGGCTGAATTCGGCCCGCTTCGGCCCCGGCAAAATGGAGGAACAAGAAATGGCCAAGTTGCGTCATCTCGCCATCGCCGCCAAAGATCCCGACGCGATGGCCGAATTCTATAAAAAGGCCTTCGACTTCAAAGAAGTCCGCAAGACCGACGGGCCGCTCGCCTATGGCTATCATCTGAGCGACGGCACGATCGACTTGGCGATCCTCAAATTCAAGACCGACCAGCTTGGCCGCGGCCTCGATTACACCGGGCTGCATCATTTTGGCGTGCTGGTCGAGGACGTCGAAGCCGCCGGCAAAAAGCTCGAGAGTCTCGGCGGCAAGCATTACATGGACCAGGCCGAGGCCGGACGAGTGGGCGGCTTCGAGGTCAAATTTTACGGACCCGAGGGCGTCTTGTTCGACGTCGCCGAGCATCCCTGGACCGGCACCGAGCCGCTGCCGGCCAAGGCCGAAGCCGCCGAATAGACCCGCCGCCGGCTAGCGCCGGTCACCGCGCCGCACGCCGTGATTTGAAGAAAACCCCCGACACCCCACATTGAAGCGACATGCCGGGGCGGACCGCCGCTGGTGACAACCCCGGCGGCCCGTCGCCTATGTCGCGGTTTTGTGGGTGTCGCAGCGATGAGTGCTGACAATCTGTTTGTCGCATTGCGGCAATCGGCCGATCCCGAGGTCGCAGCGGCAATCGAGGAACTGGTCCGCGATGCCCCGGACCACGAGCTCAGCCGCCTCAATGTCCTCGACTTCGCGGCTCGCGCCGGGCTCGACGAAGAGCGGGTCATTGCCGCCTTTCTGCATGCGGCCCGGCTGGGCCTGTTCGAGTTGTCGTGGAACGTGTTGTGCCCGAGCTGCGGCGGGGTGCTGGAAGCGGCGCCGACATTGAAGAATGTCGACCGCGACAGTTACCACTGCGCCTGGTGCGCCGCCGCCTACGAGCCAACCCTCGATGAAGTCGTCGAGGTCACCTTTACGGTCAGCCGGCGGGTGCGCCGGATCGCTGCGCACAACCCCGACGAACTCTCCTATGGCGAGTATTTCCGCCAGGTATTTTGGGGATCGGGCATCGACCTGCCCAACAACCTCGAGCATGTGATCGAGGAGATCACTCTCGAAACGATGGAATTGCCGGCCGGCGAAAAGGCGTTGTTGTCCCTGCAATTGCCGGCCGAGTTCGTCATCCTGCTCGACCCGGTCACGCACACCAGCCGGTTTATCGACGTCAAGGGCGAGCCGGTCCGCGAGCGCCAATCGCTGTCGGTCGTATTCGACCGGCTGCGCAGCCCGGTGGAGCGTCTCGCGCTGCGTCCGGGTCCGCTGCGGCTGAGCCTCGAAAACCGCACCGATGGACGCGTCCTGCCGGGATTGTGGATCGCCAACCATCAGCTCGAAGAGCTGCTGCACCGCCGTCGTCCGTTCCTGACCGCAAAGCGGCTGCTGACCAACCAGGTGTTTCGCGACATCTATGGCGTCGATACGATCGATATCGACCAGCGGCTCAAGATCACCAGCCTCACTTTTCTGTTCACCGACCTGAAGGGCTCGACCGAGCTCTATGAGCGGGTCGGCGACCTCGCCGCCTTTGACCTCGTGCGCACCCATTTCCGGATGTTGCATGAGATTGTTGCGGCCGAGGCCGGGGCGGTGGTCAAGACCATCGGCGACGCGGTGATGGCCACGTTTGCGACCCCCGATCGCGCGATCGCCGCGGCGCTGCGCATGCGCGAGGCGATGCGCAAGCTCAACCATGACCGCAACAGCGGCGATCTGGTGCTCAAAATCGGCGTTCACGAGGGACCGTGTTTGGCGGTCGTTCTGAACGACCGCCAGGACTATTTCGGGCAGACCGTCAATATCGCGGCGCGCGTGCAGGCGCTTGCCGATTCCCGCTCGATCTTGGCGACGCGACCGGTTGTGGCCTATCCGCAGACGCTCGATTTGCTCAAATCGCGCGGGCTCGAACCGATGGGTCAGTCCCGCGCCTTGCGCGGCATTTCCGACGCGGTGGCGGTTTTCGAGATCCCGTGAGGTGACCGGCGCCGGAGGTGTCCGCCACGCCGCAGCGGCGGGTGCGGCGCCCGCCTCCGCCCCGCCTACACATCGAGATTGGCGACGCTCAGCGCATTCGCCTGGATGAATTCGCGCCGCGGCTCGACGACGTCGCCCATCAAGGTCGAGAACATCTCTTCGGCATCGTCGGCGTGGCGGATCTTGACCTGCAACAGCGCCCGCGCCTCGGGGTCGAGCGTCGTCTCCCACAACTGCTCGGGATTCATTTCGCCGAGCCCCTTATAGCGCTGCACTTCGATGCCGCGCCGGCCCAGTTCCATGACCGCCTCGACCAGCCCGGCCGGGCCGTTGATCGTCCAGGTCTTGTCGCGGGCGGAAAGCTTGCCCGGCCGATCGTAGGTCTGGCGCAAGACCCCGCGATCGGCGTCGAGGCGGCGCGCTTCACTGGCCCGCAGCAGGGCCGCCTCGATCAACCGACGCTCTTCGAGCCCTTGCCGCAGGCGGGCGAGCACGATGCCCTCGACGCCGGCGGCGCCAGTAACCAACTCGCCCCGCCAATTCCGCTCGGCCTCGGCGCCGCTCAGATTGAGGCGCGCAGCGACCCGTTGGGCGGCTTCGCGCGCGATAGCCGGGTCGGCGAGCAGTTCGGCCGACAATGCGCCGGCAATCGCGGCCTGCTCGACGACTTCGATATCGCCGACTTTGACGGCGAGCGCCTGCAGCGCGCGCCGCTGGTCACGCGCCTCGTCGAGCAGCGCGCGCAGGTCGTTGGCGGCGCGTTCGACGCCATCGAACTGGGTAAAGACCGCGTCGCGCAGCGCCGCCTCCACGCAATAGGCTTCAAGCGCGGCATCGTCTTTCAAATAGACCGCCTTGCTGTTGCCGCGCTGCAACCGATAGAGCGGCGGCTGGGCGATGTAGAGAAAGCCCTTTTCGATCAACGCCGGCATCTGCCGAAAAAAGAAGGTCAGCAACAAGGTGCGGATATGGCTCCCGTCCACATCGGCGTCGGTCATGATGATGATGCGGTGATAGCGCGCCTTGTCGGCGTCGAAATCTTCGGGGCCGATGCCGGTGCCGAGCGCGGCGATCAACGTGCCGATTTCGGCCGAACCCAGCATCTTGTCGAAACGCGCGCGTTCGACATTGAGGATTTTGCCCTTGAGCGGGAGGATCGCCTGGAAGCGACGGTCGCGGCCTTGTTTGGCCGAGCCGCCGGCACTGTCGCCCTCCACGATGAACAACTCGCTTTTGGCCGGGTCGCGCTCCTGACAATCGGCAAGCTTGCCCGGCAAATTGGCCACGTCGAGGGCGCCCTTGCGCCGGGTCAGATCGCGGGCTTTGCGTGCCGCCTCGCGCGCCGCCGCCGCTTCGACGACTTTGGCGACAATCTTGCGCGCCTCCGCCGGATGCTCTTCGAACCACTGCGCCAACTTGTCGGCGACAACGCTTTCGACGGCCGGGCGAACCTCCGACGACACGAGTTTGTCTTTGGTTTGCGAGGAGAATTTGGGATCGGGCACCTTGATCGACATCACGCAGGTCAGGCCCTCGCGCATGTCCTCGCCGCTAAGCGTTACCTTTTCCTTTCTGGCGATGCCGCTATCCGCCGCATAGGCGTTGATCGTGCGCGTCAATGCCGCCCGGAAGCCGGCGAGATGCGTGCCACCGTCACGCTGCGGGATGTTGTTTGTAAAGCACAACATCGTCTCATGATAGCTGTCGGTCCACTCCATCGCGATCTCGACAAGAGTGTCGTCGCGCTCGCCGCGGATGACGATCGGCGGCGCGTGCAACGCCTGCTTGGAGCGGTCGAGATAGCGCACAAAGGCTTCGATCCCGCCTTCGAAATGAAGGCTGGACGATTTCGGCTCGACCCCGCGCAGGTCGCGCAATACCAGGGTGACGCCGCTGTTCAAGAACGCCAGTTCGCGCAGGCGGTGCTCGAGCGTCGTGAAATCAAAGGTGATGTTGCTGAAGATCTCGCGGCTGGGCAGAAAAGTGATCTCGGTTCCGGTGGCGCTGCCGCTCCGGCCCGACCCCTCAGGCCAGGACGGCGCCGGGCCGACCTCGGCGACCGGAGCTTCCGGGACGCCGTCGCGGAAGCGCATGAACCACTCCGAACCGCCACGGAAAATCCGCAGCTCCAGCCAGCTCGACAAGCCGTTGACCACCGACACGCCGACGCCGTGCAATCCCCCGGAAACCTTGTAAGCGTTCTGGTTGAATTTGCCGCCGGCATGCAGGTGGGTCATGATCACCTCGGCCGCCGACACCCCCTCTTCCTCGTGGATTCCGACCGGGATGCCGCGGCCATTGTCGGTGATCGTGACCGAACCGTCGGCATTCAACGTCACTGTGACGGTGTCGCAATAGCCGGCCAGCGCTTCGTCGATCGAATTGTCGACGACCTCGTAGACCATGTGATGCAGGCCCGAGCCGTCATCGGTGTCACCGATATACATGCCCGGGCGTTTGCGCACCGCTTCGAGCCCGCGCAATACCTCGATTGATTGCTCGTTGTAGCTGGCGTCTTCACCGTCGCCGCCATTGACAAGCGTTGCGGCGGGCGAAGCGACGCCGTTGGCGGCTGCCACCGGGTCACGCGAGACGCGAGAGGGAACCGCGGCCGCAGACGAAGATTGCGGGCCGCTGATGGGGATATTTGCCATGTCGGTTATGGACTACCGTGGATCGGCCTGAAGGGGTTCACGAGACGGTCCCGGCGCGCACCCTCAGGAACTGCGCATCGTGGCGCAGCGGTGCGAACACCGCCTCATCTGTGCCAGTCAGCCAAATCTGGCCATCGAGCCGACCGAACATCTCAAACAGCGCCTGACGCCGGTCGGCATCGAGATGGGCGGCGATCTCGTCGAGCAGCAGCAACGGCGGCTCGCCGCGGATCGCGCGCTGCAGGCGGGCATGGGCGAGGACGATCGAGATCAGCAGCGCCTTCTGCTCGCCGGTCGACGCAAATTCGGCAGCGGTGCCGTCCGGCCACAGCGTGACCATCAGATCGGAGCGATGAGGACCGATCGCCGCACCACCGGTCAGCGCGTCCTCGCGCCGGGTCTCGGCCAGAGCGGCGGCAAACGCCGCCTCGGCAGCAAGCGCCGGCTTGGCCTCGAGCCACGCTTCGACGGCGCCGGCGAGCGCCAGGCGAGCGCGCGGGAATGGTCCCTCGAGGGCAGCGCAGGCGGCGTCGAGGCGATCGACCGCGTCGCGGCGTGCAGCGCTGACCGCAACACCCTCGGCGGCCATGATTTCTTCAAGGGCGGTGAGCCAGCCCGGATCGGCCTGACCATCGTGCAACAATCGGGCGCGTTCCCGCAATGCGTGTTCGTAGCGGCCGACGCGGGACGCGTGGGCCGGATCGATTGCCGCCACCAGACGATCGAGAAACCGTCGCCGGCCGGCCGCGCCCTCGATAAACAGGCGATCCATCTGCGGGGTAAGCCAGACGACACCCAGGCGCTCGCCCAGCGCCGCCTGGTTGCGGGTCGGCTCGCCATCGATGCGCAGCGCGCGGCGCTCGCCGCTCTCGGGGTCGCGTCCGGTGCCGATTGTCACCGTGCCGCGGCCGGTCGTGATCGCCGCAGCGACCGCCCAGCTGCGCCCGGCCGCAACTGGCGATGGCGCAGCCCGCCGGTCGATCTCGCTCAACCGGGCCCCGCGCAGACCGCGCCCGGGGGCCAGAAACGAGACCGCTTCGAGAAGGTTGGTTTTGCCCGCGCCGTTGGGTCCGGTGACCACCACCAGCCCGGGTTCGAGCGTCAGCCGCGCCGCCGCGTAATTGCGGAAATCGGTCAGCGTCAGGCGCGTCACGCCGATCCGGCCCGGCAACGCCGTCGGGCCAGGGCTACAACGGATCGCCCCTGCTTCGCTGAACATAGCAAATATATAGGGTTGCGAGCCGCCATTATCCACGCGCAACGGCCCGCTCACACGCGCATCGGCATCAGCACATAGAGCGCGCTGGGATCGGTGCGGTCGCGGACGATGGTCGGCGAGGCCGAATCCGACATAACGAACTGAGCGCCTTCGCCTTCGATCTGCGCCGCGATATCAAGAAGATATCGTGAGTTGAAGCCAATTTCGATCGGTTCGCTCAAATAGCGGACCTCCAGCTCTTCCACCGCAGTTCCGTTTTCCGGGCTCGACGCCGAGACCGAAAGATTGCCGCCATTGGTTCCAGGGGTAATGGCCAGCTTCACCGCCCGGCTCTTTTCTGTCGAGATCGTCGATACCCGGTCGACGGCCTCGGCAAATTCCTTGCATTTGACTTCCAGGATCTTGTCGTTGGCGGTGGGAATGACCCGGTCGTAATCGGGAAACGTGCCGTCGATCAGCTTCGAGGTCAGCGTCGCGTTGCCGACGGCAAAACGGATCTTGGTTTCGCTGAGCGCCACCTCGATTTCGTCCTCGCTCTCATCGACCAGCTTGCGCAGCTCAAGCACGGTCTTGCGGGGAACGATGACCCCGGGCATTCCGGCGGCACCCTCGGGCAGCACCATCTCCACCCGTGCCAGGCGGTGGCCATCCGTCGCGACCGCGCGAATGACCGGCACCTCGTTGGTCTTGGTCGCGTGCAAATAGATGCCGTTGAGATAGTAGCGGGTTTCCTCGGTCGAAATCGCAAAGCGGGTACGATCAACGAGGGTTTTGAGCTCCGAGGCCGTCACCGTGAAAGTGTGGCCCAGCTCGCCGCTTGCCATAACAGGGTAGTCTTCGGGCGGCAGACAGGAGAGGGTAAAGATCGAGCGACCGCAGCGCAGCACCATCGACCCGCGCTCGCCGCTTGCCTCGAGCCCGATCTGCGCGCCTTCCGGCAGCTTGCGAACGATGTCGTAGAGGGTGTGCGCCGGCACGGTGGTGCGGCCGGCGCGTTCGATTTGCGCCGGCACCCGTTCGATCAGTTCGAGGTCCATATCGGTCGCGCTGAAGGCCAGCATGCCCTCCGGCGCCGCGTGCATCAGAACGTTTGAGAGAATCGGGATCGTGTTGCGTCGCTCGACGACGCTTTGCACGTGTCCCAGCGCCTTTAGCAGAGCAGCCCGTTCGATCTGTAGTTTCATGTTGCTGACACGCCGATTTTGCGGGTCGGACAATGCCGGCCAAGACGGCCGACACCCCCGCCACGCGCCGCCCCGAGCGAACCGCGGACGGAGCGGCATATTAGCACAAAAGCCGATACCGCTCAGCCGTCGGGCGACCCGGCGGATGCCGCTATCCGGGTTAGCCCTCCAGCATCCGCCGCAGCAGCTCGACATCCTCGGCAAGCGCCGGATCGGTGTCCTTCAATTCCTGGATCCGGCGCACCGCATGCATCACGGTCGTATGGTCGCGACCACCAAATTTGCGGCCGATTTCCGGCAGGGAGCGGCTGGTCAGCTGCTTTGCCAGATACATCGCAACCTGGCGCGGGCGCGCGAAAGCGCGAGCGCGGCGGGCCGATGTCATCTCGGCGAGGCGGATGTTGTAATGCTCGGCAACGCGCCGCTGGATCTCGTCGATTGTCACCCGCCGTTCGCGCAACCGCAACAAATCGTGCAACTCTTCCTGCGCGCTTTCGAGCGTAATCTCGCGCCCGACAAGCTGCATATTGGCAATGATCCGGGTGAGCGCGCCTTCGAGTTCGCGCACGTTTGAGGTGATCCGGTGGGCAAGCAGCTCCATGACTTTCCGCGGGATGTGCACATTGGCTTGCTCGGCCTTGGATTGCAGGATGCCGAGCCGCAGTTCGTAGGTCGTCGGATGCAGATCGGCAACCAGTCCCCAGCCCAGCCGCGATCGCATCCGCTCTTCCAATCCTTCGAGGTCGCAAGGAGATTTGTCGGCGGAGATAACAATCTGGCGGTTCTGGTCGACCAGAGCGTTAAATGTGTGAAACAGCTCCTCTTGGGTGGATTCCTTGCCACTGATGAATTGCACGTCATCGATCATTAACAGGTCGACCGAGCGAAATTCTTCCTTGAAATCGATGGTCGATTTGAAGCGCAGCGCGCGCACGAAGCGATGCATAAACTTTTCGGCCGAAAGATAGATGACCTTTCGGTCGCAGGCGTTCTTGAACACATGCCAGGCGATGGCGTGCATCAGGTGGGTTTTGCCGAGACCGACCCCGCCATAGAGGAACAGCGGATTGAAGGGGACCTTGCGCAGCGGGTTTGAGCAGGCTTCGGCCACATGCCGCGCCGCGGCATGAGCCAATTCGTTGGGCTTGCCGACAACGAAATTCTCGAAAGTGAACCGCGGATCGAGGCCCGAAGGGCGTGGCCGGTCCTCGCCGGTCTCGCCGATCGCGGCGGCTTCTACAGGCGCCAAGCGGATCTGCGGTCCGGGTTCGGCGGGGCGGTCGGCGACCGCCGGCTGGGACGCGCGAACCGGCGCCACAACCACCGAGACCCGCGTGATCTGCCGGTTCTCTGTCCGCCACAGCTCCAGAATGCGGTCTGCATAATTGGTCGCGACCCAATCGCGGTAAAGTCTGGCCGGCGCGGCGATGACCGCCTCACCGCCCTCGATCCGATGCACGGTGATCGGCGCCAGCCAGCTGCGATAAGCGACGTCGCCAACCTCTTCGCGGAGCCGTTTGACAACATGGTCCCATTCGCTTTCCGGGGTCTTCACCGCGGGTTCGGCACGACTTTCTCGAGCTGCTTCGACCAACACCACATCCCCCCGATATGCAAAGCAGCGCCATCCGGTCAAACACGCCGGCTCAATCCAACTCTTCAAATGGCGACTACTAGCAGACGTATCTGCTTCGTTGGGAAGTAAATTATGTCCCCCTATTCCAGCATTTATTCTTGTTAAGCCTGGGAAAAACAGAAAGTGCTTTGCCCCGACTGCCAACTACAGGGCGCCAACGTGTTTTCTAGCGGCGCGGTAACTGAATACTACCGTGAACGGCGAAACGAAGGCAATGTGTCCGAACCGCGAACACGAAAAAATTTATTGACGGTGAGCTGACGACACTTTTCTACGCTATTTGCTCGTAGATTATAGCTTAAAAATAAGCGCGGGCCGCATGCCGACAGCTGCCGGCATGCACGAGGGTCAGCCTCGCGCCGCCGTCAGCAAGGACATCGCGCGCGACGGGATTGCGCCGGCGACAGATCAGAGTGCGTTGATCCGCAGCGCCAGCCGCGAGATTTTGCGTGACGCGGTATTCTTGTGCATCACCCCTTTGGTGACGGCGCGATGCAGTTCGGGTTGCGCCAGCTGAAAGGCCGCTTGCGCCCCCGCCTTGTCGCCGCTCGAAATCGCGGTTTCGACCTTCTTGACGAAGGTGCGCACCCGACTCATCCGGGAGCGGTTGATAGCGGTCCGCTTCTCGGTCTGACGGATCCGCTTTTCCGCCGATTTGTGATTGGCCATGCTCTCCACAACCAAATTCGAGGCCCGGCTTTTATCTGCGCGCGCCGCGGCGGTCAATCAAGAACCCGCGGCCCAAGCGCGGCAACGCCCGACACCGGCGCCAACAAATCCTCGCCTGCCCCGATTAATTCGCGATATCGTGCGGTGCCATGCCGAGGGCGCACAAGACCATGGGCAGCGCGCGACAACCGGTCCGGAGGAGCCCCGATGTCTCCCGTCTTCGATCGAGCGCATGCCGTTGAAGACACCCGACCCGAAGCGCATGGCGGAATTCTGATCGAAAAGGTCTGAACCCCGGGCGAGACGACCACAAAGAGGCGGCGCGCATGGCCCTCAAGGACGAAATCGCACTCGGCATATCGCTGCCACACCGTTCGCCCGAGCCGATCGGCGCGGCGACGGTGCGCGATGTGGCCCAACGCGCCGAGGCGCTGGGGTTTCGCGATCTGTGGGTCACGGAAAACACGCTCGACCACGTGTTCTGCTTTGATCCGGTGGCGATATTGAGCTACGCGGCCGCGGCCACGACCCGGATCCGGCTCGGCGCGTCGGTCGTGGTTCTACCGGCTCATCACCCGGCCCATGTCGCCCATCAATGGGCCTGTCTCGACCAGCTGAGCGGCGGCCGCGCGATCCTCGGGGTGGGGCTCGGCCGCGCCCATCACTACACCCAATTCGAGATACCGCCGGCGCGGCGGGTGCGGCGCTTTCGCGAAGGGGTCGAACTCATCCGCGCCTTGTGGAGTGAGCCCCGCGTTGATTATCACGGCGAGGTTTTTCGCATCCAAGGCGCGACGATGCAGCCAAAACCGGTCCAGCAGCCGCTGCCGATCTGGTTTGGCGTCGGCCACCCCGATGCGATACGCCGGGCCGCTCGGTTCGCCGATGGCTGGATGGGGTCGGGCGGATCGAGCATCGCCGCGTTCAAGGAGGCGGTGCCGCTGCTGCGCGCCGCGCTTGAGCAGGTCGGGCGCGACCCGGACAGCTTTCCGGTCTCGAAGCGGCTGTTCATGGCGGTCGACGAGCGCCCGGAGCGCGCCCGCGCCGAGTTGCACCAGTGGTTCAGCGAGGTCTACCATAACCCCGCCGGCACCGACGCCTCGGGGATCCATGGCACACCGGAGCAAGTGCGCGAACGGCTTGAAGAAGTCGCGGCAATGGGCGCCAACCATCTTTTGCTAAACCCGGTGTCGCGCCACGCCGAACAGGTCGAGGCGCTTGCCGCGGTTGTCGGCCTTGGCTGAGCGCGGCCCGGAGCAGAGGGACCCAAGCGATGTCGTCATTACCTGCCGACCCGGTCAAGCGCCAGGTTGCCGCCCACTGGGACCGCCGCGCGGCTCATTTTGACGAAGATTTCGGTCACAGCATCCGAACCCCGGCCGAACGCGCGGCGTGGGCGCGGCTTTTCGGGTTGGTCCTGCCGCCGGGACGGATCCTCGACGTCCTCGATGCCGGCTGCGGCACCGGGTTTTTGTCGCTTGAACTCGCCGAGCGTGGCCACCGCGTGACCGGCATCGATTTCGCCCCGGCGATGATCGCGCGGGCCCGGCAAAAGGCCGCTGAACGCGGGCTCGCGGTCCGCTTTGAACCCGCCGATGCCGAGCAATTGCCGTTTGCGCCGGCAAGCTTCGACCTCGTGATCAGCCGGCACGTGCTGTGGACCTTGCCGCACCCGGAGGCGGCCATCGACGAATGGCTTCGGGTCTTGCGGCCGGGCGCCCGCCTTGTCGTGGTCGACGGCGCCACGCTCGACGGCAGCGACCGCGCGCCGAACGCGCAACCGCGCGGCCAGGAAAATGCCCGCACCAGCCCCGAATACGCCGCGATCGGCGATCGCCTGCCGTTTCTCGGCGGCCGCCCGCGCGGCGAGATCGAAGAGCTGCTGCGCAAGCACGGGCTCATCCATGTCGCGAGCGACCCGCTCGCCGATCTTGTCGAAGCCCAGATGCAGCGCATGATCGCCGAGGGGCTGGAGCCGCACCGCCGTCACCGTTATGTCGCCTGGGGCGACAAGCCCGGCTGAGGGCGGCCGACAGCAACGGGCGAGACGGCGATGCAGCAGGGCCGCGGCGGGATGGGCAGCCACAAGCACGGCGTGTCGGGGCACGCGACGCAGAGCCCGCGGCTGCGGCTGGCCAAAAAGCTCGCTGCCGAACGCGGCGAATATGACAACCGGCCGCGGCGCCGGTCGTTGCGAACCGCCTTTGCCACCGTCCGCGACGCGTTCGCCAGCCTGCGCCAGCCGCGGGTCCGTTGACGGCTCGGCTCGTCAGCGGTGGCGAAAGCGCGGTTTGCGCTTGTCGATAAACGCGGCCATCCCCTCCCTGCGGTCTTCGGTGGCAAAGGTCGCGTGAAACACGCGGCGCTCGAAGCGCACGCCCTCGGCGAGGCTCGTCTCGAAGGCGCGATTAACTGCCTCCTTGACCATCATCGCGATCGGGCGCGACATCTCGGCGATGCGCTCGGCGACTTTGACCGCCTCGGCCATCAGTTCGGCGGCCGGCACGACGCGGCTGACGAGACCCAGGCGTTCGGCTTCGGCGGCGTCCATCATCCGCCCGGTCAGGCACAGATCCATCGCCTTCGCCTTCCCGATAAAGCGCGGCAGCCTTTGCGTGCCACCCGCGCCCGGCATCGTCCCGAGCGTGATCTCCGGCTGGCCAAAGCGGGCGCTGTCGGCGGCGATGATAATGTCGCACATCATCGCGATCTCGCAGCCGCCGCCGAGGGCAAAACCGGCAACCGCGGCGATAACCGGCTTGCGACATTGCGCCACCCGCTCCCAACCGCGGGTAATGAAGTCCTCGAGATAGGTTTCAGGATAGGTCTTGCCGGCCATTTCCTTGACATCGGCGCCGGCGGCAAAGGCCCGCTCATTGCCGGTCAGCACGATCGCGCCGATGGCGTCGTCGGCTTCGAAGGCGTCGAGGGCCGCCGCCAGCTCCTCGACCAGCGCCGCATTCAGCGCGTTCAACGCCTGCGGACGGTTCAACGTCACGATGCCGACCGCACCGCGCCGCTCGACGCGGATCGTTGTGAACTCTGTCATGCCATTCCTGTCCTTTGCTCTCAACGCTGGCGCCGGGCGCAGAAAAAAGTCGAGCGGCCGGCCTGCACGATGCGGCGCACCCCTTCCCGGCAAGTACAGCCGGGGCAGGGTTCGCCCTCGCGGCCATAAACCGCCCAGCGGTGCTGGAAATAGCCGAGTTCGCCATTGGTCTGGACATAATCGCGCAGCGACGAGCCGCCCGCCGCGATCGCCTCCTCCAGCACGGTGCGGATCGCCGCGACCAGCCGCTCGGCGCGACCACGGTTGATCGTACCGGCAAGCCGCCGCGGCGACAGGCGGGCGCGATAGAGCGCCTCACAGACATAGATGTTGCCGAGCCCGGCGACGATGCGCTGATCGAGCAACGCCGATTTGACCGCCATCGTCCGGCCGGCCAGCTTTTTCGCCAGATAGACGGCGGTGAAGTCGGGACCGAGCGGCTCGGGGCCAAGCCCACTGAGCAGCGGGTGTCGCAGCACCTCGCTGCGCCGCAGGTAATCGACGAGGCCAAAGCGGCGTGGGTCGTTGAACGTCACGACCGTCCCGTCGTCGAGGGTCAAGACGACATGGTCATGCGGGGCCGGCGGCGTTGCCGCATCGCTTGCCGTGATCCGCCCGGACATGCCGAGATGCAGCAGCAACAGCCCGTCCTCGCCGAGCTCGATCAGGATATATTTGCCGCGCCGGCCGAGGCTGCCGATTGCGGCGCCGCCGAGGCGCTCGGCCAGTTCCGGCGGAAACGGACGGCGCAGATCGGCGCGGCGCAGCTGCGCGCTGACGATCCGGCGGCCGCTCATTTTGAGCGCCAACCCGCGCCGTACCGTCTCGACTTCCGGCAGTTCGGGCATTCCCCGTGTGGTCCCGACCCTCCGCCGCGGCATGGCGCCGACGGTCAATCGGCATTATCTTCCTGCCCGATGACCGACGAGACAAGCGCCGTCGCCGGGCGCGACTACCGGCATCTTCCCGCAGCGCAAAAGGCCTCGGTGGTGCGCGCCGTATTCGACAGCGTGGCGCCGCGCTATGATCTGATGAACGATCTGATGAGCGGCGGCATCCATCGCTGGTGGAAAGCCGAGATGGTGGCGGCGCTGAAGCCCCGGCCGGGACAATACCTGATCGATGTCGCCGGCGGCACCGGCGATGTCGCGATCCGCGCCCTGCGGAAACTCGTCCCCGATGCCGCTGCCGGCGGCGGCGGCGCGGTCGTGTGCGACGTCAATCAGCACATGATCGACATCGGCCGGGCGCGGGCGCTCGATCGGGGGATTCTGTCCGGCCTGGAATGGCTGGTCGCCGCGGCCGAGCATCTGCCCTTTGCCGACCGCAGCTTCGATCTCTATACGACCGCTTTCGGTTTGCGCAACGTCACCGAACTCGAAGCGGCGCTCGCCGAGGCGCGGCGCGTCCTCAAGCCCGGCGGCCGCTTCTTGTGTCTGGAATTCACCCCCGAGGTCGCGCCTCTGCTGCAGCCCCTCTACGATTTTTACAGCTTCCTGATTGTACCGACGCTCGGGCAGATCGTTGCCGGCGACCGCGACGCCTACACCTATCTTGTCGAGAGCATCCGCGGCTTTCCGCGGCAGAGCGAGCTGGCCAAGCTGATCGCCGATGCCGGTCTCGAGCAGGTTCGTTACCGCAACCTGACAGGGGGGATTGCTGCGCTCCACTCCGCTTGGCGCCTTTGACGCCAGCCGAAACCGGCTGGGCGTGCTGCGCAGCCTGCGCAATCTCGGGCGTCTCGCCAAGATCGGCCTGACCCTGGCGCGGCATGACGCGCTCTTTCTGTTTGCCGGCGTGCCGATCGTCGCCTTCTACCTGCGCTGCGCGGGTCTGTTTGCGCGCCGTCGCGGGCCCCCGCCGGCACGCCCCGGCCAGAGGCTAGCCGCCGCGCTCGACGAGCTCGGCCCCGGGTTTATCAAGCTCGGTCAGCTGCTGTCGACCCGCGCTGATCTGTTTGGCGAGGAGGTCGCAGCCGACCTTGCGCGGCTGCAGGACAGGCTGCCGGCATTCTCCGGTGCCGCGGCCAAAGCCGCGATCGAAACCGAATTTGGCGAACCGCTGGACAAGCTGTTCGCGGCGTTTGACGAAACCGCGGTCGCCGCGGCGTCGATCGCCCAGGTCCATTTCGCCCGCACCAGCGAGGGCCGAGACGTTGCGGTCAAAGTATTGCGGCCGGGTGTGGCGCAGGCCTTTGCCCGCGATCTCGACCTGTTCGCCTGGCTGGCCGCGTTGATCGAACGGCTCTATGCGCCGGCGCGGCGGCTCAGACCGGTCGAGATCGTCCGCACCCTCGCCGAAGTCGTCAGCTTTGAAATGGATCTGCGCTTCGAGGCCGCCGCCGCCTCGGAATTGGCCGAGAACTTCGCCGGCGATGCGAGCTTTCGCGTGCCCCGGATCGATTGGTCGCGCACCGGTCGCGGGGTGCTCACGCTGGAACGGATCGAAGGGGTGCGCATCGATGACCGCGCCGGTCTGATTGCCGCCGGCCACCGAATCGAGGACGTGCTGCAGAAGGCGGCGGCGGCTTTTTTCAATCAGGTGTTCCGCGACGGCTTCTTCCACGCCGACATGCATCCCGGGAACATGTTTGTCGACGCCGCGGGGGCGATTGTTGTCGTTGATTTCGGGATTATGGGCCGGCTCGACCGCGCCACCCGCTGGTATCTCGCCGACATGCTGGTCGGATTTCTGACCGGCGACTATCGGCGCGTGGCCGAGGTTCATTTCGCCGCCGGCTATGTTCCGGCGACGCGCTCGATCGACGCCTTCACCCAGGCCTGCCGGGCAATCGGCGAGCCGATTCTTGGCCGCCCGTTGCAGGAGATTTCGGTCGCCCGCTTGTTGGCGCAGCTGTTCCAGGTCACCGAGCAATTCGACATGGAGACCCAGCCGCAGCTGCTGTTATTGCAAAAGACCATGGTGCTGGTCGAAGGTGTCGGCCGCCGGCTCGACCCCGAAATCAATATATGGACGATGGCCGAGCCCCTGATCCGGTGCTGGATGCGCGAGAACCGGGGGCCCGAGGCGCGCTTGCGCGAGCGGCTCGAAAACGCCGTCGCCGCGGTCGAACGGCTGCCGCAACTGGTCGCCGGGGTCGAAGCGCTGGTCAACGACATTTCGCGCAACGGGCTGCTCTTGCACGCCGACTCGATCGCCTCCCAGGCCGATGCCCAAGCCCAGCGCGCCTGGCTTGCGGTCGCCCCGCTCTACGTGGCGGCGGCGGCGCTGGTCGCGATCGCCGCGGCGCTCCTCTTCCGCTAGGAGCATGCTATCGTCGCGGCGAGTGCCAGAAAGGAACCGCCCCCGTGAAGATATCGACCATCCGCTCGCAAATTCTGGTCATGCCCGAAATCGACCCGCTCGCGAACACGCGGGAAAACCGCAATGCGCCGCGACCGATCGTGATCGTGCAGATCGCGACCGATGACGGTGTCGAAGGGCTCGCGGTCACCTTTTATGGCGGCGCCATCACCGCCGCTCTCAAGCGCGCGGTCGACGATCTGGGCGCGCTCGTGGTCGGCGAAGACCCCCACCGGGTCGAGGCGATTGCGGAAAAACTGCGCGCCGCCGCCGGCGGTTCCGGTCCGGCGGGCATTTTCACCCTCGCCTGCGCCGCGCTCGATGTGGCGTTGTGGGACATTCGCGGCAAAGCGCTGGGTCTGCCGCTGTGGAAATTGCTGGGCGGCACGCGACAGCGCGTGGCCACCTACGCTTCGGGTGCGTTGCGCCGCCATCTGAGCCTCGACGAGGTTGTCGCGGCCGCCGGCGCGCTCAGGGCAAAAGGGTTTCGCGAGGTGAAAATGCAACTGGCCCTCCCGGGGGAGACGACGCCGGCCAAGGAGGTTGAACGCGCGGTCAAAATCCGCGAGGCGCTGGGACCCGACCTGAAAATGATGTGCGACATCAACCAGCGTTGGCGCCCGGAACAGGCCATCGACATCGGCAAGCGCGTCGAAGACGCCGGGGTGGGTCTGTTCTGGCTCGAAGACGTCACCGCCCACGATGATTACGCCGGCATCGCCCGCGTCAATGCGGCGCTGGCCACGCCGATCTGTGGCGGCGAATTGGTGTGGGGGATCGTGCCGTTCCGCCACATGATCGAGCAGCGATCGGTCGATTACGTGATGATCGATCTCGCCCGGGTCGGCGGCATCACCCCCTGGCGCAAGGTCGCGGGCATGGCCGAGGCCTTCAACCTGCCGGTGGTCAGCCATGTGATCCCCGAGATCCACGCCCATCTGGTCGCGGCCGCGCCCAACGGGCTGACTGTGGAATATATGGGCTGGATGCTCGAACTCTTCGATGGCGTCGCCGAGTTCGACGCCGGCACCGGCGAATTGGTGTTGTCGGACCGTCCTGGATTGGGGCTCAGCTTCCGGCAGGCGACCATCAACCGCTATCGGATGGCGTCGTAAACCGGCCGCCCGCCGCGAGCGTGGAGGCGCGGCGCAGAAAGCGCTTGCACCCACCCGGCCCTGCGGTTAGCGTGGGCTTATGAGCAAGATGCCGGCCCGACGAGGCCCTTCTCTGCCAACGCGATTTTGGTACCGCCGGTACATGATGGCGGCCTAGGATCGCGTTAACGCGTTTTTCCCGAAGCCGCCCGCATCCGAGGCGGCTTTCGCATTTTCGGCCTATCCGTGAACCGAATGTCGCCAAGGATGCACCGGCTTCATTCTTGGAGGTGACGCATGACCCGATTGCCCCCCGCGGCGCGACAGGCTCGCGCCAAGGACCTGTGAGATGAGCCGGAACTGGTCGCCGACCAGCTGGCGCGGCCTGCCGATCCGGCAGGTTCCCGGCTACCCCGACGAAGCCGCGCTCAGCGACGTCGAAGCGACGTTGCGGCGGTTCCCACCGCTGGTTTTTGCCGGCGAGGCGCGGCGGCTCGAGCAGCGCCTGGCCGAGGTCGCGGCCGGCAAGGCGTTCTTGCTGCAAGGCGGCGACTGCGCCGAGAGCTTTGCCGAATTTCACCCCGACAACATCCGCGACATGTTCAAGGTGTTGCTGCAGATGGCGGTAGTGCTGACTTTCGGCGCCGCCTGTCCGGTCGTCAAACTGGGGCGGCTGGCCGGCCAGTTTGCCAAGCCGCGCTCGTCCGAGACCGAGACCCGCGAAGGCCGGACCCTGCCCTCTTATCGCGGCGACATCATCAACAGCCTGGAATTCGATGCCGCGGCGCGCGAGCCCGACCCGCAGCGCATGATCCAGGCCTACAGCCAGTCGGCGGCCACGCTTAACCTGCTGCGCGCTTTTGCCCAGGGCGGGTATGCCGACCTGCACCGGGTCCACGCCTGGAACCAGGATTTTGTCGCCGACTCCGCCGCCGGCGAACGCTACCGCGAACTGGCCGACCGCTTGACCGAGACGCTCGATTTCATGGAGGCGTGCGGTCTGACCTCGGAAACCACGCCGCAAATCCGTGAGACCGAATTTTACACCTCGCACGAGGCGCTGTTTCTTTCCTATGAAGAGGCGCTGACCCGGATCGATTCAACGACCGGCGACTGGTACGATTGCTCGGCGCATCTGGTTTGGCTTGGTGACCGCACCCGCCAGGCGGAAGGCGCCCATGCCGAGTTCCTGCGCGGCATCAAAAACCCGGTGGGCATGAAATGCGGCCCGACCCTCGAACCCGACGATCTGTTGCGCCTGATCGATATCCTGAACCCGGAGAACAAGCCGGGGCGCCTGACCCTGATCACGCGCATGGGCGCCGACAAGGTCGAGGCGATGTTGCCGCGCTTGATCCGCGCCGTCCGGCGCGAGGGGCGCAATGTGGTGTGGTGCATCGACCCGATGCACGGCAACACGATCACCTCGTCGAACGGGTTCAAGACCCGCCGCTTTGACCGGATCCTCGACGAAGTGCACAGCGCCTTTGCGATCCATGCCGCGGAAGGGAGCTATGCCGGCGGGTTGCATTTCGAACTGACCGGGCAGAACGTCACCGAATGCATCGGCGGCGCGCAGGCGATCAGCGAAGCCTCCCTCGCCGAACGCTATCTGACGCATTGCGACCCGCGCCTGAATGCCAGCCAGGCCCTCGAATTGGCGTTCGAGATCGCCGACATGCTCAAGCGCGCGCGCCGCGGCAATGTTGCGCCCAGCCGGCCGCGGCTGGCCGCCGTGTTGTAGCGGAAAAGGAGCAGTCGGCCCGCCCGCGGCGCAGCGTGTACCCTCGGGCGGCGGTTGCGACGGGGCATCCACGAGCCGCATGCGAGGGTCCATTCCCGGCGGCGGCTCACCGCCGTCGTCGGGATTGCCTCGTCCGGGTCGCGATGACAGCATAGATCGCATGGACGATCTCGCCGCGCACACCGACAGCTATTTCCTGAAGAGCAAGGCGATCGTCGAGCGCTTCGGCGATCGCGAGGCGACCTATGCCGTGTTTCTGCGCCGGCCGGTGGTGTCGACCCCGCGGCTGGCCATCGCGTTTCTCGAGGCGACGGCGGCACGGCGCGGCGTCCGTTTCACGATCGAACTCGCCCACCCCGAAGGATCGCTGGTCGGCGCCGGCGAACCGATCCTCTATGTAACCGGTTCGCTCGCCCACCTCGTCGATCTCGAGACGGTGCTGTTGCAAAAGCTCGGGCCGGCTTGCGTTGCCGCCTACAACGCCTATGCGATGTGCGCCGAACTTCCGAAAGTCGCGTTTTTGGCGATGGATGCGCGCCACTGCGCCGGCGCCGAGATGGCTGAGATGATGGCCTATGCCGCCTCGGTCGGTTCGGCCACCGCTCAGCGTCTGGCCGGGGCGATCGGTTTTGTCGGCTGCGCTGCCGACGCCACCGCCCATTTTTTCGGGCGGCAACAGGGTCTTGGCACGATGCCGCACGCGCTTGTCGGCTATGCCGGCTCGACCGTCCGCGCCGCCGAGATGTTTCATCACACCTTCCCGGATGAGCCGCTGACCGTGTTGATCGACTATTTCGGCCGCGAAATCAGCGATGCGGTCGCGGTTGGCCGGCGCTTTCCCGAACTTGCCGCCGCCGGCCGGCTGTCGGTGCGGATCGACACCCCGGGCGGCCGCTACTGTGAGGGGCTCGATCCGACCCGTTCTTACGACGTGCTCGAACGCCACGCGCCGCAATCGATCCGCGGCTATCGCACCGAGGAAGAATTGCGCTATCTGCTCGGAACCGGGGTGTCGGCGGCAGCGATCTGGCATCTGCGCCAGGCGCTTGACGAAGCCGGATTGAGGGGCGTCAAGATCGTCGCCAGTTCCGGTTTCGGACCGGCCAAATGCCGGATGATGGCGGCGGCCCAGGCGCCGATCGACGTGATCGGGACCGGTTCCTACCTGCCCGAGCTGTGGACCGAAACCTACGCGACCGCCGATATCATCGCCTATGACGGCGAGCCGATGGTCAAGGCCGGTCGTGAATTTCTACTCAGAGCGCGTAAGCAATAGCCATGGTGCGATGTCTCCAGCGATTGAGGGCGGTTGCACCCGGTAATATACAGGCGCCGCTTTCAGGTTGTTGTAATTAACCTGCATCCCGGCGAATTCTGTTTTTAAAGTGACACGCCCATGCGCCGCCGCTAGAGTTTTGTCGACCGGCGATAAGGCGACCAGACAACAACAATCCACCGCCGGACCGGAGCAGGCGTAGCACGTCGACCGGGTGGGGTGCGTTTGACGGTCGAGAAGGCTCGCGGTCGGCCCTGTGACCGAAACGCGCTGCCTGGTGGACCGGGGCGTACACCTCCCAGTCGATAACTGGGAGAATCGAAATGGCGGAAGTCAGGCCGTTTGTGCGACCGCTAGCCAGCCATGTTCTTGGCAGCAAACTCGACAGCATTCCATTCAGCGGTTACCACGTTTTGATCATCGTTGTCCTGGCCCTCGTCGGCTTTATCGAGGGCTACGACTTGGTGATGACCGGCTCTCTGCTGGTCTTGGCCAAAGGACCGTTGCATTTGACGGAGAGCGATATTCGCTGGCTCGCGTCGGGTCCGACCTTCATGCTATGCCTCGGCGGCTTTTTCTTCTCCGCCGTGTCGGATCATCTCAGCCGCAAGAGCATCGTCTTGATCGGCGTCGTCTTGACGACGTTCTTTACCTTGCTGATCCCGCTCGTCCAGAATGCCGAGCAGTTGATCATCCTGCGTCTGCTGACCGGGATCGGCGCCGGCGGTGTGGTGTCGGCGGCGTTTCCAATCGCGGCCGAGCTGATGCCGCCGCAACACCGCCGCACCTACGGCGCGGTCTACGAAATGGCTCTCGCCTCGTCGTTTACCGTGGTGCCGTTTATCGCCGGATTGCTTGCCGGGAATGCCAATGCGTTCCGGTTCTTGGCCCTGCCGGGAGGGTTGGCCATCACCGTGATCCCGGTCATTGTCTATTTCGTATTGCCGGAGAGCCCGCGCTGGTATCTGCGCAAGGGCCAGCCGCAGGCGGCGGTGGACATCGTCAATCGCATCATCGCCCGCTGCGGCAATCGCGTGGCGCCCCTTAGCTTAGCGGCGCTTGGCAATGCGACGCCGGGGACGCGTGAAAAGCTGCCGCCCTATTGGGCATTATTCGCCCGCGGCCAGCTGCGTTGGACGACGGTTGGCATCCTGAGCGGCATTTGCGCCGGCACCGCGTTTTTTCTGATCTCGGTGCTGCTGCCGAAGGCTCTGGTCGATCAGCACGCTTTGCTGCCGGCGGCGGCCTTTGGGCTGACCTCGCTCGTCTATTTCGCGAGCATTCCAGGCAAAGGGTTTACCGGCTTCTTGATGGAAATCATCGGCCGGCGCTGGACGATCTTTTACGCGCTCGCGGGGTCATTACCCGGGATCAGTTTGATGCTGCTCGCCCACCGTGCCGGCACTTACGCATCGGTGGTCATGGTCACCGGCGGGCTGATCACCGGCTTTACGGTGCTCTCGGCCTTTACCGCCACGCGCGTCTACCTGTCCGAACAATTCCCGACCGCGCTGCGCGGCCGCGGCCACATTTTTGGCGAGTCGTTTGGCCGGCTGTTTGCCGGCGGCCTGATGCCGTTTCTGATGACGCCGCATACGGGTTCGGCAACGATCTTCTTTGGCACGATCCTCTCGGTGGTGGCGGTCGGGGCCTTTATCCCGGTGCTGTTCGGAAAGGAGACCGTGGGCCAGCTCGAAGCCGTCAGCGAAAGCGTGCCGGCCACCGTTTAAAAAACCGGGCCGGAGTAGGCGCCGAATTGCAGATCCGGGGACGGTTCGGCCCGCCGGCGAGCGCCAACCTTGCCACGGGCCGAGCGGCGAGCGGCCCGCACTTCTGACCGTCGCCGGTCCGGGTTCGGGCCTTGTGCCACGATCGCCCATGCGGGGAGGTCGAAATGGCAGCGATACCATCGGCAAGCAGTGCCGGCATGGCGGCCGAACGTGTGCTTGGGCGCAAACTCGACGAGATTCCGTTCAGCCCCTATCACCTGCTGATCATCGCGGTGTTGGGGCTGATCGGGTTCATCGACGGCTACGACCTGGTGATGACCGGGTCGCTGCTGGTGCTGGCGAAACAGCCTCTGCATCTGGCGCCGGGCGAGATCCGATTTCTGGCGGTGGCCTCGACTTTGATGATCTGTGTGGGCGGCTTTATCGCCTCGGCCGTGTCGGACCATTGGAGCCGCAAGACCATCATGCTGATCGGGGTCGCGGCGATCACCTTGTTCACACTGTTGATCCCCTTTGTCGAGAGCGGCAGCGAGTTGATCGTCTTGCGCTTGTTGACCGGGCTCGGCGGCGGTTTTGCGGTTTCGGCGCCATTTCCGATCGCCGCGGAATTGATGCCGGCCCAGCACCGGCGCACCTTTGGCGCGGTTTATGAAATGTCGCTTGCCCTTTCCTTTACGGTTCTGCCGTTCGTCGCCTATCTGTTTTCGGGCAGCGCGAATGCGTTCCGGCTGATGGCCTTGCCCGGCGGTTTGGCTTTTTTCATCGTTCCGCCGCTGATCTATTTCCTGATCCCCGAGAGCCCGCGCTGGTATTTGCGGCGCGGCCGCGCCCAAGCCGCGATCGACACCGTCAACCGCATCATCCGCCTCGCCGGCAACCGTGTGCCGCCCCTGGCCACCGGCATGCTGGGCGATGGGGCGGCGGTCATGCGCCCGCAATTGCCGCCTTACCGGGCGCTGTTTGCCCCCGGCCAGCTGCGCTGGACGGCGATCGGCATATCGAGCTATGTCTTTTGCGGCACGGCATTTTTCCTGATCTCCGTGCTGTTGCCAAAGGCGCTGGTCGATCAGGGCGCCGCGGTCACAATGAGTTTTGGCATCAGTTCGCTGGTATTTGCCGCGAGCATTCCGGGCAAAGGCTTCACCGGCTTTTTGATGGAGATCATCGGCCGGCGCTGGACGATTTTTTATGCGATGTTCGGCGCGCTGCCCGGGCTGATCTTGATGATGATGGCGCACCGCGCCGGCTCCTTTGCGACAATCGTCATGGTTACCGGGGCGCTGATGATCGGCTTCACCGCGCTGTCGACCGCGACCGCCTTTCGCGTGTATCTCGCCGAGCAATTCCCGACTGCCCTGCGCGGCCGCGGGCACATCTTTGGCGAGTCGGTGGGCCGCATCTTTTCCGGGGTGACGGCACCGTTTTTGATGGAGCCGCATACCGCCTCGCCGGTGATCTTCTTTGGCACGATCCTGGTCATGGTTACGGTCGGCGCGTTCATTCCGGTATTGTTTGGACGCGAGACCGTCGGCCAGCTCGAAACCGTTACCGAACCCGCGGCGGCGGTCTCGTGAGCCGCTGAGGCGGCGGCCATTTTCGACGCGACGGCCCGCGGCAGTGTTGGCACACCGGGACCGATCGTCGCAGCCGGTTGACCGGATCGCCCCGGCATGCAATCCGGCTCTTTCGGCGAGGTCGCCGGGCAGGGCCGAGACGGTCCCTACCCGGCCGCTGATACGATAAGCCTTGGGGTCTCCCGCGCGTCGGCGGCCGACGCAAAGATCGGCAGAGGAATGACGCGGTCCGGACCGCACGGTCCAAATCCCCGCCCATCTCGCTCTTTTGCCGAGCAATATCCAAAGCGGTGAGCTTGCCTAACCCTTTTGAGGGTTAGAGAATTAACCATAACCTGACAAAGTTATGACACCTATGCCATAAGCTTTTCCTAATTGACTCACAATGCGTAATTTGGGAACCTAAGGATGAGTTAAAGCGAATGTTCTCCCACTTTTCCGCTAGGCGCAGGCGCATGATAGCCGCCCGACCCATCCCTCGAATTTGAACAGCGCAGCCGGGCACGAGCCCCTCTATGACGATCGCAAATCACAGCGCGAATTGCTGAGGTAATTCGCGCCGACCAGCAAATGACGGCAGACAACCGAGTAAGACCAGAAAGGCTCTGGTTTGGCCTTGCTCGTCTCGTTTGTTCAGGGAGGCAAGTCGAGAGATGTCGATCGCAAGCGGCCCCGTCCGATCAAGCCCGACTGCGCCGGCGGTGCCGTACCTGTCCGACGCGTTCGCGCGCTTCGACCGTTATCTGCAAATCGTGTTGGCGGATTCCGCGGAGCTTCTCGACCTCGCCTTTCGCTTGCGCTTTCAGGTTTATTGTCTTGAGCGCGGTTTTGAAGACGCAACCCAATTCGCCGATGGGCGCGAGCGCGACCAGGATGACGCGCGGTCGGTGCATACCCTGCTCGTCGCCCGCAACAGCGGCGCCGCGATCGGCACGGTGCGCTTGATCCTGCCGCGTCGCGACGCCGAGCTGCCGGTGTTCCGGGTGGTCGGGTCAGGCAAGCGCCGAACCGCCGGGCTGCCGTTTGAGGCCACCGCCGAGGTGTCGCGCTTTGCCGTCGCCAAATCGTTTCGGCGAGACTTTGAGACCGACCGGGGGACGGACACGACGCATGGCTCGGCGCGGGCCAAGGCGCAACACGAGGCGTGGCAGCTCTTGACCTTTGGCCTGATCCGCTCGGTCGTGGTCATGACCGCCTGCGCCGGGGTCACCCACATTGTCGGCATGATGGAACCGGCGCTGTTGCGGCTTTTGCGACGGCTCGGCATCATCTTTCACCGGCTGGGCGAGCCGGTCGAGTATCACGGCCTGCGCCAGCCAAGTTGGGCGGTGATGGCGGAGCTGATCGCCGGGATCGAACGAACCTGTCCCGAGCTGGGCGCGATCATCGCCGATGGTGAGGCGCCCGGGTCGCCGACGCCCCGCTACGTTCGCGCCTGACGGCGGCCCGGGACGCTCGAACCCGGGTATGAGCCCTTATCGGCGCGTCAGCCGCCGGCCGGGCGCCGCTGCGCGAGGGGCGGCAACACCAGCCGCCGCGTGAACAATCCGACCCCGGCCCACATCGTCGCAAACCACAGCGGCACGCCGCCCGCAGGGTGCCCGGGGTAATGCCACTGCCCGCTCGTCACCCCGGCATATTCGATCAAGGCGCCGAGCCCGACCATATAGCCCGCATAGGCGAAATCCATCGGCCGGTGAAACAGCACAAAGGTCAACGCCAGCACACCCGCCGAGGCGGCGAGCAGCAGACCCGGCTCGGCGATCGAGCCAAACGGCAGAGAGAACGCCGCCGCCGCGGCGACCGCCTTCAGATAACCGCCGACCGGCGCGGGACCCTCGAGAAGGCGGATCGTATGGAGGGTGTAAAATCCCCACATGGCGAATTCGTAAACCGGCATCCCGATAAAATCCGGGTGCTCAAACGTAAAAATGCCGCGTTTGAGTGCCGCCGAATTCATGCCGACAAACAACAAATTGACCACTGCCATGGCGATCAGCTCGGCGCGCGCGAGCCGGCGGAAGCCAAGCGCCCAGATGGCCGTCATCGCTGCGAGTTTGGTCCAATTGCCGGGCAGCCAGGCAAGCACCGCCACAGTCGCCAGCATTTGTGCGAGCAGCAGACCGCGCGCCATCCAGCCGCAAGCCTCAGCGCCGGCGGTCACACCGGCATCATCGCCGCCAAGGCCTGCCATTCCCGGATCGGAGGACATTGCCGCACAGGTTGTTTGTCGCTGGACACTAGCGCGGCTCGCGGTAAGGGCGAAGCGGCGACATGCTTGCGGTCGCGTCGTGCCGCGGGGGGGGCCGCAAAAGGCGAAGGCTTGGCGTTCGCCACCGTCGGCAATCTTTACACGTGTCTCACCAGAATCCGGCCCCGCGCCGCCCTTCTCGACCGACAATTTTTACCATTAATTACAATTACTTGCTAACACCTGGCGGCGATCGAGCAGCCGATCGACCGAGCTCGGGAAGAACCGACTGCGTCGGCAAATTTTACGACCCGGCACTACCCCTTTGAGGGGGTAATACTAAGCTATTGGTAACACGAGAGATTTTGATTTGTGTGCAGTTGGCGCAATTTATGCTACTAAAGCATCATGGTAAATGACAAATTTGCTGGCGGCAGGCGGAGAACGTGATGACTCGTTATGCAGCCCTGAAAGCCTCGCTTTTCCTCGGCGCATTGACGGTCGGGGCCGGCCTCATGGCGGCGCCGGCGGCGGCCGAGCTCACTTTTGCCGGCAATTACCAGGGTCCGGTCTCGATCCATTTCACCAGTTACGAATCGTTCGTCGACTCCAACGGCAACCTGACCACGGCACTCGCGGTGGGTGACCAGAATTTTGGTGTCTTCGCTATTTCGTCTATCACCGCGGCCGCGGCCTTTGGCTCGATCAGTCCGGGTCAGACGATCTGGTCGCCCAGCAGCACCAATGGCAATCTGGTCGGCGTTTTCGCGGGCATTACCGTCAGCCGGATCACGCCGTTGTCTCCCTCCGGGTTCCAGACCGGCAATACCGGCGGCCAGTTTGCGCTCTATGATCTGCCGTTTTCGAGCTTTCCGGACTTCACCCAAGGCACCAACGGTTACATGGCTGGCGGCTGCAGCGCGTTTAACACCCTATGTTACAACACGCTGACCAACGTTCCGGGCTACACGGCCCCGTTCCTGACCATGGATCTGGTCCCCGGCGCCGACACGACCCACAACAGTGAGACCTTGCAGGCGACAGCCAGCACCACGACCATTCCCACCACTGGCTCGGCGGCCGGCTGGATGGATATCACCGGCGGCTCCGATCAGGCGCAGTTCGGGCGAAACGGATTTACAACCGCGATCGGCACTCTCGCCGATATGAGCCTGTTTGACGATTTCTGCAGCAACGCCGCCAATTGCGGCGGACAAACCGCGTCAACGGGCAATTGGCAGCAGGTCGATTTCGATCCGGTCGGCGCCAATGTCGTCGTCCCCGAGCCGGCCACGCTAGGATTGCTCGGCATGGGCTTGGCCGGGCTCGCCCTGGCTCGCCGACGGCGGATGCCGCGCACGATGGATGACGGATCGGGGTCGTAATCCCGCCGGCCCGCGACCGCCCGGAGGAATGGCGGGCCGATCCGAGGCGGAGCCCGGGGCGGACGCCAAAATCCCCGCTGCCACCCGTAGAGAGGGTTGAGCGAGGTGGTGCGTAGCCTGCCTCTGCCGGGGCGTCTGGCGCGCCTCAATTCCAGATCGTGACCCCGGCGACACCGCCGCCCGAAACTCCTTCTGCCGCGATGCGCGCTTGGCGCGCACGCCTTGGCGATGCGGCGGTGCTGGACGCCGATATGGCACAGGCGCGCTACGGCGTCTGCACCACCGGGGTCGAACGCAGGATATTGGCCGCCTTGCGCCCGCGATCGGTCGACGACGTCCGCGCGGCGGTTGCGGTCGCGGCCGAATTCGGCATTCCGCTTTATCCGATCAGCACCGGCAACAATTGGGGCTATGGCAGCGCGGTGCCGCCACAACACGGCTGCGTGGTGCTCGATCTGGCCGGTCTCGACCGGATTGTCGACATGGATCCCGCCCTGGGCCTCGTCACGGTCGAACCGGGTGTGACCCAGCGCCATCTGCGCGAATATCTCGATCAGCGCGGCTTGCCGTTTCTGGTGCCGGTCACCGGCGCCGGACCGGATTGCAGCCTCCTTGGCAATGCTCTCGAACGCGGTTACGGCATCACCCCCTACGCCGACCATTTCGGCGCGGTGACCGCCCTCGAAGCGGTCTTGCCGGATGGCCGTCTCTATCGCTCGGCGCTCGGCGAACTCGGCGGAGCGGCCGTCGACCGGGCCTACAAATGGGGCATCGGACCCTATCTCGACGGCCTCTTCGCACAAGGCAGTTGCGGGATCGTCACCCGCATGACGATCGCATTGGCGCCGCAGCCGCAGCACGTCCTGGCCTTTGTCTTCGCGCTCGACAACGATACCGGGCTCGAGGCGGCAACCGTGGCGGTGCAAACCATGCTGCGCGAGGTTGGCGGCGTCTTGGGCTCGATCAATTTGATGAATGCCCGCCGCATGCTGGCCATGACCATCCCCTATCCCCGCCAACGGATCGGCGGCGACGGGGTCTTGCCGCCCGCGGTCGTCAGCGAACTCGCCACTCGCCAACGCATCGCCGCCTGGACCGGGTTTGGCGCGCTTTACGGCCATCGCACCCTGGTCAAGGCGGGCGCCGCGGTAGTGCGGCGCATCCTGCGCCCGATATGCCGAAGGCTGCGTTTTCTGACCCCGGCGACGATCGCCGCCGCCGAGCGCTGGCTCGGTCGGTTGCCCGGATTGCGCAGCGGCGCCTTGGCGCGTCAGGCGCGCACCCTGAACGCCGCCCTCGAGCTCGTTCGCGGCATCCCCAACCGCGTCAGCTTGCCGCTTGCCTATTGGCACATGACGGCGCCGGTCTCGCTGTTGGGCGATCTCAACCCGGCTCGCGACGGCTGCGGGCTGATCTGGTATTCGCCGCTGGTCCCGATGGTGCCCGAGCGGGTCAGGCGCTATGTGGGGATCGTGCACGAGGTCTGCATCGCGCACGCCGTCGAGCCGCTGATCACGCTGACCAGCCTCTCCGATCGCTGTTTTGACAGCTCGGTGCCGCTGCTGTTTGACCGCACCGACCCCGCCGCGGCGGCCCGGGCGCAATCCTGCTATAGGGCGCTGCTTGACGCCGGCGAGCGAGACGGCTTTCTGCCCTATCGCATCGGGGTCGAGGCGATGGACTGGTTTGCCCGTCCCGGCCGGCCTTACTGGGATTTGATCACCGCGATCAAATCGGCAATCGACCCACAGCGCATTCTGGCACCCGGCCGTTACGGTCCTTGACCGAGGCTGAACAAGCCGCGACCGATCCCGCGCCCGTTCCTCGCCGCTAAACAGTTCCTTTACTCGTCGCCATCACAGTCGCGGCGGGGGGCCGGGCTCGCGCAGGCGGGCATCAGCTGCGGCAGGGCGAGGCAATGGATGATTTCGCCGGCTCCTATAACCAGCATTTTGATGTTGTCCGCGCCAATACAGCGGGACTTTTGGACCTCGCTTATCGTCTGCGCTACCAGGTTTACTGTGTCGAGCATCCGTTCGAAGACCGGGCGCGCTGTCGCGACGGCCGCGAGATTGACCACGACGATGACCGCTCGATCCATACATTGCTGATCCATCGGGGCACAGGTTTGCCCGCAGGCACCGCGCGGGTGATCATGCCGCGCCTCGACACCGGCCGATTGCTGCCAATCCAGCGTCTCGTCGGTCCGCGCGAGCGTGCAGCGATGCGCCGCCTGCCGCCGCACCGAACAGCCGAAATCTCGCGCTTTGCCATATCCAAACAATTTCGGCGGCGGATGGGCGAGGAGCGCTTTGCCGACACCGGCTTTGCTTATCCGCGTTTACGGTCCGATTACAGCGAGCGCCGGCTATTGCCGCATATCACCTTTGGTCTGCTGCGCGGCATCCTCGAGATCTGCCTCGAATACGAGATCGCGGTGCTGGCTGCGGTCATGGAGCCGGCGCTATTGCGCATCCTGGCGCGGTTTGGGCTTGATTTCGAGCCGCTCGGGCCGCTGGTCGAGCATCACGGTCTGCGCCAACCCTGCCTTGCCGAAATCGTCGCCCTGTGGGAACAGTCGCGCCGGCAAGCCGGACCGCTGTGGCATTACCTTGAAGCGAGCGGGTCGACATGCCACCGCCCGGCGCCGCGCCCATCTTGGCACACCGCCATAGGGGCCGGCTGACCGATCCCGCTTAATGCTGTTCGCGCGTCTCCCGAAAATGCAATTCGGGCCACTCTTCGACGGTGGTGCGCAGGTCCCAGGCGTTGCGCGCCAGAAAAACCGGCACCCCGTCATGGTCCTCCGCACTCGCCGCGGCATGGGAAGCGCGGAACCGGTCGAGGACGGCCGGGTCGGCGGCTTCCAGCCAGCGCGCCGCGTAATAGGGAGCCGCGTCGAGCCGCACTTTGAGCCCGTATTCGGTCTCGAGCCGCGCGCTTAACACATCGAGCTGCAACGCCCCGACGACGCCGACGATCCAGTCGCCGCCCCCGGCCGGCTTGAACACGCGCGTTACCCCTTCCTCGGCGAGCTGTTCGAGCGCATGCCGCAGATGCTTGGCCTTCAGGGCATCCTCGACCCTGACCCGGCGCAAGAGTTCGGGAGCAAAGCTCGGGATCCCGGTCACCCGAACCTCGCCGCCCTCGGTCAGCGTGTCGCCGATCCTCAGACTGCCATGGTTGGGGATGCCGATAATGTCGCCGGGCCAGGCTTCCTCGGCAAGATTGCGCTCGCGCGCCAGAAAAAAGACCGGAGCCGGCACCGACAAGACCCGCCCGGTGCGGACGTTTTTCAGTCTCATGCCGCGCCGGAAGCGACCCGAAGCCAGCCGCACAAAGGCGATCCGGTCGCGGTGCTGCGGATCGATATTGGCCTGAACCTTGAACACAAAACCGGTGACCTCCGGCTCCTCCGGACTGATCGCTTGCCCGCCTTCGGGTCTTTGCGCAGGCTGGGGCCGCGGCGACGGCGCCAACCCCGCGATGCCGTGCAACAATTCGCGCACGCCAAAATTGTAGAGCGCACTGCCGAAATACACCGGCGTCTGATGGCCGGCCAGAAACGCGTCATGCGCGAAGGGCGGACAAAGCCCACGCGCCATCTCAACCTCTTCGCGCAATCGCGCCAATGCCGTCGCCGGCAGCCGCCGCGCCAGTTCGGGGTCGTCAAGCCCCCGGCACCGCAACGGCTCGGTCAGCTGGTCGCGGGCCCCGCGCTCGAACAACAACAACGTGTCGCCGTATAGATCGTAAACGCCGAGAAAGTCGCGGCCCATGCCGATCGGCCAGGCGGCCGGGCTGGCGTCGAGGGCAAGGCCTTGTTCGATTTCGTCGAGCAGGTCAAACGGGTCGCGGCTCTCGCGGTCGAGCTTGTTGATAAAGGTCACGATCGGTACGTCGCGAAGGCGGCAGACTTCAAACAACTTCCTCGTCTGCTCTTCGATGCCCCGGGCGGCGTCAAGCACCATCACCGCGCTGTCGACCGCGGTCAATGTCCGGTAGGTGTCCTCGCTGAAATCCTGGTGGCCGGGCGTGTCGAGCAAATTGAAAACGAGCCCGTCATATTCGAAGGTCATCACCGCGGCGCTGACCGAAATGCCGCGCTCGCGTTCGATCGCCATCCAATCCGATCGAGCGCGCCGCCGATCGCCACGCGCCTTGACTTCGCCTGCGAGTTGGATCGCGCCGCCGAACAGCAGCAATTTCTCGGTCAGCGTGGTCTTGCCGGCGTCGGGATGGGAAATAATCGCAAAGGTCCGGCGCCGGGCAATTTCGTCGCTAGGGTTGCTCATCGACCCGCCTCGGTCGGCTTCATGGCGTCACCGACCGCGGTTCCGGGCCGGCACAACGGGGCTGGATATGAGAGCGCGGGACCGCGCCGCCAAGCGGCAATCGACCATGGCTGCCCGGCTTGGATCGCCCGGGTCCGCGGGCGCCCGGCTCGACCGCTCAGCCAAAGCGGCCGGCGATATAGGCATAGAGCGCGCGCAGCGCGGTTGCTTCGGCCCCCTCGGGACGGCCGGGGCGGCTTTGCGGGTTCCACGCCATGACGTCGAAATGCGCCCACGAGATGCCAGGGTCGACAAATTCCTGCAGATAAAGCGCCGCGGTGATCGCCCCCGCGTGCGGTCCTTCCGAGACGTTGTTGAGGTCGGCGATCTTGCTGTCGATCATCTTGCGGTAAGGCCGCCATAGCGGCATCCGCCACATCGGGTCTTCCTCCGCCTCGGCGGCAGCGAGCAGCGCATTGGCAAGCCCGTCGTCATTGCAGAACAGCGCCGCCAGTTCCGGGCCGAGCGCCACCCTTGCCGCCCCGGTCAGGGTGGCCATGTCGATCAGCAGCGCGGGATTTTCGGTCGACGCCTCGGCCAGCGCGTCGCACAGAATGAGCCGGCCTTCGGCGTCGGTGTTGCCGATCTCGACGGTCAGCCCCTTGCGCGTGCGGACAATGTCGAAGGGCCGCATCGCGTTGCCCGAAACCGAATTCTCGACGCACGGCAACAGCACCCGCAGCTGTACCCTCAGACCCGCCTCCATGATCGCCTGGGCGAGGGCCAGCGTAATGGCTGCGCCCGCCATATCCTTTTTCATCAAGCGCATGCCCGAAGCGGGCTTGAGGTCGAGGCCGCCGGTATCAAAGCAGACGCCCTTGCCGACCAATGTGACCTTTGGCGCCGCGGGCTCGCCCCAGCGGATATCGACCAGCCGCGGTGGGCGGGTGCTGGCCCGGCCGACGGCGTGAATGGTCGGGTAGTTTTCGGCAATCAACTCGTCGCCGACAATCACGCGAGCGCAGGCGCCGGCCGCCTCGGCGACGCTTGTCGCAGCCGCAGCCAGTTCCTCCGGCCCGAGATCGCCCGCCGGCGTATTGACCAGGTCCCGCGCCAGAAACACCGATTTTGCCAGCCTCTCGACCCGGTTGCGGTCGGCCCCCGCGGGCCAGACCAGCGACGCCGCGATTGGCGGCTTGGCGTGGTAACGCGTGAACCGGTAGGTCCCAAGCGCCCAGCCGAGCGCGAGCCGGGTCGGATCGGCGCCGGTAGGAAGGCGATCGAGGCGGTAGCTGCCCTCGGGCAGGGCCTCGGGCAATCCCGCGAGCGCCCATACCGAGCGGCCGGCCGCATCATCCTCGCCAAGCCCGACCAGGACCCGGCCGAGCCGCCCCTGATCGTCCGGCACCAGCGCCACTTTCCCGCTGGCGCCGGCAAAGCCGGTCGCGCGCACCCAGGTCCTCACACTGGCCCCGGATCCCTCGAGCCACGCCGCCAGATCGCTCTTTGTGAGCAAAGCAACCGGGATCGCACTCCCGGAATGATCGATCAGAGAAAACGCCATCGCAGATCCCGCCGGTGTTTGAAGCTAACAGAATGGGCCCCGCGCGGGCGGTTGAAAAGCCAGAGCGGTTCAGTTTGCCCCTTGGGGGCGGCGTTCATCATCGGCGATGCGACCGGTGATGAGGGCCCTATCTGGTCGCGCGGCGCCGGCGGATGCGGCCCTTCGCGCCCGGGCGCCGGCCGACGCTGGTTACGCCGGTGCAGGGATCGCGCGCTGGTTGTACATGATCTTGCGCATGCGTTCGCGCTCCTCGGGCGAAAGGCTCGCCGGGTCGACGCGCAGCTCGTTGCCGGTCTCCATTCCCCGCTTGACCGCCGGACGGTTGCCGACCTCGTCGAACCAGCGCTTGAAGTGTTTGAACTCGTTGATGTCCTGGCCCTGCGCTTGCCAGTTCACGGTCCATGGGTAGGAGATCATATCGGCGATCGTGTATTCGTCGCCGGCAAGATAGCGACGGTCGTGGAGCCGGTAATTCATGACCCCGTAGAGGCGGTTGGCCTCGTCGGTAAACCGGCGCACGGCATAGCTGACATCGCCCGCATCGGGTCCCGCGCGCCGGAAATGACCGCACTCACCGAGTTTCGGGCCTTGATTGGCCATCTGCCAGATGACCCACTGCGTCACTTCGTATTTGCCGCGCAGGTCTTGCGGAAAAAACCGCCCTTCCTTTTCCGCCAGATACATCATGATCGCTCCCGATTCGAAAATGCTGATCGGGGCGCCGCCGCCTTTGGGGTCGTGATCGACCAGCACCGGCATGCGGTGATTGGGATTCATTTTCAGAAAATCAGGCTTGAACTGATCGCCGCGTCCGATATTGCACGGTATCAGATTGTATTTAAGTCCCAGCTCTTCGAGCAGGATCGTGACCTTCTTGCCATTGGGCGTCGGCCAAAAATGCAGGTCGAGCATCGCTGATCCTCTCCAGTTTACCGCTGCGAGCGGCGCGAGAACCGGGCTTGAACCCCCGGCTGGCGGGAAAATAGCCGCGCAAGCAGGCGCTGTCACCGCGGCGCCGGCGCCGGCCGCAGCCTATGCCGGCGCAACAACGCGCCGCGGTCTCTTGGCGCTGGTGTACCGCATCGCCAGCCGACTTAAGATCGATCACGGGTATCGCTCATCCCAACGGAGCCCCGATGACCTACGCTGCGCCGACTGCCGATATGCGTTTTGCCCTCGAAACTGCCGCGGCGAGCGGCGGACCTCATTCTTTTCCGGGCTGGGAGGAGGTCAACGACGAGCTTGTCGAGGCGGTGCTCGCCGAGGCGGCGAAATTCGCCGAAAACGAGCTGGCGCCGCTGAACCAGGCCGCCGACCGTGCCGGCAGCGTGCTTGAAAACGGCGTGGTGCGCACCCCGCCCGGTTTCGCCGAGGCCTACGCCCGATATGCCGCCGGCGGCTGGGGCGGGCTTACCGCCGCGCCCGAATATGGGGGGCAAGGTCTGCCGATGGCGCTCGCCGCCGCGGTCACCGAGATGTGGAATTCGGCGTGCATGGCTTGGGCCTTGTGCCCGCTGTTGACGCTGGCCGCGGTGGAACTATTGCAAACCTATGGCAGCGCCGAACAGAAGGCGCTCTATCTGGGTCGGCTGGTCAGCGGCGAATGGGCCGCCACCATGAACCTGACCGAGCCGCAGGCGGGCTCGGATCTCGGCGCGGTTTCGACCCGCGCGATACCGGCGACAGACGCCGAAATCGGCGCTCACTACCGCCTGACCGGGCAGAAGATCTTCATCACTTATGGCGACCACGATCTCGCCCCCAACATCGTCCATGCCGTGCTGGCGAGAACCCCGTCGGCTCCTCCCGGCAGCCGCGGGTTGTCACTGTTCCTGGTCCCGAAATTCCTTCCCGATCAAAACGGCCGACCGGGACGCCGCAACGGGGTAAGCGCGCTCAGCCTCGAGAAGAAGCTCGGCATTCACGCCTCGCCGACCTGCGTGCTCGCCTACGAGGAGGCGATCGGCTGGCGCATTGGCGAGGAAAACCGCGGCCTCGAATACATGTTCGCGATGATGAACAACGCCCGCCTCAATGTCGGGCTGCAGGGGGTCGCGGTGGCCGAACGCGCTTATCAGCAGGCCCGCAACTATGCCCGCGGCCGGGTGCAAGGCCGCCCGGTGGGCGGCGCGGCCGGCCCCGCGCCGTTGCCGATCATCCACCATCCCGATGTCAAGCGCATGCTGTTTTCGATGCGTGCGGCGACCGAGGCAGGGCGGGCGCTTGCCTATTATGCCGCGGCAGCGATCGACCGCGCCCGGCGCGATCCTGAAGCGGGCGAGCGGCAGCGGGCGCAGGACCGCGCCGATTTCCTGATCCCGGTGGTCAAGGGGTGGTGCAGCGAGCTCGGAGTGGCTGTCGCCTCGACCGGGATCCAGGTGCATGGCGGCACCGGTTATGTCGAGGAGACCGGTGCGGCGCAATATCTGCGCGATGCCCGCATCACCCCGATCTACGAGGGCACCAACGGCATCCAAGCCAACGACCTGGTCGGCCGCAAACTCGCCCGCGACCGTGGCGAGACGGCGCGCGCGCTTGCGGCCGAGATCGCCGGCGTCGTGGCCGAGCTTCGCACCACCGGCGGCGCCGATTTCGCCGCGATCGGGAGCGCGCTGCAAGCCGGACTTAGCGCGTTCGAGGTCGCGACGCGACATCTGGTCGAGACGGAGGCCGCGGCCGCGGCGGCTGGATCGACGCCCTATCTGCAGCTCGCCGGAACGGTTCTGGGAGGATGGATGCTGGCGCGGCAGGCGCTGACCGCGGCGCGCCGCCCCGGCCGCGTCGATGCCGGCTTCCGGCGCACAAAGGTCGCGACCGCGCGCTTCTACGCCGAACATTACCTGGCATTTGCCGCGGGCTATGTGCCGGGGATTCGCGGAGCCGCGACGATCCTCGATTTTGCGCCCGATCGGTTTTGAACGGATGCGCGCAGCCGCCGCTCCCGCCCGCCGGGTCGAGGATATCCGTCTCGGCATCCTTTACATGCTCGCATCGGTCTTTCTGTTTTCGTTTCAGAACGCGATCGGCAAATGGCTGGCGCAAAGCTATCCGGTGCCGATGCTGGTGTTCTTTCGCAGCGCGGTGGCGCTGCTGCCATCCTATTGGTTGGTGACGCGGGCGGGCGGGGTGAGGATTTTGCGCACCAATCGCCTCGGCGCCCAGTTCGGCCGGGCGGCGATCTGGGGCGGATCGAATGTCGCCTCGTTTTTTGCCTTCCACCTTCTGCCTTTGGCTGATGCGATCGCCTTGACCTTTGCCGCCCCGCTGTTTTTGACCATCCTGTCGCGGCCGCTGCTCAAAGAGCCGGTCAGCCGCGAACGCTGGATTGCCGTCTCGCTGGGCTTTGTCGGCGTTTTGGTGATGGCGCGGCCGAGCGGTGCGGGCAGCATCCTCGGCATGATCTGCGCGCTCTTCTGTGCGGCGTGCAACGCGTTCGGCACCTTGGCGGTGCGTGGTCTTACGCGGACCGAATCGACCGCCTCAATCGTCTTCTACACGGCCCTGTTCATGACTTTCGGCTCGCTGCCCGCCCTGCCGTTCTTCTGGCGGACGCCGAACCTCCCGGATCTGGCGCTGTTCTGTTCGATCGGGTTGATCGGCGGGATTTCACAATATTGGGTAACACAAGCCCTTTATTACGCGCCGGCGGCGGCGGTGTCGCCGTTTAATTACACGGCGCTGATCTGGGGTTCACTGTTGGGTTTCGTGGTGTGGGATGAGGTGCCCGGCACCGCGGTCGTAATTGGCGCGGCGATAATTACCTTGAGCGGGCTCTACCTATTGTATTACGAAGCGCTGCATCGCCGCCCCGCACCCAAGACGCCCGCGGCCGGATGAGCCGCCCTCACAGCGCGCGGCGCGCGGCCAGCGCCGCCGTCAGCGTGCCGTCATCGAGATAATCGAGTTCACCGCCGACCGGCACGCCCTGCGCCAGCCGCGTCAATTTGATGCCGCTGCCGGCAAGCCGGTCGGCAATGTAATGCGCGGTGGTCTGACCCTCGACCGTTGCGTTCAGCGCCAGGATCACCTCCTGGCCGGGTTTGACCCGGGCGAGCAGCGCGCCGATTGTCAGATCCTCCGGGCCGACGCCGTCGAGCGCCGACAGGGTACCGCCGAGCACGTGATAACGGCCGCGATAGGCGCCGGTCCGCTCGAGCGCCCACAGATCGGCGAGATCCTCGACGACGCAGATCGTACCGTCGCGTTCGCCGTCGCGGCAGATCGCACATGGCTCGATCGTGTCGAGATTGCCGCAAACCGAACAATTCCGCATCGCCTGCGCCGCCCGGGTCAAGGCCGCGGCCAAGGGCGCCATCAGAGCCTCGCGGCGCTTGATCAGGTGAAGGGCCGCGCGCCGCGCCGAGCGCGGGCCGAGCCCGGGCAGTTTGGCGAGCAGCTGGATCAGAGTGTCGAGTTCGGACAATTGCTGAGCGCCCGGGCGCGGATCGCGCGCAACCAAAAATCGGATGGATCAGAATGGCAGCTTGAACCCGGCGGGCAGCGGCAGACCGCCGGCCAGCTTCTGCATCTCGGCCTCGGCGTGGGCGGCGACCTTGCGCTTGGCGTCGGCAAAAGCGGCGACGATCAAATCCTCCAGCACCTCGCCCTCGGCCGGGTTGAGCAGCGACCGGTCGATGGTGATCTTGCGCATCTCGCCCTTGCCGTTGAGGGTCAGCTCGACCAGCCCGGCACCGGCAACGCCGACCATCTCGATCGCCTCGAGCTGGGCCTGCATCTCGGCCATTTTTTGCTGCATTTCCTGTGCCTGCTTCATCAGCTGGCCGAGATTTTTCATGATTGGTCCTCTGTGCTATCCGGTGATCCGGCCGCGAGTTCGTCGTCGGCTTCTTCTCCGCTCCCCACGCCGCCCTCCTCGGGGACCGCAAAACGTTCGCGCACCGCGGTGATCGTCGCCCCCGGAAACGACGCCAGCACGGCCTGAACCAGCGGATGGGCGGCAACCCCGCTGCGCAGCTCGGCCGCATGCTGCTCTTCGCGCTCGCGCAGGGTCGGCTCGCCCTCGGCCTCGGAGATCGCTATCAGCCAGCGCTTTCCGGTCCATTCGCCGAGCAGCTGGCCGAGACGGTTGGCCAGATCGCGGGGAGCGCCGGGCTCCGGCCGGAACTCGATCCGCCCCGGTTCAAAATGGACGAGGTGCATATGCGCGACAAGATGGGCGCGCAACACCGGTTCGCGACGCTTGTCGAACAGGGCGACGACTTCCTCGAAGCTCTGCGGCAACGGCTCCAGCGACGCAACCGGCGCCGGCGGTTGGGCCGGCGGCGCGTCGATCGCAATCTCGGCGGGTGCGACGGCGGGACCAGGCGCCCCGGCGCTGAGCCGCGACGGCGCGGTTGGAACCGGCATATCCGGCGCCGACGGCGGTGCTGGCTCATCGCGCGCCTCGGCCCGCTGCAGCGTGCCGACGAGTTCGGCCGGGGTCGGCAGATCGGCAACATAGGCAAGGCGGATCAGGATCATCTCCGCCGCCTGCGCCGGCGACGGCGCCTCTTGCACCTCGGTGATCCCTTTCAGCAGCATCTGCCACAACCGCGTCAGCGCCGCCATTGTCAGCCGTGCGGCAAGCGGCCGGGCGCGCTCGCGGTCGCCTTCGATGATCGGGTCGCCGCTGCCCGCTTCCGGGGCGAGCTTCAACCGGGTCAGGAAATGCGCCAGATCGAGCAGATCCTGCAGAATCAACAGCGGATCGGCGCCTTCTTGGTAGAGGCGACCGAATTGCCCAAGCGCCGCCGCCGCATCGCCCCGCAGCAGCGCCTCGAAAAGATCGAACACCTGGTTCCGGTCGGCGATGCCGAGCATGTCGCGCACCGCGGCTTCGGTGATCCTACCGCTGGCCAGTGCGATCGCCTGGTCGAGCAACGACAGCCCGTCGCGGACCGAGCCGTCGGCGGCGCGCGCAATCAAGGCCAACGCCTCGGGCTCGATCGCAACCCCTTCCTTGTCGGCGATCTCGGCGTAATGCCGGGCAAGCAGATCGGCGGGCACCCGGCGCAACGCGAAACGCTGGCAGCGCGACAGCACCGTGACAGGCACCTTGTGGATTTCGGTCGTCGCAAACACGAAAATGACCGCTGGCGGCGGCTCCTCGAGCGTCTTCAACAACGCGTTGAAGGCGTTTTTCGAGAGCATGTGAACTTCGTCGATGATGTAGACCTTGTAGCGCGCCGAAACCGGACGGTAACGCACGCCCTCGGTCAATTCGCGGATGTCGTCGACGCCGGTGCGCGAGGCGGCGTCCATCTCGATCACATCGATATGCCGGTCCTCGGCGATCGCGCGGCAATGCTCGCATTCGCCGCAAGGTGCGGTGGTCGGGCCGCCCGAACCATCGCGCCCGACGCAATTCAGCGCGCGCGCAATCAGCCGCGCGGTCGTGGTCTTGCCGACGCCGCGCACCCCGGAAAAGATGAAGGCATGGGCGATGCGCCCGGTCGCGATCGCGTTGCCCAGCGTACGCTGGACCGCCTCCTGGCCCAGCAGCTCGGCAAAGGTTTGCGGCCGGTATTTGCGGGCGAGAACGCGGTATTCGACCGGCAGTCGGGAGCGCGCGGCAACCGTGCCAGAGAACTCGAGGCTCGCAGGAATACCGCCAACAACCTTATCCGTCTGTTGCGGGGTCGAATTCGAGTCTTCTGGCATCGCTCGTCCCGGCACCCCAATGCTCGTTGGTCATACAAAATAAGGAAGGTGGGAGACCGGATCGACGACCCAGGCCGGGACTCGTTACGGCTGCTTCCTTCCGGACCTGACCGGGTTGGCGAGAGGCCTGTCCGCCGCCGGGCTCCCGGGGTCACTATATCAGCCCTGGCCGCGGGCGGGGCAAGCATCGCCGAAGCCACGAAAAAATTTGCGCCGACGTGTCGATTCCCGAGTTTGCCGATCGTCATCTCGACAGGCGGCGGCAATTCTGCCGCCCGTCCTTCGGAGGGAGAAAGAGGATGCCCGATTTCCTGCTGTTGCTGCACCGCCCGGCCGGCGCACCGCCGGCGTTTTCGCCCGAGCAACTTGCCGCGGTCACCAGAGACTATATCGGCTGGACCGAGCGGATGCGCGCCGAAGGGCATGTCAAGGCGGGCGAGAAACTGACCTTTGATCCGGGCCGGGTGATGCGCGCCAACGGCGGACGGATCGTCGTCACCGACGGTCCGTTCGCGGAAAGCAAGGAGCTGCTGGGTGGGTTTTATGTGATCGCTGCGCGGGATTACGACGAAGCCTGCGCGATCGCCGAGAGCTGCCCGCATTTCCGCTACGGCGGCAGCATCGAGGTGCGACAGATCGATCTGGCGTTGCCGGGAGGCTCATAACCGGAATTGTCCTGCCGGGTTTTCGGGTGCGGCTTCGGCCGGCCCGAAAACGAATTTTGGCCAGCCGCCAGCGTCGCTATGGGCGCCGCCTCTGGTCGGGACCACGACGAGGTGAAGTCGCCAATCCGTAATAAAGTTTAGCGTTTTGAGGAGACGAGATGCCCGAGCTGCAGATTATCGGCGCACCGCCAAGCAATTATGTCTGGGTTGTGCGCATCGCTTGCGCCGAGAAGCGGGTACCTTACAGATTGGTGCCGGCCATGCCGCACACTGCCGAGGTCGACGCCATTCACCCATTCGGCAAGATCCCGGTGATGCGCCACGGCGACATCACCCTTTGTGAATCGCGCGCAATTTGCTTTTACATCGACCACGCCTTTGCCGGCCCCCCTTTGGCCCCGCGCGATCCGGTGGCCGGCGCCGAGGTCGAGCAGTGGATCTCGCTCGTCAACACCGCGATCGACCCGCTGTTCGTCAGGCAGTATCTGGTCTCGTACTTCTTTCCCGGTACGCCCGACGGCCAACCGAACCGCGCGGTCATCGACACCGCGTTACCAAAAATGGCGGCGCACTTCGCGGTGCTCGACCGGGCCGTCGCCAATACCGGCCACCTCGTCGGCCACAGCATCACCCTCGCCGACATCAACCTGCTGCCGATTTTGTTCTACCTCGAAAAATTGCCGGAAAGCGGAGTGATGCTGCGGCAGGCAACAAACCTTGACCGTTATTACCGGCGCCATTTCGAGCGGCCAAGCGTCAAGGAGACCACCCCGCAGACACCGCCCGGTCGCTCTTCCTGAGATGCCGCCCGCCCAACAGGGAGGAATGGGAATGCGCTACATGTTCTTGGTCTACAGCAGCGAAGCCGATATGGCCGCGGCCTCGCCGGAAGACATGCTCAAGCTCAGAGCCGGCCATTGGGCCGTGCTCGACGAGACCAGAAAAAAGGGCGTGTTCCGCGCCGGCGAACCGCTGCGGCCGATCGCGACGGCGACCACGGTCCGGATGCGGGACGGCAAGCCCTTGATCCTCGACGGACCGTTCGCCGAAACCAAGGAGCAACTTGCGGGCTATTACATTCTCGACTGCGCGAACCTCGACGAGGCGATCGAATGGGCGGCGAAAATCCCCGCCGCGTGTCAAGGCGGCGAAGGCTGCATCGAAATTCGCCCGATCGCCGAGATTCCACCGCGCTAATGCGGGGCATCAGCCGTGAGGTCGCCATCGGCCGAATTCCGAGCAACCGCGGAATTGATATTTCGAAGCGAGCACGGCCGGATCATCGCCCGCCTGATCCGGCTCAGCGGATCGTTCGATCGCGCCGAGGAGGCATTGCAAGAAGGCTTTGCCGCGGCGCTCGCCACCTGGCCGGCGCAGGGCATCCCTGCGAACCCGGCAGCTTGGATCACCAGCGTGGCCTATCGCAAACTGATCGACAGCCATCGCCGCTCGCGGGTCCGCCGCGACAAACAGATCGAGTTTGAATACGAAATCCTGGTCGCAGCGGCCGACTCGGCCGCTGACGACCCGCCCCTCTTCACCTTTCCCGACGACCGCTTGCGCCTCATCTTCACCTGCTGCCATCCCGCCCTCAATCGTGAGGCGCAGGTTGCGCTGACCTTGCGCACCCTGGGCGGGCTGACCACAGCGGAGATTGCCCGCGCCTTCCTGGTCCCGGAACCGACCCTGGCGCAGCGCCTGGTGCGGGCCAAACGCAAAATCCAGGGGGCCCGAATTCCCTACCAAGTGCCCGGCGCCGACCAGATCGGCGCCCGCCGGGCCGCGGTGCAAGAGGTGATCTATCTGATCTTCAACGAGGGATATTTGGCGACGGCAGGCGAGGCGCTGATCCGCGGCGAGTTGTGCGACGAGGCGATCCGGCTCGCCCGCATGCTCTGCGAAATCGATACGCCCGAGCCCGCAAATCTCGGCCTGTTGGCGTTGATGCTGCTGCATCATTCGCGGCGCGAGGCACGGATCGATGACGCCGGCGGCCTGGTGACGCTCGAGGAGCAGGACCGCTCGCGCTGGGATCGGGCGATGATCCGCGAAGGCCTGGACCTCGTCGAACAGGCGTTGCGGCAAGGGCCTCCGGGACCCTACCTGCTGCAGGCGGCAATTGCGGCAGTGCACGCCGAGGCGCCGACCGCGGCGGCCACCGACTGGCGGCAGATCGCGGCGCTTTACGGCGAGCTTGCTTGGCTCAACCCGAGCCCGGTGGTGCTGTTGAACCGCGCGGTCGCGATCGGCTTGGGCGAAGACCTGCGCCGCGGGCTGATGCTGATCGAGGCGCTTTCGGGGCTCGACAACTATCATCTCTACCACGCCGCGCGCGCCGATCTGTTGCGCCGGCTCGACTGCCGATCAGCGGCGGCCGAGGCTTACCGCCGCGCCCTGGCGCTCGTCGCCAACCAGGTGGAACGCGCCTTTCTCGAACGGCGCCTGGCCGCGTTGTAAACCGGCCTCAACGGTGCCGGCGCTTGCGGCCCCGTGTGCCTCTGTGCGAGGCTTCGCCAATGCGCGCACCCAATTACTACGCCTCGCCCGGGTTCGAGAGAGCCGGTCTGCGCCGGCGCGAGACGGCCTGGATCCTCGAACGCGTTGCCGACGGCGCGAGCCTGTTTGTCCCGATCTGGCGAAACCAGAACCTGATCCTCGAAATCGAGGACGGCGAGCCGCGCGCGGTCGCGCTTGGCTGGGGCGGGATCGGGCCGCTGCTGGGAGATATGCTGGCCGCCGAGGAGCGGCTTGCGCGCGGTGAAATCGTGTTTCTCGGAATGGTCGAGCAGCGCGCCCATTTCGCCCTCGATCTGAGCACGGTTCCCGAGCCGCTCGACATGCTGCATTCGCCGGCACGGGCCGCGAGTGGGATCGCGGCGGCGAGTGTGCGGTTTGCCGATCTGCGCCAATTGGGTGGGCGGCTTGATCGCCGCGAGGCGGCGCTGTTGGCCCATGCCCGGGCGATGATCTATTGGCATGCGCGCCATCGTTTTTGCGGCGTCTGCGGCAGCCCGACCCGCGCCGAAGAGGCGGGTCATATGCGCCGCTGCACCGATCGCGCCTGCGATGCGATGCATTTCCCGCGGACCGACCCGGCCGTGATCATGCTGGTCACTCATGGCGAGGCGGCGCTCCTCGGCCGCTCGCGCAACTTCCCGCCCGGGATGTATTCCACCCTCGCCGGTTTTGTCGAACCGGGCGAGAGCCTTGAAGACGCGGTCGCGCGCGAGGTGCGCGAAGAGACCGGGGTCGAGGTCGGCACCGTCGAGTATCATTCCTCGCAGCCTTGGCCGTTTCCGGCCAACATCATGCTCGGCTTTCACGCCGAGGCGCTGACCGTCGAACTGAACATCGACCGGGGCGAGTTGGAGGATGCCCGCTGGGTCGACCGAGGCTGGCTCTTATCGCACCCCGATGACGACAGTTTCCGCATGCCGCGCCGCGATTCGATCGCCCGCCGCTTGATCGAGGATTGGCTCTCGGCGGCGTGAAGCAACCGCGTTATTCGGCGGCGGCGGTTTCCTCCTGCGCCGCCTGGCTTGCCGGTTCGGGCGCGGTGGGCGAGAGCCCGCGGGCCAACACCGCCTCCAGAGCCTTGTGGATCTCGGCAAGTTTCGCCGGGTGCTCGACCTTGTGGCCGAACAAATTCTTTACATAAAAGACGTCGACGACTTTCTCGCCATAGGTCGAGATTTTTGCGCTCGAGACCTGCAGGCTCAAGCGCGTCAATTCGCGCGTCAGCTCGAACAAAAGGCCGGGGCGGTCGCGGCCGTTGACCTCGATCACGGTGTGCAACGCGCTGACCCGATTGTCGATCAGGACGCGCGGCGCCACCGTAAAGGCGCGCGCGCGGCTGGGCGGCGCCGGCAGGCGCTCGAGCTCGCGGTGCGGCTTCAGATCGCCGGTCAGCACCTTTTCGAACACAACCGCAAGCCGCGCCAGCTTGTCGGGGCGGTCGAAGGCGCGACCGGCGAGGTCTTGGACCCAGAATGTGTCGAGCGCCATGCCGTTCGACATGGTCATAATCCGGGCATCGACGATGTTGGCCCCGCTGACCGCGAGCGCCCCGGCGATCCGCGAAAACAGCCCCGGATGGTCGGCGGTGTAGAGCGTGATCTCGGTCACCGCTCGCTGGGCGTCAACCCGCTTCTCGACGACCAGCGGCGCCCCGGTGGCTTGCGCCTCGCGCATCAGCCGCGCATGCCGGGCGTGGATCTCGGCGTCGAAGGACAGCCAGTAGAACGGATAGCCCGCCTTGACAAAGGCGGCGAATTCGCTCTCGCTGAAATCCGGCAGCTTTTCGCGCACCGCCGCCTGGGCCGCGGCGACCCGCGCATCCTGCGGCTCGGCGCTGAGCCCGCCGGACATGACCGCGATCGCGTGTTCGTAGAGGTCGCGCAACAACGCGGCTTTCCACCCGTTCCAGACTTGCGGCCCGACCGCGCGGATGTCGGCCGAGGTCAGGATCAGCAACAGCTTCAGCCGTTCCGGCGACTGCACCAGCTCGACAAAATCGGCGATCGTGCGCGGGTCGGAGATGTCGCGTTTGAAGGCGGTGCTGCTCATCAGCAGGTGCCAGCGCACCAGCCACGCGACGGTCTCGGTCTCCTCGGCGCTGAGCCCGAACCGCGGCCCGAGCCGCAAGGCGATCTTCTCGCCCAACACCGAATGATCGCCGCCGCGCCCCTTGGCGATGTCGTGCAGCAATACGGCGACATAAAGCGCGCGGCGCGAGGCGATCGTGCCGATCAGCGATGACGACAGCGGCGCCTCGTCTTTGAGTTGGCCGCTTTCGATCTTGTGCAAGATGCCGATCGCGAACAGCGTGTGCTCGTCGACGGTGTAGTGATGGTACATGTCGTACTGCATCTGCGCGACGACACGCCCGAAATCGGGAATAAAGCGACCCAGCACGCCGGCCTCGTTCATCCGCCGCAGCGCGCTTTCCGGGTCGCGTGGCGAGGTCAGAATGTCGAGAAAGAGCCGGTTCGCTTCCGGGTCGTCGCGCAGCTTGGCATCGACCAGGCGCAGCGACTGGCCGACGCGGCGCAAGGCCCGGGGGTGGATGTCGAGGCCAGTCCGCTGGGCAATGTGAAACAGCCGGATCAGCGCCACCGGGTCTTTTGCAAAGAAATCCTCCGCCGGGATCGTTAGCCTTTCGCCGTCGAGCACAAAGCCGTCGAGCCCGCGCCGGCCGATCCCCCAGCGCACCCAAGGCAGCCGACGCCGACGCCGCTGGTCGGCCTCGAGGATCGCGCAAAAGATGCGGGTCAGATCGCCGACATCCTTGGCGATCAGAAAATAGTGCTTCATGAACCGCTCGACACCGCGGCTGCCCGCGTGGTCGGTGTAACCCATGCGCCGGCCGATCTCGGTCTGCAGGTCAAAGGTCAGCCGTTCCTCGGCGCGCCCGGTCAGGTAATGCAGGTGGCAGCGTACCGTCCAAAGGAAGTCCTGGGCGCGCGCGAAACGGTGCGATTCCTCGGGCGACAGCACGCCGAGATCGACCAATTTGGCAACGTCGTCGATGCGGTAGATGTATTTGGCGAGCCAGAACAGCGTGTGCAGGTCGCGCAGCCCGCCCTTGCCTTCCTTGACATTGGGTTCGAGCTTGTAGCGGCTGTCGCCTTCGCGGCGATGGCGTTCGTCGCGCTCGGCGAGTTTGGCTTCGATGAACTGGGCGGCGGTGCCGCGCGCGATTTCGAGGTCGAAGCGGCGCTTGAGCTCGCCAAACAGCTCCTCGTCGCCGCGTAGAAAGCGCAGTTCAAGCAGGCTGGTGCGGACCGTCAGGTCCGATTTCGCGTGACGCAGACAATCCTCGACCGAGCGAACCGCGTGGCCGATTTTGAGCCCCAGATCCCACAACACATAGAGGAGCGCCTCGACCACCTGCTCGGTATGCGGGGTCCGCTTATAGGGCAGCAAAAACAGCAGATCGATATCGGAACAGGGAGCCAGCTCGCCGCGCCCGTAGCCGCCAACCGCGACCAAGGCCAGCTTCTCGCCGGCGGTCGGATTGGCCAACGGATAGAGCTCGCCGATGACGACGTCGAACAGGGCATGGATCAGCTGATCCATCAGAAAGCACTGCTCGCGCATGACCGCCGCCGCCGTGCCGCCCGCCTCGAAGCGCCGCCTGATCTCGGCGCGCCCGGCCGCCAACGCCTTGCGCAAGATCGCAACCAAGAGCACGCGGCCGGTGCCCGACCCCTCGGCGCGCACCGCCGCCGACAATTCCGCGCGCAGGCCATCGATGATCTCGCGCTGACGAGCTATTGCGCCCATGCGCCCGCTCCTCGGAAGAGAATGGCGGAAAACCCGCTCCGTCGGGGTCCTGACCGCAGACATCTTGTCCAATATGTGATTGCACCCGGCGTCATTCACCGGCAGCTACCGTGTCAAGCCGGCCGCTACAGGTGGCGACCGCCATCGACCGCGATAATCGAACCGGTGGTGTGGGTCAGATGCGTAATCGCGGCCAGCACCGCCTTGGCCACATCCGCGGCCTTGATCTGGCGTTTGAGCGGGGTCGCGCGCGCCGCCGCCGCCATCATCTCTTCGGTCCGCCCGGGGACAAAGCCGGTATGCACCATCCCCGGAGCGACGACGATGACCCGGATCTCGGGCGCAAGGACGCGAGCCAGAGAAAGGCTCATCGTGTTGAGCGCGGCCTTCGAGGCGGCATAGGCGATCGAACTGCCGGTCCCGCTTTGTGCCGCACCCGAGGAGATGTTGACGATCACCGCATCCCCGGTTTCCCGCAGCAGCGGCGCAAAGGCGCGGATCGTCGCAAACACGCCGCGGACATTGGCTTTCATGACCGCATCGATCAGTTCGTCATCGAGCGCTTCGAGATCGTGATGAGCCACCATCCGGGTAAAGCCGGCCGAATTGACGAGAATGTCGGCGCGGCCATAGGCCTCGCGTACCGCGGCAGCGGCGCGGCGAATTTGTGCCGTATCCTCGAGCGGCAGATGCATCGGTCTGTGGCCGTCGCCGGCGAGCGCGTCCGCGACCGCGGCGGCGCGATCGGCGCCTTTGTTGTAGCCGACCACGACCCGGGCGCCGGCGGCCGCAATCAACCCGGCGCTCGCAGCGCCGATGCCGCTCGACCCGCCGGTCACCACCGCCACCTTGCCGGCCAGAGGACTTCCTTGCATGCCCGTCATGTCGATTGCTCCTCCTCCGCCCGCCCTCGCTTCACCCTTGCGCCTGTTCCAACCGCGCGCGGACGATCTCGGCAAAGAGCGGGTTGAAACGCTCGGCCGCCTCGTATTGCACCCAGTGACCGGCCCCTTCGATCACTTCAAAGCGGGCCTCCGGCTGAAACCCGCGCAGGGTCCGCTCGCGTTCGTCGAGATGCGGCCAGGCGGTGGCGTCGCGTCCGCCCCAAATGCCGTCGAGCCGCGCGGTCACATCGGGCAAGGCCCGCACCAGCGTGTCGGCGCGCGAAAAGCGCCGGCTTCTGACCCGGCCGCGCGGCGCATTCTGCGATTGAATATAGACCGCCAGCGCGTCGATCTTGGCCGGATCGGCGATCATCAACGCGCCGAGATTGTGGCGATGGATGGCGAGCGCCTCGGCGGATGAAGCCCCGGGCGGCACCCGCTTGAGGTCGGTCGGCTGGCGGATCAGCCCCAGCCCGTTCGAGCCGACGACGGTGAAGGCGCGTACCCGCTCGCCCAGCTGCGCCGCGACATGACCTCCGAGGACGCCGCCAAACGAGAAGCCGGCAAGGTGCAGCCGCTGTTGCCGCGGCAGCACGATCGCCAATCCCTGGACGACAATCGCCGCCAAGCCTTCCGCGGTATGAGGCTCGGGCGGTGTCGCGGATTCGCCAAGCCCCGGGAGATCGGGCGCGATCACCGTAAAGCATTCTGACAGCGGCCGGATGTTACGGATCCAGTGGGTCCACGAACCATATCCGCCATGCAATAGAACCACCGCCGGGCCCTTGCCCCAGATGCGCCAGACCATGGCGCCATCACCGCACGGCGTCTCGACGCGGTTCGCCGCGGCCCCGATTTCTTCGACGATCGCCCTGGTTTCTTCGTTGATCTCGGTCATCCCGTCCCCGTCGCACCATCGCTTGGGCTGCAGATACCGGGTTTCACGCCGCGCGGCTAGTCCCGGCCCGGCGCTGGCCGCGGACGCGCCGGCGACGAAGCCGCCTCGGCCAACCGCATGCGATGGGTCGGGCGCTGATGCCCACAGCGCACACCGTCGGGCAAACCGGTTTGACTGCGTGTCTTTTCGCCTCTTATCCCACGCCCGGTCTGCTTATATGACGCAAAGCGGCCGTCAGGCGCCGCTGCCGCTCGGAGCCAGGAATGTCGGAACGCCAGCTCGAAGCGTTGATGTGGGCGCAAGCCTGTGCCGCGATGGAGCGCGCCGAGCGTCTCCACCGGCAATTTTTTCACCGCCGCCACACCGCCCCGAATTGGGAGGCGCCATGCGACATCTTCGAGACCGAGGCGGCGTTGACGATTGTGATCGCCTTGCCCGGGGTCGAAGTCGACCAGATCAAGGTGGTGATGAGCGCCGGGGTGCTGGTCGTCACCGGTGAACGCCCGCTGCCGAGCGAGATGGCCAATGCCCGAATCCACCGCTTGGAGATCCCCCACGGCCATTTTGAACGCCGCATCGAATTGCCGCCGGCGCGGTTCGAGATTTCCGGCCGGCATTTGGCCAATGGCTGCCTGATGGTGCAGCTGCACAAGCTTTGATGAGGCTTGCGTCGCCGTGGGTGCCGCCCCGAGCGCGACTTCTCCGAGGAGTTTCGCATGCCTGCAGAACAACAACCCGAGTTGCGCGCCGCTGCCGAAGCCAGCGCTTTTCCGGGCGCCGCGGCGATGGAACAGCTGCTCGCCGGTATCCCGGCGCTGCCTTCCGATGCGTTGATCCTGATCCCGACGCGCAGCTTTGTCCTGTTTCCCGGCACGGTGCTGCCGGTAACGCTCGGCCGCCAGCGCTCGATTGCTGCCGCCCAGGCGGCGATCCGCCTCAACCGGACGATCGGGCTCGTGCTGCAGCGCGACCCGGCGACCGACGATCCGATCCCGATCGACCTGCACCGCATGGGCACCGAGGCCAGCGTGCTGCGCTACGTCACCAGCCCCGACGGCCAGCACCATGTGATCAGCCAGGGCGAGCGTCGGATCCGCATCATCGACTTCCTCGACGGCTTCCCGTTTCTGGTCGCGCGCGTCGAGCGGCTGAGTGAGCCGCAGGTCACCAACAACAAGGACATCGAAGCGCGGATGCTCAATCTGCGCGCCCAGGCGATGGAGATCCTGCAACTTTTGCCGCAAACCCCGGTCGAGCTGGTCAATGCCGTGCAATCGACGACCTCGCCGCCGGCGCTCGCCGATCTGATTGCCAGCTTTCTGGACATCAGCGCATCCGAAAAGCAGGAGATTCTCGAGACCGTCGACATCGGCTCCCGCCTCGATCGGGTGTCGTCGCTGCTCGTCTACCGGATCGAGGTGCTGCGCCTGTCGCGCCAGATCAGCGAGCAGACCAAGGAAAAAATCGACGACCGCCAGCGCGAGTTTCTGCTGCGCGAGCAGATGAAGACCATCCAGAAGGAGCTCGGCGAAGGCGAGGACGCCAAGGCTCAGGAGATCGCCGAACTCGCCAAAAAGATCGACGACGCCAAGATGCCGCCCGAGGTCGAGGCGCATGCGAAGCGCGAATTGGGCCGGCTCGAGCGGATGCCGGAAGCGGCCGGCGAATATTCGATGGCGCGGACCTATATCGAATGGCTCGCCGAACTGCCGTGGTCGGTCGAGACCGGCGGCCGGGTCGACATCGCCGCGGCGCGGCGCATCCTCGACGCCGACCATTACGGTCTCGACAAGATCAAGCGCCGCATCCTCGAATATCTCGCCATCCAGCAGCTCAACCCCGGCGGGCGCAGCCCGATCCTGTGCTTTGTCGGACCGCCCGGGGTCGGCAAGACGTCGCTCGGGCAAAGCATCGCCAAAGCGACCGGGCGCAAATTCGTTCGCGTCAGCCTTGGCGGCACCCATGACGAGGCCGAGATCCGCGGCCATCGCCGCACCTATATCGGCGCCTTGCCCGGCAACATCATTCAGGGCGTGCGCCGCGCCGGCGCCCGCGACTGTGTGATGATGCTCGACGAGATCGACAAGCTCGGCCGCGGCATCCAGGGCGATCCCGCCTCGGCCCTGCTCGAAGTCCTCGACCCGGAACAGAATGGGAGTTTTCGCGACAATTACCTCGGTGTGCCGTTCGACCTGTCGCGGGTGATGTTCATCACCACCGCCAATGTGCTCGACACCATTCCCGGACCGTTGCGCGACCGCATGGAGGTCATCGACCTGCCGGGTTATGTCGAGGATGAGAAGTTCGAGATCGCGCGTCGCTATCTCGTCGCGCGCCAGCTGGCAGCGAACGGGCTCAAACCCGAACAGGCCGAGCTCACCGACGCCGCGATCCGCCGCATCATCCGCGACTACACACGCGAGGCCGGCGTGCGCCAGCTGGAACGCGAGATTGGAGCGGTGCTCCGCAATGCGGCGATGCGCATCGCCGAGGGCAAGGCCGAGCAGGTCCATATCGACGCCGACCAGCTGCCCGAAATCCTCGGGCCGCCACGCTTCGAGAGCGAGGTGGCGATGCGGACCAGCGTACCGGGGGTGGCGACCGGCCTTGCCTGGACGCCGGTTGGCGGCGACATCCTGTTTATCGAGGCCACCCGCACCCCGGGCGGCGGCAAGCTGATCCTGACCGGGCAACTCGGTGAGGTCATGCGCGAGAGCGCTCAGGCCGCACTGACGCTGGTCAAGGCGCGCGCCGCCGAGCTTGGCCTCGATCCGGCAATATTCGAAAAAAGCGACATCCACATTCATGTGCCGGCTGGGGCAATTCCGAAGGACGGTCCCTCGGCCGGGGTCGCGATGTACACCGCGCTCGTGTCATTGTTGACCGGCCGCACGGTTCGCAGCGATACCGCCATGACCGGCGAGATCAGTTTGCGCGGGCTGGTGCTGCCGGTCGGCGGCATCAAGGAAAAAGTCGTGGCCGCCGCCCGCGCCGGGCTCCAAGCCGTGATTTTGCCGGCGCGCAACCGCAAGGATTATGAGGACATCCCGGAAAGCGCCCGCAACGCGCTGCGCTTCAAGTGGGCCGAGCAGGTCGAAGAAGTCACCGAAGCCGCACTCGAACCCGCGACAGCCCCCGCCGCCCAGGCCGAAGCCGCGGAATGACCGCGGGCCGCCCGCGGAAATTTTTTGGGTGCGACACACCGGCTCGCAATGCTGGCGCAACCGGGCCGAAACGGCGGCGAATCAGCGCGTGCAGGCTACGGCCGCGGCCGGCCCCTCTTCGCTGCTGCCCCGCACCCGGCCGCGGCGGGCGCAAGCGCCTCCAATCGCGGGGGCTCGGCGCCGCGCTCGAAATATTCGCGGGGCGGCGTGCCGAGCAGCCTGCGGAACACGACAGCAAAGGCGCTGACGCTGGCATAACCCGCCGCCCGGGCGGCAACCGCCACCCCCTGCCCGCGCGCCAGCCTCGCCAGCGCCTCGGCAAGCCGCACCTGGCGCCGCCAATCGACAAAGCGCATCCCGGTCTCGCGTGCGAACAGACGCGCCAAGGTGCGGCTGCTGGCGCCGGCCAGCAGCGACCATTCGGCCAAGCTCTCGGGCCGCGCCGGATCCTCCAACAGCGCCTCGCACACCCGCCTCAGCCGCCTATCCGCCGGCATCGGGATGTACAGCGGCTCTTGATCGAGCCGGCGGATCTCGTCGAGAAACAGAGCGGCGACATGACCGAGCCGGCCGCCTTCGTCATAATCGAGCGGCGCGGCGACGAGTTCGAGCATCAGCGCGCGCAGCAGCGGCGTGACCCGGATGACCTTGCAATCGGCCGCGATCGTATCGGCGACGGCACGGTCCACATAGATCGCGCGCATCTCAACCGGCCCCGACATGGCGATCGCATGCTCGGTCTCGGCCGGTATCCACAAGGCCCGGTTGGGCGGGACGACCCAGGCGCCGCGCGCCGCGGTCACGGTCATGACGCCCGCCGCCGCCCAGGTCAGCTGGGCGCGCGGATGGCGGTGCGGAGCAATGCGGGCGCCGTCGGCGAAATCTTTGGCCATGCCGGCGAGCGGCCGCGGCGTGTGCTGGTAATCGTCGCGGTTCGTGCTTTTCGACTTTGTCTGTTTTGCGACGATCATTGACCGCACCAATAAGATCGGACGCGATATGTAATGCCGCGGCCACCAGCTGTCGAGCGGAGGGTCATCGTGACGAGCCCGCGGTCCCGTGTGATCGGCTTTATCAATATCGGCCATTTCCTCGACCATCTGGCGATGCTGATTTTTCCCACCGCGGTGCTCGGCATGGCGGGCGATTTCGCCCGGCCCTACAGCGAGTTGATCGCGCTGGCTCTGGGCGGTTTTGTGATGTTCGGCGCGGGCTCGGTGCCGGCCGGCTGGCTCGGCGACCGGTGGAGCCGGCGCAACATGCTGGCGGTGTTTTTTCTTGGCCTTGGCGCCGCGACGATTGCCACCGGCTTTGCCCATTCCCTCTGGCAGCTGGCCGCCGGGCTCGCGGCGATCGGGTTGTTTGCCGCGATTTACCACCCGGTCGGCACGGCGATGCTGGTCGGCCATGCCGAGCGCGTCGGGCGGGCGATTGGGGTCAACGGTGTCTGGGGCAATCTTGGCGTTGCCTTTGCGGCGCTCGCGACCGGAGCGGTGACCCAGTGGCTCGGCTGGCGCTGGGCGTTCATCCTGCCGGGGGCGGCAAGCTCAATGGTCGGCGGCCTCTATCTGGCGCTGGTCCCGGCCGAGGCCAACACCACCGGGACCGCACGCTCGGCGGCGCGCGCCGCCGGTTTCCCGCGCGCCGTTATCGTTCGCGCGTTTGCGGTTCTGGTGGTCGCGACCCTGGCGGGCGGCATCGTCTTCAACGCCGCGACGGTGGCGCTGCCCAAGATGCTCGACGAACGCCTGCCCCAGCTTGCAGGCTCGACCTTCGCGGTTGGGTTGCTGGTTTCGGCCGTCTATGTCGTCGGCGCCACCGCGCAATTGGTGATGGGGCGGCTGGTCGATCGCTACCCGTTAAAGACCGGATTTTTGGCGCTGGCGCTGCCGCAGGCGCCGCTGCTGTTGATCGTGGCGCATTCCGGCGAATGGGGGCTGGTGGCGAGCCTGACCGTGCTGGTGTTTGTCGTCTTTGGACAAATCACTTTCAACGACGCGATGGTCGCGCGCTATGCGCATGCCGAATGGCGGGCGCGGGTCTATGCGGTCCGGTATCTGTTGTCGTTCGGCGTGGCAGCGACCGCGATCCCGCTGGTGGCGTTGATGCACGCGCATGGCGGATTTACCGCCCTGTTCCAGGCGCTGGCGGTGGCCGGGGCTCTGGTGGCGCTGGGGGCGCTATGCTTTCCCTACCGGCCCGACGAGCTGGCGCCGGCCCCGGCGGCGACGGCCGCGCCCGCCGAATAACCACCGACGGCGGTTCTGCTCAGGCGACCGCGCCGACCGGATTGCGACGCAGCACCCGACCCGGCAAGGCCCCGGTGTGGCGGGCATTCTCGACCACGACTGCGCCATTGACCAGCACGCAAGTGCGCTCGCCGCTTGGATATTGATGCGGCTCGGCATAGGTCGCGCGGTCGCGGAAATCGGCGGGGTCGAAGATCGCGATGTCGGCGCGCCAGCCCTCGCGCAACAGGCCGCGATCCTGGAGCCCGAGCGCGGCCGCGGTCGCTCCGGTCATCTTGTGGACGGCGGCCTCGAGCGGGATCAGCCCCTCATCGCCGACATAGCGCCCGATCACCCGGGGGAAGGTGCCGTAAAACCGCGGATGCGGCTTGCCTTGCGCGACGATGCCGTAATCGGCCACGCAATTGCCGTCGGAGCCGACCAGTGCCACCGGCGAGCGCAGGATGGCGCGGATGTCGTCCTCGCTGATCGAGGTGATCAGAACCCGGGTCGCACCCTTGTCGGCGACGAGATAGTCGCACACCGCGTCAAGCGGGTCTTTGCCTTGCGCCCGCGCCAATTCGCCAAAGCTCGCGCCGGCGTGTTGCGGCAAATGCGGCGAGACCGACACCTGCACCGCGTCCCAGGAGGCGATGCGGCCCCAATTGTTGAGGCCATCGCGGTCGATCTCGGCGCGGATGCGGGCGCGCGTTTCGGGCAGTGCGAGCCGCTCCAGCATCGCCTCGACCCCGCCCGCCTGCACCCATTGCGGCAACAAATTTTTCAACGGGTTGCTGCCGGCGGTATAAGGGTAGGCATCGCAGTCGACGGCCACGCCCCGGGCTTTTGCCGCTTCGATCATGGCGAGGATCGCGGCGGCCTTGCCCCAATTGTCGAGGCCCGAGCATTTGAGGTGCACGATTTCGACGTGAACCCCACAATTGCGGGCGATGTCGATCGCCTCCTCGACCGCCGCGACAACCTGGTTCGATTCGTCGCGCAGATGGGTGAAATAAAGCGCGTTATGGCGTTTGAGCACGCGCGCCAAGGCGAGGATTTCGTCGCGCTCGGCATAGCTGCCGGGCGGCGTGAACAGCCCGGTCGAGAGCCCCAACGCGCCGGCCTGAAGCGCCTCTTCAAGGAGCGCGGCCATCTCGGACAATTCCGTCGGCGAGGGCGCTCGCGCCGCCATGCCCATCACGTTGAGCCGCAGCGTATGGTGGCCGACCAGCATGCCGGCATTGACCGCGACGGCCGGAAAGGTGTCGAGATATTCCGGAAAGCGCATCTCCCGGAACGGCAGCCACGGCGCGCTGGCGCTCAAATAATCGCGCACCAGCTCAAGGCGTCCGGGCAATATCGGCGCCACCGAGTAGCCGCAATGGCCGATGATCTCGGTGGTCACCCCTTGGCGCACTTTGCTTTCGGCCTTGGGATTGATCGGAAGCGTGAAATCGGAATGGGTTTTGATGTCGATAAAGCCGGGGGTGACGGCAAGCCCGTTGGCATCGATGACCTTTGCCGCCGACGGGGCCGACAGGGACGCACCAAGCGCGGCGATGCGCCCGCCCTGCACCAGAACGTCGCCGATCGCGCCGGGCCGGCCGCTGCCGTCGATGATTAGCCCGCCCTTGATCAGAATGTCGGTGGTCATCGCCTTGGCGTCAGGTGCGCGCGCAAATCATAGCTCGCATCGGCGGCCTGAGCCGGGGAAAGGCCGGGATCGGCGAGCGCGAGAAGCCGGCGGGCGAGAATATGGTCGGCCGGTCGATTGACCGATTCCACGCCCAACAGCCGTTCGCCTTTGAAGCAAAAGACCGAAAAACTGCCGCTGTCGCTGTCGCCGCGCAGCACCGCGCGGTCATGGCCGGTGGTGATGCCGGCGATCTGCAATTTGAGGTCGCGCTGGTCACTCCAAAACCACGGGACTTTGTCGTAAACGCCGACCCGCTTGCCGGCGATATGGGCCGCGACCTCGCGGGCTTGGTCGACGCCGTTTTGCACCGATTCGAGCCGCACGCGGCCGGCCGCAAAGCGGGTCGGGAAGTTCGCGCAATCGCCGATCGCGGTGATCTCGGGCGCGGCGGTGTGCAATGTCTCGTCGACGACGATGCCATTATCGGCGGCGAGCCCGGCATCACGCGCCAGTTCGACATTGGGGATCACGCCGATGCACACCAGCACCAGATCCGCGGGCAAGATGCGGCCGTCGCTGGTCTCGACCGCGGTCGCCCGGTTGCCATCGCCGCGAACTCGCACCACTCCGGTGCCGAGCAAAATCTCCGCTCCCCAGGCGCGGTGTCGCTCGGTGAAATAGCGCGAGATTTCCGCGGAGACGACACGGCCCATCGGCTGGTGTGTGACTTCGACGATGCGCACCGCACAGCCGGCGGCGATTGCGACCGAGGCGAATTCGAGCCCGATGAAGCCGGCGCCGACCACCACCACCTCGCGCGCCGCGGCAAGCCGTTCGCGCAACAAATCGGCATCGGCGAGCGTGCGCAGCGGCAGCACCCCATCGAGTTCGGCGCCCGCGACCGGCAGCGCGCGACAGCGAGCCCCGGTGGCGAGCACGATATGGTCGCATTCGATCGCCGTCCCGGACGCCAGGCGCACCGCCCGCCCGCGACGGTCGATCGCGGTTACGGTTTCGCCGGTCAGGAGCTCGATATTTTGTTTTTCATAGAAATTTTCGGGCCGCAGCCATACTTCGTCGAGCCCGCACTGACCGGCCAAATAGGATTTCGACAGCGGCGGCCGCTGATAGGGCAGCACCGGCTCGTCCCCGATCAGCACCACCCGGCCGCCAAATCCCTCTTGGCGCAGCGACGACGCAGCCTGGAAACCGGCCTGGCCGGCGCCGATGACGGCGACGACCGGCTCGGCCATCAGACTTGGCTTTCCGGCAGATAGACGACCAGCCCGTCCATTTCGGGCGTCACCACCAGCTGGCAGGAAAGCCGGCTGTTGGGTTTGCGCTCGCTCGCGGTGAATTCGAGCATCGCCTTCTCATCGTCCGACTGCGCCGGCATCCGGTCGACATAAGCCTCGTCGACATAGACATGGCAGGTGGCGCACATCATCTCGCCACCGCATTCGGCGACAATGCCGTCGACGCTGTTCAAGACCGCCCCGCGCATGACGCTGGTGCCAACCGGTACATCGAGCACCTCGCGAGAGCCGTCGGTATGGACATAGGTGATGCTGGGCATTGTTTTCCTATCGCTTGGCAATGCGGCCGGGGCGGCTCGCCTCTACATCCGACAGCGGGCCGGCAAGGTCAAGCCTTGAGCTTGACGACGATTTCGTCGCCTTCGGCGACCAGCGTCGCGCCCAACGCGGCGCTTTCCTGGCTCAGCGCCGCCAGAGCCGCCGGTTCGTCATCGGGGCGGCGGAGCACGGTGCGGTTCTGCGCGTCGTGGCGAACGAATTGGAATGCCACGCGTTCGATCCCGGTCGCGCCGCATACCGCGCCGACCATCATGCCCAGCCAGTCGCCATGGCGATGGCCGCCATGGCCGGTGTGAAACGAGAAGCTGCCGAGCCCGTAAAAGATCGGCTTGCCGCGGTAACTTTCGACCGGCAACGAGAAATGCGGCCCGTGGCCGATCACAATATCGGCACCGGCATCGATCGCGGCGTGTCCGATCTCGGTCATATACTGAAGAACCTCGCGCCCCACCCCCCAATGACACGAGGCGACGACAATGTCGGCGCGGCCACGCAGCGCCGCCACATCCTCGGCAAACCATTGCAAATATTGCCGGTCGGCCCAGGTCACGACCACCGGCGGGATGCCCGGGCGATTGGCCGGCGGCCGGCTGCCGTGCATCGGCGCCTGATAGGCGGTATGGCCGCGGATCACCGCGATGCCAACCGATTGCTCGCCGGCTTCGTGATTGGTCGGCCAATAGACCGAGCTGCGCTGCAGAAATCCGTACCGCACCCCGCCGCGGTCAACAACCACCGCCTCGCGCGCCGCGCTGCGGCCGGCGCCGGCGCCGGTATGGGCAATGCCAATCTGGTCGAGCCGGGCGATCGAAGCGCTGATCGCGGCCTCGCCGTAATTGACATTGTTGGCGATGCCGACGGCCGCGATCGCGCCGGCCTTCAGCGCCTCGCCGGCGATCTCGGGATCGGCATAGAACCCCTCATTGTCAAGCGAATGGCGGGCGGGTGGCGCGCACAGGCAGCATTCGAGATTGGAAAAGACCAGATCGGCCGCGCGCAACTTGTCGCGCACCAGCGAGAACGGAACCTGCGGATCGGTCACATTCATCAGATTGACGTCGCCGGTCAGGAGGATCCTTGCCGTCATCCGCGCATCCCCGCTTGCATCTCCTCCGGACATGATAAGCCGGGACCGCCGTTCGCGACAGCGCTTGCGGGTCAGCGCCGAAAGTCGCGCCTGTCAGCGCGGGCGGTTGTTACGCAACCGCAGCACCCGGTACCATACCGCCAGCGCCAACAGCCCGATCAGCCCGGCAATCACGACGGCCGGCGGGATGCGGCTCGGCTGTGGCGCCGCTGGACCGCCGACCCGGATCATCACCCGGGCAATCTCATCCTTGGTGCGGGCCTCCGCACTCCACAATCCATCACGATCGGCTGGAAAGACGAATTTGCCCTCGGCGTCGGTATGCCCGGTCTCGACCGGGGTCGTGGGCTCGCCCGGGGCGAAAACGCGAACCTCGGCATTGGCCATCGGCTTGCCCGCGGGGGTGGCGAATTGCGCGGTCACCTCGTGGGTGGCGAAAAGATCGAGGGCGCAAGCCGGCGATTCGACCGCAAGGCTGAGCGCGAGCACCGCGAGAACCGCGCAGGGGAGTCCCCGGAATGCGGTTAGTCGGCTGAAGAAGCGGCACATTTCCTCACCGTGGCGCAAATTGTCGGGGCCCGCCAGGCAACCCCGGCCGTCGCCGGCTTGCCGGGCGCCCGCAGGACATGGCAAAAGCCGGGCGCGTGGAGGGGCGATGCCGGATTTCGCAATTGAGCGGCGCTGCGCCAAAACCGTCTGCGGCATCGACGAGGCCGGACGCGGTCCGCTGGCGGGGCCGGTTGTCGCCGCGGCGGTGATCCTCGACCCCAAACGCTTCCCGCGCTCGCTGCGCGCGCAGCTCGACGATTCGAAACTGCTGACGGCCGCGGAGCGCGAGGCCTGCTGGCGGGCGTTGGTGGGCTGTGCCGCGCGGGGCGCCGCGCATATCGGCATCGGTGCCGCAAGCGCCCGCGAGATCGACCGTCTCAACATCCTGCGCGCGGCGCTGACGGCGATGGCGCGCGCGGTCGCCGCACTTCGCATCGCCCCGGAACTGGCGCTTGTCGATGGCAATATGCCGCCGCCGCTCGCCTGCCCGGTCACGACGATCATCGGCGGCGATGGGCGGAGCTTCTCGATCGCCGCCGCCTCGGTTGTCGCCAAGGTCACCCGCGACCGGCTGATGCGGGCCCTGGCGCCGCGCTATCCGGGCTATGGCTGGGAGACCAATGTCGGCTACGCCACCCGCGAGCACGCCGCGGCAATTGCGCGACTGGGTCCGACACCGCATCACCGCCGCTCCTTCGCTCCGGTGCGGCTGGCGCTTGCCGGCGAATTGCCGCTGTTTTCAGCGGCGCCGGAGGCGATGCTCAGCGATGCCGAGAGCGCGTGACGAACGAGCTTTTTTATCAGCGTTGGCAGGGCATGCTCGGCAAGGCGCTCGATCGGGCTCCACAGGCCATCGGCCGGATCGTCGATGTGTCCGGCAAGGATCGCAAGTTCAAGCGCAAAATGGGTAAAGCCGTGCCGTACGGTTCCCGGCAGCGGCGTCCAGCGGGCGGCGACCGGCGCCTCGGCAGCGGCTTCGTCGAGGCTCCACGGCTCTGCGCGCCACCGCGTCGAGGGGATCTCGGTCATGCCGCCCAACAGCCCTCTGGGCCGCCTTTGCCGCAGCAAGATGGCGCCGTCCGAGCGGGTCACCCAAAATGCGACGCCATATCGCGTCGGCCTGACCGGCTTTTCCGCGTGTGCCGGCAGCATCGCCGCACTGCCATCCCGGGCGGCCCGACATGCCGCCCGCCACGGGCACAAGACGCAACGCGGGCGGCGCGGAGTGCAGATGGTGGCGCCGAGATCCATGACCGCCTGCGCGAAATCGCCGGCGCGGCACGACGGCACGAGCGCCGCCGCCAGCTGGTTCAGCCGCGGCTTGGCAGCGGGCAGCGGTTCGCCAACCCCGTAAAGGCGGGCGAGGACGCGCTCGACATTGCCGTCGACCGCCGCCACCGGACGGTCAAAGGCAATTGCCGCGATGGCCGCAGCGGTGTAGCCGCCGATCCCCGGCAGCTCTCGCAGCACCGCCGGGTCAGAAGGAAACTCTCCCCCGTGGCGGTCGGCAACGGCGCGGGCGCAGGCATGGAGATTGCGGGCGCGCGCATAGTAGCCGAGCCCCTGCCATTCGCGCAGCACCTCGGCGAGCGAGGCGGCGGCGAGCGCCTTGACGTTGGGCCAGCGCGAGACAAAACGCGCAAAATAGGGTGCGACGGTGGCGACCGTCGTCTGCTGCAGCATGATCTCGCTGAGCCAGACGCGATAGGGGTCGGGCGCCTCGCCCGGTCGCGCGCGCCACGGCAAGTCGCGGCGATGACGGTCATACCAGGCGAGCAAAGTCGCCGGATCGGGGGCGGCCTCGGACGCAGCCGGGCGATTGTTACGTGACGTTGTGTGCATGACCAAACAGCGCCGCAGCCTAGCCGTATCGGCGCCCGCAAGCGAGCGCGGCGACGGGTTTCGCGCGGTGGGTGTCGCCGTCTCGAAACTCGCGGCGCCGATTGTCGCCAAGCGCAGCGGCGGCGTCTTGGCCCGGCTGAAGGCCGAATGGGTGACCATAATCGGCCCGGAGTTGGCGCCGCTCGTCTGGCCGACGGGGTATGGCCGCGACGGCGTCTTGAAATTGCGAACCGTGCCCTTGGCGGCGATCGAGATCCAGCATCGGGCGCCGCTCGTGATCGAGCGGATCAACCTCTATCTCGGGCGCAGCGCTGTCAGTCGCCTGGTTCTGGTGCAGGCCTCGCCGCCAACGTCATTGCGGCCCGCCGCCGCATCCGAGGCGGCCGGCGCCGGCGGGCCCGTCGTCGACGGCCTGGCGCTCGCGACGATTGCCGACCCCGATTTGCGCGCGGCGCTGGCGCGGTTCGCCGCCGCGATTGCGGCGAGACACAACTGAACGGCGGACAGTGCCGCCGTCGGCAGAGGCGGTGATTTCTTTCCAAAGGTGAGGCGCGCGATGACCCGGCAGCTTCTCTTCGCATTGATGTTCGGTTGGGCTGCGTTCGTCGCGGCAAACTCGCTGCAAGCGGCGGAACCCGCCCCTAGCCCCGCGGAAACCCAGAGCCTGCTTAAAGTCGGCAAAAATGACCGGATTCTCGGCAATCCCAACGCGCCGATCACGATTATCGAATACGCCTCGATGACCTGTCCGCATTGCGCGCATTTTGCCGACACGGTTTTGCCGGAGCTCAAAAAGAAATGGATTGACACCGGTAAAGCCAAGCTGGTGTTGCGCGATTTTCCGCTGGATGGCGAGGCGGTGCACGCCTCGATGATCGCGCGCTGCGCGCCGCCTGACCGGTTTTACGCTTTTATCGACACGTTCTTTGCCAACCAGGACAAATGGGTGACCGCGTCCGATTACGAGGCGGAACTGACCCGCCTGGCGCAATTGGGCGGAATGAGCAAGGCCGAGGTCGACAAATGCCTGGCTGATCACACGCTCGAAGATCAGATCCTGAACAGTCGGCTCGTCGCCTCCAAGGACCTTGGGGTCGATGCGACCCCGACCTTTTTCATCAACGGCAGCAAGTTCACCGGCGAGCCGACCGTCGAGGCGTTCGACAACCTGCTCTCGCAACTGTCGAAATCCTAACCGCCCCAGCATTGCGGCATGCAGATCGAGCGGTTGCGCCTCGTCGGCTTCAAATCCTTTGCCGATCCCGTCGAAGTGACGATCGGACCGGGGCTGACCGGGATTGTCGGGCCAAACGGCTGCGGCAAATCCAACCTTGCCGAGGCGCTCCGCTGGGTGATGGGGGAAAGTTCGGCGCGGCGGCTGCGTGGCGGCGCGATCGACGATGTCATCTTTGCCGGCAGCGCCGGTCGCGCGCCGCGCAATCTGGCCGAGGTCGCACTGACGATCGACAATCACGCCCGCGACGCCCCGTTTGCCTTTAACGATCGCGAGGAAATCGAGATTGTGCGCCGCGCCGAGCGCGGCGGCGGCTCGAGCTGGCGGCTCAACGGCCGCGAGGTTCGCGCTCGCGACGTGCAGCTGCTGTTCGCCGACGCCGCCACCGGCAAGGGCTCGGGTTCGTTTGTCAGTCAAGGCCGGGTGGCGGAACTGATCGAGCTGAAACCGGCCGAGCGTCGCTTTTTGCTCGAAGAGGCGGCGGGCACGGCCGGCGTCCAGGCGCGGCGGCGCGAGACAGAATTGCGGCTTGCCGCCGCCGAGCAGAACCTCGCCCGCCTCGACGATGTGATTGCGGCTCTGGCCGCCCAATTGGCGGCACTGCAGCGCCAGGCGAGGCAGGCGCAACGCTACCGCCGGCTGGGCGAACAGATCCGCCGCCACGAGGCGTTACTGTTCTATGGGCGATGGCGGGCCGCGGCGGCCGAGGCGCAGACCCGCGCCGCCGAACTTGCCGCCGCCGAGGCGGCGGTGAGAACCGCCGAGCAGGCGGCGGTCGCCGAACGGCAGGCCAGCGACAATGCCGAGGCGGCGCTGCCGAATTTGCGGCGGGTGGCGGCCGAACGCGACACCGAACTGCGGCGGCTGACCCAGGCCCGCGCCGCGCTCGAGCAGGAATTGGCACGAACCGTGGCCGCACGGCGAGACATCGAGCGCCAGCTGGCCGAGCTTGGCGGCGATCGCGCGCGGGCTCTAGCCCAGCTGGCCGAAGCCGACGCCGCATTGGCGCGACTTTCCGCCGAAGCCGATACCCTCGCCACGGACGAGACGGCAAGCGCCGAACATGAGGCCGCCGCCGAACGGCGGCTGCACGAGGCTGCCGCAAGGCTTGCCGAGGCTGAGGCGCGATTGCTGCGCGCGACCGAGGGGGCGGCTCAGGCCCAGGCGCAACGCGCCGCACTCGACCGCCGGCAACGCGAAATCGGCGCCGCGTGCCGACAGCACGAAACGCGTCTTGCCGAGGCCGAAGCCCGCCGCAGCGCGTTGGCCGCGGCCGCCGTCTCGACGGTTGAACGGCAGACGGCGACGCTTGCCCTCAGCGCGGCGGAGCGTCGCGTCACCGAGGCGCGCGACGCGCTCGACCGCAGCCAGGGCGAATTGGCCCAAAAACGCAAAGAAGAGCGGGCTGCGGCCGAGATTGCGCGCCGCATGGCCGCCGAGCTGGCCCGGCTCGAAGCCGAGGCGCAGGCCCTCGAGGCGATCGTTGCGCCGCCGGCCGAGACCCCGCACGGGACCCCGGTCTGGACGATGCTCGCGGTCGCGCCCGGGTTCGAGGCGGCTATCGGCGGGCTGTTCGACGACGAGTTGTCGGCCGTCGTCGATGCCGGCGAGGAGGCCGGTATCGGCTGGCGTGAATTGCCGGCGCTCGCCGCCCCGGCCTTGCCTGAGGGCGCGCGGCCGCTAACCGGCATCGTGACCGCGCCGCCGGCGCTGCAGCGCAGCCTGGCCTTTGCCGGCTGGGTCGAGCATGGTGTCGACGGTGCGGCCGTGCAAGCCTCTCTGCTCCCGGGCCAGCGGATCGTCGACACCGCCGGGCGGCAATGGCGCTGGGATGGCTTCACCCGCCCGGCCGGCACATCTGCGGCAGCACAGCAGCTTCGTCACCGCAACCGGCTGGCGGCGCTCGTCCGCGAGATTGCCGCGGCCCGCATGGCTGCCGAGAACGCCGAGAGCGAGCACGCGACACTTGCCGCCGCCGTGGCGGATGCAACCGAAACCGAGCGGCGCCTGCGTCTGCAGGTTCAGGAGGCGGAGACGGCGCTGTCGCGCGCTCGCGCGGCGGAAAGCGAATTGGCGCGCCGGGCGTTGACCGCCGAGACGCGCCTCGAAGCCGCCGCTGATACCGTCGCCAAGCTCACCGCCGATCTCGCGGCGGCGCAACAGGAGGCGGCAGAGATCGCCCGCCGACTAGCCGAGCTGCCGCAGGCGACGCCGGTCGCGGCGACGCTTGAAGAGGCACGCGCCGCCGTTGGCCGGGCGCGCGCCGCCGAGACCGAGGCGCAGGCGGGGATTTCTCAGCTCCGCCAGGAGAGCCGGTTTCGGCGCGAGCGTCTGACGGCGATCCAGCGGGAAACGGTCGCTTGGCGCGAACGGCGCGACCAGGCGGCGGCCCAGCACGCGACGCTCGATGAGCGGTGTCGGCGGCTCGAAGCGGAGCTTGCCGCGCTCGCCGAGCGGCCTTCGGCGATCGCCGAGGAGAGCGAGAAATTGACCTCCCTGATCGTCGCGGCGGCGGCAGCGGCGCGCGAAGCGAGCGAGCGCCTCGAGGCCGGCGAAGCGGGTCGCCGCGAAACCGCGACCCGGGCGCAGCAGGCCGAGCGGGTTCGGGCCGAGGCGCGCGAGCGGCGGGCGCGGGCCGAAGTTGAGGCCGCCGCGGCGACGGCGACTGAGGCGGCCCTGGTCCGCAACATCTTCGAGCGGCTCGCGGCCGCGCCGGCCGAGCTGGGCGCCATTGCCGGACTGACCGCAGGCGAGGCCCCTCCCGACCCGGCGGTCAGCGGCGAGCGGATCGAGCGTCTCAATCGCGAGCGCGCCGCCCTCGGCGCCGTCAATCTCGTGGCCGAAACCGAGGCGGCGGCGCTTGCCGCGAAAGTTGAAGACTACCGGCGAGAACGCGCCGAGTTGACCGAGGCGATTAGCAAGTTGCGCCGCGCCGCGCAGGCGCTCGATCATCAAGCGCGCGAATTGATCGACGCCGCCTTCGAGCGCCTGAACGGGCATTTCGGCCGGTTGTTTGTGCGCTTGTTCGACGGCGGCAAGGCAGAACTCAAACTGACCGACGAGGGTGACCCGCTCTGTGCCGGTCTGGAAATCATGGCGAGCCCGAGCGGCAAGCGGCTGCAAAGCCTTTCGCTTTTGTCCGGCGGCGAACAGGCGCTGACGGCGCTTGCCCTGATCTTCGCGGTGTTTTTGACAAAGCCGGCGCCGGTCTGCGTGCTCGACGAGGTCGACGCCCCGCTCGACGATGCCAATGTCGACCGTTTATGCGGCCTCGTCGCCGAGATTGCCGACCTGACCGGGACGCGCTTTTTGTTGATCACGCATCACCGCATCACGATGGCCCGCGCCGACCGGCTGTTTGGCGTGACGATGGTCGAGCACGGCGTCTCGCAATTGGTCTCGGTCGATCTCGGCGCCGCTGCGGAGCTGCGTCAGTCTGCCTGAGACCGTCCCGCCGCCGGGCGAGGGCGCGTGGTCAACGCCATCCGACCGGATCGGCGATCGCAACCGCCAGCTCCTGGTATTGCGGGCAGGTGACGCCGCAAATTTTCTTGATCGCGCGCAGTTGCTGTTCGGCGCGCGGCACGTCGCCTTTGACTACGTAAGCCTCGCCGAGATATTCGCGCACCTGCGCGTAATTGGGGTCGAGAGCCACCGATTTGAGGTAATAGCCGATCCCCTCATCGACCCGGCCCATGCGCCGCAGCGTATAGCCGCGATAGTTGAGCGCGACCGGAGTCTCCGGGTCTTTCATCAGATCGAGGACGGCCAGCGCCTCGGCATAGCGGCCGGAGCGAGCCAGGGCGTAGGCATTGTCGGCAAGCTGCTTGTCGGGCAGGACATTGTACTCGGCCTTTACGCATTTCTGGCTGCGGCTGTCCCACACCTCGCCCTTGCCGCATGTCCGCGAACTCGGCGTGCCGCTGTCGCTGCCGCCGCCACCGCTATCGGCAAAGGCGGCTGCACCGCAGCCAACACCGACCCCGAACATTGCCGCGGCCACGATCATGCGACCGGTCAGCCTCGTCGCCATGCCCATCGACGCCTCCCTCGCTCGGTTCGTCCATCAGACGGCGCCGCCCCGGACTTTATTCCGCGTGTTGGCCCAATCGCGCCGGATGCGCCGGATAGACCCCGAGGATTTTGAGTTCGCGCGAGAAAAAGGCCAGCTCTTCGAGCGCCCGGGCCAGCGGCGGGTCATCCGGGTGAGCCTCGACATCGGCGTAAAACTGCGTCGCGGTGAAAGCGCCGCCGAGCATATAGCTTTCGAGCTTGGTCATGTTGACGCCGTTGGTGGCGAACCCGCCCAGCGCCTTGTATAGCGCCGCCGGCACGTTACGGACGCGAAACAGGAAGGTCGTCACCGCCGGGGTGCCGCGCGCCGGACGGAGCGGCTCGCGGGCCATGATCAGAAAGCGGGTCGTGTTGTGCTCGGCGTCCTCGATATTCGCCTTAAGCGACACAAGACCATAGATTTTGCCGGCAAGCTCCGATGCGATCGCGGCGAGGGTCGGGTCGCCGCGGGCGGCGATTTCAGCGGCGGCTCCGGCGGTGTCGGCCGCGACCACCGGTTCGATGCCGAGCTCGCGGATCAGCCGGCGGCATTGCGAAAGCGCCTGGACATGGCTCTTGACCGCGCGGATGCCGGCGAGGCTGGCCCCCGGCACCGCCAACAGGTGGTGGTTAACCGGCTGGAAATGCTCGCCGATAATGTAAAGGCCGGATTGCGGCAGCAGATGGTGGATGTCGGCGACGCGGCCGGCGACCGAATTCTCGATCGGGATCATCGCCAAATCCGCCCGCCCCTCGCGCACCACGGCAAACGCATCCTCGAACTGACTGCAGGGCAGCGTCGTCATGTCCGGAAAGACGCTGCGGCAGGCAAGATCGGAATAAGCCCCAAAAGTGCCCTGAAACGAGATCGTCCGGGCCGGACCGGCGGCCGGCAAAATCGCTGCTGTCATTCTTCACACGGATTGTTCATGTCGATTGTTGCATCAACCGGCGCGCCCGCTCGAGATCGGCCGGGGTGTCGACCTGGACCCCCAATTGTTCCGGCGCGATCAGGCTTACCGAGATCCGCATCCCGGCTTCGAGGGCGCGCAGCTGCTCAAGCCGCTCCCGCACCTCGAGCACCCCGCGCGGCAGCGCCGCAAACCGCTCGAGCGCGGCGCGGCGATAGGCATAAAGCCCGACATGCTCGTAATGCGGCCCCTCGCCCCACGGCACGACCGCCTTGCTGAAATAAAGGGCGCGCGCCGGCCGCCGCGGGTCGGCAAAGCCGGCGACGACCTTGTTGACGCTGGGGTCGGCAAGCATGGCCGGGTCGCCGATCGGTGCGGCGAGGGTCGCGATGTCGACCTCCGGATCGGCCAGCGCGGCGAGCGCCAGCCGGATCGCCGCCGGATCGATCATCGGCATGTCGCCCTGAACATTGACGACCGCGTCATAGGCGCGGCCGGGATCGACCAGCCCGACCGCGACGCGCACGCGATCGGAGCCTTGCGGCAGATCCGGATCGGTCATCACCGCTCGCCCGCCCGCCGCCTCGATCACCGCGGCGATCTCCCGGTCCCCGCAGGCGACCACGACCGACCCCAGTGCCGCCGCGCAGGCCCGTCGCCAGACATGCACGATCATCGGGCTGCCGGCGATGTCGGCGAGCGGCTTGCCTGGCAACCGGGTCGAAGCGAGGCGGGCGGGAATAACGATGATCGGGTTGCGCGGCGCGGCGGTCACGGACGGCCCAGGAGCAATCGACGATTATGGCAACAAGCGGGCAGCGACAACATGCCCGGTTCGGAGCATTGCTGGAAGCGTGATATTGCATTTGAGCTTTCGGGGGGAATTCGCTTTCCTGCCGGGCCCGGCACGGTGGGATGGGGGCTGATGTCGTCTTTTGAGTGGAACAAGATCATTGCCTCGGTGTTGACCGCGCTGATTGTGGCGATGGTCGCCGGGATTTTGTCGAATATGCTGGTCAGGCCGAAACCGCTCGAAAAGCCGGTGTTCGTCGTTGCCGGTGCGCCGGCAACACCGGCGCCCAGCGAACAGGCTGCGGCGCCAAAGATCGAGCCGGTCACGCCGCTGCTTGCCAAAGCCGATGCCAGCAAAGGCGAGCAGGACACCAAGGTGTGCCAGGTTTGCCATAGCTTCACCAAGGGCGGACCCAACAAGGTCGGGCCCAATCTGTGGGACGTGGTCGGCGGACCAATTGCCGAGGATCGGGGCGGGTTTGACTTCTCCTCGGCTTTGCAAGCGCACAAGGGGCAGAAATGGGACCCCGAGACGCTCAACAAGTGGCTCTTCAACCCGCAGCAATTCGCCCCCGGGACCAAAATGACCTTCGCCGGTATCCCCAAGGTCGAAGAGCGCGCCGACGTCATCAAATATCTCGAATCGTTGAAATAAACCAATCCGGCTCCGCCGGCTTCTGAAAAGGCTTGGCCGCTGCCCGCGATCGACGATTACCTGGCCCTCGCCGCCGAACTGGCCGATGCCGCCGGGTCGGTGATTCGGCCTTATTTCCGCACGGGTGTCGCGGTCGAGGACAAAGCCGATTTGAGCCCGGTCACGGCGGCCGATCGCGCCGCCGAAGCGGCCATGCGCCAATTGATCGAGCGCCGCTTTCCCGATCACGGCATTCTTGGCGAGGAATTCGGACCGACCCGCGCCGAGGCCGAACATGTCTGGGTGCTTGACCCGATCGACGGGACCAAATCCTTCATCAGCGGCGTGCCGTTGTTTGGCACGCTGATCGCGCTGACCTGCGCCGGTCGCCCGATTCTGGGCGTGATCGACCAGCCGATCCTGGGTGAGCGCTGGAGCGGCGCCGCCGGCCGGGCGAGCACCTTGAACGGCCGCCCGATCCGCGTCCGTCCCTGCCCGCGGCTGGCCGCGGCAAGCCTGTTTGCGACCAGCCCCGACATGTTTCACGGGTCCGACGCGGCGGCTTTTGCCCGCGTTGCGGCGGCCGCCAAGCTCGTCCGCTACGGCGCCGATTGCTACGCCTATGGGCTGTTGGCGGCCGGTTTTGTCGATCTTGTGCTTGAAGCGAGCCTCAAGCCTTACGATTTTTGCGCGATCGCGCCGGTCGTCGAAGGCGCGGGCGGGGTGGCGAGCGATTGGCGTGGCAGTGCATTGGGGCTGCGTTCCGACGGGCGTGTCGCGGTTGGCGGCGATCGCCGGGTTCATGCGGAAGCGCTCGCGTTGCTCGGCGTCTGATCAGGAAAATCAGGCCAAAAGAGGCAAGCTGATGGGTAAAGCATTGGCGGTGGCTGCCGCTCTGTTGCTGCTGGCGGCGGGCGCGGCGCGCGCGGCGCCAAGCGAGGGGATGTCGTTGTATGGCGACCTCAAATACAAACCGGGCTTCACCCATTTCGATTACGCCAACCCCGATGCGCCCAAAGGCGGCACGATCCGCTATGCGGCGATCGGCACCTACGACACATTGAACCCGTTTGTGATCAACGGCGTGCCGGCGGCCGGCATCAACCTGATTTTCGACACCCTGACCGCCGCCTCCGAGGACGAGCCGGCGAGCGAATACGGCCTGGTCGCCGAGACAATGGATTTGGCGCCCGACAAGATGTCGGTGCTGTATACTTTGCGCAAACAGGCGCGGTTTCACGACGGCACCCCGATCACCCCGGCCGACGTGATCTGGACCTTCGAAACCTTGCAGAAGCAGGGGTTGCCCGCCTATCGCGAATATTACGGCGATGTGACCAAAGTCGTTCAAGAAGGCGAGCGTGGGGTTCGGTTTTATTTCAAATCTGCGAAGAACCGTGAACTTCCCCAAATATTGGGTCAGATGCCGGTGCTATCCAAAACCTATTGGGCCGGCCGCGACTTCAGCAAAACCACACTGACCCCGCCGCTCGGCAGCGGTCCCTACACGATCAAATCGCTCGATCCGGGGCGGTCGATCACCTATGCGCGCGTCAAGGATTATTGGGGGGCCGCTCTCCCGGTCAACAAGGGCCGCTACAATTTCGACACGATCCGCTACGATTATTATCGCGACGCGACGGTCGCGCTCGAAGCCTTCAAGGCCGGACAATATGACCTGCGCCTCGAAAACTCGTCAAAGGATTGGGCGACCGGCTATGACTGCCCGGCCCTGCGCGCCGGCCTGATCAGGAAGGAAGTGATCCCGAACGGTCTGCCGAGCGGCATGCAGGGGTTTGGCTACAATCTGCGCCGGCCGATTTTTCAGGATCCGCGGGTGCGCGAAGCCCTGGCCTACGCCTTTGATTTCGAATGGTCGAACAAGAATTTGTTTTATGGGGCCTATCAACGCACCCGCAGCTATTTCGACAACTCCGAACTCGCTGCGACCGGCGTGCCGCAGGGCGAGGAACTGAAGATCCTCGAAAAATTCCGCGGTCAGATCCCCGATGACGTCTTCACCAGAGAATACGATCCGCCCAAATACGACGGTTCCGGCAATATCCGCGACGGTTTGCGAAAGGCGCTCAAACTGTTGATGGCCGCGGGCTGGACCTTCAAGGACGAAAAGCTGGTCAATGCCGCGACCGGACAGCCCTTCAGTTTCGAGATCCTGCTCGACAACCCGCAATTCGAGCGCATCGTGCTGCCCTTTGTCGACAATCTGAAGCGGATGGGGATCACGGCGCGAGTGCGCACCGTCGACCCGGCGCAATACGAGCGGCGGATGGATACCTTCGATTATGACATGGCGGTCGTGCTGTTTCCCGAATCGTTGTCACCCGGCAACGAGCAGCGCGAATATTGGGGATCGGCCGCCGCCGACCAACAAGGAAGCCGCAACGTCCTAGGTATCAAGAGCAATGTCATCGACCAGTTGATCGAAGAACTGATCCAAGCCCCCGATCGCGCGAGCTTGATCGCCCATACCCGCGCCCTCGATCGGGTGCTGCAATACGGTTACTATGTGATCCCCAATTTCCATTTGGCGGCGTGGCGGGTGGCTTATTGGGACAAATTCCGGCGCCCGGCGATCACCCCCAAATACGGGATCGGGCTCGACACCTGGTGGGTCGATCCCGGCGCCGAGAAAACCGTCGAAGCGAAAAAGGGCGAGGTTGCCAAATAATGGAAGACCGCCCCCGCTTGGGGCATCGCGATTGGCGGCTGTCGGCGGCGCGCCGAGGGCCTTGGGGCGCTCTTGCGGGCGTAATCAAAATCGCCCGCCACACCCTGAACTTTGGGCGGTGACGCGGGGGGTTGACGGTGCGTGAAGGGGCCGCCCGCCGTCGCGGGTCACGCGCGGCGCACGCTCCCGCATAGCCGCCGAGGATGTCATGATCGCCTATGCGCTGCGGCGCCTGCTGCTGATCATCCCGACCCTGTTCGCGATCATGGTGGTCAATTTCGTGATCGTGCAGGCGGCACCCGGCGGCCCGGTCGAGCAGATGATCGCCAAGCTCAAAGGCGAGGGCGTCAGCGCGACCGCCCGGATCAGCGAGAGCGCGGGTGAAGTCAGGGCGCCATCGACCGCCAACGCCGGCATCTATGCTCGCTATCGCGGCGCGCGCGGCCTCGACCCCGCATTAATCAAGGAACTTGAGAAGCAATATGGTTTCGACAAGCCGCCTTTGACCCGCTTTCTGTTGATGATGCGCAATTATCTGGTATTCAATTTTGGCAAGAGCTTTTTCCGTGACCAAAGCGTCATCGACCTGATCAAGGCGAAGTTGCCGGTATCGATTTCGATCGGCTTGTGGACCACTCTGATTACCTATCTCGTATCGATCCCGCTGGGCATTCGCAAGGCGGTGCGCGACGGCAGCCGCTTTGACGTTTGGTCGAGCGGGGTCATCATCGTCGGCTATGCCGTGCCGAGCTTTCTGTTCGCGGTGCTGCTGATCGTCCTGTTCGCCGGCGGCAGCTACCTGTCGATCTTCCCGTTGCGTGGACTGGTCAGCGACAATTGGGCCTCGCTGTCATGGCCGCTGCGGATTGCCGATTATTTCTGGCACATCACTCTGCCGATCACGGCGCTGGTGATTTCCGGCTTCGCCACGCTGACGATGTTGACCAAGAATTGTTTTTTGGACGAAATCAACAAGCAATATGTACTGACCGCACGCGCCAAAGGGCTGGCCGAGCGCCGCGTCCTTTACGGCCACGTGTTTCGCAATGCGATGCTGTTGGTGGTGGCCGGGTTTCCGGCGGCGCTGGTCGGGATCCTGTTCACCGGCTCGCTGCTGATCGAGGTCATTTTCTCGCTCGACGGCTTGGGCTTGTTGGGTTTCGAGGCGGCGATCAACCGCGACTACCCGATCATGTTCGGCACCCTCTACGTCTACACCCTGATCGGGTTGGTGCTGAAACTGGTCAGCGACCTCACTTACATGTTGATCGACCCGCGCATCGATTTCGCCACCCGTCGGACATAGCGCTGGGCCGAGTTGCCGCGCTATCGGGCGCCGTTTGTCATCGCGCGCAATTCGCCTTTCACCTCCAACGGGCGCCCGTTGATGGGAAGCGCGTCGCTCGCGAATTGGCGGCGCTTTTCGTGCCTGAAGGCGGATCGCGCGGGGCCGATGGGGACGGCTGCGAGGTCTATCCCCTTCTCGGCAACCAGCGACGGTCCTAAGCTGTCGGCCTGACGCCATTCAGGGGGGACGGCCGGTGAAAGCGTTGTTTCTGGGCGGGGTCGCCGCCGACACCGCGCGCGGGATTGCCAGCGAACTGCCGGCCGCGCTCGAGGTCGCGATTTTTGACGACCCGATCGATCGCGCGCAATTGCCGGCCGCGGCGGCGGCAGCCGACATTCTGGTTTCCAATCACTGGCGCGCCGACTATCCGCCCGCTCCGAAAATCCGGCTGGTGCAGTCGGTCGCGACCGGCGTCGACTTGTTTGACCTCGACGCTTTGCCGCCGGGGATTACCGTCTGCAACGCTTTCGGCCACGAGACCGCGATTGCCGAATATGTGGTCATGGCGATGCTGGCGCTGCATCACCGGCTGCTTGAGATCTCGGGCGAATTCCGCGCGACCGGCTCGTGGCGGACAAGCTGGGTCGAGAGCGGCACGCCGCATGGCGAGGTGCGCGGCACCACCCTGGGGATCGTCGGTCTCGGCCGGGTCGGGCGTGAAGTGGCGCGGCGTGCCGCACCCTTCGGCTGTCATATCCTTGCCGCAAACCGCACCCCGCGCCCCGCCGGCGATGGCGTCGCCAAGGTCTATCCGCTCACCGAACTCGATGCGATGCTGCCGCAATGCGACACGGTCGCGTTGTGCACCGCGCTTGGCCCGGAGACGACCGGCCTGATCGACGCCCGCCGGCTCGCGCTGATAAAATCCGGCGCCGTTCTGATCAATATTTCGCGCGGGCAGGTCATCGACGAGGACGCGCTTTTTAAGGCACTTTGTGAACGACGCCTCGCCGGTGCCGCGATCGATGTGTGGTGGCAATATCCCAGCGCCGCCGAGCCCCGTCGCCGTGGTTCGCGCCACCCGTTCCATGAGTTGCCGAATGTCATTGTGACGCCGCACAATTCCGGCTGGACCACGGGGATGGTGCGCCGCCGCTGGGACGAAATCGCCGACAATCTCGGCCGCTTTGTACGCGGCGAGCCGCTGATCAACGTGGTTTACGCAAATCGATGACAAAAGCAGGTGGTCGATGACCGGGAAGCATGGTGGCGGACGATGAAGGCGCTGTTTCTGGGCACGCTGGCGACATCGCAGGCGGCGCCGATCATCCGTTTTCTGACCACCGATTTGGCGACCGAACTGGTCGACGACGGCGATCCGGCGCAGCTTGCCGCCGCCTTGGCCACGGCCGACATCGTGCTGACCGGAACCTGGCGCCGAACCTATCCGCCCGCACCGCGACTGCGGCTGGTGCAGGTGCCGCTGGCCGGCACCGACGGGATTGAGGTTGCGGCGTTGCCGCGCGGCGTCACGGTCTGCAACGCCTATGGTCACGAGGCGGCCCTCGGCGAATTTGCGGTCATGATGATGCTCGCCTGGCGGCACCGCCTGTTTGACATCGCGACCTCGTTTCGGGCCGGGTCCTGGTTCTGGAGCCCGACCGTCGGCGGCCCGACGCGCGGCGAAATCGCCGGACAAACGGTTGGCGTCGTCGGGCTTGGCCATATCGGGCGCGAAGTCGCCCGGCGCGCCGCCGCCCTCGGCTGCCATGTCCGGGCGGCGAACCGCACCCGGCGCGAAACGCCCGCCGGCGTCGAGCGCCTTTACGCTTGGCCAGAGCTCGACACGATGCTCGGCGAATGCGACATCGTCGTGCTGAGCTGCGCGCTGACCCCGGAAACGACGGGCCTGATCGACGCCCGCCGGCTGGCGCTGATGAAACGCGGTGCGTTCCTGATCAACATAGCCCGCGGCCCGGTCGCCGACGAGGACGCCTTGTATCAGGCGCTGCGCGACGGCGTCATCGGCGGGGCGGCGCTCGATACCTGGTGGCGCTATCCCTCGCCTCAGGAGCCCGCGCCGCGGCCGTCGCGCCACCCGTTTCACGAATTGCCGAATGTCATCATGACCCCGCATTGTTCGCCGCGCACCGACGAGACGATCGAGCGCCGCTCGCGCGAGGTCGCGCAAAACCTCGACCGGTTCGTGCGCGGCGAGCCGCTCACCAACATCGTGGTCACGACCTGACGAGGACCCAATGAGCGACGAGATCGCCTTCCTGCCGGCAACCCGGCTCCTCGCCCTCTATCGCGACAAGCGCCTGTCGCCGGTCGAGGCGGCCACGGCGACGCTGGCCAGGCTCGAACGCTATGAGGGTGCGATCAACGCCTTTGTCCTTTACGACCCCGAGACCGCGATGACACAGGCCCGCGCTTCCGAAGAGCGGTGGAGGAAGGGTGAGCCGCAAGGCCTGCTCGACGGGGTCCCGGTTGCGATCAAGGACACGCTCTTGACCCGGGGATGGCCGCGCCTGTTGGGTTCGCGCACGATCGACCCGCACCAGGCCTGGGACGAAGACGCGCCGGTGACGGGCCGGCTGCGGACGGCGGGAGCGGTGTTTTTCGGCAAAACCACCACGCCCGAATTCGGCTGGAAGGGGGTCACCGATTCGCCGCTGACCGGCGTAACTCGCAACCCCTGGGACCTCGAAAAAAGCCCCGGCGGGTCGAGCGGTGGCAGTGCGGCGGCGCTGCTCGCCGGCATCTCGGCGCTGGCGGTCGGCACCGACGCCGGCGGCTCGATCCGCATTCCGGCGTCGTTTTGCGGCGTCTTCGGTCTGAAGCCGACCTTTGGCCGGGTCGCGGTGTACCCGCCCTCGGCCTTTGGCGACCTCGCCCATGTCGGGCCGATGGCGCGCACCGTCGAGGATGCGACATTGATGCTCGACGCGATCAAAGGTCCGGATTCGCGCGATTGGCACAGCCTGGCCGATGACCGCATCGCCTATCGCGAACAGCTCCACGGGGCCTCGCTTGCCGGCAAACGCGTCGCTTTGTCGCTGACGCTTGGCTATGCCGAGCCGGCGCCGGCGGTGCGCGCCGCGGTCGAACGGGCGGCCCGGGTGATGGAGCGCCTGGGGGCGGTCGTCGAACCCGCCGATCCGTTCGATGCCTCGCCGATGCCGGTTTTCGAGACCCTCGCCCTTGCCGGGTTCTGGGCGTTATTGCGGGCGCAGACGCCGGACAAAATAGCGGTCATGGATCCGGGGCTCGTCGAAACCTGCCGGCGCGGCGAGACGGTAACGCAGGAGCAATATGTCGACGCCGTGACCCGGCGGGCGGCGCTCGGCCAGAAATTGCGCCAGTTTTTCGACCGCTATGACTTGTTGCTGGCGCCGACCATGCCGATCACGGCCGCCTTCGCCGACCCGCGCGACGACGACCAACCGAACCCGCGGAATTCCTGGCGCTGGATCACCCACACCTATCCGTTCAACCTGACCAAGAACCCGGCCGCTTCGATCCCGTGCGGATTTGCCGATGGCCTGCCGGTCGGGTTGCAGATCGTCGGGCCGCTGTGGGGCGATCTCGCCGTGCTTCAAGCCGCCTTCGCTTATGAACAGGCCGAGGGCAACGCTTGGCCGCCGCCCGGGCTTGCCGCCCGGCTCGAGGCAATCGCCAGGGCGCCCGACCCCGGCGTTCTCGCCAAGCGCTGGCCGCGGCCCGCATAGCCGCCCACCAAGCCGCTATTGGCCCGCGGCCGTGAACGCGGCAATCGTCTCGGGGATGGCGTCGGGATGGGCGGGCGCCATGATATGGGCGCCAGCTACCCCGGGGATCGCCGCCAATTCGTGCAGCAATTCGGTGCAGATCGCGATCCCCTCACGACGCGGATCGGGGCTGTGCTCGAGCCGCGCGATCACGGCGTCTGGGATGATCGTGCCGTAGAGCCGCTCGCGCATCCATCGCGCCGAGCGCGCCGACGCCAAGGGCGCCACCCCGATCAGCACTTTAAGCCGCGGGATCAATCCCAGCTCAGTCAACCTCGCGACCCAGCGACGGACAACGCCGGCATCCATGCAGAATTGGGTCTGCACAAAGCGGGCGCCGGCATCGGCCTTGGCGGCGAGATCGGCGGCAATCCATCCCGCCGGCGGATCAAGCGGCAGCGCTGCCCCGCCCAGGTAAAGCGCCGTCGGGCCGTGCACCGGCGCGCCCGAGGCCAGCCGGTGCTCGCTCCCGAGCCGGTGGGCCAGCGCCAGAAGCCGGGTCGAATCAAGGTCGAAGACCGGTTTCGCGTCGGGCTGATCGCCGGTTTTGGGATCGTCGCCGGTGACCACCAACAGGTTGCGCACCCCGAAGGCCAACGCCCCCAGAAGATCGCCCTGCAGCGCCAGACGGTTGCGGTCGCGGCAGGTCATCTGCAGGATCGGTTCCACGCCCTGCTCGACCAGGATCCGGGCGGCGGCGAGGCTCGACAGATGCACGCGGGCGCCGGCGCCGTCGGTGACATTGACCGCGGTCGCGAGCCCTTTGAGCGGCAGCGCCCGCCTGACCAGGTCCGCCGGATCGCTTGACACCGGCGGCACCAGTTCGGCGGTTATCGTAAACTGCCCGCGTTCAAGCCGGCGCGACAGTTCGCTGATGTCGCCTGTGTCGTCGGCCATCGGTGCGGCCCCGCGCCGGCGCTACCAGGCCTGGTCGAGCAGGCCGCGGACTACGCCCGGACCATCGATTTTGCGCGGGTTGGTGTGCACCCAACGGTCATGCATCGCGTTTTCGGCGATCAGGTCGAGCTGCTCGCCGCGCACGCCGACATCACGCAACCGGGTTGGCAGACCCAGGCCCGCGATCAATGCGGCAACGACATCGGCCGCCAATTCACCGGGCCGCCCCAGCGCCTCGCTGACCCGCACCTGCTTGTCGGCGTTGACCGCGTGGTTGAAGCGCAGCACATGCGGCAGCAGCACGCAGCTGGTGTAACCGTGCGGCACGCCCGCGGTTCCGCCCAGCACATGACCGATGCCGTGGCTGGCCCCCTTGCTGACCCCGCTTTGCGAGCCGATCATCGACAGCCAAGCTCCCATTTGGCAGTCGAGACGGGCGTCGAGGTCGCGGGGATCCGCCTTGACCCCCGTCAGTCCGCGGCCGAGCCGGCGCAGCGCCTCAACCGAGCATCCTTCCGATAAGGGTTGGCCGTCGATTGAGCAGATATCCTCGACGGCGTGATCGACGGCGCGGATACCGGTCGACAAAAACAGCCATTCCGGGGTTGGCACACTCGCCGCCGGGTCGAGGATCACCGCGCGCGGGATCATCTCGGGGTGGCTGAAGCTCTCTTTCACCTGGCGCGCCGTGTCGGTACAACCGGCCCCGGCGGAGAACTCCCCCGCCGAGAGTGTCGTCGGGATCGCGATCATGCGCACCGACGGCGGCTTGAGCGCAGGACGATGGACGGTACCGTCGGCTTCGATCGTGGCGCGCAGACCGTCAAGCTGTTCGGGCTGGGCAACGCCATTGCCGAGACACAACCCCACCATCTTGGCGGCATCGGTCACCGAGCCGCCGCCCAAGGTCACGATCAGATCGGCGCGGGCCTCGCGCGCCGCGTTGGCGGCAGCCACGACGTCGGAGCGCGGCGTGTGCGCGCCAATCTTGGCGCAAAGCCCGGCAAAGCGATTGCCGAGCGCCATGCGCAGCCGCTCGACAAGATCGGTTTCGCGGGCAAGCGTGCCACTCGCCATGACAAAAATCGCCCGGGCGTCGAGCCGATCGGCCTCGCCCACCGCCGCCTCGACATAGGGCTTGCCAAAGATCACGCGGTCCATCAGCGGATAGCGGTAGGCGCCATTCAGCATCGGGTTGCCTCCGGTCACTGAAGGTTCCGAAATCGCCCTCCCGCGCCCCTCCAACAGCTAATAAGAGCGCGGCATGCCCAGCACGTGCTGGCCGATATAGGCGAGGATCAGATTGGTCGAAATTGGCGCCGTCTGGTAGAGCCGTGCTTCGCGCCATTTGCGCTCGATGTCGTATTCGCGGGCAAAGGCGAACCCGCCAAATGTCGCAAACGTCGCTTCGGCGGCATGCCAGGTCGCTTCCGACGCCAGCAATTTCGCCATGTTTGCATCGGCGCCGCATTCCTGGCCGGCGTCAAACAAGGCCGCGGCCCGCCGGCAGATCATGTCGGCCGCCTCCAGTTCGGCATAGGCGCGGGCCAGCGGGAACTGCACACCCTGGTTCTGGCCGATCGGCCGATCAAACACGATCCGTTCCTTGGCGTAGTCGATCCCCTTGTTGAGCAGCCAGCGCCCATCGCCGATGCATTCCTGGGCGACAAGGATGCGTTCGGCATTCATGCCGTCGAGGATATAGCGAAACCCTCGACCCTCCTCGCCGATCAGCGCGTCGGCCGGCACCTTCAAATTGTCGAAAAAGATCTCGGTCGTGTTGTGGTTGATCATCGCCTCAATCGGGCGGATTTCAACACCGTGCCCCAGATTTTCACGCAAATCGATCAGGAACACCGACAGCCCGTCGGTGCGGCGCCTGACCTGGTCGACCGGGGTGGTGCGCGCCAGCAGCAGCATCAGATCGGAGTGGCGGGCGCGCGAGGTCCAGACTTTCTGGCCGTTGATCAGATATTGGTTGCCCTCGCGCACCGCCCGGGTCTTGAGCTTGGTCGTGTCGGAGCCGGTGGTCGGCTCGGTCACGCCAAAAGCCTGCAGCCGCAATTCGCCCGACGCGATCTTGGGCAGATAACGCTGTTTCTGCTCGCGGCTGCCATGCCGCAGCAAGGTGCCCATGATGTACATCTGGGCATGGCCTTGGCTCGCCGTGCACCCGCACGCGTTGATCTCTTCGAGAATGACCGCGGCGGCACGCAGCGGCAGCCCGGCCCCGCCATATTCCTCGGGAATGAGCGAAGCGAGGAAGCCGCCGGCCGTCAGTTCGGCGATGAACTCGGTCGGGTAGGCCTGCTCGGCTTCGAGCTTGCGCCAATATTCGCCGGGGTATTTCTCACAGATCTTGCGGATCGATTGGCGCAGCTCGGGATAGTCCTCGCCCAGCGCCACCATGACCGGTTCGTCGCTCATCGGATCCTCCTCGCTGCCGCCGAACTGCGAAAATAGCGCGGGCCGAGAGTGAATTCACCCGGCGCGCACCGCACGGTATTCGCGTCGCACGATCTCGAGCAGCTCTTCGGCCGAGGTGGCCGCCGCGGCGCTCTCGAAGGTGATCTCGCCATGTTGCATCAGCACCACCCGATCACAGATCTCCAAGGTCTGCGCATAGTTGTGGGCGATCATGATGATGGCAATGTCGCCGCGCGCCCTCAGCCGTTCGATCAGATCGATGATCAGCCGCGCTTCGCGCGCGCCCATCGCCGCCAGCGGCTCGTCGAGCAACAGGATGCGCGCCCGCGAATGGACTGCGCGGGCAACCGCGATCGCCTGACGCTGTCCGCCCGACAGCGCCCCGACTTCGACATCGATGGAAGGCACATCGACGCCGATTTCGGCCAGTGCGGCCGCCGCGCGCCGGCGCATCTCGCGATGGTTCAACAGTCGAAACGGGCCACGACGCAGCAGTTCGCGGTTCAAAAACATGTTGTGGTAGATGCTGAGCCCATTGACGAGCGCCAAATCCTGATAGACGCATTCGATGCCGAGCGCGCGCGCCTCGTCGACCGAGCCAAGCTCCACGGCCCGCCCGTCGACGTAAACCTGTCCGGAATCCGGCTGATGGAAGCCGGTCAGGATCTTGATCAGGGTCGATTTGCCGGCGCCGTTGTCGCCCAGGATGCCGAGCGTCTCGCCCCACGCGACGCTGAGCGAGACACCGTTGAGGGCGGTGATTTTGCCAAACCGCTTGACGATATCCGCGGCGCGGATCGCCTCGCGCCGATCCGTTTCGCGCACCGCGGCGAAGGCCGCCTTGCTCATTCGCGGGTGCCCCCGCGCAGTCGCGCCAGATGGATGTTGGCGATCATCGCGACCAGGATCGCGACCCCGATGATGATGTCAAAGGTGAAAGCGTTGATGCCCTGTAGGGTGAACCCGTCCTGCAGCACCCCGAGCATGATGCCGCCGACCAGCCCGCCGACGATTGTGCCGGCGCCGCCGGCGATGGCGGTGCCGCCGATCACCCCGGAAGCGACACCCAAAAACATGATGTTGCTGCCGCCGGCGAGCGGGTCTGCCGAGCCGACGCGGAAGGTTTCCATCAGCCCGGTAAAGCCGCCAAGCACGCTGGTCAGGATGAAATTGCCGATTTTGACGCGATTGATCGCGATCCCGGCCTCGGCGGCGGCGGTGATGTTGCCGCCGATCGCGGTCGTGTGCAGCCCCCAGCGGGTGTGGCGCAGCACGATATGCATGACCGCGACGATGCCGAGCGCCCAGATGATCTCGGAATAACCCCAGGCGCCCATCACCGCGGTCAGCACCGGGCCGCCCGGCGCGTTGGCCGGAAAGCCGCGCGACACGGTCAGGGTTATGCCGGTGATCAGAAACAGCATGCCGAGGGTGGTGATAAACGAGGGCACGCTGAGCCCGATCGTGATCAGCCCGATCGCGAGCCCGATCAAGGCGCAGGCAATCAGCGCCACGACGATCGCCGCCACAACCGGGAGCCCGGCGGCATGGGCATGGCCCATGATGAACGGCGAGAGGGCAAAGACCTGCCCCACCGACAGATCGATTTCACGACAGATCAGTAGCATGATCTCGCCGCAAGCGATGATGACCGGCGCGGCGACAAATTGCGACAGGGTCTGCAGATTGTCGTTGGTCAGGAAATTGGCGTTGGCGAGCTCGAAATAGGCGACGAGCGCGGCCGAGACCACGATCACGCTCGCCTCCGGGCGCAGCAGAAATGCGTGCGCCCGCCGTAACAGGCCGCGGCGGGTGCTCGCCAGACCCGGGCTCGGGGCGAGGTTCACGGGTCAGATCGCGCCGTTATGCGAGAGGATTTGCGCCGTCGCCGAACTGCCCTCATAGCGTGTCTTGGTCGCGAGATAGGGCCCGACGCTCTGCTTGGTCACAAATTTGAGACCGGTATTGATATCGGCCGGCCCCACCAACCCGCCCGAGACCTTGTACGCGAACATCTCCATGACCGTGTAAAAACCTTGCAGATAAGGCTGCTGGTCGATCACGAAATCGAGGTAACCGTCCCGCACCGCTTCGAGCGAACGCGGCAACAAATCGTAACCGCCGGCGTGGACGCCCTTTTTCGGCAAGTCGTATTGGCGCATCACCAGGCCGGTGTTCATCGTGTCGCCGCCGCCGACCCCGAACATGCCCTTGACGTCCTGATTGCCGAGGTAATAGGCGCGAATCTTCGACAATGACGCGTTTGCGGTCGGGTCGGTGGCGATCATCGTCGCCTGAATGTCGGCGCCCGATTTCTTGATCGCGTCCATCGCGCCGTCGACGCGCGGCTGCAGATTGAGCTGGCCCGGCGTGGCGATAAAGATCGCGACCTTGCCCGAGCCCACCAATTTGACGATGCGTTCGCCCATCATCTGGCCGGACAGGTACAAATCCTGGCCGATATAAGCGAGACGGTGGTTGTCGCTGCCGCGCGGGGCGTCGGCATTGTAGGCGAAGACCGGGATGCCGGCGGCGAGTGCGCGGTCGATCGGCCGGTCGAAACCCTTGGGATCGACGATCGCCACCGCAATCGCATCGGCCTTGCCGGCGATCGCGGCGTTCATCGCGTTGACCATCTGCGCCACATCCGAGGTTTCGGAGCCGGTCCACTGATAGTCGCAGCCCAGGAGCGCGCAGGCGTCCTGGATGCCGTATTGGCACGGGACAAAAAAGGCGTTGGTCGTCACGTGGTTGACAAACACGAATTTCCACCGCGGATGCGCCGGGAATGGCCCGGCCTCGGCCGCCTGGGCGCGGCCGGCCACAGCCCCGAGCAGCGCCGCAGCCGGACCCGCAGCAGCGCCGCCCAGCAGCACCCGGCGCGGCAATGACGCAGTGGCGTCGGGCAAGCCTCTTTTCATCTCTTCCCTCCCCGTCTTGCATTCTCCGGCCGCGCCGACCGCGCTTCCCGGGCGGCGCGAAGATAGCGTCCTGGTCGCCGATGGTCACCCGGGGTTATGGCGGCACACGCCTCGCGGTTGTGCGAGAAGATCGGAAGCGGGTAATGAAAGCGCCCAAACGGCACTGCGAAGCCGGCCTTGCCCGACGGGTCGAGCCGCAGGCCGGCCGCGAACCGCCAGTGTGGCGGTCGCGTTCTCGGACGCGCAGGCCCGATCCGCAACCCGGGAGACAGCTGATGGATCACACCCCCGCTCCGGTATCGCTGGCGAGCGCCCGCGCGCTCCCGTTTACGCCCGGCCGCTCGGCCGAGGTGTTTGTCGATGGCGATCTCGAAGTTCGGTTCGCGGTTCGACCGACCAACGGACCGCAAGTACCCCATCGGCGCGACGAATTGTACTTTGTCGCCTCCGGCAGCGGCCGCTACCGGGTCGAGGACAGGCTGACCGATATCGGCCCCGGCGATCTGCTGTTTTGCGCCGCCAATATCGCGCACGGTTTCGAGGACATCTCGGAGGATTTCTCGGTCTGGGTCTTGTTCTATGGACCGGCAAAGCCGCCCCAACCTCGTTGACAACCACCGCGCACCGGCGCAGCGCTCCGGCCGCCAACGGCGGATCACGCGACGCGCAAGGATGCTAAAGTGCGGTCGATGAGGCTTTCCCAAGGCTCGCGAGCGGCCGGGCGCCGCCGCCTTTTCGCACCCGCCGCCCGGGTGGCCGGGGCCGTGGTCGGGCCGGCGCTGCTGGCGCTGCTGGCGGCAATCCCGGCACGAGCCGAGCAACTGGCGGCCGAGGATGCCGCCAAGCATATCGGCGAGACCGCCACGGTCTGCGGGGTCGTCGCCGGCGGCAAGTACAATGCCGCCTCGCACGCCCAGCCAACCTTTCTCGATTTCGGCAAACCCTACCCCGACCAGGTCTTCACGGCGGTGATTTTCGGCTCCGACCGATCCAAGTTCGGCACCCCCGAAACCACCCTTCGCGGGCGGCGCATCTGCGTCACCGGCAAGCTCCAGGATCGTGGCGGTCTGCCGGAAATCATCCTGACCGACCCGAAGCAGCTGAGCCAGTGACCGACCAGCCCAAGCCGCCCGCCGCCGGCGGCGACGCGGCGCTGGCGCAGCTCCTCGCCGAGATCCGTGCCTGCACCCGCTGCGCGGCGGTTTTGCCGCTCGGGCCGCGTCCGGTGCTGCGCGGGCGCGCGGAAGCGCGATTGCTGATCATCAGTCAGGCGCCGGGGCGGCGGGCCCATCTTTCCGGGCTGTCGTTTGACGACCAGAGCGGCGAGCGGTTGCGGGGTTGGCTCGGGCTCGGGCGCGAGATTTTTTATGACGAGTCTCGGGTGGCGGTGATGCCGGTCGGGTTCTGCTACCCCGGCAGCGATGCCCGCGGCGGCGACCGGCCGCCGCGGCCCGAATGCGCGCCGCTGTGGCATCAACGGCTGCGCGCCCGGCTGCCGGCAATCGAGCTGTGCCTGCTCGTCGGGCGCCACGCGATCGGCTATTACCTGCCCCAGACGCGCGCGCAGCCGCTGACCCGCAGCCTCGCGCGCTGGCGCGACTTTCTTCCGGGCTTTTTTGTGCTTCCCCACCCCAGTTGGCATGTCGGCCGCTGGCTCGCCGACAATCGCTGGTTCGAACGCGACGTGATCCCGGAGTTGCGCGCCAGGGTGGCGGCGATCGTCAGTCCAGCGAACCCTCGATCCGCTCCATGTCCTCGTCGCTGAACCCGAAATGATGGCCGATTTCGTGGATCAGCACATGGCGGACCAGATGGCCCAAATCCTCGCCGGTTTCGCACCAATAATCGAGGATCGGGCGGCGGTACAAGAACACCATATCGACATTGGGACGCGGATCGCTGACGCTTTTGTGGGGGAGCGACACGCCGCGATAAAGGCCGAGAATATCGAACGGACTGTCGAGGCCCATCGCCTCCTCGGTTTCCTCGTCGGGGAATTCCTCGACGCGAATGACGAGTGCGCCGAGCTGCTGTTTCAGCCGGCGCGGAATTGTGGCCAGCGCCCGGCCGGCCAATTCCTCGATATCGGCGAGCGTCGGCGGCGTGCGCGGGTTCATCTGTCGAGAGGGCCTTGACCGCAAGCCCAAGACTGCCGCACTTGGTGCATGGCCGAGGTCGAAAGGAGGGCGTTATGGTCGACAAACTGGTCGGGGCGGCGCGGCATGCCGCGCTGCGCGAATTGCACGGCTGGGCCGAGGTCGAAGACCGCGACGCGATCCGCAAGAGCTATCATTTTGGCGATTTCTCCGAAGCCTGGGGGTTCATCGCTCGCATCGCGCTGTTGGCCGAGAAGATGGACCACCATCCCGAACTGTTCAATGTTTACAACCGCGTCGAGATCGTGCTGTCGACCCATGACTGCGAGGGCCTTTCGGAGCGCGACATCAAGCTCGCCCGGGCGATCGACGAAATCGCCCCCGAACGCGACCGCCATCCCTAGCGCGGTTTAGAGCCTTCGGAGATCGGCGTCCCGCCGATCGCAGGCCCGTGGGTCGGCAGGCCTCGCCCCGCCGAGAGCGACCGCCCGGTCGCTGTCACGCGGTGGCGGCCCGCCCCGGTCAGTGAATATCCTCCTGCTCGGCGAAGGCCTGCCGCAGCCGTTCGACCGAAAAGCCGGGGCTGCGCGCCGCGTCGATCACGACTTTTTCGCGCCGCGCCAGCAAATCGGCCGCCTTCGGGATCTGCTTGACGGCTTCGGGCGGGACGACGACGGCGCCGTGGCGGTCGGCATGGATCACGTCATTGGGTGAGACGACCATTCCGGCCACGCTGACCGTGCCGCCGAACTGAACCAGGTGGACATGCGCGTGCGAGGGCATGATCGATCCGGCCAGCACGAAAAACCCGGGGGCCATCGCATCGAGATCGCGCACCGACCCGTCGGTGATCACGCCCACACAACCAAGTCCTTTGTGGACGTTGCTTTGCACTTCGCCCCAAAACGCGCCAAACCCGCAATCGGGGCCGTCGATGTCCTGGATAACCGCGATGCTCGGCAATGGCTGTGCGGCGACATGCGCGTAATATCCGAGGCGGAGTTCCGTCGCCTCCGCGCGGCTGCGCGGATGTGGTTCGCGCGAACGGATCAGCGCGGTGCGGGCAAAGGCGACAACCGGCTTCAGCTCTGGAAACGGGGCGATCAGCGGCCTTCGGATAAAACCGGTCGCGCGCCGCGCCGGAGCGACAAGCTCGAGGGCGTTGCACACGGTTGGCGTATCGAACGCCTTCAGGGCTTCGAGATCGGCGGGATCGGGCAGGCTGGGCATCGGCGTCCTCCGGCGGATTGTCGCGGCCCTGGCTTTATTGGAGAATGGCGATCGCCAGCAAGGCTTTTTCGCCGGGCGGCGACCGGCGGGGAGGAGGGTGATGAGCGAGTATGATCCCGACAGGATCAAGCGGTTCGGGCGGCCGCGCGGTCTGCCGTTCCGCATCGGCAAAATCGGCCATGTCGTGCTGAATGTGCAGGATGTCGAGCGTTCCGCCCGGTTTTACACCGAGCTGCTTGGCTTTGAAGTCTCCGACGTCTACCCGGATGACATGGTGCCGGGCGGCATGGTGTTCCTGCGCTGCAACACCGACCACCACGGTATCGCCCTGGTCGGCTCGGCGGCGGCTCCCGCGGCCAATGCCGAACTCAACCACCTCGCCTTCGAGGTAGCGAGCCTCGACGATGTCGTGCGCGCCCGCGACCATTTGCGGCGGCACGGGGTCACGATCGATTTCGAGGGCAGACGGCGGGCCGGCTGTCAGCTCGCAGTCGAATTCCGCGATCCCGACAATCACCGCCTCGAGATCTACTGGGGTATCGACCAGATCGGCAGTGACGGGCAGGTTCGTCCGCCCTCTGAATGGAAAGGCGCGCGCAGCCTCGAAGACGCCGTCGCCGACCCGGTCCGCGGCCAGGACACCAGCTTGCGCGACCCCTCGCTGCTGAAAGGGTGACGCCCCTGGCTCAACGTGATGGCAGCCGCGGCTTGCGCCGCTCGCTCGCCCACAGCGCCACCAGCAGCGCGGCAAACAACAACCCGTAGCCGAGCGCGTGGGCGCCGGCGAGAACGCCGGCCAGGATCAACACCCCGAACAGGAAGGGCAACGCGATCAGCAACCCCAAGGCCAGCACCACCCCGAGCACCGCCACGACCAACGGCAGGATCACCAGCAGCATGGCGCCGAAAACGACGCCGACCAGAAACCAGATGAGCCCCATGACCCGATGCTCCCAAGCGGCGGGCCAGCATAGCCGGCTGTGCGACCGGGCACCACGCTGCAGTAGGCGCGCGAGCCGAGGGACCGGCGGGTGAGCGATCCCGCAGCGCTGCCGAGCTCCGGCTCCGCCTCGGCTCCGGCCTATGTCGTCACGATCCGCGGGCTCGTCCTGTGGGCCAGCATCGGGATCCGCCGCCACGAGCGCGAACGCCGGCAACGGGTCCGCATCTCGGTCGATCTGGTCGCGGGCGCGGCGCACGCAGTGCCAGGAGAAGACCGCCGCCGCGTCCTCAATTACGAAAAGGTCGTTGCCGCGATCCGTGAAATTGCCGCCTCGGGGCATATCGATTTGTGCGAGGGCTTTGCCGAGCAGATCTGCGATGCTTGCCTGATGGATCCTCGCGTCGAGCGGGTGCGCGCCTGGGTCGAAAAGCTCGACGTCTTCCCGGAGGCCGATGGCGTGGGCGCCATGCTCGAACGTTCGCGCGGAAATCGATGAGCAAAATCCTCTCGCCGCTTTTGGCTCTTATTCGGCCACCAGGCGCAACGCGGTCGGCGGCCGCGGAAATGCGGGGCGCGGTGCGGTGGCGGCCCGCCCCGGCCGCGACGGCAGGATCGGCTTGCATGTCGACCGGGCGCGCGCCGCGGGCCAAGCTGCATTCCGGCAGCACGGCGGGATAGGTCGGCCGATGGCCCCGATCGCGGCAAGCCGGCCGCTGCTGTTCGGCATTGTCAACCTCACCGCCGATTCATTTTCCGATGGCGGGCGCTTTCTCGATCCGGCGGCGGCGCTCGCCCATGCCCGCGCGCTCGTCGCGGGCGGCGCCGATGTCGTCGATCTCGGAGCCGCCGCCAGCAACATTGACGCCGCGGCGGTGCCGGTCGAGGAGGAAATCCGCCGCCTCGATCCGCTGCTTTCGGCGCTGAAATCGGAGGGGGTTGCGGTCTCGGTCGACAGCTTCGCGCCCGCAGTTCAGCGCTTCGCGATCGCCCGCGGCGCCGATTTCCTGAACGACATCCAGGGCTTTCCCGAACCGGCCCTGTACCCGGACCTCGCCGCAGCCGGATGTCGGCTGATCGTTATGCACGCGGTGCAAGGCCGCGGTCGAGCACAGCGGCTGGACCTGTCGGCCGACGAGGTCTGGGACCATATCGTCGCCTTTTTCGCCGAACGGATCGCCGCCCTCGAACGCGCCGGCGTCGCGCGCGAGCGTCTCGCCATCGATCCGGGCATGGGGTTCTTCCTCAGCAGCCGGCCTGAGGTATCGTTTCGGGTGCTAAACCGGCTTGGCGAGCTCAAAAAGATCTTCGGCCTGCCGGTCATGGTGTCGGTGTCGCGCAAATCGTTTCTGCGCGCGGCGACCGGTCGCGGATCGCCCGACGCGCTCGGTCCGGCAACCCTGGCCGCGGAACTCTACGCCGCCGAACACGGCGCCGATTTGATCCGCACCCACGATCCGGCCGCACTCGCCGACGGGCTGCGCGTCACCGCGGCCTTGCGTATCGCGGCCGACAGCTAAACCGGCGTCACGCTCGTTGTCGGATTATGGCGTTGGCGACCGGCGATGGCGCATAGTTGGGGATCATCTTGACGGAGACGCCGCATGCTCGCCCCGCCTCGGTTTCATCATCTGCACCTGAATTCGACCGACCCCGAAGGTGCGATCGATTTTTACACGCGCCAGTTTCCGAGCACCGCCAAGACCAGCTGGGGCGGTTTTGCCGCCCTCGCCTCGCCCAATGACGTGCTGGTGCTGTTCACCAAGGTCGACGCGCCGCCGCCCTCCCTGCCGCAAAGTGCGATCTGGCATTTCGGCTGGCATGTCACCGACGCCCGCGCCCGGCTCGAAACCTACCAGAGCCGGCCCGAGGTCGAGTTGTTGCCGCTCTACACCACCGACGAGGGCGGTTTTGTCTTTGTCAGCAGCGACACCTGGCCGAGCGTCGGCGGTGTGCTGGGCCTGACCAAGGCGCAGATCGCCGAGGCGCGCGCCAGCGGCGCAACGCCGCTCCGGCGCGGCGGGTTTGCCTATATGCGCGGTCCCGACGGGGCGCTCGTCGAATATGCCGGCGACCATCCGGCGGAGCGCTTCAACCATGTCCATCTTTATCAAGAGGACCCGATCGCCGCGTTCGAATGGTATCAGAAACATCTCCATGCGCCGATGCGGCCCGGTTATGCGCCGGCCCCGGTGATCGGACCCGACGGCAGACCGGCGCGCGGTCCCGACCGCACTTGGCCCGCGCTCAATCGCGAAGGGATGTTCCGCTCGCCCCGCGCCGGCGTCGAATTCGGCGACGTGTCGATGATGTGGTACGCCAACCAGGGCGACGAGCCGCTGGTCTCCTCGCGCGGGCAATTGCAAGATCATATCGCGCTGGCCGTCGAGGATCTCGACGCCTGGGCCGACAAGCTGGCAAGCGAGGAGGTCAAATTCCTCGAGCCGATCTATCGGCTCGGGCCGACGCGCGCCTTGATGATCGAGGGTCCAAGCCGCGAAGCGATCGAGCTCGTCGAGGTTTGCTGATCCCGCCGCGAGCCTTTCTGCGCTTGCCGCGGAGGAGGCTTCGGAACGGCTAAAAGATTAGGTTTTGTCCGATCGCGAGGTCATGATGACGGAACAAGCCGGCCCGCAACCAACCGGTTTGGCGCGTGGGCTCACCAATTACGGCGACCCCGATTTCGCGCTCTATTTGCGGCGCTCTTTCGCCCGCTCGATGGGGTATTCGACCGAGCTGCTGGCGCGCCCGGTGATCGGCATTGCCGACACCTATTCGGGCTTCAACAACTGCCATCGCCATTTTCCGGAGCTGGTGGCCGCGGTTAAGCGCGGGGTGTTGGCCGAGGGCGGGTTGCCGGTCAGCTTTCCGACGATCTCGCTCGGCGAAGTGTTCTTGAGCCCGACCAGCCTGATGTTCCGCAATCTGATGGCGATCGACACCGAGGAGATGATCCGCGCCCAGCCGATGGACGCGGTGGTGCTGGTCGGCGGCTGCGACAAAACCGTGCCGGCGCAATTGATGGGGGCGATCTCGGCGAACCGCCCGGCAATCGGGCTTGTCGCCGGGCCGATGATGACCGCGCGCTGGCACGGCGAGCGGCTCGGCGCATGCACCGATTGCCGCCGCTTCTGGGCGCGTTACCGCGCCGGCGAGATCGACGATGCCGAGATCGCCGAGATCGAGGGCAATCTCGCCACGACCGCCGGGACTTGTGCGGTGATGGGCACCGCCAGCACGATGGCCGCCATCGCCGAGACGCTGGGCATGATCCTGCCCGGCACGGCGGCGATCCCGGCGGTGCATGCCGACCGGCTGCGCGCCGCCGAGGCGACCGGCCGCGCGGCGATGCGGCTCGCCCGGAGCGGCCCGACCCCGGACCGGATCGTTACGGCAGACGCGGTCGAGAATGCGCTGCGGGTGTTGATGGCGATCGGCGGCTCGACCAACGCGGTTTTGCATCTGACCGCAATTGCCGGGCGCGCCGGCATCGATATCGATTTGCGCCGGCTCAATAAGATCAGCGACGAGACCCCGGTTCTGGTCGATCTTAAACCGACCGGCCCGCATTACATGGAGGATTTGTTTGCCGCCGGCGGCGTCGGCGCGGTGTTGCGCGAATTGCGACCGCTGCTCAATCTCGATTGCCTGACCGTGACCGGCGCGACCTTGGGCGAGCGGCTCGACGGGCCTGCAGGTCCCGTCGATCGCAATGTCATCAAACCGCTCGCCGAGCCGTTGCAGCCGGTGGGTGGGCTGGTGGCTCTGTTTGGCTCGCTGGCCCCGGGGGGTGCGATCTTCAAGCGCTCGGCGGCCGACCCGAAACTGTTCGAAAAAGAGGGCCGTGCGGTCGTGTTCACCTCGCTTGAGGATCTCTCGGCGCGCATCGACGATCCCGCTCTCGACGTAACCCCCGACGATTTCCTGGTGTTGCAGAATGCCGGGCCGCTGTCGCCGTCGGGAATGCCGGAGGCGGGTTATCTGCCGATCCCGGCCAAACTGGCGCGCGCCGGGGTCAAGGACATGATCCGGATTTCGGACGCCCGCATGAGCGGCACGGCTTATGGCTCGATCGTGCTGCACGTGACCCCGGACGCGGCCTCGGGCGGCCCGCTCGCCAAGGTCAGAGACGGCGACCGGATCCGGCTCTCGGTCAGGGACAGGCGTCTCGACCTGCTGGTGCCGCCCGAGGAATTGGCGCGCCGCCCGGCGCCGTCGCCGCCCGTGCCCGCCCGCGGCTACGCCCGGCTCTACCGCCACGAAATCCTGCAGGCCGATCGTGGTTGCGACTTTAACTTTCTGCGCAAATATCCGCTTTCCCCTGAACTTCGATAATTCATCCGCCGAAAAGGACTGAGCTTTTCTTTTCTCCCGGCGGTTGCCCGGCAGCCGCGCTCGCGAATTCGCGGCACTCCGGGCTGCGGCCGAGCCTGCCTAAGCCGCAGCGGCCGGCGCGCACAACCGGTCGCCGCGGGCGATCTCGCCGCCGGCGGTGACCTCGGCGTAAACCCCCATATGGATATGGCCGAAATGCCGATCGAGCGCGGCCGGGATGTCGAGGTCGCGCCGGGCGGTCTCAGGGTTGACCTGGGTGGCGGCACAGCGCGTGATCGGCGACAAGACGCGCAGCCGCGCCCGACCGAGCGTAATCTCGGAACCGACCCAGTCGTGCTCGCACCAGGCAGGCGCGCCGTCAAAATAGACGTTGGCGCGAAAGCGCAGCGGATCGATCTGCTCTCCGATCGCCGTTTCGAGGGCGGCGATGCTGGCGCGGTTGATCAGCGAGACGTATTTGTCGGTCGTCGCATTGGGCCGGCGGCGCGCATCGGCGAAGGCATGTCCCGGGGCGGCGACGACGCGCAACGGTCCATCGACCGCAGCGCCGAGAAAATCGGTCAAAAAGGCCGCGACCCGCCGGCATCCGTCAGGCTCGGTCAGCCGTCCGCTCGCCGTGACCCGGCCCGCCTCGGCGATCGTCAACAGGCTGCTTTCGGGATCAAAGCGAGTTTCCAGGCGCGCCAGTTGTTCGTCGCGCATCAGCATCACAAAACACGTCTTGGGCAACCATTTCGGGTTTTGCGCATCGAACGCCGTCGACGCCAGCGCCAGCGCAAAGCGCCGGTCGTTGGGCAGGCATTCGCCCGAATCGAGCCGCACCCGATCGAGCGGCTCGGGACTGAGCCCCTTCACCGGATAGCGGTAGATCGCGCCAATCGTGATTGCCATCCGCCTTGCTCCGCCTTGTGCGCTGTCGCGAGGCCCAGCTTAAGGCGGTTTCGCCGCGCATTGAACCCCCGCCCGGCTTGAACCGGAATGGGTTTGCGCGCACCCTGGGGCAGCACAGACAGCCGCACAAGGACCCCTGATGGCCGATTACATCCTGCGTGGCGGTGAGGTGATCGACGGCACCGGACGGGCGCGATTTCGCGCCGATGTGACGATTATCGGCGACCGCATCGCCGCAGTCGGCGCTGCAGAGCGGCAGGCGGGCGCCCGCGAGATCGACGTTTCGGGCAAGATTGTCGCCCCCGGCTTTATCGATGTGCACACCCATGACGACCGCGCCTTGTTCGCGACACCGGAAATGTCGGCCAAGGCCAGCCAAGGGGTGACGACGGTCGTGACCGGCAATTGCGGGATCAGTCTGGCGCCGCTCAGCCTCGACATCGCGCCGCCGCCGCCGCTCGATTTGATCGGAGACGCCGCCGATTACCGTTACGGGCGCTTTGCCGATTATGTCGCCGATCTTGCCCGCACCCCGCCTGCCGTCAACGCCGCCTGTCTGGTCGGCCATTCGACATTGCGCGTCGGGGCGATGACCGCGCTCGACCGCCCGGCCGAGCCCGCCGAGATCGAAAAGATGCGGCAATCGCTGCAGGAGGCGCTCGACGCCGGGGCTATCGGGCTGTCGACCGGGCTGGCTTATGCCCCGGCCGAGCATGCGCCGCCGGCCGAGATCGAGGCCCTGGCAGCACTGTTGCGCCCGGCAGGCGCGCTTTACACGACCCATATGCGCAACGAAGGCAGCGAGGTTCTTGCAAGCCTCGAAGAAAGTTTCGCGGTCGGGCGCAACGCCGGGGTGCCGGTGGTCATCTCGCACCACAAAACGATCGGGCGCGCCAATTTCGGCCGCACCACAGAGACCTTGCCGGCAATCGCCGCCGCCGTGGCTCGCCAGGAGATCGGTCTCGACGCCTATCCTTACATTGCCTCCTCGACGGTGCTGAGCGCCGGCCAGGCGGCACGCGCCGCGAAGGTGCTCGTAACCTGGTCGAAGGCGAGGCCGGAGGCGGCGGGCCGGGAACTCGCGGCCATCGCCGCCGATTGGGGTTTGGACATCGAGAAAACGGTGGCGCGCCTGCAGCCGGCCGGGGCCATCTATTGGACGATGGACGAACCCGACGTGCAGCGGGTATTGGCGTTTCCGCATACGATGATCGGCTCGGATGGGCTGCCGCACGATTTTCATCCCCATCCTCGGCTGTGGGGCACTTTCCCGCGGGTGCTCGGCCATTATTGCCGGGAGTTGGGGCTCTTCCCGCTCGAAGAGGCGGTGCGCAAGATGACCGGCCTGCCGGCGGCGCGTTTTGGTCTCAGCGGCCGCGGCGCGGTGATCCCCGGCGCTTATGCCGATATCACGGTGTTCGACCCGCAGACCGTCATCGACCTCGCGAGTTTTGAAGAGCCGATCCGACCCGCCGCCGGCATCGAACATGTCTTTGTCAACGGCATCCCGGTATGGACCGCGGGTAAGCCCGGGGCGGAGCGTCCCGGCCGGGTGCTGCGGCGTCAGCAATTGCAGGCCCAAGCGCGCCGTTAGCGCGGCCGGCGGTCGAGCGGTGGAGCGCGGCGCGATCGACAACGCCGGTTTTACTACGGTAGTAACCGGCTGCGGTTTCGCGGGTCGAGCGGTAGCCGGCGGTGCGATCGGCGGCGCCGGGTGACGCGGCGAGAGCGGCATTTTGCTTGCCGGCGGCCGATCGCGCCTTAAGCTGCGCAATGGGGCGCAGCTCGATACCAGTGGCGTGCGCGGCGTCCGCTGCGCCGGCACCGCATAAACGGAGGGCCGATGAGCGAGGACCGGAGAATACATGTGCTCGGCATTTGCGGCAGCCTGCGCCAGAATTCGTACAACATGGCGGCCCTGCGCGCGGCGGTCGAGCTGAGGCCGCCCGGCATGACCATTGAGATCGCCGACATCTCGGCCTTTCCGCTTTACAACGAAGACGTGCGGGCCCAGGGCTTCCCGCCGTCGGTCGAGAGATTGCGGGCGCAAATCAAGGCGGCCGACGCATTGCTGTTTGCCTGTCCCGAATACAATTATTCGATGTCAGGGGTGTTGAAGAACGCGATCGACTGGGCCTCCCGCCCGCCCGATCAGCCCTTTGCCGGCAAGCCCGCGGCGATCATGGGTGCGGCGGCGGGCATGGCGGGCTCGGCGCGGGCGCAAAGCGATCTGCGCCGCGCCTGCGTGTTTCTCGACATCCATCCGCTCAACAAGCCGGAAGTGTTGATCGGCCAAGCCCAGACCAAATTCGACGCCGAGGGGAGGCTCATCGACGAGGCGGCCCGGGGCTTTATCCGCGACATGCTGGTCGCGCTCGCCGCCTGGACGCGGCAGCTCGCGCCTCGGAACTAGATCCTGCGTTGGCAAAGTTCAGGGAGGACAGGATGAACCTCGATTTCACCGGCAAGGTCGCGCTCGTCACCGGCGGCGGCAACGGCATCGGTCGAGCCACCGCGGTCGGCTTTGCCAGAAGCGGCGCCAGGCTCGTGGTTGTCGACCGTGACCCCGAGGGTGGCGAAGCCACCGCCGCGATCATTCGCCAGCAGGGCGGCGAGGCCCGGTTTGTTGCCGCCGACGTGACCAAATCGGCTGAGGTCCGGGCTTATGTGCGGGCGGCGCTCGACGCCTACGGGGCGATCGACTGCTTTTTCAACAACGCCGGCATCGAGGGCAAATGGGCGCATACCGCCGAATATGACGAGGACATGTTCGACGCGGTCATCAGCGTCAACGTCAAGGGCGTATTCCTCGGGCTGCGCCATGTGCTGCCGGTCATGCTGCAGCAAAAGCGCGGCGCCATTGTCAACACCGCTTCGGTGGCGGGGCTGGTCGCAACCCCCGGCATGCCCGCCTATGTCGCCTCGAAGCACGCCGTGATCGGGCTGACCAAGACCGCGGCGGGCGAGGTCGCGCGCCACGGCATCCGCGTCAACGCGGTCTGCCCGGGCCCGGTCGACACGCGCATGATCCATTCGCTCGAGGCGCAACTCAACCCTGCCGACCCGGCGGCCGTCGGTCGGCGCTATCAGCAGGCGATCCCGCTGGGCCGCTATGTGACAACCGAGGAGATCGCCAACACGGTCATGTTTTTGTGCTCGGATTTGGCGGGCGCGATTACCGGCGCGCAATATGTCGTCGATGGCGGGCGCACCGCCACCGGCGGCGCGGTGACGCAAGCCCTGCAAACCTAGAACCCGCGGGTCGCCGAGACCGGCCCGCTCGCGGTCGGCCGCGGCGGCAGCGCAAAAGGCGGGCGCTTCAAACGGCGGGCGCTTCGGCCCGCCCGCACGCGGCGTTCTGCAGCATTGACCGCGCGCCCTTTTTCTGGCCGGCAATCAGCCGCTGGGCTATGTTCGGGCACAAGCGCGGCGGCACAACGCCGGGCCGCGCGAGGAGCGGTGATGAGCGAGCAGCGCACTCTCGCAATCGATATCGGCGGCAGCGGCATCAAGGCGGCATTGCTGGATGACAAAGGACAGCTGATCAGCGAACGCGAGCGGGTGCCGACCCCCTCCAAGCCGATTGCCCCGGAGGTCTTGCTCAAGGCGATCGACGAGGCGGTGAGCCCGCTCGGCGCGTTTGACCGTGTCTCGGTCGGCTTTCCCGGCTATGTCCGCGACGGGCGGGTCATTACCGCCCCCAATCTCGGCACCGAAACCCTGAGCGGCTTTGATCTGCAGCAGGCGCTGAGCAGCCGCTGGGGCAAGCCGGTGCGCGTTCTCAACGATGCCGATGTCCAAGGTTTTGGCGCGATCTCGGGGCGGGGCATCGAGATGATTTTGACCCTCGGCACCGGCGCCGGCACGGCGATTTTCCGTGACGGTGAAATCATGCCGCATCTCGAGCTTGCCCATCATCCCATCAGTGGCGGTAAAACTTATGACGAGTATATCGGCAATCAGGCTCGCCGTAAGAAGGGAAAGAAAAAGTGGAACAAACGAATAGCAAAGGTAATCGATCTATTGCGTGTTGTGGTGCATTTTGATCACCTTTACATCGGCGGGGGCAATGCCAAGGATATCGACTTCCCGTTGCCCCATGACGTGTCGGTGGTGCCAAACACCGAAGGGCTGAGCGGGGGGATCGCGCTGTGGCGGGCCATCCCGCCGCACATCGCCGCCGGCACCGGCGCGATCGGCGCGCCTGACCTGCCCTCCACCTCTGGGAGTACGACTGAAGGCGACCACCAGCCTCACCGCGGACCAGACGCGGAATAGTCATCCATCGCACATTTGGAGGGGGCGATGCGGCAAGCAGCCGCAATCCTGGCTGTTGTACTCGTTGCCGGCTGCGCCGCTGCGCCGCCGGAGGCGCCGCCCAAAGTGACACCGACCGGCTTGGCGCCGACCACCGCGCATATCCCGCCCTTTGCCCGCGTCCCTTACGAGCCGTTCTCGCGGCAGGCGGCGGTGCAGATCGCGCTCGGCGAATGGCGCGCGTTTCGCCAGCCTGTCGTCTATCCCAATGTCGAGCTGCCGGAAGACGAGGAGCGCGAGGAGGGCCTCTGGCAGCGCGTTGGCCTCTACTGGTGGATCGGTCTTGACCCGAGTTGGCCGCAAAGCGGCTGGACCGGGATCCACGACCAATACGGACAGGTCTTTCCTGCCAGCCGCGACGGCTTCTACGCGTGGTCGGCGGCCTTCATTTCGTATGTGATGCGCATGGCCGGCGCCGGCAGCGGCTTTCCCTATTCCGAGACCCATTCCGATTACATCGACGCCGCCGCCGAACATGCTCCGGGCGTGCTTCTTCAAGCCGAGCGTCCCGAGGCGTATGCGCCGCAGCTCGGCGACCTGATCTGTTTATGGCGTGGCCGGCGCCCGGTCACCTTCGACGCGTTGCCGGCCGGCCGGTTTCCCGGGCATTGCGACATTGTTGTCGGGGCCAAGCCGGGTCAACTGATGGTGATCGGCGGCAATGTCGATAATGCGGTGGCGATGAAATACGTGCCGGTCACGCCGGACGGGCGTCTTGCCGGACCGGACGGGGTCGTGCTCGATCCCTATTACCACTGGTTTGTCGTGCTCAAGGTGCTCTATCAGCGCGACGGCACGCCCCCGCCGTCGAACGCGATCTCGGCCTTGCCCGCGCCCGATAGCGCCAGCGCATCCTACAACCCGGCGGCGGCGACCTCGCGCGCCCGCCCGGCGCTGATCATCGCCTCGACCAATTCCGGCTCACGCTCGAGCACCCTCCGGTAGAGCGCCCCGACCGCCGCGACGATTTCGCCGTTTCGCCCCAGCAATGCGTCACCGATCTCGATGATCCGCAGATTAGGCCAAGCCCGCGGCCGCAGCCGGACGACCTCAGCGAGGATCTCGCGGGCCGAGCGCTCGGGCTGGCACTGCGCCAGCAACAAAGTGGCCGAGGCCGTCGATCGCGAAACCCCGGCATGGCAGTGAACAAGCAGATGGGGTGCCAAGAATTCGTCAAATCCGGTCTGCGGGCGGCCAACGAGACCGCGGCCAAAGGCGAGCAGCAGCTCGACATCCCAACGCTCGGGCGCAATCCATCCCGGCGCCGGCTCGACAACGTCGTGAAAGTGAAGTTTGAGGCGGCGGCCGAGATCAAAGCGGCGGATGGGTTCCGGCTCGGGCCAACCGGGGTCGAGGATCGAGAGCACATGCGTCACGCCCGCGGCGCATTCGCCGTCGAGCTCGTCGAGCCCGCAGATCGTTAATTTGAGCGGCGTCTTGTCAGCTGCTGTCACGTCCCTTCCCCTGCCCGCCTGATCTCAGCCTCGCACACGCATATGGCAGATTTGTGCCGACCATTCTCGCCGATCGGCGCTGGGCGGGGCTCAGGCGGGGCGGCGCGGGCTGCGATCGGCAATTCGCGCTTCGATCGCGTCCCAAATTTTGGGGGCGATCGCGACGCCGTCCAACCGCTCAATCTCCTGGATACCGGTCGGCGAGGTGACATTGATCTCGGTAATCCAGTCGCCGATCACGTCGATGCCGACAAAAACCAAGCCCTGGGCCCGCAATGTCGGGCCGATTGCGGCGCAGATCTCGCGCTCGCGGGCGGTCAGCTCGGTTTTGACCGGCCGCCCGCCGACATGCAGATTGGCGCGCGCCTCGCCTTCGGGTGGAACCCGCAACACCGCCCCGACCGCCTCGCCCTCGACGAGAATGATGCGTTTGTCGCCGCGACGGATTTCAGGCAGGTAGCGCTGCACCATGACCGGCTCGCGCTGGATCGATTCGTACATTTCAAGAAGGGCGGTCAGGTTCTCGTCGCCTTGGCGCAGACGGAAGACGCCGGCGCCGCCATTGCCAAACAGCGGCTTCAAGATGATGTCGCCGTATTCGCGCCAAAACGCGCGGATTTCGTCGCGATCGCGGGTCAACAGCGTGGGCGGCATCAGCTCGCGGAAGCGGAGCACAAACAGTTTTTCCGGGGCGTTGCGCACGGCGCCGGGATGGTTGACGACGAGCGGGCCGTCCTCCGGCAACAATTCGAGCAGATGCGTGGCGGTGATATACGCCATGTCGAACGGCGGATCCTGACGCATCAGGATGACGTCCATGCCGGCCAGGTCGAGCGTTTCGAACGCGCCAAAGCGGTGATGCGCGCCGCGGCGGCGAAAGACCTCGAGCGGCCGGCCGCGGGCAAACAGCCGGCCGTCGCGAAAGCTCAGCGCTTCGGGCAGGTAGTGAAACAGGGCATGGCCGCGGGATTGGGCTTCGAGGGCGAGAGCAAAGGTCGAATCCGCATCGATGTTGATCGTATCGATCGGATCCATCTGGATGGCGACGGCTAAACCCATGGGTCCACTCCTGGGCCGGCGAGCCCGCGCGGTCAGTGCAATTGACCGCGCAATTGCTGGAGAATGGCGGCGGCCTGATGTCGCGCCGCGCCATCCGGAGCCCGCACGATATATTGCTCAAAGGCTTCCGCAGCAGCGCGCAGATTGCCGAGCTCCCGGTGGAGCAGCGCCGCCTCGCGCCACAGCTCGGGCAGATCGGGGGCCAACATCAGCATTGTTTCGACGACTTTGACCGCCCGCGCATAGCGCTGCTGATGCAGGAGCCGTGATTTCAGGTTGTTCTGCAGGCGCAACAAAACGTCGCGGTCCGACACCCGTGCATAATATTGCGGGCTAAGCTCGCTATCGGGGCCGACGACCGCCTTCAGCAATTCGCGCAGTTCGGCCGCACCGCAAATCTGGCCGTGGTGGAATGGGTCGAGGATCAGCCGTTCCGCGTCTTGCGACAGACGGATCAGAAAATGCCCGGGAAAGGCGAGCCCCGCCGCGTCCCATCCCTGAGCGCGGGCCGCGTCGATGAACAGGATGCCGAGAACGACCGGCAGGCCTTTGCGGCGGTCGATGACCCGCATCAGATTGGCGTTTTGCAGATCGTCATAGGTGAGTTCGTCGCCGCTATAGCAGTATTTCAACAAGATGATTTCGTTGAGCGCCTGGGCGCGTTCGGCAAGATTGCCGGCGGCGCCCGGGTGCCGCGCCACGTCGCGGGCGATCGCCTGCAAGTGCTCGCGATAGCGGGCGAAATCGACACGCGGCCGCTCGAACGAGGCAAGCGCGAGCGCCGCCTCGGCGATCGGCAAAACCCTTCCGTCCGAGGCTCCGAGCGCACGCAGAAAGCGGGCGCAGGCCTCCGGATCGGGGCGGTCGGGCGGCTCGATCATCGCGCGGTGCCTTTCGCCGGTTGCGACAAGGCAAGATATTTATCTGTGACCGCGACTGTCCAGAACCAACGGCGCGAAGGCTAAGCGAGGGCGCGCGGCTTTGCGAAAAAGCGCAACAGCGGGCGGTCACGCCCTAAACCCCGCCGGGCCCGACAGCAAACCGCAATTCGCTGCGCAAGCGCGACCCTTGCGGCGGCCTCTTCACAAAAGCGCGGTCACCGCGAGCCCGATCAAGACCCACAACCCGAGCGACAACGCCACGATCACGAGCAAAGCTGCCCTCGGGCTGAGCGGTCGGCCGTGCCTCGGCCTTTCAAATTCGACGACGTGTTCGGTGGGCTGAGGATAGGTCATGCGATCAATCAGGGCGACGCCAATGGAGTGAAGTCACCAACCTTTAACCACATCGACGCCGCTTTTTCGTCAAATTCATATAAATTAACCGTCCTGAGACAGTCCTTGTTCCAGACCCCGAGTGCAATTGGCAAGCCCAGTCATCGACGTGGCGCTGCAGCTCAAAAACAGCAGAATAATCATCGCCGCGCACGGTCTCGATGACCGACATGCTTTGTCACAGTGCTGTGACGGATGGCGCGCGCTGCCACGAGCTTTGTCGCACCTTTGTGGAGGCCTTGGGACGGCGGGAACCCTGTCGAGTTGCCGCGCCGCCCTCCTCTTCCCTCCGCCATCGCTGCGGCATGCGGCCGAATTCGCGGCGGCTCGCATGGGCCCGCCCGCATGGACGCCGCCTCGATCAGGCGCATAATAGGCCATGTTGTCGATCATCCGGCACGGACCGGGCGAAGGGAGGCGGCGATGAAGAAGGTCGAGATCAGCGATTACGGTGTGCCCGAAAATGTTGCGCGTTGCGTCGAGGTCGCCGATGTCGGCCCTCCGGGGCCGGGCGAGATCGTATTCGACGTGCTCGCTTTTCCGATCAACCCCGCTGACATCCTGTTTTGCCGCGGCAATTATCGGCTGCGCCCGCCGCTGCCGGCGACCCCGGGCGCCGAATGCGTCGGCCGCGTCGTCGCCGTCGGGTCCGGCGTCACCGACATTCGCCCCGGCGATCTCGTTGCCAATATGCAACGCGAGAATTGGGTGCAACGGCGGCGCATTTCGGCATCGGACGCCATCCCGCTGCCGACCGGGCTCGACCCGTTGCAAGCCGCGATGCTGCGCATCAACCCGGCCACGGCGCTGCTGTTGCTCGAAGACCATGTCACGCTCAAACCCGGCGACTGGGTCATCCAGAATGTCGCGAATTCGGCCGTCGGACGTCACCTGATTGTGCTGGCCAAGGAAAAAGGGGCGCGCACGCTCAATGTCGTGCGCCGCGACGACGTCGCGCCCGAGCTTAAGGCGCTCGGCGCCGATGTCGTGCTCAACGACGGACCCGACCTGCCCGCGCGGGCGCGCGACGCCGCGCAAGGCGCACCGATCCGCCTCGGCATCGACGCGGTCTCGGGCGAAGCGTGCAAGCGTATTGCCGACAGCGTCGCCGATGGCGGCGTGGTCGTGACTTACGGCTCGATGAGCGGGGCCGATCCGGTCATCAGCCGCCTCGCCCTGGGCCGCGGCATCACCCTCAAAAGCTTCATGCTCGGCGACGGGCTGGCCAAGCGCAGCCTGGCGCAGGTGCGGGCAATCTACGCCGATCTTGCCGGGAAATTGCGTGACGGAAAATTAAACGCCCCGATCGACGCAACCTATCCGATCGAGGAGATCAGGGCGGCACTCGCCCACGCCCAGCGCGGCGGGCGCCAGGGCAAGGTGCTGGTGCTGCCGAACGGGCCGGTCTAGGAGCGCTTTGCCGGTTCATACCGTCGGTCGGGCACAGGCGCCGTGCATGACATCGGAACCCGCCTTCACGCTGGGCATTGAGGAGGAATATTTCCTCGTCAATCGCAGCTCGCGCGATGTCGTCGATGACCCGCCGCCCGAAATGCTGGCGGAATGCGAGGCCTTGTTGTCGGGTCAGGTGAGCCCGGAATTCCTTCGTTCACAGATCGAGGTCGCGACCCGGGCTTGTACGAGCCTCGCCGAGGCGCGGGCGGATCTGGGCCGACTGCGCCGCACCGTCGCGGCGGTGGCCGCCCGCTACGGCATGGCCCCGATCGCCGCCGCCACCCACCCCTTCGCCCGCTGGGACGCGCAGAAGACCACCGGACGGCGCCGCTACGAGGATCTGCGCGACGACTTGCAGGGGGTCGGGCGTCGGCTCGCCATTTGCGGGTTGCATGTGCATGTCGGCCTGCCCGACGACGAGCTGCGCATCGATCTGATGAACCAAGCCTCGTATTTCCTGCCGCATCTGTTGGCGTTGTCGACCTCGTCGCCGTTTTGGCGCGGCGACAATACCGGGCTCAAATCCTACCGCCTGGCGGTGTTCGACGAATTGCCGCGCACCGGCATGCCCGAACGCTTCGACAGCTGGGGCGAATACCGTCGACATGTCGATATTCTGGTTCGCGCCGGGCTGATCGAGGACGCCACCAAGATCTGGTGGGACCTGCGGCCGAGCGAGCGTTTCCCGACATTGGAGATGCGTATCGCCGATTGCTGTACGACGCTCGACGATACATTGGCGATCGCCGCCCTTTATCGCTGCCTGTTGCGGATGTTGTGGCGGCTGAAGCGGGGAAATCAGCGCTGGCGGCTCTATGCCCGGATGCTGATCGACGAGAACCGCTGGCGCGCGCAGCGCTACGGGTTCGACCGCGGCCTCGTCGATTTCGGTCGCGGCGAAATCGTGCCGTTTGGCCAGCTGCTCGAGGAAATCCTGGCGCTGGTCGAACCCGACGCGCGTCACTTCGGTTGCGAGGCCGAAGTGGCGCATGCCCGCGAGATTGCCCGCCGCGGCACCAGCGCCCACCGCCAGCTTGCGATTTTCGACGCAGCACTCGCCGCCGGCGCCAGCCGCAATCAGGCGCTCGCCGCGGTCGTCGATTGGCTGATCGCGGAAACGGCCGGCGGGCTCGATGCGGAAGGCTAAACCCGGGCCGTGCAGGACGGCCTGATCAGGCGGCCGCCGGCTCGGCGAGCGGAACCCGCGTCACCCGGTGCGCCTGGAGGGCGGGCAGCACATCGCGGGCGAAACGGCGGATCTGCTCGATGAACATGTCGTGCGGCAAAACCCCGCGGTTGAGGCTGACCTGCACCGTCTCGGCGCCGGCGCTGTCGGCGGCGTCAATGATCCGGCGCGTCACTTCCTCGGCGGTGCCCCACGGCATGTCTTCGGCCTGGCGCTCGATATCGGCCATCGTCAGCCCGCGAAAATCGGCGCGGGCGAATTGCGCGGCATGGCGGTTTTCGGGACTGACATAATCGGTCGACGACGCCGTCGAATAACCGGTTTCGCGCTGCCGTTCGGTCTCGGTGAAATTGCCGTGGCTGAACAAGGTGCGATTGAAATAGAGATGGTAGGGGCCCATCTCGCGGACCGCCTCGGCCTTGCTTGCAGCGACATAGGCGCTGATGCCGAGCGACAAATGGCCGGGGGTGATGCGATGCCCGGCCGCATCGAGACAGCGCGCGTAATAGCGGATGATGTCGTCGCGCAGGCCGCGCGAGCGGCCAAGACCCGGCGTGATCGGCAAATTGTGGCGAGCGGCGAATTCGATCGATTCCTTGCTGCCGACGACCGGCATCCAGATCGGCGGATGCGGCTGCTGCAATGGTCGCGGCCATAACGCCACATCGGAATAGCTCCAGAACCGGCCCTGATAGGAAAACACCTCCTCGTTCCAGGCGCGGATGATGATCTCGAAGGCCTCCTCGAAGCGGGCGCGCGACTCGTTAAGCGGCACGTTGTGGACCTGGTATTCGCGCGGGATGCCGCGCGCGAAACCGGAGATCAGCCGGCCGTTCGACATGCAGTCGAGCATCGCCAGTTCTTCGGCCAGCCGGAGCGGCTCGTGCAACGGCAACAGATTGCCGTAGATCAGCAAGTTGAGCTTCGTGGTACGCTGGGCGGCGGCCGCCGCGAGCAGGTTGGGCGAGTTCATCAGCCCATAAGGCGAGCAATGATGCTCGTTGAACCCGACACCGTCATAGCCGAGCCGGTCGAGCTCTTCCCAAGCGGCAAGATGCTCGGCATAGGTCCGCGCCGCGATCTCAGGCGTGAAATGCCGTTTGGCGAGCGGATAGGGCAATTCGCCGCCGACCTTCAGGTGATCGAGCTGCTCGCCATAAGCCAGCAGGTCAAAAACAAAGACTTTCATCGCGATGCCTTCCACGGCGGAGCAAACGACAGAATTGTAGCCGATAGCGGCGGCGGGCGGCGTCGCTGCCCCAAGCGAGCGGGCGCGGTCGGGTCGGCGGCGGCTGGCGAGCGTGCTTTCAGCGATGCCAGCGCTTGAGCATCACAAATTTGTCCAATCTCCATGCGGTCCTCGATCATCGGGGAATAGACCTTCCCGCGGCCGCAACCGCCATAGTCTCAGGCATGGCCGACTTCGCTCGAAAACGCGGTCAGCTCCACCCCGATCTTGGCCAGCGCCCGCCGCCACTTCCCGTCGTGATCTCGATCGAACACGATTTCCTCGTCGGCGGGGACCGCAAGCCAGCCATTGGCCTGGATCTCGGCGTCGAGTTGACCCGGCGCCCAGCCGGCATAACCAAGTGCGAACAGGCTGTGGCGCGGCCCCTCGCCTTTGCCGATCGCCCGCATGATGTCGAGAGTGGCGGTGACCGCAATATTACCGCTGATCTCCAGCGTCGCCTCCTCGCGGTAATCGGCGGTGTGCAAGACAAAGCCGCGCCCCGGCTCGACCGGCCCGCCAAAATGCACCGGCTGTGTCCGGGCAAAATCGCCGCACTCGATGTCGAGCTGCTTGAGCAATTCCGCGAGGCTCAGCGAGCCCAGCAGCTTGTTGATCACCAAGCCCATCGCACCGCCGTCGCCGCTATGCGTGCACAGATAGATTACCGAACGGGCAAAGCGCGGGTCGCCCATCTGCGGCATCGCGACCAGCAATTGCCCCGCAAGCGATGTCATCAGCTCCTCCGCGGCGGTCGTCTCGTCATGCCCATATCCCGGTTTGAGGGCATTGGGTAGACGCCGATCATAAGACGTTCGTCGCCATGGACGCATAAAAAACCCAGCCCGGCGCGGCGGTGCCGGGGTGCGATTTGCCCGCCGCCGGCGCCTGTGCTATCGCTGCGGCGAGACTCGGCGCGCTTCCCGCCAGGGAAGGGATCGCCCGGCCTTTGCAAATGGAGGGGATCAATGGCGATCAATGTCGGCGACAAGCTTCCCTCGGTGATGCTGCGACAGGTCACCGCCGAGGGACCGAAAGAAGTCACGAGCGATGATTTCTTCCGCGGCAAAAGGGTTGTTCTGTTTGCCGTACCGGGTGCGTTCACCCCGGCCTGTTCGCAACGTCATCTGCCGGGCTATGTCGAAAAGGCGGCGGAGATCCGGGGAAAGGGTGTCGACGAAATCGCCTGCGTCGCCGTCAACGACGCCGCGGTCATGGCGGCCTGGGGCCGCGACCAAAAGGCCGAGGGCAAGGTCACGATGCTGGCCGACGGCAGCGGCGATTTCGCCCGCGCGCTCGGGCTTGAGATCGATCTCAGTCGAGCCGGGCTGGGCGTGCGTTCGAAGCGCTATGCGATGCTGGTCGAGAATGGCGTCGTCAAGTCGCTGAAGGTCGAAGAACAGCCCGGTCAGGTCGACGCTTCCAGCGCCGAGACAATGCTCAGCATCCTCGGCTAGGCACGGCAGGCGCTATCCGGCGCCCGCGGCAATCGCTGCGGCGTTCACGCGCTCGGCCGTTGCCGGGGCGCCGCCCAGCAGGTGGCGGTAAAGCTCGCGGTAGCGGCGGGCCGACGCTTCCCACAGAAAATCGCGGGTCATTGCCCGGCGCATCATATAAAGCCACACTCGCGGCTCGCGCCGGAGCCGCTCGGCGCGGGTAGCGGTCGCCAGCAATGCAGCCGGGCTCGCTTCGTCAAACGCAAAGCCGGTGGCCGTGCCCTCGGCGAGGGTGACCGCGGACGCGTCGACAACCGTGTCGGCGAGGCCGCCGACCCGACGGACCAGCGGCAAGGCGCCATAACGCAGGGCATAAAGCTGGGTCAGCCCGCACGGCTCGAAGCGCGATGGCATCAGCACCATGTCGGCGCCGGCGATGATCAGATGCGAGAGAGCATCGTCATAGCCGAGCGTGACGGCGATCGAGTTCGGGTTGGCGCGCGCCGCGTCGGCAAAGCCCTGTTCGAGATCGGCATCGCCCGAACCCAATAGCGCAAGACGGCCGCCGCCGGCCACCAGCTCAGGCAGTGCGGCGAGCAGCAAATCGAGTCCCTTTTGCGGGGTCAGCCGGCTGACGACGCCGTAAAGCGGCGCTTCTTGCGCTTCGGCAAGCCCCAATCGCGCGCACAAAGCGGCCTTCGCCGCGCGCTTGCCGGTCGGCGCCGTCTCGCTGTCATAGGGCTGCGGCAAGTTCGGATCGTGGCGCGGATCCCAGATCCGCGGATCGACGCCGTTCAGGATCCCGGTCAGGCGCGATGCCCGCGTCCGCAGCAGCCCGTCGAGCCCCCAGCCGAATTCGGGGGTCTGGATTTCGCGCGCATAGGTCGGACTGACCGTCGTCAGCTGCTCGGCGAAAAACAGCCCGGCCTTGAGGAACGAGACCTGTCCGAAGAACTCGACGCCGGCGACTGCATAAAACGAGGCCGGCAGCGCCAGCTCAGGGAACACTGCGGCCGGAAAGATGCCCCGATAAGCGAGATTGTGAATGGTCAGGATGGTCGCGACCCGGCTTTCGGCCGGCGGGGCGGCAGCGAGATAGGCCGGGGCGAGACCGCCATGCCAATCGTGGCAATGCAGAATGGCGGGGCGCCAGTCGCGGTCGGCGCCGCGCGCCAGAGCCGCTGCGGCCCAGCTGAACAGACCAAAGCGGCGGTGATTGTCCGGCCAATCGCTGCCATCCGGCGCGGCGTAGGGGTTGCCGGGCCGGTCGTAGAATGGCGGATGGTCGACGAGATAGACATAGCGGCCGCTGTCCGGCAGCCGGGCGCGCGCGATCCGCACGCGCTCGCCCGCGTATGGGGTCGCCAAGCGAACGACGTCGGTGATTTCGGTGAAGGCGTCAAGAAATCCGGGAAAACCCGGCAAGATCACCCGCGTGTCGACATCGAGCGCGGCCAGCGCGGGCGGCAATGCCGCGGCGACATCGCCCAACCCGCCCGACTTCACCCACGGGTAGAGTTCGGCGCATGCATGCAATACACGCAGCGACGACGTCCCTGCCCTTGCTCGCTGCGCGATCCTCATCGACGGTCAATCCGGGTTGCGAACCTTACCGGCAAACGCGGCATCGCCGCGTCGGTTGCCGCGATGCGACCGGTCGGCATCAGCTGGCGACGCGGTCGAGCACTTGGCCCTCGGGGCTGAAGCAAGCAGCCAGCAGCGGGCCGCCGCGTCCGGCGCCAGCGTCCATCAGGACCGCAAACTCGCGCTCGACAAAACCGCGCTTGTGCCGATCGAAGCCGGCCACAACCCGGCGAAAGGGCGTAAAAGGCTGCGCGAGCGCCAGCATGTCGCCACTGCCCCACCAAAACGCATCGCCTTGTGCGGCGAGCGGCCGCGACGGATCGATCCCGGCATGAACGAACAGCGCCCCGTCATCGACGACATGGGCGGCGTGATACAGCGAGGAGAGCAATGCCATATGCCCGGGTGCGGCATTGATCGCATTGCGCAGCGCACTTGTCCAACGGGTGATCGTTTGCGGTCCGCCGCGCGCCGCGGCAAGCCCTTGGCCGACATCGCCACCATAGGCGCGGACCGTGGGCTCGATCCCGGCCCTGATCATCCAGGCAAGGATTTCGCCGGGATTGGGCGCAAATTGAAGCTGCAGCAGTTTTTGCAGCATCTCTTCCTGAGCGCCGCGCAGAAAGACCACGTCGCACACCAGCCCGCCGCGGCGGGCGAGCACGCGCCGGCGAAAATCGAGCAGCTCGTCAACCGTTTCGCGCACGGCCGGGCCGTGGCCCGTATAATTGCCGAGATAAACGATGCGATCGCCGTGATAAAAGCGCTCGCTGATCCGGTCATGGATTCGCGCGAGCGCCGCCGCAGCGCCGTGGATTGCCGCGACCGCCCACACCCGGCGGGCACCGCGCAGCTGCGCCAGCCGCGGTCCGCCGCGTCGTAGGGTTACCCCGAGCGGCAAGCGCCTCCTGCCGCCGACGTTATGCCGTCAGCAACTGCTCGATCCGCTGGGTCGCCGTCGTCTCGTCGATGCGTTCGACCGCAGCGAATTCGCGTACAAAACGATCCAGCGCCGCCTGATAAATCTGCCGCTCGCTATAGGACTGCTCGGGCTGTCCAACATTGCGATAAAGATCGCGCACCACCTCGGCAATCGAACCCGGATCTCCCGACGCGATCTTGGCCTGGTATTCTTGCGCACGCCGGCTCCACATTGTCCGCTTCGCGCGCGAGCGGCCGCGCAGCTTGGCCAGCGCGGCGTCCATTTCCTTGCGGCTCGACAATTTGCGCAGACCCGAGGCTTTGGCCTTGGCCACCGGTACGCGCAAGGTCATCCGGTCTTTGTCAAAGGCGACGACAAACACGCTCAGCGTATGTCCGGAGATTTCCTGGGTCTCGATCGCGACAATCTTGCCAACACCATGCGTCGGATAAACGACCAAGTCGTCGACGGCGAATAACGGCTTTTCCGACGTCATGGGCATCTCTCACAACCGACCGAATACTGCTGCCGGGACGCTGCGCACGAACAGGGCTCAGCGAGACCCGGATACGGCCGAAAAGAAAGCGTATCCGGGCGGCAATGCGTCAGTGGCACTGCCGAAATCTAATATCATGAACGACGCCTCAAAGGCCAGCGGGTCACGCATGCCGGCGACGCATAACGCCCGCGATCAGACCCTCGCGCCGACCCCGGCGCGCGGTGGTCAATCGCCGCCGGGTTTCGGGCTGAAATACTTCTCGTATTTGTCGGGCACGTCCTTCCACTCTTCAGCGTCGGGCGGCTCCGGTTTTTTGCGGGTGATGTTCGGCCAAGTGCCGGCATATTGTCGATTGAGTTCGACCCAGCGATCGGCCTCGGGCTCGCTGTCCGGAATGATCGCATCAACCGGGCATTCCGGCTCGCACACCCCGCAATCGATGCATTCGTCGGGGTGGATGACGAGCATGTTTTCCCCTTCGTAGAAGCAGTCGACCGGGCACACCTCGACGCAATCCATGTACTTGCAGCGGATGCAGGCTTCGGTGACGACGTAGGTCATGGTGTCGGCATTCTCTCCTCAGTTTCGTGGTGGCCGCTCAGACCGTATCTGCGAGCCCAAGCCGCTCCAACACGCGCTGGCGCGCCAAGCCGCGTTCGCGGTCGGGGATATAGATCAGCCCACCGACGCGGCGCAGCAGGCTGTCCTCATAGGCGTCGAGGGCGCCATCGGCATACGCCACCTCCCAGAGCATCTCGATGAGTTCGATGCGCTGCTCGTAGGACAGCCTTTCGTTGATGACGCGGGTGAAATGGAACAGTTCGGCCGCACGATCGGCCGCGCGCTCACCCGCCGCCAACAGCGCCCGCGCATCGGCCTGTGACAAATTGAACCGCCGCTCGAGAAGTTTTGCCACGACGGCGCGCTCCCGCTCGTCAAAATGGTCGTGGCTGTGCGCCACCTCGGCAAGCAGCGCCGCCAATGCCAGCTCCAGCTCGTCCTGGCGTTCGCGCGCGTGGTCGGCGGCACCGGTCAACCATCCTATGATGCTGTCGATCATTGTCTGCTGCCTAACATAGGCGATCGCCGGGCGGCAACCCCACGCGGTTTGGGGTTTTGGCGGCGCCGCATCCGCCGCCGCTCACGGAAGCGAAGCCGGGGGCCGGCCGTTCTTGCCGCGGACATTGCGAAGGAGCGCCCGTGGCAAGACGCGGCACCATCATTGTTCTCCATTTTGTCGGACGGATGCCGTTGGCCGGGATCGCCTGGCAGGCGATGCATTACCTCGTCGGGCTGCAGCGGCTGGGTTACGACGTCTGGTACATCGAAGACAGCGGCGCCAACCCCTATGATCCGCGCATCGCCAGCGTCGTCATGGAGTGCGATTACAACGTCGCCTATCTGCGGCGGGCGATGGCGGCCTACGGTTTTGACGGCCGCTGGGCGTATTGGGACGCGATCAACGACGCCTGGCATGGGCTCGCCCGCGAGCGGGTCGCGCGGCTCTATCGCGAAGCCGACGCCCTGATCAATCTCTGCGGCGCAACCCAGTTGCGTGATGAGCACCTTTGCTGTCCGCGGCGGATCATGATCGACACCGATCCGGGGTACGAGCAGATCAAATATGCCCAGGCCGATCCCGGGGCCCGCGCCTATCTCGACGCCCACACCCATTTTTTCAGCTATGGCGAGAATCTTGGCAGCGCCGATTGTCCGGTGCCGCTTGGCGGGCTCGACTGGCACCCGACCCGCCCGCCGGTGGTTGTCGATTTGTGGCCGCGGGAGCGCGCACGCGCCGGATACGGGTTCACGACCATCGCCACCTGGGAGAACAGGGGTAAAAACATCGACTTCGGCGGAACCCGCTATATCTGGTCGAAGCACGTGAATTTTCTGCATTTTCTCGATCTGCCGCAGCGCCGTCCGGCGATCCGTTTCACGCTGGCGATGGATCCGCCCGATGCGACGGTTCGCGCCCGGGTCGCCGAGGCCGGCTGGCGGATCGCCGATCCTGGTCCGATCTCGGCGAGCATGGAGGCCTATCGCGCCTTCATCGCCGGTTCGGACGGCGAATTCACGGTCGCCAAAGACATTTATGTGCGTCCGCACAGCGGCTGGTTCAGCGACCGCAGCGTCTGCTACCTCGCCGCCGGGCGACCGGTGGTGACGATGGGCACCGGCTTCGCCAAATTTATTCCCGTCGGGCGTGGTTTGTTCGCCTTTAACGCGGAACAGGACGCGCTCGCCGGCATCGACGCGATCGCCGCCGATTATGCAACCCACAGTGAAGCGGCGCGCGAGATCGCCGCTGAATATTTCGGCGCCGAGGGTGTTCTCGCCGCGCTGATGCGCCGCGTCGGGCTCTGACTTCGACGGCTTTGCCTCTATGATGCCGGGGAGCCTGGCGGCTCGCTGCAGCAGGAGGCGAAGATGAGCGACCCACAGATCGGCGCGTTGCGCGCCAAATTGGCGGCCCGGCCGCGCTCCGACGATTATCGGCAGCGCCGTCAGGACATCGATGCCCGCGGCCTGGCCTACGGTATTGCCGCCGATGTCGGGGTCGAGCCGCTGAGCGCCAACGGCGTGCGCGCGGAATGGACCACGACCCCGAATGCCTCGCGTGACGGCGCCCTCCTCTACCTGCACGGTGGCGGCTATGTGATCGGCTCGCTCGACAGCCATCGTCACCTCGTCGCCGAGGCCGGGCGTGCCTGCGCGGTCGGCGCGCTGGCGCTCGACTATCGTCTTGCCCCGGAACATCCGTTTCCGGCGGCGGTCGAGGATGCGCTCGCCGGCTACCGCCATTTGTTGGCGCGCGGTCTCGCACCCGGGCGGATCGCGATTGCCGGTGACAGCGCCGGCGGCGGATTGGTGGTCGCAGCCATGCTGGCGATTCGTGAAGCCGGCTTGCCCCAACCGGCCTGCGGCTGGTGCATATCGCCGTGGGTCGATATGGAAGCCGCGGGAGAGACGATGTCCTCCCGCGCCGCCGCCGATCCGACCGTGCAGCGCGCTGGAATTCTCGACATGGCGCGGCTTTATCTGAACGGTGCCGACCCGCGCGCGCCATTGGCCTCACCGATCTATGCCGACCTCAAGGGGCTGCCGCCGCTGCTGATCCAGGTCGGCGCCTGCGAAACCCTGCTCGACGACGCGTTGCGGCTGGCCAAAGTCGCCGGCGCCGCCGATGTCCGGGTCGAGCTCGAGATCTGGCCGGAAATGATCCATGTCTGGCATCTGTTTCATCCCGAACTCGAGGCGGGGTTGCGGGCGATCCGGGCGGGCGGCGATTTTGTCCGCGCGATGCTTGGCTGAGCCGGCGCGGCGCGACAGCCGGCCGGGGTCGTGCTTGCCGGGCGCGCGCCGCAGGCTCATGATCACGGCCACACAATTTCCGCCTTTGCGTTGGAGGCGAGGCCATGCCTGCGGCACCGGCGCTTGTCCTGACCGCCGACAGCATCACCCGGATCGGCGCTGAAGCTGCCGGCGCTGTCGTCGTCAACGGCTCCCATGGCGGCACATACGCCGCCTATGTCGCGGCCAAGCTCGGGGTCGCCGCGGCGATCTTCAACGACGCCGGGGTCGGGCGCGACCGCGCCGGCATTGCCGGTCTCGATTACCTCGAGCGGCTCGGCATTCCCGCGGCCGCGGTCGGGCATATGTCCGCGCGCATCGGTGACGGCGCCGACATGATCGCGCGCGGCGTTGTGAGCCATGCCAACCCGCTGGCGCAGGCGCTCGGCTGCGGTCCCGGGATGGCCTGTCGGGAAGCGGCGACGGCGCTGGCCCAAGCCGCGCCGCGCCGGCGCGAGCCGCCGGCCGCGCTCGAGGCGGCGTTTTTGCTGATCGCCGAACCGCCGCCGGTCTGGGCGCTCGATTCGGCCTCGGCGGTCGCAGCCGAGCATATCGGCGCGATCGTCATTACCGGCTCTCATGGCGGGCTGCTCGGCGGCAAGCCCGAGACTGCGCTCAAATACGATGCGCTGGCCGCGCTCTTCAACGATGCCGGGATCGGCATCGACGAAGCCGGGGTCACCCGGCTGCCGGCACTCGATGCGCGCGGCATCGCCGCCGCGACCGTGACCGCTCAGAGCGCGCGCATCGGCGATGCGCGCTCGACCTATGAGGATGGTATCCTCTCGCGCGTCAATGCCCGCGCCGCCGCCCTTGGTGTAGCGCCCGGGCAGAGCGCCCGCGACTTTGTCGCCGCCGTTCGTCGCGCTGAACAAGACCGGAAGGAACAGGCATGAGCGAAACAGACCGGGCCAGCAACCGTCCCTCGGGGCGTATGAATGGCGGCCGGGCCATGGCCGAAATGCTGCGCCTTGCCGAGGTCGGACCGATGTTTGGCATGGGCGGGTTTCAGCTGCTGCCGTTCTACGACGCGCTGGGCCAGCTCGGCTTGAGCCATTTTCTGATCAATGACGAACGCTGCGGCGCCTTTGCCGCCGAAGCCTATGCTCGCGTGACCAACCGTCCGGGGGTGTGCGACGGCACCCTCGGCCCCGGCGCCACCAACCTCGTCACCGGGCTGGTCGAGGCGCTGAACGCCGGCACCCCGGTCATTGCTTTTGCCGGCGACACCAACCGCAGCCACTCCTGGAAAAACATGACCCAGGAAAGCCGCCAGGTCGAAATCCTGCGGCCGGCGGTCAAGGAGGTGATCCGCGTCGAACAAACCGCCCGGGTCCCGGAACTGCTGGCCCGCGCCTTTGCGGTTGCCACCTCCGGCCGCGCCGGGCCGGTGCTGGTCGATGTGCCGGAGGATGTCTGCCACGGCAGCCATGATTTCACGGCCGAGGATTTTGCCCTCGACCCGACGACGCTGCAGGCGCCGGCCCGCCGCATCCGCCCCGACCGCGCCGATGTCGCCCGCGCCGCCGCAATGCTGGCGCAAGCCAAACGGCCGCTGATCTTGGTCGGCGGCGGCATTCACTGGTCGCAGGGTTACCAGGCGCTGCTGAAGCTCGCCGAGGCGCAGGCGATCCCGGTTGCGCATACGATGAGCGGCAAGGGCGCGATCCCGTGTATCCATCCCCTCTCGGTGGGGCTGTTCGGCCGCTATTCGCGCATCGCCAACGAACTGATCGAGGCCGCCGATTGCCTGCTGGTGGTGGGCTGCAAGCTCGGCGAGATCGCGACCAAACGCTACCAATTGCCGGCGCGCTCGGTACCGCTGATCCACCTCGAAATCCTCGCCGAGGAGATCGGCCGCTGCTTTCCGCCGGCGGTGGCGTTGTGGGGCGATGCCCGCGCCGGGTTGGAGGATCTCGCCGACGCACTGGCCGAGGATGCGCGGACCGCCCGCGCCCAGCGCGCCGATTATGCCGCCGAGATCCCGCGGCGCATGGCGGCCTGGCGGGAAGAGGCTTCGGCCCGGCTCGATTCGAGCGAACGGCCGGTGCATATGGCGCGGCTGTGCCGCGAGTTGAACCGCGCCCTGCCGGCCGACAGCATCCTCGTCGCCGATGGCGGCTTTGCCGGGCATTGGACGGGGCTGCTCTACGACACGAAAACCGCCGGCCGGCATTTCATTCCCGATCGCGGCTTTGCCTCGATCGGCTACGGGCTGCCGGGCGGGATCGGCGCCGCGCTTGCCGCTCCCGCCGCGCCGGTCGTCGCGATTACCGGTGATGCCGGCTTCAACATGATGCTCGGCGAACTGGAAACCGCGCGCCGCGCCGGGCTGGGGCTGACGATCGTGGTCGTCAACAACGCCGCCTCCGGTTATGTCAAGGCGTTGCAATACGCGGTGTTCCGCGGCCGCTATCAGTCTTCCGATCTGGTCGAGATGGATTACGCCGCGATCGCGCGCGCGATGGGCTGCGCCGGAGTGCGTGTCGAGGACCCCGATCAACTGCCCGCGGCGCTGGCCGCCGGCATCACCGATCGCAGTCGCCCGACGGTCATCGACGTGATCGTAACCCGTGACCCGGCGCGCATGCTGCCGGCGGTCGACAACCGCACGATCGAGGTCCGCGAGGGCGACCGCCCCGCGTGATCGCGAACGGCTCGGGTCAGCCCGGCGCCACCGGTAGCGGGCTTGTCGGGAAACCGGCCTCGGGTCGTCGCGCCCCGCAACCGGCGGCGCATCCCCGATTTCGGGCAAAGCCGATGAGTTGGCGGCCGGTCAGGCACCGGCGATGCTGCCGTGCGTTACCGCCAGTCGCGGCGGATTGCGCAATGTCTGATAGATCACGCAATAGCGCTCGCTGGTCGCCACCAGGCGCTCGACGGTCGCCGGGTCGGCGTCGGTGTCGAGATCAAAACGCAGCGTGACATCGGTCAGCCCGATCGGTGTGTTGCGGTCGACGCCCAGCGTGCCGCGCGCATCCCAATGGCCCTCGGCGGTAACCCGGCCGCCGCGCAACTTGACCCCCATCGCAGTCGCAACGGCGTTGAGCGTGACGCCGGCGCAGGCGACCAACGCTTCGAGCAGCATGTCGGCGGAGCAGGCGAGGCTGCCGTCGCCGCCGGTCGCCGGGTGCAGGCCGGCTTGCGTCTCCCCGGCCCAAGAGCTGATCCGACAGCCGACCCGGTCGAGATCGAGGACCGCTTCGGCGCGCGCTTCGACCCGCGCGGCCGCCGGTTCTTGGCGATACCGATTTTTAAGCGGCGCCTGCAGAGCGCGCAGTTCGTTTGCGTCCATCTGTCCCGATCCTGTTGCCTCGGCCTAGATTGAGCGGTGTAGGGTGCCGCGCCGGTCGGAACAAGAGGGATCCGATGCCCAAGGAGATCCGCCTCAACGCGTTCGATATGAACTGTGTGGCGCACCAGTCGCCCGGCTTGTGGCGGCATCCGCGCGATCGGGCGCTCGCCTACAACACGCTCGATCACTGGGTCGAACTGGCGCGGCTCCTCGAGCGCGGCAAGTTCGACGCCCTGTTCCTGGCCGATGTTCTCGGCGTCTACGACGTCTTCCGCGGCTCGCCCGATGCCGCGATCGCCGGCGCGGTGCAGGTGCCGGTCAACGACCCGTTGCTGCTGGTTCCGGCGATGGCCTATGTCACCCGCCATCTCGGCTTTGGCGTCACCTGCACGGTTTCCTATGAACACCCCTACACCTTGGCGCGCCGCTTTTCGACGCTCGACCATCTGACCGCCGGACGCATCGGCTGGAACGTCGTCACCGGCTATTTGAACAGCGCCGCCAAGGGTATGGGTCTCGACCGCCAGCCCGAGCACGACACCCGCTACGAGATTGCCGAAGAATACATGCAGATGGTCTACCGGCTGTGGGAGGGCAGCTGGGAGGATGCGGCGATCCTGCGCGACCGCGAGCACGGCGTTTTTGCCCGCCCCGACAAGGTTCATCGGATCCGCCACGACGGCAAATATTTCGCTCTCGACGCGATCCATCTGTGCGAGCCCTCACCGCAGCGCACGCCGCTGATCTACCAGGCCGGGGCCTCGACCCGCGGACGCCAGTTCGCGGCCACCCATGCCGAATGCGTCTTCATCAACGGGCCGTCAAAGCAGGTGGTGGCGCCGATTGTCGCCGATCTCCGGCGCCGTGCCGCGGCGGCCGGGCGCAACCCCGCCGAGATCCTGATTTTCACAATGATCACCGTGGTGACCGCCGCCACCTCCGCGGCCGCCTGGGAGAAACTCGAAGATTACCGACGCTACGCCAGCGAGGAGGGCGGGCTGGTGTTGATGTCGGGATGGACCGGGGTCGATTTCTCGCGGTACCGGCTCGACGATCCGGTCCGACACAGCCGCCAGGACGCGCAGACCTCGGCGCTCGAGGCGTTCACGATCGCCGATCCCAACCGGGTGTGGACGGTTCGGGAGATTGCCCGGCACGCGGCGATCGGCGGTCGCGGACCGTTACTGGTCGGCTCGGCCGAGGAGATCGCCGACCAGCTGATCGCATGGGTTGACGAGACCGATATCGACGGCTTCAACCTCGCTTATGCTCTGTTGCCGGAGAGCTTTGCCGATTTCATCGAGCTGGTCGTGCCGGAGTTGCAGAAGCGCGGCCGTTACAAGCAAGATTACGCGCCGGGCACGTTGCGCGAAAAGCTCTATGGCCCGGGTCGCGCCCGGCTTGGCACCGACCACCCGGCGGCGCGGTATCGTTGAGCCAATCCAGGGCGTCGACCGACCGGGGCCGGACCCGGCGCCTGAGCTTCGAGGTTCGGGTTGCCGCGCCGCCGACGCGGGCGCATCATCGGCCAAAATCAATCGGCCCCATCGGCTGCAATCAATCGAGGGAGCGCGCGCATGACCCTCTCGACCCAAAGCCTGTCGGCGGAAACCGTTTCGCCAAACCTGCCGCCCGACGCGCAGCGTGAAATGCTGCGCCGCATGCTGACGATCCGCCGCTTCGAGGAACGCGCCTCGGACGATTACCGCGCTGGCAAGATCTACGGTGTCGTCCATTGTTATATCGGCGAAGAGGCGGTCGCGGTCGGGGTGTGCTCGGCGCTCGGTCCGGGCGACCGAATCATCTCGACCCATCGCGGCCATGGCCATTGCATCGCCAAGGGCGCCGATTTGAACCGCATGATGGCCGAGCTATACGGTCGCCGCACCGGCTATTGCAAAGGCAAGGGCGGCTCGATGCACATCGCCGATTTCGGCATCGGCATGCTCGGCGCCAACGGCATTGTCGCCGGCGGCATCGCGATTGTCACCGGGGCCGGTCTCGCCGCGCAGATGGAAGGCAAAGGTGCGGTGGCGGTGTCGTTTTTTGGCGACGGCGCCTCGAATGCGGGGCCGTTTCACGAATGCCTCAACATCGCGGCGACCTGGAAACTGCCGATGGTCTATGTCTGCGAAAACAACATGTACGCTGCCCAGACCGCCGCGGCCGCCACGCACGCGCTCTCCGACGTCGCCGCCCGCGCTCAGGGCTATGGCATTCCGGGGGTCGTTGTCGACGGCAACGACATCTTCGCGGTCTACCAGGCCGCCAATCGCGCCGTCGAGCGGGCGCGCCGCGGCGAGGGGCCGAGCCTGATCGAGTGCAAGACCTATCGCTGGCGTGCGCATACCGAGCGTCCCGGCCAGCCCGATCCGCGCGACCGCGGCGAAATCGAAGCGTGGAAGCGGAGCGACCCGATCGCGCGGCTCGAGCGGCAATTGCGCGAGCAAGGCCATCTCGACGACGCCGGTCTCGCCGCGATCGAGCGCGAAGTCATGGACGCGATCGCGGCGGCGATTTCGTTTGCCGAAGCGAGCCCGTTCCCGGAGCCGGACGAGGCGACAGCGGACGTGTTCGCGGCGTGAAGGGGGAGCAGAAGATGCGTGAGCTCACCTACAACGAGGCCGCCCTCGAGGCGGTGGCCGAGGAGATGCGGCGCGACCCCAAGATCTTCTATATGTCGACCGACGCGCTGCCGCCGCTGCTCAACGAATTCGGCCCCGAGCGGATCCGGGCAACCCCGATCACCGAGGCGGCGTTTACCGGCATGGCGATCGGCGCCGCCGGCTGTGGGTTTCGGCCGATTGCGGATTGGCGGCAGGTCACCTTCTGCTTTGTCGCGATGGACCAGATCGTCAACCAGGCCGCCAAAATCCATTACATGTTCGGCGGCCAAGTGCCGTTTCCGATCCTGTTCCGCGCCGCGGTCGGCGGCGGCGGCCGGGTCGCCGCCCAGCATTCGCAATCGCCTTATTCGATGTTCATGAATGTCGCCGGCCTCAAGATGTTTCTGCCGTCGACGCCCTACGATATCAAAGGCCTGATCAAGACCGCGATCCGCGACAACAACCCGGTCATCTCGTTCGAATCGAGCCGGCTCAACGCGCGCAAGGGTGCGGTGCCGGACGAGGATTACACAATCCCGCTCGGGGTGGCCGACATTAAGCGCGAGGGCAAGGACGTCACCGTGGTGGCGCTCGCCTGGCTCGTGCACGAGGCCTTGGCGGCTGCCGAAGAGCTCGACAAGGAAGGCGTTTCGGTCGAGGTCGTCGATCCGCGCAGCCTGGTGCCGCTCGATACCGAAACGATCCGCCATTCGGTGCAGAAGACCGGGCGCCTCGTGATCGCCGACGAGGCCGGGCCGACGGCCGGTTTTTCCGCCGAGATTGCGGCGGTCGCCACCGAGGATCGGGCGACTTTTGCCGCGCTCAAAGCGCCGGTCAAGCGCGTCTGCGCCCTGCCGGTGCCGATCCCGTACAGCCCGGTGCTGGAAAACCACGTCTTCCCGGATCGCGACCGCATCATTGCCGGGGTTCGGTCGGTGCTCGAACCGTGATCGGGGGTGACGGATTGGCGACGCCCTTACGATCCGGTCACGCCGCCTCCCAGATGCGGCGGATCTGGCGGCGCTGCCCGGCGTCGGGGAGCGGCCCGCGGCCGGCGGCGAGATTTTCGGCCATATGGCCGGGATTGCCGGTGGCCGGGATCACGCAGGTCACCGCCGGCTCGGCCAGGATGTATTTGAGCAGCAGCTGCCCCCAGCTTGCGCAACCGAGCTCGTCCGCCCAGACCGGAAGCGGCCGACCGCGGAGATGGCGCAGCAAGCTGCCCTGGCCCAACGGCTGGTTGACGATGACCGCGACGCCGCGCGCCGCGGCTACCGGCAGGAGCCGCTGTTCGGCCGATGCGGCTGCGGCCGAATAGCCGCATTGGACAAAATCGATGCCGGGTTCGGCGTCGAGAATGGCGGCAAGATCGGCGAGTGCGCGCTCGGTGTAATGGGTGATGCCGATATAGCGGACGCGGCCTTCGGCTTTCATTCGGCGCAGAGTTGCCAAATGAGTGCGCCAGTCGACGAGGTTGTGGATCTGCACGAGGTCGATGACTGCGCTGCGCAACCGGCGCGCCGAGCGCTCGATCTCGGCGACGCCGGCGTCGCGCCCGGTCGTCCACACCTTGGTCGCAAGAAAGGTCCGCTCGCGCAGGCCAAGCTCGGCGACGAGATCGCCGGTCACCGCCTCGGCGCGGCCGTACATCGGCGAGGTGTCGATCATGCGGGCGCCGCCATCGACAAGCCGGCGCACCACCTCGCGCAACCGCCGGCGCGTCGGCTGGTCGGCGCCGACATCGAACACAGGCCAGGTGCCAAGCCCGATCACCGGCAATTCCTCGCCGCTCGACGGGATCGGCCGCGACAGGATCGGCGGCTCGGTCATGCCCGTGACCCTCTCCCGATTGAGACCGCGCTGCGCGCCGGCGACGGCCCTCGCGGCAGTCGATTTACCCGCCGATTGACCGCCGGCGCCGCGCCCGCGATATGCACCTAGATTAGGCGCCGAGCGCGGCCAGGCGAAGGGCGCGGCGGCGCATGACCTGCCAGGCGAGCCGCTCGCCGGCCCGGCAAAGCCGGCTGTTGGCGCACAGACCGGCGGCTTTGAACAGCATTTTGACAGCGCCCGCGACATGGGCTTCGCGATAGACCGCAAAGGCGTGTCGGGCGTAGTTGCGGCTGCAGCGCCGGCGGTCATAGCGCCCGTTAAACTCGTTGGCGGCGTAATAGGCGCAGGCGAGTTCGTCGTCGCGGGCCTCGGCGAGGCGCCGCAGCACGACCAACAGCCGGCGCCAAAACCCGACACCCTCGCGCACGCGGTAGCGCTCGAGCGTGCGGCGGAAAAGCTTGTAATGGCGCACCTCGTCGGCGGCGATCCGCCGGCAGATCTCCTTCAGCACCGGCTCGGCGGCGGCATCGGCAAGCGCCCGGTAATAGGAGCTGGTGCCGGTCTCGACGACGCAGCGCGCGACCATCTCGCCGGTGCGCGAGCCGCGACGCGATCGGCTGCACTCAAAGTCGACCCGGAAGGAATCGCGAAAGCGGGCGAAGGCGGCGGCGAAGTCGAACCCGGGGTCGGCCAGCGCCGCCCAGCGTGCAAGCGCCCGGCCGTGCTGGATTTCCTCCTCGCCCCAGCGCTGCGCGCTCGCCCGAAATTCCGGGTCGTCGGCAAAAACAAGGCAGAGATGGCGGGCATAAGCGCCGCCATTGTATTCGACCAGCGCGGCCGCCTTGACGATGCGGGTGATGCCGGGATCAAGCTTGCCCGCATCGAACCGCTCCCAGCCGATGTCGTCGAGTTGCCAGCGTGCCATGCCGCCTCCGATCGGCATCGCGACGGGTGCCGGTTTAACACCCGAGCGGGACCCGTTCCTCGTTATTACGGCGACATAATCCGACGGGCAATCCTAATGCCCGGCAAGTTCGGCCACAGCCTGCAGTTTCGCCTGCGCCACCCGCTCATCACGTTCAAGCGCCGCGAGTTCGATCAACAGCTGCTCGCGATCGGTGCCGGTCGCGCGGGCAACCCGCTCGCGCAGGCTGGGCAGATTGCCGCGCACAACCTGCAACTCGGCCTCGATCGCGGTGCGGTCGAGGTCTTCGGCCGGGATGGCGGCGTCGGCGAGCACCGTGCAGCGCTCCGGCGTGACCTCGGCAAAGCCGCCGACGACAAAGATCCGCCGGGTCACCGATTGGCCCTGATAGACCGCGATCGTTCCCGGCCGGATTGTCGAGATCAGCAGCGAGTGACCGGGCAGCACCCCAAAATCGCCCTCGACACCGGGGACGACGACCATATCGACCGGCTCGGACAGCACCATGCGCTCGGGTGTGACCAGTTCGAAACTGACTTGCTCAGGCATCGCGGCACCGCGGCTCAAGCCGCCTCGGCGGCCATCCGGCGCGCCTTTTCAACCGCTTCCTCGATCGTGCCGACCATGTAAAAGGCGCTCTCCGGCAAATCGTCATATTCGCCGGCGACGATCCCTTTGAAGCCCTTGATCGTATCTTCGAGATTGACGAATACGCCGGGGGTTCCGGTAAACACTTCGGCGACGTGGAAGGGCTGCGACAGGAAGCGCTGGATCTTGCGCGCGCGGGCGACCGTCAGCTTGTCTTCTTCGGACAATTCGTCCATGCCGAGAATCGCGATAATATCCTGCAGCGATTTGTAGGTCTGCAGCACCCGCTGCACGTCGCGGGCGACCCCGTAATGCTCTTCGCCGACGATGCGCGGATCGAGCATGCGCGAGGTCGAATCGAGCGGGTCAACCGCCGGGTAGATGCCGAGTTCGGCGATCTGACGCGACAGCACCGTGGTCGCATCGAGATGGGCAAAAGAGGTCGCCGGCGCGGGATCGGTCAAATCGTCGGCCGGTACGTAAATCGCCTGCACCGAGGTGATCGAGCCTTTTTTGGTGGTCGTGATGCGTTCCTGCAAGGTTCCCATGTCAGTCGCCAGGGTCGGCTGATAGCCGACCGCCGACGGGATGCGCCCCAACAGCGCCGACACTTCGGAACCGGCCTGGGTGAAGCGGAAGATGTTGTCGACGAAAAACAACACATCCTGGCCTTCCTCGTCGCGAAAATATTCGGCGATCGTCAGGCCGCTGAGGCCGACCCGCGCCCGCGCTCCGGGCGGCTCGTTCATCTGACCGTAGACGAGAGCGGCCTTTGAGCCGGGCCCGTTCGGATTGATGACCCCGGATTCGATCATCTCGTGGTAGAGGTCGTTGCCCTCGCGGGTGCGCTCGCCAACCCCGGCAAACACCGAATAGCCGCCATGGGCCTTGGCGATATTGTTGATCAGCTCCATGATGATGACCGTCTTGCCGACCCCGGCGCCGCCGAACAGCCCGACCTTGCCGCCGCGCGCATAGGGGGCCAGAAGATCGACCACCTTGATCCCGGTGACGAGGATCTGGGCTTCGGTTGACTGGTCGGTAAATTCGGGCGCCGGCTTGTGAATCGGCGAGCGACGGGTGGTCGAGACCGGGCCGCGCTCATCGACCGGCTCGCCGATCACATTGAGAATGCGGCCCAGGGTTTCCGGGCCGACCGGCATCATGATCGGTTCGCCGGTGTCGACCGCCTGGGCGCCGCGCACCAGCCCGTCGGTCGTGTCCATCGCAATCGTGCGCACGACGTTCTCGCCCAGCTGCTGCGCCACCTCGAGAACGAGCTTGCCGCCCGCGCGCTCGACATGCAGCGCATTGAGGATGGCCGGCAATTCGCCGTCGAAATGGACATCGACGACCGGGCCGATAATCTGGGTGATCGTGCCGATGCTGTTTCGTGCCATATTCAGCAATATCCTCGTCTGGTCCCGACAGTTGAACGGCGAAAGCCTCCGCGCATTGACCATCCGAGATCGATTCGGCAATTGCGACGGGGCTGTCTTTCTTTGTGCTTCAGCACGGCGACGGGCGTAGGGGTCTGTGCATCATGCGGCATGCAAGGCTTCGGCGCCGGAGATAATCTCGATCAGCTCCTTGGTGATCGCCGCCTGGCGGGTGCGGTTATAATTCAGCGTCAGCCGGGCGATCATATCACCGGCGTTACGCGTGGCGTTGTCCATCGCGGTCATCCGCGCTCCCTGCTCGCTCGCCGCGTTTTCGAGCAGCGCGGTGTAGATCTGCACGGCGAGGTTTTGCGGCAGCAATTCGCCGAGAATCTCCTCCTCCGACGGTTCGAACTCGTAAACGCCGGTCGCAGCACCGGAGGCGGCGCTTTCGGCTTCGGCCTCGACCGGAAACGGGATCAGCTGCTGGACCGTCACGATCTGGGTTATCGCCGAGCGAAACCGGTTATAGATGATCGAACAGGTGTCGAATGAACCGCCGCGAAACAGCACCAAAAGCCGCTCGGCGATATTGCGCGCTTCGTCAAACGATATTTGCCGCCGCCCGACATCGGTGAGGCTGTCGTGGATCAGCCGCCCAAAGTCGCGGCGCAATCCGTCGCGCCCTTTGCGGCCGATCGTCAGGATCATGACGCGCTTGCCGGCGCTTTCGAGCTCGCGGATGCGGCGCCGCGCTTCGCGCAGGATCGAGGCGTTAAACCCGCCGGCCAGACCCCGATCCGAGGTCGCGATGACCAGCAGATGCGTGGCCTGGCCGCCGGTGCCGACCAGCAAGGGCGGCGCCCCCGGCATCCCCGCCATTCGCGCCGCAAGCGAAGCGAGAACGCGCTGCATGCGCTGCGCATAGGGCCGCGCCGCCTCGGCCTGCTCCTGGGCGCGGCGCAGCCGTGATGCGGCCACAACCTTCATCGCCGCGGTGATCTTTTGCGTCGATTGGACACTGCGGATGCGGGTGCGCAGATCCTTCAGGCTCGGCATGGAGGTCGGGCCCCGTTCGTGACGTAAACCTAGGCCGGCTCAGCCAGCGGAGGAACCGGCGGATGGCTCTTCCGTCGGCGCCGGGCAATCGGGTTGCGTGCCATGATCAGCGGCGAGAATGCTCTGCCGTGGGCGGCAGCGAGGGTCCTAGACAAAGGTGTTGACAAAGCCGTCGAGGAACTCGACGAGCCCCTTTTCGACCTCCGGCGACACTTCCCGCTCGGTGCGGATCGCGTCGAGCAATTCCGGCCGTGTGGCGCGCAACTCGCCGAGCATCGCCGCCTCGAACCGGGTCACATTGGCGACCTCGATCCGGTCGAGGTAGCCGCGCGTGCCGGCGAAAATCGAGACCACCTGCTCTTCGACCGCCATCGGTGCGAATTGCGGCTGCTTCAACAATTCGGTCAGCCGTGAGCCGCGCGCCAGCAGGCGCTGCGTTGCCGCATCGAGATCGGAGGCGAATTGCGAGAACGCGGCCATCTCGCGATACTGCGCGAGTTCGAGCTTGATGCGCCCGGCGACCTGTTTCATGGCTTTGATCTGTGCCGCCGATCCGACCCGGCTGACCGACAGGCCGACATTGATGGCCGGGCGGATGCCGCGATAGAACAATTCGGTCTCGAGAAAGATCTGGCCGTCGGTGATCGAGATCACATTGGTCGGAATGTAGGCCGAAACGTCGCCCGCCTGGGTCTCGATGATCGGCAATGCCGTCAGCGAGCCGGCGCCGTGCTCTTCGTTCATTTTGGCGGCGCGCTCCAAGAGCCGCGAATGCAAATAGAAGACGTCGCCGGGATAGGCCTCGCGTCCCGGTGGCCGTCGCAATAACAGCGACATTTGCCGGTAAGCGACGGCATGCTTCGACAAATCATCATAAATAATAAGTGCATGCATACCGTTGTCGCGGAAATATTCACCCATCGCACAGCCCGCGTAGGGCGCCAGATATTGGAGCGGCGCCGGCTCGGAGGCGGTGGCGGCGACGACGATCGAGTAGTCGAGCGCACCGTAATCTTGCAAGGTCTTGACTATCTGCGCCACTGAAGAGCGCTTCTGCCCGATCGCGACGTAAATGCAATAGAGCTTCAGACGTTCGTCGGTGCCGGCATTGACCGCGCGCTGGTTCAGCACGGCGTCGATCGCGACCGCGGTCTTGCCGGTCTGGCGATCGCCGATCACCAATTCGCGTTGCCCGCGCCCGATCGGCACCAGGGCATCGATCGCCTTCAACCCGGTTTGCACCGGTTCGTGTACGCCACGGCGCGGCACGATCCCCGGGGCCTTGACCTCGACCCGCCGGCGCTCGACATTGACCAGCGGCCCCTTGCCGTCGATCGGGTCGCCGAGCGCATCGACAACCCGGCCCAACAGCCCGCGACCCACCGGCACATCAACGATCGCATTGGTGCGCTTGACGGTGTCGCCCTCGCCGATGCCGGTATCCTCGCCAAACACGACGACCCCGACATTGTCGTTTTCGAGGTTGAGCGCCATGCCCCGAACGCCGTTCGGGAATTCGACCATCTCGCCGGCCTGCACCTGGTCGAGACCGTAGATCCGGGCGATGCCGTCGCCGATCGACAGCACCTGGCCGACCTCGGCGACATCGGCTTCGCTGCCGAAATTGGCGATCTGCTCTTTGAGGATCGCCGAAATCTCCGCCGCGCGAATTTCCATGTAAGCCCCTTTGCCTGAACCCCTTGGCCGCTATGCCTTCATCGCCAGCTGCAATCGTCGCAATTTGCCGTCGATCGAGGCGTCGACCATGCGCGAGCCGACTTTGACGACCATGCCGCCCAGCAGGCGCCGGTCGACCCGCGCTTCGACCGTGACCCGGCGGCCGACGGTGCGCCGCAGATGTTCGCTCAGCGCGTTGATCTGCCCCTCGCTCAGCGGCTGCGCCGCGACAACCTCGGCGGTGACCTCGCCGCGCCGCAAGGCCAACATCGCGAGAAACCGTTCGATCATCACCGGGACGGCGAACAACCGGCGATTGCGCGCGACGACCGCCAGAAAATCCCGCACGAGCGACGACAATCCGGCGCGCTCGGCCAGCGCGGTCACCGCCCGCCCCTGCGCCGCGCGCGACAGGATCGGGCTGCGGACCAGGCGCATCAGATCGGCGCTGTCGGCAAGCATCGCGCGCAGCTGGCGCAGATCGGCGGCGACCGCGTCGAGCATGCGCCGCTCGTCGGCGATGTCGAACAACGCCGTCGCATAGCGATCGGCCAGAGCTGAAACCCCTGTCGCCTCGGAAGCCAATCTACAGCCCTCAAGCGCCGCGCCGGCTCCAAAGCCGCAGCAGCATCCCTTGCTATTTTCGGATCACGCCCGACCGCCTGCCGGGCAAAGCCGCCGCGCGGTTCCCTAACACAGCCCTGAACCCCGCGCAACCATCGGCTTTGGCTGGCTGATCGGCGCAGACCGGGCGGATCGCGGCTACAGAAAACTGTAGGGATCGATGTCATTACGAAAATCCGCGAAGGCACCCGGGACCCACTATTAGGACTGATTGGAGCATCCGGCACACATGATTTGGTCATTCGATGCTAATATCCTAACGCCCTTTGAGGGCCGCAGGCTCACGCTAAGATTGCCGTTGACCAATTGGTTCGCGCGGTGGTATATGAGAACTAAGCATGAACGACCGGAGGGTATCAGCATGGGGCAGAACGTCGACGCATTAATTCACGTTTCCTCGCTTCCATTATCTGGGTGGCATAGTCGCGCGGCATCGATGCCATCAACTCGGACCGGTGGGGCCAACCTGCGCGAATTCGCTGGCGGACAGCGGTTCGGGACGATACTTGCTGATCCTCCCTGGCGATTCGCCAATCGGACCGGCAAGATGGCGCCGGAGCACCGGCGTCTTGCGCGATACGACACCCTTTCGGTAGAAGAGATTCTCTCGTTGCCGGTCTCGGAGATCGCAGCGCCAACCGCGCACCTGTATCTTTGGGTGCCGAACGCTCTATTGCCCGAAGGTTTGCGGGTTTTGGCTGCATGGGGCTTTGAGTACAAAACGAATATCGTCTGGCACAAACTTCGGAAAGATGGCGGGTCGGATGGGCGTGGTGTAGGGTTTTATTTCCGTAATGTGACTGAGTTAATACTTTTCGGCATTCGTGGGAAAAATGCAAGAACATTGGAACCAGGAAGAAAGCAAGTGAATTATTTAGGCACGCGGAAGCGCGAGCATTCCCGAAAGCCTGATGAACAATATGAAATAATTGAAGCGTGTAGCCCGGGTCCGAGGATCGAGATTTTTGCGAGAGGTAGACGGAAAGGCTGGCAATCGTGGGGCGACGAAGCAATTGAAGGCTATCGTCCAAACTGGCCGACATACAACCATAATTCTGCAGTCGAGTGCGAACCATTGATCGTCACAAGCGGAACTGACCCTAGCTCCCGACAGCGACGAACCTCTTAGAGATCTTCGACATAGAGCCGCTCTGAAATTGCAAACGTAAGCACCGGGCAGCCTCCGCCTCCACCCCCATCCAATCGGGGCACGAGCTTCTCGTGGTGGGTAGTGGCCTGACCGTAGGAGGCGCCCTTGCCCAAACGATTGAAAATTCTTTGCAGCTCCGAACCTCGCGTCACGATGATCCCGACGTCTATTGCGCGCAGATCAAACAGAAGCCTAAAATTATTGAGATCTCGATCAAAAAACGGGTCTTTGTTGTTCCATTCTATTTCGAGTGCAACTCGGCCCTTGAAACAATCTACATGATGTGTTGGGCTTTCGAATCGTTGTTTATCGACCAAGATCGCTGTTGAAAAGTTTTTTTCCTGCCAACCCCGCGCATAAAAAGCGCCATCTAGTCGCCGAGAAATTAATGATCGATTACCGCCCTGTGCCCTAATCTCGGATTTGAGAAGCCGAAATTCTCGCAATACCGCGATTAGGTCCTTCCATTCTTCGGGGCAGGCAGCTTTAAGCACACCAGCCGCATTTCGCCATTCGTGAACATGGTAAAGCTGACGCAGATCGTCCGGAACCAGATGAAGTGTTGTCATGTTAGGGGGTTCACGTCGGAGACCGGGCTCGGGGATGCGCCTGATCTTTTAGCATCGTTATGCCTTTAGAATGCAACCGAAACGCAAGATCTTTCTACAGAAAACTGTAGGGATCGATGTCGATCTGCAACCGTACCGCGCCCGACAGGCGCACGCGCGCCAGCCATTCGCGCACCACCGCCTGGATCTGCACCGCGCGCCCGGCCTTGACCAGGAAGCGACGACGATGGCGGCCGCGCAGCACCGCCAGCGGCGCCGGGGCCGGGCCGAGCACGCTGACCCCGGGCAGCTGCGGGGCGGCGCGGGCGAGCGCGCTCGCGGCAAAATCGGCCGCCTCGGGGTCGACGGCGCTGACGATCAAGGCCGCGAGCCGGCCATAGGGCGGCAACCCGGCATCGCGCCGCGCTTGCGCCTCGGCGGCGAGAAAGCGGTCGCGCTCGCCCGACGCCAGCGCCTGCATGACCGGCTGCTCGGGCATAAAGGTCTGAATGAGCACGCGGCCTTTGCGCTCGGCGCGGCCGGCGCGGCCGCCGACCTGGTGCAGGATCTGGTAGGTCCGCTCAGCGGCGCGCAAATCGCCGCCGACCAGGCCAAGATCGGCATCGACCACGCCGACCAGGGTCAACATCGGGAAATGGTGGCCCTTGGCGACGATCTGCGTGCCGATCAGCACATCATAGCGTCCGGCGGTCATCGCCGCGGCCAATTCGGCGGCGGCGCGCGGGGTGTTGATGACGTCGCTGACCATCAGCGCCGACCGCACGCTCGGAAAGCGCGCCTTGACCTCTTCCACAAGCCGCTCGACGCCCGGGCCACAGGGCGCCAGCGTACCGGCCTTCATACATTCCGGGCAGAGCGGCGGCACCGGCTCGAAATGACCGCAATGATGGCACATAAGCCGCCCGACGAACCGGTGCTCGACCAGCCAGGCGCTGCAATTCGGACACTGAAAGCGGTGGCCGCAAGCGCGGCACAGGGTCAAGGGCGCATAACCGCGACGGTTCAGGAACAACAGCGTCTGCTCGCCGGCAGCCAGGGTTTCGGCCATCGCCGCCACCAGCGGCGGCGACAGAAACCGGGCCGGTTCCAGCCTTTCGCGGCGCATATCAACGAGCGCCACCGCCGGCAGTGCCGCCTTGGCGTGACGATGCGGCAGGGTGACGCGGCGATAGCGCCCGCGCGCGGCATTGACCACGGTCTCGAGCGATGGCGTGGCCGACACCAGCACCACCGGGATCTCGCCGAGAAAGGCGCGCAGCACCGCCATGTCGCGGGCCTGGTAGGCGACCCCGTCTTCCTGCTTGTAGGACGGGTCGTGCTCCTCATCGACCACAATCAGCCCCAGCTCGGCAAAGGGCAGAAACAGCGCCGAGCGGGCGCCCACCACGACCCGGGCGCGACCGGCGGCGACGGCGCGCCAATTGTCGCGACGCCGGCTGCGCGGGATCTCCGAATGCCATTCGGTCGGCGTCACGCCAAAGCGGCGGCGGAAATGCTCGAGCCATTGCGCGCCGAGGGCAATTTCCGGGAGCAGCACCAGCACCTGGCGGCCGGCCGCGAGGGCGGCGGCAATGGCCGCAAAATAGACCTCGGTCTTGCCCGAACCGGTCACGCCGTCGAGCAGGCAGACGCTGTATCCGCCGGCGACGATTTGGCGCTCAATCCCCTCCGCCGCCGCCCGCTGCTCGGCCGACAGCGAGGCGTCGGGCGGACGCCAGCCGGGTTCCGACGGCGCCGCCGGTTCGGGGGTGACAAGCCGCTCCTCGATGAGGCCGCGGGCGAGCAGCTCGCGCACCGTCGCGGCACTGCAGGCGGCGAGCCGCGCCGTCTCGGTCACCGGCAGCGGCCGGTCGCGCAGTGTTTCGAGCACCCGCCTTCGGGCCGGGGTCAAGGGCGGCGCGTCGGTCGACGCGCTCAGCGCCGACCGCCCGGCGGCGGACAGCGCGCACAGGCGACGCGGACGCGGCGGCTGCAATGCTTCCTCGACGCTCATCACCATGCGCAGCACCGCCCCTTGCGGCGCCATCGTGTAAGCGGCAACGCGCTCGACAAACCGGCGCAACGCCGACGGCAACGGCGGCAGCGGCAATGCCTCGCCGATCGGTCGCAGCCGGTCGGGTGCAAAGCCGCGCGGGTGTTGTGGCCCCTCGCCATCCCACACCACGCCGACCAGGGTGCGGCCGCCGAGCGGGACACGGACAAAACTGCCAGCGGCGGGCGGGGTCATCCCGTCGGGCACCCGGTAATCAAGCGCTTCGGCCAGCGGCAGCGGCAGCAACACGCGCAGCTGGTCGAGCGCCGGGCCGGCGGTCGCGGCCGGCGCCCTTCCCTCGGAACTGGCGCGGGGCATTGGCATCGGCTACACTTTAGCCAGAGGTTTCGGGCGGCAAACAGCCCGGCGACGGTCCGCACCCGGCAGCAGGTGGCGCGCCTCGGCGCAAGCCGAAGCGCAGGGTGGATTGGCCGCCGCCGCTTGCCGGTCGCCAAACAACATCACGCGGGGTCAGTGTTGGCCGATCGCCCCTACGAAGAACCAAAGCCGCTGGGCGGCGGCGAACCGCCGCCCGGCCAGCCGGCTGCGACCCGCGCCGCCGATGTCATTGCCTATCTGCGCGAACATCCCGATTTTCTCGATCGGCATCCCGACGCCCTGCAGCTCCTGAAAGCACCGGTGCGCAACAGCGGCGATTCGGTGCTCGACTTCCAGCATTTTATGCTCGAGCGTTTGCGCAACGATCTGCGCCGCACCCAGGATGAACACAAGAAGCTGATCGCGCTGAGCCGCGGCAACCTCGCCAGCCAATGCCGCATCCATAAGGCGGCGCTGACCTTGCTCAAGGCAAAGAGCTTCGAGCATCTTCTGCAGATTGTTACCACCGATCTCGCGATCCTGCTCGATGTCGACGTCGTGACCCTCGGCATCGAAAGCTCGGTGGCGCCGACCACCCGCCTGCCGCTGTCGGGGATCCAGCTGTTGCAGGCCGGAATGGTCGAGAGCGTGCTCGGTCCCGATCGCGAGGTGTTGCTGAGCACCAATATCAAGGGTGATCCGCGGCTGTTCGGAAGTGCCGCCGGGCTGGTGCGCTCGCAGGCCCTCATCCGCTTGTCGTTTGGCCGTTCCGGCCCGGCCGGCCTGATGTGCATCGGCACGCGCAAAGCCGGTACGTTCCGCCCGGGGCTCGGAACCGAGTTGTTGAGTTTTCTCGCGCGCGCCGTCGAAATCACGATCGCGCAGTGGCTGGAACGCGGTCGCTAGCGGCGAGCTCACCGCGGATTTTGCCGGCCGGTCGACAACGCAACGCCGGGACCGCGGTTCAGCAGAAGCGGTTCCCGCTGACGCCGGCGCCCTTGCATTTGTCGGCCTATGCCGCGAGCGACGAATTGCGCGCCGCGATCGGCGTGTGGACCGCGTGGCTGGCCGGGGAACGCCGCGCCTCGCCGCACACAGTGGCGGCCTATGGCCGCGATCTGGCCGCGTTTCTCGACTTTCTGACCGGGCATTTGGGCGCCCTTCCCGACCTCGCCGCAATCGAGGCGCTGCGACCGGCCGATTACCGCGCCTTTCTCGCCTCCCGGGCGGCGAACGGCATCGAGCCCAGCTCCGCGGCCCGCGGCTTGTCGGTGTTGCGCAACTTTGTCCGGTTTTTGCGCCGGCGCGGCCTTGCGACGACGACGGCCCTCACCCCGCTGCGCTCGCCCAAATTGCGCGCCGCGGTGCCAAAGCCGCTCTCGGCCGCGGATGCGCTGGCGGTGGTCGCAGCCGCCGGCGCCGCCGCGCCATCGCCGTGGCAGCGCAAGCGGGACGCGGCGCTGTTTGCGCTGCTCTATGGCTGCGGCTTGCGGCTTTCCGAAGCGTTGGGGTTGCGACGCGGCGAAGCGCCGACCGGCGAGGTCCTGTCGGTAACCGGCAAAGGCGGGAAAACCCGGCAATTGCCGGTGTTGCCGGCGGTCCGCGAGGCGATTGCCGACTATCTTGGCGCCTGCCCGTTCGCGCTCGGCGCCGATGCGCCGCTGTTTGTCGGCGCCCGCGGCGGGCCGCTCCATCCGCGCCTTGTGCAGGGCCGCATGGCGGCCTTGCGCCGCGCGCTCGGGCTTGCCGACAGCGCCACCCCGCATGCGCTCCGGCACAGCTTTGCCACCCATTTGCTGGCCGGCGGCGGCGATTTGCGGGCGATCCAGGAATTGCTCGGGCATGCGAGCCTGTCGACCACGCAGCGCTATACCGCGGTCGAGACCGAGCGGCTCTTGGCCATCTACGACGACGCCCATCCCCGCGCCCGGGCGCGGCCCTCTTGCTCGGGCTCAAGCCCCGGCCCCGGGCCGCAAGCGCTCTGCGCTCAGCCTCAAGCCCCGGATCTTCAGCCTCAAGCCCCGGATCTTCAGCCTCAAGACGGAGCGGAAAGTGGAACTCGGTCTCAGCGGAAAAAGGGCGATCGTGACCGGCGGGTCGCGCGGCATCGGGCGCGCGATTTGTGAGCTGCTGGCCGCGGAAGGCTGCGATTTGGCGTTGTGCGCGCGCGGCAAGGCGGGTCTCGACGCCGCCGTCGGCGCCCTGCAAAACAAGGGTGTTCGGGCCTATGGCGGCATCGTCGACGTCGCCGATACGGCGGCGTTGCGCGCCTGGGTCGGCGAGGCGGCGGGGCTGCTCGGCGGGCTTGATGTGTTCATCGCCAATGTCAGCGCGCTGGCGCAGGCGATGGACGAGGAATCATGGCGGCGCAGCCTCGACATCGACATGCTCGGAACGGTCGCCGGCTGCGAGGCCGCCATTCCGCTTTTGGAACAATCCGCGGCCGGCGCGATCGTCGTTATCGGCACGACCGGCGCGGTCGAGATCGCCGGCGCGCCGCGCCCCTACGCCTCGGTCAAAGCAGCACTTTTGCCTTATGTCAAAGCGCTGGCGCGCAACCTCGCCCCCAAGGGGGTTCGCGCCAATATGGTCTCGCCCGGCAATGTCTATTTTCACGGCGGGGTCTGGCAGCGGCTTGAACAAGACAACCCCGCACTGTTCCAGACGATGGTGGCGCGCAACCCGATGGGGCGCATGGGAACGCCCGAGGAGGTGGCGAACGCGGTGGTCTTTCTCGCCAGTCCGCGGGCCAGCTTTATCACCGGCAGCAATTTGATCGTGGACGGCGCCCTGACCCAGCGCGTTCAATTCTGAACAGGCCGTAGAAGCGGGCGGCATATTCGGCGGGTGTTCTTCGAGATCGGCCGCAGGATAGACACCTCGATGCGCTGTTGGATAACCCTCCGCGATCGGCGGCGCGGCGGCCTTTCGCTTGTGGCAAACCCCGGCTGCGGGCCGTCGCGCGTCCGGCTGCGCTTTCAGAGAGGGCGGGGCGGCGTTAATGTGACAGGTACGGTGAGCTCCTGATGCATCTTCTGCCTTCCGCCCGACAGTGCGAGTTGATGGCGCTTGCCCGTCGTTTGGCCTGCGAACGCTTTGCGCCGCGCGCCGAGCACCACGACCGCGAAGCGTCGTTTCCGTTTGACGATTATGCCGATCTGCGGGCCGAAGGCCTTCTCGGCCTGTGCGTACCCGCGCGCTATGGCGGGCTCGGGGCCGATTTCGAAACCTACTGCCTGGTGGCGGAGCAGCTGGCGCAGGGCAATGCGTCGACGGCCCTGACCTTCAACATGCACTGCCTGACAATGCTGATGATGGGCCCGATTGCCGACGGCATGCCGATGTCTCCGTCCGCACGCCAACGCCACGAGCGGCTGCGCGCCGCGAAGTTCCGCGAGGTCGTCGAGGGCGGCGCCTTTTATGGCCAGCCGCATAGCGAGCCGGTCGAACAGGGCGAGACCGATACCGGGCTCGGTGTCGGCGGTCGGCGCTTTGGCACCGCCGCGCGCAAGGTCGAGGGCGGCTATGTCGTGAGCGGGCGCAAATTCTTTGTCTCGCTCGCCGGCTGCGCCCCCTATTACGCCACCCCGGCGATCCGGCTGGGCTCCGAGCCGTGGATCGAGCGCACGCTCTATCTCCAGGTGCCCAAAGACGCGCCCGGCGTGTCTTTCCCCGGCGAGTGGGATCCGATGGGGATGCGCGCCACGGTCAGCCGCGACATGGTGCTGGCCGACGTGTTTGTCCCCGACGATGCCGAGGTCTTGCCGCCCGGCCTGTTCGGTGCGATGTACAACGCCTTCCCGCATTTGTTCCTGAGCTTCTCGGCCGTCTTTCTCGGGCTGATGCAAGCGGCCTGGGACGGCGCGCTCGCCTACCTGACCGGCCGGATGCCGGGGGCGCCGATCCCGCACGCCGAACGCGCGGCAAAGGGTCCGGCGGTCGCCGAGATGCTGCTGGCGATCGAATCCGCCCGCGCGCTCTATTACCGGGCCATTTCGGAAGCTCGGGTCGATCCCGCCCCCGAGGTGGTCCAGCGCGCCCGCGCGGCCCATGTCACGGTGCAACGCGCGGTCGTCAAGGTGACCCAAGAGGCGATCCGCGTTTGTGGCGGCCGCGCTTTCCTGCGGCGCTATCCGCTCGAGCGCTACGCTCGCGACGCCCGGGCGGCGGCGCTGATGCGCCCATGGACCGAGGAGCTCGCAACCCAGCAGGTCCGGCAGGCTGCACTCGGCATAGGCGCCGAGGGGGAGCAGGACACGGCCGCGCGAGCGTGACCCGATTTCCGTCGCGATCGGCTGCCAAACCGCAAGCCGCGGTGCCGACGCATCCTTCGCACCGCGCCGGTACGAGCCGCGCCGAAAGGCGATCACGACGATGGCGCGATTGCTCTCCGTCAATGTCGGCTTGCCACGCGACATCGAGTGGCACGGGAAAACCGTCCACACCGCTGTCTGGAACGAGCCGGGTCCGGCTGGGCGCCTATCCTGCAGATCGGGCCGGAGATCGCAGCACCGAAACCGGCCTGTTCGGCGAAAGGTGACGGGTTTCGCTACGCTCAACCCATCCTACTTGCTGTCAGGTACATTTCACGTGCAGGAGGCTCACAATGAAGGTCATTGAAGCGATCCATTCACGCCGATCGATACGATCATATTCCCATCGCGCGGTCGACCACGAAGTCATTAAGGAAATTATCTGGGATGCCGCACAGGCGCCGCCCCCGAGACAGGGACAGGTTCCCTGGGCGTTCTACGTCATCGAGGGTGTCGACCGGATCGCGGGCTATGGCGACAGGGCTAAGCGATACGCGCGCGACAACCACCCCGACGAGCCCGGCTGGGAGTGGACGGAACGCGCTGATTTTGCGGTGTTCTGGGGCGCACCCGCTGTGATCATCATCTCGGGCAGGGTCGAAGATTGCTGCCGGGCAGGCATGAATCTAGCGCTCTCCGCACATGCTAGGGGCCTCGGCACCTGTTGGGTAGGCGCACCGCTGTCGTGGCTGAGAACCCCAGAGGTGCTGGCCGAACTTCAAATCCCTCCGGACCTGACGCCTGGCGCCGTGTTTTGTCTCGGCTACCCGGCGAGCATCCCCAAGCCGCCACCGCGCCAGTGGCCGAGTATCATCTGGATCCGGTGACGTCCCCGGCATGTCCTCGTTCGCTTTGTGACCCCTGGTCGCTTTTCGCCCCATCACCCTGTGTTTCGGTAACAGCAAGCGTAGGGCGGAACAGCGGAGCGCATTCCGCCATGGATCAACGGTCGCGGGGAGTCATTGACGCTCGCCGTATCGCACCGGCTCATCGCCCGCACCGGCTTTGTCATAACCGCGAGCAAGCGTAGGGCGGAATAGCGGAGCGCATTCCGCCATGGATCAACGGTCGCGGGGAGTCATTGACGCTCGCCGCTTCGCACCGGCTCATCGCCCGCACCGGCTTTGTCATAACCGCGAGAGCGGATGGATTCTCATCGCCGCTCATGGTGTTTCGAGAGCGCAAACGCCTCGGCGCGGGCGAGGCCGGGCTCACCCCTACGTTGAAGCTGTTCTTGACCGGCTGCGTACCGGCGACGACGCCGTGGTCCCGGTGCTGTGGTTTTATGAGCCAAGCGCTGTGCTTGCCCGCGAGCAGAACAGCGGGACGCTCGCCGCACCCAAAGCCGAGGAGTTTATTGCCGCACTGAACGCGCTTCCCATCGCCGCCGACCCAGAAAGCGCCGCGCGGGTGTTCCGCGACGTGCACCGGCTGGCCCTTGGTCCCCGGCTCACTTCCTACGACGCGGCCTACCTTGAACTGGCGTTGCGGCGCAAACTGCCGCTTGCCACCCTCGATGACGACCTAATACCGGCAGACAAGGCGACGGGCGTGTCGTTGCTCTGATCCGGGGGCATCAATCGCCCGGTTTATAACGCCGCCGGCTCGTGGAGATCCGTCGAGCGAAGGGGGAATGCGCTGCGCTATTCCGCCCTACGGTTGCTTTGCGGCAAGGGCTGGCGACACGACCAACAGGGCGAGCGAAAAATAGAGGGTTTTCGTGGATGGCGGCGCCGCTCAGATCTGAGTGAGTGCTGCCGGCGCGTCCATCGCTGGGCCGCTTAAGCAGCTCCGGTTGGGTCACAGGGATGATCGCGGCGCATCCCGTTTGCCGCGACACTCAAGGACGCGGCTCGTCCAACTTGCGGCGGGGCACCGGCTGGACCTTGATATCGCCTTCATGCTGGCGAGCCCGCGCCAGGTCATAGGCCATTTGCAGCCGCAGCCACGTTTCCGCGCCGCCGCCGAACGCCTTGTCGAGGCGGATCGCCATATCCGCCGAAATACCGCTCTTGCCGTTGACCAGATTGTTGAGGGTCTGGCGCGTGACGCCGAGAATGTCGGCGGCTTCGGTGATAGTCAGGCCAAGCGGCTCAATGCAATCGTAGCGTACGGACAGGCCCGGATGCGGCGGGTTTTTCATGGTCATGATATTGCCTCCTGTGCGCTAGTGGTAATCGAGCAAATCGACATCCGTAGCGTCGCCCTGCTCGAACCGGAAGACGATCCGCCAGTTGGCGCTGACGGCGATGCTCCAATAGCCGGCGAGGTCGCCTTTCAGCGGATGCAACCGCCAGCCCGGCAAGTCGAGATGGCGCGGCTCTGTCGCCTGATCGAGCCGGGCCAGCATGCGCGCCATCTTATCGGCGTGCTGCGGGTTTACCTCGCGACGATCGTCGTCTTCATAGAGGCGTCTGAGGCCCCGATGGCGAAACCGCCGGATCATCAGCTATAATCTAGTGACAATTGTCACTTGTCAATGACTTTCCCATCTTGTGGTTATCGCGACTCGCCGGACCAAACTCCGGTTCCATAAGATCTGTTTTCCGACAGAAGGTATTTATAATGACGCGGCCGGCTGCTGGAGAGGCTGATATGCCCGATTTCGACGCGATCATCATCGGCACCGGCCAGGCCGGACCGTCCTTGGCATTCCGCCTCGCCGGCGCCGGGATGAAGGTAGCGGTGGTCGAGCGCCATCTCGTCGGCGGCACCTGCGTCAATACCGGCTGCACCCCGACCAAGACCTTGGTCGCGAGCGCCTATGCCGCCCGCATCGCGCGCCGCGCCGCCGAATATGGGGTGGTGGTCGCGGGCGATGTCGGCATCGATATGCGGCGGGTCAAAGCGCGCAAGGATGCGATTGTGGCGGCGTCGCGAGACGGGTTGACCGCCGCCCTCGAGGGCGCCGCCAACATCACGCTCTACCGCGGCCACGCCCGGTTCGCGTCGCCGCAAGCAGTGGAGGTTGCGGGCGCGCGGCTGCAGGCCGGCCGGATCTTTATCAATGTCGGCGGCCGCGCGCTGGCGCCGGCGCTCCCCGGCATCATCGACGTCCCCTATCTGACCAATTCGTCGATGATGGATGTCGATTTTGTGCCGCGCCATCTGATCATTGTCGGCGGCAGCTATATCGGCCTCGAATTCGGTCAGATGTACCGCCGCTTTGGCAGCGCGGTCACGATTATCGAAATGGCGCCGCGGCTCATTCGCCACGAGGATGAGGATATATCGGCGGCGATCAAGGACATCCTCGAGCGCGAGGGCGTCGAGGTCAGGCTCGATGCCGAATGCATCAGCCTCGCCAGGCGCGGCGACGAGATCCTCGCCAAGGTCGATTGCGCCGCCGGCGCCCCCGAGATCGCCGGCTCACATCTGTTGCTGGCCGTCGGCCGGCGGCCGAATACCGACGATCTCGGTCTCGACCAGGCCGGGGTGCGCTGCGACGAGCGCGGCTATATCGTCGTCGATGACCAATTGCAGACCACCGCACCCGGCATCTGGGCGCTCGGCGATTGCAACGGCAAGGGAGCCTTCACCCACACCGCGTACAACGATTTCGAGATTGTCGCCGCGAATCTGCTCGACCACGATCCGCGCCGGGTCAGCGAGCGCATCACCGCCTATGCGCTTTACACCGACCCGCCCTTGGGCCGCGTCGGCATGAGCCTGGCCGAGGCGCGGGCCAGCGGGCGGCGGGTATTGGCCGGCGAGCGGCCGATGACGCGCGTTGCCCGTGCGGTCGAAAAGGGCGAGACGCAGGGCTTTATGCGTATTCTCGTCGATGGCGACAGCAGGGAAATCCTCGGCGCCTCATTACTCGGGACCGGATGCGACGAAGCGGTGCACGCGATCCTCGACCTGATGTACGCCAAAGCCCCGTACACGGTCTTGGCGCGCGCGATGCACATTCATCCGACGATCAGCGAATTATTGCCGACGATTTTGGGCGATCTGAAGCCGGTTGGTTGAGCGGGCCGGTCCTCGACCAAGGCGGAGTGCCGTCTTTGAAGTGAACTCGCACCAGGAAGCGGAGATCGGATGCAAGATCACGACATCAGGGCCGCCCTCGATCGCCACTGGGCGGCCTCCGACGCCAACGACTTCGCGACCGAGCACCAGATCTACCAGGAGGATGCGGTGCTCGAATACCCGCAGTCGGGCGAGCGCATCCGCGGCCGGCGCAACATCGAGGCGTCTCGCGCCGCACAGCCGAACCGGAAACGCTTCACAGTGCGGCGGATCATCGGCGCCGGCGATCTGTGGGTGAGCGAATTTGTCCTGACCTATGACGGGCGCCCGTCTTACACCGTCAGCATCATGGAATTTACAGACGGAAAGGTGGCCCGCGAGACGCAGTATTTCGCCGATCCGTTTGCGCCGGGGGCTTCGCGTGCGCAATGGGTCGAGCCGATGGGCTGACACCTGGCCGCTATCCGGGCCGTCATCCCCCGCTCACCCGCGCCGAACTGCCGGTCGATACGGTCGCGCTCGCGCGTTACCTGATCGGCAAGCTCCTGCTGCGCGAGACGGACGAAGGCATTGTCGGCGGCCATATCGTCGAGACCGAGGCTTATGACGTCGGCGACGCGGCCGGGCACGCCTATCGCGGGGTGACGCCGCGTAACCGGTCGCTTTTTCTCGAGCGCGGCCACGCCTATGTGTATCTCGCCTATGGTAGCGCATATATGCTGAATGTCTCGAGCGAGACGGCCGGGATTGGCGCCGGGGTGCTGATCAGGGCGCTCGAGCCTTGCGCCGGAATCGCCATCATGCAGCGACATCGTCATGTCGAGCGGCTGCGCGATCTGGCGCGGGGACCGGGAAGACTGGCTGCGGCATTGCAGATCGACGCCTTATTCGACGGGCTCGATCTTTGCCGCGGACGCTTGCTGTGGCTCGCCGGCTCCGATCGCAAAGCCGGCGACATCGGGCAGAGCGTCCGGATCGGGGTGCGGCCGGATGCCGAGCGGCCTTTGCGATTTTATCTTCGCGGCAGTCGGTTTGTCAGCGGGCCAAGAGCGCTGTCGCCATAGCCGCCGGCGCGGCCCCGCTCCGGTCTTGGGGCGGGCCGGGTTCCGTTAGCGATGTCCGCCACCGCGGCCGGAGCCGCCGCGACGAGCGCCGATCGCGCCGCGGCCGCCTTCGGGCGGTCGGCGAGCGCCGGCCGCCCCGGGATGATGCTCGGGGTTAGTTGACGAGGCCGTAGAATTTGGCGGCGTTCTCGCAGGTGATCTTGTGGATCGCCTCCGGCGACAATCCGGCGAATTGCTCTTCGATGTATTTCGCGCTTTCCGGCCAGATGCCGTCGGTGTGCGGGTAGTCCGAGCCCCACATCAGCGTCTCGACGCCGATGTCGTCGACGAGCTTGGCGCTGATCGGGTCAAACTGGAACGTCGCCTTGCATTGGCGGCGCCAATATTCCGACGGCTTCAGTTTCATCAGATCGCGGAAACGGTCCTCGAATTCGAAATCCATGCGGTGCAGCGCATAAGCGAGCCAGCCCGCACCGCTCTCGCCAAACGACACGCGCAGCCGCGGATAGCGCTCAAACACCCCCGCCCCCATCATCCCGGCGATGATGTGGATGAGCCCCATCTGGAACGCCGACACGCCGGTGAACATCGCCGCCCGGCGAACCTGCGGCGCCTCTTGGCGGGCGCGCGGCGGGGTCGTCGGGAAGGTGTGGAAATGCAACGGCAATTGCACCTCGTCGACCGCCTGCCAAAACGGCTCCCAGCTCGGATGCCACATCGGCTCCATGTCCCACGAACAGGAGAGTTCCAGACCTTTCAGGCCCATCCTGGCGACGCGATGAACCTCTTTGACCGCCAGCTCGACGCTGCCATAGGGCAGGCAGGCGAGGCCGATCTGGCGATCGGGGTAGTGGCTGCAAAAATCCTTGAGCCAATCGTTGTAAATGCGCAGGACCTCGTTCGAGGCCTCGGCGTCGTTCAGTTTCGAGGCGGTGCCGAGGACGCCATAGATGATCTCGGCGTCGACGCCGTCGGCCTCCATGTCTTGCAGGCGCAGATGCGGATCGCTGCAGCGCACCTTGCCGTGCTTGGCGTCTTCGTAAAGGCCGCGCGCCGCCATGATGTCGACCCGGACATTCTGCCCCGGCACGTGCTTGGCGCCGCCCGGACCGACGCCATAGAGCAGGCCGAAATTGGCCCCGTTCTTGGCCACCCATTGCGGCCCGTCGGGACCGTCCTCGACATAGGGCATGCGCTCCTTCAAATCCTGCCGGGCATTCTCGACAAACAGGTTGGGCGGCATCCACGGCATATCGAGATGGCAATCGGCCGAGATCCTGCGGTATTGCATGTCCGTTCCCCGCTTTTTCGTCTGTATCGCCGCGACTTTACTCCGTTGGCGCGGGCTGTGCGGCGAAAACGGTCGGGTCATCCCGCCATTTTTTGCAGACGCGGCATGACCGGCGCGCAATACCGGCGCCTGCCGGCAGCGCGGCTTGCTTGGCGGCGCTGTATTGGGGCATCATTCCCGCCGGCCTAGAGTAAAGGAGCGGCCCATGCCCGATGCGGCGGCGATTGAAACGGCTGAAGCAGGGCGCGTCGAGGTGCCGGTGCGGCTTGGCGGGCTCGACCATGTCGTGTTGCGGGTCGGCGATCTCACTCGCGCGATCTCGTTCTATCAGCGCATATTGGGTTGTCGTGTGGAACGCGAGTTGCAGCAGCCGCGACTGGTGCAATTGCGCGCCGGCGCGGCGCTGATCGATCTCGTGCCGGCGGCAACCTCGCCCGGCGAGGCCGGCGACCAGGCCGGGCGCAATATGGACCATTTCTGCATTCAGGTGCGCGGCTTCGACGCCGCCGCGCTGAAGGCGCATCTCGAAAGGAACGGCGTCGACCCGGGCGAGGTGCATGAGCGCTATGGGGCGGAGGGCTATGGGCCGTCGATCTATATCCGCGACCCCGACGGCAACACCGTCGAATTGAAGGGCGAAGCGACCCGCGGGTTATAACCCGGATAGCGGCGGGCACGGGTCGCGCGCCCGACCCGGCCGGCCTTTCGGCCTGGCGCGCGCCGGCGGCGAACCGTAAAGCCGGAGCAATGGGCCCACACGGATCGGGGTGAGGCGATGACGGACTTTTTCCCGGGTTTCGAGGCGCGACGGATCAAGACCTCGGGCGCCGAAATCAATCTCGTGACCGGCGGCAGCGGGCCGCCGCTGTTATTGCTGCACGGCTATCCGCAGACGCATTTGATGTGGCGCAAGCTGGCGCCGCGTCTGGCGCGGGAATTCACGCTGGTGATCCCCGATCTGCGCGGCTACGGCGACAGCTCGAAACCGCCCGCCGGTCAGGACAACGAGAATTACAGCAAGCGGGCGCTGGCGCTCGATCAGGTCGAAACGATGGCGGCGCTCGGTTTCGAGCGCTTCATGGTCGCCGGTCACGACCGCGGCGCACGGGTCGCCCACCGGCTCGGGCGCGACCACGCCGAGCAGATCGAGCGCATGGCGCTGCTCGACATCGTGCCGACCCTTTATCGCTTCGAAACGATCGACCAGAAATCGGCAACCTCGAGCTGGCACTGGTTCTTCCTGATCCAGCCGCGCGGCTTTCCCGAGCGGTTGATCGGATCGGAAGCGGAGTTCTTTCTGCGCCATCAATTCGCCGGCCTGTTGCGCGAACCGGCCAAGCTCGAGCCCGAGGCCTTCGCCGAATATCTGCGCTGCTTCAAAAACCCGGAGACGATCCGCGCCACCTGCGACGAGTATCGCGCCGGCGCCTCGATCGATCTCGAACACGACCGCGCCGACCGCGGCCGCAAACTGACCATGCCGTTATTGATGCTGTGGGGCAAACGCAGCGCCCAGGGAAGCGGCTACGATGTGCTCGCGGTGTGGCGCGCGCACGCCGAAAACGTCAGCGGCCATGGGATCGACAGCGGCCATTTCATCCCCGAAGAGGCACCCGAGGAAGCCTATCAGGCGCTGCGCGAGTTTTTCGCCGCCGGCAATTCGCGCTGAGCTTAAAGCGGCGTCGCGCGCGGCCGATCGCGCTGCCCGATCTCGACGCGGCCGCGATTTGACGGTAAACGCGCACGATCCCGAGCGGGCCGCGCAGCCGCGCCGCCATCGCCCGCGACAGGGGCGGTCAATGCCGGTGCGATCCATTCTTGTCTATGTCACCAGCGACGCCGACAACGCGCTCGGCGAAAACGTGCTGAAACTGCCGCTGCTGCTGGCGCTCAGCACCGGCTTTCCGGCGGCCAGCATCGCCTGGGTGCCGGGCACCAGCGGCGAGTTTCACCTTGAACGGGTGCTGGCGCCGTTGGTCGGCGGGCGGATTGCCGAATTCATCACCGATCTTGCGATCCCGACCGACCCGCGTGCGGCGTGGCGTTACCGGCACCCGGTGCTCGCCCGCCACTTCGATCTCGTCATCGACACCCAGCGCTATCTCGGCCGCACCCTGTTCCTGCGCCGCATCCCGCATCACCGCTTTATCAGCGGGACGTGGCGATACCTCTTTTCCGACGCATCGCCGCCGCGGGGGATGTCGCGCCGGCCGCCGCGGCTGGTCGACAAGCTGCTGGGCCTTGCCGCGGCGGCGGCCGGGCATGAAATCCCGGTGGCCAACCCGATCCCGCTGCCGGCGGCGCTGCGCGCCCGCGCCGCCGAATTGCTGCCGCCAGGACCGGTTTACGTCGGGTTTTCACCCGGCGCCGGCGTCAAGCACACCGGAAAATGCTGGCCGATCGACAATTTTATCGGCCTTGCCCGGCGACAGGTCGAACAGGCGCGGGTGCCGGTGTTCCTGCTCGGCCCGGACGAGCGCGAATGGGAAGCGGGGCTGCGCGCCGCCGTCCCGCAAGCGCTGTTTCCCGAGCGGGCGAATGCCGCGCAACCAGGGGCTCCCGCCGGTCCGAGCCTGGTGCCGGCCCTGGCCGAGAGGCTGGCGGCGGCGGTCGCCAATTGTTCGGGCACCGGCCATCTGTTGGCGGCCGGCGGCGCGCCGATGGTGTGTCTCTATGGCCCGACGCGGCCGGAAAAATACGCGCCGTTCGCGCGGGCGCTGATCTGTCTCAAGGCCCAGGATTTTGGCGCCGACGCGATCGCCGCGATCCCGCTCGACGCGGTTGCCGACGCGGTCGAACGCCAGCTCGCGGTCGGCCCGGCGCTGGCGACGGCCGAACCGGCCCGTCCGACGGCGGCGCCGCTGCTGGCGCCGGTCTCGGCCGGTGAGCTGTTTGACAAGATCAGCATCCTGACCATCAAGGCCGAACGCATCGCCGAGCCGGAGAAACGGGCCAATATTCTGCACGAACTGGCGGCGCTCCACGCGGTGCGCGCCGCCGAGCTTGCCACCAGCGACGCGGTCGAGGAGCTTTGCCGGGCGCTGGCCGAGGTCAACCGCGCCCTGTGGGACATCGAAGACGCGCTGCGCGCCTGCGAACGCGAGCGGCGCTTCGATGCGCAGTTCATCACGCTTGCGCGCAGTGTCTATCGGGAAAACGACCGGCGGGCGGCGATCAAGCGGCGACTGAACGAATTGACCGGCTCGGCCATCATCGAGGAGAAATCCTACAACGGTCTATAACGGCGGGCGGCCCCGCGACGACACTCGGCCGCGCCCGATCCCGCGAGAGGCAAAAGGGTCATGGCGGAAGCAAGCAATTTGCCCGAACGTGCGCAAGCGTTGCTGGATTGTTGGTTCGGGCCGCCGGGTGACCCGCAGCGCGAGCGGCACCGCGAGATTTGGTTTCGCAGCACCCCCGAATTTGACGCCGCCCTCAGCCGCGAATTCCTGGCCGATTACGAAGCCGCCGCCGCGGGTCGGCTCGCGCTTTGGGAAAGCACGGCGAACGGCGCGCTGGCGCTGTTGCTGTTGCTCGACCAGATCCCGCGCAACATTTTCCGCAACACGGCACGCGCCTATGCCAGCGATGCCCTTGCCCGGGCGGTTGCCGACCGGGCGTTGGCCCGCGGCTTCGACCGGATGGTGCCGCCGGCCTGGCGGATCTTTTTCTACATGCCGTTCCACCATAGCGAGGATCTCGCCGACCAGCGCCGGTCGGCGGCGTTGTTCGACACCCTGCCGCGAAATCCCGACCGGCGCGGCTCATTGCGCCGTTACGGGCAGCCCTATGTCGAGGTCATCGCGCGTTTCGGTCGCTTTCCGCACCGTAATGCGATCCTCGGCCGGCAATCGACGCCGGAGGAGCTGGCGTTTCTGGCCGAGTGCGAGCGGCGCCGGGCGGGCGACGGGGGCGAGACGCCACCCGCGGCGACAACGAATTGAACACCGACCCATTCGCATCCCGACTGCGAGACCGGGGTGATCACAAAACGGGAGGGGGAAATGCTGGTGAAGCCGATTATGTGCAGCCTTTTGGGTGCGGTTTTTGCCGCCGGCCTCGCGGCCCCGGCCAACAGCCAGTCGCTGATTGTCGGCAACGACGAAAAGCAGGGTTTGGACCAGAACTTCAAACCCATCCTGCGCGAGCCCGGGCATGACACGCTGTCGGTGCTCGACATCTCGCAACCGGCCGCGCCGCGCATCGTCGCGACCATCCCGCTGATCAATTCGGTCGTCGGCCCGCCGACCAACCTTGCCATCGCGCCCTCGGGCGAGGTGGCGCTCGTCGCCAATTCGCTCGCCCCCGTCATCCAGGGCTGGGGGCGGCGGCTCGAGCCCGACGACAAGGTGTTTGTCGTCGATCTGAAGGCGAACCCGCCGGCCATCGTCGGCACGATCACGGTCGGCAAGCAGCCTTCCGGGCTCGCGATCAGCCCCAACGGCAATATCGCCCTGGTCGCCAATCGCGGCGACGGAACCGTTTCGGTGCTGGCCTTGCATGGCAAGGACGTTCTCGTGCTCGGCGCCGTCCCGGTCGGAACCGCCACCGACCAGGTGTCGGCCGTCGCTTTCACACCCGACGGCCGCCGCGCGCTGGTCACCAAACCCGGCGCCAACAAGGTCGCGCTGCTGTCGATCGACGGCGAGAAGGTCACCTATGACAAGCGCGACCTGCCGACCGGGATCTTTCCCTACAATGTCGCCGTCACCCCCGACGGGAAACTCGCCTTGACCGCCGACAACGGCAATGGCGGCTCGTCCGACGGGAATGTCGACACGGTTGGCGTCATCGACCTGGCGGCAAACCCGCCGCGGGTTGTCGACCATGTCACGGTCGGCGATTCGCCGGAGGGATTGGCGGTCAGCCCCAAGGGCGACCTCGCGGTTTCGGTTCAGGCGGAAGGCTCGAACACGCCGCCCACGACCTTCTATCACCACAATGGCGGCAGCGTCGCGGTGCTCGCGATCAATGGCGGCAAGGTGACCAAGGTGGGCTCGGTTACGGTCGGGGCGCTGCCCGAGGCGGTCGCGTTCAGCGCCGATGGCAGCCACATCTATGTCGGCAATTTCCTCGACGGCGACATCTCGATCTTGCAGGTCAACGGCACCCAGGTGAGCGACACCGGCCAGCGCCTCAAACTGCCCGGACACCCGGCTTCGATGCGCGCCGGCCCGCAATAAAGACGCCCGCTTCAGGAACCGAGGGCGAGCAGGCAGGCGCGCGCCGCGGCGTCGAGAATGGCCTCCTTGTCGATGCCGTAGGCCCGGTAGAGGTCGGGGATGTCGCCGGATTGCCCGAACCGGTCGATGCCCAGCGGGACAACCGGGTTTTGCCTGACCGCGCCGAGCCAGGACAAGGTTGCCGGATGGAAATCACCGACCGTTACCAGCGCGGCACCCGGCCGCAGCTGCGCCAATAGCCGCTCGGCCACGCTCACCCCGCCTGCGGATTGCGCCCGGCGCCAGTCCCGATGCAGCCGGTCGGGCGCGGTGATGGCGAGCAGGCCCGGGCGCGGCGCCTCTTCGGCAAGCTCGTCATGGGCGGCGAGCGCCTCCGGCGCGACCGCACCGCAATAGACGATCGCGAGATCGGCATCGGGCTCCGGTTCGCGCAGCCAGTAGCCGCCGGCGATGATGGCTGCCGCCAGCGCCGGCGTCAGCGGCCGCTTGGGCTGGGCGATCGGCCGGGTCGAAAGGCGGAAATAGACCGATTCGCCGTCGGCCCGCTGGATCTCGGCAAACGCCCAGCGCAACAGGACTGCAAGCTCATCGGCAAACGCCGGTTCGAAGCTCGCGAGCCCGGGCTGGGCCATTCCGATCAGCGGTTCGGCGATCGACTGGTGTGCACCGCCCTCGGGCGCCAGCGTGACCCCCGAGGGGGTGGCGACCAGGATAAAACGCGCGTCTTGATAGCAGGCGTAGTTGAGGGCATCGAGACCGCGCTTGATAAACGGATCATAGAGAGTGCCGATCGGCAACAGCCGCACCCCAAACAGCGGCGCCGACAGACCCAGCGCCGCCAGCATCAGGAACAAATTGCTCTCGGCAATGCCGAGCTCGATGTGCTGGCCCAACGGAGACATCGCCCAGCGCTGGGCCGAGACGACGTTTTCCTCGCGAAAGATGTCGGCCCGTTCGGTGCGATCGAAGATCGCGCGGCGGTTGACCCAAGGGCCGAGATTGGTCGAGACCGTGACATCCGGCGAGGTCGTCACGATGCGCTGGGCTAACGGGCTGTCGCCTGCGGCGATCTCGCCGAGCAGCCGGCCAAACGCTTCTTGGGTCGATTGCCGCTCGCCGCGCGGCACCGGCAGCATGTCCGGCACCGGCACCGCCGGCGCCTCGCGGCGGCGCGCCGCAACGCGCGCCAGCGGCACCTCGGCGAGAAAGGCTTCGAGCCTGTCGGCCGGCACATCAAGGCCGGCAAAACGATCCCATTCCGCCCCTTCGGGCACCTTCATCTGGCGCCGGAACGCGGCCATCTGGTCGCGGTTCATCAACCCTGCATGGTTGTCCTTATGGCCCGCGAAGGGGAGCCCGAACCCCTTGATCGTGTAGGCGATAAAGCAGGTCGGGCGATCGTCGGCGGCGGCGTGGAAGGCGCCCAGCACCGAGGCCAGGTCGTGGCCGCCAAGATTGGTCATCAGCCGGGCGAGCGCCCCATCGTCATGCTCGTCGAGGATGGCGCGAATGCCGGGATAGCGGTTCAGATCGCGCTCGAGATGCTCGCGCCAGCCCGCGCCCCCTTTGTAGACCAGCGCCGAATAGAGCGAATTCGGGCAGGCGTCGATCCATTCGCGCAAATGGTGGCCGTCGGGACGGGCAAAGGCCGTCTCCAGCGCGCGGCCGTATTTGAGGGTGACAACGCGCCAGCCCATCATCTCGAACATCGCGTCGATGCGCCCGAACAGCCGGTCGGAAACGACGGCGTCGAGGCTTTGCCGGTTGTAGTCGATAATCCACCACAGATTGCGGACGTCGTGCTTCCAGCCTTCGAGCAGCGCCTCGAAGATGTTGCCTTCGTCGAGTTCGGCGTCGCCGGCCAGCGCGACCATCCGCCCCGGCGGCTGAGCGGTGTCTGTCAGCCCTTTGAGCCGGACATAGTCTTGTGCGATCGAGCTGAACAACGTCATGCCGACGCCGAGCCCGACCGAGCCGGTTGAAAAATCGACAATGTCGCCGTCTTTGCTGCGCGAGGGATAGGATTGGGCTCCGCCAAAGGCACGAAACCGCTCGAGCCGCTCGCGCGACTGGCGGCCGAGCAGGTACTGGATGGCATGGAACACCGGGGCCGCGTGCGGCTTGACCGCCACCCGGTCTTGCGGGCGCAGCACGTCGAAATAGAGTGCCGTCATCAGCGTCGCCACCGAGGCGCTCGACGCCTGATGGCCGCCAACCTTGAGCCCGTCGCGGTTGGGCCGCAAATGGTTGGCGTTGTGGATCATCCAGGTCGACAACCACAGCACTTTGCGTTCCAGAGCGCTGAGATAGGCGAGCTTGTCGATCTGCGCCGCGGGCTGCGGCCCGCTGGGCGCGCTTTCGATGACCTGCGGCATGTCGCTCTCCGCGTTGGGCCCGTCGCCATCAGCATATACGCGAGCCCGGCGAATTTTTCAGCTTCGCCGCTGTCGCCGGTCTGAACATCGCCGTGGCTGAGGTTTGACCGGGCCCCGCGGCGTGACTAAATAGGTCGCATATTATTGCTTTTTCGGTTTTGCTTTGGAGCGGCGCGAAAATGTCCGAACAGCAGAATGAGGCCGTCGAGCGCTCGGTGATCCTGACCGCGAGCGCCGCCCGGCGCATCGCCGAACTCAAGCGGCAGGAGCAGGCCGATCACGCGTTTCTGCGCATCGCGGTTTCGGGCGGCGGCTGCTCGGGGTTCAAATACGGCTTCAGCTTCGACGCGCAGCGCAATCCCGACGATGTCGTGTTTGAGCGCGACGGGGTCGGGCTTGTTGTCGACGAGGTCTCGCTCGACCTTCTGAACGGCGCCGAAATCGATTTTGTCGAGGATATGATGGGCGCCTCGTTTCAGGTCAAAAACCCGAATGCGGCGTCATCCTGCGGCTGCGGAAACTCGTTTTCGATCGGCTGAATCGGGCGGCGACGGTGAAAATCGCCAGCTGGAACGTCAATTCGGTCAAGGTGCGATTGCCCCATCTCGTCTCCTGGATCGAGGAGGCGCAGCCTGACGTGCTGTGTCTGCAGGAGACCAAATGCCTGCCCGCCGACTTTCCGCGTCTCGAATTGGAGGGGCTCGGCTATCGGGTCGAGGCGATTGGCCAGCGCGCCTATAACGGGGTGGCGCTGATATCGAAACGCCCGGCCGAGGAGCTTGTTTGTGGCCTGCCCGGCCTGCCCGACGACAGCCAGGCCCGCTATATTGAAGCGTCGTTTGGACCGGTAAGGGTGGCCTCGATCTATCTGCCCAACGGCAATCCGATCGGCACCGACAGGTTCGCCTACAAGCTCGCCTGGATGGAGGAACTGATCCGTCGCGCCCGCGACCTGCTGCGGCGCGAAATCCCGTTTGTTCTCGCCGGCGATTATAACGTTTGTCCCACCGACGACGACGTGTTCGACCCGGTCGTCATGCGCGACGACGCCTTGTGCCAATTGGAATCGCGCCTGCGGTTCCGCGCGCTTGTTTATCTCGGCCTCAGCGACGCCTACCGCATCTTTCATCGCCAGTCGCACCGTTACACGTTCTGGGACTACCAGGCCGGGCGATGGAACCGCGACGAAGGGTTGCGCATCGACCATCTGTTGTTGTCGCCGCACGCGACCGACCGGATCGTCGGCTGCGAGATCGACAAGCGGCCGCGCGCCAAGGAACGCGCCTCGGATCACACCCCGATCTGGTGCGAACTGGCCCTCTGAGCCGGAGCCGGTCGTTCAGCGGCTGGCCAGGAACCGCTCGGCCGCCGCGGCAAGCGTGTCGGCGCCGGCGCGAAACGGCGCGAGCGGCACCATCACCAGCGCCCGCTGGCCGGATCTCAGCTCGCGAAAATCGTTGGCCAGCGCGAAATCGCCGTCGCGGGTGACGGCCAGCAGAATGGCGTTCTCGGGCGGGGTCGGCCGCCGATGGTCGGCAAGGACATACTCGCCAAGCGCAAATTCCTGGCCGGCAAACGCGACCCGGCCGCGCGAGCCGGCAAATCGCGACAGCCCGACAAAGGTCGGAGCGGCCAGGGCGGCAACCGAAAACGTCGTCTGAAAGCCGAAATGCCGCGCGATCGAAGCGGCAAAGCTCGCCTCGGCGATGCGCAATATCGCCGGCATCGCCGGATTGCGGGCGCGCGCGCCCAGCGCGATTTCGAGGTTCAGCGTATCGACATTGGTCAGCGCGACAATGCTGTGCGCCGCGCCGATATTGCACAAATCGAGCGTCTCATCGCGGCTGGCGTCGCCGGTCAGCAGATCAAAGCGCCGCTCGCGGGCGAGTTCGACGATCGCCGGGTCGGGGGCCGGTTCGACGACGACTAGCCGTTTGCCTTGCGCCAGCAACAGCTCGATGACCCCCGAGCCGATGCTGCCCGCGCCGCAAACAATAATGTGTCCGCGCCGATGCAGGGGGCGCAGCCCCTGCATCCTGACCCAATAGACGCGCGTCAACAACGAGGCGCCATAGGCGATGAACAACCCGGTCAGGGTGGTCCCGGCCAGCATCAGCAGCATCGCGGCCACAACCTCGACCGGGTCGTTGCGGTCGGGCGTAATGTCGCCATAGCCGGTGGTTGTCATGGTCGCGATCACGAAATAGGCAGCGTCGAGCCAGCCATCCGCAAATACGGCGCGAAAATAGGCAATGCCGGCGACGACAACCACCAGCGCCACCGCCGCGAGCCGCACCAAGATCGGGTTGAACCGCGGCAATCGGCGCCGCTCGCCGTGCGACGCAAAACCCGGCTGCGGGTCGGGCGCCGCGCCGTCGGCCGCGCCCCGCGAATACGGCGCCGAACGGATCAACTCACCGAGCCCGCCGTAAACGACGAGTTCGGCTTGGGGCTCGATAAGCGTATCGGCGCGGAGCGCGGTATTTCCGTCGACCGCAACGATGCGCGCCGACAGCGCCCGTTCGGCCTCGGCGAGCGTGGCGCCGCCGATACCGCATTCGGCCGCGATCCGGGTGGCAAAGCCGGTCAGCGGCCCGTCGATATCCGGGAATTGCAACCCGCGAAAGCACGAGGGGTCGAGTGCTGCGGCGGCATAAGTGGCGGCCGAATGCCAGGCCAGCGACAGAACCGAGCAGTCCGGAAGGTTCTGTTCGATCTTGCGCGCCAGCCGTCGATTGAACTGGCGCAAAACGATGCGGATCGCCGGGTTGAGGTCGCGGGCGAGCAGGGTGGTGTGCAGGTTGAGCTGATCATCGCGCGACAGCGCCAATATCGTGACCGCCCGCCTGACCCCGGCATGGGCGAGCGTCTCGGCCGAATCCGGCTGACCGGCGACAAACACCGCCCCGAGATTCTCGACCGCGCGGGCAAAATCGGGGTCGCCGCGCCACAGCACAACCACATGATGGCCTTGCAGCGCACACAGTTCATGCGCGGTGTCGAGCGCCAGGGCGTCGCCGCCAACCACGATCATGACCGGGTCGTCGTGGCTGGCCACCGGCCCCCTCTACCGCGAGCGAGCCGCGGGGTCAGGCGGATAGGGGTGGCGGACCCCGGCTCCGTCCTCGACCATCCAGCCCGCGCCGTCTTCCGCCGCCCCGATCGCGCACGGACCGATCGGAACCTTGCCATACCCGCCGGGGATGTCGAGCACATAGGTCGGCTGGCACAAGCCCGAAACGCGGCCGCGCAGCGCGCGCACGATCTGCTGGCCGGCGGCAATCCCGGTGCGGAAATGCGCCGTGCCGCGGGCGAGATCGGCATGGTGCAGGTAATAGGGCTTGACCCGCAGCGCAACCAGCCGGCGAAACAGCGCTTCGAGGATCGCGGCATCGTCATTGACGCCGCGCAGCAGCACGGTCTGTGACAATACCGGAATGCCGGCCCGCACCAGCCGGGCAATCGCCCGCTCGGCGCCCGCGGTCAGCTCGCGCGGGTGGTTGGCATGGACCACGACCCACACCGCCTTCGGCGAGGCCAGCGCCGCCACCAGACGCGAGGTCACCCGACCCGGCTCGGCGATCGGAACGCGGGTGTGAACGCGGATCACGCCGAGATGTCCGATCTCGCCCAACGCGCCGAGGATCGCGGCGATGCGACGCGGCGCCAGCACGAACGGATCGCCGCCGGTCAGGATGACCTCCCAGATTTCGGGGCGCCGGCGGATGTAATCGTATGCGCGCGCGAGCGCCGCAGGACCGAGCATGGCCGGCTTGTGGCCGACCACCTCGCGGCGGAAACAGAACCGGCAATAGACCGGGCAAATCAGCGTCGGCTTCAGCAACACCCGGTCGGGGTAGCGGTGCACGACACCGGGGAGCGGCGACCAGCGCTCGTCGCCGATCGGATCGGCGCGCTCCTCGGCGGCGGCGTCCAGCTCTTTTGCCGTCGGGACAAACTGGGCGGCGATCGGGTCGTGGCGATCGGCCGGGTCGATCAGCGCGGCCATGTACTCGCTCAGCGCAACCGAGAAGCGCTGCGCCACGCGGCGGATCTCGTCGTCGCGGCCGGCCTCAACAAGACCGCGCTCAATCATGTCTCGGGCGCGCAGGGTCACCGCCGCTCTCCTCCGATGCCGTCAAGATAATCGGCCACAGCCGCCGGGACCAGCCGCGGCGGCGCGGCGCCAGGGCGTCACTCGGGCCCGGCAGCAAGGCAACAAGCACTCTTCCGCGCGGCGACCGAGAACCGGAAACGTGTCGCGAAAAAACACGGCGCGCGCGCCGGCGCCGAGGCCGGCGAACTAGAGCGCGGCGAGGCGGTCGTAAGCAGCTTTGAGGCGGGCGCGGTCGCGGCTCGCATCGGCCTCGCGCTCGCGCTGGTCCTCGATGATCTCGGCCTTGGCCTTGGCCAGGAATTGCGGGTTCGAGAGCTTGGCCGCAATCTTGGCGATCTCGCTGTCGAGGCGGCCAATTTCACGGGCGAGCCGGGCCCGCTCGCGCTCGAGATCGACGACGTCGCCGAGCGGCAACACCAAGGTTGCGCCCTCGACCACGATCTGGACCGCTCCCGGCGGCAGGCTTGCCCCCGCTGCCAGTCGGTCGATGCGCTCGATCCGGGCGAGGCGCAAAAAATGCTCGGCGTGGCGAGACAACCGCTCGGCCGCCTCGGGCTCGGCGTCGCGCACCAATAGCGGCACGCGCGCCGCGGGCGGCACATTGATTTCGGCGCGCACCGCGCGGACCGCAGAAATCGCCGCCACCACCCATTCCATTTCCGCCGCCGCCTGATCGGGTTCAGCCACACGCAGCTCGGGCCATGGCGCGGTGATCAGCAGCCCCGCATTCTCCCCGCCGAGGCCATGCCACAGCTCCTCGGTGATGAACGGCATGAACGGATGCAGCAGGTGCAGGATCCGGCCCAGCACCCACGCCGTCGTGGCCTGGGTCTCGCGGCGCGACTGGGCGTCTTCGCCCTGCAGGATCGGCTTCGAAAACTCGATGTACCAGTCGCAGAACGTGCCCCACACGAACTGGTAGAGCCGGGCGGCGGCTTCGTCAAAACGATAGGCGTCGAGCGATGCGGTCACGGCCGCGGCGCACTCGGCGGTGGCGGCGGCAATCCAGCGGTTGACGGTCAGCGCGAGTGCGCTCGGCGAGAAGCCGGCGACCGCAACGCAGCCATTCATCTCGGCGTAGCGCGCCGCATTCCACAGCTTGGTCGCGAAGTTCCGATAGCCCTCGACGCGGCTCTCGGCGAGCTTGATGTCGCGGCCGGGAGCGGCGAGCGCCGCCAGCGTAAAGCGCAGCGCATCGCAGCCATAGCGGTCGATAAGGTCGAGCGGGTCGATGATGTTGCCGCGCGATTTCGACATTTTCTGGCCGCGCTCGTCGCGCACCAGGGCATGGATATAGACGGTACGGAACGGCACTTCGTGCATGAAGTGCAGCCCCATCATCATCATCCGCGCGACCCAGAAAAAGATGATGTCGAAGCCGGTGACGAGCACGTCACCGGGATAATAGCGCGCCAGCTCCGCCGTCTCCTCCGGCCAGCCCAGTGTCGAGAACGGCCACAGGGCCGAGGAAAACCAGGTGTCGAGCACGTCGGGGTCGCGGCGCAGCTCGACCCCGGGGCCAAATCTGGCTTCGGCCTCGATCCGCGCGGCCGCTTCGCTCTCGGCGACAAAGACCGTGCCGTCGGGCGCATACCAAGCCGGGATCTGGTGGCCCCACCACAGCTGCCGTGAGATGCACCAGGGCTGGATATTGCGCAGCCATTCAAAAAATGTGTTTTCCCATTGGCGTGGCACAAAGCGGGTGCGCCCCTCTTCGACCGCGGCAACCGCCGGCGCGGCGAGCACCCGCGCGTCGCAGAACCACTGGTCGGTCAGCCACGGCTCGATCACCACGCCGGACCGGCCGTGATACGGCACCATCAGGGTGTGATCCTCGGTCTTGTCGAGCAGCCCGGCGGCGGTGAGATCGGCGACCACCTGATCGCGCGCCGCGAACCGGTCGAGACCCCGATAGCGCGCCGGCACCGCGTCGGTCAGCCGGGCGTCGGCGTCGAAAATATTGAGGAGTTCGAGCCCGTGCCGGCGGCCCACCTCGAAATCGTTGAAATCGTGCGCCGGCGTGATCTTGACCGCGCCGCTGCCGGTCTCGGGGTCGGCATATTCGTCGGCGACAATCGGGATCAGCCGACCGACCAGCGGCAACCGCGCATGCTTGCCGACGAGATCGGCATAGCGCGGGTCGTCGGGATGCACCGCGATGCCGGTGTCGCCGAGCATCGTCTCCGGGCGCGTCGTCGCAACCGTGATGAACCGTCCGGGAAGCTCCTCGACCGGATAGCGGATATGCCAGAGATGCCCCCGAACCTCGCGATTCTCGACTTCGAGGTCGGAGATCACGGTCTGCATTTCCGGATCCCAGTTCACCAATCGCTTGTCGCGGTAGACGAGCCCCTCGCGGTAGAGGGCAACAAAGACGCGGCGGACGGCGGCGGCCAGCCCCGGATCCATCGTAAAGCGTTCGCGCCGCCAATCCGGCGAGGCGCCGAGACGGCGCAATTGCCGGGTGATGGCGCCGCCCGATTGCTCCTTCCACCGCCACACCCGCTCGACAAAGCGCTCGCGTCCGAGGGCGCGCTTGCTGCCGCCTTCCGCGGCGATCTGGCCGGCAACGACGATTTCGGTGCCGATCCCGGCATGGTCGGTCCCCGGCTGCCACAGCACGTCGCGGCCGCGCATGCGTTGCCAGCGGATCAGCACATCCTGCAGGGTGAAGGTCAGCGCGTGCCCCATATGCAGGCTGCCGGTCACGTTGGGTGGCGGCATCATGATCGTAAACGGGACCCGCCGGCTCGCGGGATCGGCGGCAAACGCGCCCGATGCCTCCCACACCGGATACCAGCGGGCCTCCACTTCGGAGGGGTCGAAGGTCTTGTTCAGCATTTTCTAACCGCCGTCAGCCGCGCGCCGCCTCTTTCTTGCCTGCCGGAAGCGGGGTCACGCCAGCGCAATCGGCAGGCTCGATAAGGCACGCGCACCGCTTACCGCAGCCGTGCGGCCCGCACCAGGCGGTCGATCTCTTCCTGAACCAGGCGTTCGACGAGGCGCGGCAGGTGCTGGTCAAGCCAAGCCTGCAACATCGGGCGCAAGGCGTCACGCACAATGTCCTCGAGCGTCCGGCCCGTGTGGCCCAAAACCGGCCCGGGATCGGGCCGCAATTCCGCGGCCACCGACCCGAGCCGATTGAGAGCAGCAGCCGCCGTCTCGGCGCCGCCCATCGCAACCCGTTGGCCCGCGTCGCGTCCGGGTTCGGCAGCCGCCGCCGCGGGCGCCGCCGGCCGGCCGGCCGGTGCGGCAGCCGCGCCGTCCTGCGACCGCGGCGCCGGGTCATCCTCGGCGACCACCTCGGTCAATTCGAGAATGCCGGGCTTGTCCCTCGGCAGGGCGGCGGCCTGGGTCACCCGCTCGTCTTCGTCGATGATGCGGCTGATCGACTGGATGATGTCGTGCATCGGCGATTGCGGTATCGCCGACGACGGCAACCCGCTCAACGGCTTGTTTTCGGACATCGGCAACGGACCGAAGAATTCACGATCCGTCTAGCCTAGTCGGGTTCGATCGGAGTTTCCAGCGCCCCGGCGCCCGGCCACCCGCTATTGGGACAGCCCGCCGCGAAAGCCGATCGCTTTGTCCCTGACCTCTTTGAAATGGCGCTCCATGTCGTAGAGCTGGACCGGCAGGTGGAGATCGGCGGCGGTCAACCGGCCGGTGGCGGCGGCAAGGTTGAATTCCGCCAGCGCCGCGTCGTGCTCGGCGGTGATCAATTGCTGCTGGGTTGTCAGCAGTTGCTGGTTTTGGATCAGCACGTCGAGCGTGGTCGCGGTACCGACCAGCGCCTGCTGCTGCACCCCTTCGAGAGCGATCTGCGCGGCCCGCACCGCGGCCGCGAACGACGCCACGCTGGCCCGCGCCGCCTTCAAGGTTTCCCAGGCGTCGGTCGCGGTCTGCACCGAGGCGCGCCGGGCGTCGTCGACCTGGCTCTGGCGCTGCCCGACAGTCTGCTCGGCTTGGCGCGTCTGGGAATAGACCGCGCCCCCCTCATAGAGGCTCCAGGTCATCTGCGCCTGGATCGTGCCGATATTTTCCAGCGAGCCGCTCAGGGTCACGCTCGGCGCCAACTGGCGCGTCACGCTGCCGACCAGCGAGACTTGCGGCAACAGCTGGCTTTTCACGACATCGATGTTGTCGCGTGCGGCAAGCTCGGCAAAATTCGCCGCGATCACGTTGAAATTATTGTTCGCCGCCAGGCTCTGCGCCTCCTCCCGGGTGGCCGGCAGCGCCGGACGCTCGCGCGGCAGCAGCAAAATGCCCGGCGGCCGGCCGACCGCCCGCACATATTCGGCCCGGCTTTGCGCCAGCGTGCCTTCGGCTGCGGTCTCGTTGCCGATCGCCTGGGCCAATGACGATTCGGCCTGGGCGACATCGGTGCGGGTCACCTCGCCGACGCGAAAGCGATCCTGCGTTGCTTCGAGCTGTTTGCGCAACACCCGGACGTTGTTGCGCGCGACTTCGAGCAGCGCCTGATCGCGCACGACATCGAGATAGGCCGTGCACACCGCCTGAAACACCGAGGTCTCGATCGCCAAAGTCTGGGCGCGGGTCGATTCGACGGTGTTCATCGCCTGGCGGGTCTGCGCGATCGTGCGACCGCCGCTGTAGATCGGCTGGGTTACTTGAAGACCGAGGGAATTCTGAAAGAAGGTCGAATATTGCGAGGTCCCGATGTTCGGCTGAAAGCTCGCTCGCGAACCGCCCATCTGGCCGGTGAAATTGACCGTCGGCCGCCAGCCCGACAGCGCCTGCGGGACGCTTTCGTCGGTCGCCCGCAACAGGGCGCGCTGAGCCAAGAGCTGCGGATTGCTGTTATAGGCTTCGGCCAGCGCCTGGGTCAGGGTTTGCGCCGAGGCCGAGGAAAGCCCGGCGGCCAACGCGGCGGCGATCGCGGCCGCGCCCAGCGGACCGCGGCCGCGGGCAAAGGGGGGCGGCACGCCGATCGCGCCACGGCCCCTTCTCGCCCTGGCGCGGACAGCCGGCAACACGGGCGGCACCGGGCCGATCACGACGCTAAAACACAAAGCCGGGCTTCGGGGCGAAGCCGGGCAAGAACGGGATTGCCGCGTCGAACAGAATACGCCGGGCAATCACACCACCGGATCGGATGGCCATTACCGCCCGCCCGATTCCCTCACCCGCCGCCTCGATGACCGCGACCAGCCGGCCGTCTTCGGCGAGTTGCGTCGCGATCTCGTCGGGCAGCTCGGCGATCGCACCGGCGAACAGGATGACATCGTAGGGCGCGCGGGCGCGGTGGCCGTCGGCCAAGCGACCCTCGACGACACTGACATTGGCGAGGTTCTCTTCGACCAGCGCGGCGCGCGCCGCGCGGGCCAACTGCGGATCCTCCTCCAGCGCCACAACCGTACGCGTCAATCCGCTCAACACCGCCGCCTCGTAACCGGTCCCGGCACCGACCACGAGCGCCGTATCGGTGCGTTGCGGGGCAGCGGCCTGGATCAGGCGCGCCGCAACCCGCGGCTCGATCACATAGCGGCCGCGGCCGATGGGCAGATCCTCGTCGATATAGGCGATCGCGCGCACCGCCTCGGGCACGAATAATTCACGCCGGACACGGGCAAACGCTTCGAGCACCCGCTCGTCCGTCACCCGGTTCGGGCGCAGCTGGCTTTCGATCATGTGTGTGCGGGCCGCGGCGAAATCGGTCATTTGTGGCTGTCGCGCGAGCAACGGGCGCGGTTATAGCCGGATGGTGGAGAAAGCACAATCGGCCGCCGGGCCGACCGGCCTCAATCCGGCATCCTCGCGACCGGCTGCCGATCCGGCAACGCCGCGAGCAGTTGGGCGGCGCTCAAGCCCAAGATCGGGTGGCGCCATTGCGGCGCCAGCTCGGTGAGCGGTTCGAGCACAAACCGCCGCTCGGCGAGGCGCGGATGGGGCAGCGTCAGCGCCGGCGTCGCCCAGTTTTCGCCGCGGTAATCGAGCAGATCGAGATCGATCACCCGCGCCGCATTGCGCAGCCCGCGGACGCGACCCAGCCGCGCCTCGATATCGAGCATCAGCGCCAGCAAGGCCGGCGCATCGAGCGTGGTCGCGACCGAGGCGACGGCGTTGACATACCAGGGCTGCGGCGACGGCGGCAGCGGGGCGCTCCTATACCAAGCCGACCGCGCCACGGTCTCGACCCCGGCTCGGCCGAGGGCCGCCAGCGCCGCGGTCAACGTCGCCGGCGGCGGCCCGTAAACCGGGCTCGCGAGATTGCCGCCAAGCCCGATCAGGATCAGCCCCGACACGCCCGAGCTAGCCGATCAAAGCGCGGGCGATGGTCTCCCACTCTTCCTGCAGCGGGGCGCTCGAGACGGGGCGCCCGGCGCGGCCGTACCAGCCGCCGGCATTGCTCAGATCGCCCTCGACCCGGTGAAGATAGGCATGCACCCAGGCGCCCTCGGCGTCGGCTTGCTGCTGCGCGCATTTATGCGCGAGGTGCCAGTCGCCCTTGGCTTCCCACCACAATGCCTGGGCCGCGAGGCTCAACCCCGCCGGTGGCGCGGCCCCGGCCAGCGATTTCTGAAACGTCTCGAATTGCATGCTCTCCTCCTCGCAAGAAAGGCCAAACCCGCCGCGTTGCGCACCTCAATCTCAAGCAAAAAGACGGTCCATGCGGTCGCGCAGCCGGTACCAGCCGCCGACCGCCGGCAGAAACCACGGATTGCCCGAATAGAGCCGATGATCGGGAAAATCCGGCGTGTCGAAACTGCAAGCGGCGTTGGCCATCCCGGCAATTTTGCGCGCCGTCTGCCAACCGAGATAGGTCATCATCGCCACCCCGCTGCCATTGCAGCCCAGACAGAAATGGAGCCCGTTGTTCTCGCCCATATGCGGCAGAGCGTCGAGGGTGAAGGCGGTATTGCCGGTCCAGGCGTGGGTCACCTTCACCCCGTGCAGCTGCGGAAAGCGGGCGGTCATGTAGCGGTAAAGAACGCGCGCGCTGACCGCGGCGGCAACCTGGGTAAAGCGGGCGCGGCCCCCGAAAATCATCCGCCGGCCATCGGGCGACATTCGATAGTAGCACAGCACCCGGCGGGTGTCGGAGAGCGTGCGGCCCTTGGGGATCAGCGAGCGCGCCAGTTCGCTCGGCAGCTCCTCGGTGGCGATGATGTGGCTCGCGATCGGCACGATGCGGCGCTCCAGCGACGGGGTCAGGTCGCCGGTATAGCCGTTGGTCGCGATCACGACATCGCCCGCAACCACCGTGCCGCGGCTCGTTTCGAGACGCCAGCCCGGAGCGGCGGGCGTGATTTGGCGCACCGCGGCGTTGGCGCAAACCGGCACCTCGCGGCGTCGGCAGGCGTCGAGCAGGCCCTTGTAGTAGAGCGCCGGATGGAGCTTGCCGGAACGCTCCACGACCATGCCGCCGTGATAATAATCGCTGGCGATTTCCTCGCGCTGTTGTTCGCGCGGAACCATGTAGGCGCCCGATTGCGCGGCCGCGTTGAGCAGTGAAAGCCGCCGGCGCTGCGCCTCGAAATGGGCGCTCGTCCACGCCGCGACAAAGCGCCCCTTGGTTTCCCAAAAGCACTCGATCTGCTCTTCGCGGATCAGGCGGTCGACCAGCGCGAACGCGTCGGCGGCGTCGGCCAGCAGCCGGGCGGCCCGTGCGCCATCAATTGTCACACTCTTGCCGGAGAAGCTCTTGCCGATATTGACGCCGCCACTGACCGCGCCGCCATTGCGCGTGCTGGCCCCGGCGCCGGGGGCCTGGGCTTCGAGCACGGCCGCGGCGATGCCGTGCCTGGCAAGTTCAAGGGCGGTGGCAAGCCCGGCATAGCCGCCGCCGACGATCGCCACCCGCACCTCGCGCGGCAGTTCGGTGAGCTCGCCGGCGACGGGCCGGTAAGCCTCCCACCAGAACGGTTCGGCTGTGAAATCACGGTGGAGAATGTCGGGATTGAGCATCGCGCCAAGTTACCACCGCCCTGAGTTCAGCCGCGACGGCAGAAACCAATTGGCAACGGTTTTCAGTGACATCAACCGCGGCTCCGGCGCTTCACGGTAACTGGGGATACGATATGACCTTCACGTTCACCGACCTGTCGCTCGATCGGGGGGCGGCATGGGCGAGAGCGGCTCGGTCGCTTGTCCGACCGCGCTGCCGCTGGCGCCGTCAACGGCGAGCCGCGCCGCAGCGCCGGCCGCTTTTGCCTCTGTTCGGCGGCATTGCCCTGTTGGCGGCGATCGCGGTGGGCGGAGTGCCGGCCTTCGCCGCAGACGGCCGGCACGACCCGGTGATCCATCTGGTCGGCTCGAATCTCGGGCTCGGCGCCGAGTTGCGGCTTGTCTGCCCGCAAGATCGCGGCGGTGAGTTGCCGAGCCTGCGCGACCGCCGCAGCGGCCGGCCGCTGCCGATCGCCGACCCTCAGCTGATGGCGGTGGCCAAGCGGACATGCCGGGCCGAGCTTGCCGCGGCGGCGGAGAGCGCGCCGGTGGCGATCACCAATCAACGCGGCGTGCCAATTTATGTTGGCTACAGCGGTGGTGGCAGTATCGACTGGGGGCAGAGCCCAGGGTGCACACCGGTTGCCACGGGACTTGAAATCGCCGCCAACACCACGTGCGATGTTGCGGTGACCCCGACCAATTCCGGCAGCCGGTTTTGCGCCGGTCTGAACACCGTGCCCAACTGCCTGACCGCGCAAAATCTCCGCGTGACCTTGGTCGAGCCGACTTTCGACACCAGCGCCCAGTGCCGCTGGACCGGGCAACCCGGGACTTGCGTGTCTTACGACATCAGCCTGATCCCGGTCGGCTGCACCGACGCTTTGTGGCAGGCCAACCAATGCGCCACCGCCGGCGGCGCCTCATACAATCTGCCGGTGATGCTGAACTGCGAAGGGCAACCCTTCCAACGCACCTTTACCTGCCAAGGACCGGTCATCGCCGGCCATGCCAATCCGCAAAGCTACCCCTCGCGATGCGGCAACCCCAACGCGGCCTGCGACGGCAATTCGCCGGGCTGCGTCAACGCCTATTTCTACCCGATGTCCACCTACCATAGCCGATACCAGCCGGTCGGCGTCTGTTCGGGGGGCCGCACCCTGCATATCGTGTTTCCCGCCGGTCCCTGAGGACCGCGAGCCGGCCCCCAGCCATGCGGGGGACGGCGACAAGGGCTTCCGACGCGACATGCCCATGGCGGCGCGAAACGGTTTAGGCTGGCGCAATCCAAACGACCTCGACCGAGGAGCCTTTCGCGATGCCCGACCTCGCCGCCCATTCCGCAAACGGCCGATCCGCAGCGGCAAGTCTCTACCGCGAGCTCGAAGAGCGCCTGTTGGCCCGCGACCAGGTCGGCGGCAGCCGCGTCTATTACGAATTGCTGCGGCGCGGGCGGCCGCGGAGTGAAATTATCGCCGAGGCGGTGCGCATCCACGCTCCCTACACGCATGTCCCCTATCACCAGCGCATCGACGACGGCTTTCCGAATTTCGTCAACAACGACCATTGCTTGTTGTCGGCGCGCGCGGCGATCAACCTCGAAACGATGCTGCCCGAGAAACTCGCCGCCCTGCCGCTGGCACAGACCATCTGGTACATCCCCTCGGGGCTCGACATCTGGAACCAGAAGCTGTTCAAGGCGCCTGGGCATTACGCCAATCGCGGCTATCAGATGCCGAATACGGCGCCGCCGGCCCCGGTTGTCTATTGGCCCGACCAGGAGCCGCTCAGGCAATCCGGCCCGCTGAAAGAGCGGCTCAACAACTGGCTGACTTTGGTCGAACGCGGCCAAGTCATCGACGCCTACCGCGTGTTTCTGGGGCTGATGGAGGAGCGCGAGCACCGCAACGAAGTGTTGGCCCATCTGGTCTTTGCGGGGCTGATCGATGTTCAGGACCGGATGCTCTACAACCGCTCCTATACCACCGGGCACAAGGCCTACCGCGCCCGCTCGGTGGTCGAACTCGGCAATGCGATCGGCTGGGACAACGCCCATGACGTGATCTATGCCGGGGCGCTCGACATCGCCGTCGGGCCGCGCTGGCACTCGGTCTACGAGATGGCGTGCAATGTCGTGACGATGTTCCTCGAAGGGGCCGAGGTCCACGCGGTGCCCTATAGCGGGACAACCGAACGCGAACGCGCGCTGCTGACCAATACCGGGCCGCTTGCCGAGGCCGAGGTCGAGGCTCTGATCGAGACGCTGATCCGCGAGCACGAGCCCGCCTATATCGAAAAGATCAGCCAATTATTGCTGGCCGGGGTGGCGCCGCGCCGCATCGTCGATGCGATCCAGCTGGCCGCGGCCCAGGTCGTGCTCGAAACCGAAGGGGCAAATTCGTTCTCGATGCCCCAGCACACCTACGAATATTGCAACACGCTCGGCTGGTTCTACGACAATTTCGCCCACCCGCAGCGGCTCAAGCTGCTTTATGTCGCCGGCTCGATGGTCAACCAGGCGGCCTGGAACCAGAAGCATATGGGCTGGACCCGGACCGCGCCGGTGCCGGCCGCGAGCCACGCCCGGCTGTCGGCGCCGCAACTGATCGACCGCCTCGAACAAGCGCTCGCCGCCTGCGATCCGGTCGAGGCCGTGGCCTGGACCCGCGCCTACCTCGAAAGCGGCGCCGAGCGCGCACCGCTGGTGCAGTGTCTGGCGCTGATGGCCTCGCGTTTTGGCAACGACCCGCACAACCAGGAAATCCCGCAATGCCTGTTGCAGGATTACGGCAAGAACCAGTGCGCGGACCGCGAGCGGCTGCTGCTCGCCTGCGCCCATATCAGCGCCGGCCACCGCAAATACGGCGACACCTTTGAAGCGGCACGCCGTTTCGGCGAGGCGATGGGGCTGGCGGAGCTGCAATAAAGCGGCGGCTCCGGCGGTCCCCGACAGGCCGGTCGGCGGCCGTAATCGAGTCTGAAGGCGGGGGCCGCGTTTGTTCGCCGCGCAGCCGGGCCGGGCCCAGGGCGCAGCCGAAGCCGGGCAGCTGCGGCGGCCCGCCGCGTTCCTCGATCGCGACGGGGTATTGAACCAGGATGACGGCTATATCGGGTCGCGGGCGCGCTGGCGCTGGATGACGGGCGCCGCCGCAGCCGTGCGGCAGCTCAACGAGGCCGGATTTTTTGTGTTTGTCGTGACCAACCAAGCCGGTATCGCGCACGGCCTGTTCAGTGAAGACGATGTCCGGCGGCTGCATGCCGAGATCGCCGCCGAACTCGCCGCCGCCGGCGCCCGGATCGACGATTTCCGCTATTGTCCGTTTCACCCGCAGGCGGCGCTGCCCGAATATCGGCGGGCGAGCGACTGGCGCAAACCGGCTCCGGGCATGATCACCGATCTGCTGCGCGCTTGGCCGGTCGAGCGGAAGGCGAGCTTTCTGATCGGCGACAAGCCGACGGATTGTCAAGCCGCGGCCGCCGCCGGCATTGCCGGCTATCTGTTCCCGGGCGGCGATCTGGCCGCCTTTGTCTCGGCGCTGCTGTCCGCTGCCCGCCCCTAAGACGCGGCCGATCGGAATAGGTCTGCCCGCCGCAACGCAAATCGGATAGGATTGCCTGGCCTTAATCGCCGCGACGCATCGCAGCGAGGCGCGCTTGTCCGAGGGAGGTTCAGGCTCATGGGCGAAATTCTCGGTCTTGGCTGCACGCATTATCCGGGGCTGACGGTGCCCGATGAACAGCTGCCGTCGCTGTTCCATCGTCTGCTGACCGCCCCCAACGTTCCCGCGCATTTCAAGAACCCGGCCAACTGGCCGGCCGAATTGGTGGCCGAACTCGGCAACGACGAGGGCGTGTCGGCGGCGCGACGCTACAGCGCCCGGCTGGCCAACGGGTTCCGGGAGGTGCGCAAATCGCTCGACGCGTTCAACCCGGATGTCGTCATCGTTTGGGGCGACGACCAATACGAGAATTTTCGCGAAGACATCATCCCGGCCTTCTGTCTCTTAGGCTATGACGACGATTTCTCGGTCCAGCCGTGGCACAACGGCAATGGCGGCCGCGTCAACCGCTGGGGCGAGCCCGGCGATTGGCAGTTAAAGCTGCACGGTCATCGCGACGCCGCCAAACACCTGGCCACCGGCATGATCGCCCGCGGTTTCGACATCGCCTATGCCTACAAGCCGCTGCATCATCCGCTGGCCCATGCCTTTACCAACACCTTCCTTTACCTCGACTGGGATCGGAAGGGTTTTCCCTATCCGGTGGTGCCGTTCGCGATCAATTGTTACGGCAGCAATCTGTTGCACGCCAAAGGCGGCACCGCGGCCTTGTTCATGCCGCCGCGCGACCCGTCGGAGGCGCCGGATCCCCCGTCGCCGCACCCCTGGCGGTGCATGGAGGTCGGCAAAGCGGTGGCCGAGACCTTTGCCCAGTCGCCGTGGCGGGTCGCGGTGATCGCGTCGTCGAGCTGGTCGCATTGCTTCCTGTCGCCGACCAACGGCTATCTGTGGCCCGACCACGAGGCCGACCGGCTGCTGTTCAAGGCGCTCCAGGATCGCGATTACGACGTCTGGCGCAAGCGACCGCTCGCCGCGATGGAACAGGCCGGTCAGCACGAAATGCTGAACTGGTGTGCGCTGATGGGGGCAATGGAGGCGCTCGACCGCCGGCCGGTTGTTCATGACTACGTCGAGACCTGGATCTTCGCTTCGGAGAAGTGCTTCGTCACTTATCCGGCCTAAGCCGGCGGTGCGCGGCGGCAGCACCGCCGCGCTTGCCAAAAGGAGCCCCTTCCGCAACACTGCGGGGTTGGGGACTCATGCTTAAAAAGCCGCCGATCCTCGAAGAGGGCGCGCAGACAGCTGCCCTGGTGTGGCGGCTCGCGCGTGATTTCATGCGCCCGCATGCGCTGAGCGTCGCCTGCGCCTTTGTCCTGATGGGCGCCGCGGCCGGCAGCACTGCGATCCGCGCCTGGCTGATGCAGCCGGTGCTCGACCGTGTCTTTGTCGGGCGCGACCCGTCATGGCTGCTGCCAATCGCCGGCGCGGCGCTGGCGATCGCCTTTGTCAAAGGCCTTTCCGATTACGGCGAGGCGGTATTGATGAACCGGGTCGGGCAGCGGGTCGTGGCCGACGTCCAGATCGCGCTGTTCAGCCGCCTGATGCGGGCCGATCTCGCCTATTTTCATGCCCATCCCAGCGGCACGTTGATCTCCCGCTTTACCAACGATGCGGTGCTGCTGCGCAACGCCGCCGCCAATGTCCTGGGTGCGATCGGCAAGGATGCGCTGACCGTCGTCTTTCTGGTCGGCGTCATGTTCTATCAGGACTGGCTGTTGGCTCTCGTTTCGTTCTTTGTCTTTCCGGTCGCCATTCACCCGATCGTCGGCATCGGTCGGCGCATGCGGCGGGTGACCGCCAACACCCAGAACGAGGTCGGACAGCTGACCACCCTGTTGAGCCAGACCTTCCAGGGCGCGCGGCTGGTCAAGGCTTACGGCATGGAGGCCTACGAGGAGCAGCGCGCCGCGCAACTGTTCGAACGGCTTTACCGGTTGATCGATCGGGCGACGCGGACCCGCGCCCGCGCCTCGCCGATGATGGAGACCTTGGGCGGCGCGGCGATCGCGATCGTGATCCTCTATGGCGGCCATCAGGTCATCGCCGGGGCCCGCACCCCCGGCGCATTCTTCTCGTTTGTGACGGCGCTGCTGCTCGCTTACCAGCCGTTGAAGAGCCTCGCCAACCTCAATGCCTCGCTGCAGGAAGGACTGGCCGCCGCGCAGCGCATCTTTCAGGTGTTCGACGTCGAACCGACGATCCGCGACCAGCCCCGGGCGCAGCCATTGCAAATCACCGGCGGCGAGATCCGCTTTGAGCGCGTCCGTTTTGGCTACGCCCCGGGTGCGGTGGCGCTCGACGACATCTCGCTGACCATTCCGGCCGGGCGCAGCGTCGCGCTGGTTGGCGCTTCGGGGGCCGGCAAATCGACGATCCTGAACCTGATCCCGCGTTTTTACGACGTCGAGGAAGGGTGCATTACCATTGACGGCCACGACATCCGCTCGATCACGTTAAACTCGCTGCGCGCGGCGATCGCGATTGTCTCGCAAGAGGTGACGCTGTTCGACGACACCTTGCGCGCCAACATCGCCTATGGCCGTTTTGGCGCATCGATGGCCGACATCGAAGCGGCCGCGCGGGCGGCCGGGATCGACGACTTCATCCGCGAACTGCCGCAGGGCTACGACACCCCGGTCGGCGAGCACGGGGTTCGCCTGTCGGGCGGCCAGCGCCAGCGCATCGCGATCGCCCGGGCGATGCTCAAGGACGCCCCGATCCTGCTGCTCGACGAGGCGACCTCGGCGCTCGACAGCCAATCCGAGCGGCAGGTGCAAGCGGCGCTGCGCACCCTGATCCGCGGTCGCACGACGCTGGTCATCGCGCACCGGCTGTCGACGGTGCAGGGCGCCGACCTGATCTACGTGATCGACCGCGGGCGGCTGGTCGAGAGCGGCCGGCACACCGAGTTGTTGGCGCGCGGCGGGCTCTACGCCCGGCTCTACGCGATGCAGTTCGCCGGCCACCGCGACCTGGTCGCCGCCGGTTCCAGCTCATAGCCGCGCCGTGCCGAGGCCGCCCGCTTTACCCTGGTGGCGCCGCCTGCTGCGCAATCCGCGGGTGCGGGCCGCCGCCTGCTGGGCGATCCATTGTTATATCCGCCTGATCTACCGGACCAATCGCTGGACGGTTGAGAACGGCGAGTGGCCGCGGCAACTGCTCGCCGAGGGGCGGCCGTTTATCGGCGCCTTTTGGCATGGCCGGATGATGATGATCCCGCTGGGCTGGGCGCGCATGGCGCGGATGCACATGCTGATCTCGGCGCATCGCGACGGCCGGATTATCGCCGGTGCGGTCGCCTATTTCGGCATCGACACGATCGCCGGCTCGACCCGGCGCGGCGGTTCGGCGGCGCTGCGCACCATGCTGAAGCGGCTCAAGGAAGGCGATTGCGTCGCGATCACACCGGACGGGCCGCGCGGCCCGGCGATGACCGCAAGCATCGGCATCATCAATGTCGCACGACTGGCGCAGGCGCCGATCGTGCCGATCACCTACGCGACCAGCCGCCGCCGGATCATGCCGAGCTGGGACCGGTTCCATTTGGCGCTGCCCTTCGGGCGCGGAATTTTTTTGTGGGGCGAGCCGATCGAGGTGGCGGCCGATCTCGACGAGGCGGGGCTCGACCGTCTGCGCCGCCTGGTTGAGGAGCGGATGGGCGCGATGGTCCGCGAAGCCGATCGACGCGTCGGCCACCTTGTGGTCGAGCCGGCGCTTGCCGTACCCGCGGGCGGTGGCGATTGTCCGGCGGCGCCCGCGCCGCTGTCGCATCCCGATAAACTGTCGCGGCCGGCCCCGGTCCCGTGATGCTGCCGCTGATCTATCGCACCATGACCCGGCCGCTGCCGCCGGCGGTGATGCTCTATCTGCGGCGGCGTGGCCGGCGCGGCAAAGAGGACCTGCTGCGATTGCCCGAGCGGCGCGGCGTGCCGGGCGCCCGCCGTCCGTCGGGCGCGCTGGTCTGGCTTCACGCCGCCAGCGTCGGCGAGGCGACCGCGGTGCTCGGGCTGATCGAACGCCTGGTCGACACTCGGCCCGGTCTCGAGATCCTGTTGACAACCGGCACAGTGGCCTCGGCGCAATTGCTCCAACAGCGGCTTCCGGCGCGCGCCCGCCACCAATATGTCCCGGTCGATCTGGCCTCCTGGGTCGAGCGCTTTCTTGACCATTGGCGGCCTGATCTGGCGCTCTGGGTCGAATCGGAATTGTGGCCTAATCTGGTGCTGGCGACGCGCGCCCGCGGCATTCCGATGATGCTGCTCAATGCCCGTCTTTCCGCCGGCTCCTACCGCCGGTGGCGGTGCTGGCCGGGATTGATCGGCCCGATGCTCGGCGCCTTCGACGGGATCCTTGCCCAGGACGAACGGCAGGCCGAACGGCTGCGCCGGCTCGGCGGCCGCCGGGTCACCGCGATCGGCGACTTGAAAGCGGCCGGCCGCAAACTCCCGGCCGATCCGCGCGAAGTGCGGCAATTCCGCTCGGCTCTCGGCGGCCGTCCGACTTGGCTGGCGGCCAGTACTCATCCCGGCGAGGAAGAAATCGTCGCCGGCGCGCATCGGCTGATCGCCGCCGCCCATCAAGGGCTGCTGACAATCATCGTGCCGCGCCATCCGGCGCGCGGTGACGCGATCGCGACAATGCTCGCCGCCGACGGTTGGCGGGTTGCCCGCCGCAGTCGCGGCGAACCGGTCGGCGCCGAGACCGACATCTATCTCGCCGATACGATCGGCGAACTCGGCCTGTTTTATCGCCTCGCCGGCATCGCCTTTATCGGCGGCTCGCTGGCCGCGAAAGGCGGCCACAACCCGTTCGAGGCGGCGCGGCTCGGCTGCGTCGTGTTGCACGGGCCCGACATGAGCAATTGCGCGACCATGACCGCGGCGCTGACGGCGGCCGGGGCGGCACAGCTGGCCGCAACCGGCGAGGACCTGGCCGAGGCGGTTTCGCGGCTGCTTGCCGACCGGCGGCGGTGCGCGGCACAGCGGGCTGCGGCGGCGCGCGTCGCGGCGGCCGGCCGGGCGGTGCTCGATGCGGTCGTCGAGCGGCTTGCACCATGGCTTGATGCCATCGCTCCGCAGCCGGGCGTCCCGGTTTTCGCCGCCCAGGCGCATTCGCCGACGCCTGCCGGCCTCGTGCTGCGGACCTGATGCCGACGGCTCCCGCATTCTGGGGAAGAAAACCCGGACCGGCCGCCCATCTCCTGTTCCCGATTGGGGCGGCGTGGGAGATGGCCGGGCGTTTGCGGCGTCGGCTGGCGCGCCCTTATGCGGCGCCGGTTCCGGTCGTTTGCATCGGCAATTTGGTCGTCGGCGGCGCCGGCAAGACCCCGGTCACGCTGGCGCTCGCCACGTGGTTCAAGGCACACGGGCTGGCCGCACATGTGGTGACGCGCGGCTATGGCGGCAGGATCGCCGGGCCATGCCGGGTCGATGCTGGGCAACACGACGCCGCAACAATCGGCGACGAGGCGCTGCTGCTCGCGGCCACAGCCCCCTGTTGGGTCGCGCGCGACCGTGCCGCGGGAGCCGCCGCCGCCGCTGCCGGCGGCGCGCAAATCGTGCTGCTCGACGACGGCTTTCAGAACCCGGCGATCGCCAAGAGCGTGTCGCTGGTCGTCATCGACGCCGCTTTCGGGTTTGGCAACGGCCGGGTGATGCCGGCCGGCCCGTTGCGCGAAGACTGGCGGCGCGGCCTCGCTCGCGCCGAGGCGTTGGTCATGCTCACGACCCAGGGGGAACGGCCGTCGGTTCCGCCCCCGCCGGCTCCCGGCAAGCCGGTGATCGCGGCCGAGCTCACCGCGGTCGACGGTGAGCGTTTTGCCGGGCAGCGGGTTTTTGCCTTTGCCGGGATCGGACGGCCGCAGCGCTTTTTTGCAACCCTGCGCGCGGTCGGGGCCGATATCGTCGGCGAGCGCCGGTTCCCCGATCATTATCGCTATCGGCCGCGCGATATTGCGGCGCTGGCCGCGGCGGCCAGGCGCGAACATGCCCGGCTGGTGACCACCGCCAAGGATTACGTGCGTCTACCGGCCACGCTGCGCGCCGCGGTCGAGACGCTCGACGTCGAGCTGCGCTGGTGCGCGCCCGAGATGCTTGCCCGTCTTTTTGCGCCGATTTTGTCCTCCGCCGCCCCCCATGCCGACCCGCAGCGGGCCGCCGCCGGATGAGGTAAGCCTCTCCGATTGCCTGGAAGCGGGCGGCGCAATGCTGATTTGCACCGCCTTTGGCCTGCTCCCGATCGCCTGGGCGTCGGCGGTGGGCGGCGCGCTCGCGCGCGCGATCGGCCCCCGCCTCGGCATCTCGCGGCGCGCCCGCCATAATCTCGAGCGGGCGTTTCCCGATCTGGGCGCAGACGCGATCAAGCGGATCGTCGCCGGCATGTGGGACAATCTCGGCCGGGTTGCCGCCGAATACCCCCATCTGCGCGCGATCCGCATCTTCGCACCCCGAGGCCGGGTCGAAACCCACGGTTTCGAGCATATGGACCGGGCGGTCGCCGCCGGCCGGCGCATGATCATTTTCTCCGGGCATATCGCCAACTGGGAGATCGGTGCGCTTGCCGCGGCGCAATACGGGATCAGCGTCACCCAGATCTATCGCGCTCCCAACAATCCGCTGATCGACCGCATGCTCAGGCGATTTCGCGGCGACCGCGGCGAATACATTGCCAAAGGCGCGCCCGCCGCGCGGCGGGCCTTTGCCGCGCTCTATCGCGGCGAGCACCTGACGATGCTCGCCGACCAGAAGCTCAACGAAGGCATCCCGACAACATTCTTTGGCCGCCCGGCCATGACCGCCGCCGCTCTGGCGCTGCTGGCGCTGCGCTTTGAGTGCGACGTGCTGCCGGCGCGGGTCGAGCGGCTGCGCGGCGCCCGCTTTCGGCTGACCGTGTTCCCGCCATTGCCGCTGCCCCGCAGCGGCGACCACGACGCCGATGTCGCGGCGCTGACACAACAGGTGACCGAAATACTCGAATCCTGGATTCGCGATCGGCCGCAAGAATGGCTGTGGGTTCACCGGCGCTGGGCCGACTGACGCCCGGCTGATTAGCCGCCACACCGTTGTTCCGAACCGCCCCCGGAATCGGGAGCGAGGCCCGAACCCCAAGCTATGGTCACCACAGGTCTAGAATAAACGTCGAGAACCCTTGACATCGCGGTGCACAGGGGTCCTCATTCCACGTAAATCTGCGCTCGCCCGGTATCATCGTACGGCTTGTCCAAGTAATCCGATTGCAGTTGCCGATATGCGCAGGCCAACAGGCTATTCCAACGGAGGAAATGTCGATGAAGGGCCCGAAGTTTGTCGCCGCGCCGCGCTGATCCTTGCGCATCCAGAACGCCAAGACCGAAGGACATTCGCGAAGGCGGCTTCGCGGTAACGCCGTGCAAACGGGCGGCGGCACCCTCGCAGCGAGTTCCGCCGGATGTCGGCGAAACAGTGTCTTACCGTCCGGGTTGATTGCCCCATCCGAAACCGAGTACCCCGTGATAGAAGGACGCTTTGCGAACCGGCTTCCAAGAGCAGTGCAAACCTGTCGAAACAGACAGGCAGAGCCGTCGAGAAAATTACCGGCAAAAACAGTCGAGGTACGTTGATTTAAGACCTACTTACCGCAGATCTGATAAAGGGAGGGACGCCATGTCCATCATCGGTTGGCTGATCCTGGGCCTGATTTCCGGTTTTATCGCCAGCAAAATCGTCAACAAAACCGGGGCAGGCTTCGTTCTTGACATCATCCTTGGCATTGTGGGTGCCTTGGTCGGAGGTTTCATCTTCACAAGGCTCGGGGGCATCGGAATCACCGGCTTCAACCTCTATAGCATGATTGTCGCGATTGTCGGCGCGGTGATCGTGCTGGTGGTCTACCACGCTCTGTTCAGTCGCAAGGGTATCTGACGACGCCGCGCCGATCGTCGGCCGGCTCGAGAAAACGGCCGCGCGCCGCCATGCCGATCGCCGGTCGGCGACGGCGCTTTCCCGGGCTGGCGGCAACCGCCCGGCAGAACCAAGGCTCGGTCATTTGGTGCCGGCCGCAGCCGGCCGTTTTGAAATTGCCCGATCACCGCTGGCACCCATCTTTGAAAAGCATGGTTCCTGCTATTGCGCTTGCCCGCTTTTCGTGCAGCATCTTCGGGTAAGCATATTGGTCGCCATCGCGATTGTTCGCCAAACGCCAGTTGCGACCGGTAAAGCCCGCGTTAAAACGGAGGAAAGTCATGGACATGTCGCGCCGCGCGGCTGCCGAGTTTTTCGGCACCTTGTGGTTGGTCTTGGGTGGATGCGGTGCGGCGTTGCTCGCTGCGGGCTTCATCGGGCCACCCGGCACGTCGCTGGGCATCGGGTTTCTCGGGGTGGCGTTTGCCTTTGGCTTGACGGTGTTGACGATGGCTTATGCTGTCGGCCACATCTCGGGCGGACATTTCAACCCGGCGGTGACGATCGGGTTGTGGGCCGGCGGGCGCTTCAAGGCGGTCGATGTCCTGCCGTACATCATCGCACAGGTCATTGGCGCGATTGTTGCGGCCGCGATTCTTTATCTGATCGCTTCGGGAAAGCCGGGCTGGAACATCGGCGGTTTCGCCGCCAACGGTTATGGCGATCTGAGCCCCGGCAAATATGCGCTCGGCTCCTGCTTTATCGGCGAGGTGGTTGCGACCTTCTTTTTTCTGTTCGTGATCATCGGCTCGACCGCAAAGGGCGCGGCGGTCGGCTTTGCCGGAATTCCGATCGGGTTGTGCCTGACCCTGATCCACCTGGTGATGATCCCGGTGACCAATACCTCGGTCAATCCGGCGCGCAGCACCGGTCCGGCGCTGTTTGCCGGCGGCGCCTATCTCGGCCAGTTGTGGCTGTTCTGGGTGGCGCCGATCCTCGGCGCCGCACTTGCCGGCTTTTTGACCCGCTGGCTCTATCGCGACGAACTGGTCATGGTCGATACGGTCGTCGTCGAGGAACAGCGCATCGCCTAGCGCGAAGCGAGTGCCGCGGGGTTTCGCGTTAGAGGGAGCCCGCGGGCGGTGTCCAGGCGAGGTGCGGTTGTCGCAGCGGGTCCGGCGTTCAGGCCAGGAGTTGGGAACGCGCCCCAGTGCTATCCGGCTCGGCGGCATCAGCGCCGGCGCCTTCCTCGGTGACTTCGACCTCGACCGTCATGCCGAGATGGTCGGACGGAAATCCGGTCCAGGTGCCCGAAACCGGCACCGCTTGGCGCGGGTCACGCACCACCGCGACCCGGATCAGATCGGCGCTGCCGACAATGCCATTGGTCGGGTCGAATTCGACCCAGCCGGCGCCCGGAAGATAGACTTCAAGCCAGGCATGGGTGGCGCCGCCGCCGACGCGGCTGCCGCGCCGGCTCTCGGGGACAAACAAATAGCCGCTGACAAACCGCGCCGCGAGCCCGAGCGCGCGCACCGCCTCGATCATCAACACCGCAAAGTCGCGGCAGCTGCCGCTGCCGAGCTTCAGCGTCTTGGTCGGGTCCTGGATGCCGCTTTCCTCGCGCGCGACATAGGTGAAATCGCGGCGCACCGCATGCGTCATCGCCGCCAGCATCTCGGTGGTTTCGCTGCGCCCGTCGGGGCGCAGAAACTGGCGCGCCCAGCGATCGATCTCGTGTTCGGGATCAAGATACTGGCGCTCGATCAGCCGCAACAGATCGGGCATGTCCTCGGCGCCGTAGGTGAACGGATAGCGGCTGGCATAGTCCTCGATACGGAAATCGAGGACGTGGGTCGCCGAATGGTCGAGCCTGATCATGCTGTCGAAGCGCAGTTCCGCTGCCCGCCCGGCAAACCGCGCGATCGCGACGCAATTGCCAAACACGTCGTGAACCCAGCGCAAATCGACCGGCTCGGGGGTGATCACGAGCCGGGTTTCGAGCAGCTTCTGGTCATAGCTGTCGCGCGGCCGCAACATCATCCGATGCTCGCCGAACGCGACCGGCTGTTTGTAGCGATAGGTGGTGACGTGGCGAACGCGGATGACGGGCATGGCGTCTCTGATTCTGGTCTTATTGGGCGGCTGCCGCCGGCGCCGCCGCGGGCGGGGTTGCCGGGTAGCCAAAAAACGCGACCGCAAGGGCATGCCCGACCGCGATCAGCTGGCGCTGAATGAGGTCGAGAAATTCGTGCAATCCGGTGGCCAAAATCTCTTCGATGGTCAACGTACCCAGCACCGCGCGCAGGCGGTCGAGTTCCTCGGCCGCGTCATTGCCGCCGCGCAATGCATAGCGCGACTTGACTTCGCCCAACAACCGGCCGGCCTCGCGCACGCAATGATGCACCGAACGCGGAAAAGCCTGGTTGAACAGCAAAAACCCGGCAACCCGCGCCGGCGTGGTGCGCGCCGCATGCAGCCGGCGATAGGCGTGATAGCCGGCCGCCGAGCGCAGCAGCGCATGCCACTGGCTGGCGTCGGTCGGCGAGCCGACATCGCCAAGATTGGGCAATAACAGATGGTATTTGATGTCGAGCAGCCGCGTGGTCTGGTCAGCGCGCTCGATATAGCGCCCGAGCTGGTAGAAATACCAGCCCTGGTCGCGGAAAAACGTGCCCTCGGTGATGCCGGTGTGGGTCTGGCAGGCTTCCTTGATCGTCGTGAACAGCGCCGACAGCCGGCCCGGCGCCAGATCGCCGGCGCCAAGCGCCGCCAGCCGATTATAGAAGATGTTGAGCTGCACCCACATCTCGGTCGAGATCAGCGGCCGCAAGGTGCGGGCATTTTCGCGCGCGGCGCGGACCGCACTGACGATCGAGGTCGGGTTGTCGCCATCGACCACATAAAAGCGCAACACGCTCTCGGCCGAGACCTCGCGGCCGCCGGCAAAGAACCGCTCTTCATCGGTATTCAGCTGCACGATCGAGAGCCAGTTCTGGGCGCCGCGGCTGTCGCGCGAAAAGGTCTCGTTGACATCGAGGATGCGCGCCAGGTTTTCCGCCCGCTCGACATAGCGCGCGAGCCAGAAGATGCAATCGGCGTAGCGGGACAGCAGAACGTCAACCAAGGACCCAGGTATCCTTTGATCCGCCGCCCTGCGAGGAGTTGACAACCAGCGACCCGCGGCGCAGCGCGACCCGGGTGAGCCCGCCCGGCAACACCCAGGTGCTCGAGCCGGTTACCGCAAACGGGCGCAGATCGACGTGGCGCGGCTCGATGGCGCCGTCGACCAGGGTTGGCGAGACCGACAAGTTGACACAGGGCTGGCTGATGTAATTGCCGGGATCGGCCAGCAACTGGTCGCGGCAGGCCGCGAGTTCGGCGCTGCTCGCCTGGGGACCGACGGTGATGCCATAGCCGCCGGCCTCGCCGACCGGTTTGACAACCAGCTCGTCGAGATGGTCGAGCGTGTAAAGCAGCCCCTCCCTCTCGCGGCAAATATGTGTCGGCACATTCGCCAAAATTGGCTCCTCGCCGAGATAATAGCGGATGATGCGCGGCATATAGGCGTATACCGCCTTGTCGTCGGCAACCCCGGTGCCGATCGCATTGGCGAGCGCGACATGGCCGGCGCGATAGGCGCGCATCAGCCCGGCCACGCCGAGCAGGCTGGTCGGGTTGAACACCTCGGGATCGAGGAAATCATCGTTGATGCGGCGGTAAATGACATCGACGCGGGCCAGCCCGCCGGTTGTGCGCATCCAGACCCGCTCGTCCTCGACGACGAGATCGGGCCCTTCGACCAGCGGCACCCCCATTTCACGCGCCAAAAAGACGTGCTCGAAATAGGCGGCGTTATAGGTGCCCGGCGACAACAACACGACTTGCGGATTGGCAACCCCGGGCGACGCCATCTCTTGCAAGGCGGCGATCAGCCGCGCGCCGTAATTGTCGATCGGGCGCAGACTGATCTGATCAAGCAGCTCGGGAAAGGCGCGCAGCATCATGTGGCGGTTCTCGACGACATAGCTGACCCCAGAGGGGGTGCGGGCATTGTCCTCAAGCACGAGAAACCGGCCGGTTTCGTCGCGCACGATGTCGGTGCCGCAGATGTTGACATAGGTCTTGTGCGGCAAATCCACGCCGCGCATCTCGGGGCGGTAATTGCGGTTGGTGAGGATCAGCTCGGGCGGGACAACGCCGTCCCTCAGCACGTGCTGGTCGTGATAGATGTCGTCGAGCAGCAAATTGATGGCGGTAATGCGCTGCGTGATCCCGGTTTCGAGATGCCGCCATTCTTCGGCCGACAGAACCCGAGGCACGACGTCGAACGGCAGGATGCGGTCGATCGTCTTGGCGTCGGAATAGACCGTAAAGGTGATGCCGAGATTGTAGAGCTCGGCATTGGCCGCGGCGGCGCGTTCCTTCAACGCCTCGATCGACAGCCGCGCCAACCGCTCCCTGACCACGGCGCTGGCCGGGCTTCTCAGCATCTCACAATAAAACCCGTTGGGGTTGTACCCGTCGAGGATCGAGCTACCCATGTCGTTCGCCGATATCTGTCGCCGGAAGCTCTGTCGCCGGAAGTGGCGTGCACATTTCGCGCCAACCGCGGAACCCAGGCAACAGCCGCGTCACTGATCCGATCCGACTATATTTTGGGCAGTCGCGGCGGCGGCCGCCCGGCGCGCCCGCAGCGACCGCGCCCGGTATTCGGCCCAGATCAGCATGATCAGCACAAGATCAAAGGCGGAGAACACGATCAGCCCGATCGCATGGGTCAGCGTAAACCGGTAGAGCTGATAGGCGACAAACAGGGCCAGCGCGACGATTGCCGCCGGATAGGCCCAATACCGATCGGTCAGCAGGCCGACGACAAGGCCGATCTTAACAACCCCATGGGCAAGCAGGTAGGCGGCTGCGAAATGCTGGGTGCCGACCGACAGGTGCTGCACCCAGCGGCGCAAAAAATTGGCGACAAGATCGCGCGGATCCTCAATCAGCTCGTCCTGGGTAGCGACCGCAACCAGGCGCACGATCCAGGCGGGACTGACCAAGAGCAGCGCGATGCCGCCGACAATCTCCAAGATCGCGTCAAGGCCTTTCAGGTAAAGGGCGAGGTGAAACAGCCGCTCGCGCAGGCGGGAGCGGCAGAGGCGGGGGCGAGGCATATCATGCTAACGCGGGCGTGAGCGCACCCGCTCCGCTCACCGCTCATGACGCGCCCGCCGGTCGACGGCGATCACACCGTCCTTGATGACGAGGGCGATCCGCTGCCGCTCCTGCAGGATCGACACCTCGGCCAGCGGGTCGCCGGCGACGACAACCAGATCGGCGAGCTTGCCCCTCTCCAGCGTGCCGAGGTCATCGCCGCGGCCGATGCATTCGGCAGCCCAGCCGGTGGCGGCGCGCAAGGCCTGCAACGGCGTCATCCCGGCCCGCACCAGACAGGCGATCTCGATCGCGTTGGGCGGATGGCCGTGTCCGCCGGCATCGGTGCCGGCGGCGATCTTGACCCCGGCGGCGAGCGCGGCGCGCAGGCTCTGCACATGATGCTGTTCGAGCGCCCGGGCCCGTTCGCGGATATGCGGCTGCGGCGATTTGCGGTGATAATCGTAGACTGCAAAGGTCGGCACGAAAAAGATGCCGCGGCTCGCCATCGCATCGAGCAATGCCGGCTCCTCGTCGAGATAGCAGCCATGGTCGATCGAATCGACCCCGGCCTCAACCGCGATACGCAACCCCCGGCCGCCCAGGGCGTGGCACATCACCCGCCGGTCGAGCGCGTGCGCCTCTTCGACCAAGGCCTGCATCTCGTCGAGATTGAAGGCCCCGTCATGCGGCCCGTGCTCCGGCCGCGAGCTGGCGCCGCCGGTCGTCGCGCATTTGATCACATCGGCGCCGGCGCGCACCACGCGCCTGACCACCGGGCGCACATCGGCCAGCGTGTTGACCACGCCGTCCGGCAGCAGCGGATCATTGGGCACGCAGCAGGAAAAGCCGGACGGGCTGACGCGGTCGCCGATGCCGCCGATCGGCGAAATGATCACCAGCGAGACGACGAGCCGCGGTCCGGTGATCAGCCCTTCCTCGATCGCGCGCTTGAAGCCGGCGTCGAGACCGGCGGCGTCGCGCACCGTCGTGTAGCCGGCGGCGAGCGTGTCGGCCAGCACCTTGGCGGTGCGCAAGGTGCGCGTCGTCTGCGGCTCGTCGATGCCCCAGCGCCGCGCCAGATCATAACCGTGCATCGCGAGATGGTCGTGGCAATCGATCAAACCCGGCAGCACGGTCATGCCGGAAACGTCGATGATGTCCGCCTCCGCCGGCCAATCGGAATAGGCCCGCGTCTCGACCGCCTCGATATGGCGGTCTTTGACAATGACCGTCGCCTCGACCGGAGCAGCGCCGCTGCCGTCGATCACCCTGCCGCCCTTCAGCACCCGCAGCATCAGGCCCTCCCCTCGCCCGCCGAAGCCCGGATATCGTTCGCAACCGCAAACCGCGATCTTGGGATCGCGACGCCAGGCCGGTTCTAGGCGATCACTTTCGCCTGCCGTAATTCCGCCAATTCCGCCGCCCCATAGCCGAGCAGCCGGGCCAACACCTCATCGGTGTGCTGGCCGGGGTTCGGCACCGGCCCGATGCGTCCCGGCGTCTTCGACATTTTGATCGTGGCCCCGGGCAGATACATCTCGCCGGCGACCGGGTCTTCCATCTTGACCAGCATCTCGCGCTCCCACAGATGCGGGTCCGCCGCCACCTGCGGGATCGTCTGGACGGGGGCGACCGGGATGTCGGCCGCGACCAGCGCCGAAACGATCTCCTCGACCGTATGCTCTCTGCACCACGCTTCGACCTTTTTGCGCGGGCTGTCGTCGAGGCTCATGCGCCCGGTGAACGCCCCGGTATTGGCGACCGCCTCGGGGTCGCCGGTCGCAATCTGCAACAGCCGCGAGCCCATCTCGCGCCCGGAGGCCGAAATCGCGACATAGCCATCCTTGGCCGGATAGGGCGGGCGACCGCCCTCGCCACCCTCCTCGCCGGTGGCGAGATAATAAGAGGTCGGGATCTCGACCATGGTCAGCGCCGAATCCATCAGGCACACATCGACGACCTGCCCCTCACCGGTGCGGTCGCGGTGATGGAGCGCGGCGAGCATGCCGATCGTCGCATGCAACGAGGTGTAGCGGTCGACAATCGAGGAGGCGGTGCCGAGCGGCCGCCCGATCGGAATGCCGGTCAGATGCATCAGCCCGCTCATCGCCTGGCCCAGCGGATCAAAGGCCGGGCGGTCGCGGTAGGGGCCGTATTGGCCAAAGCCCGAGACCGAAGCGAGAATGATGTCCGGTTTCAATTCCCGCAGCCGGTCATAGCCGAACCCCATCTTGTCCATGACCCCGGGGCGGAAATTCTGCAGCACGATGTCGGCGGTCTTGACCAGCTCGGCAAAGACCTGCTTGCCGCGCGGATGGCGCAGATCGAGACACAGGCTTTTTTTGCCGCGGTTGTAGACCGAGAAATAAACGCTCTGCCCGCGCACCAAGGGCGGCGAGCGGCGGGTCTCCTCACCGCCCAGTTTCTCGATCTTGATGACCTCGGCGCCGAGGTCGGAGAGGATCATGCCGCCGCGCGGGCCGGCCTGGTAGCGCGCCAATTCCAGAACCCGAATGCCGTCGAGCGCCCCGGCCATTGCCGCCTCCTGTCGATGGATCCCAACCGAGCCGAGCAAACACCCTCTGCCTCGGTCGTGTCAAACCGGCTGCGGCAGCGGGCCGGCGGGTGTCGGTCGGCATCTGCACCGCCTCGGGCGGCCGGCGGCGATCGCGGTGCGGATCAACCGCTGGTTGGCTGGAGATATTCTGCCCGCTGTTAAAAACAGCAAATTTACAGCGAAACTCTCTCCAAAGTTGAATACCTCCGCCTCCGGCTGATTCCGACGAGTCGCGCCTGGCGCTCCGCATCGGACGCTTTTGAGCCGCCCGCGGCGCGCCCGTTCGCGCCCGCCCTGACCGGGTGGAGATCGCCGCCATAGAATGCCGGTTCACCCCGTTCGTCGCCACACCCCGGCAATCTGACATGCCATTATGGCAAGCCGAGGGTTGCCATGGCTGGGCTCGCCGCCCGCGTCAGGGAACCCCGCCCGCCGCGTCACGCGGTCGGTGGCCGTCCTTGTCGGCGCCGGGCGGCGACGCAGCGATGGCCCGGCTCAACGCGCCGCCGGCGGCGCTTCCGGTTTTTCGAACAGCGCCAGGCTCTCCATCGCCAGCCCGTAGCCCAACAATTCGTGCATCTGGCGGCGCAGATATTCGGTGAACAACAAGCGCGTGTAGCGCAGCAGCAGGGTCGGCTTCTGCGCAAGCTCGGCGGCCAATTGCCGGGCGCGCGCCAGTAATTGCCCGGCCGGCAAGATTTCGGCCACGAGCCCGAGCCGGTGCGCCTCGGCGGCGTCGAGCGTCTGCCCGGTCAGCAGAAAATAGCGGCCGCGGTTGATGCCGAGCAGCAGCGGATAGACGATGTGCATGCCGTCGCCCGGAACCACTTCAGAAGCGAAATGCGCCGAATCCTGGAATTGCGCGGTGTCGGCGGCGAGCACGATGTCGCACAGCAGCGGGATTTCCGAATGCCGCCAGGCCGGCCCGTTGATCGCGCTGATCACCGGCACCTCGATGTTCAAGAGGTTCATCAACAGATGCCGGCCTTCCCAATGGATGCGGTCGATGCGCTCGATCGAGGGCCGCGCCGGGAATGACGAGGTGCCGGGGGTGGCGCGCGGGCCGGAAAACTCGGACCCGGTGCCGGTCAAAATCACCACCCGGTTGTCGCGGTCGGCGCCGATATCGTGAAACAGCTCGGGCAATTCGCCATGCGGCAAAAACCCCCAGCGCAGCGATTGGCCCTCGGTGTGCAACGTCACTTCGAGCACACCGTCGCGGCGCTCGAGCCGGGCGCTTTGATATTTGTTCTGGTATTCGCTCAACACACTCATCGCAGCTCCTCCCCATTGCCGTCACGGCGAGGCTAGCGCATCGGCGCCGCACACGGCGAGGGCCGGCGCGCTTGCACGCTCGGTGGCGGCAGCGCTAGGCTCGGCCGACGACCAAGTCGAGGCCCGCCGATGCCGATCCATATCGAAGACATCGAATACGCCCGCCCCGCCGGCACGCCGCTGCTGGCCCGCTTTTATCGTCCCGAAGGCCAGGGTCCGTTTCCGGCCGTGCTCGAAGTGCATGGCGGCGCGTGGACCTCGGGCGACCGCCTCAACAACACGGTGATCGGGGAATATCTCGCCGGCCGCGGGATTGTCATGCTGTCGATCGATTTCCGCATTCCGCCGGTGGCGCGCTACCCGGAAACCGTCGCCGACGTCAATTTCGGCATCCGTTATCTGAAAGCCAATGCCGAACGCTTTGCCACCCGGGCCGATCTGGTCGGCGGGCTGGGAACGTCGTCGGGCGGCCATCTGTTGCTGCTCAATGTGCTGCGGCCGCAGGATCCGCGCTATACGGCACTGCCGCTTGCCGGCGCCGATGCGCGCCTGGCTTTCGCGGTCGTATGCTGGCCGGTGGCCGATCCGCTCGCCCGCTTCAAGGCGGTGCAACAGCGCGGCAATGACCGGCTGGTCGAGGCGCACCACCAGTTCTGGCCGTCGGAAGCGACGATGGCCGAAGGCAGCCCGCAATTGATCCTCGACCGCGGCGAAAAGGTCATCACCCCGCCGGCGCTGATCATGCAAGGGACCAACGACGACAATCTGACGCCCGACATGGCGCGCAACTTTGCCGCCGCCTATAGCCGCGCGGGCGGCACCATCGCCTTTCACGAATTCGACGGCGAACCGCACGCCTTCATCCCGCGCGACCCGAATTCGGCCAATGCGCAAAAGGCGCTGGCCTTGATCGCCGATTTCATCCGTCACCAGACCGGGTAGCCCGACACGGCACTGCCGCCGCACGCCCAGACGCACAGGCCAGCTAGCACCACCCGGCGATCGACCCGGTGATGAGGATTTGGCGCTTGGTGCCCGCCTTTCGTCTTGCCCGCGCGAGCGGCCCCTGGGGGAAAGGGGTTCCGGCCTGCGCAGGAACCCGGCGGTTTGCGGCGGGCTCGACCTCTTGACGAGATCCCTGCACAGGCAGGGACCCATCGGGCGACCGTGCGAATGCCCGGCGCGAGCACGCTGCGCTTGCGGCCCTGGGCGGGCCATAACCAATGGGCGCAATCGCTAGCGACTTTGATCGAGAACTATCAGAACCGTTTGACCGTTTTCCGAAATGGCCCTTATGCCTCGGCCAGACGGAGGATAGACACGGCATCTAACAAAGTTGCGCGGCGGATGTTATCATAAAGAGATGAACGGTCAGGAAATCCTTGCCCGGCTGCGGAAATACGAACCGGCTTTGCGCGCGCGGGGCGTCAGTCATGCCGCGTTGTTCGGCTCGCGCGCACGCGGCGACAACCGGCCTGACAGCGACATCGATATTATGATTGAGATCGATCCCGAGGCGCATGTCGGGGTCTGGGGTTACGTAGGGCTTAAGGAATATATTGCGGCCCTGTTCGACGAGCCCGTTGATGTCGTGGACCGCGAGGCTTTGAAATCCTACCTGGCCCGTGCGGCGACGGCCGACGCCATCTATGCCTTCTGATCTTCGGGATACAGAACGCTGGCTCAGAGACATTCAGCATCACATCGCGCTGGCGCAAAGCTTTGCAGCGGGCACGACCTACGAAGCATTCAAGGACGACATGCTTTGCCTATATGCCGTGACCCGTTGCCTCGAAATCATCTCCGAGGCCTAACGGCGCTTGCCCGACGAACTGAAGGCCCGTCACCCCGCGATTGAATGGCGGGAGATGGCGGCGGCAGGCAATTTCTACCGCCACGAATACGAGGACGTGGCGGCGCGACGGGTGTGGGATACGCTCATATACCATCTGCCGCCGTTGCGGATAGTGATCGACAGCGAGCTTGCCGCCCTCGGTCCGTAAACATTTTGTTTGAGCCGGCCGGATCGATGGGTGCGGGTTGCCTAAGCGCTGATCGAAAGCAGCCCGCGGCCCGACACGCATGCGCTCGCGCTGGCCTGCCCGCCATCCTTCGTCTGAACTGAAGGCTTGGACCTCGCTCGTTGCGTCGTCATTCCCGCGATAGCGGGAACCCAGGGCCGAAATCGAGCTAGCCCATGCTCCCTGAAATACTGAGCACCGCGAGCAGCCCAATAAGTACCGGCGTTACACAGCCGAGCATGGAAATCAGAAAGTGATAATGCCCGTCGAAAACAAACGGCTCCGCGTCACGCGTTTTGCTCACTAAGAAGGGCGACGGCTCCCACGCGGGAGCCGCACCCATTCCGTCAGACCTCGCCGAGCTTGCCGTCTTTGATAAGCCTAACCAACTCATTCCACGCAGCAGGCGGTAGCCGCACCTCGTTTTCATCCTCGCCGATCCTGATTTCTTGATCGGTGATTTCGATCTCGGGGCATGCTGCGCATGCGGGGCACAGGGTGAATTTCTTCGATTCCATCTTTGACGCCTCCTTGACTCATTGACCGACTGGAGCCTACGGCCTATAGCCGCTACAGACTCAAGCCTTTTTGAGGCGTCACGTGGGACAGAGCGTGGGAATTCAAATCGGCGAACTGTCGAGGCGCACCGGATGCAACATCGAGACAATCCGCTACTACGAACGAATAGCCTTGCTACCAGCACCCGCGAGAAGTGCCGGACGCTATCGCATCTATGACACCGGCGACGTTCGGCGGCTGGCCTTCATACGACGGGCGCGTGAGCTAGGCTTCGCGCTCGACGAGATACGCCTACTGCTGGCGCTTTCAGACAATGGAGACGCGGCATGCGCGGAGGTGCGTCAAGTCGCGGCCAGTCATCTTGCGGAGGTTCGGACGAAAATTGCCGACCTTCAGGCCATGGAACACATCCTAGCGGAGGCCGTGCAGAGATGCGCTGCCGGCGAACTGCCCGGATGTCCGATCATGAACGCGCTTTCGACTGTCTGATTTTCCAGAAACGTTTCACGACTTCGGTCCAGTTTTCGCGCGCCGGTGTTGCGTTGCAGGAATTTGCTGACAGCACGACCGCAGCATTCCGACCATGCCCCTCGCGATTAGGTCCGCATCACCGACCCCACCCTGTTCTCGAGGCGGAGGAGAGAGATATGCAGCGCCGCTCCTTGATCCGGGCCGTTTCAGTCACTGTTGCCGCGGCCGCCTCCCGACTTTTGGGGCTTCGCTCGAATGTAGTGGCAGGGTCGAGCGGCAACATGTGCGAGATGATGGGCGGCCACGACATGGGCGCGATGATGAGCCATGACAACATGATGGGGCCAATGCGCACCGGCATGGAGCTTTTCGCGCGGCACGCCGAGATCCGCCGCAGCGTAACCGAGTTGCCGAACGGTGTTCGCGCCGTCACTGAATCGGACGACCCACAGACTGCGGGTTTAATCCAAGCGCATGTGAGCGAGATGTATCAACGGCTCGACCAGGACCGCCCGTTTCCCTACCCGATGAGCCGCAGCGTACCCGCGATGTTTGCCCACAGCGCAAACTATCGCCGCAAACTCGAAGCGACTGCCAAGGGCGTCGCCGTCACCGAAACCGCCGACGATCCGGCCATGGTCACTGTCATCCGGGAACACGCGCGCGAAATCACCGGTTTCGTCCGCGAAGGCATGCCCGCGATGATGCGCGGAATGATGCAGCAGCAGTAATTTTTTGCCCGCCGCTCGGGAACCTCGTGCGATTTTCACAATTCAAGACTTCGTGCATGTTGCTTGTGCCGGCCGGATCAATGGCTTGCGGGTTGCCCAAGCGATGATCGAAAGCAGCCCGCGGCCCGACACCCATGGGCTCGCGCTGGCCTGCCCGCCATTCTTCGTCTGAGCTGAAGGCTTGGACCTCGCTCGTTGCGTGGTCATTCCCGCGCAAGCGGGAGCCCAGGGTCGAAATCGAGGCGGCTGCCCTGGGCCCCGGCTTGCGCGCGGGCGACGCGAAAAAAGAGCCCCCCGTGTGGCGGAGGGCTCGCAGGCGATTAGGAGCTACGCGCACTCGAAATTGAGCCCTCCGCTTGCCGGAAGGCTCCGCGCGCAGCCCCCGCCGGGTCAGCCGAAGCGGGAGACGTCGACCGCCTTTTCGGTGATGAATTCGAGCAGCGCCGGGGTGCCTTCGCGGGTCTTGGCGATGCCGCGGCGGATTGCGGCCTGGATCTCGCCGGGCTCGGTCACGCGCTCGCCATAGCCGCCCAAGGCCTTGGCGAAATCGGCGTAATGGCCGCTGATATCGGTCGAGCGATATTTCTCGGTCGCCACCGGCATCACCTTCAATTCGATCGCCATCGAGAAATTGTTCATCAGGATCGACAGGATCGGGATGCGCTCGCGCACCGCGGTCTCGAAATCCATGCCGGTAAAGCCGATCGCGGCGTCGCCCCAGACATTGATGCAGAGCTTGTCGGGTTGGGCCAATTTGGCGCCCATCGCGAGACCGAGCCCATAGCCCAATTGGGTGGTCTTGCCCCAGCCGAGATAAGAGAGCGGCACCTCGCTGACCCAGAACGGCGAGAGCTGGTCGCGCGGGCTGCCGGCGTCATGGGTGATGATCGTGTTCTTGACGTCGACCGTGTGCAGCAATTCCCAGATCACGCGATAGGGCGACAGCGGTTTGGTGTCCTGGGTCAAGCGCGGCATCCATTGCGCCAGCCATTCCTCGCGGTGTCCGCGGATCTCGCGGGTCACCGCGGGCAGGCGGTCGCGGGTCTTGCCGTGGAGCCGGTCTTTAACCTCGGCCAGCAGCGCGTCGAGGGTCAGCCCGGCATCGCCGACCGCGGCGAGCTCCACCGGCACATCCTTGTTGATCGCGTAAGGGTCGAGCGTGGCATGGGCGATCTTCTTGCCCTTGGGCATCGCCGTGCCAAACGAGGTGCGGGTAAAACTGCAGCCGATGCCAAAGATCAGATCGGCGTTCTGCAGCATGTGCCACAGATGCGCGCCGATGCCGATGCCGCCCGAGCCGAGCGACAGCGGATGGTTTTCGGGGAAGCTGCTCTTGCCGCCCAGCGTGGTCATGACCGGCGCTTCGAGCAACTCGGCCAAAGCCTTCAATTGCGGCCAGGCCTTGCCGTAATGAACACCCTGCCCGGCGACGATGACCGGACGCTGGGCGGCGACCAGCGCCTCGGCGATCTTGGCCACCGCTTGCGGGTCGGGGCCGGACCGCATCTTGGGCGTCTTGTGATATTCGGCGACGAGCGCGTCCGGCACCTCTTCGCGCAACAGGTCGCTCGGGAATTCGACCAGCACCGGCCCGGGGCGGCCGTTCTTGACCGTGGTAAAGGCGCGGCGCAAGGCCTCGACCGTGGCGTTGGCGACCGTGACCTGCTCGCACAGTTTCGTGACGTTGCGGAAATTGAGGCTGGCGTTGAAGTTCGGGTGCACCTGGTTGATGTTGCGCGCATAACCCGCCGGCAACACGACCACCGGGGTCGAATCGCCAAAGGATTGCGCCACCCCGCCAAACGCGTTTTCGGTGCCGGGGCCGTGCTGCATCGCAAATACACCGATCCGCTCGCCCGAGCTGACCTTGGCGATCGCATCGCACATATGCAGCCCGATCCGCTCCTGGCGCACCATGATCGTGCGGATGTCGGCCTCGGCCGCGGCCTCGATAATCGGGTTGACCGGATAGCCGATCAGGAAATCGATCCCCTCACGCTTCAGGATCTCGGCGACGGCGTTGGCGACCTTCATCGGAAATCTCCTCGTGCCACGGCATGGGTCGGCGCGATTGTGACACAACCGAAGCCCAACATCACCCAGCGCTCGACTTCGCGCGAGCCGGGGGCTGTCCGGCCAATATGGCAATGGTAGAATGGTAGGGGATGGTCGGGTTACAGGATGGAATGGTAGACACCATGGGTTTGAACATCAAGAGCGAAGAAACCCACCGCTTGGCTCGGGAGCTGGCTCAACTGACCGGAGAGAGCCTGACGGCGGCGGTCACGCAGGCGGTTCGCGAGCGGCTCGATCGCGTACGGCGTGAACAAGCCGTCGGTCTGGCGCAACGCTTGCGGGCGATTGGCAAAGATTGCGCCCTACACCTCAAAGAACCGTTCCGTTCCGCAGATCACGGCGACCTGCTGTATGACGAGCGGGGATTGCCGCGATGATTGTCGACACGTCGGCGCTGATCGCGATCCTTCGCGACGAGCCCGAAGCGGCGGCCTGCGCCGAGGCCATCCAGGCCGCTCCCCTCCGTCGCATGTCGGCGGCCAATTTCCTCGAAGCCGCCATTGTCATCGACGGAAGTCGTGATCCGGTCGCCAGTCGCCGTTTGGACGATCTCATCAAAGAGGCGGAGCTGGTCATCGAAGCGGTCACCGAGGTTCAGGCAAGGATCGCCCGCAAAGCCTATCGCGACTTTGGCCGGGGGAGCGGTCACCCGGCGAGACTGAATTTCGGCGATTGCTTTGCCTATGCCTTGGCGCGCGCAACCGGGGAGCCGCTGTTGTTCAAGGGTGATGAATTCTTGCACACCGACATCATGCCGGCATTCCGATAATCGGGTGTTGACGGGATCTCGGCGCGAACGGCCGCAAGCGGGAGCCGAGGCGGGCGCCCGCTGGAACGGGCGTTCAAACTTCGGCGATTGTCTTGCCTAGGCTCCCGAATGCGCGAGCGGCGAGCCGCTTCTGTTCAACAGCGATGCCTCTGCCTCCGCCGATCCGCGGCGAGCTCGGTTGCGCATCCAAGCGGACGGTGAGGCTCGCTAATCGGCGGCTGTCGCCGGCCGGCTTTGCAGGATCAGGCGGACGAGCTCGGCCTGGCGCCGGGTGCCGGTCTTGTCGAAGACATGGGCGAGGTGTGTGCGTACGGTCGCCAACGGCACGCCTAATCGCCGATCATTGTCAGGATCAGCGCGCGGCGGTGGGGCGCGGCGCGGTGCTCCCACAAAAAGATCCCTTGCCACACGCCGAGCTGCAACCGCCCGTCGCTGACCGGGATCGTCAGCTGGGTCTGGGTCAGCGCGCTTTTGATATGCGCCGGCATGTCGTCCGGCCCTTCGTCATTATGGCGGTAGAGCGCGGTGTCTTCGGGAACGAGCCGGCGAAAGAAGCTTTCGAGATCGCGGCGCACCTCGGGCGAGGCGTTCTCCTGAATCAACAGCGAGGCCGAAGTGTGCGGGATATAGAGGCTCAAAAGGCCGCGGGCGACGCCCTGCCGCTCGCTCCAATCGCGGACCGCGGCGGTGATCTCTTTGATTTCCCGCGGCTCGGTGTCGAAGATCAGTCTGGTCTGGGCAAGACGCATCGCATTTCCTGGTCGAATAGCCGCGCCGTCCGGCGCGCGCACGCGGCGACATGACCGCGGCGGCGTTCAGGCGTATAGATTGGGTTTCGAGAGCGGAATTGAGACCCGGCGCGATGCACAACACCCGTCTTCCCTCGCTCGATTTCGACCTCGGCCCCGAGATCGACCTGCTGCGCAACAGCGTCCGCGCCTTTGCCGACGACAAGATCGCCCCGCTCGCCGCCGAAATCGACAAGAGCGACCGCTTTCCGATCGAATTGTGGCCGCAGATGGGGGCGCTCGGCCTGCTCGGCATCACCGTCGAAGAGAAATATGGCGGCGCCGGCATGGGTTATCTCGCCCATTGCGTGGCGATGGAGGAAATCAGCCGCGCCTCGGCCGCGGTCGGGCTCTCCTACGGCGCGCATTCGAATCTGTGCGTCAACCAGATCCGGCGCAACGGCAGTGAGGCGCAAAAGCGCAAATACCTGCCGAAATTGCTGTCGGGCGAGCATGTCGGGGCGCTGGCGATGAGTGAACCGGAGGCCGGCTCCGACGTCGTCTCGATGCGGCTGCGGGCCGACCGCAACGGCGACCATTTCGTGCTCAACGGCACCAAGCTGTGGATCACCAACGGCTCTGCCGCCGACATCCTGGTCGTCTATGCCAAGACCCGGCCCGAAGCCGGCGCTCACGGCATCACCGCGTTTGTGGTCGAAAAGGGTTTCCCCGGGTTCCGCCCGGCGCAAAAGCTCGACAAGCTGGGCATGCGCGGCTCGCCGACCGCCGAGCTGGTGTTCGAGGATTGCCCGGTGCCGCAGGAAAACATGCTCGGCGGCGAAGGCGACGGGGTGCGGGTGTTGATGAGCGGGCTCGATTTTGAGCGGGCGGTGCTGGCCGCCGGGCCGCTGGGTATCATGCAGGCCTGTCTCGACCTGGTCGTGCCCTATGTCCATCAGCGCAAGCAGTTCGGCCGGGCGATCGGCGAATTCCAGCTGATCCAGGCCAAGATCGCCGACATGTATACCGCGATGAATGCCTGCAAGGCCTATGTCTACGCGGTGGCGCGGGCCTGCGACCGCGCGCAGACGACCCGCAAAGACGCCGCCGGCGCCATTCTCTACGCCGCCGAGAGCGCCACCCGGATGGCGCTCGACGCGATCCAGATCCTCGGCGGCAACGGCTATATCAACGATTTTCCGGCCGGGCGCCTGCTGCGCGACGCCAAGCTTTACGAGATCGGCGCCGGCACCTCGGAAATCCGCCGGATGCTGATCGGCCGCGAAATCTTCAACGAAACCGCCTGATTGCGAGGACCAGCCCGATGCCGCAAGCCAATTGGACAATGCGCGGCGAGTACATGGAAAGCTGCAATTGCGACTATCTCTGCCCGTGCATCTACACCAATCCGCAGGGCCCCGCGACCCATGACCATTGCATCGCGGTGATGGCCTTCCGCATCGACCACGGCCAGAGCGGCGCGACCTCGCTCGACGGGCTGAAATTCGCGCTGGTGATCCGCTCGCAGCGCGTGATGGCCGACGGCGACTGGATCTTTGCCGGGGTTGTCGACGCCGCCGCCGACCCGGCGCAGCGCCAGGCGCTGGCGGCGATTGTCGCCGGCGACGCCGGCGGCCCGCCCGGCTTTATCCGTCACAATTTGGTCGGCGATTTTCGCGGGGTCGAATTCAAGCCGATCGAATTTGTGACCGACGGCTTTCGGCGCCAGCTCAAGATCGCCGATGTCGCGATGTTTGAGATCGACGGCGTATTGTCGCGCAACCGCAGCGGCGAGCCGCTTTATCTCGACAATACCGGCCATCCCGCCAGCCGCCGCCTCGCGCTGGCCCAGGCGAAAGAGCTGCGGGTCACCGGCTTCGGCCTCGATCTGGCGCTTTCCGGGCGCGGCAACAACGGCCATTTCGCACCGTTCGCATGGTCGGGCTGAGCCGCACACGCGCCGCCCTCGAGCCGGTGCGGCGCGAGCAGATTATCGTTCTCGCGGCGCTCGCCGCGCTGACGGCGTTGTCGTGGATTTATGTCTATTTGCAGATGGCGCCGATGGCCGGCATGGCCGGCATGGCGCCGGCCGCCTTTGCGCCGTGGCGGGCGGTCGATTTCGCCCTCAATGTCGCCTTCTGGTGGGCGATGATGCCGGGCATGATGTTGCCCTCGGCGGCGCCGATGATCATGATTTTTGCCACGGTCAACCGGCGCAAGAACGAGCGCGGGCAGCCCTGGGTCCCGACCGCGGTTTTCACCGCGGGCTATCTGGTCGCCTGGGGCGGGTTTGCGGTGGTGGCGAGTTTGGCCGACTGGGCGCTCGAACAGGCGGCGCTGATCTCGCCGGCAAGCCAGAGCCTGGCGCCGTTTCTGGCGGCGGCGGTGGTCGCCGCGGCCGGGCTTTACCAGCTCTCGCCGCTCAAGACCGCCTGTCTGGCGCATTGCCGCTCGCCGTTCGATTTTGTCCTCAATCATTGGCGCGACGGCCGCTTCGGCGCGCTGCAAATGGGCCTCGCGCACGGATTTTATTGTCTTGGCTGCTGCTGGCTGCTGATGGCGCTGCTGTTTGCCGCCGGGATCATGAGCCTGTTATGGATGGCGCTGATCGCGATCTTTGTGCTGCTCGAAAAGCTGCTGCCCGCCGGTTTGTGGGTCGCACGGATCGGCGGCCTGGCGCTGTTCGGCTTGGCCTTGTGGCTGCTGGCCTGACCCGAGCCCGCGGTTATCGGTCATAAAAATGCCACGGACGGTTTGCCGCCAAGCGCAGGCGGGCATCGCCCCTTTTGTCCGTCGGACTCGCCCAATCGTCGGTATTTTTTACAGTCGTGAAGGCTTCGCATCGGCCCGGTCGGGCCGCGCCGCTGGTCGCCGCGGCGGAGTATAACCACTGCACTTGGCCGGAAGCGTTTTCCCGAAGCGACGACATCCGGGCGAACAAGACAAAGCTCAAACAGGATCGAAGCAAGGAATATCCGTCACGACACTGTCTATGTTTCGTCCGTTGCCAATAGCATCATAATTTATTCCGGTCGTTCTGGCGTGATCCGAACCCCGCAAGTGCTCCGCCGCCAGAATGAGGTCATTGCGCGGAGTGGTTGGCGCGCGTCCTGCCGTCGGAAGTTTTGACAATCGTGCCCGTTGTCTGGCGATGTTAACCATTATGACTTAGAGTTCTCGGCGCTAAATCCGACTTGGCCCGCATCTTGCTCCGCGATGTGTAGTTCTCCACGCACCTTGCCGGTTGCGAACCGCCCGCGAGCGCGGGCGAAAGCCGCATCCGGGTGTGTGAACCGATTAGGAGCAAGTCCGTCGATGCAAAAATTGATCGCGGCGATCGCCGCAACGGGAATGGTGACGCTCATGTTGGCCGGTCATCCCGCTCATGCCGATGTGATCATGCTGGGCCCGGGCTCCCCGATCGACAGCACCATCACCGGGATCGGAACGGTCAGCTTTACGCCGACCCCCGCTACAGAGATCCTGCAGGTCACCGATCCGGAGTTCAGCACCGACTTCCCCAATCAGAATCCAACCACTGTCGCCTCGGGGATCGCCACCGTATTTGGCGTCGGCACGCCGACACTGACCCTCAATGACGACGGCCCCATTCCTGCGTCGTATATGCAGAGCTTCGCATCGGGAAGCGGATACAATTATGCCGCCATCCACAACGACACTGGCGAACTGATCTTCTTTTTCGACACTCTTGAGACATCCTTTACCCTCGATGGGCAAAACCAACTAAGCAACGCCCGCTTTTACGAATGCGCCCCCGGGACGCCGGGTTGTTCGACCGCGCCGCCCTTGGTCCCCGAGCCGGCGAGTCTGGCTCTGCTCGGCAGCGCGCTGGCGGCGCTTGGCCTGTTCCGACTCCGGAGCCGGCATGAGCAATCGGGAGATGTCGGCTGACGCGAAGCGCGTAATCGGGTCTCGCGACGAGAAAGCGGCGCGACCCGGAGCAGCGCCGCTGCGGTGCTTCAGCTTGGCGTCCTTAATGCTTTTTGCGATGGCCCCCGGTCGATGAGGTGACGGTGACCGTCGCCATCGCCGTCGCCGGATCGCCGCCGGCGTCGGTACAAGTGACGCCATAGGAGGTCGTCACCGACGGGTACACCGTGGTCGAGCCGGAAATTCCTGAGGCCGTGAAATTGTTGCCGGTGCAGGTCGTGGCGTTGGTCGAGCTCCAGGTCAAGGTCGAGGACTGTCCCGGTGAAATCGATGCGGGATTGGCGGTCAGCGAGGCGGTGACCGTCGGCGGCGGGGTCGTGAACGAACCGGCGGTGCACGGGGTCAGGGTGCCCGCGCCCCAACAGGTGCTGAACGTATCGCCATTGACCGGCGCCGACGGGTTCGAGGTCTGGCCCCAGCTGCCGATCATGATCAAACCGTTGGCGGAAAGCGACAGGTTGGGGTTGGCGCCGTTGGCCGCCACCGGATCGAAGGTTACCTGCTGGTAATCGGCGAGCGGCAGGTAACCGTTGTAGTAGGGCGGCTCGGTGATCCACTCCGCCGAGGCCATGCTCGATTGATACTGGAAGCTCTGGGTCCATACCGCGCCGGTGGTGTTGTTGGTAAAGGTGAGTTGCCAGGTTTGCGCCTGGCTCGGCGTACAATTCGCGGTGCATAAGAGGCTGGCGGTAACAATGTCGCCGGCCTTGACGGTCAGCGCCACCCCTTGGCTCACTGCCGGATAGAGCTCGTACCAGACCGCGAAATATTTGGCGCCGGCGGTCGACACCCAGCTTTCGGTGCCGAGCTGGATCAGGGTCGCATCGCCATCCCCGCCGATCCCCGCCCAGTTCAAGACATATTCGTAACCGTAGGGTGTCTTGCCGCCATCATAGGCAACATCGGGAACCTGCCAGGTCGCGGTGTTGCTTGAATAGGGCGCCGCCGCGGTGACGGCATAGCCCGACCAGCTCGCGGTCGTCACCGTGCCGCGAAAACGTCTGAGGGTCCCATCCGGGTTGTAATAAGGGATCATCGGCCGGTGGACCGATTGCGGCGCCGCGTCCGGCGCCGCCGTTCCCGCCGCCATCACCGGGCCCAGCCCGACCGCAAAAGCGAGTGCCACGCCCGCTCCGGCAAACGCGAATTTATTCATGTCCGGCTTCCTCCCTCCCGCTTATGGCGACCTGGCCACGCGGCGCGGGCCGCCGCCCTGCCCATGCCCACCGACCGGTTTTACGCCGGCGGCGTTAAGCGATTGTTTAATCGGGCGCCGCTAAGGTCGCGCCCGGGAGCAGCCATGGGCAGCAGAAATTTCTGTCGGCGGATCGCCGGCGACGAGCGGGGTGCGATCGGCGTGCTCGCCGCCTTCGTGCTGGTCTCGCTGTTGGGGGTTGCCGCATTGGCGCTCGAATATGGCCACGCCCTGCTGCAAAAAAGCGAAAATCAGCGCTTGGCCGACCTCGCCGCGTTCAGCGGCGGGCTCGTCTATAATTCAAGCGGCTCGACCACCACCGCCACCAGCGCGATCGACAATCTCGTGGCGCTCAACGGCCTTTCCGCCAGCAATGCGGCGGTGGGCTACCCGACCTCGGGCGGCAACCAGCAAGTCCAGGTGCAAATCACCACCCAGGTCCCGCTGATGCTGGCGCGGGTGCTGACTACCAGCACGACGCTGCCGGTCTCCGCCACCGCGGTGGCGCAGGTCAACAGCAACGCCCCCGGCTGCATCATCGCCCTGTCCAGCAGCGGCAGCGGCGTGTCTCTCTCGGGCGGCGCCAAGTTGACTGCGAGCAGTTGCGCGGTGGCCTCGAACAGCACCGTTACCGCCCACGCTTGCAGCAATACAATCACCACCCCGGCGGTCGATTACAACGCGTCGACCGCGCCGAGCCCATCTTGCGCCTTTCAGAAGACCTCGAGCGGCGGCTCCCCCAGTTTCAGCAAGACCACGACTGCCGACCCGCTTGCCGGCAACAGCGCCGTCACCGCCGCCGTTGCGCGCTTCAATTCGCCGTTCCCGCCGGTGGCGGCGCCGAGCGCGCCGTCGGTCAGCTCGACCGGCGGCAGCGTCACCTTCAATTCGAGCAGCAAATCGGGAACCTTGCCCGCGGCCTGCAGCACCAGCTCGACCAAGAGCCCGTGGACGGTCACCTGCTCGGCGTCGAGCGCGGCCCAGCTCGGCAGCATCACCCTGGGCGGCGGCGTCAGCGTGACGGTGAACCTGTCGGGCAACGGGCCTTTCACGTTCGGCACGATCACGGTCGGCGGCGGCTCGTCGATCACATTCAACAGCAGCACGTCGGGCGCGACCTACAATTTCGCCGGCACGGTCAATACCGGCTCTTCCAACGGCCTGACCTTCAATCTCGGCAGCGGCAGCATCTATAACCTTGCCGCGGGGGTGATCGCCCAGGGCAGCGCACCGATCAGTTTCACCGCCGGCACCTTCAACATCGGCACCACCTCGACGAGCCCGTGCCCAACCGGCGGCTACAGCATCTGCGTCGCCGGCAGCGGCCGCATCAGCTTTGCCGGGCCCAGCACCTTCGCGTTGGCGGGCGGAATCTACCAGGACGCCAGCGGCATGCCGCCGACGCCGGCCTTGAGCCTCGGTTACGGGTCGACCAGCAACAGCTTCAATATCGGCAAAGGCAGCGACGGCAACTCACTCAACGAAGCCAACGGCGCCACCCTGTTCGGCGGCGCGACCGGCACTGGAGACCTGTTCCAGATGGCCGGCAACCTGACCACGAGCGGCGGCACCTGCGTCGCCCTGAGCGCCGCCGCCGAGCATGACATCAACGGCTCGCTGGCCGGCGCCGGCGGTCTCTCTCTCGGGGCCGGGATCTATACGATCAACGGCTATGTGGCCCTCGGCAACAGCAGCGGCGGCGATGTCAGCAATTGCCCGACGAGCGGCACGACCACCGGGCTCAGCGGGCTCGGCGTGACGCTCGTCATCTCAGGGGCGAGCACGGTCACCTGCAACGGCGTGGCGACTTCGACCTTCTGCCTCGGCGCCGGCTACAGCACCGTCGACTTGACCGCGCCTTCGTCCGGCACGACCGCCCAGCTCGCGGTCATCATGCCGTCTACCAACACCGGCGCGGCCGCCTTTACCACCGGCGCGACCAACACCCAGATCTCGGGCGCGTTCTACGATCCGAACGGGCAAATTTATATGAGCGGTGCGGCGGCCTTGGGCGATTCCGGTGCCTGCCTCGAACTGATCGGGAGCCAGGTCACGATGACCGCCGGCAGCGCCCTCGGTTCGACCTGCGCTGGCCTTGGCGGCGGCAGTTCGGGGACGACCGTCAGTCTTGTGCAATAGCACAATGGTCCGGGGCTGCCGTCAGTGCTGGCGCTCGCCGCTGCAGATTTTGCGCGCGAGCGAGAACAGCGGCGTCGCGGCGATCGAATTCGCGATCTACGCCCTCGTCTTTCTGACCATCCTGGCGGCGACGGTCGATATCGGCCTGATGCTGTTTACCGCCTCCGAGCTCGATGCCGCGGTCAGCGCCGGCGCCGAATACGCGCTCAACAACGCCGCCATGGTCGCCTCGAACCCGAGCGCGCTCAACACCGCGATCACCAACATCGTCGCCAACGCCAATGGCAGCGGCTGGGCGAGCAGCACCGTCAATGTCAACAACAGCAATGACGGCGCGCATTGCTATTGCCCGACCGGGTTGCCCGGCAATTGGAGCTGGGGCAGCACCGCCACCTGCGGCAGCGCCTGTTCGGGCGGCGGCGTCGCCGGCCAGTTTGTCACGATCACCGCCAGCCGCACTGTCTCGGCGCTGTTCCCGGCTTTCGGATTTGTCAACAACGGCGCGATCACCCGCAGCGTGATCGTCGAGACGCAATGAGCCTCGGCTTGTGGCGGCCCCTGCTCAACGCCAAGCGCGGCGCCACCGCGGTCGAGTTCGCGCTGGTCCTGCCGATGTTCTTGATGCTGGTGTTTGGCGCGATCGAATTCGGCCGGTTGCTGTGGACCGAGCAGGCGCTGCAGCAAACCGCGGCCGCCACCGCACGCTGTGTGGCACTGGCCCAGGGCACCCATCCCAGCGGCAGCTGCACCGCCTCCGGCGCCTACAGCCAGACGACCGCGATCAGCTATGCCCAGAACATCGCCGGCGGCTGGGGCGTGACGGTGCCGAGTTCCGGCATAACGCCCAGCACCTCGGCCAATTGCGGCGGCAGCGCCGGCGGCTTTTCCCAGGTCAGCCTCTCCTACACTTTCACCAGCGTCGTGCCCCAGCTGGTCCATCTGAACAGCGCCGGCGTCAGCCTGACCGCATCAGCCTGCTATCCCAACAATCCCTGAGCCGCCGCGGCCCGGGCGGTTGACTGGGTGCCGTCGCGAGCGCGATCCTCTGCGCAAAATTGTCACCGCTTGAGGAGATTCGCGCATGAGCCTCGAATTGCGCCCGCTGCATCCGCTCTTCGCCGCCGAAATCACCGGCGCCGACCTGTCGCGCCCGGTCGATCGCGGGCTGGTCCAAGAGATCTGGCGAGCGATCGACACCTATGCCGTCCTCGTGTTCCGCGACCAGCGTCTCGACGATACCGCACTGCGCGATTTCGCAGCGCGGTTCGGTCCGCTCGAGATCGGACGCGCGGCCGCGACCGCCGCCCGGCGCCGGCTCAAGCATCCCGAAATCGGCGACATTTCCAACCTCGACGAGGACGGCAATTTGCGCGCCGCCGATGACCGCCGCCGGCTCGACATGCTCGGCAACCGGTTGTGGCACACCGACGCCTCCTATATGCCGGTGCCGGTCGTGCTCGGCATGCTGCACGCCGTCGCGGTGCCGCCGCCGAGCCCGTTTGGCGGCGGCGAGACCGAATTTGCCGATATGCGCGCCGCCTATGACGCGCTGCCCGAAAGGATGAAAGCAGCGCTCGACCCGCTGATCGCCGAGCACGACATCTTCTGGTCGCGCGGGCAGATCGGCTTTACCGAGTTCGCACCGGGAGAGCGCGAAAAATACCCGCCCTCGCCGCAGCGGCTGGTGCGGCGCCATCCCGGTTCCGGGCGCAAGACCCTTTATCTTTCGGCGCATGCCTCGCACATTGTCGGCTGGCCGGTGGCGGACGGACGGATCCTGCTCTACGACCTCACCTTGCATGCGACCCGGCCGGAATTTGTCTACAGCCATCAATGGCGGGTGGGCGACCTGGTCATCTGGGACAACCGCTCGACCATGCATCGCGGCCGCCCGCATGACGAGACCCAGCCGCGCGATCTGCGCCGGGCGACAACCCTCGATGTCGGCTCGACCCTCGACGAAGCCGCCTAGGGCCGTTCCCGGAAGAACCTGATCAGGCGCGCGCCGCGGCCGGGCTAGCCGGCGACCGGGCCGGTGATCGCGGCGTAAACCAGCTGGCGCGACAAATAGCGGTAATAAAGCCGGCGGTCGGGAGCCTGGGCGAGAAAGATCGCGATCAGGTCTTCGGCCGGATCGATCCAGAAATAGGTGCCGGTCACCCCGCCCCAGAAGAATTCGCCGGCCGAGCCCGGCACCGGCGAGCGGCCCGCCTCCAGGCGCACGCAAAAGCCGAGGCCAAAGCCGTAGCCCATCTCCGGCACCGGGGCGAGCGCGCCAAACCGTTCGCGCGCGGTCTCGCCATAGGCGCAATTGGGCGGCAGATGGTTGGCGGCCATATGGCGCACGGTCTTGGGCGCCAACAACCGCACCCCGTCGAGTTCGCCGCCATTTAACAGCATCTGGCAAAAGCGCAGGTAATCGGCCGCCGTCGACACCAGCCCGCCGCCGCCCGAGGCCCAGCGATGCGGGCGGGTGACCTCGCGCATCGGCGGCCGCACGCCGCTGTTGTCCTGTTGCGGCTCGGCAACCCGCGCAGCCTTGGCGGCGGGCGCCGCGAAGGCGGTGTCGCTCATGCCAAGCGGTCCGCAGATATGTTGCGCAAAGAACTCGGCCAGGCTCTTGCCCGAGACAACTTCGACCACGCGCCCCAGCACATCGGTCGACATGCTGTATTCCCAGGTCGTGCCGGGCTCGAACATCAACGGTAGGGCGGCGAGCTTGGCGACCAGCTCGGCATTGGTCTGGTTTTCGTTCATCAGATCGGCCTGGCGCCAGATCATCTGCACCGGCGTGTCGCCAAAGGCGGCGTAGGTCAGACCCGAGGTGTGGCGCAACAAATCCTGGACCGTCATCGTCCGCCGCGCCCGCACGCGCTCGACGCCGACCGTGCGCTCCTTGAGTTCCGGAAGATATTCGGCGACGGGCGCGGAGATTTGCAATTCGCCCTGTTCGGCCAGCATCATCGCCGCGACCGAGGTGACCGGCTTGGTCATCGACGCCACCCGGAAGATGGCGTCCATGGTCATCGGCGCGCCCGCCTCGCGGTCACGGTAGCCGCACGCCTCGGCAAAGCCGATGCGGCCGCCGCGCGCGATGACCATGACCGCGCCCGGGATCACCCGGCGCTCGACATCGCGCCGCAACACCCTGCGGATCCGTTCGAGCCGTTCCGGCGACAGCCCGATTTCCTCGGGGCGGTCCGCCATCGGCAATCCCAAACCGCTCATCCTCGCGCCTCATCGCAAACCGGTTGACGGCCCCATCCTAGGCGCGGCGGCGAGCGCGCGCTAGTTAGGCGCCGCCCCGCTAATCGGCGAAAGGATCGCGGACGAGCACGGTGTCCTCGCGCTCGGGGCTGGTCGAGAGCAGCGCCACCGGCGCGCCGATCAGCTCTTCGAGCCGCCGGATATATTTGATCGCGGTCGCCGGGAGATCGGCCCATGAGCGCGCGCCGCGGGTCGTCTCCCGCCACCCCTGGGCGCTCTCATAGACCGGTTCGATCTCGGCCTGGGCGGAGGTGCCGCTCGGCAGATAGTCATAATTTGTGGCGCCGCGGCGGTAGGCGGTGCAGATCTTGATCTCGTCCAAACCGTCGAGCACATCGAGCTTGGTCAGCGCGATGCCGTCAATCCCGCCGAGGCGGACCGCCTGTCGCACCATCACCGCGTCAAACCAGCCGCAGCGCCGCGGACGACCGGTGACGACGCCAAATTCGCGCCCGCGCTCCCCGAGCGTGCGGCCGATTTCGTCGGACAATTCGGTCGGAAAGGGTCCCGCCCCGACCCGCGTCGTGTAGGCTTTGGTGATGCCGAGCACATAGCCGATGGCGCGCGCCGCGATGCCGGAACCGGCCGCGGCCTGGCCGGCGACGGCGTTCGACGAGGTGACAAAGGGATAGGTGCCGTGGTCGACGTCGAGCATCGCCCCCTGCGCGCCCTCGAACAGGATGCGCCGGCCCTCGCGGCGGGCGTCGTCGAGCCGGCGCCACACCGGTTCGGCATAGGGCAGGATCTGGGGGGCGATCGCACGCAATTCGGCGAGCAGCGCGCGCCGGTCGATTTCCGGCTCGTCGAGCCCCCGCAACAGCGCGTTGTGATGCAACAACAGCGCTTCCAATCGCCCTTCGAGCGCGTTTGGGTCGGCGAGGTCGCACACCCGCAAGGCCCGGCGCCCGACCTTGTCCTCATAGGCAGGACCAATGCCGCGACCGGTGGTGCCGATCCGCGCGGCACCGCTGCGCGCTTCGCGGGCGCGGTCGAGGGCGCCGTGCGAGGGCAGGATCAACGCCGCATTGTCTGCGAGTTTGAGGTTTTCCGGGGTGACGTCGATCCCCTGTTTGCGGATCGCCGCGATCTCGTCGACCAATGCCCACGGATCGACGACCACGCCATTGCCGATGATCGACAATTTGCCCGGCCGTACCACCCCCGAGGGCAACAGGCTCAGCTTGTATTCGACATTGCCGATCACGACGGTGTGGCCGGCATTGTGACCGCCCTGAAAGCGCACCACGACATCGGCGCGCTCCGACAGCCAGTCGACGATCTTGCCTTTGCCTTCATCGCCCCATTGGGCACCGACGACGGCGACGTTGGCCATCCGGGGTCTCCTCAGTCGAGCGGGCGCGGCGCTCCGTTTTCGAGCACATGCGAGCAGCCGAGCCGGCGCGCCTCGGCGCGCCAATCCGCGGCCGGATCAAGCGCCGCAACCGTGGTCCAACCCTCGGCGCGAAGCGCGTCGGCAAGATGGCGCGGCACCGCCAAGGGCAGCAGCAGCCGGCGCTGCGGCAGCGGCGCCGGCAGCGTGCGCAGGATCGTGTCGGTGTAAAGGGTAAAGCCGGTGGCCGGCTCGGGGGCGCCGGCGTCGCCCGCCTCATAGCGGCCGCCGCGGCCCAATTCGCCGCTGGACCCGGTCGGCGCCGCCCCCCCGAAAAAGGTGAAACTGATCCCGGTATGGTACTCGAAGCCGCGGTTTTCGACCGGATCGACGGTCACTTTGAGACCCGGCGCGGCTTCCTTGAGACCGTCGAGCACGGCGCCGAGACGAACCCGCTCGGCGCGCGCCCGCGGCGGCAGATCGAGCTTGTCGAGCAGCGACAGCGCCATCTCGGCCGGGCCGGCGGCGGCCAGCAGCCGGCCCAGCAATTCGCCGGCCGGGCCGGCGATCGCGGCCACCGCGGCCGCGTCCTTGTGGTCGAGCGCGGCGCGCAACGCCGACCAGCGCTCACCGGCGATGTCGAACGCTTCGACCACCGCGGGCACCAGCATCGGCAGGGTGATATCGACCGAGAGACGCGGCACGCCGACCGCGTACAAACCTTCACCGGCCACGGCGATGGCTTCGACATCGGCGGCCGGACCGCCCGCGCCGATCAGCTCGGCCCCGACCTGCCCGATCTGGCGCTCGGGCCGGATCTCGGAACCTCGGACCCGCAACACCTGCCCGGCATAGCTCAGGCGCAGGGGCCGGGCGGCGTTGGCCAGGCGGGTCGCGGCGATCCGGGCGATTTGCGGGGTCATGTCGGCGCGCACCCCGATCATCCGGTGCGAGCCGGGGTCCATGATGCGAAAGGTCGAGGCCGCCATCGCCGCACCCGCGCCGGCAAACAGCGTCTCCTCAAACTCGACGAGCGGCGGCTTGACCCGCTGATAGCCGTGCGCCGCCAGGGTCGCCATCAGCCGGGCGACGACTTGCGCCTCGGCTTCGGCCTCGGGCGGCAACAGGTCGCGCATGCCGGTCGGCAGCAGAGCGGGGTGGGAGACGTCGTTCATCACACCAAGTTTGCACCAGCCGCCCCCGGCTCACACGGGAAAAGCGCGTGCCGGCCGAAGGCGGCGCGTGTCGGGCTCAGAAATGCAGCGCTTTGACCTGGATTACATTGGGCAAAGCGCGGACCGCGTCGAGCAGCGCCGGCGACAGCGGCTGGTCGACCTCGACCAGGCAGATCGCGTCCTGCCCGGGCCCCGTGCGGCCCAGATGAAAGGTGGCGATATTGACCGCGGCGGCGGCCATCGTCTGGCCGAGCGCGCCGATAAAGCCCGGCTTATCGAGGTTGCGGACGAACAGCATATTGCCGCCGAGCTCGGCTTCGAGGGCGATGCCTTCAACCGCGACGACGCGCGGCTTGTCGCCGCCAAACAGGGTGCCGGCGATCGCGCGCGGCCGGCGTTCGGCGGCGGGGCCGTTCGGGGTCACCACCACCCTGATCAAGGTCTGGTAATCGCCCGGTTCGGCGCGACGGGTTTCGCTGACCCGGATGTCGCGCTCGCGGCAAATGACCGGCGCGTTGACCATGTTGACGCTTTCAAGCTGGGGCGCCAGCAACGCAGCGAGCAGGATCGCGGTCAACGGCTTGACATTGAGTTCGGCGATCGCCCCTTCATATTCGACCGAAATCGCGGTGATGCCGGTCTCGGTCAGCTGGCCGGCGAAACTGCCGAGCTGCTCGGCAAGCCGGATATAGGGGCGGATGCGGTTGGCCTCTTCGGCGGTCAGCGACGGAACATTGACCGCGTTGGCGACCGCGCCGGTCAGCAGAAAATCGGCCATCTGCTCGGCAATCTCGACCGCGACATTCTCTTGGGCTTCCGCGGTCGAAGCCCCCAGATGCGGGGTCGCGACGAGATTGTCGCGGCCGAACAGCGGATTTTTGCGCGCCGGCTCTTCGACAAAGACATCGACCGCCGCACCGGCGACATGACCGCTGTCGAGGGCGGCGGCAAGGTCTTCTTCGACCACCAGACCGCCCCTGGCGCAATTGACGATGCGCACCCCGCGCTTCATTTTCGCGATCGCCGCGGCGTCGATCATATTGCGCGTGGCCTCGGTCAAGGGCGTGTGCAAGCTGATGAAATCGGCGCGCGCCAGCAATTCGTCGAACCCGACCTTTTCGACGCCAAGATCGATCGCGCGCTCGGCCGACAAAAACGGGTCATAGGCGATCACCTTCATGCGCAGGCCGAGGGCGCGCACCGCCACGCTGGCGCCGACATTGCCGCAGCCGATCAGGCCCAAGGTCTTGCCGGTCAGCTCGACCCCCATAAACCGCGACTTTTCCCATTTGCCGGCCTGGGTCGAGCGATCGGCGGCCGGGATCTCGCGGCACAGCGCAAACAGCATCGCGATCGCATGCTCGGCGGCGGTGGTCGAATTGCCGTAGGGCGTGTTCATGACGACGATGCCGCGGGCGGTGGCGGCGGCGACGTCGATGTTGTCGACGCCGATCCCGGCGCGGCCGATGACCTTGAGCGCCCGCGCATGCGACAGCAATTCGGCCGTCACTTTGGTCGCCGAGCGCACCGCCAGGCCGTCGTAGTCGGCGATGCGCGCGCGCAGCTCCTCGGCGGTGATCCCCGGCAACATATCGACGGTGATGCCCCGCGCCGCCAGAATCTGCGCCGCGCGCGGGCTCAAATCATCCGATATCAGGACTTTCGGCATCGGTGCTCCAACGCAAATTCGGGTGAGTGGGGCGGGCAAGGGTTGGTGCGGCAAGGAGCGCCAGCCGCACTGACAGGCTTCGCCCGCTTGTCAGGCGGCCCGTGCGGCGCGGCGCTGCTCCTCCCAGGCCCAGTCAAGCCACGGCATCAGCACTTCGACATCCTCGGTTTCGACGGTGGCGCCGGTCCAGATGCGAATCCCGGGAGGCGAGGCGCGGTGGCTGGCGATGTCGTAAGCCGCCCCCTCCTGTTCGAGGCGCGCGGTCATCGACCGAACCGTGTTGAAGCGCTGGTCGGGCGACAAGGCGGTAAACCATGGCTCGACGATCTTGAGCTGCGGCGAAGTGCACGAGATCGTGGCCGGGTCTTCGGCGAGAAACTCGATCCACTCGGTACGCGCCGCCCACGCCTTGACCACCGCGAGATTGCGCTCGGAGCGCGCGATCAGCCCGTCGAGGCCGCCGACCTCTTCGGCCCATTTGAGCGAATCAAGGGCGTCCTCGACGCACAACATCGACGGCGTATTGATCGTTTCGCCCTGAAAAACACCTTCGATCACTTTGCCTTTCGCGGTCAGGCGAAACAGCTTTGGCAGCGGCCGGGGCGGCGAATAGGTCTCGAGCCGCTCGACCGCGCGCGGCGAGAGCGCCAGCATGCCGTGCGCCGCCTCGCCGCCCAATGCCTTCTGCCACGACCAGGTCACGACATCGAGCTTGTCCCACGGCAGCCGCATCGCAAACACCGCCGATGTCGCATCGCAAATGGCCAGCCCGGCGCGATCGGCGGCAATCCAGTCGCCATTCGGGATGCGCACCCCGGCGGTCGTGCCGTTCCACGGGAAGACGACATCGCGGGCGGGATCCACCTGGCGCAGGTCGGGCAGCCGCCCATAGGGCGCGTGGAAAACCCGGACATCGGCCAATTCGAGCTGCTTGACGTCCTCGACCCAACCCTCGCCGAAATTCTCCCAGGCGAGCATGTCGACGCCGCGCGCCCCCAACAGCGACCAGATCGCGATCTCGATGGCGCCGGTGTCGGAACCGGCGACGACGCCGACCCGCCAATCGGCGGGAATGCCGAGAATGGCGCGCGAGCGCTCGACGACTTCGACGATCCGCGCTTTGCCCACGCCGGAACGGTGCGAGCGGCCGACCAGCGCGGCTGCCAGCGCCGCCGGCGACCAGCCGGGCCGCTTGGCGCAGGGGCCGGAGGAAAAACACGGGTTGCGCGGGCGCCGCGTCGGCTTCATGGGACGGATTCCTGCCGAAAAAGGGCCCGCTTGCGGGCCGGTTGTCGGGCCGGAACTTATGGAGGAGAGCGGCGGCCGTCAATGCGGCGGCGCAGCATTAACCTTGATTGGAGACAGCCGCGCGACTGCACCACCGCCATTTCCGGGCAGCATGACTGCCAGCCGCGGGTCAGTCACGGCGGAGAGGGTTTTCCGGCGACAAAGGCCGCCCAGCCGGCGCGGCGCAAGGCGCAGGCCGGGCACGAGCCGCAGCCATAGCCCCAGTCATGCCGCTGGGTTCGGTCGCCGAGATAGCAGCTGTGGGTCTCCTCGCGGATCAAATCCACCAGGCGATCGCCGCCCAGGCGCCGCGCCAATGCCCAGGTCGCCGCCTTGTCGCGCCACATCAACGGGGTGTGGATCACAAAGCGATGGTCGAGGCCGAGCGAAAGCGTCGCCTGCAAGGCCTTGAGCGTGTCGTCGCGGCAATCGGGATAGCCGGAATAATCGGTCTCGCACATGCCCCCGACCAGATGCCGCAGCCTGCGGCGATAGCCGATCGCGGCCGCCAGCACGAAAAACAAAAGGTTGCGCCCGGGGACAAAGGTGTTGGGCAGCCCGCTCGCATCAAAGGCGATCGCCGCCTCGCGGGTCAGGGCCGTCTCGCTGATCTGGCCGATGACCCGGCAATCGACCACATGGTCCTCGCCGAGCCGCGCCGCCCACGCCGGAAATTCGCGCCGCAGGCGCGCCAGCACGACCTGCCGGCAGTCGAGCTCGATGCGATGGCGCTGCCCGTAATCGAACCCGACCGTTTCGACCCGGGCGAAGCGGGCGAGCGCCCAAGTGAGACAGGTCGTCGAATCCTGGCCGCCCGAAAACAGCACCAGCGCCGGTTCGGGCAGGAACGGCGTCGGGGTGGAGGATGTCGCAGTCATCGGCGCGATGATCGGCCGGGCGCACGCCGCGATCAACCGCCGCGGCGCCGGGCCGAGCCGGCCGCAAGGCGTCGCCTGACGGGCTGGGCTGTGCCGGCGGGCATGGCCGCCTTCAGGCGCGACCGCCGAGCGCGAGCGTGATGATCCGCGCCAAGACAAGACCGCCGGCGAGCAGCAGATAGCCGCGCAGCACGACCAGCCAAACCCGCTCGCCGAGGCGCAGCTGGCGCGGCGGCAGCTCGGCCAAGGGTGGCATCCGCCACAGCGTGCGCAGGGTGATTTCCGCCGCCGGGGTTTCTCTGCCGGGGCGACGGCGGCCGCCGCTTGCCAGCCAGATCACCGCGGCGCCGATCGCGCCCCCGGCCAGGATCGCCACCAGCGTGCGGTCGCCGATATCGGGGAACAGCACCGCCGCGGTCAGGACCAGCGACAAGATGACCAGCACCGCGATCACCGCCCCGGTGAACAGGTTGAGCCGGCGGCTGTTGACCCATGGCCCAAGCACGGCGCGGTCGTTGCACAACAGCAGCAGAAATACCGTCGCGCTCGGCAGCAACACGCCGGCCAGGCTCTGCACCGCGTTGGTCAGCAGGCCAAGCGGGGTAGAAGGCGCCAGCACCAGCGCCGCGGCGAGCGCCACCAGCCCGCCATAGACGGCATAAAAGACTTTCGCCTCTTTCGGCTTGCGGTGCAGCGAATGGCGCAGCGACAGCACGTCGCCGATCGCATAAGCCGTCGACAACGACACCGCCATCGCCCCGATAATGCTCGCATCGATCAGCGCGATCGCAAAGCACACGCCGGCCACATGCCCGACATATTTGTCAAGACCGACGGCGACCGCGCCCGCATCCTGAAAATGCCCGAATTCGGGGCGGCCGGCAAAAGCCGCCGCGGTGAACGCCATCATCGCCGCCGCGCCGATGATCACCAGCGCGATGCCGATCCACAAATCGATCCGCTCATAGGCGATGAACCGCGGGGTGATGCGCTTGTCGATCACATAGCTCTGCTGGAAAAAGAGCTGCCACGGCGCCACCGTCGTGCCGACAATGGCAATGATCAGCAGCATCACTTCGCCCAGTTTGCCGCCGGCCGGCAATTGCGGCAGCAGCGCATCGCGCGCCATCTGACCCAAGGGCGGATGCGCCCAGAGCGCGATCGGCACCAGCAACAGGCTGCCGAAACACAACAGCAGCGCAAACCGCTCGAAGCGGCGAAAATCGCCGGTTCCGGCGGCGGCGATGATGATCAGCGCGGCGGCGGCCACGCCCAGCTCCTTGGGCAGGCCGAGATAGCCGAGCGCCAGGCTGATGCCGATAAATTCGGTGACGATGGTCAGCGCGTTCAGCAAAAACAGGTCGATGACGCTGAACGCCCCCCAGAATTTGCCAAAGCGCTCGAGGATCAGCCGGGCGTGACCGACCCCGGTCACCGCTCCCAGGCGCAAAACCATTTCTTGGTTGACATACAGCACCGGGATCAGCAGCGGCAATGTCCACAGCAGCGTCGTGCCGTAATCCTGTGCGGCCTGCGTGTAAGTGCCGAACGCGCCGGCGTCGTTGTCGCCGACCATCACGATCAGGCCGGGGCCGAGGATCGCCAACAGCGTCCATAGCCGCTGCCGCCAGCCGCGGCCGCGCACCCCCTCGTCCTGGGCGATGGTGCCGAGCGCGCCTCGGATGTCGCCGAGATGGGCGTCGTCGAGCACCGCGCCGCGGGCTGCGGTCGTGACCTCGCTGACCGCCGTCATCATCGCCCCCCGCCGGCCGAGGTTGCCGGACAAGCCGGGCTCTTCGGCAATTTTTCCGCGATCCCGAGCGCGTCGGCGCGGTCGCGCATCTCGGCCCATACGGCCTCGGGGGAGATGCCGCAGTCGCGCCACAGCACGGTCAGGTGGTAAATCAGATCCGCACTCTCGCGGACGACCGCGCGCGGCCTGCAGAGCACCGCTTCAAGCGCCACCTCGCCCGCTTCCTCGAGAAGCTTTTGCGCCATTTTGGCGCGGCCGGCGGTCAGCAGGCGGGCGGTGCGAGGATTGCGCAAGGCATCGACGCGATCGAGCGCGTCGTAAAGCTGCGTGATCTGGTCATCGCCTCGCCGACGGCCGTCGGCGAGCTCGGTGCTGGTGTCGTGCCTTACCAGGGCAGCCATGTTTCTTCCCTCCGTTCCCGGTCCGGTCGTGATCCGGCCCCGGGCGGAGGAGGCGGCCCTCAGCCGCGGGCGGCGATTACCGGTTCGGCGGCGCCAGCCCGCTTGCGGGACCCCGTCTCATCACCCGGGGCGGGTGGCCCGAGGAGCCCATCGCGCAGCGGCGACTGGGAGGCTCCGCGGGAGCGTTGCTAGATCGAGGTCCCATCTTTCGCATGCAGTTGTCTGCTAACGGTCCGACGCTCAGCGCCACGACCTTGGCCGCAGATAGTCGCATCCGGCGCGGGCGTCAATGCGAATTTGCCGGGCTTGCCGAGGCGACAAAAATAGCGGGCGGTTATCGGCCTCCGCCAGCGGGGCGGGGGCGGTACTGCGCGCCACGGCCGATCGCGACAGGCTGGACATCGGGCGCGGCCGGCGCGAGTCTGCACCAGCGGTCGGGCCGCGCGGCCCCCAGACCGGCGTCCCGTGCCGCCGATTATCTGGACCGGGAGGAGAGGAAGATGATCGAGACCAGCGGCATCGATCACATCGTGTTGCATTGTCGGGACGTGGCGCGATCGACCAAGTTCTATACCGAGATCCTCGGCATGAAGGTCTATCGCGAGGGCGGCGGCCGCGTGTTCATGCATGCCGGCAGCCAGGGTGTGGCCCTGTTCGAGCGGGACGGCGAGACGCCGGCGGCCGGCGGCGATCTCAATCATCTGGCGCTCAATGTCGCCGCGGGCAGCTATGAGACGTTGAAGGCGGAGTTGGAACGGCATGGCGTCGCGGTCAGCGGCCGGCCGGGCGAAGACCATTGCATTTATTTTCGCGACCCCGACGGCCACCGCCTGCAGCTGATGGTCCCGCGCTGACCGGCACGCAGCCTACCAGCCGAGCCGCTGGCGCAACGCCGCGGTCGCCTCGAGCTGCGGTTCGTGGTCGCCGGTGAAGCGGATCACAAAATCGCTGACCCCGGCGGCGGCATAAGCTTGAAGCCACTCGGCCGCGGCCGCGGGCGGTCCGCCAAAGCACGCCTGGCGGCGGCGCATTACCGCGGCCGGCTGACCGTAATAGCTCTCGAGAAACGCGTCGATGCGCCGCTCGGCCGCCGTGCTGTCCTCGTCGAGCGCCAGGGTGACGTAATTCGCGGCCGCGAAGTTTGCCGGGGTGCGCCCGGCCTCGCGCAGGATTTCCTGCACCTCGCGCCATTGCCCGGCCCAGCGCCCGACATCGGGCTCGTTGGCAAACCAGCCGTCGAAATGGCGCGCAGCGCGCTCAAACGCCGGGCGCACCGAACCCGCACCCCAGATCGGCGGACCGCCGGGACGATGCGGGGTGGGCCCCAGGACAGCGCCGCTGACCTGCCAGCGGCCATTCCAATCGACCGGCGCGCCGGTCCACAGCGCGCGCATCAGCCGCAGCCCTTCCATCATCCGCCCGACCCGCCCCTCGAACGGGACGCCGGCGGCGGCGAATTCGGCGCGGATATTGGCGACGTCGGTGGCGATGCCGGCGCCGAGCACCAGCCGCCCCTCGCTGACCCGATCGAGGGTCGCGAGCTGGTGAGCGAGCACCACCGGGTTGCGCAAGGCCGGCAGAAAGACGGCGGTGCCGACCATGACCCGGCGGGTCCGCGCCGCGACCGCAGCCAACAGGGTCAACGGGTCATGGCGCGGGCGGGCGAGCAGCGAATCGCCGACCCAGACCGCGTCATAGCCCAGCCCCTCGGCGCGCTCGGCCAATGCCAGCAACGGCCCGGTTTCGGGGCGGCCGCGCATGATCGCTTCGCGGGTTGGCAACAGATATCCGAGGCGCGGCGCCATTTACGTCATCTCCCTCGAGGACAGGGCCGCTGTCGCGGCGTCGCGCCTTTTATCATCGCGCCGCGGCGGCGGCATCATCTTGCCCCACACCGCCGCGATTTGCGGCCCAGCCGCGCGGCGATGCCACCGCGCCCCGTCGGGCGTGCCGCCGACCGCGGCCGCAGGCGATTTTCCCCGGGTGTCAGCCGGCCGGGCCGCACGACCGCATCGCGCGTGGTAACGACATCGACACCGATAGGCGCGATCATTCTCGATTGTCGAGATGATGCCTTTTGCGCGGATGATCCCTTAAGATGCGCAAACCACGGTTCGCCACGATTGCAATCGGCTGGGCGAGTAGCGAGCCGCGGCGGCCGGCCCGCTGTTTCTGAGCTCGGCGCATCCACCGGTTCCGGTTGCAGATGGCACGACGATGACCGTCTCTGCACAAGTCTTGCACGCATTTCGCTGGAATGCCGCGGGGCGGATCAGTGCGCAGCTGGGCAATTGGCTGATCACGATCTTCGTGATGCGGCTGTTGCGCCCCTCCGATTATGGCTTGATGGGGCTGGTGGCGATTCTGATGGCGCTGTTCGGCCTGGTCAACGATCTGGGCGCCATTCCCTCGCTGATCCAGCGCCCGGAGATCGACCGCGAGCTGGTCCGCAAAGTGTTCGGGCTGGTGCTGCTGACCAATGGCTTTCTGTACGCCGTGGCGTTTCTGGGCGCGCCGACCTATGCCGCGTTCTTTGGCGAGCCGCAGCTGGTCGCCGTCACCCGGGTCTTTGCGACGACGATGCTGCTGGAGGCGCTGGCGGCCGTGCCCGGGGTTCTGCTGCGGCGCGAACTGAATTTCAAGGCGATTTCGCTGATCGATTTTGTCGCGACGATCATCGGTTCGCTGCTGGTGCTGGTTTTGGCGCTGCGCGGTCTGGGCGTATGGGCGCTGGTCTTCGGCACCTTGATGAAATCGCTGTGCAACACGCTTGGTCTGCTCGCGGTGACGCGTTTTCGCCTGCCGCCGCTGTTCCGATTTTCCGGGCTGCACGGCGTCTTCTCGTTCGGGATCAAGATTAGCAGCGCCAGTATTGTCTGGTATTTCACGCAAAACGTCGACAGCGCCCTGATCGGCAAGTTCCTCGGCGACCATGCCCTTGGTCTGTACTCGGTCGCCGCCAATCTCGCCACGCTGCCGGTGACCAAGGCGATGCAGATGATCCAACAGCTTGCATTCGCAACCTATGCCCGGGTGCAAGACGACCGCGAGACCGTCATCAAATATTTGCTGGAGAGCCTGCGGCTTGCCTCGTTTATCTTTTTCCCGACATGCTGGGGGATGTCGGCCGTCGCCGCCGATTTCACCACGGTGGTGCTCGGCGCGAAATGGCAGGCGGCAACGCCGGTGTTGCAGATTGTCGCGATCGGCGTTCCGTTTCGCGCGTTTACGATGCTGCTTTATCCGCTCGTCACCGGCACCGGAAGACCCGAGGTGACCCTCAAGAATACCGTGACCACGGCGTGTATTGTGCCGGCCGCGGTGCTGGTCGGGATCCGCTGGGGTTTGACCGGGGTGTGCGTGGCGGCGCTGATCGGCATCCTGGTCTCGACGCTGATCAACTTCGACCGCACGATCCGCGTCGCGGGGGCGGGCTATGCCCCGATCGTCTCGGTCTGCCTGCCCTCGGTCGTGGCCGCCGCGGTCATGTATGCGGCGGTTGTCGGGGCGCGATCGGCATTGTTCGCCGATCTCCCCGCCGTCACCCGCCTGGCCGCAACGGTGGGGGTGGGTGCGCTGACCTATGCGGTCATGACCATGACGTTCAACCGACCGGCACCGGCCCGCCTGCTGCAAATCATTCGCGGCGCCGCCTGACAAAAGGGACCCCCGCGATTGGCCGGGTTTGTGATCGAGGTGCTGACCGGCCGCGATGCCGGCGACGCCCAGCCGCTCCGGCTGATTGATCTCGCCGATTGCGAACGGCTGGGCGCATGCCAATTCGCCACGGTCCGGGCCGGTTGGGCGCGCTGGCCTGGCAGCCGTCAGTTGATCGTGCGTGAGGGACCGAACCGACTGTTGTTCATCGAGGGCGAGCCCGACCGTGCCCCGCTGGCCGGCGAAACCGCGCGGGATTGGCTGCCCGGCCGCACCGGCAGTTTTCGCGGATTTGAGATCGAGGACGCCGGGAACGAAGGCTCCGCGCGGGTCTGTGTGTTTGTCGACCCGTTGGGCACCCGTCCGGTGTTCTTTCACGCCCGCGACGGCCGCGCGCTGTTCGCCGACAAGCTGGCGACCATTGTCGCCAACCGCAGCGGTCTTGAATGCGACTGGCCAAATCTGCTCGAAGCGGCGGTGCTGGGATCGCTTTATTCCCCGGGGACGACGATCCTCGGCGCCGAGCAGCTCTTGCCCGGCGAAATTGTCGAGATTAGCGGCGGAAGGACCACCCGGCGGATCGGCACGACCGTTCCGCTCGGACCCGCCGCCCGGCCGCAACCCGACGCCGCAGCGCGATTGCGCGCCGCCCTCGAAACCGCAATCCGCGACACCTGGACCGATCCGCAAGGCCGGCTGTTGCTGAGCGGCGGGCTGGATTCGCGGCTGATCCTGGGTCTCGCCGAAGGCGCGCGCAAGGTCATGACCATCGATTGGTATCCGGAAGAAACGCTGATCACCGAGCGTGTGGCCGCCGCCTGCGGCGCCGACTTGGCATTGCTGCCGTTTCGCGCCGAAGACTACTGCGCGCGGATGCAATACGGCTATCTCGTCACCGGCGCCGCCCACCATTCGCCGCTCGTCAACAATCTCGGCATGGCAAGCCAATGGCGGCGGGCCGGGATTGCGGCGCTAACCCACGGCTATTTTCACAACACGATTTTCCGCGGATGGGCGGCCGGGAGGTGGGAGCGCTATCCCGATCTCCATACAACCCTTGCCCGGTTGATGGGCCGAAAAGCTCATTACTTCGACCGCTACAATGATTTTCCGTTGCGTCTGCAACGCGCGATTATCGCATTGCTTTCCGCCGAGGGACGGGAGGCGCTCCGCCGTCAGCTGGCCGCACTGGCCGAGCGGGTGGAGCCCCTGGTGATCGACGGCTTCGATCTCACCTTCGAGAGACTGATCATGTCGCAGGTCGCCCGGCAGATCTATTTCGGCAACTTTCTCGGCTGGATCGAGGAAATCGACGTCGCCTCGCCGGTGTTCCATCACGCGGTATGGGATTGGTATGCTTCGACCCACCCGGCCGATCGCCATCGCGACCGCGCGGTTCTTCAGCTCTACGCCACGCTCGGGCGCGGCTTGGCCGAAATCCCCGATTTCAGCACCGGCAGACTGCCCCGACCGAGCGACGCGGAGCCGGCTCAGCGGTGGCGCAACCAGTTTTGGTTTCCGCCGGCGCGCGCCGTGGTGCGGGCGCTGCGCCGGCTCGGTCCGCCGCCGCCCCCGGCGGTTCGTCCGGGCCGTGATTGGGAGCAGGTGTATCGGCAACCGGCGATTGCCGAGGCGCTGCAGGCCGGGATCGCGGCGCTGCGCGACAGCCCGCTTTTTGATTGGCGCGCGGTCACTGCTGCGCTCGACGACTTTCTGCACGGCCGCGCGCAAAACTCGGGCGCATTATGGATGCTTGGCAAAACCGGCCAATGGCGGAACTTTGTCGCCACGCCGTTAGGTCTGGGGCGGCAGATCCGCCGGATCGACGTTCCTCGCGCGCTCGATTGACCCGCTCTCAATGCGGCACGGATACCGGCGGCCCGACGGCGGAGGCCGCTCAGCCCCGATCGGCGCGCGGCCTACGGCCCCGGCGCGAAGCTGCGGCTGAAGGCCCAATAGGTCGATAGCGTCTCGGTCCGATAGACCACCGCATCCGGCAACAGCGGGGCGAGCTTTGCCAAGGCGATTGTGGTGACCGGGGTCTCGCCGAGAATGGCATTGGCCAGCTTTGCCACCGCGTAGGTTTCGTTTATCCGGTCGGCGGCGCCGAAGCCGCTATTGCCCCAATTGCGGCCGCGATCGGGGCAGGTCAGGTTCGCCGGGGTGGCAAAGCCCCAAGTCTGCGCGGTGTTTGCCGCAAAAGTGATGCGGGCGGCGGTGTCGCTGCACCGCGTTCCCGGGCGGTTGATATAGGCGACGCTGCCATGCGGATCGGCCGGATCGGGACAGAACACATAGCCGGGCTCGCTGACCAGGCTCGAGACCTGTGGCGTCGAGGGCGGCGGGAACGCGCCTTTGTTGCTGTAGCCGACATTGGTCCAGCCGCCGGTCATCGGCTTGACCAGGGTTCCGGCCGGCATCGGCGCGGTCGGCGGGTTCTGCTGGTAATTGAAGACGCTGGTCGGCCAATCGAGGCGCAAGCTGAAGACCAGCAGATCGCCGTTTCTGATCCCCGGTCCGGTAACCGCCGGCGCCGAGCAACCATCCGATTTGCCGCAGGCAATGGTGATCGTGCCCGGGCCCGCGCACGGCCCGGTGCGGTTCGCGCACGAGGTCGTCGCGACGTAGAAATAGTGCGGGATCGCACCGGTCGTGCCGCCCTCGATGCCGCAATGCTCGTAAGCGGTGGCGCCGCAATCGTCGATAATCTGCCCGACCGCGATATTGGCGAGACTGTCGACCGGGATGCGGGTCTCACCGGGTGCGACCGTGGCGCTGGCATGCGCCCGGGCCTGGAACCAGAACGGGTAGATTTCGATTGCCTGCTGCCCGGCAAAGGTTTCGAACACCGGTTCCGGCCGCGTCGGAAACACATTGTAGCGCTGTGGCTTGGCCGTGTCGGCTTGCCAGCCGGGATTGGGGTACATTTTGTCGTCGGCAAAAATCAGGATCTCGTTGATCGCGTTGTACAGACAATTTTCGGCGATATTGGCAAGGACGTAATTATGCACGTCTTTGTCCACGATAAAATCCAGGTCTTGGCTTTCGCCCTGAAACAACATCGCGCCGTCGAGCAGCACGATCGACAAGTAAAGGTCCTGGAAGGGTTGCGCATATTCGAGCGGGGCGTTGCTTCTCCCGGCAATCGCAAGCGGCCCCAGCGGAAATCCGTTCTGTGAATAATCGGCGGGTTTGGAAACGGTGTCTCCGTGATTGTTCTGGTAATCGCCGACAAAACTATAGAATGCGCGCTGCTGATGGTAGGTCTGATCGAACAGAATAAAGCAATAATATTGCGCGGCGACGGTGGCCGGCGGCAGAAACTTGCACGCCTCCTGGAGCGGGTTGAGCATCCATGCCGTCGCCCGCGACGACACCCCGAACGACATGGTGTAATAGGTGCGGCCGCCAAACCGGGTGGAGAACCCGCCCGGCGTGAAGCGGGTCATCAACATGTTCGAGGTCGCGGCATCGATCGCCGCCAATTCCCACTCCTCGCCCTCGATCAGATAGAGATAGCGCGCATAGACCGTGTAATGGTCCCACTGGCTCGGGTTTCCGCCGACCCGCGAAGCAGCCTCGAAGGTCTGGCAGATCGGGGCGTTGTTGGCCATGTCATAGATATTGCCGTTGACGGTAAAAATCGTCGGATTGGCGCGCACCGGCGCGGTCATCGCCGCCGGCGGCGTGAACAGCGAAGCCGGCAGAAAATTGACCGGCTGGCGGGTGTCATTCTCATACACCCCGGCCTGGCAGGAAAATTGCGCCGCCGTCGCCACCCGATAGCTCTGCAGCCACGACGCGCCGTGGTCGGCGGCTTGGGTCGTTGCCCAGTAATGGTCGACACCCTTCGACGGCACCGGCGCGAACCAGCAATGATTGCCGGCCGTTCCCCAGCCCGAGACGCAATCGAGGCCGTCAAGCGTATTCGAATTGAACACCGGCAGGTCGTCGATGCTTTGGTAATGGGCGACATTGTTGGGATGGCGCGTCACGATCGGCTCCGACAACCGGATGGCGTCGTCGATCGGTTCGATGACTTGCGCCGCCTTAAAGCGTGCCTTGTCGGCCGGGTTCATGGTCGGCACGACCGCATTCAAGCCAGCGCCGAGTGCCGCCGATCGGCCGATCGAACCGCCGGCGTCGACCGCCACCCAGTCCATCTGGGCGCTCGGTCCGAACACCATCGCCGCGCCGTCGTCGGTTTGCTCGACCCGCTGCAGCGGCAGATAGGTCGTCACGCCGGCGATCGGATAGCCGGTATCGTTGACGCAGCGGATGCAGGTCGAGGCGCCGGGCGCGGCGCCGTCATACCACTGCACATCATAGGTATAGGATTGCCAAGCGCCTTTCGGCACATACTGGTCCTCGCTGACCATGGCGGTGGCGCGGATCGCGTAGACCGAGCCGTCGGCATTCTTCCAGGCCTCGACCCAGGCGCGCATGATCGGGAACGGGAAGCCCCATTGCTGCCCGCTGCGGTCGTCGGCGAAGGCGCAAGCCACCTCCCAGCCGTCGGCGACCGGGCCCTCGAGATAGCGTCTGACAATGCCGCAGTGATTGGCGGCGGTGAACGGCCCGTTCACTAGCGCCCGGTTGACCGAGGCCGTCGCCGCACCCGACCCCTGCATCTCGCAGCCCGAGCCGGGGTTGGTGATTTTGGCCGTTCCGGGCGTATCAAGATCGCTGGAGAGCACGGTCGGCGTGTCCCGCCCGGTCGAACAGCCGGGCCCGTGGATCGTGTAGTGCCGACAGGGGGCGTTGCCGCAGCTGAGGCCAAAGGCCGGGCTCGCGCGGAGGATGGCGCGGGTCACCGCGCCGGTCGCCGGGTCGATATAAACCCCGAACCCCTCCATCTCGGTGGCGTCCGATGTCAGCCAATAGGTCCGGTTGACCTGGGTCAATTTGAGGTTGAGATTGCTGTGCGCGGTGACGCAGCTCACATCGCAATTGGAGCGGTGGTCATAGCCGCCCGGCTCGACCTTCCAGACCACCTGTTCAACCCCTTGCGCGGCAATGGCCGGCAGAAACATCGAGAATTGGCAGCCGGTCTGGCTGACGCCCTTCCCGGTCGCGAAGTGCCACGGCCGCGCGCATTCGTCGGCCTGATAGCGCACCGGCCGCCCGTCAACATAAGGCACCATGATCGACCCGGCCGGCACCGCACCGGGTGCCGAGGCGGCAAAGGTGTGGACCGGGAAACTGCCGTCCCGTCCCGCCGGCGTCGGCAAAGACGCGGTGTTGTAAAAACTCTTGCTCATCACCACGCCGCCCGCAGGCCCGGGTGCGGTCTCGCCCCGCCCGCCCGCGACCATGCCCAACGTCAACGCCGCAAACAGCAGCGCCGCGGCGGCGCCAAGCCGCCAGGTCACGGCAGCACCGCCAAAAACGCGCGGGTCAGGTGCGCCACTCCGATTTGCGAGGGATGCAACTGGTTGGCCATGTCACTCGTCGGATTGACATAGCGCCGCACATCGGCAAAGGCGATATCGGTGAGGCCGTCGCCGCGCAGGGTCGCGACCGCGCCTTGCACATCGGCGTTGAACGCGGCGGTATCGCCATGTCGGGCAATGCCGATCACATCGTCGGCATTGACCGTGCGCGCGAGCCTTGCCGACAGGCCAAGCGTCGTCGCGGTGGCATTTGTCGCAAAGGTTCCCGCCGCAATCGCGCGCGGATCGGTCAGATCTTCGATCATCGTTCGCTCGGTCTCGGCGGGCGGTGCAATAATCCGCGGCGCCGCGGCAAAAGTGAGCAGGTTCGTGCCGGCGACGGACATGGCGGCGGTTGGCGTCGCGGCGTCGTATTTCTGATAGGGCACGCCGCCCTGGACAATCCGGCAGCACCCCAGATCGGTCTGCGGCGGCACCGTACCGACACCGGCAAAGCCCAGGCTGGCGCTGCCGGCGATCAGCGTGAAGGTATGGCGGCCCGGCGACAGGCCGCGAATTCGGATCAAATCCGCAACCATGAAATACCCGTTGGGCGGCCCGGCGATGGCGGCGGCAACCGGAGCGCCACCGTCCACCGAATAGCTATAGGTGCCGGCGCTGCCGCCGCGCACCCAGGCGTAGAGCACGCCTGCCGCCGAAACCCGGATCGCGCAGGTGACGCGCGCGCCGGCACTGCCGGTGTTGATCCCATAAGAAAACGCCCTGTCGATATTGTAAAACGACGCGTAATTCGGATTTTCGAGGGACCATCCCGATTGGGTGCAGCCATGGCTGGCGCCATAGACCTTGTCGGTGCTCGGGATCGCCGCCCAGGCCAGCGTCGCCAGCACACCCGGGCGAAAAATCCGCGTTTCATAGGCCGAGCCGGCAGCATGGCGGTCGGCATCGTTGGTTCCGATCAGGCCGGTGACGAGCGGATTGGCCGCTGGTCCGGGCAGCACGTGACGGAAGAAATAGACGCTATAGCTGTCGATCGCATCGCCGCTTTCGGCGTAATTCTTCAGGGTCAGGCCCTTGGCGAGGGCGATCGCCTGCGGATAGGTGTGGCCGGCGGCGTCGCCGGAGCCAAAGGTGATCGAGTCGCCAAACGCGAAATAGGTAACCCGTTCGTCAGCCCGCACCTGATCGGACAGCGACAGGTGCAGGGTGAGCATCGCAATCGCCGCCGGCAACCCGACAGTCCTTCGCCATCGGCCGGGCGCCGGCCGGCAAGTGGCGCGCCGCGCGTCGCCGATCCTGCGCAAAAAGCCCAATCGCTCGACTGTCTTTCTCGCCACCCGCTCTTATATCATTTCAGGCAGCGAAAATAACCGGAACCTCGATCGCCGACAGCGCAAATGAAATCATTGCCGTCGGCCCGCGGCTTGCGCCAGCAATAGTGCGAATCTGGCGGGTGATTTGCGCCGGGCAAGCCAAGACAGCTCGCATCTCTGGGACCCGGCGGCAGTGAAAAGCGATTAGGCGTGTCTTGCCTATGAAGGCGCCGGCCAGCGCCGGCCATTATCGACCGGGCGCGTCGGGTGCAGGGTTTTTTGCATTCTCGGATATCTTCGTTCATAACCGCGAGGCGAAGGGGAGCCGGAAGCGGCACGACAGCGCAGGAGCGCGACATGTCGGACGGCGGGAAGCGGGCGTGGCGCGCCTCCGCCTTGGCATGGCTCGTGGTGGTCATGCTGGTCATGTGGCTGCCGATGCCCGAATTTGGCGGCATCGATTTGCGGTCTGCACCGGTGCAAGGCGGCTGTTTTGCCGTGGGCGCAGTGCTGCTGGCGCTGGCCGACCGCCGGCGCCCGCCCTTGTGGCGCGACACGAACGCCAGGCTGCATTATCTGGTCGTTTCGATCGGCCGGCACCTGATCCGGGTCGCAGCCCTGCTCGCGCTCTACGCCACGATCCTCGAACTGGGACAGGTTCTGGCGCCGGGCCGATCGTTCCGCCTCGGGCAATGGGTCAACAACATCGTCTGGGTGGCGGCGGCCTGTGCGCTGTTCTATTGGCTCACCCGGGTGCTGCTGGTGGGCCCGGCGCTGCGTCGGATTACCGAGGCGCATCTGCGCGAGGTCAGCGCCGCCTACCGCCGCGAAGCCGCTTATGCGGCGGCGCTTCGCGACCATGTGCAAGCGGCCTATGCGGTTTGCCTCGATCCGTCGCTGGCGGGGGAAAGCAAGCTCGCGCGGTTGCGCAACCTGCTCGACCGGGCATTGGGTGTCGAATTGCCCAATCCCGACGAGGCGATCCTCGACACCGTCTTCGGCCCGCGCACTGCACAGCGCGGCGGCGCCGCCGCGGGACCGACGCCCGAGGCGCCGGCCGCGGCAAGCCCGCCCGGCGTTCTGGGTATCGAGGGTTAGCGCATCGTCGGCATCACATATTCGGCGCCGGCGCGGATGCCGGCCGGCCAGCGCGCGGTCATCGTCTTCAGATGCGTGTAAAACCGCACCCCCTCGGGGCCATAGACCGCCATGTCGCCAAACAACGACCGCTTCCAACCGCCAAAACTGTGGAAGGCCATCGGCACCGGGATCGGCACATTGATGCCGACCATGCCGATCTGGACGCGGTTGGCGAATTCCCGCGCCGCATCGCCATCGCGGGTAAAGATCGCAACCCCGTTGCCGTATTCGTGCTCATTGACGAGTTTGGTCGCGGCATCGAAATCCGGGGCGCGCACCACCGACAAGACCGGTCCGAAAATCTCCTCCTTGTAAATGCGCATCTCGGGTTTGACCTGGTCAAACAGGCAACCGCCGAGGAAGAAGCCGTTCTCATAGCCCTGCAGTTTGAGGCCGCGGCCGTCGACAACCAATTTGGCCCCTTCCTGCACCCCCAAATCCACATAAGAACGCACCCGCTCGAGATGCTGGCGGGTGACGAGCGGGCCCATCTCGGCCTCGGGATCGGTGCCGGGCCCGATCTTCAGCGCCTGCACCCGCGGCGCCAGCCGGTCGACGAGCTTGTCGCCGACATTGCCGACCGCCACGGCGACCGACACCGCCATGCAGCGCTCGCCGGCGGCACCGTAGGCCGAGCCCATCAGCGCGTCGGTGGCCTGGTCGAGGTCGGCGTCGGGCATCACCACCATGTGGTTCTTGGCGCCGCCCAGGGCCTGCACGCGTTTGCCGGCCGCCGCCGCGGTCGTGTAGATGTATTCGGCAATCGCCGTCGAGCCGACAAAGCTGACGGCGGCAATCCCGGGATGGGCGAGGATCGCATCGACCGCGACCTTGTCGCCATTGACGACGTTGAACACGCCCGGTGGCAACCCGGCTTCGCTCAACAATTCGGCGATGCGGATCCCGGCCGACGGGTCGCGCTCCGAGGGCTTGAGCACAAAGGTGTTGCCGCAGGCGAGTGCGATCGGAAACATCCACATCGGCACCATCGCCGGAAAGTTGAACGGCGTGATGCCGGCGCACACCCCCAAGGGTTGGCGCACCGACCAGGAATCGATCCCACGCCCGACCTGCTCGGCAAACTCGCCTTTCAACAGATGCGGGATGCCGCAGGCGAATTCGACGACCTCGACGCCGCGGGTGATCTCGCCCTGCGCGTCGGAAAACACCTTGCCGTGCTCTTCGGAAATTGTCCGCGCCAGCGCGTCGTGGTCGCGCGCCAGCACTTCGAGAAATTTGAACATGATCCGGGCGCGGGTCAGCGGCGGGGTGGCAGCCCAGCCGGGAAAGGCGGCGGCGGCGGCCTTGACCGCGGCGTCGACCTCGCCCGGCTCGGCAAACGCGACCCGCCTCACCTTCTCGCCGGTCGCCGGGTTGTAAACGTCGCCCCAGCGCCCGCTTTTGCCCTCGGCCTGGCGGCCGCCGATGTAATGATGGATGTCGCTCATCGCCCGACCTGCGTGCTCGTGTCGCCGTAACCGCCATCATAAGCCCGCCATAAGCCCGCTGTCAGCGTGGCGCAGCGGATTTCACATTTTGCGCCGGTTATGCGCCGGTCGGCGCTGCGGGCGGTTCGGCGGCCCGCAGCAACGCTTGCAGATTGGCTTGGAGTTGTGGCAGTCGGTCTTCGATCAAGCGCCACACCGTGTCGTATTCGATGGCGGCGTAGCCGTGAACCAGGATGTTGCGAAACGCGATGATGCGGCGCAGTTCGGCGACCCGGCCCGCGGTTTGGGCGTCGATTTTGGCCAATTGGGCGAGCGCTTCGCCGATGATTTGAAGCTGTCGCTCGACCGCCGAGCGCAGCAGATGGTCTTCGACAAAACTTTCGCAGGTCTTTCCCGCAACAAAGCTTTTTACGGCTTGCGCCGCGTCCAGCGCGTCCCACAAAAAGCATTTTGGATCACGCGGCGTAGACATTGCGGCGGCTCTGCTCGATGGCGGCCTTCAGATAGGGGTTGCGCACCGCGCCCGCCTCGACGAGGTCGACGCGACGTCCGAACAGCGCTTCCAGCGCTTCCTTGAGCCCGAAATACCGGTCGAACAGACTGCCCGGCGCGCTGCGATCAAACTCGACCAAAAGATCGATGTCGCTGCGCTCGCGATTGAAATCGCCGCCCGCCGCCGAGCCGAACACATCGAGCCGGCGCACGCCAAAGTCCCGGCATAGCGCCGCCAGTTGTTCACGATGCGTGTCAATGTCGCCGATCATGGCGCCCGCTCATATGGGCCGCGATGGGCTCGTCGCCAGCCGCGCCGCGGCGATCCAGGCCGACCGCAGCGGCCGGGCCATCATGCCCCGGCCGGGAGCGCCGGTCGCAGCGATCGGCCCCATTCCGACCGGCCTCTTTGTCTGCGCGTCGGCGCTAGCAGCCCAGCGCATAGGCGGCGCGGCGCGGGTCGGCGCCGGCCTCCATAACGCCGCGCTCCTTGTCGACATCGATCGCGCAGACCGCACCGGCGGTCCAGATCCACTCCGGCCAGCGCTGGATCTGGTGGCCACGGCGCGCCAGTTCGGCGATCACTGCCTCGGAAACGCGCGCCTCGACCGCGAGTCGCCCGGGATAATAGTCGTAGGGCGCGAACGAAGAGGGATAGCTGTAGCTGGCAAAACGCGGGCTTTCGATCGCGCTTTGCATGTCTTGGCCAAACACGAAACGATTGAGCAGCACCTGCAGCATGGCCTGGGTCTGCACGTCGCCGCCGGGGGTGCCGAATGGCATGAAACGCCGGCCGCCCTTGACCGCCAGCGCCGGGTTCGGGGTCAGCCGCGGGCGTTTGCCGGGTGCCGCGCCGGCCGGATGGCGCGGGTCGGGCCGCGACTGCGAGCCGCGGTTCGACGGGATGAGCCCGGTCCCCGGCACCACCGGCGAACCGTAGGAGCCGTCGCTCGGTGTCGCCGAAAACAGATTACCCCAGCGGTCGGCGGCGCAGACATAGGAGGTGTCGGGTTCGGGGTTAGGATCGCCCGGCGGCTGCGGAAACGCGCCAAAGCCGCGCGGCGCCTGGCTGCCGAGTTGGCCGGGCGGCGGCATTTCCGGCCAGGCGCGGTCGCTGCGGATCAGCTTGCGGCGCTCGGCGGCATATTCCTCGGAGATCAATGTCGCCAGCGGAACCTCGACCATTGCCGGGTCGCCGTAATAGGCCTCGCGGTCGGCAAAGGCGAGTTTCAGCGCCTCGGCAAGGTGGTGAATGTAATCGGCGCTGTTGTGACCGAGCGCCCTGAGATCGGCGCCTTCGAGCAAGGCCAGGGTCTGCAACAGCACCGGCCCCTGGCACCAGGCGCCGCAGGTGAAAACGTCGAGATCGCCAAACCGGCGATGTTCGGGCGGAGCGACCGGCGAATGGTAATCGGCCAGATCCTCGGCCGATAACAGCCCGCCCTCCTGCTTCATAAAGGCCACGATCTTTTGCGCGATATCCCCGCGGTAGAAAGCGTTGCGCGCCGCCTCCAGCCCCGCTTCGCGATCGCCGCCGCGGGCGAGCGCGGCGCGCTCCTCGTCGGCCATGTATTGCAACGAGCCGGCAAGATCGGTCTGGCGGAAAATATCGCCGGTTGCGGGTACCTTCCCGCCCGGGAGAAAGATCGCCGCCGAGGATGGCCACCGCCCATGGTCGGCCTCGTGGCGCTTGAGGCTTTCGGCCATTAGCGGATACATCGCAAAGCCGTCACGGGCAAAGCGCACCGCCGCCGCGGCGACCTCGCCAAACCCCATCGTGCCGTAGCGCTTGAGCGCGGTGATCCAGGCGTCGGGAGCCGCCGGCACGACCGTGCGCAACACCCCTTTGGGGATTTTGCCGCCATGGTCGCGCATGAACAGTTCGGGGTCGAGCGCCCGGGGCCAGCCGCCGAGCCCGGCGATCGTCACGACCTCGCGCGTCTGGGCGCGGTAGATCATGATCGGCGCCACCCCGGCGACATCGACCAGGTCGCTCTGCAGCACACCGAGCGCGATGCCGGCCGCACAGCCGGCGTCGATCGCGTTGCCGCCGGCTTCGAGGAGCGCAAAACCGGCGGCGGCGGCAAGATAATGTCCCGCGGCAATCGCGTGGCGGGTGACAGCGATGGTCGGGCGATGGGCGGAGGATTGGGTCATGGCGGGAAGCCCCCGGCGGTGCGGCGCATGCGGATACGGCGACAGTAGCGCTTGACCCACCCCCCTGAAAGAGGCGTTCTCGCAAGGCTATGGGATTTGAGACAGGACCGGTGCGGGCGTCGCTCGGCCGCGGGCCGGAGCGATGCCCAGCGTGAGGTGGCCGCAATGGCGGCGCTGGCGATGGCGGCGAGAGCCGCGCGTCTCATCGCTCGCCGGCGAAGGCAGGCTGCTCACCCTGGCCGCGCTTTCGCTGCTGGCCGGGGCCGGTTCGGGCCTTGTTGTCGCGATCTTCCGCCTGGCGCTGCTGCGCATGGATCGCTGGCGCGATGCGCTGATCGGCCTCGGGCACCGCGAGCCGGTGCTCGGCTTTGTAATATTCGTCGCGGGTTGTGCGGCCGCGGTGGCGGGCGCGGCGTGGCTGGTACAGCGCCATTCGCCCTATGCCTCGGGCAGTGGTATCCCGCAGGTCGAGGGGGCGCTGACCGGCGACCTGCCGCCGGCCCCGCCCGGCGTGCTGCCGGTCAAATTCGTCGGCGGGTTGCTCGCCATCGGGGCCGGCATGGCGCTCGGGCGCGAGGGTCCGAGCGTGCAGATGGGTGCTGTCGTCGCCCATATGATCGCCCGGCTTGGCCGCTGCTCGTGGCCCGACCGGCGTACCCTGCTTGCCGCCGGTGCCGGCGCCGGACTGGCGGTGGCGTTCAATGCCCCGATCGCCGGCGCGGTTTTTGTGCTCGAGGAGCTGGTGCGCCGGCTCGAAACCCGGATCGCCATCGCCGCGCTTGGCGCCTCGGCCAGCGCCATCCTGATTTCGCGGCTGTTTCTCGGCGATGCTCCCGATTTTCAGGTGACGGTGTCGGCGCATGCGACGGCGAGCGCGACCGGACCCCTGCCCTACGGCGTCGCCGCAACTTGGCCCTTCTATTTGCTGCTCGGCGCGATCTGCGGCGCCGCGGCAGCGGTCTATAATCGGGTGATCCTCGGCATGCTGGCGCTTGCCGCGCGCCTCGACCGGCATTGTCGCGTCGAAATGCAGGCGGCGGCGGTCGGTGCCCTGGTTGGGGTGATCGGTTGGCTGTCGCCCGGTCTGGTTGGCGGCGGCGACAACATCACCCAGCGGGTGCTTGCGGGCGGCATGGCTTTCGCCGCGGTTCCGCTCGCTTTTGTGGTGCGTTTTGGTCTGGGGCCGGTTTGCTATGCCGCCCGCACGCCCGGCGGCCTGTTCGCGCCGCTACTGGTGCTGGGGGCGCAGCTCGGCCTCTTTTGCGGCAGCCTGGTAGCGCTGCTGCTTCCGGGCATCGGCGTCGAGCCGGCCGCGTTTGCGGTCGTCGGGATGGCCGCGTTTTTCACCGGCGTCGTCCAGTCGCCGGTCACCGGGATTGTATTGGTGACCGAGATGACGGCCGCCTTTACCACGCTGTTGCCGATGCTCGCGGCGTGTTTTGCCGCAATTGTGGTGGTCAACCTGATGCGCGGCGAGCCGATCTATGATGCACTGCGCGAACGCGTCGCACCGTCCGCACAGCGTCACGAGGCGGCGCGTTAGGGCGGCTGCCCTGGCTCCGCCGGTTGGCGCAGCCCGCCCCTTGCCGAAGACTTGAGCCCCAAGGGAGGGCCACGGTGCGGATTGCCCGAACCATTGTCGATCTGCGACGCAACCTCGCCGAGCTGCGCGGCACCGGTGCGCGGATCGGGCTGGTGCCGACGATGGGTGCGCTGCATGCCGGCCATATGGCGCTGGTCGCGGCGGCGCGCGCCGCCTGCGAGCGGGTGGTCGCGACGATCTTTGTCAACCCCAAGCAATTCGGCCCGCAGGAGGATCTCGCCGCCTATCCGCGCCCCGAGGCCGCCGATCTCGAAAAACTGCGCGCCGCCGGCGTCGACCTCGCCTTTCTTCCTCCGGTCGGAGAAATTTACCCGCCGCGCTTTTCGACCCTGGTGCGGGTCGGCGGGCTCGATCAGGGGTTGTGCGGCGCTCATCGCCCCGGCCATTTCGACGGCGTCGCCACCGTCGTGGCCAAGCTGTTGATCCAATCGCTGCCCGATTTCGCCTTTTTTGGCGAGAAGGACTACCAGCAGCTCCTGATCGTGCGTCGGCTCGCCCGCGATCTCGACATTCCCTGCGAAATTATCGGCGTGCCGACGGTGCGCGAGCCCGACGGCCTCGCTTTGTCATCGCGCAACGCCTATCTGTCGCCGGCCGAGCGGCGGGTTGCCCCCGAGCTGGCCCGGCGGCTGCGCGAGCTGGCGATTGCCGTCGCGCGCGATCCCGAGGCGGCCGATGGCGCGCTCGCGCGGGCGGGCGATGAACTGAAGGGCGTCGGATTTCGCGTCGAGTATCTCGAAATCCGCGACGGCGAAACGCTGGAGCCGGCGCGCCCGCCGGTTCCCGGCCGCAGCCGCATCTTTGCCGCGGCCCATCTCGGCCGCACCCGGCTGATCGACAATATGCCGATCGGCGGCAGCCGGACCGGCTAGGCGCTGCGCCCCCACAAGCGGTCGCCGGCCATCTTTGCCCCTTCCGCGAGCGCCGCCAGCTTGGCCCACACCACCGACGGCGCCACCGCGTTGTCGACAAAGGCGAAAGTGGCAAAACCGCAATCCGCCCCGGCGATGACCCGTTCGCGGCCGACGACATTGGCGAAATTGACGAGGCGCTGGGCGATCAGGCGCGGATGCTCGACAAAATTGGTTGTCGAATCGATGACCCCGGGAATGAGTACTTTGTCGTCCGGGATCTTGGCGTCGCGCAAATCCTCCCATTCATGCGCATGGCGCGGGTTGGCGGCCTCAAACGACAACCCGGCCGGCCGCGCCCGCAGCGCCACACCGAGTATCTTGGCGAGCGGGATGTCGTGGGTGTGCGGCCCTTCGTAATTACCCCAGCACAGATGCATGCGCATCGCCTCGGCCGGGATGTTGGCGGTGGCGTGGTTAAGGGCTTCGATATTGCGCTCGGCGATGCGCAAAAACTCGGCGTCGGACAGGTGCTGGTATTGGTTGTGGCGGGCCGAACCAAGATCCGGCGCATCGATCTGCAGAATAAAGCCGGCGTTGTGGATCGCTTCGTATTCCTCGCGCAAGGCCTCGGCGAGGGCCGCGACATAGGCGTCTTCGTTATTGTAATAGCGGTCGGGGACAAATTTGGTCAGCACCCCGGGCGAGGCGGCGTTCATAAATGCCTCACGCGGCTTGCTGTGGGCGCAAGCGGCGGTGAGGTTGGCGATGTCGACCTCGAGCGGCCGGCGGTCGCTGTAGGCGACCGGACCGACACAGCATGGCACCGCCTCGCGGCTGAACCACGAGGTGCCGCCGCGCTTCTGACTGAGGCGCAGCTGATAATCGGGATGATCGGCGAGGTCGCGATGGGCTGCCGTCGCCGGCGGGCGGTCATTCGGGCCGCCGGGAAACGCGCCGATCCCCGACAGGCGGTGACGGACATAAAAGGTATAGGAGATCTTGCCAAACTCGCCATCGCACACACTGTCGATGCCGGCCTCGACCTGCCGGCGGACGACGTCGTGCACCGAGGCCGAGAGGCAGGCGTCAAACGCCGCCTGCTCGATCGGCCGCCCGCTCTCCCGCGCTTCCAGAAACTCCAACAGGTCGGGCGGCCGCGGCAGGCTTCCGACATGGGTGGTCAGAATGCGGTCGACACTGCGCTGCATGGCCTCCTCCCCTCGCTCGCCTGCCTAGGCCGGATGATAGGCGCCTCTTGCCACCGAGCGCGAGCGCAATGGCCGCAGCACCATGAGCGCCAAGGCGACGACGATGAAATTCATCACCGCGGTGACGAGAAACACCATCCGCCAGCTGCCGGTCGCGGCCACGATCACATTGGCTAGCGGCACCAGAAACGCCGAGGCGCCCTTGGCGGTGTAGAGCAGGCTCAGATTGGTCGTTGCGTATTGCGGACCGAAGCTGTCGGTACAGGTCGACGGGAACAGGCTGAAGATCTCCCCCCAGGTCAGGAAAATCAGTCCGGCGAACAGCACAAACGCCCACGGTGCGGCGCCGAGCGCCCCGAGCAGCCAGTAGCTGACGCCGCCAAGACCGAAGGCGAGCGCCATCGTGTTTTCGCGGCCGAGATTGTCGGAGATCCAACCGAACAGCGGGCGGGCGGCGCCGTTGGCGATGTTGTCGACAAGCAAGGCCAGGGTCAGCGTCGTGACGGTGCCGAACAAGACCACGTTGGCGACATGAAAATCGCGCGCAATCAAGGCGATTTGCGCGGCCGCCATCAGCCCGCTGGCCGAGACCAGGACGAACATGACATAGAGCACCCAAAACACCGGGGTCGCGAGCATCGCCCGCGGCGAGTAGCTGACGCTGCTTTGGATGACCTTGGGCGGGATATTCGGCGTCTCGCCCGCATAGGGGGCGCGCAGCAGCCAGGCGAGAACAAAGGTGACGCCGCCCTGGATCAGGCCGAACCAGAAAAACGCCGCGGCATAACCGTCGGCGAGGATCACCGCGCGGATCGGCACCACGGTCAGCGCCGCGCCGGCGCCGAACCCGGCGGCGGTCAAGCCGACCGCCAGCCCGCGCCGGTCGGGAAACCATTTGACGGCGTTGCCGACGCAAGTGGCATAGACCGCGCCGGCGCCGATCCCGGTCAAAGCCGCGCCGAGATAGAGCGCGCCGAGCGAGGTCGCCACCGAATTGACGATCCAGCCGACCGCAACCAGCACGCCGCCAAAAGCGACCATCAGCCGCGGCCCGTTTTTGGGCCCGACCCAATCGACAATCCAGCCCTCGACCGGGGTCAGCCAAGTCTCAAGCGCGACAAAGATACTAAACGCGAGCTGAATATCGGCCACCGCCCAGTGATGCGCGGCGCTGAGCGGATGCACGAACAGCGTCCACCCATATTGCAGGTTGGCGATCATGATCATGCACACGATGCCGATAACCAGCTGCAGCCAGCGATAGGCCGGGCCCGCTTTGGTGGTGCCGGATACCCGGGCATAATCGGAAACGGCGCTCTGCATCGATCCTTCCTCCCATTGGCGGACGGCCGGCTGACCTTGCCTGGCTCATCGCCCACCCTGCTTTCGTTAAATTGCTCTCATCGCATTCCTTGGGGCCACGCGTCAAATTTTCGCCGTCTTCGAGAAACCTGGGCGGCAGCGCCTTGCGATAGGCTGACCGTCGGCGCATGCTGTGGCAAAGCATGGCGCATCCGAGGGGAGACCGATGAAGACGAGCCAGGACCGGATTCTGACGACTCATGTCGGCAGCCTGCCGCGGCCGCCGGAACTCAAAGATCTGTTGGTGCGCAAGGACCAGGGCCAACCCTACGATCCCGAGCAACTGCAGCGTCTGGTGCGGCAAGCCGTCGCCGACATCGTCCGCCGCCAGCGGGCGGTCGGGATCGACATCGTCAATGACGGCGAGATGTCCAAGCCCGGCTACTCGACCTATATCGCCGATCGGCTGACCGGTTTTGCCGGGCATGAGCCGGCCAAGCCGCGGCTCGACACCCGCGACCACCCGAATTTTCTTGCCGCCTATGAGCGGATGACCGGCGCCAATGTCGCGCGCCGCGCGGTCTGCGTCGGCCCGATCGCCTGGCGCGACCGCGAGCCGCTCAATCAGGACATCGCCAACCTCAAAGCGGCGCTTGCCGCGAGCGACGCCGTCGAAGGGTTTATGACCGCGGCCTCGCCCGGCCTGGTCCCGGTCTTTCAAACGAATTCTTACTATCCCTCGCATGAGGCTTATGTCGAAGCGATCGCGGCCGTGATGCGCGAAGAATACGAGGCGATCGCCAATGCCGGCTTCGTGTTGCAGCTCGATTGTCCCGACCTCGCGATGGCCCATCACACGAGCTTTCAGGAGCTCTCCGAAGCCGATTTTTTGAAGCGCGCCGCCTTTCATATCGAGGCGCTGAACCACGCGCTTGAAAACGTGCCGGCCGAGCGCGCCCGCATCCATATCTGCTGGGGCAATTACGAGGGGCCGCACGACCACGACATTGCCTTTGCCAAGGTGGCGCCGATCCTGGTCAAGGCCAAGCCGCAGGCGCTGGTGGTCGAGGCCGCCAATCCGCGCCACGCGCATGAATGGGCGGTTTGGCAGGAGACCAAACTGCCCGATGACAAGGTCCTGATCCCGGGGGTGATCGACACCTCGACCAATTATGTCGAGCATCCCGAGCTGATCGCCGAACGGCTGTGCCGCTTTGCCGACATTGTCGGGCGCGAGCGGGTGATCGCCGGCACCGATTGCGGCTTTGGCACCTTTGCCGGCTACGGCAAGCTCGACCCCGACATCTCGTTCAAAAAACTCAAGGCCCTGGCCGAGGGCGCCGAAATTGCCTCCAAGCGGCTGTGGCATTGAGGGTAGTGGCGGGGCAACGCGGGCGCCGCAAGGCGGCGCCGGTACCGGCGTAGCGGCGCGCCGGTCATAATCGGCGCGGGCCGCCTCGAGCGCCGGGTGCGGAAATCAGTCTGCGGTGGGTGCGGGACCGCCGAGTTCGCTGTTGTGCAGGGTCAGCGCCAGCGGCACCGCCGCCAGCGAGATCACTGTCAGCAGCCAGAAAAGGTCCCTGTAGCCGAGAAACGACGCCTGGGCCTGCAACTGTTGGCCGATCCATGCGATGGCCTGGTGCTTGGCTTCCGCTAACGAACTGCCCTGGGCGACAAAGTAGTCGGTCACCTGATGCAGGGTCTGCTGATATTGCGGGCTCGACGGCACCACATGGCCGACCAGCCGGCTCTGATGAAACTGCTCGCGGTCCCACAACACATTGTTGGCGAGCGAAATGCCGATCGAGCCGCCGGTGTTGCGCGCCGCGTTGATCAGGGTCGAGGCCTGGTCGGTCCGGTCGGAGGGAATGCCGTTATAGGAAGCGGTGATGATCGGCAGAGAGATCAGCGGCAAGCCGACGCCCAACAACATCCGCGAACGCGCGAAAGACCAGAAGTCGAGATCGCCATAGACATTGGTCAGCTCGTACATCGACAGGGCGAGGATGACCGCCCCGGCCACGATCAGATATTTGGGCTGGACCCGGGTCGACAGCGGACCGACGAGAAACATCATCGCCATCGTGACCACCCCGCCGGGAGACAACACCAGGCCCGCCCAATACGCGGTGTAGCCGAAATCGGCTTGCACAAGGTTGGGCAGAAACTGGGTGCTCGCCATCAAGATCGCACGACTTGCCAGCATCACCACAAAACAGGTGCCGAACTGGCGCGTGCCGAGCATCCGGATTTCGATCATCGGATTGCGGCGGCTTATTTCCCATGGGATCATCAGCACAAAGGCCAGGGCGCAGACCACCGCGACGCCGACGATAAAGCGCGAGGCAAACCAGTCATCCTTGAGCCCGCGATCGAGCATGATTTCGAGGGCCCCGAGAAACGTCGCGCCCAATACAAAACCGATCAGGTCCGGCCCGCCCTGCTCGAGCAAGCGGCGGCGCTGCGTGGCCGCATCCGGCGGCGGCAGAAGCGCGGCGATCAGGGCCAGCGCCGCCAGCCCGACCGGGGCGTTGATCAAAAAGCACCAGCGCCACGACAGATTGTCGGCGAGCCAGCCGCCCAATGTCGGCCCGACCACCGGCGCCACCACCACCGCCACGCCAAACAGGGCAAAGCCCTGACCCCGCTTTTCCGGCGGAAACGCATCGGCCAGGATCGACTGGGCGAGCGGCACCATGCCGCCGCCGCCGAGCCCCTGGGCGAGCCGGAACAGGAGCAGCGCATCGAGGCTCCAGGCATAGGCGCACAGCACCGAACTGGCGGTGAACAGCGCCAGGCAGATCAGGAAAAACGCCTTGCGCCCGAGCAATCGGGCAAGAAAGCCGCTCGCGGTCAGGCTGACGGCGTTGGCGACCAGATAGGTGGTCACCACCCAGGACGCCTCGTCGGTGCTGACCCCGAGACCGCCGGCGATATAGGGCAGCACGACATTGGCGATGGTGGTATCGAGCACCTCCATGAACGAGGCGAACGCCACCAGAATTGCGATCAGCCACGGACTGGCGCCATAGGCCGACGCGGCGCTCACAGCCATTGCCGCAGCTGCCGGTAAAGCGACGGACCGGGATCGACCCGGACCTCGACCTCGGTCGACATCCCCGGCCCCAGCGCGAGGTCGCGCGGCGGATGGTCGATGACGATCTTGACCGGCACGCGCTGCACGATCTTGACCCAGTTGCCGGTGGCGTTCTCGGCCGGGAGCAGCGAGAAGGCGGTCCCGGAGCCGGGCTGGACGCTGGCGACATGGCCGCGCAGCGGGTGTTCGGGATAGGCGTCGATGGCGATCGTCACCGGCTGCCCGGGCCGCATCCGGGCGAGCTGGGTCTCCTTGAAATTGGCCCAGATCCAGATGTCGTCGGGGACGAACATCGCGAGGTTTGTCCCGGGCTGGGCGTATTGGCCGACGGCGGCGCTGAGCTCGACGATGCGCCCCGGCTGCGCGGCCCGGACGGTCGTATAATCGAGGTTCAACCGCGCCTGATCGCGCTGCGCTGTGGCCTGGGCCAGGCTTGCAACCGCGCTGGCGCGCTGGGCGTGCAGCGCTTCTACCTGGCGCTGGGCCAGTTTCAGATTGGCTTGCGCGCTCGCCACCGTCGCCTGCTGCTCGTGCAGTTGCGCGGTGTATTGCTGGGCGCTCTGCACGCTGCCGGCCAGTTGGGTCTGGGCCAGATACTGGTATCGCGCCGCCTGCTGCTGGGCAAACACCAGCGCCGCCTGTTGCTGGCTGAGCTGCGCCTGGTCGGCGGCAATCCGCGCCTGCTGCACGGCCAGCTGCGCGTCGATATTCTCGATATTGGCCCGCGCCGCCGCGACTTGCGCCTCGGCCTGGGCAAGCGCGGCGCGGTAGCTGCGATCGTCGATGCGGGCGATGACCTGCCCTTGGGCGACGTGCTCGTTATCGGTGACCGGGACCGCGGTAATATAGCCCGAGACCTCGGGGGCGATCCCATAGTCGCGGGCGGCGATGTAGGCGTCGTCGGTGTATTCGAAATGGCTGCTATCGTCCCAATAAAGGTATCCGGCCGCGAGCGCCGGCAACAGACACAACAGCGCCAGCACCATCGCAAGCGGATGGCGGCGCAGCCAGCCCCGGCGGGTCTCGGGGATCGCCCGGCGCCGCAGCCGATCGTCATCGGCTTCGTCGGCAAAGGGCGGGATCGCCGGCGCCGGGGAGCGGCGCTGCAGCGGCGCATCGGCGGGCGCCGGCGACCGGCCCTCCTCATCAAACCCGGCGGCACGCGACTGCCCGGTTTCGAGGAATGCCTGGCCGGCGCCCGCCCGATCGTCGATCGCCCGATCGCCGCCCTTGCGATTGTCGCGCTCAAACATCGTTGCGCTCGTGACCGGAATATTGAACGATACCGTATCGTTCCCACATGGCATGAGGCCGGACAAAGTCAAGAAGGATAAAAACAGAACCGTTTCGTTTCGCGATTTACGGCATCATCAAAACGAGTTAGATCAATCAATCGCAACAAATCGTGACACGCAAGGCAGGGAGGGTGGCGATGAGCGGGCGAGCGGCGGTTGGAAAACCTCTGACGGCAATGCGCGGCGTCCGCTCCGGCCGGCCGCCCCGCGAGCTCGCCGGCGCGGTCGATGAGCGGATCCTCGATGCGGCCAAAAAGGTGTTTCTCGAACGCGGCTTCGAGGGCGCCAGCATCGACGAGATCGCCGAGGTTGCGCGCGCCGGCAAACCCACGATCTACGCCCGGTATCAGGGCAAGGAAGCGCTGTTCGCGGCGGTCATGGCGCGCAAAGTCCGCGACAATATCAGCGCGTTCGAGAGCATCGTACCCGAGGGGGACACCCTCGAGGAGCGTCTGGCGAGCATCGCAGCCGCGATCCTGGATCACGTGCTGGCCGCCGACACCGTGCGGCTGTGCCGGGTGACCATTGCCGAGGCGCCCCGCTTTCACGAGCTCGCCGCCAGCGTCCACCGCATGGCCCGCGAGCGCACCAGCGAAGCCGTCGCCCGGCTGCTGGAAGGCCTCCCGGAAGGCGAACAGCTGCCCGGGCTGGCCGCCGGCCGCCGCACAGCCTCGGCGCGCCAATTTGTCGAGCTGATCGTGCTGCCGATGCTGATGCGCGCGTTGTTCGGCGAGGACCTCTCAACCCTGCGCGCCGAAATCGCGCCCTGGGTCAGCGACAATGTCGCGTTTTTTCTGATCGCCTGTCGTCAGTGACGACAGCCCCAAGATCACCTCTCGTCGGGGATCGAAGATCGCCGCGCATTGGGCGGTGCCCTGGCGGCGACGGCCCAAGGGCGGCCGCGAGGCTAGGCCTGTTTGGCTTCGATGATCGAGCGGCGAATGGCGCGGGTGCGCGTGAACAGCTCCTGCAGGGTGTCGCCCTCGCCCCAGCGGATCGCCCGCTGCAACGCGGTCAGATCCTCGGTGAAGCGCTGCAGGACATCGAGCACCGCCTCGCGGTTGTTCAGAAAAATGTCGCGCCACATGACCGGGTCGGAGGCGGCGATGCGCGTGAAGTCGCGAAAGCCGCTGGCCGAGAACGCGATCACTTCCGATTTCAAACTCTCTTCGAGATTGGTGGCGGTGCCGACGATCGTGTAGGCGATCAAATGCGGCAGGTGCGAGGTCATCGCCAGCACCCGGTCATGATGGGCGGCGGTCATCGTCGTCACCCGCATCCCGGCCATTTCCCACAAGGCGCCGATTTTGGCGACCGCCGCCGGCGCGGTCTCGGGCAGCGGGATCAGGATGCACCAGCGGTCGCGAAACAGCTCGGCAAACCCGGCTTCGGGGCCGGAATGCTCGGTGCCGGCAACCGGATGGCCGGGAACGAAATCGACGCCTTCGGGCACAAACGGGCCGAGGTCGCGAATGACCACTTCCTTGCACGAGCCGACATCGCTGAGGATGGCGCCCGGCTTTAAGACCGGCTGGATGCGCCGGCCGATTTCGGCATAGGCGGAAAGCGGGGTGGCGACCACGACAAGGTCGGCGTCGGCGGCGGCCACCGCCGGGTCGTGGGTGGTCGCGTCGGCCAGGCCGAGCCGCTCGACCGCCGCCAGCGTTTCGGCGCGGCGGGCGCAAGCGACAATCACGGTGTCGGGACACTCGCGCCGCAACACCCGGGCCAATGACGAGCCGATCAGCCCGATCCCGATCAGCGCCACCCGCTCGAACAAAGGTTTATTCACCACACGCCCCACAATTCCTTTGCCCACGCCTGGACCCGCGGGGATCGAAGAAGGCCGCGGCGAGCCCCGCCTCGCCTTCCCGCCCCATCGGCCATCACCGCCGGCATGCCGCCGGCCAGCGCCTCACCGGCCCAGAAATTCACCGAGAACCGCCGCCACCCGTTCCATCTCCTCGCCGGTCCCGATCGTAATGCGCAGATATTGCGGCAATCCGTAAGCCGCCATTTTGCGCGTCAGGATGCCGCGGGAGTGCAGAAAGGCGAAGGCCGCCTCGGCGTCACGGCCCGGCTCGTCGGGAAACCGCGGCAGCACGAAATTGGCCACGCTCGGGGTCAGCGGCAGGCCGAGCGCCTCGAGGCGGCGGGAAAACCACGGCTGCCACTGGTCGTTATGGGCGCGCGCCCGGTGCAAGGCGTCGACATCCTCGATTGCGGCGACCCCCGCCGCCAGCGCCGGCGTCGACACGTTGAACGGCCCGCGCACCCGGTTCAGCACATCGGCGATCGCCGGCGGGCAATACGCCCAGCCGAGGCGCAGCCCGGCAAGCGCGTAGATTTTGGAGAAAGTGCGCAGCATCACGACGTTGGCGGCGCGATCGACGAGCCGGATGCCGGGTTCGTAATCATTGCGGTTGACAAATTCGGCGTAGGCCGCATCGATCGCCAGCACCACATGCGGCGGCAACCCGGCATGCAGCCGCGCCAGTTCGGCGGCGGAAAGATAGGTGCCGGTCGGATTGTTGGGATTGGCAATAAAGACCAGCCGGGTGCGCGGCGACACGCGCTCGAGCAGCGCATCGACATCGGCGGTCAGCGCCCGCTCGGGTGCGGCCACCGGGGTGGCGCCGACCGAAAGCGCCCCGATCGGATACATCAAAAACCCGTGGCGGCTGTAGAGCACCTCGTCGCCGGGGCCGGCATAACAGCGCAACAGCAGCGCGATCAGCTCATCGGACCCGGCGCCGCAGACAATCCGAGCGGGATCAAGACCATGGTGCCGCGCCAGGGCATCGCGCAGCACCGCGGCGCTGCCTTCGGGATAGCGGTGGATCTCCGCGGCCAGGGCCGCGAACGCCGCCTTGGCCTTGGCGCTGGGCCCGAGCGCGCTTTCGTTGGAGGCGAGCCGTATTGGTCGCTCGACGCCGACAATGCGCGATTCGCCGCCGACATAAGGGGCGATGTCGAGGATCCCGGGGCGCGGCGCCGGTGCCGGTCTGGAGGGCATGTCGGATCAGCCTTTTGCAGTGTCCGGCGACAACGCCGCCGCCGCCAGCGGCAGCGCATAGCCGCCAAACGGCAGCACACGATGAAGCGCGGTGCCGAGCCGCGCGCGAAATTGCGCGACGCGCGGATCGGCGCCGACGACAAAGCCGTCGACTTCGATCAGGTTGAGCACGCCCTCGGCCTGCTCGCAGGCGGCGAAGAAGGTGCATGACAGGCCGGCCTCGGACAGCACGCCCAACAAGCGGGTGCGGCTGATGCCGGCGCTCGACTCGGTCAAAAACAAACTCCGATCGGCGCCGCTCGGCTGGTAGGGACCGTGGCCGATGACAAAGGCGTCGGCCCCCTCGCCGCGGGCATTGCCGCGGGCGCCAAACGGCAGACGCGCGACGACCCGCGGCGCGCGGCCATTTTCCGCGGCGAGATAACGCCACCACGGGTCGGTGTCGCCCTCTTGCGGCAGCGGCAAGATGCCGACCGCCGCCCGCCCCTCGCTGACCGCCCGGATCACCTGGCCCGGCGAGCGATAAGCCGTGAGCGGCGCATGGCTGCCATAATGATCGCGGGCCAAATCCCAATAGCCCTGCGCCTCGGCCGGGGCAAAGACGGCGACCGCGAACGGCGTTTCGAGCCGCACCGTCGCCGCCAGCATTTCGCGCCAGATCCGCACCACCGCCGCCGCCGGCAGCCCGCCGTGGTGGCGCGCCACCAATCGTCGCAAGATCTGGGCCTCGCGCGCGGGCTGATAGAACGCACCGGCGCCGCCGGCTTTGCGCGCCGCCACCTGGGCGACAATCTCGGCCCGCTCGATCAACAGATCGTGCATCCGATCGTCGATTTCGTCGAGCTGGCGGCGGAGATCGGCGAGGTCGGACGGGGTGGCTGACATGGTGCGGCGGGCTCTGCGGGGTCGATACTAGTAGAAGCCGCTGCGGCCGAAATCAAAGAAAACGTTGACAGCTCGCATTGCCGAACCCTAGCTAGCGGCCCCACATCGACCTGTCATCGGCTGCCGCCACACCGGCTGGCGGGCAGCGCAACCCGGTCGTGGCAGAGAACAATCGTGTCGACCATAGCCTTTCGCCCGCGCTCGCGCCCGTTTCACGATTGGCCCGGCCACCGGTTGGTGGTGCGCGAACCGCTGCGGCTCGATTGCGGGGTCGATTTCGGCCCGTTCACGATCGCCTATCAGACCTATGGCGCGCTCAACCCCGAACGCTCCAACGCGATCCTGATCTGCCACGCGCTGACCGGGGATCAGTATGTCGCCGACCCGCATCCGATCACCGGCAAACCCGGCTGGTGGGAGACCATGGTCGGACCCGGCAAGGTGCTCGACACCGAACGCTATTTTCTGATCTGCGCCAATGTGCTCGGCGGCTGCATGGGCAGCACCGGACCGCAGGATATCAATCCCGCGACCGGCGAGCCGTGGGCGCTGTCGTTTCCGGTGATCACGATCCGCGACATGGTGCGGGCGCAAAAACGGCTGATCGATCATCTCGGCATCGACAGCCTGTTCTGTGTTATCGGCGGGTCGATGGGCGGCATGCAGGTGCTGCAATGGGCCGCCAGCTATCCGCAGAGCGTGTTTGCGGCGGTGCCGATCGCCGCCGCCGTGCGCCATTCGGCGCAGAACATCGCCTTCCACGAGGTCGGGCGCCAGGCGATCATGGCCGACCCCGATTGGTGCGGCGGGCGCTATTTGAGCCTCGGCCGCAAGCCGGCGCGGGGGCTCGCGGTCGCCCGCATGGCGGCCCACATCACCTATCTGTCGGAAGCCGCACTGCACCGCAAATTCGGGCGCAATCTGCAGGACCGCAACGCGGTCACCTACGGCTTCGACGCCGATTTCCAGGTGGAAAGCTATCTGCGCCACCAGGGCAGCACCTTTGTCGACCGCTTTGACGCCAATTCCTATCTCTACATCACCCGCGCGATGGATTACTTCGACCTCGCCGCCGAGCATGGCGGGTCGCTGCATTCGGTGTTTGCCGGCACCCGTTCGCGCTTTTGCGTGATCTCGTTCACCAGCGACTGGCTGTTTCCGACTTCGGAAAGCCGCGAACTCGTCCATGCGCTGAACGCCGTGGCGGCCAATGTCAGCTTTGTCGAGGTCGCGACCGAAAACGGCCACGACGCCTTTCTGCTCCACGAGCCGGAATTGTTCGAAACCTTGCGCGGCTTTCTGGCCGGCTGTGCCGAGCATCGCGGACTGACCCGATAGCCGAACATGGCCGATGCGTTACCAGCGGCGGGGATCGCCCCGCGGCCGGCCACCGCCGCCGCGTCCGCCGATGAATTGCGCCGCGACTTAAGGCTGATCGCCGACATGATCGAGCCCGGCGCGCGGGTGCTCGATATCGGCTGCGGCGATGGGGCGCTGCTCGGCTATCTGGCCCGGCATAAGGGTGTCGACGGGCGCGGCATCGAGATCAGCCAAGCCGGCGTCAATGCCTGCGTGGCGCTCGGCTTGTCGGTGATCCAGGGCGATGCCGACCGCGATCTCGACGCCTACCCGGACGCGGCCTTTGACGTCGTCGTGTTGAGCCAGACGCTGCAGGCCACCCGCCAGCCGCGCCGGGTGCTCGAGGCGCTGGTGCGGATCGGCCGGCGGGCGATCGTCTCGTTCCCGAATTTCGGCTTCTGGCGGGTGCGCTTGCGGCTGCTGTTCGGCGGCCGAATGCCGGTGTCCGAGCTGTTGCCGCACCCCTGGTACGACACCCCCAACATCCATTTGTGTACGATCCGCGACTTTGTCGCGTTGTGCGACGAGCTGGAGGTGCGGGTCGAAAGCAGCCTGACCCTCGATCGCCACGGCCGGCCCTACCCCCTCGATCCGCGCGGTGGGCTCGCCAACCTGTTGGCCGAGCAAGGGATCTTTGTTCTGGCGCAGCGCACCTCGCGCGGCCGCGACTAGAACCCGCCCTCGCGGCGCGACAGACCCGGCCGGGCCGGCGCATAGACGATCCGCCCGCGCGGCACGCGGGCGGCGCGGGGTTTGGCGTAGATCTGTTTTGCCGCCTCGATCATCACCAGCCCGGCAAAGGTCGGAAACCAGCGCTTGCCGATCCGCTCCCAGGCCGGGGCGGCGCGCAGCAGCATCCGGTCGCGCGACGGCGGGACAAACAGGGCGGTGGCGGTGCTGATCGGCGTGAACAATTCTTCACGCAACAATTGCGAAAGCTGCGGCATCGTATAGGGCCGGCCCCAGCCGAACGGCGTGCCGTCGAGCCGCGCCCAGATGCCGCGGCGGTTCGGGACGACGATCAGCAGCCGTCCGCCGCCGGCCAGCACCCGCCAGATCTCCTTCAGAAACGGGCCCGCGGCCTCGCAGTTTTCGAGGGCGTGCACCGCCAGCACCCGATCGATCGAGTAATCGGCGAACGGCAATTCGCGCGGCTCGGCGAGGGCGACGAGGTTGCCGCCGCCGGTCGTCCAGCCGAGCACTCCCTGGGAGGCCGGCATCAGGGCGATGGTTCGTTCGGTTTCAGCCGAGATCGCCGACAGAAACGGGGTCGCGTAACCGATTCCGAGCAGCCGCATGCCGCGCAGGTCAGGCCAGATGCTGCGGATCGTCCGGCGGATCATGCGACGGGCGACCTGGCCGAGCCCGGTTTGGTAAAAATCGCGCAGATCGACAACGTCGCTGGGCATGGTCAAAATCTATCACGCCTGGGCCGGAGCCGTGCCGCTCGTCCCGACCGCTCGGAGGTTCGTCGTGAAGCTACGCTATTCCCCGCGCTCGCCGTTTGCCCGCAAGGTTCTGGTGGTCGCCTATGAACACGGGCTTGCGAACCGTATCGAGCTGGTTGCGACCCCGCTCAGCCCGGTCGCCGGCAATGACGAGCTGGCGCGCGAAAACCCGCTGATGAAGGTCCCGAGCCTCGTGACCGACGACGGCGAGGTGTTGTTTGATTCGCCGGTCATTTGTGAATATCTCGACGCGCTGGCCGGCGGCGACAAGCTCTTTCCGCCGCCCGGGCCGGGCCGCTGGCGGGCGCTGCGCCAGCAGGCCCTGGCCGACGGCATCCTCGATGCGATCATTTTGTGCGCCTACGAGCTCTCGCAACGGCCCGCCGACAAGCGCTGGCCTGCGTGGATCGAAGGACAGATGCGCAAAGCCCATCAGGGGCTGGCCGCCATCGAGCGCGAAGAGATGAGCGGGGCGCTAACGATCGGACCGATCGCGACCGGCTGCATGCTCGGCTATCTCGATCTGCGCTTTCCCGATGACGGCTGGCGCCGCCGCCATCCCCGGCTCGCCGCCTGGTACGAGGCGTTCCAGCAGCGGCCCTCGATGGCGGCGACCAAACCGCCCGCCGATTAGCCCGGCGATGGCGCACAATCAGCCCGGGCGCCGGGCAAACCGCGGCAGCAGCGCGCGCGCCTTGTCCAACATGTCTGAGGCGCCGCTCAGATAAGCCTCGAAACCGGTGGGGCCGACCGAACGGCCGTCGAGAAACCGCCGCAGCGCATAGGGATCGGTGCTCGGCGGATTGAGGCCAATCTCGCAGGTCGCGGCCGAGCGTATCCCGGCGGCGGCGAGGACCGCCGCCGCGCGCCGATCGACAATGCCGCTCGGATAGCAGAAATGGCCAAGCTCGGCGCCGCCGGCACACGCCTCGGACAACACCGCCCGGTTGTCGGCCAGTTCGCGGCCGAGAACGAAGTTCTGGTTTGCGACGTTGCGGTGGCGATGCGTGTGCAGCTGGATGTCGAGGCCGCGGGCGGAGGCGTCGCGGAGCTCGGCGAAGGTCATCAGGTGAAACTGCCCCTCGCTCCACCACGGCTCGGTCGGCACCGCCGCCAGCCGGCAGATCTCACGAAACTCGCGCAACCGGTCATCGAGGCTCGGCAGCTGATCGAGGGCGGCGCCAAGCGCGGACAAGGCTCGCTCGCGCGCCGCCTCGCTCGACAAATCGACCGCCAGCCGTCCCGCAACCGGGCTCTCCCATTCGAACCGTTTGTTGGGCGCGCGCTGCAGCACATAGTTGAGTGCGACATTCAGCACCGGTGCGCGGTTGACGACGTACCAGGTCGTCACATAAGCGGTCGCCGGCAGCCCAAGGCTCTCCAACACCGGCAGCATGTGGGTGTAGGTCGATCGCCAACCGTCGTCGATCGTGATTACGACGGCGTTGTCGGGAAGGGTTTGGGTCGCCAATCGCGCGAGCGCCTCGCCGAGCGGCAAAACCGGATAGCGGCTGCGCTTGAGCCACGCCATCCGCTGCTCGAATTGCTGCGGCGGGATGAACAGCCGGTCGCCGTATTGAAAGCCGGGCGTCGTCCAGACGCCGTGATAGGCAAGGATGCGCAGATCGCGTTGCGTTCTGCCGCGCGCCAAGGCAAACCCGCCTGCCGCCTTGACCAGCCGGAAAAGGATTTCCTTCATTCGCCGCCTCGGCCAAAGCCGCCTGCAAGAAACGCTCCCATTTGCCGCAGATAAAGCATGCGGTCGCCGGGAAACCACAAATCGTTGTGGATGCGGGGATCAAGCGAGAGCCGGACCGCCTCGACCAGTGACCGCAGTTTTCGCCACTTCGAGACTTCGGGATCGCGCCACAGCGAAACAAGATATCCGATCTCGTAAGGGATCGTGTTGCGGCAATAAACCCCGGGACGGCCGGTGATCGGCGCGGCCGGCACTTCGCCAAAAAACGCGTCGGCGAGCAGCCGCGGAAAATCGACCCCGGCGTAAAGCGCCAAATGCAGCGAGCCCCAGAAGCGAAGGTTCATTTCCATCAGGGAGAAGGCGTCCGAGGCGGCGTCCCAGCGATATTCGACCATCGCCACACCCTGCCAGGCGATGGTGGCGAGTTTTTGTTCGGCGTCCTGCATCATTTTGTCGTGCCACCATGACACGCGGAACGACGAGGCGCCGCCGGTATGCGGCATCTCATGCAGCCGCAAATGCATCATTCGCGCGATCGTCCGGCCCTGCCAGCGCAGCAAAAAGGCGCCGGCGCCGCGCCCCGGAACAAAGCCCTGGACCAGGACGCGGCGGTATTGCGCCGCATATCCGCCGAGCCGCTCGCGGCATTCGCGCGCGGTGCGGCAGCGGATTACGGCGCTCGGGGCGCCCGATCGCGCCTCCTCGGCGTCGGTCTTGATGAACAGGGGCTCGCCGAGCCGGCCGAGCTCGGCTTCGCTCGGCAGACCGGCAGCGAAATCGACCAGCAGATAGGGTGGCAAATGCGCCCGCGCCTCGGGCGGGCCGCTGCCGAGCTTGGCGAAAAGCGCCGCCTTGGACCGGCTCCAGGCGAGCACGGCCGGATCGACCGGCGTCGTGTATAAATGCGGGTAGGCCCCGAACACGCTCGCCGGGTCGAAGGAAAAGACCCCGGGGGTCAGCATCTCGATCGAATGCCGGCGGACATAGTCGGGAAACCACTGCGCGAGTTCGGCCGATCCCAGCGGCGGATGAACCACCGCGGCCGTCGCGTAGCGGGATTTGAGCCCGAGCGCGGTCGGTTTGGCGGCCGCGGCATGCACCCGGTATCCCGCCGCCCCCAGCGAGCGAACCGTGCCGATCCCGGCCATCGACTGGGCGCCGGGGACCAGGATCGCATGCCTCGACCTATCCAACATTCGCCCGGCTCAGACATCCCCGCCGCGGCGCGCGCCTATTCGACAGGTCAGGCACGCCGCGCGGCCTCCGCCCGCGCCCGATCACGGCCGCTACCCGCTCGCTGGGCCATGATGACACCGCCGGGCTAAAGAGCGGTTAGCGGCAGCGGGCGGGCCTCGCCACGGCGTTCGCGCCATGCCGCGGCGATACGCCCGACACCGTCGTCGATGACGTCAAAACAGCTCTGCCAATACTCACCGCTGATCCCATAGGGGTCGAAAATCCACGGCCGCTGCGGGCGCGACCACAACCCGAGCAAGGTGATCTGCCCCGGTGGCTCGGGCATCAGCCCGCGGATCCGCCGACAATGCGGCGGTTCCATGCACACGATCAGATCGGCGGCGGTGAGCCGTAAATCCTGCAGCGGCCGCGTGCGGTGGCCGGCAAGCGCGATGCCGCGCCGGGCCGCCTCGGCGGCGGCGGTTTCATTCGCCTCCGCGTCGCGCGCCGCCTCCAGCCCGGCCGAGACCGCGGGCAAGCCCAGGGCCTGCGCCTGGGCCGCGGCGTAGGGGCTGCGGCAGATATTGCCCGTGCACACAAAGACAAACCGCTCGACTGCAGACCACTCGATGGCGCACAAACGGCGCCATCGCGGTGCGCGCGTTTGCAGCAACGCGAGCAGGTGCAGCGCCAACCCCCGCTTGCCGGCAAAGCGCCGCTCCCATCGCGGCCGATGCCGATCGGGTGCTGGGGCGCGCATCGGCACCGGCCCTTCGTCTGCGCGCTCGTCCGCCGCTCGTCGCGACCCCGCCGCCCCGATCCTTATGGGGTCCGGCCAAGGATGCCGGCGGCGCCGCTCGGATCATAGCCGGCGGCGACATGCACATCGACGACCGCGAGCTTGCCGGCGCGCACCGCGGCAACCGCCTCGCCGATCGCCGCCACCAGCCGCTTCGGATCGGTGACCGGACCGATGCCGACGCCGCCCTGGGCGCGCGCCAAACCGGCCAGGTCGATCTCGGGGTCGCGGATCGCCTGGCCGATCCAGCGGTTTTCGACCGGCCGGCCGCGCTCGCGCGCCACCCGCTCCTGGTGCAGTTCGTCGTTGAAGAACGAGCGGTTGTTGGCGATCACCACGAGCAGCGGGATGTGGTTGTGCACCGCCGTCCACAGCGCGTTGCAGCTCATCAGATAATCGCCGTCGCCGAGGATTGCGACCGGCAGCCGGCCGCTGCCGCCGTCGCGCAAGGCGAGAGCCGCCCCGACCGCCATCCCCGGCCCCGAACCGATCCCGGCGCCGCCATCGGTGCCGAGATAATCGAGCGGGTGGTTGAATTCCCACATATGGTCGCCCCACGACAAGGGCAGCCGGATCAACGAGACCGGGGTTGCACCGACCGCCGCTCCGAGGGCGGTGGCCAGCATCGGCACCTCGATCGTCTGCGCCGTTTCGAGGGCGGCGAGCGGCGGCGGGCCGCGGCGCTCGACCGGCGCCGGCGGTGGCGGCGGGGTTGGCCGCAGGCGCCTGACCGCGGCAAGCAGCGGCAGGGTGGCGGCGTCGGGATCGGCGAGCAGATAAAGATCGGTCGGCGGCAGACCGTGATAATCCATAACCCAGCCGCGATGCAGGTTCTGGTCGAGCGAAACCTGAATGATCTTCGCCGTCGGCGGGGAGCGGCCAAAGGCGCCGCGCAAGGTGCCGGCGAGATCGATCCAATCGAGGCTCAGGATGACATCGGCGGCGGCGAGCACGGCGTTGCCGTCGACGGCGAGCGCGGCATGCAGCGGGTGGCCGGTCGGGAAAGTGGCGCCGGCCTTGCGGTCGGTCAGCACCCGGGCGCCGATCGCCTCGGCCAGAGCCACGCGCCGCTGCCAGGCCTCCGGGTCGCGCGCGACCCGTCCGACCATGATCACCGGGTGTTGGGCGCCGGCCAGCAGCTGCGCGGCCTGATCGACCGCCGAACCGGCGGGCTCGGGCGCCAGCGGCGGGGCGTGCCGCGCGGCGGCGGGCAAGGCCGGCATCGCGACCACCTCGTCCTCCTGCACGGCCAGGTCAAAACTGATATAGACCGGCCCGCGCGGCGGCGTCGCGGCGATCAGATTGGCGCGATAGACCGCCTCCACCGCGGCCCCGACCGAGGCCGGCTGGTCGTCCCATTTGATGTAGTCGCGGATCAGCGCCGCCTGGTCGCGGGTGGTGTGGATCCACTCGATCCACGGCCGACGGCGGGTCGCGTCGAGGGGGCCGTTGGCGCCGAGCACGATGACCGGGGCGCGGTCGCACCAGGCGTTGAAGATCGCCATCGTCGCATGCATCAATCCGACATTGCTGTGCACGATCGCCAGCATCGGCCGGCCGGTGACCTTGGCCCAGCCATGGGCGATCGCGACCGCGCTCTCCTCGTGCAGACACAGCAACATGCGCGGGTTGGCATTGCCGAGATAATTCACGAGGCTGTCGTGAAGGCCGCGATAGCTTGACCCGGGATTGAGCGCGACATAAGGAATGTCGAGGTCGCGGATCGCCGCGGCGATCGCATCGCTGCCCCATACCCGGTTCGATGGCGCCATCGGCGCCGGCCGGTCGATTTCGCCGCCCGCTCCGGCCGCGCCGCGCTGCTCAGCGGTGATGTCCACAGCGCTCCTCCCTTGTCCTGCCCTGGGTGCGCCGGATTAGGCCGCATTCGGCCGAGCCCGGCAAGCGCAGCGATCAACCGCTCGGCCGTCCTCAATGCCGCGCCGCGCCAAAGGAAGGGCGCAAGGCCTCTGGCCCGCTTCCGGCGAATTCGTCCGCGCCCGGTCGGCTCAGCCCGGAACCGCGGCGCCGGTTGCGGGCCCGGCCGCGAGATAGGCGGAAAACTCGGCCTCGGTCGAGCCGCCGGCGCGAATGAGCCAATTCCGCAGCGCCGCAATCGGCGGACTGTCCCGGCTGGCGGCAGGGGCAAAAAGGAAGTAACCGCGGGTTCTGGTGGCCGGCTCGGCAAACGGCGCCACCAGGCGTCGCGCCCGCAATTCCTCGCCGATCAGCGCCACCGGTCCCATCAGCACGCCGAGCCCCTCCAGCGCCGCTTGGATCGCGAAGTAAAAATGCTCGAAAATCTGCTCGCGCACCGGCTTCAGATCGGGCACGCCGGCCGCGGCCAGCCAGCGCGGCCACGCCTGCGGCAAGGTCGCGGCGTGAAGCAATGTGTGGTGAACCAGGTCGTGCGGTCGGCGCAGCGGGATTTGCCGCAACAGCGCCGGGCTCAAGACCGGCAGACGGGCTTCGCCGAGAAAACGCGTGCCGACCCAACCCGGCTGCCGCGAAGGCCCCGAGATCACGACGTCGACATCCATGCGAAACTGCTCGGCCGGGATGCTGGCGGTGACGATCCGCAGTTCCAGCCCCGGATGCTCGCGTTCGAATTCGGGCAGGCGCGGGATCAGCCAACGCATCGCAAAGGTCGGCAGAACCGACAGATGCAGCGGCCCCGATGGCGGTGCGCGGTTGCGCAGATGTTGGGTGGCCGCCGCCAGGCGGTCGAACAGCGGCCCGATTTCGGCGAGCAATTCCATTCCGGCGCGGGTCGCCACCGCGTTGCGCCCGGTGCGCAAGAACAGCGGCGTGTCGAGCCAATCCTCGAGCAGCCGGACCTGGCGGCTGACGGCGCCGTGGGTTACGCCGAGTTCGCCCGCGGCGCGCGTAAAGCTGCCGAGCCGGGCGGCGGCCTCAAACGATTTGAGCGCGTTCAAGGGCGGCAAACGCGTGCGGGCCATGTGCGTGAGTTTTTCTCACAGGCATTGTTAAAACAAGTCGATTGTCATCAGAACGTCACATTGACACATAGCGGCCCAGGGGTGGCCCGGCCTTCCTCCCCATCGCGCCGCAACGGGACCTCGCATTGTGACCATCAGCGCCCTTTCGCCCGCAACCCGGCCGGCACCCGGCAAGACGCGCATCCTGTCGACGGCCTGTAGCGCGCATGCTTTGCATGACGGCCTGACCGACACGCTCTATCTGCTGCTGCCGTTGTGGCAGGTGCAGTTCGCGCTGAGTTATGCCGCGATCGGGCTGTTGCGCGCGGTTTATACCGGCGCGATGGCGAGCCTGCAGGTTCCGATGGCCGGGATCGGCCAGCGCTTTGGGGCGGTGCGGGTGCTGGCGATCGGGACCGCGATCGCCGCCGCCGGCTATCTGCTGCTCGGCGCCAGCAGCGGTGTCGCGCTGCTGGTTTGCGGGCTCGTGCTCGGCGGGATCGGTTCCAGCGTCCAGCATCCGATCGCCGCCGCGCTGGTCGCCGGCGCCTATGACGGGCCGCGCGCCCGCGCCGCCCTCGGCACCTACAATTTCGCCGGCGATCTCGGCAAGATGGCCTTGCCGTCGCTGGCCGCGGTGCTGATCGCGATGATGTCGTGGCGGGCCGCGGCATCGGTCATCGGCGCGGTCGGGTTGCTCGCCGCTGCGGGCATCATGCTGGTTCTGCCCCGGGCTTCGGTCGGCGCCGCGCGGCCGCCGCAGTCGCATGCGCCGGCCGAACCGACCTCCGGATACGCGGCGCTGATGCGCGGCGGTTTCCCGCTGCTGCTGGCGATCGGGGTGATCGACAGCGCCACCCGGATGGGGTTTTTGACCTTTCTGCCGTTTCTGCTGCGCGCCAAGGGGGCGGCGGTTCCGGAAATCGGCGGTGCGCTGACCCTGGTCTTTGCCGGCGGCGCCGCCGGCAAATTGGCTTGCGGCTTTCTCGGGGCGCGGCTTGGCATCCTGGCGACGGTGCTGATCACCGAGGGGGCCACCGCCGCCGGCATTATCGCACTGCTCGCCCTGCCGCTCGGCCCGGCGCTGGCGTTGTTGCCGGTGATCGGCATCGCCCTCAACGGCACGTCTTCGGTCCTCTATGGCACGGTTCCCGATCTCGTCGGCGACCGCCAGCGCGAGACGGCTTTTGGCGTCTTTTATACCGGGACGATCGGGGCCGGGGCGTTGTCGCCGGCGCTCTACGGTCTGCTTGGCGACGCCATCGGTCTCAAGCCGGCGCTGGTGCTGGTGGCGGGCGCGGTATTGCTGACCTTGCCGCTGGCCTGGCGGCTGACCCGCGGCTACGCCGCGGCGGCGCCGCGAGTGAGACCAGCCGGGCCGGCGCGTGACGCCAGCGCCGCGGGCGAAGCGGGGGGCGGGTGAGGCCGTCGCGCCCGATCGTGGTCGCCGGGCTCGGCGCGACCCAGACCATCGCCTGGGCGTCGAGCTATTACCTGCCGGCGATCCTCGGAGCGCCGATCGCGGCGGCGCTGCATTTGCCCCAGAACGTGTTTTTCGCGCTGTTTTCGGGCGCATTGCTGTTGTCGGCGGCGCTTGGGCCGCCGGTCGGAAGGCTGATCGATCACCGCGGCGGGCGCGCCGTCCTGTCGGTCTCGAACCTCGTCATCGGCGCGGGCTTGCTGATCCTCGCCGCCGCCCGTGGCGTGGCGGGCCTGACCGCCGCCTGGACGGTGCTGGGGCTCGGCATCGGGATGGGGCTGTATGACCCGGCTTTTTCCGCCTTGACCTGGCTCTACGGGCGCGAGGCGCGCCCGGCGATCACCGGCATCACCCTGATCGCCGGCTTTGCCAGCACGATCGGCTGGCCGCTGAGCGCGCTGTTTCTCCACCAACTCGGCTGGCGCCCGGCCTGCCTGATCTGGGCGGCGATCAATCTGGCGCTCGCCGCTCCGCTCAACTGGCTGGTGCTGCCGTCGCGCGGACACCCGGCGGCGGCGTCGCCGCCCGCCGGCGAGTTGCCGGTCGTGGCACCCCCGCGCGGCACGATGCCGGTGCTCGGCTTCTTTTTCGCCGCGACCTGGTTTGTCCAAGGGGCGATGGCGGCGCATCTGCCGGCGTTGCTGATGGCGGCCGGCGCCTCCTCGACCGCGGCGATCGCCGCCGCGGCGCTGGTCGGTCCGGCGCAAGTGGCCGCCCGCCTTGTCGAATTCAGCCTGCTGCGCGCCTTTCACCCGATCACCTCGGCGCGCCTCGCCGCACTGCTGCACCCGCTCGGCGCGGCGGCGGTGCTGGCCTTTGGCCCGGCCGGGGTCATCGCATTTGCGCTATTGCATGGCGCCGGCAACGGCATGATCACGATCGCCAAGGGGACCTTGCCGCTGGCCTTGTTCGGACCGCGCGGCTATGGCCGGCGCAGCGGCATATTGGCGGCCCCGGCGCGGATTCTGCAATCGGCCGCGCCGTTTTTGTTCGGCGTCCTTCTCGATCGGCTTGGGGTTGCGGCGATGGCGGCTTCGGCCGGGCTGTGCCTGGCCGCCTTTGCCTCCTTGTGGCTGCTTCGCCCGCGGCGCGCCGGCGCTGCGGCGATGACCGCCGGCGGCTGAGAGGCGCGCGGTCTTGGCGCCCGGATCTCGACCGGCGCAGACGACCCCGAGGTGCCGGCGCGCCCGGCGCGGCGCCGTGGCCGCGGCCGCCCCGGCTGCCCGAACAGATCGATTGCATCCGTGGCCGGTCGGGGTTATTCGGCAACCTTCAGGCTGCCGCGGGAGGGGGTGATGGGCGACACCCTCACATTGGTCGATCTTGGCGGCTCGGTCGCGCTGCTGTTGTGGGGCGTCCACATGGTGCAGAGCGGCATCCAGCGCGCCTTTGGCCCGCATCTGCGCCGTTTTCTCAGCCGCGCGTTGCGCAGTCGCATCTCGGCGTTTGCCGCCGGGCTCGGGGTTACCGCGGTGCTGCAGTCGAGTACCGTGACCGGGCTGATGGTGACGGGCTTGGCCGCGGGCGGGCTGGTCGATCTGGTGCCGGCGCTGGCGGTCATGCTCGGCGCCAATGTCGGCACGACCGTCATCGTGCAGCTGTTTTCGTTCAGTGTCGGACGGGCCGCGCCGTTGCTGGTGCTGGTCGGGGTCATCCTGTTTCGCCGCAGCAATATCAGCCGCACGCGCGATCTCGGCCGGGTCGCGATCGGACTAGGGTTGATGCTGATGGCGCTGGTCCAGTTGCTGGCGCTGTTCACCCCGTTCGAAGACGTGCCGAGCCTGCGCCTGCTGATGGGCGCGATCGCCACCCAGCCGGTCATCGATGTCATCCTTGCCGCGGCGCTGACCTGGGCGGCGCATTCGAGCGTGGCCATGGTGCTGTTGACGATGTCGCTGGCGGCCCAAGGCGTGGTCCCGCCGCAGGCGGCGTTCGCGCTGGTGCTCGGCGCCAATCTCGGCACCGCCGTCAATCCGCTGCTCGAGGGTGCGCTGGGCGGCGATCCGGCGGTCAAGCGGGTGCCGGTCGGCAATCTTGTCAATCGTCTGGTCGGCGTGGTGCTGGGGCTGGTGTTGCTCGACCGGGTCGGCGTGTGGCTGACCGCAATCGAACCGGACATCGGCCGTGCGGTCGCCGATTTTCACACCGGCTTCAATTTGGTCATGGCCGCCCTGTTCCTGCCCGTGCTCGGGCCGCTCAGCCGCCTTCTCGGACGGCTGCTGCCGGCGCGGGCGGTGCCGGCGGACCCCTCGCAGCCGGTCTATCTCAACGACGCCGCGCGCGAAGCGCCGGCGATTGCGCTTGCCGAAGCGGCGCGCGAGGCGCTGCGCATGGCCGATGTGCTGCAGGCGATGCTGCGCGGCGCGCTCGACGCGCTCGATCCGGGCGACCGCAAACAGCTTGCCGCGACCAAGCATCTCGACGATGTGCTCGACCGGCTGAACGGGGTCATCAAGGCCTATCTGACCGGCCTCGACCCGGATGTGCTCGACGATGCCGACAATCGCCGGCTCAGCGAGATCCTGGCGTTCATCACCAATCTCGAACACGCCGGCGACATCGTCGAGCGCAGCCTGATTGCGATTGCCGCCAAGCGCCTGAAGCGCGGATTGTCGTTTTCGATCGAAGGTCAGCGGGAAATCCGCACCATGCTCGAGCGCCTGATCGTCAATCTCGACACCGCCGCCGCGGTGTTCATGACCGGCGACCCGCGCGCCGCCCGCACGCTGATCGGGGAGAAGGAGGTGTTTCGCGACCTTGAAGCGCGGGCGACGCAAGCGCATTTCGCGAGGCTGCGCTCGGGGCGCGTCGAAAGCGCCGAGACCACCGCGCTGCATCTCGACGTGCTGCGCGACCTGAAGCGGATCAACGCCCATATCGCCGGCGCGGCTTATGCGGTGCTCGACAAGCGCGGCGAGTTGCTGCCGACCCGCCTGCGCCAGGATGCGCCGGCCCCCGAGTAACGGTTGCGCCGTCAGGCGAACTGAAAGACACCGCAACCCCTGCACTCGAAGCGGGCGCCCGCGCGGCCCGCTTTGGACGAAGGCCGCGGCGACGCCGACCGGCCGGCGCGGTCAACTCAACGGCAGTGCGGTATGACCTCTCGGGCAAAGCGGGTCATCGATTTGATCACCAACTCGTGGTCCATCAGCCCGCCCTGGTTGAAATAGCAGATGAATTCGTCCATGCAGTATTCGCGTTGCAGCGCCCGCACCCGGTCGATGCAATAATCGGGATCGCCAAAGACGCCCATCTCGCGGTCCATGTCTTCGAAGCGGACCCGCTCCATCCGCTCGACGACCTGGCGGAACGCCTCGAAGCCTTTGACATCGGCCTGGTTGAGCGGCGCCAGCCGGGCCACCGCTTCGCGCAAAAAGCGCATCAGTCCCGGTTCGGTCTCGGCCCGCGCTTGCGCCCGGCTATCGGCGACATGGACCGGAAAGGCCAAGGCGGTGTCGCCTTGCGGCAGGCCGTCGCGATAGATCGCCAACCCCGCCTTGAGCTTGTCCGGCGGGTTGATCAGCGGCGTGGCGAAGATCGGAAATTTGCGGCGGGCCGCGAACGGGAACGTGTCGGGGCTGTTTGCGGCAATCCGCACCGGCGGATGCGGCTGTTGCAACGGCCGCGGGACCAGGGTCAGCGCCTCGGCGTGAAAATATTTACCGTGATAGGAGAAGCTCTCATTGGTCCAGGCCGCGAGGATGAAATCGAGCGCCTCGTCAAAGCGCTCACGGCTCTGTTCTTGCGCAATGCCGTAGCCGGCGTAATGCAATGGCGCGGTGCCGCGCCCGACGCCGAATTCGAGCCGGCCGCCGCTGAGCAGGTCGGCGGTCGCGGCATCTTCGGCAATCTTGACCGGGTTGTGCATCGGCAACAGCGTGACCGCGGTGCCGAGGCGGATGCGCCGGGTGCGCTGCGCCGCCGCCGCCAAGACCATCAGCGGGCTCGCCAGGATCGAAAACGGGCGACTGAAATGCAGCTCGCCGAGCCAGGCGGTGTCAAAGCCCAGCGCATCGCCGCAATCGATCTGGTCGAGGATGTCGCGATAGCGCTGCGCCTCGGTAAAGCCGCTGGCGCAGGGCAGCTGGTCGAAAAAGCCAAAGCGCATCGGTTTTGCTCGCATCAGGTGATCGGCGAAGCGCTGGCGATAACACGCCGGTCGGCGGCGCGCCAAGACGCTTTGCCGTGGCCGCTCGGCCGCGGCGCAGCGGCGGCGGAGCCTTATTCACTCGGGGTGTGGGAAACCAGAAACGGCAGGACGGCGTTGTTGAATTCGCGCGCCCGTACATGCGTCAGGAAATGGCCGCCGCGCGGGAACAGCTTGATTTCCGCGCCCGGGATCAACCGCGCCAGTTCTTCGGAAAAATAGGCCGGGGTGACGATGTCGTCTTCGGCGCCGATGACCAGGGTCGGGGTTTTGATGCGGCCGAGATCGCTGGTGCGGTCAAAAGCCAGCATCGCATCGATGCGGTTCATGACGATTTCGGTCGGCGCGAAGGTCGCCAGGTTCTGGGCTTCGTTCTGGCGCAACTTCTCGTTGTTGCGGGCGATGTACCAGCTCGGATACCACAGCAGGGTCGATGATTGCAGATAGATGCTGGGCCCCAGGCGCTCGAGGATTTCTTTGCGCAAGCTGTAGAGCCGGCGGAAATAGGCGTCGGCCTTGGTCCAGGTCGCCGACAATACGACGCTGGCGAGCCGCGCGGGATGCTCGATCGCCATGACCTGGGCGACGGCGCCGCCGGTCGAATGGCCGACGACATGGGCGCGCTTGATCTTGAGCGCATCGAGCAGCGCGATCGCATCGTCGGTCATCCGCTCGACGATGTACCCAGTGCGCGCCGGATCGCTGCGGCCGATGCCGCGGTGGTCGAAGGTGATGACTTCAAAGCGGCGGGCGAAGGCTCCGACTTGTTCTTGCCAAAAGGAGGCGTAACCGCCGAGCCCTGTGATGAACAGGACCGGGAAGCCCATGCCTTGGCGCTCGTAATAGAGCGAGCATTCACCGATCGAGATGCGTGGCATCGATCTCAAATTCGATTCGACCCGTCGTCGGTATCATCGGCGCAGGGAAGCTGTCAACGCGCACGAGACCAAACCCGCTTTGCCTTGGCTGCCGCGCCGCATGCGCCCCGCCAAAAGCCGCCTAAAAATTGACATATCGCGACCCTCTGTTGCGCCGCCATGCGTTGCTGGGCGCGGCGCAATCTGGCATCAGAGCCTCTCGCCGGGTATGATACTTTACGATGAGCGCGCTCGCGCCGCAGCAGCCTGGTAACCGAGCAGGTGGACGATCGATGAAGGATCAGGAACAGAAGATCGACGCACGCCACGGCGGCGAGGAAAACGCGGAGGCGGCCTCGGTCGCGATGGCCAACCGGGCGATGTCGACCGCCCGGCGCTCAACCGCCCGCACTCAGGACATCGACCGTCATGTCGGCGGCCGGGTGCGCGAGCGGCGGATTATGCTCGGCTTGACCCAGCAGCAGCTTGCCGATCTGATCGGCGTCACCTATCAGCAGGCGCACAAATACGAGCGCGCCATCAACCGGATTTCAGCCGGGCGCCTGTTCGAGATCGCGCAGGTTTTGGGGGTGCCGGTCAGCTACTTTTTTGCCGGGCTCGAACAGGACAGCGACCGGTCGATCACGCCGCGCGAGCGCATGTGCCTGGAATTGGCGCGCAATTTTGCGCAGATCCCGAACGAGCGGCACCAGGAGGCGCTGAGCCAACTGGCCCGCGTGCTCGCGGTCGAGTGACCTCGGTCGGGTGACCTCGGTCGAATGATGGCGGGGCCTGCCCGCCGTCCGAAATAACGGCGCGCGGGGCGCCCCGCGCGATCAGCGTGCCGCAACCGATAGGGCTTCAGCCCGCCTGCTCCGCCTCGCCGGCGCCGAGTTCGGCATCGGCCAAAGTGGTGACCATTTCAAAGAACTTGCGCCGGGTGCGGGCATCGGGAATGGCGTAATAGAGCCGGATGAACTCGATCGTTTCCGGCCGCTGCAGGTATTCGCGCCAGCGCTGGTCCTCCGGGCTGATGTCCTGCTCGTCAAGGCGCAAATCGCCGAAAAAATAGGAAATCGGGACGCCGAGGATTTCGGCCATGGTCGACAGGCGCGAGGCGCTGACGCGATTGGCCCCGCCCTCGTATTTCTGCACCTGCTGAAAGGTCAGGCCAAGAGCGTTGGCCAGCGTCTCCTGGTTCATGCCGAGCAGCAGACGGCGCATGCGGATGCGATTGCCGACATGCACGTCGATCGGGTTGGGGACGCCGGTGCCGCGGCCATATTTTGCGGGCTTCGGCTCGTCGGCGGAGCGTGGCGGGTTCTTCAACCTGGCCCCCTCGTCGCGAGAACACGATCAACTATCATCGCCGGCGCCACAGGCGCAAGCTTTATTCGACATTTGGCTGTAAAATCCGAGCGCTAGTCGCTTCGAACTTAAGTAAAGGTTGAGGCGAACTCTTGGAACAGCCCGCCGCCGCGCGCCGCTACCCAGACCCGCAACGGTTTCATTCACGATTTACACGGTCGTCATAACCCCGCCGGCTGCTGATAAAGACCAACGCCATCAGGCCGCAACCGAGCGCCAAGGTCAGCACCACCCCGAGGCATAACGCCAACCATCCGGCAGCGCTGATTTGGGCGGCACCCAGCTCTTCCCAGAACACCCCGGCAATGACCGCGATTGTTGCCACCGCCGCAACCGCGATCGCGATCGCCAGCCAATTCAGGGCCACTCTCATCGATCCCGCCCCGGCTTCCGCGCCGCGGGCCCGCGCCGGGGCCGCGTTTGCCGGCCGCCCGCCCGGCCGCCGGCGGCATCCGGCCGGCCGATCGACGCGGTGGCACCGCCAAACCGGCTTACCGCCGGCTGACGGCCATGGCAGAGTGCCCCCTGCACGGCTCTGAGACGGAGAATATTGTGCCTGTCAACAGCAACCATCCCGAAACCCTCGTGCTCCATGCCGGCTATCGCAGCGACCCGACGACCAATGCGGTGGCGGTCCCGATCTATCAAACCACCAGCTATCAGTTTCGCGACACCAAGCACGCCGCCGATCTGTTCGGGCTCGCCGAACTCGGCAACATCTACACGCGGATCATGAACCCGACCAACGCGGTGCTCGAAGAGCGGGTCGCGGCGTTGGAGGGCGGGGTGGCGGCGCTGGCGCTGGCCTCGGGTCAGGCGGCCTCGCTGTTCGCCGTCCACAACATCTGCCAAGCGGGCGACAATTTTGTCAGCTCCACCGACCTCTATGGCGGCACCTGGAACCTGTTCCTCAACACGATGACCAAGACGATGGGAATGGAGGTGCGCTTTGTCGATCCCGCCGACCCGGAGAATTTCCGGCGCGCCACCGACGCCCGCACCCGCTGCTATTACGCCGAGACCCTGCCCAACCCGAAGCTCGAAGTCTTTCCGATTGCCGAAGTCGCGACCATCGGGCGCGAGCTGGGCGTGCCCTTGATCGTCGACAACACCGCCGCCCCGGTGCTGTGCCGACCGATCGAACATGGCGCGGCGATCGTCATGCATTCGACCACCAAATATATCGGCGGTCACGGCAATTCGATCGGCGGCATCGTCGTCGACGGCGGCAATTTCGACTGGGAAAAGCATGCCGCCCGCTTTCCGTTGTTGAACCAGCCGGACCCCAGCTATCATGGCGCGGTATGGACGCAGGCGGCCAAGCCCCTGGGGCCGATCGCCTATATTCTGAAGATGCGGGTCACGCTGCTGCGCGACCTCGGCGCGGCGATGAGCCCGTTCAACGCCTTTCTGTTTCTGCAGGGGCTCGAAACCCTGCCCCTGCGCATGCGGGCCCTGTGCGACAACACGATGGTCGTGGCGCGGTTTCTGTCCGAGCATCCCAAGGTGACGCGCGTGATCCATCCGAGCCTGATGAGCGGCGAGGCCCGCCGCCGCGCCGACGCCTACCTCAAACGCGGCTATGGCGGCCTGTTGGGCTTCGAGCTCGAAGGCGGGCGCGAGGCCGGGCGCCGCTTTATCGATGCGCTGCAGATGTTCTATCACGTCGCCAATATCGGTGACGCGCGCAGCCTCGCCATTCACCCGGCCTCAACCACCCATTCCCAGCTCTCGCCGGAGGAGCAACAGCAGACCGGGGTCACCGACAATTATGTGCGGCTCTCGATCGGCATCGAGCATCCCGACGACATCATCGCCGATCTGCGCCAGGCGCTCGCCGCGGTGTAAGCCCGGTCGCGGCGGCGGCGCCGGCGGCGTGCGAGCGATGTTGCTGGCGCTGCCCCGTCCGGTCGATCTGCGGCTGACGGTTGCGAGCCACGGCTGGGTGCAATTGGCGCCGTGGCGCTGGGACAGCGAGACCGGCATCCTCGCCCGCGCGGAGCGGATCGGGGGCGCCCTCGCAACGGTCGCGGTCCGGCAGCACGAACCGGCGGCGCTCATGGTCGAGAGCGCAAACGTGCCGGCGGCCGGCCAGGCCGAGCTGCGGCGCCGGGTCGAGCGCTGGGTCTCGGCCGATTGGGACCCGGCCGCGGCGATCGCCGCACTGGACGAGTTTGCCGCGCTGATCCGGCGCGGCGGCGGCCGCATGCTGCGCGGCTCGAGTTTTTACGAAGACTTTGTCAAGACGGTGCTGACGATCAACGCCGCCTGGTCGTCGACCTGCCGCATGGCGGCCGCCCTGGTGGCCGAGCCCGGCGACGGCACCTTTCCCGACCCCGAGCGGGTTCTCGATTATGGCGAGGCTCGCCTGCGCGAGCGCGCCCGGCTCGGCTTTCGCGCCGCCACGATCATCGCCGCGACCCGGCGCATGCTCGATGACGGCGTCCTCGACCGCTCCGGCGAGGGCCGGCCCGACTACGAGTACCTGTTGCGGCTGCCCGGCATCGGCCCCTACGCTGCGGCCCATTGCCGGCTGTTGCTGCACGATTTTCGCCGCCTCCCGGTCGATACGGTGGCGACCGCCTATATCCGAGACCGGCATGGCACCGACCCGGCCGCTTATGCCGCGCGCCAGGCCCATTGGGGCGATTATCTCGGGCTCGGCTATCGGCTCGCGCGACTGCGCGAAAGACTCGCTGCCGCTTCCCGCGCCTGATCGGGCGCGGTGCGGCTGGTTGTCGGGGTCTGGCGGATCGCGCTCCGGTGCAATCGCGCGCCACTCATTTTCGCCGACGTTTGGCTTCCGGCGCCTTATCAGTTACGGTTAAGAACGGGTTCGCTGCGTCGGGGCGCGCCGAGCCGAACGGGGGGATCGCCATGAACAAACGCCTTGTGGCCATGCGGCTGTCTGCGGCCGCCGTTATCGCCGCGCTCGGCGTTGCGGCCGCACCGCAATCGCCCGCCCAAATTGTCGACGAGGCGCGCCAGGCCGGCCGTACGCCGCAATCCTTCCCCGCCGCCGACGAGGATTATTTCCATGCCATGGATGGCGGCATCGCACTCAGCCCCGACGAGGTCAAGGGCCGCAACATGTGGCTGGTATGGACCGGGGGCAATGACCGGCTGTGGGACAAGCTGACCAACCTGACCTTCGGCTCCTTCGATTTGTTGAAGATCATCTCGTCCTATCCCGGGCTCAAATACAGCCGCGACAATCGCTGGAGCTGGCTGGGGCTGGTCAACGAGCCGTGCTTTACCAAGGCCACCGGCCCCGACCCGAAACATTACGGATTATGGCTCGACCAGCGCGATCCCAAATGCCCGCCCGACCCGTTTGCCAATGCCGCAAAATATCCCGGTGTCGCGATCGGGGCGCGCGGCAAGAACATGCCGATCGGTTCCTATTACGGCGAGCCGACCGGGATCGTCGGTTTGCGCCTGTTTCCCAACCCGGCCTTTGACGAAGCCGCGGCCAAGCGTTGGGACGCGCAGCGCTTTTACACCGATCCGAGCTATTACCTGTCGAAGGATCTGGTCCGGCCTTACCGGGTCGGCATGTCCTGCGGCTTTTGCCATGTCAGCGCCAACCCCGAAAAGCCGCCGGCCAATCCCGAAGCGCCGCAATGGGAAAACCTGAGCTCGACGGCCGGCGCCCAATATTTCTGGGTCGACCGCATCCTGTCGTGGAATGCCGACCCGTCGAACTTTCTGTTCCAGGTGTTGCACACCGCGCGGCCGGGCTCGCTCGACACCTCGCTGGTGTCGACCGACAATATCAACAATCCGCGCACGATGAACGCGATCTACAACGTTTTGCCGCGGCTCGAACTCGCCAAGCGGATGGGCCGCGAAACATTGGGGCCGGACAACCTCGCCAACAAGCAATTGAACGATTTCGTCTCCTCCGGGCCGCTGACCCAGTTCTTCCAGCCGCCCAACACGGTGTGGACGCCGCATGTGCTGAAGGACGGCGCCGATTCGGTCGGCGTGCTCGGCGCGTTGAACCGGGTCTATCTGAATATCGGCCTGTTCAGCGAGGAATGGCTGCGCCATTTCAACCCGATCCTCGGCGGCAAGCCGGTCACCCCGATCGCGATCACGACGGCGCGCGCCAATTCCACCTATTGGGACGCGACCGAGATGCAGACTCCCGATATGGCGCTGTTTTTGATCAAGGCGTCCTATCCGCACAAGCTCAAGGCGGCGCCGGGCGGTGCCGCCTATCTCAATGATCCGCCGCCGGTGCTGGCCCGCGGCAAACAGGTTTTTGCCGACAATTGTGCGATGTGCCATTCGAGCAAGGCGCCGCCGCCGCCCGCGGGCGCCGATCTCGGCGCCTGCATCGGCCCCCATTATCTCGATTGCTGGAACCGCTATTGGGCGTGGAGCCACACCGACGATTTTCGCGCCAAAATGCGCCCGATCGTGACGGCCGACGATTTTCTCGCCGACAACTACTTGTCGAACGACGCCCGCGTGCCGGTGAGCTTGCTGCAAACCAATGCCTGCAGCCCGCTCGCGACCAACGCCATCGCCGGCAACATCTGGGACAATTTTTCGTCGGCTTCCTACAAGTCGCTGCCCGCGGTCGGCACGATCACGGTCTACGACCCGTTCACCGGCAAGCCCCTGCCCTATCGCATGCCGGCCGGCGGGCGCGGCTATACCCGGGTGCCGTCGTTGATCAGCCTCTGGGCGACCGCCCCCTATCTGCTCAACAACAGTGTCGGGAAATTCGACGAAAGCCCATCGGTGGCGGCGCGCATGGCCTCGTTCCAGGAATCGATCGGCGAGATGCTGTGGCCCGACCGGCGCGCCAAAGACCCGGTGCTCGGCGACAAGGTTCCGGGGGTGATCGACCGCACCACCGTGACCAGCTGGTTGCGCATCCCGACCGGCTATCTGCCCGATGTGGTCAGGCGCTCGCAGGCGATCATCAATTTCGCCGTGCCGCTATTCGATCAAAAGGGGCTCGAGATCGGGCCGATCCCGGCCGGCACGCCGGTCGATCTGTTGGCCAATTTCGACCCGCTGCCGCCCGACGGCGCCAACCTCAAACAGCGCTTGCAGCACGACAAGGAGGTCGTCGCGGTGATCGTGAAGCTGGTGCACGATCTGCGCGCGCTGCCCAAGAACGCGACCGACGAACAGGCGCGGCAGGTCTTTGCCAATCTCGGCGAGCGCCTGTTTGCGTTGAGCAAATGCCCGGATTACGTGGTCAATCGGGGCCATTATTTCGGGTCGAAGCTCAGCGACGACGACAAGAACGCGCTGATCGCCTTTCTGAAGACGTTCTGACAACGACGGCACGGCCGCCCGCGGCAATCTTGACAAAATCGCAATTATAGATTACGCTACGCATTCCCATTTGAGTCGTGAAATTCATGCCCGATCAGACTTGTGGCCTTGGCGAACCGTCTCACACCGTCGTATTTGAACCGTTCCCGGAGGCAGTGCGCAGCCCGGACCGCCGATATTGCGCGGACAAAGCATTCTGGGAAATCTATAGAGCTTCTCTCCTTCTGCAGGCGCAGGAGGAACGGAGAAGATGCCGACAAATTTTAGAGGATTATCTCAAGCGGGCTCCCAAAAGCGTACGCCATCATATTCAACTTCTAATTAATAAAATCGAACTATCATCCAGGTAGCGATCATGATATTATTGGGACAATAAAGTTGCAACAGAGATATGTGGCCAATCCAACCCATCAAATCTAAGCATCACAATCTGCGAGTATTGAAGTTGAGAAAACTCCATGCCATTGTCTAATAACACGCTCTCGATCCAGAATGTTGCTTTTAAAGAAACCACGTTAGCGTTGTTTCTAATGAATGGAAGATTGACGATGTCATCCTGGGACGCGCTGACATCTATGGTTGTCGTCCTGCTTATTGTTTGAGATTGGATGACCTTCCGGAGCACTTCATTAGGGTCATCGATCGATCCCGGCGGGATTTCCGGAGGAAGCGTGAGGGCTTTAAAAGGTGCAAGGAACTGTACGTCGTTGATCGGTTGTTGTGTCGAAATATCGATTGGCCTTGTGCTGACGGCCGGTATCTGAGGGCTACCATCGGACTCAGTGACGGTACCGCGGGCAAGAAGTGAATCACCGTGTGGGATTACCGCCTGTCTTGCCACGGTTGGTGGGGACGTATCCGGGATATTAAGCCAAAGCCCCGTCTCGAAATGACGAGCCTCCAGCGTTGAGACGTCATTTACAACTTGAAGATACGTTAGCCCGAAGAGAAAAATATCATCTTCTACAAAACCCCGATTAGGTACAGGTGAACCTAAGGGCGTGATCACCAACACTTCGCGGGTGGCTGAGATTTTCGGAGCGAAGGTCGGCGCCCCAGGATTGCTGCCCCGAGATTGGGGCGAGAGCGGGACAGAAACGAGATTGAATCCCTTTCCCATCCACGTGCCGGCCAAATTAATGAGCAAGCCGAACGGAGACAACCCCACCATTTGCGTAAGCGGAGCGCTGGCTCGGAAGGTCGGGAAACCGCCAACCATGTTTTTCACTCCTCGGTCCCAAAATCGCTTTGGCTTGCGACTAAGTCGCAGTTGGCTTTCTATCCGAACGGGGATGGCGTGTCAAGTTATAGAGATTAGATGACGGGTATCCCCTAAATGTTGGCCCACTTGAAAACGACACGAAGGAGACATATAACTCTGTGGGCAACGTTCCTCCGTCAGGTCGGGCAGACGCCGTCGCACACGAGGGCCTCCGGCCACGGACGCCTTGCTAAAAGATATTCTACTGGGGCGCGGGTTTTCGCTGTAAACTCGCTGTATTTTACAGCGAAGACCGCGTGCGGCTAACCGAACGGTTGAGAAGAAGCCGCCGCACGCCGAGGCCGGGGGCGTTCCCGGCCGCAAGTGTGCCGGCGAGCTCAGGGAGAACCCGATGAACGGCAGCCAAGGCTACGACTATATCGTTGTCGGCTCGGGGGCCGGCGGCGGCACCGTGGCCGCACGGCTGGCCGAGGCCGGGCGGCGGGTCTTGCTGCTCGAAGCCGGCGGCGACCCGCGCCTGCTCTCGGGCAGCAACGATTATCAGCCGTGGATCAACCGCCTGCCCGACGATTACGACGTCCCGGCCTTTCACGGCTTCGCCTCGGAAAACGACGCGCTGCGCTGGGACTTTTTTGTGCGCCACTACGCCGACGACGCGATGCAGCGGCGCGACCCGAAATATGTCCATGACTACCGCGGCGCGGTGGTCGACGGCGTTCTCTATCCGCGGGCCGGCACCTTGGGCGGCTGCACCGCGCATAATGCGATGATCCTCGTCTACCCGCACAATGCCGATTGGGACGGCATCGCGGCGCTGACCGGCGATCCTTCGTGGAAGGCCGAGGCGATGCGCCGCTATTTCATGCGCCTCGAAAATTGCCAGTACCGCGAATTCGAGCGGCTGCTGGCAAGAACCGGCGCCAACCCGTCGCGCCATGGCTGGGATGGCTGGCTGCATGTTGAAAAGGAAGTGCCAAAAGCCGCCCTCGGCGATTTCGACCTCGTGCAGACCCTGCTGTACTCGGCCGGTGAAGCCTTTGCCGAATTGGGGCACCCGCTCGGCTCGCTGATCGGTCTTGCCGAAGCGCAGGCCGATCCCAATGACTGGCGGCTGGTGGTCGAGAACGCGGTCGGCGTGCGCTACACCCCGATGACCACCCGCGCCCATCATCGCATGGGCGCGCGCGAGCGGGCGCTCGAAACCGCGCAGCGCTATCCCGACCGCCTGCAGATCGAGCTCGACGCGCTCGTCACCCGCATCCTGTTCGACGAGGCGAACCGCGCCACCGGGGTCGAATATCTCAAGGGCCCGCGGCTTTACCGCGCCCATGGCCAGCCCGCGACCGGTCCCGGCGAGTTGCGCCAGGCGGCGGCCGGGCGGGAGGTCATTTTGAGCGGCGGCGCGTTCAACACCCCGCAACTGCTGATGCTGTCCGGCATCGGCCCGCGCGACGTGCTCGAACCGCTCGGCATCGCGGTGCGGGCCGAGTTGCCCGGGGTCGGCAAGAACCTGCAGGACCGCTACGAGGTCGGCGTCGTCAACCGGATGAATTTCGAGCGCTGGGAGATCCTGAACGGCGCCACCTTCAGCCGCGGCGATCCGCAATACCGCGAATGGGCGGCGGGCCGCGGCGGCGTTTACGCCAGCAACGGGGCGGTGCTGGCGGCAATCGTGAAATCACGGCCCGAGCGGCCGTTGCCCGACCTGTTTTGCTTTGCCCTGCTCGGGCTCTTTGGCGGCTATTTTCCGGGCTATTCCTCGCTTGAAGTGACCAAGCCCAACTACCTGACCTGGGCGATCCTGAAGGCGCACACCGAAAACCGCGCCGGCGAGGTGCGGCTGCGCTCGGCCGATCCGCGCGATCCGCCGCTGATCAATTTCCGCTATTTCGAGGAGGGCAGCGACAAGGCGGGCGAGGATCTCGATTCGGTCGTGGCCGGGATTCGCTTTGTCCGCCGGCTGACCCGCGACTTGAAAGAGCGCGGTCTGATCGCGGCCGAGGAACAGCCGGGCGAGGCCGTGCAGAGCGATGACGATCTGAAGGATTTCGTGCGCACCCGCGCCTGGGGCCACCATGCCTCGTGCACCTGTCCGATCGGTCCGCAGGCGGATGGCGGCGTCGTCGACGGCGACTTTCGGGTGCATGGCACCGAGCGGCTGCGGGTTGTCGACGCCTCGGTGTTCCCGCGCATCCCCGGCTTTTTCATTGTCAGCGCGGTCTATATGGTCGCGGAAAAGGCCGCCGATGTGATCCTCGCCGCCGAAAGCTGAGGCGGGGCGAAAGCTGAGGCGGGGCGAAAGCTGAGCCAAGGCGGGCGACGGCGCCGCCCGGTCGCGGGTCGGGAGCTAGACCATCGGTGGCGCGCTGGGGTCCCAGCTCAACAGATCGGGCGGTTTGACGCGGTCGCTGGTCACCACCTGGCGCTCGATATAAAGCCGGATCAGGGTTGTCGTATAGGGTCGGAAAAATTCGGCGGTGGCAAGCGCCGTGGCGTCGAATTCGAGCGAGGCGTCCCAGGCGCCGGGATCGGTCTGATCGGCTTCATAGCCATAGCCGAGATAGGCGACATAGGGCGTGCCCGACGAGGCGATCAGGCGGATGACAAGGCCCGGCGGATTGCCGCCCGGCGGCGCCACCAGCTTGGCGATATCGACGTGGAAACAGCGATAACTGGCATCGCCGCTATAAACCGCGACATCGGCGTCAAAGGCTTCGATCTGCGTGGCGGTCGCGGCGACGCGAAACAGCTGCAGATGGTAATCGCTGACCGGGTCGCCGCGCTCATCGACGGCGTGGACGATGAATTGCTGGTATTGCGGGTCCAGCCGCCGGAACCGGGCGGCGGCATCGGCCTTGGCGAGCCAATCGCGGTAGCCCGCGGCGGGATCGCCGCCGGGCGCGGTTGCCGCCTCGGTCATTGTCAGCGCATCGACGACCAGGTCGACCAGTTCCGCCGGCGGGTTGCTCAAAATGCTGGCGTGATCGACGTTTTCGCCGGCGGCCGGATCACCGACCAGATGCACCGGAATGCCGACATTGAGCCATTTGTCGGCGACCACCCGGTCGCGCTGCGCGATTTCGGCGCTGGCGGCGAGCGCGGGATCACGCCGCCGGGCGATCACGCCGCTCTGGGTCAGATCGAGTTCGATCATGCGCACATTCATGCCGCAGCCGGCGCGGCGCACGGTCCCGTCGGTGCCCGGCTTGTTGACGATCTCCCGCAACCCCCGGTATTCGCCGGTGCCGCAGAAAACAAAGACCCAGGGGGTATCCGGGCCGTTGTCATAGCGCGGCGGCGTGGCGAAGAAATCCTGTTCTGCCAGACGCCAGGTGAATTGGCTGGCGAGTTCCAGTTCGAGCAAGATCCGGTCGCCCGCCTCGAGAAAATCGGGGCCGATCTCCTTGTTTCCTTTGAAGATCGCACCGAGCCAGCTGCGCCCCTCTTTGGCCAGCGGCGAGCCGAACGTCGCCGGAGCGAAGGCCACCAGCCGCTTCAACCGCGCACAGCGCTGGGGGTCGGCCGCCAGCCAGGCGCGCACAACCAACATGCCGGTCGAGTGAACAATCGCATCGAACGGCCCGTCGAGGCCGGCGCGCGCCGAAAGCGCGCCGTCGAAGGCTTCGGCGATGTCCTTGATCGACACGCCGTTATCGAGCGACACATAGCTGCAGACATGAAGTTCGGGGTCGACATAGCCGAGCCGGGCCTTGAGCAGGCCGCACCACTTTTCCCATGATTTGCCCTGGTCCGAATAGCCGTGCACAAAGACGATCGGGTTGCGTGCGCCTGACATACCGACCCCCGTCCTATGGTTGCGGCGGAACGACCGTCATTTGCGATCGGTCGTCCTACTCCTACGCTGATGGCGCCGCTTCGCGAACCGGCTGGTCTGCCGCCGCGCCCCGCGCATCGGGTCCGCCAATGGGCGCCATACCCCGTAGGAGGACATGGCAGGCGGTGCCGAGAAACCCCATCTCCCCGCAAAGACCGGTGCGCCGTGGACAGCCATTCCGTTGTATAGCCCCGGGTGGTCCGATGCAGGATAAGCGCCCCCTTGGCAACCCGTCGTGCGGGCCAAAGCCGTTTTCGTCGTGGCCTCGATGATGCCTGCAACCGCAGCTCGCGTGTACTCCCCGGCCGCAGCGCGGCGCACAGCCGCTGTCGGCGGCTCATGGCGCCGATTTGGCGATACGATAAATGACGAATCCCGTCGCCATGCATGAGACAGATCACCCCCGAGCCTTCTCGGGCCGCGACAGGCCCGACGCCTCAGCGCCGCTCCGGTCGCGAATATTGCCGGCCATCGCGCTGGCGCTAATGACGATGGCGCTCACGTCTTCGGGCTGGGCGGCCGACCGCGGAAAATGCGGGGCGAAATTGTGGGTGCTGTGGGGTGACGGCCGGCACGACGACACCGCCGCACTCAATGCCTGGTTCCGCGGCGACCCGGTGGTGTGGGGCGAGAATGGCCGCAGCGTCGGGCGGCAAATATCCGACCGGGTTTTTCGCCTGAGTGCGGCTGTCTATATTCCGAGCGGCACCGGCCGCCGTATCGACCGTTTCCAATTCATCTGGCCCGAGCGCAAGGAATGGGTTGTCGGTGGGACGATTGTCTCGCCGGGCGATGCCAACCAGCCGCCGATTGCGACCGGCCTCACCAAGATCGGCGCCGGGCCGGGCGAGGGTGTGCCCTATGCGAGCCAAACGCCGAAGCCGGCGGCTCCCGGCGACAGCGCCAATTGCCTGGTGTCTTGACCCGGCTCGCGGCTGGGGCCGGGACCATCGGGATTGATGGAAAGACCTCGCCCATTTTCGCGCCAGCGGTCGGCAGGCCCTGGCGACGGCCTCGTCCTCTCGCCGGCGCGGCGGCGCCGCAGGCGAAAGGCGCCGATCACTCAAGGCCGCCCGCGCGCGGTGCGGCCTTTGCGATCGCGCTCAGCGATGCCGCGAGGGTCAGCGGCCGGCGTGCTGCTTGGCCATCTCGCGCAGTTCGTCGAGGGTTTCGCTGGCGCGCTTGCGCAACACCTCGGCCGCCTCGGCACCGGCCCGCGCGGCAAGCTCGGTGATTTCGCGGCTGTGGTTGGCGCTTTTTTCGAGCATTTGCTTGGCATATTCGGTGTTTTTGGCGATGCGGTCCTCGGTCGAGACCGGCTGCGACAGATCGCGGATCAGCACCGAGATGTCTTCGAGCGCCTGCCGTGCCATTTCGATCTGGCGCCGCGCCACCGCTTGCGCACCCTCGACCGCGAGCTGGTTGGCCTGGCTCAAGGCCTCGATGTTGCGCCGCTGGCAGGCCATCAACGCCTCGACATCGAGCGGGCGAAAGCGGAAATCGGTCATGATCTTGGTAACGTCGAAGTCGAAAAAGCTGGGGCGGGCTTCAGCCATGGTTGGGGTTCCGTTTGCGGGGTCGGGTTTGTTGTGCGTCGCACAACGCCTAAAATATCGGCTGTTGCCCGCCCGGCGTCAAGGACTGTTTTGCAGTGCAGCAAATTTAGGCGGGGTGCGGCGGCGGCTCTGCCCGCGACCGCCGGGCCGCTGCCAGCCAGCCCTCGATCCGCCGCAACCGGGCGTCGAGAGCGGCCATTGTCGCGCCAAGATCGGGCGATTGGTCGCGATGCCATACCGGCAGCGTCGCCATATAGGCGGCACATGTTAACTTTACCGCAATCGTCCCCCGCAGACCATCGGTTGCGATATCGGCCGCCTCGAGCATCCACCGCATCGAGCGCAGCAGCGCCCGGCTCAAGACCAGCGCGCTGACCGGGTCGGTGCGCAAATCGCGGCGCAGCACTTCGAGCGCCGGGCGGTAGGGACGCAGTGCGTCTAATCGCCGCATCAGCAAATCGAACAATCGGTCCCGCGGCCGCTCGTCTTCCTCGGCCGCCGGCGGATCGGTCAACACCGCCTCGTCGATCCGTCGCAGGAAGCCGCAAAGAATGGCCTGTTTCGAGGAAAAGCAGCGATAGACACGCAACAGCGGCAGGCCGGCCGCGGCCGCCACACTGGCCAGCGACAAGCTCCGCCATCCCTCGACCGCAATCCGGGCCAGGGCAGCTTCGATAATCCGATCGGCCTCGCTGGCTGCGGCGGCGGCCTCGCCCTCACCCGGCGCTGCGCGGCGCGCGCTCCCCGACCCCGCCCGCCGCCGGCCGCTGCGCGCCATTCCTCACCCGGCGAGTTGGCGCGATCGCGCCGCGGCCGCAGCGACAGCCCGGCGCATCAACGGCGCCAGCCCGTCTTGCGCCATCAGCACGTCGAGTGCCGCCCGCGTGGTGCCGCCCGGGCTGGTCACGTTCTCGCGCAATTGCGCCGGGGTTTCGTCCGACAGGCGGGCGAGCTCGGCCGCCCCGGTCACGGTGGCGAGCGCCAGGCGCTGCGCCAATCCGGCCGGCAATCCCTCGGCGCGGGCCGCCGCTTCCAGCGCCTCGATCAGCAAAAACACGTAAGCCGGGCCGCTCCCCGAAACCGCGGTCACCGCGTCGAGCAGTGTCTCGTCCTCGACCCATGCGGTCTCGCCGACCGCGCCGAGCAGCCCGTCGCACAATTGCCGCTGCGCCGCCGTTACCCGCCGGTTGGCGCAGGCGACGGTAATGCCGCGGCCGATCGCCGCCGGGGTGTTCGGCATGGCCCGCACCAGGCACCCCTCGCCAAGCCAGCCGGTAAGACCGGCAATCGTGACGCCGGCCGCGATCGAGACAAACAGGCTTTCACGCTCTGCCCATCGGCGATAGGCGGGGGCGACCTCGGGCATGATTTGCGGCTTGACCGCAAAAACGACGGCCTCGGGCGCCACAGCGTCCGGCAATTCGACCGGCGAGCGATGCCAGGAGACCGCCGGCTCGGTCGCCAGAGCGGGTGGCGGCCCGGCCGGCTCGACGACCTCGAAACGGGCGGCGGCGCTCTTGGCGACCCAGCCGCGCAACAAGGCGGTGCCCATTTTGCCGCATCCCACCAGCACCACCCTCTGCGGCGCCAACCGGTCTGCGGACATCGCGGCGTTCCTCGTCAGGCCTCGCCGAGCGGATCGATCATCGCCGCGGCGATCGCTTCGAGCGGGCGTTTGCCGCCCCACAGCACGAGCTGAAATGCGGGATAAAAGCGTTCGCATTCCGACAGCGCGATGTCGACGAGATCTTCGACCTGCTCGGCGCTGCCGGCGCCGACCCCGCGCAACAGCGCGGCGTGGCGAAAGGCCGGCGAGCGGTCTTCGCTCGACAGGTCGAAATGGCCGAGCCACAGCTTTTCGTTGGCCAGCGCCAGCAGCTCATAGACCGCACCGCGCCGACCCTTCGGCACCTTCATGTCAAAGCTGCACGAAAAGTGCATCGCGCACAGCTCTTCCTGCCAGACAAAATAAAGGCGGTAATCACACCAGCGGCCGGAAACTTCGGCGATCAGCTCCTCTTCGCTGGTCCGGTCATGCGCCCAGTCGTTCGCGTTGGCGATTTCTTCGACAAGATCAATCGGATTGCCGAGATAGGTGGCCGCTTCGGATGTGACAACGGAGGTCATCAAAAACGCTCCCTGACGAGGCGCGAACAACTATTTCAAGAAGGACGACCATCGGCCGGCGGTTCCCCGGGCGCCGGCTCGGCCGCGGTCGAGCCCGCCGCGGCCTCCGTCGGCACGGCGGCCGCGCCGGCCAGCTTTTCGAGGGCAGCCAGCCGTTTTGCCAGCTCTTCCTGTTCGGTGCGGGCCTTGGCCGCCATCGCCTTGACCGCCTCGAACTCTTCGCGGGTGACAAGGTCCATGCCCGCCATGACCCGCTCCAGCTGATCGCGCACCCGGGCCTCGATCTCGCTTTTGAGTTCGGACAATGCCCCGACCGCACCAGCCGCGACGCGCGCGAGATCGTCGAAAAGACGGCTCTGGCTCTGCATCTTCCTACTCCGCGCCTGACGGCGCCGGTGACCCACCAGCCGCTTACATATGGCGTGCGCTAGCACGAAGCGCATATCAAAGGGAAGGATTTCCGTTGCCCGGCCAACCGCGCGATGCAGCCCTTCGATCGCTTCCCAACAGCGCAACTGGCGCCCATCCGCTGGGTGCTGAGCGATGTCGATGACACCCTGACGCAAGGACCGCGGCTCGCCGCGGCGACTTATGCGGCAATCGAGCGGCTCGCTGCGGCCGGATATCGGGTCGTGCCGGTCACCGCGGCGCCGGCCGGCTGGTGCGACCTGATGGCGCGGATGTGGCCGATCGCCGCGGTCATCGGCGAAAACGGCGGCCTGTGCTTTCGCCACGACGCCGCGGCAGGCGCCACCGAGCGCCGCTACTGGGCCGCTGCCGCCGAACGCGATCGTGAGCGCGCGCGCCTTGTGCAACTGGGCCGCGACATCCTCGCCCGGGTCCCGGGCAGCGCCTTGGCGCCCGACCAGGCGTGGCGCGAAACGACCCTGGCCTTTGTCAACGGCGGCGAGCCGCAAGCGCCGGCGATTGCCGGCCACCTCGCCGCCGCCGGGGCCCGCAGCACGGTCAATTCGATGTGGGTGCTGGGCTGGTTCGGCGGCTTTGACAAGCTGGCGATGACCCGCCGGGCGCTGGCCGAGCTCTTTGCCTTCGACATCGATCATCACCGCGACGCGGTGCTGTATATCGGCGATTCGCTCAACGACGAGCCGATGTTCGGGTTTTTCCCGCATTCGGTCGGGGTCGCCACGGTGCGCCACTATGTCGGACAAATGCGAACCCCGCCGCGCTGGATCACCAAGGGGGGCGGCGGCGCCGGCTTTGTCGAAGTCGCCGCGGCGCTGTTCCGCGCCCAGCACTGAGCGCCGGACCAGGCTCGCCTCAGGCATCGACCGAAGCGGCCAGGATCAGGCTGAGCTGGCACAAGGGCCGTCCGCTTTCGGCCGCCCAGCTGTTGAAGCAGGTTTGCACCGCCGCGCGCTCGCGCCGGTTTTTGGGCGGCGCGGCAATCGCTTCCCAATGGCGCAGCGCCGTGACGACCGCCGGCGTTAGGATGAAGGTGTCCTTGCCGACCATGCGCAGAAACGACGGGCCCGAATTGCCGCCCATTTGACTGAAGCGCTTGGCCAGCGCCTCCCACAACCCGACAATGTCGCTCACCGGCCAGCCCGCCAGCCAAGCGCCGAAGCTGCCGTGTTCTTCGGCGATCGCGAGCATCGCCGCGGCGTTGTCGCGCACCGCTCTGAGCTTGCCGAGATGACGAATGAGCCGGCGGTCGTTGAGCAGCGCCTCGATCGCGTCATCGGCCATGGCCCGCACCCGGCGCGGCTCGAACCGGAAAAAGACTTCCTCGAAGGCCGGCCATTTCGCATCGACGAGGCTGTGCTTGAGCCCGGCGCGAAAGATGCGCAGCGACATCTGCGAGAGAAAACGGTCGTCGCCGAGGCCGGCGAGTTCGGCCCGGCTGCGCGGTGTGATCAGGCGTGCCTCAAGCGCCGCCGCCCCCACCCGGGAGGCCGCCGCCGCGAAGATCGGCGCAAAGGGCGGCGTGGCGGTCAACCCCGCCTCACCGATCGAGCCATACCTCTTCCATCCGCCAGTTATTATAGATGCTATTGACCTGCAGCTTGATCCCCTTGACTTCCGGCCGCCAGCAAGTCGCCGCCCGCATGTGGTACAGGATCGGGCGCACGATGTCTTCTTGCAGCTTGCTGTCGATCTGCCAAACGAGCTGTCGGCGCTTCTGCTGGTCGGTCTCCATCGATTGCCGGTCGATCAGCTTGTCCAGCTCGGGGTTGCAGTAATGCGTGTAATTGCGGTTGGAAGCGCACACGTAATTCTCATAAAAATTCTGATCGGGGTCGTCGAGACCCGATCCGACCAGGCTTTGCGCCATCACAAAATCGCCGCGCATCAGTTGCGGCAGCCAGCTTGCCGTTTCGGTCAGCGACAGCTCGGCGTCGATCCAGATCTGCTTTAATTGATCGGCGAGGATCGCCGCCGGGTCGCGATAGATCGCGAGATTGCGCGCCGCGATCTTGACGGCGAGATGCTTGTCGGGGCCGTACCCCGCCTTCTGCATCAATGCCCGCGCCTGCTCGCGGTTTTTAGCGATGTCGGGGCCATAGCCGGGCAGCTTTTGCATCATGTCCTTGGGCATTCCCCAGACCCCTTCAGGACCGGGAAGCATGGCCGTGCCGATATCGCCCTGACCCTCGCCGAGAATGTCGATGAATGCCTTGTGATCGATCGTCAGGGCCACGGCGCGGCGCAAATCCATGTTGTCGAACGGCGGCTTGCGGGTGATCAGCAGGTTTGGCGCGACATTGAGCGGGGTCACCTCGCACACCGCCTGCGGCATCTGTTTTTTGACGTCCTTCAGCATCGGGATCGTGACCTCGTAGGGAAAGGTCATGTCGAACTTCCCGGCGACAAAGGCCAGCATCGCCGTCGAACGGTCGGGGATGATCGTCCATTCGACCCCGTCGAGATGCGGGATGCCCGGCTTCCAATAATCCGGGTTGCGCTCGGTCTTGATCAACTCGTTGCGCTTGAACTCGACGAATCTGAACGGGCCGGTCCCGATCGGGTGGCGGCGCATCTCGGCCGGCGACACATGGCACGGATAGATCGGGGTGAAACCCGAGGCGAGCAGCTCGATAAACGCCGGCTGCGGCCGCTTTAGGTGAAACGTCGCCTGCGCCTGATTGTCGGCGGTAACTTCCTTCAAGTTGAGCCACCACGCTTCGCGGGCATTGACCCTGAGTTTTTCCTTGGCCTTGCCTTGCAGCAGGTCGAAGGTGCATTTGACATCGGCGGCGGTAAAGGGCTGGCCGTCATGCCATTTGACGCCGGTGCGGAGCTTGAAGGTCAACTCCGTGCCGTCCTCGCTCCACGTCCAACTCTCGGCGAGATCGGGGACGATCGATTTGAGGCTGTTCTGCGGGATGTTGGGGTCGAAGACCACGAGATTGTTAAAGACGCCCATGATCGGGGCGACAACCGAGATCGTGCCTTCCTCGAGGATCGACATGTTGGCCGGGCTGTCGCGGTGATAGACGCGCAGAATGCCGCCCGGTTTTGGCGCCGACGCGGCGCTCGCCGCGACCGCCGCCAACATTACGACTAGAGCCGCCGCCCCTATGGTCGGTTTCAAGTGCTTCACCCGTTCCTCCTCGTGCCGGCGGCATCCCCCGCCACTTACACCAGGATTAATCCCGCTGACCGGCGAGGCGTCAATCGGCAATCGCGCCCGGCACGCCGCCGCCGACTTGACGCCGGGTGGGTTCAGCGATCACGCTGTCTCAAGATCGAACAGGGCGGAGCCGGGCGATGAAATTGATGTGGTTTCACCTGATGCCCTACACCGAATTGCCGGACGATTTTCGCGACAAGCACCCCTCGGTGTGGGTCGACATCCATTCCTCGCTGTTTGACCCGCGGCGCGCGCATTTGATGTACAACGACTTTATGGACGAGCTCGAATTTGCCGCGGCCTGCGGGTTTGATGCGGTCTGCGTCAACGAGCATCACTCCAACGGCTATGGGCTGATGCCCTCGCCCAATCTGATTGCCAGCGC